>Ga0302165_10000002_pt1 | contig 495187 bp, 377 predicted proteins | sample I_Fen_E3_2_FD_193499 | JGI IMG/M metagenome (GOLD analysis project Ga0302165, IMG submission 193499) | Peat permafrost microbial communities from Stordalen Mire near Abisko, Sweden - I_Fen_E3_2 | ecosystem: Environmental > Terrestrial > Soil > Wetlands > Permafrost | place: Sweden: Abisko...
ATGTAATTATTTTTCAACCACGAATTACACAAATTTGCACGAATGATTGGTTGACATAGGGTGGTAGCAAAGAGAGTATTTGTGGAAATTCGTGTCATTCGTGGTTCTTCATTTTTCATTCAACAAAATTTGCGTTGATTTGTGTGTTTTGTGTTCTAAAAAGAGCGTTCAAAGGGTGGCAATAAAAAACCACGCTAACGGGGTTGGCGTGGTTTGGTGTGCTTGGGAGCGATGTATTTTAGCTGCGTTTATAGGTGAATTTTAATCCGGATATTGCCCGATACTGTACGCTGGTGGGGCCGAAGACGGATTTGATGTAGTTTTTTACATCAGAGGCAACGTCTACAAGTCCGGTGGTGGGTTTGTCCATGAGCTCGTCGCGTTCGTTGCGAGCATTGTTTTCGAGGATTTCGGAATCGATAACTGCTTTATTCTTAACCGCCAGTTCGATTTGATAGGCGTCTAATGGTTCTACTTTTAATTCGGGCTCGTTGGGTTTATAATCGGGTGTCTTTTTGAGAAGACTGACGAGTTTCTGAAAATTATCAACCTGATCGTCGTATCCGAGTTGGCTGGCGGAGTGGGTTTCTTCAGGTGTCTGACCTTCGGCGGCGAGTTTTTCCTTGGATTTGAGTGGAGTGGCTCTTTCGCCTTTAATTTTACGAACCAGGCTTTTGACGGATTCGTCGGTTTGCTCGCTGGTTGTGCTGGCAATTACTGCATTCTGGATGCGTGTGACCAGCGCACCGAGTGGTGCAAAAGCGACTTTTCGTTCATTGCGCGCGTTTGTAAGTTCGGGGTAGATGTCGTTAAGCGCTTTTTGAGATGCCTGAATTACGGCGAGTTGACTCCTGAGTGCTGTAACTTTTAGCAGCGGATTGGAGGGGTTGTAGCTTGTTCCAAGTCCGGTTGCATGCGACACGAGTTTGTCGAAGTTGGTAATATTAGGAATAGTACCAGTTCCATTAGATTTAATCATGATTTTCATTTTTAAATTAGTATTTTTTTTGGTTGCTCTGTGTCAATACTGCATTCAACTATTAAAGGTCTAGTTGTTTATGTAGTTAATTAACACGAAGCAAAAGTAGAAAATGTTTTTTTTATTTGCAATGGGTATTTCTTGTGTTTTAATGAATTTTAAACATCCAATATTTTGGTTTTTAGTGTTTTGATTAGCCTTTAGTGGCTCCTGAGTGCGTTTAAAGTCGTTTTTGGGTAATTTTGGTAAGATATACGTGATTCTGCTTGTTTATATTATTTAACTTGTGTAACTAATTTAAAATGGTTAAACTGATATATGTTTTGTGTGTAAAAAGGAAAGTTTTTGGAGGGAGAGGGGAAAGTCCGGCTAGGTTGTAGCCGGACTTTTTTGTTGGTGGTAGAAGATGATGAGTGTCTGAAGACTGAAGTTTCTTTGGAAAAATAACATTGTGTGACGTATAGTCTTTGATTTATAGTCGACAAATTAAGACTTTTGTAATGCCCAAATTGAACCCCCACTGGATATGGATATAAAAATAAGAATAGGACAAAGAATAAAGACCATTCGCGAAACTAAGAATATGGCTCAAAAGGACTTGGCGTATGCTGCCGATTTGGACAGAACCTATATTGCCAGTGTGGAATGTGGCAACCGGAATATCTCGATCGTCAATATTGAGAAGATTGCAAGTGCGCTTGGAGTTAGTTTGAAAGAATTATTTGAGGATGATAATTTTAGCTTGATTAGACTTGATTAAAGGAATATATATTTTTTTAGTCATCAAATTACTGAATTTAAAAATGACCGTTGATTAAGGAATAAGATAAGAATGAATAATAAAAGTAACTATAAGGAACAGGATTCTTTAAGCAATAATTTAGAAGAACCCCAATTCAGCTTACTCGGAGATTTATTGACAAAATCTATCGATAAAGAAAGAGTAAATGCAAAATCAAAACCAAGGTTGGTATCATTATTCTCTGGATGTGGTGGGTTAGATTTAGGTTTTGAAAAAGCTGGATTTGACGTAATTTGGGCTAATGAATATGATAAAGATATTTGGAATACTTTTGAGTTAAATCATAAAGAAACAATATTAGATAGAAGGAGCATTACTCAGATTGAAACTGATGAAATTCCTGAATGTGATGGGATTATTGGTGGTCCTCCATGCCAGAGTTGGAGTGAAGGAGGAGCTAAGAGAGGTATAGAAGATAAACGTGGCCAATTATTTTATGACTTTATTAGAATTTTAAAAACTAAGCAACCTCTTTTCTTTTTAGCTGAAAATGTTTCAGGAATGCTATTAGAAAGGCATAAAAAAGCGTTGGAAGAAATCAAGCAACAATTCAGTGATTGTGGTTATAATCTTTCTTTTTCAATGGTTAATGCTTCTGATTATAATGTTCCGCAAGATAGAAAACGAGTTTTTTTTGTTGGTTACAGAAAAGATTTAAACATGACATTTGAATTTCCTAAACCTACAACTAATAAAAAAAAGTGTACACTCGGTAGTGCAATTGCTGATTTAAAAGATTCTGCAATTCCGAATTCAAATGGTATTGGGAAACGCCAAGAACAACCTAAATTTCCTAATCATGAGTATATGACAGGTGATTTTTCTTCAATGTATATGTCTAGAAATAGAGTAAGATCTTGGGATGAAGTCTCTTTCACGATACAGGCAGGTGCGAGGCATGCTCCTTTGCATCCACAGGCACCGAAGATGAGGCTTGTAGGACATGATAAGCACGAATTTGATGAAAATTCAAAAGCTCTTTATCGTAGACTTAGTGTTAGAGAATGTGCACGTATACAGACGTTTCCTGACGATTTTATTTTCGATTATAAAAATATTGCGCATGGATATAAAATGATTGGTAATGCTGTACCTGTTAATCTTGCAAATGCAATAGCTGAGAAAATTTTTCAAGACATTAAAGATTTAAAATGGAATAGTAAATAAGGTTCTCTAATACTCTCAAAAATTACATTATGACTCAAGTTGAAAATGGTAAGGCATTTGAATATAGTATTGCAAAAAATTATTTTGATCATCTTCTTTCTTTGAACCTTAAAGTTGAATTAATTCAAAATGGATCACTTGAAATTGCAAAAGGATTTTATGAGAAAGCAAGTGAAAAGGAACGTGAGCGTTTTGATATTGCAGCAAAAAATACAATTGAAACACTTTTAGTTATTGAGCCAGGTTTAGTTGCTCAGAATGGAGATGCTGATATTTTAAAAATACACCTTGCAACAGATGCTGAAGGTCAGGTAGGAGATGTTAGAGATGTAGTTTTTTTGCGTGAAAATAGTAAGCCCCAGTGGGAAATAGGGATTTCGGCAAAGAATAATCACGAAGCTGTTAAACATTCAAGATTATCTCCAACGATAAATTTTGGTAGGGATTGGTTAGGGCACCCATGTTCAGAGCGATATTTTTCGGAAATAGATACAGTTTTCTCTTGGATTAAAGATTTAAAAAAGGAAAACGAAAAAATGACATGGAATGATTTGGGAGAAACAAAATCTTTAGATGTTTATTTACCCATTTTGCAGGCTTTTCGTAAAGAGTTACTGAAATTATCAAATGCTTATAATGATGTTCCAAGTAATTTGTTAAGCTACTTAATAGGGAGAAAACCTTTTTATAAAATAATCAAAGATGATAAAAACAATCTTGTTATTGTTAAGGCTTTTAATTTGGGAGGAGGACTAAATAAAACAGTTGCAAAGATAAAGCCCAAAGCAAATACTGAAAAGATTAAATTTCCAACAAGAATTATCGAATTAGAGCTTAAAGAAAATTCTAATAATACTTTAATGATGGTGCTTGATGAAGGGTGGCAGATTAGTTTTAGAATTCATAGTGCAAGTTCACTATTAGAATCTTCTTTAAAGTTTGATATTAATCTTATTGGAAATCCACCAATTCTTTTCACTCAGCATTTATTTGTGCTTGATTGATATCAATATAGTTATTTTGTACTTTTCAGAAAACTTCTGACTAATTAAGAGTAGATTAATTTACCTAACAGGATTGTAAATGTTTTGGCTTAAACTTACAAGTTTATTCAGACTTCTCTCCTTCAAATCCTAAACTTTCAGTCCTTCGTTCCTACATTTTGATGTGTTGGGATGAATAGTTGTGCGAAAAAGTGCTGTAAAAACTGTTTTATCTTGCATTTTCCCTGAAATTTTGTGCGAAAAGGGCTATATCCCCAAAATTCAAAAAAATTTTTCTCTCTCTTCGAGAGAGAGAACGAGAGTAAGAAAACCCCGGGGCGGGCGGCTCTTTGCTGTTCGTTTGGTGAGAAACGAGCTTCCCCCAGGCGAAGGATGGTTCGGTGCGAAAATGGGCGTAAAAAACGGCTTATTCGGCTTGCTCAAGAAAGGTCAAACTCCGGTTTGTATTCCGGAAGAAGTGTTTTGGTGGGTTTGCTGAACGCGGCTTTTTTGTTTCCGACTTTTTTGGTATCAGCATCGAGTTGTTGGAATATTGATTTGGGAGTGAACAAAACGGAGCTTTTGAAGTTATATTCACAACTGATATAAATCAATAGGGATAAAATCTGAGATAATGAATACTTGTACTGAAAATTTGGAAAATGACCATGTGTATATTCTGAGACTGACGGATGTAATGGAAAAAATGGTTGTGGGGCTTGTTTCCGATTTGTCGGATATGGAACTGGTGGTGAAACTGATTCAACAATATGCCGACGGGTTTCATCATGCCAAGGAGGAAAATCTGCTTTTTCCGTTGTTGGTGAAAAAGGGTTTTTCGGAACAGGAAGGTCCGGTGGGGGTGATGTTGCAGGAACATGCCGAAGGTCGAAACTTTGTGAAAGCAATGGTGAGCGATATGGACAGGTTTCGTGTGGGTGATGATACTGTATTGCCTGATATATACCGGAGTATGCAGGGTTATATCGACCTGCTCCGGGCTCATATAGGAAAAGAAAACAATGTGCTTTTCCGAATGGCGGACAAAGTGCTGAGTGCTGCTGAACAGGAAGAGCTGCTGAAGAAATTTATAGAAATGGAAGCGACGGAATATGGGCAGGCTAAGATTCAGGGATTTATTACGGATATTGAGGGACTGGAAGTGGTTTACGGGTCTTAAAAACCACTAAGTCACTAAGGGCACAAAGTTACACTAAAATGTATTTTTTCAGCTTAAGTTCCTATAGATGTTCAAAACACTAAGTCACTAAGATCACAAAGTTACACTAAAATGTATTTTCTACCTTAAGTCCCTAAAGGTGTTCAAAACACTGAGTCACTAAGGGCACAGAGTTACACTAAAATGTATTTTCTGCCTTAAGTTCCTAAAGGTTTTCAAAACACTGAGTTACTAAGGGCACAAAGTTACACTAAAATGTATTTTTCAGCTTAAGTCCCTATAGATGTTCAAAACACTAAGTTATTAAGATCACAGAGTTACACTAAAATGTATTTTCTGCCTTAAGTTCCTATAGATGTTCAAAACACTGAGTCACTAAGATAACAAAGTTACACTAAAATGTATTTTCGGTTCCAAGTTTCTATAGATGTTCAAAACACTAAGTCACTAAGATCACATAAGTAATGGAATGAATATAATTTACCATTTTAATTTTTCAAAGACGATACTATTTAACATCCCTGCCATTTATCCCGATTTTATCGGGAGGGGCTTGGGGCGGAAAATAGACTTTAAATACCGCCCCTAATTAGCTACGCTGACCGTTGGTTCCCCTGAAGGGGACTTGAAATTACAACCGTATCGTCTAATGATTTTCTGAAAAATAGGACATTATTTAATTCCTATTACTTACTTACACTAAAATGTATTTTCTGCCCTAAGTCCCTAAATATTTTCAAAACACTGAGTTACTAAGGGCACAGAGTTACACAGAGTTTCAAATTTATGATGTTCTTTGTTGCGAAAAAACAGATTCGGTCAGGTTTTTAGTGATTCTTTGTGGACTCAGTGTCTTAGTGCTAACTCTTATTTATTTGATTTTTAATTTAATAATATTTTATTTGAGATAAGTGCATGCTTGAAATTAGTTTATATTGTTTTGATCCGCCCCTATATCCCCTAAAGGGGACTTTTGCCGAGTGAAAATGTTGATTTTATTCGCACATATCGCACTTTGGCAGCTCCCTTTAGGGAGACGGTTAAGACAGTGTTTTTCATACAAACTAATTCATAGTACGTACTTAAACTCTGATACATTGAATCAATTTTAAACAGCATATATTTATGGATGCATACGAATCGAATCGTCGGGATTTTTTGAAAAAGTTGGGTCTGATAGCGGGTGCTACGGCTATTACGGCTACGGGTTTGGCTGAGGTTACGGAACTGATTGGCGATAAAAAAGATAAATACAAACTGACTCCTGAACAGAGTAAGTTTATGTCGATGTATGAAAAATGGCTGGATGAGTTTCATGGGATGGCAAAGTTTCAGAAAACGGATCCGGATCATCTGGATAACAATAAAAAACTGGTGGCACTGTCGGACGAAGCGGCTAAATGGCAAAAGGAACTTGTTGAACATATGAAGGATGAGAACTTTGCGCGTCATTTTATGATTATGACGGAGAAGGTTACGGCTACGATATAAGATTGTTTTTTCTTCATATTCTTCCTCTGGTTGTCAGGCTGTAAGTGGTCTCCTGTATTACCGGGGAGGTCGGTTTCATGTTTTTTCCAACAGGTTTTCCAATTCTGTTTTTTTCGTCTAATCCGTGTATTCTGCGTGCGAAGAGGCTGTATCAAAAGTCTTTTTAGAACGCAAATTACGCAAAATGCGCAAAATAACGCAATCTTATTGAATTGAAATTCAACAAATAATATTCTAGTTTACAAATCTTATTTGCGAAAATTTGTGTTATTTGCGTGCTTTTGATACAACCACTTTTTATATGCAATAATATTGGTGTCCGGTAAAAAACCGTAGATTCTTCGCTTCGTTCAGCATGACAGATCATTATATATTTTGATGAGATAGTATTGCTGAACGCTGATCGAAGATTCCGGTGGATCTTGTTTCATTCCTGCCTCTTTTTCCTCTCCGGAAGTTTTTCTGTATTCTCCACATTTAAAGTGTATAATTCCACATCCTAAAGCTTTGTTGCAGATTATATTTGCATCGGTATTTGCTGCAGAACTACAATGGCTGCCTAAAATAATGTAGCGTTTGCAAATATACTTTAAACGATATAGTACTAAGTAGAGGTTTTACCGTCTATAGAGTTCTGTGAGGAGCGGTCTTAGGTTCAGAAAGTGTTTGTAGAACTATTTTTTGTTCTCAATTTAGCAGACGCTGCTTTTTTGTTTCGTTCCTCTGCAGGATAATCATTAAACAATAAATTATTTATGAGATTATTTGCTTTATTATCAAGCTTTTTTTTAGTTACGTTCGGGTCGTTGTGTTTTAGTCAACAAACCGAAAAGGAATCGTGGGATGGTATCAACCGGATGGTTGCGAATCTGAAGGACCCTCTGTTTCCGGACAGGGTGTATAAGATCACCGACTTTGGAGCGCGGGGTGATGGAAAAACAAAGAATACGGATGCTATCCGAGCTGCTATAGAGAAATGTCATGCCGATGGAGGCGGGCAGGTGCTGGTAGCAGATGGTGACTTTCTGACGGGACCTGTACATTTGAAAAGTAATGTAAACCTGCATATTGCGTCCGGAGCCGTATTGCGATTCAGCACCGATACGAAAGATTATCTGCCGCTGGTACGTACACGTTGGGAGGGAGATGACTGCTATAATTACAGTCCGCTGATATATGCTGATGGGCAGACCAATTTTGCCGTTACAGGTAAGGAATTCTGAACGGGCAGGGGAGTAATGAGCATTGGTGGCCGTGGAAAGGATTGGAAGCAAAGGGTTGGAAGAAAGGAACTCCGAGCCAGTTGGATGCTAACTGTCGTCCGTTGTTGAAGAAATATAATGACACACAGGTGCCTGTGGAGCAAAGACAGATGGGAGAGGGGTATTATCTGCGTCCGCAGTTTATCAGCTTTAGTCGTTGCAAAAATTTTAAAATAGAAGGCGTAACGATCACTAATTCTCCATTTTGGGTTATACACCCGCTCTTGTCGGAAAACATCATTATCCGGAATGTGACTGTGAACACAGAAGGGCCAAACAACGATGGATGCGACCCCGAATCGTGTAAAAATGTGTTGATAGAGAACTGTACGTTTAATACCGGTGATGATTGCATTGCGCTGAAATCGGGTCGTGATTATGACGGACGCAGGGAAAACGTGCCGATAGAGAATGTGGTGGTGCGTAATTGTTTGATGCGTAAGGGTCATGGTGGAGTGTCGCTGGGTAGTGAAATATCGGGTGGTTGCAAGAATATCTTTGTGGAAAACTGCGAGATGAGCAGTCCGGAGTTGGATAGAGCCATTCGGATAAAAACAAATAACAGTCGTGGTGGTGTTACCGATGGTGTATATGTGCGCCGTGTGAAGGTAGGCGAAGTGAAAGATGCGGTTCTGTCGATAAATTGCAATTATGATATCCGTCATGAAGGCCAGGGAAAGTTTCCTCCTTTGGTGAAAAATATCTATCTGTCGGATATGACCTCCGAGAAGTCGAATTATGCTATCTGGTTAGATGGGATACCGGGGCTGCACTGTATTGACAATATTCAGGTGCGCAACAGTGTTTTTACGGGCGTAAAGAATAAAAACTATACGAAAAACAGTGCTAAAGTGGTATTGAAAAATGTGATGATAAATGGGGTGAAATGAAATAACTGATCGGCCATACGTGCATGATCGAAACACGCAATTCTTCGTAAACCGGGCTTTTCAGGTCGGGTGTAGTGCGAAGAATTGCGTGTTTTGCTTTTGGTGAGGTGCTTTTGTGTGAGACCATGCTGGCTTTTAGCCGTGAATTGTAATTTGTAAAATATTAGTCTAGGTGTAAGAATATGAGTGCGATAAGAACTTATTAGCACCCGGGGTTGTGGGCAGAGACAAAATAAAAATGATTTATTTTTAGGAAAGTAGGTCATTTATTCAGATAAAAGCTGTATTTTTGGACTGAAAAACGTTTTTGGTCCAAAAATATAAAATACATGCAAACAAAAGAAGAGCTAATACGGGGAGAAGTTATTAGCACGGCTCAACAATTATTTCAGAAATATGGTTTTACCAAAACCACTATGGAAGATATTGCCAAAGCTATGGGGCGTGGTAAAAGCACTCTATACTATTATTATAAAAGCAAAGATGAAATTTTCGAAGCTGTGATACTCAAGGAAGCCGATGAGGTGGTGAGCGCAGTGTTGGAGGCTACTAAACATGAAACTTCGGCGGGCAAGAAGTTGCGTATCTATTTTAAAAATTCTTTTGAGATAATACGGAGCAAGATGAATCTGTATGAAGTTATGAGGGATGAGCTGATTAATATTAATGCCGGTTCGCTGTGTCCGAAATCGATCAATCAATCGATCAAAGAGTTTAACGCAAGAGAAAAGCAGGTTGTCAAAGAGATTCTGTTGCTTGGAATTAAAAACAACGAATTTGTTGCAGATTTAAGTGAAAACATAGATCTAACTGTTTATGTTTTAATAACGGGTTTGCGTACTATAGCTATCGATCTGGCTTTTGATGAAAAAGAGCTTTATTCGTTTATTCAGGAGGATAAGCTTGATGCAATGATCAATATGTTGTTCAGAGGAATAGAAAAGTAGGAGTGAGGAATGAGGAATGAGAGGTGAGGAACGAGGAATGAGTGAGTCATAAAGGCTGGAGTGTGCTGCGAATTGGTATCTGGCAGCATGTTGTTAGTCGGGCAATGTATTAAGCAAGTGGGTAGTTGTATAACTATTTGCCTGCTTTTAAAGTGTTTATAAAAAAGCATTCTCAGGAATGTTTTTTATTTCTCTTGTTTTCGACCGAAATACATATTTAGTCGAAAAGAACAAGCCAGTCATTATTCAATTATAGGAAAAGAATTAAACAGCACTATTAATCAACGGAATTCATAAAGCTGGAGTCAGCAGAATGATTATGAAAATAACCAACAAAAATAAAATTATGGTAACACAATCAGATGTAATATCGGCTACTCCGGTGATTGATATTCAATCGGAAAATACAATCGATTTGAGTGTATTGATGGAAGAGATAAGAGAAAACTTAATTTTTTTAACCCTTCTGGACTCTTTCGTATAAAGAGTATTAGTATGAAAACAATAATCAGAAATTCAAAAATAAATTTATAAATAAGGTATGAAAAAGACGATTTTATTCACGCTTGCAGTATTTTCACTTGTGGGTTGTACCCATAAAGATAAGGTAGAAAGTGCTTCAGCCCCTCAGGTGGTATTGGCTGAAGTAACTAAAGTAACAGGTTCGGGCAATTTGCATTATAGCGGTAGCATTGAAGCATTACAAACAATACCACTAACTTTTCAAACAACGGGAACTGTGCTGAAAGTATTGGTAAACGCCGGTGATGCCGTTCGGAAAGGGCAATTACTGGCCACGGTTGATAAGGCAGATGCATTAAGCATGTATCAGGTAGCCAATGCCAAATATAAACAGGCAAAAGATGCTTACAACCGATTGAAAGAGGTACATGATAACGGAAGTTTATCTGAAATAAAATGGGTGGAAATGGAGTCGAACCTTCAGCAGGCACAATCATCGGCTGCGTTGGCTAAAAATAATCTAAGCAAATGTGCTCTTTATGCTCCCGACAACGGAATTATAGGGCGACGAAATATAGAACCGGGTATGTCCTCATTGGGAAACCCTGTGGCTCCACTGGAATTGGTGAAAATCGAAACAGTGTATGTCAAAATCAGTGTGCCTGAGAATGAGATAGGCAAAATAAAAAAGGGGTTGAAAGCATCTTTTAAAGTCTCAGCTCTTCAGGACAAGTTTTTTGATGGTACAGTTACCAATGTAGGTGTTGTGGCCGATCAGATATCGCGTACTTACGAAGTAAAAATTACCGTAAAAAATCCGGGTTTATTATTGAAACCAGGTATGGTGTGTGACGTAAACTTAGGCATCAACGCCAATAAAGAAGTATTGTCAGTAGCTTATCAGGCCGTGAATAAGGACAAGGATAATAATAGCTTTGTATTTGTGGCTGATCCTTCCAAAAAGATTGTTCGGAAAAGAATTATCAAAACCGGCAATTATCAGAATGATAATATTGAAGTGCTTTCGGGTTTATCGGCAGGCGAACAAGTAGTGAAAGAAGGGGGAAATAAATTGTCGGACAACAGTAAAATCTCGCTTTAATTATGAAACAGAAAAAAACAGGTTTTATAGGATGGGCAATGCGCTACCACAACATTACCAACATTCTGGTTGTGCTATTTGTCCTGATCGGGGTCGTAGCATTACTCAAAATGCCGCGGAATGAATTCCCCAACTTTACGATTCGACAGGGTTTAGTTATCGGAGTATATCCGGGAGCAAGCTCGGCTGAAGTGGAAGAACAACTTACCAAGCAAGTTGAAAATTATATATTTGGTTTCAAGGAGGTAAAAAAGGCAAAGACCTATTCGGAATCCAAAGAAGGGATGATGATTATTTATGTAGAGCTTAATGACAATGTAACAAATGCAGATGAGTTCTGGTCGAAGCTGAAACATGGATTAATTGAATTCAAATCTTCGTTACCATCGGGGGTACTTGCCTTGATGGCCAACAGTGATTTTGGAGATACCTCTGCTATGTTGGTCACCTTGTCCTCGGATACCAAAGGTTATAAAGACATGGAAAACGAGTTGAAAAAACTCAAAGCCGAATGTCGGAAAATTCCAGCAGTATCCAAGATAAAGGATTACGGTATTCAAAAGGAAAAGATCTATGTGAATGTGGAGCCCGAAAAGCTAAACGAATACAATATTAAATCTCTTTCGCTGCTGTCTTCTTACCAGTTCAATGGAATGGTATCACCTGCAGGTAAATTAAAAACGACACAGAACGATTTATACGTGCATTTTCCGACCAATTTTGAATCGGAAAAGGATTTGTCTGATCAAATCGTGTTTGCTGATCCTACAGGCGGTGTGGTTCGTTTAAAAGATATAGCCAAAATAGAACGGAAGGATGAAGAACCGGATAGCTATATTCGGCAAGATGGGAAAAAGACCATTCTTTTGTCGCTCGAAATGCAGCAAGGTAATAATATCGTTGATTTCGGGAAAGACGTACAAGTGGCATTAGATGCATTTAAAAAGAATTGCCCCAAAGATATTGAAGTGAATGTTATTTCCAATTTGCCTCAATATGTAAATGACTCGGTTTCCGACTTTATGCGGGAATTTCTTATTGCTATTATTGCCGTGATATTGGTTGTGATGTTATTGTTGCCCAAAAAGGTAGCGGCCATTGCAGGAACAACTGTTCCTATAGCTGTTCTTATAACTCTGGGATTTCTTTACTTCTTCGGCGTGGAGTTAAACACAGTTTCCTTAGCCGGATTGATTGTGGTGCTGGGTATGATTGTGGATAATTCCATTGTGGTAATAGATAACTATGTTGAAAAGAAGGATCAGGGCATGTCTTCGTGGCATGCAGCCATCAAAAGTGCGCGCGAACTGGTAACCCCGATTATAACTGCTACGCTGGCTATTTGTGTGGTGTATATTCCGCTGGGATCTATGCTTCCGGGCACATCGGGCGACTTCGTAAGACCGTTGCCTCTGACTATTTGTATAGCATTGGTGGTTTCGGTTATTGTCGCCTTGTTTGTTGTTCCATTCCTCAATTTCTTTTTCATCAAAAAAGGGTTGAAATCTACAGATGATAGTGCGGATAAAAAGACCTTCTTGGATAAGATGCAAGCTACCTTTGATGCCGGTTTAGAGGCTGCATTCAGGCATACTAAAGTCACTATTGGCATTGCTGTAGGATTTGTTATTCTGGCCGTTGTTCTGTTTAAAAGCATAGATCAGCGTTTATTTCCGGAGTTAGAGCGAAATCAGTTTGCTGTAGAAGTTTATCTTGATCAGGGAAGTTCGTTGGAAGCTACATCCAAAGTAATAACCAGTCTGGAGAACACACTGAAAAAAGACAAGAGAGTAAGTACGGTAACCAGCTTTATAGGCACCAGTTCTCCTCGTTTCCACACTTTGTATGCGCCTCATATCCCAAGTCCTAATTACGGGCAATTGATGGTTAATACGGTAGACAACGAAGCAACCAGAGCCATCTGTGAGGAATACAGCAAAAAGACAGAGGGAGCATATCCTAATGCCCATATAAAATGGAAAATACTGGCTATGTCAAATGCTAAATATCCTATTGAACTGCGTATTTCGGGTGATTCTATTAAAGATTTAAGAAAAGTAGAAGCACAGATAGACTCTATCATTAAACCCGTTAAAGGAATCACCTGGATACACCCTGACTGGGAACAAAAACAGCAGAATGTTCGGGTAGAAATGGATAAAGATAAAGCAAACCGAATGGGATATTCCAAAGGCTTGGTAGCTACTTCTCTTTTGATGAGTTTAGACGGAATTCCACTGACAACTATATGGGAGAATGATTATCCGGTAACAGTAGAGCTTAAGCAAGAAAAGGGTGAGAAAAAAGATATTGATTATTTAGGAAATCAGACTATTACTTCGCCAATGAGCTTTTCATCTGTGCCTTTACGTTCGTTTGCTAAATTTACGCCGGAATGGACGGAGGGATGCATTGTCCATCGAAACGGAACCAGAACACTGACGATACAACTGGATGTTGATTCTAAGGTTATGGCTTCAAATATATTAGCTGGAATTAAGCCACAAATAGATAAACTCAAACTGCCTGATGGAATTTCAATCAACTACGGTGGAGACTATGAAGGTCAGACAGAAACATTTGTTCCAATGGGCTTGGCACTGGCAATCAGTATTGTATTCATTTTCTTTATTCTGCTGTTCCAGTTTAAAAAGGTAAAACTGGCTTCGCTGATTATGTCTACTATGTTATTGGGCTTACCCGGAGCTGCAATAGGTTTATTTGTCATGAGATATCCATTTAGTCTTACGGCTTTTATCGGCATTACCAGTTTGTGTGGTATTGTGGTTCGTAACGGCATTATCCTGATTGATTATCTGGAAGAATTGAGAGTTCTGCATGGAATGGGAGTCAGAGAAGCCGCCTTAGCTGCTTCAAAACGACGTATGCGTCCGATATTTCTTACTTCGGCAGCTGCATCGGTAGGGGTGATACCTATGATTGTAAGTCGCTCGCCTCTCTGGGGACCATTAGGAACGGTTATTTGCTTTGGTTTATTAACTTCTATGGTGTTGACTTTGTTTGTTCTTCCTGTTTTATATGCTGTGATTTATGCAAAACAGGAGAACAATAGTCCAAAAGCAAAAAAGCATCTTCCATATGCAAATATAGCCGAAAAGACTCTTCCGGTTCTGATACTTGGAGCTCTGATCGCAATAGGAAGTTGTATTCCGGCAGAAGGATTTGCGCAAAACCAGACACGTACTCTGTCGATAGATTCATGTAAAACACTGGCATTGCAAAATAACAAGAAAATCAAGGATGCTGACTTCGATGTAAAGTCATCGCTGGAGACAAAAAAGAGTGCTTATACCAATTATTTTCCAAAAGTAAGTGCAATGGGACTGGCTATGCGGTCAGCCGATTATTTAATCAAAGGAACTATTCCTTCGATGAATCTTCCGGTATATGATGGTAACCTGGCTAATCTGGCAACAGCATCTCAGTTTGCCTATATACCGAGTACGCCAATAAAAGCGTTGGATTACATGAATATGGCAAGCATATCAGTCATTCAACCTCTGTTTGCGGGTGGACGTATTGTCAATGGAAATAAACTAGCTAAACTTGGTTATGAAGTGAGTCAGGAAAAAAAGTTGATGAGTAGTACCGAAGTGTTGGTAAAAACGGAAAGTCTTTACTGGAGTACAATTGCATTGCAGGATAAGCTAAGCACTTTGACTAGCTACGAAAAGCTTCTTAATCAACTGCTCTCCGACGTTAGTGTTTCTGTGAAAGCCGGATTAATCCAACGAAGTGACTTGCTTAAGGTTCAGTTGAAACTGAATGAAGTGGAAATGAATAAAATGAAACTGGAGAATGGTATTAGTTTATCAACAAGGGCCTTGTGCCAACATATAGGTATTGCGTACGATAGCACCTTGGTCTTGGTTAAAGCTTTAACCCCAACAGAATTGCCTCAGCAATACGGAGAAAAGAATAACGGAGCGGTAACTAAGAGACATGAATACAAACTATTAAACAAAGCATTGGAAGCAGAAAAATTGCAGAAGAAGATGACTCTGGGTGAATATTTGCCTCAGGTTTCACTAGGAGCAATGGGCTACACCAATGATTTTATGAATAGTACCAGCTCTAATGCATTGGCTTTTGTTACTGTATCTGTTCCTATTTCCGATTGGTGGGGAGGATCGCATAAACTCAAAGAAAGTCAGTTTAAGATAGAACAAGCCACGAATAAGCTGAACGAAACGAGTGAGCTGTTGAACCTTCAAATAGAGCAAGCCAAGAATGAATTGAATGAAACGCGGTTTCAGATAAAAACCAGTCAGTCTTCCATCGATCAGGCAAAAGAAAACCTGAAAGTGATGAATGATAATTATAAGGCCGGTGTTTCATCCATGTCCGATTTATTGGAAGCACAAGCATTGTATCAGGACGCGCAAAATCAGTTTAGCGATGCTGTTTGTACGTTCAAGATAAAGACCGCTAACTATTTATATGCTATAGGTAATTATTCTAAATAGTCTGCTAAACAGCGCTTAGAAAAAACAAATTGCTACGAAAAAAAATAATCAATATTTTTTTTCGTAGCCAGATTTTGAGGATTTTTATTTTGTTGCTGAGCAGATATTCAGTTTTTACAATAATGGGAAATGAACAATAAGCTAATATATAGTGCTCTAATATTTTTGATGTCTTCCAACTTGCTCTTTGGGCAAAGTTGGAAGTTTATCAAAGAGAAAGATAATGTATTGCTGTATACACGTCAGAAATACGGAAGTAAGTTGAAATTATTCAAAGGGGTTACTGAAATCAAAGCTCCGGCAGAAAAGATTTTCGCAAAACTTGAGAATATAAATAATACCGATTGGTGGTCAAAAGATGTAACTCATATAAAAGTCCTTTTTTATGAGAAAAATAAACAGGCTCAATATTATCTGGTTTATCATTTACCATGGCCGTTTAAGGATAGAGATTTGTCTGTGAATGCCACAAGCACGATTAACCATTCTGTTGGCGAATACAAACTAACTGTTGTTCCTTTATCAGGTTCTTATATTCCTTCTGGTAGTGAATTTGTGCGTATCAATGATTATTGGCAGGAATGGAAGATTAGTTCGATTGATAAAAATAAATCACATGTAGAATTGGAGTTTTATATCAATCCCGGGACTAATTTGCCCGATTGGCTCATTAATATGGTTTTGAGTGATTCTCCTATTAAGGTGATTAATGCTATGAAAAATAGCCTGTGAAGCTGAGGATGAACAAAAAATGAAAGATATGTATCTTCATTGATGCTTGTGGGATATTGGCAATGCCGATTCTCAATTCAAATTTAGTCATCCTGTGTCTACATCGTATTTTTGCCGAAGACCCTAATTACAAAACAGAGAAGTCTGATTTTCGGACTTCTCTGTAGAGTGATAGAAATTATCTGCTTTAATCAGATTTACTTTTTAGCTTTGAGTAATTGCTGTAAGAGCAAAGCTTCATCCACGGTATGTGTTTGCACGCTTGTAATATTCGTATGCTCGTTCGAAAGATAAGCAATCACTTGCGAAAGACATATATGTCCGTCTTTAGTAGTTACCACCTGAAGTTTCAGCCCTTCACTCATTGAAGTTTTCAAATCCTTTATGCCTTTCAAATTACGCGTTTCCAACAGGCGGACTAATTTGTCGCGCTCATTTACATGGAAGCAGATGTCCGAACTTCTGAGCTTTTGGTGATTTCCGGCAGAAATGTAATGACTTTTCTGAAAAGCCCAGATGCAGATAGCCGTAAGTATGGCTGTAAACCCGAGTAACATCAGTAAAGGTGGAAAAATACTATTTGTTTCCCAGACTAAAACCGAATGAGCAACGAAAGCGATTATGCCAATTGCCAGTAATCCGATGATACGTAGTGGTGATTTTTTAGCTTTGTAGACGATATTTTTATCCATGTTTTCCAAAACATGTTCAATTGATTCATTTTTTTCCATAAAGATATATTGTTAGTTGTGAGCAAAACGGATTTGCTCACAAACAGTAATTTGTGAATTTGTTATTTTTTATAAGATGAGATATTCCGCTAATGCGGCAAAGAGAAAGAAGCGATGAATCAAATCAGGAGCTTACGAAGATAGTAGAGGTAATATCCATCTAACTGTTTATAGGCCGATTTAAGCAAGAAGCCGGTATAACCAATGTAGTACAGGCTATTCATCAACTGCACAGAATGGCTGATGCGAAAAAGGTTAGACAGCGATGGAAGAAGACGGGATGTTACATACTGAAACGAGTGTGAAAGACGGATTTGTTCGTTTCCGGCAGCTATGGAAAGAAATAAGTCGGTAGCCGAAAAAACGCTTTGATGCTGGTCGGCCAAAGGTTTATTCGTTGTAGCTTGGCTCATATCAAGCTTTACACTCTCATTTCTGGAAACGAATGTAGTTGCTACTCCCATAAAAAGAGCAACAGTCAACAAACAATATGTAAGCAAACGTTTCATGTCACAAAAGTACAATATATAAAAGAGTTACGCAACTTTAGTAAAAATAGCCGAAAACAGGGACTGTTTATATTCGATTCAGCTTACTCAGCTTGTTTAGTTCGTTTAGTTTGATAATATCTTTTCAAAGCAAACACTGTTCTCCACCTCTTCATATTGCCCATAGTTGGGAATAAGGTGGTAAGCGTTTTTAGTATACAACCTGATGGCTTCTGGTTGCCTTTTCCCTGTTTCCAAAACACATTTCGAAGCATTTAGTTCTACCGCCCAGGCTTCCAGATTTTTTAAAATGACCGAAGCTACCCCTTTTCCGCGGCAGCCAGGTGTTACAAACATTCGTTTTACTTCCATCGTACCCGTTGGTGCATCGGCTTTTATGGCTCCACATCCCACGGGTGTTTCATCGTCGTAAGCCACAATAACTTCTTTTATTTTGTCTGTCTTATTAAACTGTGCGTAAAAGTCGTGTTCTTCTCCGTCGCGGTTACGCAGATCGGCATCAAGTGCCATAACCAATTTCCGGAAATCAGGATTATCCGAATTTGTTCTGAGGCAATAAATCATTCCGCTCTGTTTTTTTTATTTTAATTACTCCGATAGGAAATCACAGCTTTCAGCGCATTTCTAAGACAGGTTCCCGCTTTCCATCCCGACTGATAGGCCGACGATTTGGATGCAATATCATTGCCGGGCGATTGAGTGGCTGAAATAATAACGATGCTCACAATAAATAGAATCACCAGAATAATTCTGTTTCGTTTTTTCTTTTCCATATAAGGATTGTGTATTGTTTTGTTTATTAACGGTGCAAACATACAAAATCAGCTTAACTTCTCCAAACCTTTCTGAATATACTTTGCATACGTAACTGAAAAAATGCCTTTTATCCAGATTCAGATATCCCATGCAAATCCAGAGCATCGGGTTTCGATATAGTGTTTTGCGATATCGGGGCTTATACAGGTTTGCCTATAGACGGAAATAATTCTATCTTTGCAATGAAAAATACGTTTCCAGCTCTATTATTGCATATTAATAACTCCAAAATACAAAATCTTATGTTTAAAACAAATCAGTACTTCGATGGAAAAGTAGTTTCTGTCGGATTGGAATCGGTAGAAGGTAAATCCACGGTAGGAGTAATGGCCGCCGGAGAATACGAGTTCGGGACAGCTACCGTAGAAGTTATGACTGTTATCTCGGGGCAACTCTCCATCCAGCAACCTGGCGAAACAGAATGGAAAACCTATAAAAAATTCGAAAGTTTTGTTGTAGCTAAAGATGTAAAATTCAAAGTGAAATGTACCGAGGATACTCCCTATCTTTGTTTGTACAAATAAGACACTGAAATCTCTATACAGATTTATCGAAAAAGCCCGGCTAAGAGTATAACCGGGCTCTTTCGTTTTTTTTATCTATGCATCAAAGCGGTTCAATTATGAATTATGCATTGTGAATTATACATGAATAAAGTATCTTTGCGCCCAAATAAAAAATGCTCTATGTCTTTTAATCATACCGAAACAAACACTCCGCGCAGTTCAGAGCTTATTTATAAAATGTTGGTTCTCGATCTTGATGACACTTTACTTCACGATGATCATAGTATTTCAGCTCGTAACAAAGAATTATTAGCGCGTGCACAAAACATGGGCGTAAAGATTGTGCTGGCTTCGGGACGGCCTACGCCTGCGATGTTGCAATATGCCCAAGAGCTGGAACTGGCAAAACACGATTCTTACCTCATTTCGTTCAACGGAGCTGTGGTTACTTCAATGAAAACCAACGAAGTTCTGTTCGAGAAAAGTCTTACACGCGACGAAATTCATAGCTTATACGATTTCAGTGTGGAAAACAAGGTGCACATTATTACTTACTCGGATAAAGGAGTGATAAGCGAAACGGATTCCGAATACATAGATGTAGAACTCAATCTAACGGGTCTTCCTCACCATAAAGTTCCGGATTTTAAGGCCGAGATTAGCTCTTCGGCTGTAAAATGCATTATGCTCGAAGAACCCTCTTACCTTAAGTTGGTAGAGGAAAAACTGAAGGCTGAGCGAACCGATCTGAGCGTGTCGCGTTCAAAACCTTTTTTTCTGGAAGTAGCCTCTAAGGGCATTGATAAAGCTGCCAGTATCGATTTTTTGGCTAAACGACTCGGAATAAAGCAAAGTGAAGTCATAGCTGTGGGTAATGCCGGAAATGACCTCAGCATGGTGCGTTATGCTGGATTAGGCGTGTGGGTGGACAATGTTGCTCCCGAGCTGCGGCACGAAGCAGACGTAGTGGTGGCATCCAACAACAACGATGGAGTAGCCGAAGTCATCGAACGGTTTATTCTTTAGTAAATAAGTCAATAAAATTTCTGTTCTTTATACGGTAAGTTAAAGAATAGATCGTCTCCTGAGTTGATAAGTGAGAATGCTTTTCGTGTTTTTCTTATCAGCTCAATCTTATCTCCTCTTATCTTTCTCTTTGTTTAGCATCCATCTTGTAGTTCTGTTTTTGCTACAAAGCTCCAAACGCGTTCCTGCTTTTTTCTTATTTTTTTTGTAAAAAAAATCTCTGTCCTAAAAGTTGTCTGTTGTCCGTTGTTAGTTGCTTTAAAATAAGACTTTTGTAAAAAGCCTTGTCTCACTTTTTTCGGGCAGTTTTTTTTGTTGAATTATTAGTTTGATCTAATTTAGCATCACGAAAATGATTCTAATTATAGCTGCTGGCTTATTACTTTTTAATTTTCGGCTATTGAAAAAAACAGGATTTATTTAATGATTATATGGAACACTCAATATACGGCTTTATGAATATGATTTTGGTAGTGGCTTGCGCAGCCATGTCAATGGTATTTTTGGCGGTTCAGTTGCCATCCGATAAAGGTATAAAGATATACCGCAAATCGCTTCGGTTTTTAGCAAGTGCCTATTTAATTATGTCTGCCATCGCGTTGTTGGTTCTAATGCTCGACTTACCGGCTGTAAACCTTATTCCGATGGAAAACCTGATTGTTGCCTCGCTGCAGGCTCCATTGTTTACCTTTACACTTATTGTACTTATAAACCCTCAGTTTATCACACGATCTTATGTTCTTAAACAACTCTATCCAACTGTTGGATTTATCGTGTTGTTTCTGTTGACAGCTGCCCAATGGGGTAATCCGGTAATTTCAAATTTAGAGGAGCTTAAGCTGTTGGTTTATCATCCCACTGTAATGGTTCGGGAAATATTTTTGGTTTACTATGCCTGTCAGTTGGTTTACCTGACCAGGGTATTTATTCGTCAGGTCGATAATTACGAAAACAAAGTAGACAATTTCTTTTCAAACAGTTTTTTAATGCATCTGCCCGGTATACGATATGCCTTTTACTCGGCTCTTGTGGTTGGCGTATCTACGCTAATTTCCTGTTTTGTATTTACTGAAACAGCCACATTGATATTCACAGTTATTTATTGCCTGTTTTATATTGTTTTTGGTTTTCATTACATTCAATATCCACGTATATTTAAAGATATCGAACAGGCCATTTATCCGCCTGTCGATTTCTGTGAACTGACAGAAAATGTACAGTTGACATGGCATCAGTTAAAAGCAGAAATCCTGCATGAGCGGTATTATCTGGTCTATGGTGTTACTGTCGAACAAATGGCACAATATCTGAATATCAGCAGAACGACACTTGCTACTTTTATCAATACCGAAGAAGGAATGAATTTCAATACATGGATTACTGCTCTGCGCACCCAATCGGCCGAAGAGTTGCTTAGTGAGCATCCCGACTATTCGCTCACTCAAATAGCCGAGGCAATTAATTATGGCGACTCAGATTTACCTTCCGACCTTCGTTATAGGTTGGCTTAACTACCCCTGTGCTATATCTAACGCCATAGAACATATAGAAATTACAGAAGTAAAGACTTTGTTTTTATACTAAACGTATCTAGCGATACGTTGTACATTGCAGGAATAATTCCTGTTTTTGTTCTTAGTTAAATCTTTTATTTTCAATCCTGTTGTCTACTATATGGAGAAAGGAATATCAATGATAAATATCAGATACTTATTTGCAGAGCAAGCAAGACAATCTGCATAAACGCCAATACAATTTGTACAAGCCCCCTTGTAACCAGTCAAATCAACCATGTAAGCAGCCGCGCGTATTATGTAACTTGTAAAACTGACTTTGTAAGTTGTAGAGTTCATAATATAATCTGTCAAATCGGCTATGTAAGTTGTCGAGCGTATTATGTAACTTGCAAAATCGGCTTTGTAGGTTGTTGAGTTGACAATGTAACTTGTCGAATCGGCTTTGTAAGTTGTTGAGTTAACAATGTAACTTGTCAAATCGGCTTTGTAACTTGTCGAGTGTATTCTGTAATTTGTAAAGTTAACAATGTAGCTTGTTGAGACGACATTGTAACTCCTCGTAGTACTGTCCCCAAAATTTGTGTAAAGATCCGGATTGCCGACAAGAAGGTTTTGCTGTATAGCTAATCTTCCCAAAAACCGAAAAGGCTTGTTCCATTAACGGAACAAGCCTTTTCGGTCTGAATTCATCAGCTGTATTCTCAGAATTGTTTAAACCCGATAATTTCGCGAACCTCGCGGATCGTTTTAGCGGCGTTTTCCTGCGCTTTTTCTTTTCCCATGCGGGCTACCTTCGAAATGTAGGCGTCGTCGGCTGAAATGGCTTTAATTTTCTCTCTGAGGGGCTCTGTAAAGCTGATCATGTCCTGCGCCAATTGCTTTTTCATATCACCGTAGCGAATCTGGCAAATATTGTATTGTTCTTCGAAGAAATTAAGTGTCTCAGGAGCCGAAACAACCTTCATCAACTGGAATATATTCTGGATGGCATCCGGTTTGGGTTGATTAGGTTCTGTGGGGCCTCCGTCGGTAACAGCTTTCATCACTTTTTTACGAATAATTTCAGGTTCGTCGGCCAGAAATATAGCATTTCCTTCTCCTTCCGATTTTCCCATTTTTCCGCTACCGTTTAGTCCCGGAATTTTTACCAGCTCTTGTCCGAAGTTGAAAGCTTGCGCTTCGGGGAAAAAATCGACATTGTACAGGCGGTTAAAGCGATTACCAAAAGTACGGGTCATTTCCAGGTGTTGTTCCTGATCTTTACCTACGGGCACCTTGGTAGCTTTGTGAATCAGAATATCTGCCGCCATCAGTGTTGGATAAGTCAGTAATCCCGAGTTTACATTTTGAGGTTGCTGGCGGATTTTATCTTTAAATGAAGTACAGCGTTCAAGTTCTCCGATATAGGCATTCATATTCAGGAAAAGGTATAATTCAACGACCTCGGGTACGTCGCTCTGAACATAAAGGGTCGATTTTTCAGGATCAAGTCCTGCAGCCAGGTACTCAACCAAAATATTACGCACATTTCCATGCAAATCGCCCGGTGTAGGATGTGTGGTGAGCGAATGATAATCGGCAATAAAGAAATAACAGTTATGCTCATTCTGCATACTGATAAAATTGCGTAAAGCGCCAAAATAATTTCCTAAGTGTAGGTTTCCGGTAGGACGGATGCCACTAACTACTGTTTCCATTTATTTATTATTACTGATTTACAGCTAACAGACAGAGACAAGGCACGCCTTGTCTCTGTCTGTTTACAAGTAATATCGAGATGATGTGATTAATATTTTATTAAAAGAGAGATCAGACCATGGGTTTTAGTCACAAAAACTATTCAATAGGTATTGTTCTCTTAATACGTTGATCCAACGAAGTAAGCGTTTCGGTAGTAGCCACTCCTTTAATTTCCTGAATTCTTCCGTTCAGTAATTCCATTAAATGTTCGTCGTTGCGGGCGTAAAGTTTGATCAGAATAGTGTATGACCCAAGTGTATATTGCGACTCAACAATTTCCGGTATTTTTTCCAGTTCTGCAACAACCTCTTTGTACATCGAACCACGTTCGAGCGTTATGCCGATATATGCACACATTTGAAAGCCGAGCATTTTGGGGTTCACGGTGTATCCCGAGCCTGTAATAACATCAATGTCTATCAATCGTTGAACGCGCTGATGAATAGCCGCACGCGAAACTCCACATTCTTCGGCAACATCTTTAAAGGGCATTCGTGCATTTTTTGTAATAATCTGCAAAATCTTTCGGTCTAATTGGTCAATCTTTTCCATTGTTGTTGGCATTTAGTATTTTAATGTACTTCTTTTTATATTACCTATTAATTGTAAACTGGCAATGTTGAATATTTATGAGTTTTATCAACAAAAATAAATTTGTCATATAGGCAGCAAAATTACATATAATAAATGGAAATTGAAATATTATTCTCACATATAACCCAAAAAGGATATAAAAGAATGATATTTATTTCAAAAATCTTTCTTTTTGATACAAAAACAGCCGAAATAAATCTATTTCGGCTGTTTTTAAGTGTGTAATAAAAATAATTATCGACGTTGTTGTTGCATCTGTTGTTGCATTTGTTGCATTTGCTCTGCACTCATCTGAGGAGCTGCAGGAACAGACTTTTCGATAGAAAGTAACTCTACTTCGAAAATCAACATAGAGAATGGTTTAATAGCACCACGGTCGGCAGCACCATAAGCCAATTCCTGAGGAACGTAGATTTTGTATTTTGAACCTACAGGCATTAATTTCAATGCTTCAGTCCAACCTTTGATTACCTGATTTACCGGGAATACAACTGGTTGTTTACGATCAACAGAACTATCAAATACAGTTCCGTTTATCAAAGTTCCATGATAGTTTACTTTTACTTTGCTTGTATCTGTTGGGATAGGGCCGTTACCTTTTTTGATAACTTCGTATTGTAAACCGCTGGCTGTAGTGATCACACCTGGTTTCTTTGCATTAGCAGCTAGGAATTTTTCTCCGGCCAATTTGTTAGGACCATATTGTTTTTCCATTTTTTTAGCTTGAAGGCCAGTCATTGTTTTTCTCAAATATTCCTGAGCTTCAACAGGAGTCATCTGGATTTTTGAACCTCTCAAACCGTTGATCAAACCTTGTTTGATCAGGTCAATATCAACTTTCAATGTTGAATCGCCCATCAAACCGCCTTTCTTTTGTTCTTTCAAAGAGGTACCGATTTTTGTTCCCAGTTCTGATAATTCGCTGGTTCCTTTTTCAACTTTACCTTTCATACCTTCATTCAAACCAGCCAACAAAGCATCAATTGATTTCTTAGCTGAATCGCCTTTGATATAATAGCTCTTAATTCCGTCACCGTTAGCCAAACCAAATGCATAGTTCAAACTATCCAGTTGAGTTTTTAAAGCCGGAAGTTTAGGTTTGTTGCTGTTGCAAGAAGAAAATGCAAATGCGGCTACTAAAACCACCGCCATGAATATATTCAGTTTTTTCATTTTTCTGTGTATTTTTAATTTGTTGAATAATTATTTTGCTGGTTGAGGAGCCTGTTGAGGAGCTTGTTGAGGAGCAGGTTGTCCTTGTGGCATTTGTCCCTGAGTAGGTCCTTGCTGTTGCATTTTAGCTTGTTGCATTTTCATCATCGTTTTTTGGATGTATTCCTGAGCTTGCTTAGCTGTCATTCCTTTATCAAAACCATTTAAAGCATTTACCAATCCTTGTTTTACAAGTTTAGTATCAAATGCCAACGTTGAATCTCCCATCAGACCTTTTGCTTTTTGTTGTTTAAAAGAAGCACCGATTTCAAGACCCAATTTGTACATTTCACCTTTGTTAGCTCCCGATTTGTAAGCCTTATCCAATGCTTTCATTAAAGCAATGATTGGTTTGCTCGATGAATCGGATTTCATGTAATAGCTTTTAATCCCATCACCATTTGCCAAACCAAGCGCATAGTTCAAACTGTCATTCTGAGTTTTCAATGTCGCTTTTTTAGCATCGTATTTGCTGCACGAAGCAAGCATAAAAATGGCAACCAGAGCTACCAACGATAAAATACTTTGTTTTTTCATTTGTTTGTAAATTTATAATTTTTTATTTTTTGTATCAGCGAAAATTATTTTTTTGAGCTCTTTGCCGATTTGGCTCCTTTAGCTCCTTTTACAGCTTTAGGCTGTTCAGTTGCTTTGGCTTCTACTTTTGGAGCTTCCTTAAATGGTTTGATGTCCAATAATTCAACTTCGAAAATCAAGGTAGCAAAACCTGGTATTACGCCATTTCCGGCTCCTTTTTCGCCATATCCCAGTGTGTATGGTACGAAGAATTTGTATTTTGAACCAACCGACATCAATTGTACTCCTTCAGTCCAGCCAGGAATAACCTGATTCAGTGGAAATGAAATAGCTTCGCCACGATCGATAGAGCTGTCAAATTTTGTACCATCAATTAAAAATCCCTGATAATGTACTTTTACAGTATCGGTAGCATGAGGTTTAGGTCCTTCTTTTAATGTCAGAACTTTGTATTGTAAACCGCTTGCTGTTGTCTGAACGCCTTCCTGAGTTTTGTTGGCAGCTAAAAACTTAGCACCGTCAGCTTTTTTTACTTCAGCATCTTTTATCTGAGCTTTAGCAATGTAATTTTTAAAATACTCTGTTGCAGCTTCATGTTTAATTAATGTTGAATCACCTTTCATGGCAGCCGTAAATCCTTTGATCAATAGATCAACATTTGATTTTCCACCAGGAATTGCTTTGATGTTTTTGGCAAAATCGGTTCCAACACTAAGTCCCAATGAGTAACTCATAGAGTCAACATCGTTTACAAGAACTTTCACCGGTGCTTGTGCAGCACTTTTGTCTGTTTTTTTGTTTTTTGCAGTTGCTGAAGTCAAAACAAGACCTACTGCAGCGATAAATAAAATAGTTTTTTTCATTTTGTAATTATATTTCTTGAGTATTATATTATACAATTTCCAATAATTCAACTTCAAAAATTAATGAAGAATGTGGAGCTATAGCTTGTCCGGCACCTTGTGCTCCGTAAGCAAGATCAGATGGAATAAATAATTTCCATTTTGAACCTACAGGCATTAGTTGCAATGCTTCAACCCAACCGCTGATTACTTGTGTTACTCCAAATGTAGCTGGTTCGCCACGATTTACAGAGCTATCAAAAACAGTTCCGTCAATTAAAGATCCATGATAATGTACTTTTACCGAATCGGTGGCTGCAGGAGTAGCTCCTTCACCTTTTGCAATAACTTCATATTGCAATCCGCTGGGTAATGTAATTACTTCTGCACGCTTGGCATTGGCTTCCAGAAAAGCTTTTCCCTCGGCTTGAGCCTTTTCACTCATTTTGGCCTGGAGGTTTTGAAAAAAATCATTAATAACTGTTTGAGCATCCTGATAACTGATTTCAGGTTCTTTTTGCTCCATTACATCTTGAATACCTTTGGCCAATTGAGCATAGTCTAAAGCGCTGACTCCGCTTCCTAACAAATTGTTACCTAAACTCAAACCCAATGCGTAACTTACTTTCTTCATGCTATATTTGTTGATAATTAATATTCTTTTTATCAGAAAAAACGCTGCAAAGATAGCTGATTTGTTGGATAATAGCGCGTTAATTTTTCAAAATTATCGAGATGAAACAACAATCGGTATTTTAATCTGCTTTCGAATACCATGTTCCGGATTAAATAACTCAAAATAAACGATGTAAATTCCAACGTTTGCAAGCTTGCCTTTATCGGTTCTTCCGTCCCAAATAAGAAACCCATTGCTTGCAAGCAAAATATTCGATGCTAATCGACAAATTTTTACACCAGCTTTATTGAAAACAATTACATTTGCTACATAACCATCTATGTCAGTTTTGTAATGTATAAGGCAAAGGTCATTCACGCCGTCATTATCCGGAGAAAAAGCTTCGGGTTCAGTCCAAACTATTTTTTCTGTTGTTCCCGGAGTTGTCAGGTCCCTAAATTGCGAGTTTGCGTATCCCGGTGTTCCGTATTTTACTTCTGAAGCCGCTGAATGCCACGAATTCGCATTTTGAGTCGGCAAATTCGGATTTATTCTTTCAAGTGATACTCCTTTCGGGTTTTTGATAAGCGTATGATGCCATTTTACATTGTAAGTCAATTCATCATAAATGGTATCTTTCGCTGAGTTGGTCAGTACCAATGTTGCACTTTCGTTGTTTAGGGAGCTCCATTTTGTGCTGATAATTTTACTCTCTTCCGGGCCCTGATAATAATTTCGAACCGAATCGGCATCGGTGCATAAAGCCAGATAAGCATGTGGTAACATCCATGTCTTGGCAGGAATCTTATTGCCATTATTTAGTGAGCCATCTTTTTTTCTGGTTGTAAATATCAAGTCTGACACGTTCAATAATTTTTCTGAGTTGTTATAAATTTCCAAATACTCAGTTGAATTCTCCGGGTTATCAAATAAAATTTCATTGAATATCAAATCACCTGCTGATATTGGTTCAATAATTCCAAAAGTGCTATCGTTTTGTTGTATTGTATTTCCGGCTAAATCCACCAATCCGGATGTTTGTAAAGTATAAATAACTCCCCGTTCAAAATAAGAAGGAAATACTAATTCAATAGATTTTTTATCATCTGAAACCGTTTGCGAAGCAGTGCTTCCAATTTCTGGGTCGACTTTAAAAGTTGCTCTACTAAAATCCATTGCTTCCGAAAAACTCAGCTTCAACTTATTCGGTTGCTCAATGCTTAAACCTGTCCACACAGGAGCTTCCTGATCTTCGTAAAAAGAATTCTCAAATCCCGGAGTCCCGTAATTTGTGCTGGATGAAAGGCAGGAATGCCACGAAGCCTGACTTTGCGTTGGCAGATCAGGAGAAATTCTTTCCAGTGATATGCCTTTAGCATCTTTTACCCAACTGTTGTGCCAACCGGCACTGTAAGTCAACTCATCGTAAACCGTATCTTTTGCTGCGTTGGTCAACACCAGTGTAGCCCCTGTATTATTCAATGCTGACCACGTGCTTGTGGTTAAGATAGTACTTTCGGATGGTGTGTGGTGATAATTTCGTACTGAATCGGCTTTTGCACAAACAGCAAGATAACTATGCGCTGACATCAGGGTATTGGATGGTATCTTAACTCCCGTATTCAGTGTTCCATCTGTTTTCCTTGTGGTAAGAACCATATTTGATACATCTAGCAGTTTCCCGGATTTATTGTAAATCTCAATATACTCCAACGAGTTTGCCGGATTCTCAAACATGACCTCATTTAAAATCAAATCACCAACGCCCTTTGCTTCAACAATGCCGATGATACTATCGGTTTTCACCAACGCATTACCGGCTAAATCTTTTAATCCGGATGTGGTTAGTTTATACGATTTCCCTTTTTCAAAATCAGATACAAAATTCAGCACTACAGACTTTTTATCATCCGAAACTGTTTGCGAAGCTGGGCTTCCAATTTCTGGGTCGACTTTAAAAGTTGCTCTACTAAAATCCATTGCTTCCGAAAAACTCAGCTTCAACTTATTCGGTTGCTCAATGCTTAAACCTGTCCACACAGGAGCTTCCTGATCTTCGTAAAAAGAATTCTCAAATCCCGGAGTCCCGTAATTTGTGCTGGATGAAAGGCAGGAATGCCACGAAGCCTGACTTTGGGTTGGCAGATCAGGAGAAATTCTTTCCAGCGATATGCCTTTAGCATCTTTTACCCAGCTGCTGTGCCAATTGGTATTGTAAGTCAACTCATCGTAAATAGTATCTTTTGCTGCATTGGTGAACACCAGTGTAGCACCCGTATTATTCAATGCCGACCAAGTGCTTGTAGTCAGGATTGTGCTTCCGGATGGAGTGCGGTGATAATTTCGTATCGAATCAGCTTTTGCACAAACAGCAAGATAACTCTTAGCCGGCATCAGGGTATTGGATGGTATTTTTACTCCTGTATTCAGTGTTCCATCTGTTTTCCTTGTGGTAAGGATCATATTCGAAACATCCAGCAGTTTCCCGGACTTATTATAAATCTCAATATATTCCAACGAATTCGCCGGATTCTCAAACATGATTTCATTTAAAATCAAATCGCCAATAGCTTTTGCTTCAATAATGCCGATGATACTATCGGTTTTTACCAACGCATTACCGGCTAAATCTTTTAATCCGCTTGTTGTTAGTTTATACGATTTTCCCTTTTCAAAATCAGATACAAAAATCAGAACAACAGACATTTTATCATTAGAAATACTTTGCGAAGTGGGATTGCCAAGGTTTTGATTAACGTTAAACGTAGCAGAATCAAAATCCATTGCTTCTGAAAAACTTAGTTTCAGCTTATTGGGTTGTTCAATACTTAAACTAGCCCAAGTCGGTGCTTCCTTATCTTCGTAAAAAGAATTTTCAAAACCCGGAGTCCCGTAATTTGTACTGGATGAAAGGCAGGAATGCCACGAAGCCTGACTTTGAGTTGGCAGATCAGGAGAAATTCTTTCCAGTGATATGCCTTTAGCATCTTTTACCCAACTGTTGTGCCAGCTGGCACTGTAAGTCAACTCATCGTAAACCGTATCTTTTGATGCATTGGTCAGCACCAATGTAGCACCCGTATTATTCAATGCCGACCAAGTGCTTGTGGTCAAAATAGTACTTCCGGTCGGACTGTGGTGATAATTCCGTATCGAATCAGCTTTTGCACAAACAGCAAGATAACTATGCGCTGACATCAGGGTATTGGATGGCATCTTAACTCCCGTATTCAGTGTTCCATCTGTTTTCCTTGTGGTAAGAACCATATTTGATACATCTAGAAGTTTACCGGATTTATTGTAAATCTCAATATATTCCAACGAATTCGCCGGATTCTCAAACATGACTTCATTTAAAATCAAATCACCAACGGCCTTTGCTTCAATAATGCCTATGATACTATCGGTTTTCACCAACACATTGCCCGCTAAATCTTTCAATCCGCTTGTGGTTAGTTTATACGATTTTCCTTTTTCAAAATCAGATACAAAATTCAGAACTACAGACATTTTATCATTCGAAATATTTTGCGAAGTGGGATTGCCAAGGTTTTGATTAATGTTAAACGCAGCTGAACTAAAATCCATTGCTTCCGAAAAACTCAATTTCAACTTATTCGGTTGCTCAATGCTTAAACCTGTCCACACAGGAGCTTCCTGATCTTCATAAAAAGAATTCTCAAAACCAGGTGTTCCATAGTTTGTACTGGATGAAAGGCAGGAATGCCATGAAGCCTGGCTTTGCGTTGGCAGATCGGGACTGGTTCTTTCCAGCGATATTCCTTTAGCATCTTTTACCCAGCTGCTGTGCCAATTGGTATTGTAAGTTAGTTCATCATAAATGGTATCTTTAGCAGCATTCGCAAGCACAAGAGTAGCTCCCGTATTATTCAAAGCCGACCAACTACTCGTAGTCAAAATAACACTCCCTTCCGGACTCTGATGATAATACCTTACTAAATCAGCTTTTGCACAAACAGCTAAATAACCATGCGCTGACATCAGGATATTGGATGGTATCTTTACTCCCGTATTCAGTGTTCCATCTGTTTTCCTTGTGATGAGAATCAGATTCGATACATCGAGCAATTTACCCGATTTATTATAAATCTCGATATACTCCAGCGAATTCGCCGGATTCTCAAACATGACCTCATTTAAAATCAAATCGCCAATAGCTTTTGCTTCAATAATGCCGATGATACTATCGGTTTTCACCAACGCATTGCCCGCTAAATCTTTTAATCCGGATGTGGTTAGTTTATACGATTTTCCCTTTTCAAAGTCAGTTCCAAAGCTCAGAATTACAGACTTTTTATCATCCGAAACTGTTTGCGAAGCAGGGCTGCCCATTTCCCGATTCATACTAAACGCAGCAGAACTAAAATCCATCGCTTCCGAAAAACTAAGTTTCAGCTTATTCGGTTGTTCAATACTTAAGCTTGCCCAAGTCGGCGCTTCCTGATCTTCATAAAAAGAATTCTCAAAACCAGGTGTTCCATAATTTGTACTGGATGAAAGGCAGGAATGCCATGAAGCCTGGCTTTGAGTTGGCAGATCGGGAGAAATTCTTTCCAGCGATATTCCTTTAGCATCTTTTACCCAGCTGCTGTGCCAATTGGTATTGTAAGTCAACTCATCGTAAATAGTATCTTTTGCTGCATTGGTGAACACCAGTGTAGCACCCGTATTATTCAATGCCGACCAAGTGCTTGTAGTCAGGATTGTGCTTCCGGATAGAGTGCGGTGATAATTTCGTACCGAATCAGCTTTTGCACAAACGACAAGATAACTATGCGCTGACATCAGGGTATTGGATGGTATCTTTACTCCCGTATTCAGTGTTCCGTCTGTCTTTCTTGTGGTGAAAATCATATTTGATACATCTAGCAGTTTGCCGGACTTATTATAAATCTCAATATATTCCAACGAATTCGCCGGATTCTCAAACATGATTTCATTTAAAATCAAATCGCCAACGCCCTTCGCTTCAATAATCCCGATAATACTATCGGTTTTCATCAAGGCATTGCCCGCTAAATCTTTCAATTCGCTTGTTGTTAGTTTATACGATTTACCATTTTCAAAGTCAGATCCAAAACTCAGAACAACAGACATTTTATCGTTCGAAATACTTTGCGAAGTGGGATTGCCAAGGTTTTGATTAACGCTAAACGCAGCAGAACTAAAATCCATCGCTTCCGAAAAACTAAGCTTCAGCTTATTGGGTTGTTCAATGTTTAAACCCGACCAGACTGGCGCCTCTTTATCCTGTGCTTTTGTACCAATAACCACTATATCATCAAAGTAATAGTCCAACTTGGCGCTCGCCGGATTTACAAACATCAATCCAAAATAGGAGCTACTGGTTATTACTTTGTTTTGTGTTGTTCCTTCCAGTACATAGTCCGTTTCTGGTATCAACATAGAGAGGACTTTACTGTACAATGCAAAATTTCCATCTGCGTCACGTGTTACCTTAATCCACAAAACTATTTTTCCACTCGTCCGGCCATCTGTGCCATCAATTATTTTTGTTTTCTTTGTGCCTTCCTGTACGAACAACGACACTTCATGGTCTTTTCCGCCCACCTGAACATAATATCCATTACAACCTGAGCTGACATCTTCTCTGTCGGAAATAAGATAAATACAAGCATAGTTAGAACCAGACGTAGAATAGTCAATTTTTACCCAACATTCCCAACTGGCATTCTCAATAGCTTCCGAGGGTGTAAAAAGGTAGGAGGTGGAAGCGCCGGCTGCGTTAGATTGTAGCTGAAGTGAGCTATTCACTTTGAAATTGGATGTGGTGCCGCTCCAAATCGGGTTATTTATAAAGTTTCCATCCAAAAAACTTTCATTCACCTGACCAAAACAAAAAATCGGCACAAAAAACACGAAAAAGAGGCTTAAATTCTTCATGGTGCGTGATAATTCTATTAAAATGAATTACTTTTGCGAAATTATTTTTTCTGAAAGAGAAATGCCAAAGGCATGAATTTATTTGATACTACTATTGAAAATTCTCTCGTTGAGTGCCGAAAAATATGAAATGAGGCTCTTGTCGAATTAAGCTTAAGTTTTTTAGCTATCGGCTGTATTTAATCATTTCATACTTATGTGTTTAATAAGATAATAGTGCAAATATATAAATTATTTCAGAAGAAAAGTACGGATCTTCCAAAAAATAACGATTTACAGAGATTCATGATATTACAATTTCAATATAAATAAAAAACAATGAGAGTAGCAATTGTAGGCGCTAGTGGCGCCGTTGGGCAAGAATTCTTGCGTGTGTTGGCTGAACGCAATTTCCCATTGACAGTGCTGGGCCTTTTTGGTTCGTCGCGCAGTGCGGGTAGTGTTTATGAGTTCAAGGGTGAAAAAATCACCGTCAAAGAACTTAAACACGGCGACGATTTTAAACACTTTGATTTAGTATTTACGTCTGCCGGAGCAGGTATATCGAAAGAATATGCCGAAGATATTACCAAATTCGGAGCTGTAATGATTGATAATTCATCCGCTTTCCGTATGGATACCGATATTCCGTTGGTAGTACCGGAAGTAAATGCCGCTGATGCCAAAGCTCGTCCACGTGGTATTATTGCTAATCCAAACTGTACCACTATTCAAATGGTAGTAGCCTTGCAAGCGTTGGAAAACCTTTCGCACATCAAACGCGTACACGTATCCACTTATCAGGCAGCTTCGGGTGCCGGAGCAGCAGCTATGGATGAGCTGGAGTTACAATATAAGCAAATCATTTCCGGAGAACCGGTAACAGTCAATAAATTTGCTTATCAGTTGGCTTATAACGTCATTCCGCAAGTGGATGTATTTACCGATAACGGATACACCAAGGAAGAAATGAAAATGTACAACGAAACACGCAAAATTATGCACTCCGATGTGGAGGTAAGTGCTATGTGTGTGCGTGTACCGGCTTTGCGTGCTCACTCCGAAAGTGTATGGTTAGAAACCGAAAAACCCATCAGTGTCGAAGAAGCACGTGCTGCATTCGAAAAAGCTCCTGGAGTGGTTATGATCGACAATCCTGCTGAAAAGAAATATCCGATGCCTTTATTCTTGTCGGGTAAAGATCCCGTTCACGTGGGACGTTTGCGCAAAGATATTTCGAATCCCAATGGACTAACATTCTGGTGTGTGAGTGATCAAATTAAAAAGGGTGCTGCACTTAACGCTGTTCAGATTGCCGAATATCTTATTGCCGAAGGGGATATAAAATAAAGGATAATTACCTTTCTCAAAAAAAAGTAGCTGATTGATAATACCAATCAGCTACTTTTTTTTGTAAATGAGCTGGGGACTCATTCGAATTTATTCAATTATAATTTAGGTCCGACGCCAACCAAAGCCTTACCGACATTGCTTGCAGTAAATTTTGCAAAGTTTTTCGTAAAACGGACAGCAAGATCTTTAGCTTTTGTATCCCACTCTGAAGTTGCGGAATAGGTGTCGCGAGGATCAAGGATGCTGGAATCAACGCCGTGCAATACTGTTGGAACTACGAAATCGAAATACGGTATTGTTTTCGTATTCGCTTTGTCAATCGAACCGTCCAGTATAGCATCGATAATTCCACGTGTGTCTTTAATTGATATCCGTTTTCCGGTTCCGTTCCATCCGGTATTAACCAGGTAAGCTGTAGCTCCCGAGGCTTTCATCTTTTTCAATAATTCTTCAGCATACTTTGTTGGATGTAAAGATAAAAAAGCAGCACCGAAACATGCAGAGAAGGTAGGGGTAGGTTCCGTAATACCACGTTCTGTTCCTGCTAATTTGGCGGTAAACCCAGATAAAAAGTAATACTGTGTTTGTTCCGGAGTGAGTATAGATACAGGGGGCAATACACCAAATGCATCAGCCGATAAGAAAATGACCCTTTTGGCAGGACCTCCTTTTGATATGGGTTTAACGATGTTTTTAATATAACTGATAGGATAAGAAACACGGGTATTTTCGGTTATCGATTTGTCCGAAAAGTCAATAGTGCCGTCTTTTGCAACAGTTACGTTTTCGAGCAAGGCATCGCGTTTGATAGCATGGTATATATCCGGTTCAGATTCTTTGCTCAGGTCAATTACTTTAGCATAGCAACCACCTTCAAAATTGAAAACACCTTCGTCGTCCCATCCATGTTCGTCATCGCCAATAAGCAGTCGTTTCGGATCGGTTGATAAAGTAGTTTTTCCGGTTCCGGATAAACCGAAGAATATTGCGGTTTCTTTTCCTTCTTTATTTGTGTTGGCCGAACAGTGCATGGATGCCATTCCTTTTAAAGGCAATAAATAGTTCATGTAGGAGAATATCCCTTTTTTCATTTCTCCTCCGTACCAGGTATTTAGGATCACCTGAATTTTTTCGGTAAGGTTGAAAACAACTGCTGTTTCAGAATTTAATCCTAATTCTTTATAGTTTTCAACTTTGGCTTTTGAAGCGGTCAACACTACAAAATCAGGTTCACCGTAATTGGCTAATTCGGTTGCTGTAGGCCGTATAAACATATTGGTTACAAAATGAGCTTGCCAGGCAACTTCTACAATGAACCGCACTTTGATGCGACTATTTTCGTTGGCTCCACAAAACGAGTCAACAACGAAGAGCTTTCTATTGTGAAGTTCTTTTAAAGCCAGGTCTTTTACTGCTTCCCAGTTTTTCTGCGACAGAGGTTTATTGTCGTTTTTGTATTCTTCGGAAGTCCACCAGATGGTTTCTTTGGTAGTTTCATCTTCAACGAAGAATTTATCTTTTGGTGAACGTCCGGTGTAAACGCCGGTCATTACATTTACTGCACCCAACTCTGTAACCTGACCTTTTTCAAAGCCCTGCAGAGCTGATTTCGTTTCTTCTGCGAACAAAAGAGCGTAAGACGGATTGTGTACTATTTCAGTAACTCCTGAAATGCCATACTTGGTTAAATCTAATTTTGCCATTTCTTTTTCTATTAAGTGAATTTTATTGTGTCTGAACATATGTTGAGCACTAATATCTACTTTATAAAAACCTGCCTTAATCTAACAAAGGTACAGCTTTTTCATTGAGAACTAGAAGAGATGAAGATAATTATCTCTATTGCCCCTTTATTTATGTCTTTTTATATGATCGATGTAAAGCTTTATTGTTCTGCATGCATTATGGATGAATATTTACTGTTGCTTTTATCCATTAAATAAGGTTATTCTCCCAAGGAGTAAATCGTTTGATTGAGATGAGTAATGACAGTACAACATCAGCTGGCTACGTTTTTCTGTAGCAAAGAAAGTTGTCCCGCTAAATTGCTTACAGACCGAATAATCCACTAACTTGACTTATTCGGCAAGAAATGTTATGTATTTTTGTAATGTGGAAAAAGCGGTTGTTTCCACTAAAGCAGAGCTTAAGAAAGACATTAAATATCAATCAATTATTTATTATAAATGAACATGAGAAAAAAAATCCAGCTACTGGTTGTTCTTAGCCTGATGTGGACGGGAATAAGTTCGCAAACAAAGTTAGTTCCGGTTTCCGAAGGATGGGCAGGTAATTCAATTAATGCCGTTGTTTTTCGTAAAAACTCTCTGGTAACCTATAAAAATACCCAGTTTATCGGGTTTTACAATCCGGATGGAAAACTGGTTTTGGGAAAGCGGAAACTGGGTTCGAATAAATGGGAATTGCAGAAGACCGCTTTTGGGGGGAATGTGCATGATGCTCATAATTCAATCAGCATTATGGTGGATGGCGACGGTTACCTGCATGTGGCCTGGGATCATCATGGCAATGCGTTGAATTATGCCCGCTCGGTGTCACCACTCTCGTTGCGGTTGACCGATAAAATTCCGATGACAGGCATAGAAGAAACCAATGTGACTTATCCGGAGTTTTATAAAATGCCTGATGGCGATTTACTCTTTTTGTATCGGGATGGCCGGTCGGGGAAGGGGAATATGGTGATAAACCGGTATGCCTTAAAAACGAAAAAATGGTCGCAGTTATCTTCAAATCTGATAGACGGTGAAGGTAAGCAGAATGCCTATTGTCAGACTTGTGTTGATGAACGCGGAACGATACATATTTCGTGGGTGTGGCGCTCTTCTCCCGATGTAGCCAGCAATCATGATATGTGTTATGCCCGCTCAACGGATGGTGGACTGAGCTGGGAGAAGTCAACCGGAGAAAAGTATGTGTTGCCTATCAACGGTTCTACGGCTGAATATGTTTGTCGGATTCCTCAAAACAGTGAGTTGATTAATCAAACCTCCATGACTACCGATGAAGCGGGGCATCCGTTTATTGCTTCGTACTGGCGTGATGCGAATTCCGATATTCCCCAATATCATCTAATATATAATGTAGATAAGGTCTGGAAAGAACTTAGTATGGGATTCCGGAAAACTTCGTTTTCGCTTAGCGGCATGGGAACAAAACGGATTCCGATTTCGCGTCCGCAAATTATAATAAAAGGAACAGGAGCGGATGTTTCCGCCCGGTTGTTATTCCGCGATAGTGAACGGGGAGAAAAAGTCTCCATGGCTGTGTGCAACCATATTGCTGAAAACAACTGGAAAATAACCGATCTGACTACTTCGGGAGTAGGAGCGTGGGAACCTTCGTTTGACACCGAGTTGTGGAAAGAGAAGAAGCAGTTGCATATTTTTGTTCAGCAGGTAGAGCAGGTAGATGCCGAAGGTGTGGCTAAGTCAAATGGACAGATGGTGTTTGTTTTGGAAACAAAGTGATACCGATTTTTTTTATCTGTTTCTCTGTCCGGTTTACATTATAGCCCGTACATAAAAACATTCTGTACCAGATTCTAATCATTTGGATATATTTTACATCGGTTTAATGTGTATTTTTGTGGGTTGAAATATACGCCTGAATGATTCCGTATTTTATAACGACAAGAAATAGTTCTAATTTAAACAATTTGATAAACTTATGAGAAAGCACATTTCGTTTTTCATTCTTATGATCTGTACAAGTTCTTTATGGGCGGTGCAAAAAATAGATAATCGTGTCCAGTCTTTTAATCAGGATTGGAGGTTCACCCTGGCCGACAGTACGCTGAATGCTTCTACTCCGGTTTTTGATGACGGTAGGTGGCGGAAACTCAGTGTACCTCACGACTGGAGTATTGAAGCCGACTTTTCAGACAAAAATCCCGCTAGTCCCGGTGGTGGTGCTTTACCCGGCGGGCTGGGCTGGTATCGCAAAACCTTTACGGTAGATAAAAAGAGTAAAGACAAGCGGATTTTTATCGATTTTGACGGAGTATATCGCAACAGCGAGGTGTGGATCAACGGAACGTCGCTGGGCAAGCGTCCGAACGGTTATATTTCGTTCCGCTATGATCTGACTCCTTACATAAAATTCGGTGAGAACAATGTGATTGCCGTAAAAGTGGATAACTCCAAACAACCGAATTCCCGTTGGTATTCGGGCTCCGGTATTTTCCGGAATGTTTGGTTGACTATCACTAATCCCGTTCATGTGGATTTGTGGGGAACCTATGTTACCACCCCTAAAATTAATGCCGACAGTGCTGAAGTAGCTATACAAACCACAGTACGGAACGACGAGAAACGTGTGAAGAGCGTAAAGATAGAACAACTGCTGTATGATGCGCAGGGAAATCTCGTAAACAAGGTAGATGGCCCCATGTATGTAGGTGCGGGAACAACTCATCAGTATTTACAACAAATTTCGGTCAAAAAACCGATATTGTGGAGCATCGAGAATCCGTATTTATATAAATTGGTTACCCGTACCTATGTTTACGGCCGTTTGACCGACGAGTATACTACCAATGTGGGTATCCGGTCGTTTGTGTTTGATGTAAAAAAAGGATTTATTCTGAATGGAAAGTCTGTAAAGATAAACGGTGTGTGCAATCACCACGATTTAGGTGCACTGGGTGCTGCGGTGAATACGCGTGCCATCGAACGTCAGTTGCAAATCCTGAAAGAAATGGGTTGTAACGGTATTCGTACTTCGCATAATCCGCCGGCTCCCGAGCTGCTTGACCTGTGCGATAAAATGGGCTTTATTGTGATGGACGAATCTTTTGATATGTGGTTGAAAAAGAAAACAACCTACGACTATTCCTCCGATTTTCCGGAATGGCATAAGCGCGATTTGACCGATATGATTGTGCGCGACCGCAATCACCCTTCCATTTTTATCTGGAGCATCGGAAACGAGGTGGGAGAGCAATGGGGCGAAGCTAAAACTGAAGATATGGATCTACAGCAAGCCAATATTCAGTTGAATAAAAAGAAAGAGGTGAGTGCCGCCGAAATAAGACAGGGCAGCATGGGCAAAAATGCCTTGCTCACCAAACACCTGGTGGATATAACGCACAGTGTTGACCCAACCCGCCCCGTCTCGGCTGCTTGTAATGGTACCGACGATACGAATCCGCTGTTTATGTCGGAAGCGCTGGATCTGATCGGGTTTAATTACCACGAAAATGAGTATGCTGATATCACCAAACGCCACCCGACCAAAGGCTTTTTTAGTTCCGAATCGGTTTCGTCGCTTCAGTCGCGCGGTTTTTACCTGATGCCTTCGGATAGTGTGAATATCTGGCCCGAACGTTGGGATAAACCTTTCAGCAATCCGCTGCAAAAATGTTCGGCTTACGACAATAGCCGTGCGCCGTGGGGATCGACCCACGAAACGACCTGGAAAATTGTAAAAAAATACAATCATATAGCCGGACAATATATCTGGACCGGGTTTGATTACCTGGGTGAGCCCACTCCTTACTGGTGGCCGTCGCGTAGTTCGTTTTTTGGTATTATCGATTTGGCAGGTTTCCCCAAAGACGTATATTATATGTACCAAAGTGAGTGGACCAACAAAGATGTGCTGCATATCTACCCGCACTGGAACTGGAAAGCCGGACAAACCGTCGACATTTGGGCATATTATAACAATGCCGACGAAGTGGAGCTGTTTCTGAACGGACAATCGTTGGGAAAACGCAGCAAAACGGGCGACGATCTGCACGTGATGTGGCGTGTGCCTTATGCTCCCGGAACGCTGAAAGCCGTTTCGCGTAAAAACGGAAAAGAAGTGCTGACCCGCGAAATAAAAACTGCCGGCGAACCGGCAACTATTCGCCTCACTGCCGATCGGTCTACTATAACCGCCGACGGAAAAGATCTTTCGTTTGTAACGGTTGAACTGCTCGACAAGGATGGTAATGCTTCACCGCTGGCCGACCAACTGGTTAAGTTCAGTGTAGAAGGCGAAGGAGCTATTGTGGGAACCGATAACGGTGATCAGAATGATCATGTGTCACTCAAGAAGCCCGAACGTCATTTGTTTTACGGAAAATGTCTGGCCATTGTCCAAACCAACGGCAAAGTCGGCAATATTACGCTGAAAGCCGTGGTAGACGGATTACCTGCTCAACAAATTGTGATAAAGGCTAAATAAATTGTTGCAATTGTTGTTGCAACATATCTTGTTGCTCTAACTATGGAATGAGATATTGTGGTATAAACATGTACACATTCTTACAGTAACATAAAGCAAATTATAGTTGCTGTAGCAACAACTACTTAATTCTGAAATTCGCTACCCTAACAAACAGGCTGTCTCTTTTTGAGACTGCCTGTTTGTTGTTTATAAACCAACCTTATATATATTTTTGTGTTTTAGGTCTAAAAAACCAAAAATATACTATATTTGTAAATTATTATTTTGAAATCATTGTAATGAGCAGAAATGTAATATTTTAAATTACTCTGTGTGGTCTGTTTGTTTACACTTAAATTTAATTGTGTCGTACTTATTCCATAATCAACTACTCAGCAAAAGTCAAACTAAGGAACAATAGGGCTTGATTACAGATCCGGCTTTATTGCTCATTTAAACAATCAGCTTATGAAGACATTTTACGTATGGATCATCTTTCTGTTTCTGGCAACCACCCTCACTGCCCAGAAAATCACCAATTACACAACCGCTTCCACCAATGGAGGTTTATGTGACAATGAGGTGAATGCAATTTATATTTACAATAGTGGTTCGAATTATTGGGCATGGTTTGCAACTAAAAAGGGATACTCAATGAGTATAGTTAATTGTGATTGGTGGGTTTGTACTAGATATGGTCGAGTTCTTAAATCAATATTAAGTGATAATAATCAATACTTGATAGATAATTGCATCAATGCAATGGCTGATGATGGCATTTATCTGTGGCTTGGAACTAATGGAGGGGTTACAAAAGATGCACTTGGAGGCGGTCACAATAGAGATTTTACAATGGTTGATGGCTTGATTGATAATCATGTAAATGCTGTAGCAGTGGCTGCCAGACGTATTAAATGGTTTGGTACAAACAATGGTGTGTCTATGTTTAATGATGCGGTTGTACCAGCCACCTGGACTTCGTATACTACTGCAGATGGTTTAATTGACAACCACATTAATGCTATTGCTGTGGATGGAGCCGATACTAAATGGTTTGGAACAAATGTGGGCGTGTCTGCTTTAGCAGGGACGATCTGGACTTCTTACACTACAGCTAATGGATTGGTAGACAATAAAATTAATGCCATTGCGGTGGATGCAGCCGGGAATAAATGGTTTGCTACAGATAACGGGGTAAGTTGTTACAACGGAAGTAGCTGGACGACTTATACTACAGCCGATGGGTTGGCAAGCAATACAGTACATTCCATTAGCATTGATGCAGCCGGAAACAAGTGGTTTGGCACCACGGGGGGAGCCTCTAAGTTTAATAGTACCAACAACACGTGGCTGACTTATACCACTGCCAATGGTCTTGTAAATAATGACGTACATGCCATCGCATTTCATCAGGATGGAAGCCTCTGGTTTGGAACTTATGGAGGGGTATCAAAATTTAATGGATATAGTTGGATAAACACTACTGCCAATGGACTACCTGCTTATCTTATTCGTCAAATACAAATCGACAAAGATAATAATAAGTGGATTAGCAATTACGCAGGTGTAACCAAGTTTGATGGAGTAACCTGGACTACTTACACCGGTGCAAACAGTAACTTGACCGATGTCGGTTTGGATAATTTTGTTTACGATGCTCAAGGTACTAAATGGTTTCCTGCAAAATCAGGGGGGATAGCCAGCTTTGATGGTACTACCTGGACTATTTATTCAAATACAAGTGCTTTAGGGAAAAATACCGGTGCCATTGCTATCGATGCTCAGGGTAATAAGTGGTTGGGGCAAATTGGTGGTATCTCTATGTTTGATGGTACTACCTGGACTTCATATCCCATAGGCGGTTTGGAAACTAGTTTTGGAGTTTATAAGATTGCTATTGACGCTGAAAATATTAAGTGGGTGTGTACAGGCAGGGGAATTTATAAATTTGATGGGACTACATGCTCTACTTTTTATTCTGGATCATACATTTATGACGTTGCGATTGATCAACAAGATACCAAATGGTTCGTAGTAGGTACTAATATTTACAGCTACGACAATGTCAGTTGGAAATTTTATCAAGGGGCCCAATATATTCCCAATAATAGTATTTATTCAGTTTCCATTGATCTTTTGGGAAATAAGTGGTTTGGAGGTTCTGGAGGACTAACCAAGTTTGATGGTACTACCTGGAAGGCTTATACTAGTGCTGCTAATGGGCTTCCAAATAATTGTGCTTATTATATTTCTGTAGATCTTGATGGAGTGAAATGGCTCGGTTATGGTGGTTCCTATGGTGGAATCGCCAAATTCGATGACCGCTATGTAACCCTCTCGGGTACAAGTGTAGCTCTCACAGCAGATGCAAGCAGTACCGGAAGCTTCGGAGTAAGTTCCAACACTCGTTGGGCGGTAAGTGGAAATCCGGCCTGGCTTAGCCTGAGTACTGCTTCGGGTTCGGCTAACGCAACAATAAACCTTACTGCCGCTGCTAACCCAAGCACCAGCGATCGGATGGCAACCATTACTGTCACGAGCAGTGACCAGTCAACTCAGACGGTAACCGTCACACAAGCCGGACGAGTAATTATTCCGGTTCCCAACATCAGTATTCAGGGTAATGCAGTCACTATTGCCAACAACGATGACTCACCTTCTTTTTCGGATTACACCAACTTTGGATCGGCAGAAGTAACTATAGGAACTGCTACACGCGCCTTTACGATTCAGAATTCAGGTGATGGAACATTGACTTTTCCTGCTTCAGTCATCTCCATCGCAGGTGCCAATGCATCTGACTTTCAGATAAGCACTTATCCTTCGGGAGATATTGCTTCAGGAGCCTCTGGAAGCCTTGTTGTAACTTTTACTCCCACCGCAGAAGGAACACGAACAGCTACCATCGCTATTGCCAGCAACGATGCTACGCAAAATCCCTATAGGTTCTCTGTTCAGGGTACAGGAGTTATTCCGCGCGATATCGTGGTTTCGGGTGTTACTGTTCCTGCAGCAGCCAATGGTATTTATAGCTTTCAGGGTATCTCCAACGAGTTTGCGTATTGGAAAAATACCGTGACAGGCTATTATGTGTATAATAAGAGTTTCTTAGGAAACCGATCGTGGAATATCGATGCAGACACCGATGATACACATGTGGCTTTCTTTTCGAATGATCATGCTGAAGATCCTTCACCTGTGAGTGTGGCTTTTTGGCCTATAGACCGCGGAAGCGGAAACAGTGGCACTCCTGTAATAACCTATCGTGAGCCAAGAATCTATCTTGTTGCAAATTCGGTAGAAATTCAGAATAATGACATTACACCAACTACGAATGACAATACCGACTTTGGAGCGTTGGATCTAAATGCCACGCCCTTGCATAAAAGCTTTACAATAAAGAATAACGGTACATTGCCATTGATTCTTACGGGTATCGCTCCTTATGTACAGATTACAGGAGTGAATGCCGGCGATTTCAGTGTTACGGTTAACCCTGCAGTCTCCATTGCTGCTGACGGAGCAACAAACTTTGAAATTTCTTTTCTTCCGGGTGGAGGCGGACTGCGATCAGCCACGGTCTCTATAGGTAGTAATGCGGGCAATGCCACTTTGTATAGCTTCAAGATCCAGGGTACAGGTTTAGCTCCTACAGTAATAAGTACTCAGGCAGTTGATGGGATAAGTACTGTTTCGGCAACCGGTCACGGAACGGTTGTGAGTGTCGGGTATCCACTTGCTGCTCAGCATGGATTGGTATGGAGTACAACTCCTCACCCTACAATTGATTTGAGTACTAAAAGTGAAGAGGGTGCTGTAAGTTCGGTTCTCAGTTTTACGAATTCAATTACCGGTTTAACTCCCGGAACAAAGCATTATATCAGGGCTTATGCAACCAATTCTTCGGGTACAGTTTATGGCGATGAACTATCATTTAGTACAACAGTAGGCTTACCTGCTGTCCCTGCTGCGGTAACTGCCGCTCCGGGTAATGCTCAGGCAGCGGTTAGCTTTACGGTTCCCACATCCGATGGAGGTAGCGCCATAACAGGATATACCGTTAAATCAAGTCCTGGAAACCTGACAGCTGCAGGGAATACAAGCCCGATAACAATGACAGGTCTTACAAACGGGACAAGTTATAGCTTTACAGTAACAGCAACGAACAGTGCCGGCACAAGTGTAACATCTGCTCCGTCCAATGCAGTTACGCCTTTTGGAGCTCCTTTGGCAACAACCATTGCGGCCAATGCTATCACCACTTCGGGAGGGACACTCAACGGAACGATAAATCCAAATGGAGCAAGTACTGCGGTCCGCTTTGAGTATGGATTGACTCCAAACTATGGAGCAACGGTTCTTGCAGATCAAAGTCCGTTTGCGGGATCAGAGGGTGTGTCGGTAAGTAAAATGATTACGGGCTTAAGTCCCAATACAAGCTATCACTATAGGGTAGTGGGAGTGAATGCAGCCGGAACGGTTGCCGGTTCGGATCAGATTTTTACCACTGCATTGCATACAGCTCAGGAGAATGTTGTGGAGAATGGTTTTAGCATTTATCCGAATCCAGCAACCGATGGTTTTACGATAAATGCAGGCGATCAACCCGCTGTGGTTTCTGTTTACGACCAAAGTGGTAGCTTATTGCTGAATCAGCAAGTTGTAGGAAAGACATATATTTCCATCAGTTCATTAAGGCCGGGCGTGTATGTGGTTAAAGCGAATGGGCATAGTGTAAAACTAGTCAAAAAATAAGAATCCTTAATTTCATAATCATCTATTCAACAAAAGTCAAATCAGGGAACAATAGCGCTTGATTACAAATCCGGGTTCTATTGCTCACTTTAAACAATCAGCTTATGAAGACATTTCTTTTCGTATCGCTTCTTTTTTGTTCGTTTCTCATTCTGTCATGTAAAAATGATCAGAGTGTCAGCTTACCCGAGAAACGAAGTGTGACCTTTTCATTCGGGCAAAAAGACTTAAATATGCAATTGTCCAATAGTCTTAAAGTAGTAACATCTGAAAAGAAGGATGCCCGTTATGTGGTGGTTACTATTCAGTATGCAAACGACACTGTCGTGTATGATTCTAAAAAGCTCGAACTATTTAATTTTAATGGGAGCTATATTAGCGAATCTTTGACACTCAATGTGGCATCTTATAAGCTGACAAAGTTTTTGGTATTGGATGCCAATAATGCTGTTATTTTCTCCACGCCTCTTGAAGGTTCAACCCTGGCTACGTTGGTTACCGATCCACTTCCTATCAATTTTACGATAGCCAAAGATTCAGACAATAAAGTTGTACCCGAAGTATTATCTACAACCAATTTGCCTGCGACAGATTTTGGAACTGCAACTTTTGATCTTAATATAATAAGCTCTTTTCGCCTTTCAACATTTGTTTATGATCTGAAATCCGCTAACTGGATGCCTACTACTGCTATTGCTACTATTATCGGAAATCAAGGGAATGTTGTGTTATGCCGCGATTCTCTTTCTGCTCAGGCTAACACGGTTTTTATTAAAGATGGCTACAGCAGTTATGAAGTTACTATTACTAAGCCGGGCTATATACCCCAATCGGTTACGCTAACAAGTGCTGATTTGAAAAGGTATATGAACACTCCGTTGGCTATACAGTTGAAAGCCCTCGATACGGTGACCGATATTGATGGTAATGTTTATAAAACAGTAGTAATAGGCAATCAAACCTGGATGGCAGAGAACTTGACTGTATCAAAATATCGGGATGGAACCCCCATTCCGAATATAACTACCAGTTCGACCTGGTCCACCACCACCAGTGGTGCCTGGTGTTATTATCAAAACAATCCGGCACTTGGCGCTGTATATGGTAAACTATATAACGGATATGTTTTTACCGGCAGTCGGAATGTGGCTCCTGTGGGTTGGCACGTTGCTACCAATGCAGAATGGCAAGCTCTTTTTGATTATTGCGGAGGAGTCGGCGGTGGAAATGCCGATTATTTGAAAGAAGCAGGAACTGCTCATTGGAGCAAAACTTCTCTCAACAGTAATATAACCGGATTTACGGCTCTTCCGGGGGGAAATATAAATTCTGTTAATTTTATTTATATCGGAATAGGTACCTACTTTGGGTGTACTACACCTGGAAAATTTTTTGTTATCACTGATATACTTGGCACTGGTGCCGGAGTTCCACTGTCTTACGGAGGGTATATTCGTTGTGTAAAAGATTAATGGCATACATAGTTTGGTTCAATAATTATAGAAAATACATAAAATGAAAATCAAAATAACAATACTCAATCTGGTAGTTCTTGTTTTTCTGTTCTGTATCCCTGCGTGTAAGAATAACGAAAACATCAATTTGGCTGTAAAGCAAAAAGTCTGTTTTTCTTTTGAACAAAAAGAGTTGAAAGTTCTATCTTCCACTCGTCAGAAGGTAATAGCATCGAAAGCAGATGCCCGCTTTGTGGTAGTCACCATCGTGAATACGGCTGGAGTGAAAGTGTATGATACAAAAAAACTGGAATTATTCAATTTCAATGGCAGTTTTACCAGTGAATCACTGCCACTGGATGTGGCGGATTATAAGTTGACAAGCTTTTTGGTGTTGGATGCTAATAACTCGGTTATTTATTCAACTCCGCTTGAAGGTGCTCCTCTTGCAACTCAGGTTGCAGACCCGTTACCCATTAGTTTTACCGTGACTAAAGATCAGGAAACTAAAATTATTCCGGATGTTTTGGCTGCTACCGGGGCAGCGGTAAGTGACTTCGGATATGCATCGTTTGATTTTGATGTCATGATACCATTCCGTATTTCGGCGCAAACTTACGATTCTGTTGCTACTGGTTGGACTCCTACAAGCGCTGACATAGCCATAGTAGGAATAGATACAAAAGTCGGAACATTGGGTGATATACCTTTGGACAGTGTTTCTATTACCAATAAAACCAATATCATTAGCATTAAAGACGGTTACCCCTACTATGGAATATCAGTCAGAAAAACATCCTATATCCCGCAATTCATTATACTAACCAATGCGCAGCTGAAAGCTTATTTAAATACTCCCATTCAGTTTTCGTTGATATCAGGTGGTACAGTGACCGACATCGAAGGTAATGTTTATAAAGTAGTCACTATTGGAACGCAGACCTGGATGGCCGAAAATCTTAGAGTAACTAAATATCGGGATGGTACTACCATCCCTCATTCTAAAAATAATGCTGCAGGAGGATGGTGTGATGGCGGAGATGATCCGGCTAACGGTCTAAAATACGGTAAACTATATAATTGGTATGTTGTTATTAATAATCGAAATATTGCCCCTGTAGGGTGGCATGTGCCCAGTGATGCTGAATGGACTAAACTTACTGCTTATTTTCCGGAAGGTAATTGTGCTAAATCTTTGGCTTCTACTACCGATTGGATCTCTGTTACAGGGATAGGTTCTGTAGGTTGTAATCCAGCATTAAATAATAGTTCTGGATTCTGTGCCCTCCCTGCCGGTACTTCTTCTAGTTCAGGTACGCCTATTCGTTTTGGAGACTGGACTTGTTGGTTGACATCAGATGGTTGGACCTGGTCCATGTATAAGGAAAAACGTTCAAATACAGTCAATGGAATGGCTCATATTAACTCTAATTTTAATCCCGGATATTCCATCCGTTGTATAAAAGATTATTGAGAGTTATTGACCGAAACCTGGTAACATCACGCTGAAAGCTTCGGTAGGCGGATTGCCTGCTCAACAAATTGTGATCACAAGCAAGTAAATGCGCAAATTCGGGGCGCGACTTACAGTTGCACTCCGAATAAAGCGGGGAGAACGAATTTCCTAACCGTATGCCGCTATAAGTGAGCTGTCGGATATGCACAGCAATAATCCGGGAGGACGGATTTCCAAATCCGTCTACATAAACTATTCGGGGCGTAACCTAAGTGGCACTCCGGATAAAGTAGGGAGGACGAATTTCCTGACTGAAAGCCGCTATAAGTGAGCTGTCGGATATGCACAGCAAGAAGCCGGGAGAACGGATTTCCAAATCCGTTACATAAACTATTCGGGGCACGACCCGGAGTTGTACTCCGAATAAAGCACGCTGTCGGATAAGTACACAGAATACGCAGAACATACGGATTGTAGTTGATGATTATGCTCCGAATACAACTAACTCCCCTTGCACTTACTTAGTGCAAGGGGAATTGTTGTATAAAAAAATTAAACACCTGAGTTCTGGATAAGCTCGGACTCATTCCCTACCTATATAATTGAATATTACGATGTGCTACACTTAATGACGATAAAACAACGCTCAATGCTACAAATATTCCGGGACTCTGTCGCTCAACAGCTGCAGATGAGATATTCTTTTATCAGTCTGAGAAACTTGTCCTAAAAATAATGCGATGCTCTTTTGTAAGATCCACAACCATAGTGTCTTGAAAAATGCCTTGTCTCAATTTATTTTGGCTGAAATTTTTGATAATTCGGACAATTCGCTTAATTTAGCGCAATAAAATAACCTGATTTGTTATCTTTCGGATCTGATAAATTTTGGTTGGTGGTAAAAATCTACTCCAGAGCTTTATGTATCGAAGCACGCAAATAACGCAAACATCGCAAATATACGCAAATGAGATTTGTACAGTTTAGTATTAGTTTCTGATTTTCAATTTTATAAGGCTTTGCTAATTCGCATATTTTGTGTTATGTGCGTTCTAAAAGAAACTTTTGCACTTTGCAACATCCCGATCTTCGGGATTGTGGTATTTTCGTTTGATTAGGTAATATATTGGATAATCGTATTTTTATTAAAAAAAATCGCCTATACTTAAAGTCTAACTAATTGCTGGTCGCTATGAATCCGGAAGTCGGTATGCCCATAGAACTATTGCATACAATAGTTACTGCTATTTGGGGTCTGATATGCCTGTTGATGGGCATCACCCTGATGGCTTTTCATATGCCCGAGAGTGAAACGATAAAAACCTATCGGGTGTCGGTGCGCATCCTATCCGTCAATTACCTGATTCTGTCTTTTTTTGTGTTTTGTCTGGTGTTTCTGGATCTCCGAATCTGCCCCGACGATGTTTTCCCATTCCCCATATTGTTTATCTGTGCTTCGCAAGGGCTGGTATTGGCTTATGCCCAGGTTTCGTTATACAGCCCCAGAAACTTTGTCCGCAAAAACTTTCTTTATTATAATATCATTCCCTTATTGATCCTGATCGCTCTCTATGGGATAGGCATTTTGTTTTTTGGCGATCCGGTTTGTAACTCCATACCGCATTTTTTCTCGCTCGTTTACCATCCCACTGTACTTATCCGGTTTTTACTCCTCCTGTTTAATGTATATCAAATTCTGTTTTACAGTATCGTGTTGCATAAGTTCTCGGCGCGTTATACCGGCTGCCTGGAACGTTATTATTCCGACACCGTACACCTGAAGCCCCAATGGGTAAAGAAGAACTTCTTTTTTGCCGTTCTCATCGGCATTTCGTCTTTGGTGCCCCGCCTGTTTAAAGATTATGTGCCCGACATTATTTTTATGATGGTTTTTTCGCTATACTATTTCGTGTTTGCCATTATGTATATGCAATACAAAAACATATTCACAAAACACGAACCGGAATTTATCAAAGACCTGACGCTGGTCAACCCCGTGGAAAGTAAGGACAAAGTGGAGACGAAGAACTGTGGATTTAACTGGGAAAACTCCAAAAGTCAGATCATTGACCAGCAACTATATCTCCAGCAGGGGATAACGGTGAATGATATGTCCCTGATTTTTCACACCAACCGCACCACCTTTTCTACCCAACTCAACAAAAATGAAGGACTGACCTTTAATAAGTTTATCAACACCCTGCGAATTGAACGAGCCAAACAATTGCTACTTGAAAATCCCGAACTGACTCTTGCCGAAGTGGCATTGCAATGCGGTTACACCGAACAGTCGAACTTTACGCGCCAGTTCAGTCAGCTATGCAATGAAAGTCCGGGCGCATGGCTGAAAGCCCAAAAGAAAACTCGGAAAAAGTAAGCCCTACCTACACCCGCAAGTCTCAAAATCTCCACACATACCTCACTAAGTAATTGAAACTATATAATGTCGTATTTCTTAATTCTTCCACTTTCGTGTAAATTTGTGAAATTCCTGGTTTAATGATTATTTAAAACCACGAACCAAAGGTCAGCAAAGCTAATTGCACGAATTCCCACAACTTAATTCGAGAAATAATTTGTGGAAATATGAATTGTCACGAATGAATATACGACATTTAATTGTTCGTCCTACTTATTTCCTATAAAATCCCCGTTTTTATCAATTTGACAATGCTTTTATGTTCAATTTGATAAAAACCGCGTGCAACTATTTGAATAATTTTGCTTCGTCTTTTTCAATCGGATCTACCCATTCATGCAAGCGAGCTATGAAAAGAAAAATGGTAGCTACGATTTTTAAAATTCAGGGTCATTTTTCTGAAATCTTAGCTACGATTGCAGAAATCTTAGCTAACATGGACGAAATCTTAGTTACGATTGTAGAAATCTTAGCTAACATGGACGAAATCTTAGCTACGATTGTAGAAATCTTAGCTAACATGGACGAAATCTTAGCTACGATTGCAGAAATCTTAGCTAATATGACGAAATCTTAGTTACGATTGTAGAAATCTTAGCTAACATGGACGAAATCTTAGCTACGATTGCAGAAATCTTAGCTAACATGACGAAATCTTAGTTACGATTGTAGAAATCTTAGCTAACATAGACAAAATCTTAGCTACGATTGTAGAAATCTTAGCTAACATAGACAAAATCTTAGCTACGATTGCAGAAATCTTAGCTAACATAGATGAAATCTTAGCTACGATTTCAGAAATATGACCCAAAAACAACCATTATTCATATTAAAAACAAAATTTTATGGCAAAGGTGAAATTAGAATTAAGTAAGAAAAACATTGCGGAAAAAGCAGCATTGGGAAACAAGGTAGGTAGTAGTATGACTGGGAATGTTTATTTTAAAACCCCCAGCCCAACTTTGGAGGCATTGAAGACGGCAACTACCAATATGGTGGCAGCTTCCGATGATTTGGAAGCTGCTCGTAAAATTGTGCAAATGAAAGTGAGTGTTCTCTATCAGCAAGAAAGCATTTTCGATGGGGTGATGACTCAAATGGGAGCCTATGTCAATAATACAAGTAGTGGTGACGAAGCCATCATACTAAGTGCAGGCATGGATATACAGAAAGAAAAAAGTGCTGTCACAATTCCGGATAAAATAACTTCGGTAAATGCAACGGCAGGTGACAATGCAGGTGAAATAGATCTATCTTGGGATAAATCCTATAATGCCAAAAGTTATGTGGTAGAAATCGCAGTTAATGGAACGGTGCTGGAATGGAAACAATCACAGATAACTACCCGGTCGAAAGCGGAACTCACCGGACTAATCACCGGAACAGCTTACCAAATGCGGGTAGCAGCTATTGGTTCGGCAGGGCAGGGGCCATGGAGTGATCCGGTATTGAAAGTAGCTCCCTGAAAATAATTAGCTGTATCAAAAGTAGGCAACTATTTCTATCACAATAGTGCACATAGAAATAATGAAAAAAAAGACTTAGGTCACATAGCAAAAGTATCTGACGATACTTTTGCTCAGCCCTAAATTATCCCGTATTCGGGATAATGTTATGTGTTCTTAGTCTTATATTTTCTATTTAAAACTAGTGTGAAATGTTGTGACTGAAATATATACATTGAAAATAATTAGCTGTATCAAAAGCAGGCAACTATTTCTATCACAATAGTGCACATAGAAGTAATGAAAAAAAAGACTTAGATCACATAGTAAAAGTATCTGACGATACTTTTGCTTAGTATGGATCGGGATAATAAGTAAAAAGAGCAATACATAATAATCTGTCTTTCCTTTCTGCGTTTTTTGAAAGCAAAATTCAGATAAACAGTCTTGTAACTTGTAACTTTTTACTTGTAACTAATTACTATGTGTTCTTAGTCTTATATCTTCCAGTTGAAACTAGTGTGAACTATTGTGACTGAAACATATCAATAATAATTATCATTTACTTATATCTTAAGGAAAGTAAAATCAGAATTTCTATGAAATCACAACTATTCTTATTGGCCTTATTGCTTTGCGCAACCACCCTTTGGAGCATGGAAAAAGAGTTCCCTGCCAAGCAAACTAATCAGGTGAGCAAGTTTGACTCTGCGCACGTAAGGAGTGATACGCACTTGAAAGCGGTTGACGAAAAACCGGTTGATCAAATAACACTGAGTGCTACGATCGAAAAAAATCTTCCGTGGGCGGTGGCATTATTCATAGCATTCACTTCTGTTTTACTCAACTTCAAAATTGCGAAAGAATTACGAGAGCCGAACGATAAAAAGATGAAACTTCAAATCGAAAATATTGAAGGAAACCTGCAAAATCAATTAAACAAATCGTTGGAACTTCAAGTACAGCACTTAAGAACGATTATAGCATCGAACAACAAACAAGAATGGTTGGAGGAGGTGAACGTTTGTCTTGCAAATTATTTGACGAATATTGCTTTTCTTCAACCCAAAGTGAAGGGACTACTCAAGCCCGGAGATTTTGTCAAATATATTGAGAAAGTAGTATTATATAAATCGAAAATTGAAATTCTTTTACCCGGTGAAACTGAGAGTCAGCAAGCAATCCTGAAAACGATGAATGACTTTAGTGAAATATTGACCATGGGTCAGCAGGAGTATAGAGACGATTTGTTTGAAGAAAAAAGAAATAAGTTACTGAAGGCAACCAGAACTTTTTATAAGAATAATAACCGGAGAACGGTTTGATGTTTGTATACCCCTCATGGCTGGTGGTTGTAATAACTCAGGTTGTAGCCGATAAAAAGAGGGTATCCGTTAACCGGATACCCTCTTCGCCTTAAAAAACTAAACCTACCTAACCAGAGAAAAAATGTTTTTCCGAAATTTAATAGGGATAAACTCCCGCAGAAGCTCCGGCAATATAAGCCTTCAGTACCTGACTGTCGGAGGTAGATCCGTCAGCACGATTGAAAATGCCCATCCCTTTGTCGCCCGTTGCACCGTTGTCCCATACAAACGGAACCAGTCCGTAGTTCTTTGCTTGTTGTGTCACATATTGATAATAATACGCCCGCGCCTCCAGGTGGTGTTGCAGGGCACTTCCGGTAAGTGAAGACCGCCGTATAGCACCAAACTCACCCAAAATAACCGGATAGCCTTTATCCACAAAATTCGTTTTCATGCTTTGAAATTGTGACTGAACATAGTCTTCCTGTCCCCAGCTGGAAACAGACCCGTATTGAGCAAAGTTTTTACCCCAGAGGTATAGCCCGCTGGTTGATGTGTCGAGGGCAAAGTCATACGGATCGTAATAGTGTACTTCCACCATTAGTTTATTGGCTACAGCATCTGTAGGCACCTTTAAATAGCTTCCGGCATAACCTATATTTGTATTGTACGATTGAACAATCAGATTTCGGTAAGCATTTTTGCCCCCGGTAGATCGTACCGCATTTACAAATGTTTGATTGTACGATTGCTGAACAGCGATGTTTTCGGTAGACGGAGTATTGTAGTCGACATGTACTTCGTTGGTTCCGGCAAAAAGCAAATGCTCATCGTAGCTTCTGAAATAGACGGCTATTTGTTCCCAAAGCGCTTTTTGTTTAGCATTCACCGCTACTTGTTTGGCGTAGGTCGGATTATTCTCCAGCCAACCACCATCCCAGTGGATATTAATGATGACATACATATTATCTTTTATACAATAATCCAGCACCTCTTTTACACGGGCAAGCCACGAGGCTTTTATCTTGCAGGTTGTGGCATCTTCGGTGTAACTATCCCAGGCGCAAGGAATGCGAATAGCATTAATCCCCGAAGCTTTTACTGCATCAATCAGTTGCTGAGTAGTCTTCGGATTACTCCAGGCAGTTTCGTCGCTTGGCACTTCGAGTGAATTACCCAGATTCCAACCGGCAACTATTTTTGCCGCAAGCACTTTTGCAGTACTGCTTACTCCGGTCGCATCAGGAGCTATGGAGTCTTTGTAACTTGGGTAAAGACTCGTTTTCGGAGCTTGAGTTACCTTGACATAAACGGCTGTTTTGTTGTCCAGAACAAAGGTTAGCTTAGCTGTACGTACGCTAGCTAAGTTGTTAGCGGCTGCGGTTACGACTATCTTTTCATTTGATTTTGTTGATTCATTAAATGATACCGTACACCAGGCCTGATCAGATAACACGTTCCATCCGGAACCATTCATGGTAACAGCTAAGGTATCACTCCCTCCTGATTCTGCAAACTTTACTGAATCCGGATTAATTTTAAAGACAACATTAGTACTAACAGGATCTGGAACTACTGGCTCCTTATCTTTGCATGATGCAGAAAGCATTATAATGCTAATTATAAAGATAGATAAGGAAATGTGTTTTTTCATGTGATTAGTGTTTTCTAAGGAAAAATAAAGAGGTTGATTGTCTCAAAAGAAATTCAAAACAATCAACCTCATTACTTGAGAAGTGTAATTCCTGTTAATTCTTGAAATCGCTTACTGCTTTACTAATTGCACAGCCATATCTTCATTCTTATCTCCATTTTTCTGACCGATCCATATACCATTACTAGTATAAGCAGTAGTTCCAATGGAAGTCACATTAAGTACGTTTACGGAACTTCCGGTTAATGATATATATACCAGATTCCATTCTTTACCGGTAAGTGGTGTACCAAAAGTAATAGTCCCATTTGCCACTTTATAGGTGTTTGCAATTCCATTTAAACTACAAGTCCCGTCTGCATTAAATACATAAATATTTTGATCTGCATTTGCAAATGTTGTTGCTGCATCACTTGCACCCCAACCAGAAAGATCTTTTACCATTCCAGTACGTGAAGTCCAATTGTTAGCCTGTGAGCCGCCTGTCCCTGACCCCGATACTTCCCAGCTAATCCAATTTTGGCTAACCGTGCTGTATCTCCAGGTACCCACAAGGTCTTTTTGAGTGAACGTATCTTTTATTGGCTCTGCATAAGTGACTACCGGAGGTTTATAAGAACTTGCATAATCGTCAGATACGAAGTTCCATACATATAAGTAATCTCCTTCGCTATTTGTCCGTCTAACTCCTACCATTAATTGATTTGCGGTCAAAGACAAAATTACTAAGTTATTGTTCCAATTTGTTGCATTTGCTATAAAACCGCTTGAGCGAAGAATAGTGGCATTAGTAGTGGTTAATGTATGATTACTGGTATTTAGCATAAAGGTTCCAGACTCATCAACACCTTCCACCACTTTATGAGTAGTCATAAATGCACCACCTTTTAAACTGAAAGTCATGCGACTGGCTTGATCATTAGCAGAAATAATCCATGTATTGTCTTTCCACGTTGGAGCCCATCCAATTGTAGCTGTTTTCGCTTGCCATTCTGTCCAGGTTGTAAGTGGTGCACAGTAAGTTAATGGTCCTGCATTAAGTCCATAAGTTCCATAGTCTAATCTCCATGTTTTTTGGTTTCCTACACCTCCTGTGAGATTGGTCCATAATGGATCGTTTACATAAGCAAAGTTCGATTTAGGAATGTTTAATGTAACAGTATCAGCTTGCACTAAACCACCTGCACTTTCCACGCCATAAACGAATTTGTATGTTCCTGCAAATGCTATCTTAACAGTATCCTGGACCCGGGTTGAACGCCCTAGTGGAGTAATCCATTGGGGCGTTACACCAGGAGTTGAACTTTTCAAAATAATCATATTTGGTTCTTTCGAATCAGGTGTAATCGAGAACTTTAAAGAGCTTTTATCTAAAAGCCCTCCTAGTTCATAATCTTTGGGTGTACAAGCTGTGAAAAGTAATGCAAGCCCGAAGAAAACATATAATATTTTAAATTTATTTTTCATATCTGTATATTTTTATTGATTAATTTTTACCAACCTGCATTTTGAGTTAATACACCTGAAGCCAATGTAATCTGGTCGTTAGGTATTTGTTGGAAACCGCGAGTTGCTGTGATATTCGCTTGTAATTGTGCTGCTGTTGGTGCCGTATGGCCGTCATTTAAGAATGAAAGACTTGTATTGTTAGCAATTGTTGAAGCGGCTGTAGAAATGCCCTGACGTAATAAATCCCAGTAACGAATGCCTTCACCTACGAATTCCAATTGGCGTTGCGCCATAATGTTTGTTTTGCTTGGGGTCACGCCAGTTTGCATCCCTGCACGTTTACATACTCTATCAAAATCATTTTGTGCATTTTTGCTTCCTAATTCAGCAGCCATTAGCAATACATCAGCAAAGCGAATGGAAAAATAATCTTGATACTGGCCAATCATGAAATCGGTAACAATTGACTTTCCTTTTTTGTCGCAGAGTGGACTGTATTTTTTCAAGAAATAACCTGTGTACTCCCGATTATCGGCAGATGCTGTATAGTTTATGCCCTCTTCAGCTATTGCTGTTATTGATGCAAATCGCCGAGAATCACCGGAGGTGAACGTGTTGTATAGTTTTGGATCGACTGTACAACCTCCCCAGCCAGCTTGATATGGATAATGAGATTCTCCACGTATTCCTGTCATAACCATCCATTCGTTTCCGGTAATGTTTCCATTGTAATCTTCTCCAGAAGAATATTTAATTGAAAAGACAACTTCTTTATTATTTTCACCTGCATAGGTAAGTCCTTTTGCTGTCGAAGCTGCTGGCCATAAAGTGTTAAAATCGCTGACCAAATCGTGTCCACTATTTGCAATAGCATCTTCCAAACCACCTTTGTCATCTCCTTTTAAACCATGTAATACAGTAGCTCCGGTTTCACCGCCTATTGACGTACTGTTATCTCCTTTTCCATAATATCCGTCATAAAATAAGTATGCACGCGCTAATAATGATTCTGCAGCCCATCTTGTAACTCTTCCATTAGGTACACTTGTATAAACAGCAGAAGGGAGGCTGTCAGAAGCATATCTCAAGTCACTCATAATCTGAGAATATATTGTGGCTGGATCTGCTTGTGGTACATTTTCAATAGTGGGTGTGGTTATTAAAGGTACTTTCTCCCATAAGCGAGCCATATCAAAATAGCAGAATGCTCTAATAAATCTAGCTTCAGCCTTGTATTGCTTTTTCAATGCAATGCTATCGCCCCAACTAACCTGATCTATTTTACTCAATAATACATTACAACGATATATCGCTTGATAATAAGCTTTCCAGTTAGCACTATACAGTGAAACATCTGCAGGGGAAATAGCTTTGTTGAACTCATTTAGCAATTGATATCCATATCCATCTGATGCTCCAGTGCCACCCAAGCAATTGTCTGATAGAACTTCTGAAGCAAGAGGAAATGAAACGCCACTGTTCCAGATCAAATCTAATCCATTGTAACACCCGACCAAAGCTGTATAAGCTTCGGTTGAATTTTTATAATATGTGTCACTTGTTTTCTTTGCATCAGTTAGTTCAGTTGTAAGAAAATCACTACACGAATTGAACGATATCATCGCAATAAGTGCAAGAGTTATAATTTTATATGTTTTCATATTCATGTTTTCTTGATAATTAGAATTTAACGTTGACTCCTACTAAGAATGTTTGGGGGCGTGGATATGTACCTACATCAACTCCTTGACCAAATGAATAAACTCCACTGGCATCTGATCCAGCATTACCAACTTCAGGATCCATACCATTGTATTTCGTAAATGTAAATAGATTTTCAGCTGCGAAATATAAACGGAGTTGGCTTAGATTTTTCCATTTGATCTGTTTTGCAAAATCGTATCCTATAGTTACATTTGAAATTCTCAAATAACTACCATTGTGAACATAAAGATCTGAAAATTGAGACCAGTTAGCATTATCTTGTGTTACGCGAGGGATCGTATTTGAAGTTCCCTCACCATGCCAACGTCCTAAAATTTCAGTTGTCCAGTTTCCAAAAGAGGTTGCTATATTTCTATAAGATTGAACAATCTTGTTACCAGCAACACCGTTAGCATTTACAGCAAAATCGAAAGCTTTGTATTTGCATGAAAGGCTAAATCCAAAAGTATGATGAGGATTTGGATCGCCAATATTAGTTTTATCAGCTGCAGTAATAACGCCGTCTCCATTAACATCCACGTATTTTAAGTCACCTGGTGCTGCATTAGGTTGTAATACTTTTCCATTACTTTTGTATGTTTGTACTTCTGCTTCGTTTTGGAAAATTCCTGCTGTTTTATAGCCCCAGAAATAGCCAATAGGCTCTCCTGCAGAAGCACGGAAGAACTCAGTAGAATTGTCATACAAGATTCCAGCACCACCATGAATTATTCCATCGGCTGTAGGAATGTTGTTTACCTCGTTATGATTGTAAGCATATGACCCAGTTAAAGAATAACTAAAATCTTTACCAATGTTGTTATTGTAAGATAATTGAAGTTCTACCCCTTTATTGGTGACATCCCCTCCATTGATATATGGATTCACAGCAACTCCGGCTGTAGCTAGTAAAGGAGCTGCGATTAGCCAATCTTTGGTTGTTTTGTTATATAAATCTAAGTTTAAATTTAAATGGCTGTTTAGAAATCTAGCGTCAAAACCAAGGTCGGTTTGATACGAAGTTTCCCATTTCGTTTTTGTTACTCCAATTGTTGAAGGATAAGCTCCGGGAGTTACTGTGCTATTATCGTTTCCAAAGTTATATTGTGCATTCGCCAAGGCAATTAGTGACAGATAATTGAAATTCTTTATATTGTCATTTCCATTAGTACCCCAACTAGCACGCACTTTCAGAAAGTCCATCCAACTCTTTGTTGATTCCAGAAATGGCTCATTACTTGCTACCCAACCTCCAGATAATGAAGGAAAATAACCCCATTGTTGCCCACTGGCAAAATTAGTAGATCCGTCTGCTCGGAAAACAGCAGAAACTAAATATGTTTCTTTGTAGTTGTAGTTGATTCGACCGAAGAAAGAAGCTTGCGAATACATTGCATCTTGATTACCTGTCGCAGATATTGAATGAGTAAGATCTTGCTTTGCAGCAGCAACTCTTTGAAAATAGGCCAGATCTGATTCGGTTGCACCTTGTGGTGCGATTACAGGATTTAATGTATATCCTGTAATTTCAGATGTACTTAAATATGCCCGATCAAAAGTGCCAAATAAAGTTGTTCCTGTATTGGTAGCACTCATGTTAGACCCTTGATATCTACGAATTGAGCTACCAGCTAAAACGTCAAATTTGTGGTCGCTATTGATGTTAAACACATAATTGATTGTGTTATCCCAACTCATTGTATAATTTTGCTTGGAACTCTGTGTAATGGCTTCGTTTTTTGTCAACGTGTAAAGAGATAAAGCATAAATCGGGGTATAGCTATGATATGCTTCTGAATAATAGTTTAACCCAAATGTAGATTTGATCTTTAAATTTTTAATTGGTTGAAGTTCAGCATATACATCACCAACTAATGTTTGTGATTTAGTATTGTTTTGGTCTGTATATTGCATCAATGCATATGGATTAACTTCACCGCCACCACTCCATGCTTTGCCGTTGGAATCAGTATATGGTATAAAGTTCTGCGCACTATTTAAATAGTTACCATTAGCATCATGCATGGCTAATAATGGGCTTGTACCTAATGCTCCGCGGACAGAGTTACTATATTGTCCAGCATCTTTAATACCTCTTTTGTTTATAAAAGAGAAAGTCATGTGTTCTCCAATTCTCAAAGCATCGCCATACATTTTATGCTCAGTATTAGCCCGGAAATTGTAACGATCGTAGTTCGATAAATTTGTTCCTCCAATAATACCGCCTTGCTGAGTATATGATAACCCTAATGAATAGTTTGAAGTTGCATTCCCTCCATTAGCAGCTAAATTGTAATTTTGTGTTGGAACATCTTTAGAAAGCATTTCGTTTAACCAATTTGTTCCAGTTCCAAGTGCATTAATCTGAGTCTGACTAAAGAGAGCTGACTTACCTGAATTTATTGCTGCTTCATTTTGCATACTTGCATATTGTTGAGAATTCAGCATCTTGGTTTTATGTGCTGCATTTTGAATCCCATAATAAGCATCAAATGAAATTTGTCCTCCTTTTTTGTTCGCAGAATCACCTCCTTTTGTTGTAATTAAAACAACACCATTTGCCCCATTTACCCCGTAAATAGCACAAGATGCTGCATCTTTCAGCACATCTATAGCAGCAATGTCAGAGTTGTTTAAGTAGGTAATGTCGCTTGTTATAACTCCGTCTACAACATATAAAGGGCTAGAATTTCCAATAGTACCAACACCCCGGATGTTAACCTTGAAACCTCCACCTGGTTGACCTGATGTTGACGTGATATTTACACCCGCAGTTTGTCCCTGCATTGCTTGCATAGCATTAGTCGTACTCAGCTTCTGTAAATCTTCGCCTTTAACTGATACAGTGGCCCCCGTTACTAATTTTTTCTTTTGTACACCGTAGCCAACTACAATTAGCTCCTCTAATGTATTTGTATTCTCTTTCAGTTTTACAGCAAGGTTTGCTCCCGTTGCTTTAATTTCCTGACTAGCGTAACCGACATAAGAGAACTTAATTGTTTGTCCGGCTTTTGCCTGAACTTCAAAAGATCCATTAATGTCGGTTACCGATCCCTGATTTGTTCCGACTACCATAACGCTTACACCGATGAGTGGCTCACCGTTTGTTGATGACGAGACAGTTCCGGATACTTTCCCATTAGCATTCTGTGCCGTAGCTATTCCAAACGAACATAGCATCACAGCGAGGATTGCATACTTATTCAAAAGGTTTTTTGTAACCCTCCGAATACACTGAATCACGTGATTTTCATTCATAATTCACTCTAATTTAAAAGTTAATAATTGGTTGTTGTTTATTTAATTGTTGTTAGTTGAAATTTACGGAGATTTGACTCCCTGTATAGTGTATAGTTTTTTCGTTTTTCATTGGCGAGTCAATACCGATAGCGTTATTTTCGGTTACTAAAATAATTCTGATATTACGTTCTTTAGCCATTCCCTTAAAGCTCCCTTTTCTTTCAGCGACAGTTAGCGTTTTATTTTTATCATCGTATGTGAATTTAATGGTTGCGCTGGCATCTTTTTCGTAATTGTAGTTTGTGTTTTCATCTTCGTACAAAGAAAAAGTCCCGTTTTTACCGGCATAAACATACAATGTGAGATCTGTTTGGGCTTGGGTTGTATTTTGAATGACTTTACCCATTGGTAAAATACTTCCTGCAGCAACATATATAGGCATTCTATCATAAGTAGCATCTACAGTTTGTTTTTGTCCGCCGGTTGTGTATTTTCCGTTATACAGGTTGTACCATCCGGCTTCTTTTGGAAAATAAACGTCACGAGTGCGGGCTTTATATTGATAAACGGGGCATATCATTAATTCCTTTCCAAACATATACTGGTCGCTGACGTTTAATACATTTTTGTCGGAGGAATAGTCCATCATCAAGGCACGCATAATAGTGAAATCGTTGAAATGACTCATTCCTGCCATAGTATAAATGTACGGCATCAAACGATAACGCAATTGTGTATAATATAACATGGTTTTGTAAGCCGGATGATTATCGGGGGCAATATTCCATAGTTCACGATACGGAAATTGTCCATGAGTCCGGAATAAAGGTACAAACGCACCAAACTGATGCCAGCGGACGTTTAATTCACGCCACTCATTTAAATCTTCCGACCCTTCTTTGGCTTGTTCGTAACGCTTTTCGACACAGAAGCCACCATTATCCATCGTCCAGTAAGGGACACCACTGATGGAAAAATTAATACCGGCTGAAATTTGCGCTTTCATATCTTCCCAGCGCGTAGCAATATCACCGCTCCAGGTCGCAGTGGAGTAACGTTGTAATCCGGCAAAACCAGAGCGCGTAAGCAAAAACACACGTTTATTATTATCTGTACTGCGTTGTCCGTCATAGATGGCTTCGGCATTCATTAAAGCATAGGCATTGAAATATTCCGTTGAAGGACCAAGTGCAGTTGGGCCACAAAGAGCTTTCCGATATGGCATGTCAGTACAGTCCCGAACGTTTGGTTCACTGGCATCCATCCACCAGGCGTCTATACCTAAAGTGTAAAGATGTTCCTTCATCTGCTTCCAAAATAATTTACGGGCATCTGCAGCATAGGCATCGTAGAATGAACCTACATAACCGGGACCTACCCAGTCGCGAATGCTGTCCTTGATAGCTTGCATATACATCCAGCCTTTACTTTGGAATTCTTTGAAATGCTCAGTAGTTTGGTAGAATTTAGGCCAAACAGAAATCATGATTCGTGCGTCGAGAGCATGGATGGAATCGACCATTCCTTTGGGATTTGGAAACCGGCTCTTGTCAAACTCATGGCTTCCCCAAGCTGTTTCGGGCCAGTAATTCCAGTCGAGAACAATATTGTCAATTGGAATTTCGCGACGACGAAACTCTTTAAGTGCATTCACAATTTCAGTTTCGGTTTTATACCGTTCACGACTTTGCCAGAAACCCATGGCCCACTTAGGCATTATTTGTGCTTTACCGGTAACAGTACGATAACCACTAATAACCTGATCGGGATTATTACCACGAATGAAGTAATAATCTAATTTTTGTCCCATTTCAGACCATAACGAAAGTTTAGATTGTTCTTTCTCCGGAACCGGACTTAAAGCCTTTAAACCGATATATGAAACACCGCCATCAGGAAGCCATTCTATACGAAGCTTGTGCTTTGTTTCTGCATTTAATCTGGCTGAGAATTTATAACTGTTAGGATTCCATGCTGTACGCCAACGTTCGGTTACTACTAAACTATCATCGATATATACCTTGGTATAACCGGCATAATATAATATAAACCGAAACAGACCACTTTCTTTAGGTTGGATTTCACCTTGCCATGTGACGGCTGCATTACTAAGAGGAAAGTTTTTGGGAAAGTTCTTTATCGTTTGAATATTCTCGTAGTCAACGGTTGATTCGGTTCTTTCGAGAGAAACATTCTTGGATGTTTTGTCTGACATGTAAGTAGCCGTAAGGCCTCCTTCTTTTCCGTTTTTATCGAATAATCTGAACTGATCCAAATTGCTATAAGGACGTGGGTCACCAAAACGGCTGAATGAGTAATTATCCCAAAGAATCCCGTAGTTTTTGTTGGAAACAATAAATGGAATGGAGACTTTGGTGTTGTATTGAAACAACTCTTCATTTTTTCCTTTATAGTTGAACTCGTCTGATTGGTGTTGACCTAAACCGTAAAATGCTTCATCAGCCGGAGACTCAAACACCTGACGGAAAGTATAACCAGATTTACCTTCAACTTCGATTGGTTTGAACGTTTTACCTCCACCATGTTGTTCTTGCAGAATTACATTTCCTCTAAGATCGGTGAATTTTATTTCTCCGGTTTTTAGTGATACGAATGCTTTTGTTGTCGCAGTTTGTAAGATTACAGTTTCGTTTTTTTCTGAAACCTGCCACCCTGTTTGTTGAGTTCTTGCATAAGCTGTAATTAAGCTTTGTGTTTCGGGAAGTTTTTTTGAAGGAGCAGCTGTAACATGAATAATGTCGTTGTTTACAACTTGCAAGCGGATTACTTTTACAGCTTCGGGTGAAGACTGTTTTAATGAAATAAGAATGCCATCCGGCATTTTTTGAAAATTAGCGCAGTTACATCCTACCACCGATGCAATGCTACAAAACAACACAATTAATTTATACCTGATCATGATTTCTATAATAGTTTTTTACAGTATTCAAAATAAAGACGAATCCTATCATTTAAGATTATGCAAATATACACTACCGAATTTATATAAATAGGGTGCAATGTTGCTATCAGTGGTTGTATTTGATAACCGATGGGGTGTAAATGTTTACAGGATGGGCGCGTATTGATAACATCACCGTTTATCTTTCTTTAAGACCTAATAATTTCATACATTTGCGCTGTAAAATCAATTGCTAATTACTTTTATGAAAAAAACTCTATTATTTTTAGTGCTAATCGTTGCATTGGGTGTAAAAGCCGAGACTTATAATTTTGCACGGTTAGACAATACTCATGGTTTGTCTAATAACCAGATTGAATGCATTTTCAAGGACAGTCGTGGTTTTATGTGGATCGGAACAAATTATGGGTTGAACCGATATGATGGATATCACTCTCGTATTTATAAATCTATCAAGAATGATACTGCCAGCTTAATTACAAATTCTATTAATGGTATTCAGGAAGATTTTACGGGTAATTTGTGGATAAGAAGTAATTCAACATATGTTATCTATAATATCAAAACCGAGAGATTTATTCGTAATTTATCAACAGTACTTTCGCCTTTAGGTATTCATTTTACTCCGTCACTTGTTGAGATTGATTCTCATAAAAATTTATATCTGTATAAGCCTAATGATGGCATATATAAATATGACATCAGTCTCAAAAAACTTATTCACTATAAACAATCAAAAAATCCGAATACTGTTGGTTTAGGAACTATTAACAGCTTAAAAGCAAGAGGTGGATCTTTTTGGATACTTTTTCAATCCGGACTGTTAGAGCACTTTAATGAAAAAACTAATAGAGTTGATTTCCGAAATAATTATGTAGCTCAAAATGCAATTGGGTCGACAATAACTAAAAACTTGTATTTGGATTCTAATGGTTGTCCATGGATCTACCCCGGAATAGGTGATAAAGGGGTCTTATATTATAATTTATCTAAGGCAGAGTGGAATTTCTTTGGAAATGATAAAAAAGAATCTCAAGGAAGTGTTGGACATTTTATAAGTTCAAATTTTGTTCGTTCAATTGCACAAGACACAAAATCTCGAATCTGGATTGCTACAGATCATGGTGGAATTAATATTTATAATAAAGCAAGTAATGAGATTACAGTACTTCGGAATGATCCGTTAAATCCAAATTCACTGAGTCAAAACTCTGCTATTAGCCTGTATTGTGATAACACTGGGATAATGTGGGTGGGGACTTATAAGAATGGAGTTTCTTATTATCATCCGGGAATGTTTAAATTTGAGAAATCGCCATTATTCTTCTATCATAATCCGGATTTGGAGACTAAAGACTGTAATGCACTCTACCAAGATGTGAAAGGAAATCTATGGATAGGTACTAATGGGAGCGGTGTATTGAAATGGGAAGCGGAACGACAGGAATTTCGTCTTTATCGGAGCCAAAAAGGAAATCCTACGAGTATATCATCTGATATTATCACTTCTGTTTTACAGGATAAAAGTGGTGCAATGTGGTTTGGAACTTTTCTTGGAGGATTGAACCAGATGCAGGGTGAAAGGTTTATTCGCTATTTTCCGGATGTAAATAATCCGAATTCACTATCGAATAAAAGTGTTTATGGTCTTGTCGAAGATCAAAAACAGAATTTGTGGATCGGGACGCTGGGCGGAGGGGTGGATGAATTAGATCTTACTCGAAAAATCTTTCATCGCCATGATGTTGGGAATGTACCAGGTATGTCTTCTAACTTTGTTTTGTCGATGTACTCAAAAAGTTCAGATCTGGTATACGTCAGTACCTCTTCTGGAATTGATCTTTTAAATACAGTGAAAAATACAATTGTTCCTGTTTTTAGAGGACGTGCTCAACAGAGTAAACTTTCGGATCTAATTATTTATAATACGCTTATAGATCGTAGAAATCAGCTTTGGATTGCAACAGATAATGGGATTAATATTTATAATCCTCAAAAAAAATTGATGAGTTATATTAATCGATCCTCTGGGCTTCCAAGTGATCAGGTTGTTTCTTTGGTTGAGGATAACAGCGGAAATATATGGGCTGGAACGCGAAATGGATTAGCCTGTATTTATTGTTCTACAGATCTTAAGACAAAAAGATATCTGTACAATGTTGTTTCTTTTGACGAAAACGATGGTTTGTTAGGCTCTATTTTTAATCAGAACGCAATATTTAAAAACAAACAAGGTAAGATATTTATTGGTTGTACTAAGGGATATACAGTATTCGATCCTCAAAATATTCGTTTTAATACGATCATTCCTCAGCCTCATTTTACCGAACTACTGATCGGTAACGAAGAGATACTACCCGGAGATAAATATAAAAACAGAATTATATTAGATAGTTCTATTGCCGATAAGAATCGGATAGTCCTGCATTATGCTGAAAAAAACTTTACTGTGAATTTTTCAGCATTGAGTTATATTCATCCGGAGAAAAACCGCTATCGCTATAAATTAAAGGGTTTTGATGAAGATTGGAGAGAAACGAGAACAGGAGTTGGGTCTGCTTCTTATTCCAATTTAAATCCGGGAACCTATCAGCTAATTGTATATGCCAGCAATAATGATAATGTCTGGAGTGCAAAGCCTTTAATTTTGGAAATTGTTATCCAGCCTCCTTTTTGGCTTACGTGGTGGGCTTTCACAATCTATTTCATTTTGGCTCTTGTAGTGTTGTGGTGTATTATTAATTTTAATTTAAGAAAACAGAAAAGAGAGTTCGAAAGTCAGCATCGTGTGCAGGAGGCAAAACAACTGCATGAAATGGATGAAATGAAATTCCGGTTCTTTACGAATATAAGCCATGAATTTCGTACGCCATTGACTCTTATTATCAATCCTGTGGAGAAAATGCTAAAGGAAGATAAATCAGAACAGGACAAGGTTCTGCTTTCCATTATTCAGCGTAATGCGTATGGGCTGTTAGAGTTGGTGAACCAGTTGCTGGATTTCAGAAAGCTGGATGTTCATAAAGATACGTTGAATATATCTGTAGGCGACGTAGTGGCTTATATTAAAGATATCTGTTATTCATTTACCGAGTTGGCGAATCAGAAATCCATCAACTTTTCTTTTTCAACTTCTATAAGTGAGCTTAGAATGGAGTTTGACCCAGAGAAAATGAAGAAGATTGTATCTAATCTTTTATCGAATGCTTTTAAGTTTACTTTAAGCTCAGGAAAGATTGATGTAAATATGAGTTTAATTCAGCAACTTAATGAAGACAAGAAGTTGCTGAAAATCACGATAACTGATACTGGTATTGGTATTCCGGCTAAAGATTTAGATCGGATTTTTGAACGTTTCTACCGTGTGGAGAACTCTGAAAATGGTAATCAAACCGGGACGGGTGTTGGCTTGCATATAGTGAGTGAATACGTTAAATTGCATGAGGGTGTAATAGGTGTTGAAAGCGAAATGGGGAAAGGCTCAACTTTTACGGTAATGATTCCGGCTAATCAGCATATTCAGGAAGAGATTATATCTCAAAAGGCGGATAGCGATGAGGCGGTAGAAGAAATTACATTTGAAGGAGAGGTGGTTTCAGAAGATACACGAACTAAATTGCCACTTATGTTGATCGTTGATGATAATCATGATTTTAGAAATTTTCTGACTACACTATTTACCCAGAATTATCGAATTATTAGTGCAGAGGATGGAGAGAAAGCTTATCAACTAATTTTGAATAAAATGCCTGATTTGATCATTTGTGATGTGATGATGCCCAAGATGGATGGATTTGAGTTATGTAAACTGGTGAAAAATGATATTCGTATTTCCCATATTCCAATAATATTACTAACTGCTAAAGCTGGGGATGAGAATAAATATAAGGGATTAGAAGCAGGAGCTGAAGATTATATAGCAAAACCGTTTAATATGGATATGCTTACACTCAAAGTAAATCGTATTCTTGAGCGACAAAAGAAAACCCGTGATCAGTTTAAACATAAAGTGGATATTACTACCAGTGATGTACAGATAACAACTATGGATGAGAAATTTGTAAAAAAGGCAGTCGCCTTGGTTGAAGCAAATATTTCTGCCAGTGAGTTTTTGGTTGAGGACCTCTGTAGAGAAATGGGAATGAGTCGGGTCTATTTTTACAAGAAAATTCTTTCTCTTACGGACAAAACACCTTCTGAATTTATTCGCTTTATACGCTTGAAGCGTGCGGCTGATTTATTGGAGAAGAGCCAACTATTTGTCAACGAAGTTGCTTTTCAGGTTGGGTTTAATGATCCAAAATATTTTCGTAAATACTTTAAAGATGAATTTGGAGTTAGCCCGAATGAATATAAGAAGAAGTTTCTAAACTAAATGTTGGGTTTGTAAGAAAAATGATCAGAATTTATATGTCTCTGTAATATATAATAGTGCTTAAATTGGCTTTTGTTTTTGGTTGATTGTAAATATTGCTACAAATATTGTTGCTATTTCAAAATTAGATTATAACTTTGCGTCTTAAAATTGATGTTTGACAATAAGTTATTCGATTTGAATTTATAGTAATTGATATTAATCTTTTCAACGAGCTTCCCACATGAAGAAAATTTGTAGTTTGATCTTTGTTTTATTTCTGTTTACTTTAGTATCTTCTGCTCAATATAAAAGAGGCAGTGTTTATATAGATGGGAGTGTAAATTTCAGTAACGATGTCTCAAACAATAATGTGATGCAGGTAAGTGTTCCGGGAGAAGTGAAATCGAAGAATCTTGTTGTATCACCTAATATTGGCTATTTCGTTGCTGACAATTTCGTCCTTGGAATTGGTTTGGATTATAGGTCTGTATTTGGTTCAAGTTCAGGCTTAAATTATGTTGATAACGAGAAAGATTCAGTAACCTATATGTCTGATGTGAGATCTACAAAATGGAATGAATTAGCTCCTGTTATTTTTGCAAAGTACATTTTTCCCATTACTGACAAACTAAGCTTTGCTCTGAAAGCGAAATTTTCCCATGGATTGGTAAAAAAAGAAATTTTAATAAATTCGACAACAGTGGTTGAAGATTTGCAGGGGGCGTTGCTTGTTCAACGACCTAGTGTTTTTGCAACAGAGAAGCCTTCCGGACAAACAAATCGGTTTAATCTGTCACCGGAGTTTCAGTATTTGATAACAAATAGAATTGGTCTTCAAGTAAATTTCACGGGCTTTAGCTATAATTCTGTTCCTGTTATCACTCCTGATTACGTGCCGATAGGTCATGGTGATGGGTATAATATTAAGGTTTATTCCGGGACCCAAAAAACAACAACTTTCAGTATTAATCCATCCTCCTGGAGTTTTGGCTTGTTTGTGTTGCTGGGCGGACAAAGTCCAAAGTAATAGAAAGCATTACTTCTAAGAAAACAGACTGATTATTTACGAATCGGTCTGTTTTTTTTAGACTGTTTTTCCTGTTTATAGAACTTAATTTGGGAGATCAGATCCCATTTTGCAGTTGAAACTAAGAAACTGTAAAAGGCTGCTTTTTACCTCTCATGAGCTTTAGCTGTTTTGTCTTTGTTTCTAGAAGTCTGTTTTGTTTTACATTTTGCCCCTTAAAAAGAAACAATTTCAACAGTCAGATTCTAAATTGACCCTGTATTGCATACATATTACGCATGTAATTATTTTTTATATTGGTATTTTTGCATTCGAACAACTTTAATGACGAATGAAAAAAACACAACTACTCATCATTGGTTTGGCACTGAATGTGGTTCTTTTTGCTCAAACTACCTTTCCGTTTCAAAATACAAATTTATCGGACAATAAACGTCTCGATAATTTGCTTTCGTTGATGACCCTCGACGAAAAAGTCAATGCTCTTTCCACCAATCTGGGTGTTCCGCGTTTGGGCATTCGTAATACCGGACATTCCGAAGGTTTACACGGTATGGCACTTGGTGGTCCCGGCAACTGGGGCGACTTCTCTGCAGTTGGTCATATTCCTAAAACTTATCCAACAACAATTTTCCCTCAAGCTTACGGACTTGGTGAGACTTGGGACACCGAATTGATTCAAAAAGTAGCCGGTATTGAAGCTACCGAAATCAGGTTTTATGCCCAAAATGCTAACCTACAAAAAGGTGGACTGGTGATGCGTGCTCCGAATGCCGATCTGGCTCGTGATCCGCGTTGGGGACGTACGGAAGAAAGCTATGGTGAAGATGCATTTCTTGGTTCGCGACTTACAGTGGCTTTTGTGAAAGGGTTACAAGGAAATAACCCAAAATATTGGAAGTCTGCTTCGCTCATGAAACATTTTCTGGCTAATAGTAACGAGGATGGCCGCGATTCGACTTCGTCGAATTTTGATGAACGACTTTTCCGCGAATATTATTCTTTCCCTTTTTACAAAGGTATTACCGAAGGAGGTTCGCAGGCATTTATGGCTTCGTATAATGCCTGGAATGGCATACCTATGACGGTAAATCCGGTATTGAAAAAGATTACCCGTGACGAATGGGGAAACAATGGTATAATTTGCACGGATGGTGGAGCGCTTACTTTGCTGGTAAATGCGCACAAAGCATTCTCAACAATGACTGAAGGTGCTGCGGCTGTGGTAAAAGCTTCTGTGGGTCAATTCCTCGACACCTTTAAACCTTACATTTACGAGGCGTTAAAGAAAGGCTTGTTGACTGAGAAAGATATAGACAATGTTATACGGGGTAATTTCTACGTGGCGTTGAAACTGGGATTGCTGGATGCTGACCAAACAAAAGTTCCGTATGCCAACATTGGTGTGACCGATACTGTTTCTCCCTGGAATAAACCTGAGGTCAAAGCTTTTGTGCGTGAGGTAACGGCTAAATCGGTGGTTTTGCTCAAGAACAGCTCGAATTTGTTGCCACTAAATAAATCGAAAATCAAATCCATTGCTGTTATCGGCCCCCGAGCAGATGAAGTTCTGTTCGACTGGTACAGCGGAACACCATCCTATGCGGTAACTATCTTGCAAGGAATTAAAAATGCTGTAGGAAAAGATGTAAACGTATTTTATGCAGCATCCAACCAAATGGACAAAGCAATCCTGGCAGCCCAAAAAGCCGATGTGGCGATTGTTTGTGTAGGCAATCATCCTTACGGAACCGACGCGCGCTGGATGGTTTCTCCGGTACCGAGTGATGGACGGGAAGGAGTGGACCGAAAATCAATAACATTGGAACAAGAAGACTTAGTGAAAGTGGTGGCGCAGGTCAATCCAAAAACGGTGATGATATTGGTGAGTAATTTCCCGTTTGCCATCAACTGGTCGCAGGACAATATTCCGGCTATTTTGCATGTTACCAATAATAGCCAGGAATTAGGCAATGGTTTGGCGGATGTGATTTTTGGTGATGTCAATCCGGCCGGGCGAACCAATCAAACCTGGGTGAAAAGTATTACCGACCTACCACCGATGATGGATTATGATATTCGTCATGGCAGAACATACCAATACTTCAAAGGCAAACCGCTTTATCCTTTTGGATATGGTTTGAGTTATACTTCATTTGCATATTCTGGGTTGAAAATATCAAAACCGGCTCTTTCTGATTCTATCATTGTATCGGTAAGTATAAAAAACACCGGCAAGCGAGATGGTGACGAAGTGGTTCAATTGTATGTTTCTTATCCTGTCTCAAAAGTGGAACGCCCGATAAAACAGCTAAAAGGGTTCAAACGGGTGTTTATTCCCGCTGGTGATTCGAAAACAGTAGAAATTTCGTTGAAAGCGGAAGATTTGGCGTATTGGAATGTAGAAAAGCATGCTTTTACCGTTGAAAAGGGCAACGTGAAGCTGATGGTTGGTAGTTCGTCAGCAGATATAAAACTGACAAAAATATTATCCCTAGCCCCTTCGGATGAATAAAAACAAATTAATATAATATTAATATAATATTTCCATAACCAAACTCTCTATTCCCTTTTAGGAACTAGTGGTTCTTTATTTTATACAAAATGAAAAAACAAATTATTCCCGCTTTGCTTTTGCTGGCTTGCAGTTGTTTGCAGCCTCTTATGGCACAACAGAAACGACTCCTCGGTGATCCCGTGGATATGAGTCTCGATTTCAAAGATTTTCATAACACATTTTTCTTTGCTGATAAGCTGTCAAGTTTCGATCCGGCTACCGCCAAAGGAAAGATTAGTTGGAAACGTTCGTCACTTTATACCCGTCAGGCGTTTGATGTGAACACTATCTTACCACAAGATTTGACTATGCTTGATTTTCCGGGTGCAGCTTATCAGCAAAATCCAGAATTGAGCTTTACAGTTGATTTTATTACTCCCAGGACTCTGCGTATTCGGATGCTGACAACTCTGGTAGAGCCAAAGCCTTTTGATTCGCCTATGTTGGTAAAAGAACCAGGTAAAGACAGCTCGTGGAAATACGCTAAAACAAAAACAGGTCATAGTTATACCAGCGCGTTTGGAAAATTGCTGATTGAAGTTAATCCATTCCGCATTGTATTGATGGATGCTAAAGGCAATCGTCTGACAGATACCTGGCGTTGGAATGACAATGACTCGTCACAGGTAAAAATCCTGCCTTTCAACTTTATCAAAAAGGGTGCAGACAATAGTCGTGAGATTAATCCGGTATTTTCACTTTCGCCCAACGAGAAGATTTTTGGTTGCGGTGAATCGTTTACCAAGTTGGACAAACGTGGGCAAAAAGTAAACCTATACGTTACCGATCCGCAGGGACCGGAAACCGACCAGATGTACAAGCCCATTCCTTTCTTTATGAGTAACCGCGGTTACGGTATGTTTATGCACACTTCCGCCCCCGTTACCTGCGATTTTGGAAATACCTACGTAGGAGCCAATAAGCTTTTCATGGGCGATGAAGCGTTGGATTTGTTCGTTTTCATCGGTGAACCAAAAGATATCCTGAACGAGTATACTGAGATCACCGGAAAAGCGCAGATGCCTCCGCTTTGGTCGTTTGGAACCTGGATGAGCCGTATTACTTACTTTGAACAAAAAGAAGGATACGAAGTGGCAGCCAAGTTGCGAGAAAATAAGATTCCTGCCGATGTGATTCATTTCGATACCGGATGGTTCGAAACCGACTGGCAATGTGATTATAAATTTGCTCCATCGCGTTTCTCCGATCCGCAAAAAATGATCAATGATTTGAAAAAGGATGGTTTCCATATTTCGTTGTGGCAGCTTACCTATTTCACTCCAAAGAATAAGTTTTTCCCCGAAATCATCGACAGAAATCTGAATGTAAAAAACTCGAAAGGTGAAATGCCGTACGAAGATGCCGTGCTCGACTTTTCGAATCCAAATACCGTAAAATGGTATCAGGATAAGCTGGCCGGATTGCTCAAGATGGGAGTAGGGGCTATCAAAGTGGACTTTGGCGAAGCCGCTCCACTGGATGGCATGTACGCATCGGGCCGCGGCGGTTGGTACGAGCACAATTTGTATCCTTTGCGCTATAACAAAGCGGTTGCCGAAGTGACTAAAGCTACCAACAACGAGAATATTATCTGGGCACGTAGCGCGTGGGCCGGTAGTCAACGTTACCCATTGCATTGGGGAGGCGATGCTGCCAATAAAGACATTGCTATGGAGTCGGAATTACGCGGAGGTTTATCGTTTGGATTGAGTGGATTCTCATTCTGGAGCCACGATATTGGTGGTTTCGTACAATCTTCACCTGAAACCTTGTACCGTAGATGGTTACCTTTCGGCTTCCTTACGTCGCACAGTCGCGCACACGGAGCTCCTCCCAAAGAACCCTGGTTGTATAATCCAGGATTTGTGAAAGCTTTCCGCGAAGCGGCTGAAATGAAATATAAACTGATGCCTTACGTGTATGCTCAGGCGAAAGAATGTACCGAAAAAGGATTGCCAATGGTGCGCGCTCTCTTTGTAGAATTTCCGAACGATCCCGGAGCCTGGACGGTAGATGATGCTTATTTGTTTGGCTCAGACATCTATGTAGCGCCATTGATGGAAAACACGAAAGGACGCCAGGTATATTTACCAGGTGGAAAATGGATCGATTATCAAACAGGAAAAACGTATAACCGCGGTTGGAATGATATTAAAGCCGGAGAAATCCCTTGTATCATTTTAGTGCGTAATGGAGCCGTGATTCCTCATGCTAAGCTTGCACAAAGCACCGATAAAATCGACTGGTCGAACATTGATCTAAATGTATATGGTGACGAACCGACAGCTAAAGGATTGGTATGCCTGCCAACAGATAATAAATTGATGCAAGTGGAAGTTTCCAAAAAGGGAACGGCTTACGAGCTGGAAAAAGGTGCGATTAAAGGAGTTAAATATCAGGTGAAATAACTGTTTATCTATTACCTAGACTCCAAGTAGATAATAATTTCGAATAAAACTAACACATTGTTATGTCGAGATGGAGAGGTGTGAACAGAAATATTGTAATTAAAGATATTGAAATTAAATAATAAGTTCCATATTTAATCTATAATTAATAGAAATGGGATAATCTAAATAATTTAATGATCGTATGAAAAAAGGTAAGACCACAATTTTGTTTCTAATTCTAATCTCTGTTTTTTTTGGTCCTGTATTAAAAGGTCAGGGGTTGTATGTTGGAACTAATTATCATCCACATGATGATAAGAATATTGAAAAAATCAAAAGTGATATCCAACTAATGAAAGCTGCCGGGTTCACTTCTGTCCGTATGGGTCATTTGGCTTGGGACAGTTATGAACCGACGGAAGGGCAATTCGATTTTGAATGGTTCGACAAGGTGATGGATTTGATGAATGAGGCTGGGATTAAAGTGATTCTCGACATTGCCGTACGTCCCGCCCCAATTTGGTTGCATAAGAAATTTCCAACGATAGATGTTGTTGATCCCAATGGACATCAGCTTTATGCAAACCACCGCTATATGGATGATATTGGAGATCCAAATTATCAGAAATATGCGCTACGTTACACCGATGTCATTACAAAACGGTATGCAAAACATCCTGCATTATTGGCTTTTGGTATAGATAATGAATCGGGTGACGGTCCGATCTCCTATTCCGAAACTGCAAGGGAAAGATTTATACTCTGGTTAAAGAATAAGTATAGCACTGCTGAGAACTTAAATAAAGCATGGGCAGGTCAGCGTTGGTCACGGAGAATTAACGACTTTGTAGAAGTTGGTTTGCCAATTTCAGGTTCGGTAGTTGGTGCTCCTGAAAGAGTCCTCGATTTCAGACGCTTTGTTTCAGATGAAGTCAATCAGTTTCTTTTTAAAGTAATTGATAAGGTAAATATCAATGCACCAAATGTACTAACAAATACCAATGCATGGTATTACAGCCCCTTGAAATATTTTGACTATGCAGAGATGGCCTATTCGGGCAAAATGACTCGCGAAGGTTGCGGCTTCTATCCGGGAAACTCATTAACTACAAATTGGGGAGTTATGAACTCTGCGTTTGGAATTTCCCGAATTCAATTTGAAAGCACAAATCCATTTTGGTGCAGCGAATTTACAACCATGACAGCGGTGCCGAATTCTATCCGTAAATCGGCTTACGCTACGCTGATGTATGGTAATCAAATGGTTTGTGGATGGACATGGCAAAGTATGCACGCCGGAGAAGAACAGTATCTGGAAGGAATGCTTGATTGGGATGGCATACCGAACCGCAAGTACGAGGAATACAAGAAAATTGCCACTGAGTTTAAAAAAATCGGAAAATTCTTTCCTTATAAACTTCAGGCGGAAGTTGGATTAGCATCTTCTTTCCCAAGCCAGATAGCAAGTAGTTCCTTCCCCGAACAACAGGATAACCAACTACAAGCTTGCTGGAACCTGTTTTATTATCGCAATATGGATGCTAACGTTGTAGAAATAAGCAAAAGCGCGTTGAAATACAAACTGCTGATTGTACCCGGTGTAACTGTGATGGATGAAGCAACTGCTACCAAAATTCGTGATTTTGTAAAAAATGGTGGAACAGTTATTATGACAAGCAATTCGGCTGTAGTTGACGAAACAGGCAAAGTGTTTGCTTCCACCCGACCAGGCCGTTTAAGCGATGTGTTCGGAATACGGATTGCAAGTTTTGAAGAAACCGAAAATCTAAATGAAATATCCCGTAAATCATACAAAGGTAAAAAGCTCGAGTTTACATATAAAGGAAAAGCTGTTGATACAGAATCTACAAGGTTTGATGTGATTGAATCTAAAGGAGCTGAAGTTATCGGAAGTATAACCAGTTTGGATAAGGACTATCCAATTCTGACTTTAAACAAATACGGTAAGGGCAGAGCCATTTATGTTGGTCTGCCAGCTGATGGAAATATACTTAATCCTTTGCTCGATGAACTTATAGATCAATTAAACATAAAAAGAGGTCCTGATGTACCTACGGATGTAATGGCCAGACAGATTGACAAAAATCATTTTCTATATCTAAATGTCAGCGGTGAATCTAAAGAAATTAAAATGACTCGAAAATCTAAAAGTATTCTTTTAGACAAAAACTATGATGGGAATTTTAACATAGCTCCTTACGAACCGGAATTTATAGAAATAAAATAGATTATGAGAAAACATTTTTTCTACGGAATAATTCTTTCCGTGTGTTCAATTGGCTTTAATAATGCCCAGATAAAAGCTCCTGCCCCATGTGGTCCGGTTCCAACTGAAAATCATATGAGATGGCAGGAAATGGAATCTTATGCTTTTGTCCACTTTTCGTTAAATACTTATACCGACCAGTCGTGGGGATTCGGAAATGAGGATGTCAAACTATTTAATCCTGAAAAATCGGATTGCCGTCAGTGGGCACGTATTTGCAAAGAATCAGGTATGAAAGGGATTATCATTACTGCAAAGCACCATTGTGGTTTTTGCCTTTGGCCTTCTAAATATACCGAATATTCGGTAAAAAATGCTCCCTGGAAAAACGGCAAAGGCGATATGGTTCGCGAAATGGCTGATGCTTGCAAAGAATATGGTTTGAAATTGGGAATCTATTTATCGCCTTGGGATAGAAACAGCCCAGAGTATGGAAAACCGGAGTATATAACCTATTTCCGCAACCAGCTTACCGAACTTTTAACCAACTACGGGCCAATTTTCGAAGTGTGGTTTGACGGAGCAAATGGCGGTAATGGATATTACGGCGGAGCCAATGAAACCCGCACCATTGACCGTACAACCTATTACGATTGGAAGAATACTTACAAGCTGATCCACAAACTACAGCCCAATTGTGTGATATGGAACGATGGAGGTGACAGAGGTGATTTGCGCTGGGTTGGTACCGAAGAGGGCTATGTGGGCGAAACAAACTGGAGTTTACTGAATGCCACAGGCGAAGTGCCTTGGAATATGTTGCATTACGGCGTAGAAAACGGGAATGCATGGGTGCCTGCTGAAGTAAATACTTCCATCAGACCGGAGTGGTTCTACCATCCGAGCGAAGATAACAAGGTGAAAACTGTTCCTCAATTGATGGATCTTTACTATAACTCTATCGGACGTAACGGTTCCTTGTTGCTCAATTTCCCGATTATGCCCAATGGCTTAATCCATCAAAATGACGAAAAGGCAGCAGATGAATTTGGACAGGCTGTGAAAGAATCATTTAGCGTTAACCTTGTTGAAAAAACAAAAGCAAAAGCTTCGAATGTTCGTAGCAACTCAAAAGAATTTGGAGCCGATAAAGCAATTGACAACAAAAAAGATTCATATTGGGCAACCGATGACAATGTTACTAAAGCTTCGTTGACTATCGATTTTGGAAAACCAACTTTGTTCAACCGTTTTCTGGTACAGGAATATATCCGTTTGGGGCAACGTGTGAAAGCCTTCACGGTTGAAGCATTTGTGGATGGAAATTGGAAAGAAGTGGCTAAAGCAACGACTATCGGTTATAAACGGATACTTCGTTTCCCAAGCGTAAAAGCAACAAAGGTGCGCTTCAATATTACCGATTCTAAAAGTTGCCCGGTAATTTCAAATATCGGAATTTATAATGCACCGGTATTCCTGCATGCACCATCAATAGCCAGAAATCAAGCTGGAGAAATCAGCATATCGACAGATGATATAGGCCCTATTTTTTACTATACATTAGACGGTAGTGAGCCGACTACAAATTCGAAGAAATATACTGACCCTGTTCCAACACAAGGAAAAGTAGAAGTAAAAGCTATCGCTTACGACCCTGCTTCGGGTAAGAGCAGTCCGGTAAGCCTTGAAAAGTTTGACATCTGCCGTAAAGATTGGAAAATAGTTGGTATAAGCGATGAAAAAGCATACTCAATTTTGGATGGAAACAGCTCTACGGTATGGCATCAAAGAGATGGTAAAAAGATGCCAATTGAGTTGGTCATTGATTTAGGGAATGAATACAACTTATGTGGTTTCAAATACCTTCCGGATCAAAATAAATGGAGCTTCGGCATCATTACTCACTACCAATTCTATGTTTCGGCTGACAACAAAGAATGGAAACTGGTGAGTGAAGGAGAATTTTCGAACATTAAAAATAATCCGTTGTGGCAAATCAAGCAGTTTGCTTCCGAAAAAGCCCGGTTTATAAAGATTATAGCTTTGAAAAATACTTCGGGCGATGATGTTGCCGGATATGCCGAAGTGGATATGATGACAAATTGATAGATTATAAAATAATAATATTAAGACAATAATAAAATTATAAAAATGAAAGTAAAGTACTTATTTGCCATTTTTGGTAGCCTGTTTACGAGCTTAGTATTGGCCGAAACCAATTCTAATATTAAACCTACTGCACTGCCCGAACGGGTAATCAGTGCAAACTTCAATAAGGAAAAAGGCCCATTGAATACCATGTTCAAGGAATGTATTGGAGCTGGTCGTGCCAATGAAGGATTGCGTGCCGACTGGCAGCAACAACTGGCGTATGTAAAGAAAGCGTGCGATTTCAAGTATATCCGTATGCATGGATTGCTTACGGACGATATGGCCGTTTACAGGGAAGATAAAAATGGAAATCCGGAATACAGTTATATGTATATCGATCCATTATTTGATTATTTACTAAGTATTGGTATCAAGCCTTTTGTTGAACTTGGATTTATGCCATCGGCTCTGGCCAGTGGTTCACAAACCATTTTTTGGTGGAGAGGAAATGTTACTCCCCCTAAAGATTATACTAAATGGGCGGATTTGATAAAGAATCTTACCGCTCACTTTACTGAACGATATGGAGCAGAAGAAGTGAAGTCGTGGTACTTCGAAGTTTGGAATGAACCTAACTTGTCACCGGGTTTTTGGTCTGGGACACAAGCAGAGTATTTCAAATTATACAAGTATTCGGTCAATGCCATTAAAAGTGTCAATAAAGACTATCGCGTGGGTGGTCCGGCTACTGCTGGTGCTGCATGGGTTCCAGAAATGATTGACTTCTGCAGTAAAAATGAACTTCCATTGGATTTTATAAGTACGCATGCTTATGGTGTAAAGCAAGGATTCTTAGATGAGTTTGGCAATTCGGGCACAGTTCTGAGTAAAGATCCAATGTCTGTGAGTGGCGATGTTCTGAATTCGCGCAAACAGATAAGCAATTCGGCTATGCCGAACCTGCAACTTCATTATACCGAATGGAGTTCGTCTTATACACCCTCCGACCCGATTCACGACAGTTATCATCAGGCTGCTTACTTGTTGCAAAAAATCAAACAGGTGGGTAATGCAGCAAACTCAATGTCGTACTGGGTATTTACCGATATCTTTGAAGAAGCCGGACCGCGTTTCACACCTTTCCACGGTGGATTCGGGTTGCTGAATACACAAGGCATCAATAAACCGGCTTTCTATGCATTCAAATTTATGAATCAACTGGGAAGCAAAGAACTGGTCAATGCCGATTCCACTTCGTGGATTTGCAAAGATGCAAAAGGAAATGTTCAGGTTCTGCTTTGGGACTTCACAAATACGCATCCCGGTGATTCGGTCAATAATCAGGTATATTATGTCCGCGATTTGCCTGCAAAATCAAAAGGAAAAGTAAAAGTAAATCTGTCAGACATACCGAAGGGAACATACAAGCTTGAGATCTATAAAGTCGGTTATCATGTAAATGATCCGTATTCAACCTATCTGGCCATGAAGACTCCAAAGCAACTGACTAAACAACAGGTGGAACAAATAAAGAAACTCAATGACGGTTCAGCACTTTCTACCGAAGTCATAAATATAAAAGCAGACAGGGGTTTTGTAAAGGAACTTGAACTTCGTGAGAATGATGTTTACCTTTTGAACCTGATTAAGCAATAAAAAAACACCTGGAGTGATAATCCTGATTGTAATCTGATTAATGCCGAAGGTTTTCCTGCCATACCTTTCCGTACTGATTCGTGGAAAGGTATAACCCAAAAATGAAATCAAATAAGTATTGAGCAGAGTTTGGATGTCTTTATCGACAAATCTGTATATTTGCAAAAGAATATATTAGGCGTAGACCGATGTAAAATAGATAATGAAGAAGATAAACTAATATGAAAAAAAATGTATTAACGGCACTCGGACTTTTGTTCTTGGTAGGAAGTAATATTAAGGCTCAATCCGACCATGTTTTGTGGTACAGCAAACCGGCTCAGTATTTTGAAGAAAGTCTGGTGCTCGGAAATGGAAAAATGGGAGCATCAGTTTTTGGAGGTGTCAACTCCGACCAGATTTATCTGAATGATGCTACTCTTTGGGCGGGTGAACCGGTGAATGCTAACATGCTTCCCGAAGGGTATAAAAATCTGCCGGCCATTAGAGAGGCTTTGAAAAATGAGGATTATAAACTGGCCGATCAGCTTAACCGTAAACTTCAGGGAACCTATTCAAACTCATATGCACCACTTGGTACATTGTTTCTGAATTTTAAAAACAATGGCACACCTACTAAATATTATCGTGAATTAGATATCGAAAATGCTATTTCGAAGGTGGTATATGAAATTGGAGGGGTGAAATATACGCGTGAGTATTTTATATCGAACCCAGACAAGGTGATGGTGATTAAACTTACGAGTAGCAAAAAGGGAGCACTGAATATGGCTTTGAACTTTAAAAGCTTGTTGAAATATCAGTTATCAACTACTGGCAAAATATTGAAAGCAAATGGTTATGCTCCGGTAACAGCTAAACCAAGTTATACAGGTTCTGATGCTAACTCTGTTATTTTTGATGAAACCAGAGGAACCCGATTTTCATCCTATGCCAAAATAAAAAATACGGATGGAGCAGTTTCAACTACCGATAGCACCTTAGTTCTGAGCAGTGCTACCGAAGCGGTTATTTATGTTTCGGTAGCTACCAGTTTTAATGGGTTCGATAAAAATCCGGCTACAGACGGTTTGGATAATAAAAAAATTGCGTCAGACCAATTGACAAAAGCATTCTCCAAGTCGCTAAATGGTTTGACGAAAGCTCATTTGGCCGATTATCATAAGTTTTTTAATCGTGTAAGTTTAAAGTTGGGAGCTACCACAGCCCCTAATTTACCTACCGATGAGCGATTGAAACGTTTTGCCGAAGGCAAAGAAGATAAAAATCTGGAAATACTTTACTTCCAGTATGGTCGCTATTTACTGATCAGTAGTTCACGTACGCTGGGAGTTCCGGCAAATCTTCAGGGAATATGGAACCCGTACTTGCGTCCGCCCTGGAGTAGCAACTATACTACCAATATCAATGCCGAAGAGAACTACTGGTTAGCAGAGAACACCAATCTTTCCGAGATGCATCTTCCTTTGTTGGGCTTTATCAAAAATGTTTCGGAAACAGGGAAGGTTACCGCCAAAACATTTTATGGTGCAAATGGATGGGTGGTATGTCACAATACGGATATTTGGGCAATGAGCAATCCGGTGGGTAATTTTGGTCACGACGATCCGGTGTGGGCTTGTTGGAATATGGGTGGTGCGTGGTTGAGCACTCATCTTTGGGAGCACTTCTTGTTTACGCAGGATAAGACCTATTTAAAGAATGAAGCTTATGATATTATGCGGGGTGCAGCACAGTTTTGCATAGAATGGTTGGTCGAAGACAAAGAAGGTAAACTGATTACCTCACCTTCTACTTCGCCAGAGAACAAATTTATTTCGCCTTCAGGATATCAGGGTGCCACGTTTTATGGTGGAACAGCCGATTTGGCTATGATTCGTGCCTGTTTGATGCAGGTAATTGAAGCTTCAAAACTATTAAATATCGATGCTGAGTTTCGGGCAAAAGCTGAAAGCACCTTGGCGCGTTTGCACCCGTATAAAATCGGCAAAAAAGGAAATCTACAGGAATGGTATTACGATTGGGACGATCAGGATCCACAACACCGTCATCAATCGCACTTGTTTGGCCTATTCCCGGGCAACCATATTACGCCTGCCACTACGCCAGAACTTGCAAATGCTTGTCGCAAGACATTAGAAATAAAAGGTGACGAAACAACCGGATGGTCCAAAGGCTGGCGGATTAATCTTTGGGCGCGGCTGGGCGATGGAAACCGGGCTTACAAAATGTATCGCGAATTGTTGCGGTATGTCGACCCTGATGGGGTAAAAGACAGTAAACATCGTGGCGGTGGAACTTATCCAAACCTGTTCGATGCACATCCACCGTTCCAGATTGATGGTAACTTTGGGGGCGCAGCAGCTGTTGCCGAAATGTTATTACAAAGTCATGCAGGATATATTGAGCTTTTGCCTGCTTTACCGGATACCTGGCAAACCGGACGGTTCGACGGACTAAAAGCCCGGAATGGAGCCGAAGTATCGGCTGCCTGGGAGGGTGGTATTTTAAAATCGGTGACACTAAAAGCGACTGTTCCGAATACATTTATTCTCAAAATGCCAAAGAATTGGGATGCCGGTAAATTGTCAAAGCAAAAATCAAAAGATGTCCGATTCTCGGAGGGGAAAATATTTATATCTTTACAAGCAAATCAAATAATTACTTTAGAACAATGAAAAAATTAAAAACAGCTTTGTGTTGCCTTTTACTGGCAGGACTGCAAACTAACGCGCAAAGCATCAAACCTATTTATCTAGACAATTCGCAGCCTATCGAAAGGCGTGTTGATGATGCCTTATCGCGCATGACGCTGGAGGAAAAAGTGGCGTTATGTCACGCCCAGTCTAAATTCAGTTCGCATGGCGTTCCTCGCTTGGGAATTCCGGAAATATGGATGAGTGACGGACCGCATGGAGTACGAGAAGAAATACAGTGGGATTCGTGGGGAAATGCCGGTTTTACCAACGATTCCTGTACGGCATATCCTGCACTGACATGTCTTGCAGCAACTTTTAATCCGGATATGTCGCATGCTTATGGAGTAGCTATTGGCGAAGAAGCCCGCTACCGGAGGAAAGACATTTTGCTTGGACCTGGTGTGAATATCTATCGCACGCCGATGAATGGTCGCAATTTTGAGTATATGGGCGAAGATCCTTATCTGGCTTCGGTGATGGTAGTGCCTTACATTAAAGGCGTGCAACAAAGTGGTGTGGCAGCCTGTGTAAAACATTATGCCCTCAATAATCAGGAAGAATGGCGCGGACATATCAATGTGAATTTAAGCGACAGGGCTTTATTCGAAATCTATTTGCCGGCTTTCAAAGCTGCTGTAGAAGAAGGAAAAGTCTGGTCTATTATGGGTTCATACAATCAACTTCGCGGACAACATTGCTGCCATAACGATCTTTTGTTGAACAAAATTTTGAAAGGCGACTGGAAATTTGATGGAGCGGTAGTGACCGACTGGGGTGGAGCGCATGACACCAAACAGGCTGCTTTGTATGGACTGGATATTGAAATGGGAAGTTATACAAACGGACTAAGTTCTAAAGCAACCTTTGGATATGAAGATTATTTTTTGGCTCGTCCGTTTTTGGATATGCTGAAAAAAGGAGAAGTTCCGGTGTCGGTGGTTGATGATAAAGCCCGTCGGGTGTTGCGGTTGATTTTCCGCACTGCCATGACTCCCAATCGCCCTTATGGACGCTTTGTTTGTGATGATCACAGTGCAACTGCACGCAAGGTAGCCGAAGAGGGTATTGTGTTATTGAAAAACGACAAACAGTTTTTCCCGATTTCAGCGGATAAAAATAAGAAGATTGCTGTAATTGGCGAAAATGCCACACGTAGCGTAACCGAAGGAGGTGGATCGTCTACCCTGAAGGTAAAATACGAAGTTTCGCCGTTGGAAGGCTTTATTTCCAAATACGGAAAAGATCATGTTGTTTACAGCATGGGTTATGCTTCCGGTCCGTCGCTGTACGACCGCGAAGAACCTTCGAAACTGAATGCCGACTCATTGATAAAAGCTGCGGTGGAAACGGCTAAAAATGCCGATGTAGTCTATTTTGTCGGAGGACTAAATAAAAATCATTTTCAGGATTCTGAGGGTGGTGACCGTAAGAGCTACAGTTTACCTTTCGGTCAGGATAAGTTGATTGAAGCTATTCTGAAAGTAAATAAAAATGTGGCGGTAATTTTGATTACCGGAAATGCAGTGTCTATGCCGTGGGTGAAAGATGTTCCGGCTATTGTGCAAACCTGGTACCTGGGATCGGAAGGTGGAAATGCCATTGCCAATGTACTGAGTGGTGCGGTGAATCCTTCGGGCAAGTTGCCATTTTCTTTCCCAAAAAAACTGGAAGATAATGCAGCGCATTCGTTCGGAAAGATCGCTTATCCGGGCGATAGTATCAATGAATACTACAAAGAAGATATTCTGGTAGGATACCGTTGGTTCGATACTAAGAAAATCGCTCCTCAGTTTGCTTTTGGTTACGGACTTTCGTATACCACTTTTGAATACGGAAAAATCATGACCGATAAAACTGCGTATAAAGCCAACGAGACTATTAAAGTGTCGTTTACCTTGAAAAATACCGGAAAAGTAGCAGGTGCGGAGGCTGTTCAGGTATATGCATCGCAACCTAAAGCGTCGGTTATGCGCCCTGCCAAAGAATTGAAAGCGTTCAAAAAGGTATTCCTCCAGGCCGGCGAAACGCAGACAATATCTGTGGATGTAAAGGTAAAGGATCTGGCTTTTTATAATGAAAAAACCATGTCGTGGACGGTGGAACCGGGCGAATTTGTGTTGCGCAACGCAGCCTCTTCGGCCGAAGTGAAAAGTAGCGTGGCAATTCAGGTGAAATAATAGCCTGTCAGGATATTTATTAGTTGGAGCTAGCTCCGAAAAAAGAGAGAAACAGTCTGCAAGGTTTTTGCAGACTGTTTCTCTCTTTTTTTACGGTTCTGTGCGCGATAAGGCGCTTACCTTGTATTTGTTTTTTATAAAAATAGCAGGCCGATTCTCCCGAACTAACCTGCTTTCAAATTTCAAATTTAAATATGTTTGAAAATCAATGCACTCGTCAATGTTTTATCGGAGCACTCCCGAATTTCCGTTGCAAATATATTTATTTTTTCTGATGTAAAATACAAAGTATTCTAAATATTTTGTTGCAATCCAATTATTTAAGTGTGCAACCATTTCCATACTATGATTTCTTTCTTTTCTTCCACCAAATAATGAATCCCGTTACCGGAAAGCTGGCTATACACAAGCTCATCAGGAATGCAAATATCTTACCGGGCAGTCCCAGTATGGCTCCGGTATGTATTTCGTAGTTCATGCGGTAAAGCTTGTCGGCAAAACCTGCGTTGGCATATCGTCCGTAGATGTTTTTTACGTCCACTTCTTTCAGGCTGTGTTGGTCGAAGTACCTGTAGTCGGTTTTCCAGTATTTACCATCGCGCTGGGTGGCATTGGCAGCCACGACAGTGCTGTCGGTATGCGGTGGATGTACCTCAACGGAAGCCGCTGCGGGATATTCGCGCTGCATCAGTAGCCAAACCTTATCGGTGGCATTCGTCGTTTTAAGGGTAGAGTCGGGTATTTGTTTGTAGGGGCTAACATCCGAGTAGGTGAGCAATTTGGTACCTCCGGTAAGTTTGTATACCGACTGTCCGAACCATTCAAATCCCCATACCAGACCGGTGATGGCAAATATCAGAGCAAAAACGGTGACATATAATCCGCCAACTACATGCAGGTCGAAGTTGATGCGCGGCCATTTTGTGCCTTTTGTCCAGCGGAACCATACGCGGTTTTTTAATGCTTTGCGGTTTTTGGGAATCCAGATCACCAGCCCTGTAAGAAGTACCAGAGCAAAGACCAGTGTGGCGGATGCCACCAGCGGATGACCTATCTGAGGTGGCAGCCACAGATAAAAGTGTCCCTGCATGACGAACCGGAAGAAATCCGTGTTCATATCTTTCACCTTTTGCACCTGTCCGCTGTAAGGATTGAGATAAATGATATAATAATAGCTTGGATTGTAACCGTAGAAAATAGCTTCGGCGGCTCTCGACTTGCCGTTGTACTTTATGGCATGAAGTTCTTTGCCCGGCAGCAGTTCTTCGGCTGTTTTGCCGAGCTGCGAGGGGAGCAAAAAGTCTTGTGTCTGCTTTTCTACATACTGGTAATTGCCAAGCTCGCTTATTTCTTCTTTAAAAGCGTAGAGGGCACCTGTGACGGCAATTATAAAAACCAAAAGCCCGGAAACCAGTCCGAGCCAAAGGTGAATTTGATGGAATATTTTTTTCATTCTTTTTTTGATTGAAGATCCCTGCATATTCCGACTATAGCGGACTAAATGGCGATCTGGCTGAGTTCAGTTTTTTGTTTTATGCAATTAGCGTAAACTACGTATAATATTGGTTGCAAAAGTAGTTCCCGGCAGGGCAGAGGGCAATACCTAATTGTGGGGGTTTTGGGTGTGGATATTCATTAGTTTTGTGTAGCCGGTGTGGGTTTAAGATTCTGCGGCTGTTTTATTGGCAGATATTCTTTTTCTCCAGCCTTTTCGGATTGCAATACTTCTTTTTTCTTCGGCTATGCGATTGTTTAGCAGATGCAGAAGCGATGAGTATGCTTCCGGTCCGTTGATCACAATCTGTGCATTGATCCGTGTTACTATTTTTTTATACGCTTTGTCAGTCACTTCGCGCGCCTGCCGTACGTTTCCGTTTCCGCGTTTACTCTTTTCTGTATTTCGGTTCCTGGAGGCTGTCTCATAGTTGTTGTTCATGTTTTCGAGTGCTTCCAACCATCCGTTCATTTCCAGTGTTTTTGCACTTTCAGCATGCTTATCATTCCGGATGGTGGATATGATTACATTAATACGAATGGTACGGTCAATATTCGAAGAGTTGTGTATGTAGGCCACGCTTTTCATTACGAGCGATATATTTGCGGCTGCTTCGCGCTTACGGCTGTCGTAGTGCCGCATGGCACTTTCGTAGTGGTACAACATGCCTGCATACAATTCTTCGCGTTTTGCATTCAGTTTTACCATCTCGTCGGTAATATAACTCTTCCTTCGCACTGCGTATGCGGCATCTTCTGCTTTCAATGCCAGATTGAAGGTGGTAATATACTCGTCGAGGCCATCCAATGGCATCTCTTTGTCGGCTAAGTAGTCCGATACGATATGCATAAACGAATTGTGGGCTCCGTTTTTCATTTTTTGGAACGTAATTGGCATAATGTTGTCCATATCCGTCTGTTTTATTGTTTTGTTTTATAGTATCACTTAATGGTAATACAAATATATAGTATGTTTTGTTTATACAGAATATTTTTAAAATAAAATAGATGGATATTTTATTTATCATATTATTTTACTTTTAATAATTTATTATATTATAAATGCCATATAGTGATGTAATAAATATAACTTGTAATTAACGCCAATTGATCTAACATTTCTGTTTTGCTACATTGCAATATCAATATTGTGGAGCAGAAGATGGCTTTGAACGTATGTAGACATTCCGGGTTCGGTCATTTTCTCCTATTGGACAGCTGCAATAGGAGTATTACGGTAGAAATCCCCGATTGTATCAATGTTTTTTCCGTGAAATTAATTTACGCCGACGAATACTGTAAATTTATCTGTGCAGATGATTGAAAAATGCATTTAGTGTCGGGAGCTTTCGCACTTTTTTTACGCAGGTTGGCATAAAAAAAGCAGAACTACGTTTCCGTAGTCCTGCTTTTATATAAGAGTGAACAGGTATTTTATTCTACCGAGAATTTATACACGCACCATTCATCGTATTTCTGACCCGGGCGAAGCACAGGGCTTGGGAAATGTGCTATGTTGGCCGAGTTAGGAAAACCTTGTGTCTCGAGGCAAATAGCATCCTGACGATCGTAGATTTTACCTTCCTTGCCGGTTACTTTGTCAATCCAGTTTCCAGTATAAATCTGCATGCCGGGTTGCGTGGTCAGTACTTCCATTTTGCGTCCGCTGATGGGCTCGTAAACAGTTCCTGCCAGTGTGCAATCTCCCAGTTGCGGTTTACGCAGACACCAGTTATTGTCAATTCCCCAGCCTGGCACATATACTTCGTCGTCGATGCGTTCGCCTACCACAGTTGGTTGGCGGAAATCGAACGGAGTTTCGGCTACCGGACGTATTTCGCCGCTCAAAGCAAACGATTCGTCCAATACGGTGTAGAAATCGGCATTGATTTGCAGCACGTGGTTTTTAATCGTTCCGTTTCCGGCACCTTTCAGGTTGAAGTACGAGTGATTGGTCAACCCCACGATAGTAGGTTTGTCGGTAGTAGCTTCGTAATGAATCTTTACTTCGTTTTCATCCGACAGACTGTAGGTAGCAGTCACGGTCAGATTGCCCGGATAACCTTCTTCGCCATCGGCAGCAAAAAGTTCCAGAACCAGCTCCTGTTGTGCAACCGATTTTACAGTCCATACCTTCTCGTTGAAGCCATGTACGCCCCCATGCAGGGAGTTGGTACCATTATTCACCGGAAGTTGATAATCCACACCATCCAGCGTAAATTTACCATCCTTGATACGGTTGGCCACGCGGCCGCAAATAGCACCGAAGTAAATTTCTTTTTCAACCACTTCTTCCAATGTGTCGAAAGCAAGCACCACATCGTCAAATTTTCCGTTTTTATCCGGAACCATCAGACGAATAATCTTAGCACCGTAGTTGGTAATATCTACCGATACGCCGTTTTTGTTGAACAAGGTGTAAAGCGATATAGGCTTCCCGTTTAATTCAATTTCTAAATCTTTTACTGTTTTCATAATGACCCCCAACCCCCTAAAGGGGGCTTTGCGTTTGTGATATTAATAAACTATATATTTTGTTCCTAGTCACTAAAGACAAAAATGAAGACGAACTTGCATAATTCCCCTTTAGGGGCTAGGGGTAGTATTTAATCCAGTTTACATGCTCCGTCGCCTATTTCGGCAATGTAGAACTCGGGTTTTAATCCGGTTTTAGCTTCGTAAGCTGCTCCTACCTTTTCGATAAAGGTATCGATAGCCTCATCTTTTACCAGCGATACGGTGCAACCGCCAAAACCTCCACCAGTCATACGTGAACCGATAACGCCGGGTATTTTCCATGCTTCTTCGGCCATAGTGTCCAGTTGAAGTCCGGTCACTTCGTAATCGTCGCGCAACGATACGTGCGAAGCGTTCATCAATTGACCAAACTTGATAATATCGCCGGCTTTCAACGCTTTTACTGCATCGGAAGTACGTTGTACTTCGCCAACTACGTGGCGGGCACGTTTGCGGGCTGTAGGATCGGTAATAGCCGACTCAATCGATTTAAATTCAGCTTCGGTAAGCTCGGCCAGGTATTTCAACGGGCGAACTTTGTTCAACTGTTCAACAGCCAGTTTACATTCGGCCACGCGTTGGTTGTATGCACCCGAATCCAGTTTGTGTGGGCTGTGAGTATTTGAAATAAGAATCTTGATGCCTTCCAGTTTCACGGGAACAAGTTCAAATTCCAGCGTGTCGCAGTTCAGGTGGATGGCGTGATCTTTAGCACCGTTGGCCGAAGCAAACTGGTCCATGATACCACAATTTACCAACGCAAATTCATGTTCCGATTTCTGACCAATCTGAGCAAGTACAGTACGGTTATAACCGGTTCCGAGTTGGTCGTTGAATGCATAAGCAGTTACCACTTCCAATGCTGCCGATGAAGACAAACCTGCGCCATTAGGAACATTTCCCCAAATCAGCATGTCGTAACCTTCTTTAATTTCAACACCGCGTTTTACAAACTGAGCAATAACACCCAGCGGATAATTTACCCACGATTTGTCGAGTGGAGTAGTCAACTTGTCGAATTCAAGCGTAACTAGTTCTGGTTGGTTCAGCGATTTGAAGTTCATTACTTTTTTGTCGTTCTTGGCCAACAACAAATAGGTACCAAAGCTCAACGCACATGGAAACACTGAGCCTCCATTGTAATCGGTATGTTCGCCAATCAGGTTTACACGTCCCGGAGAGAAGTAAACAGCCTCAGCAGTTTTTCCATAAGCGGCTTCGAAAGCCGATTTTAATTCTTGCACTGTCATAATTGATTTATTTTTAATTGTATTTTGTACATTTATTAATTTGGTTCGCAAAATAACACAAAAATGGGGTATCTGCAGGCTCTTGAATTATGTTCTTGAACATAATTCCATAAAAATAACTTGCATTAAGATTTATCTGAACTTAAAGATGGAATCTGCATTAAGTTCCTGATAAATCAGGATATTTATTTACTCTTTTCAATAAAAATCAGGTGACGAAAGGGTGTTTTGACCCATATAAAAACGAAGAAGGAAGCATATAGTACTTCCTTCCCAGCGTTTATAATGATTTTACTACTTTCTTAGTTTCATATTAGCCTGTAAGTCCGATCCTGCGCAAGGTAAAATCCGATTCCTCCCACCAACGGAAAGCAAAAAACACCCCCCAGCCAATAATAAACGGGTATGTGTTGGAGTAGTTGCAGAGTTTGTACTATCAGACCCGTATTGATGGCTATTGCAGTAGCTATAATTACCCCTATAAGGGCAAACACCCATACAATCCATGTCCGGTCGGTTTGTTCGGGCAAATTTCGCAATGTGCGTTTGCTAAATCCGTTATCTTCGATTTTCTGTTTTTGTTCATCGAAGAAGCTTTTCAGCATTTTATCCGTATCAGTTGTTTCCATATCCTGCATTTGTTAGGTAAACACTTAGTTTTTCTTTTCCTTTCAGAATGTATGTTTTCGCTGTTCCCAGTGGGCAATCCATTATCTTAGCAACTTCTTTGTGCGTCTTATCTTCCATGTAAAACAACAGAACAGCCGTTTGTTCTTCTTTTCGGAGCATTTTCAATGCTTTATAAATATCCATCTTCTCGGCTGAGAATTCGTTTGACGTATGCTGTTGGCTGTCTATTACCTGTTCGTCAATATCATCATAATGTTTTCGCGCTCGTGCCGAATCGTAAAAAACGTTGTATGCTATCCGATACAGCCAGGTGGAAAACCCCGACAAACCTTTGAAGCTGGTTATGTTTAGATAAGCCTTGATAAAAGTTTCCTGCGCCAGATCGTCACTAAGCGGACCATCGCCCATAGTCAGGTTCAGGAAGAACCGACGTATGGACGATTGGTATTTACATGTGAGTTTATCAAATGCGCTTTTGTCGCCAAACAAAGCAACCTGTGCTACCCATCGGATATCATCCGTGTTGCTCATCGTTGTCAGCAGTTGTGTTGGTTTTAGGCTTTTCAAGATAATGAACCAGCAAATAACCAATTCCAACAAAGGTGGGAACAATACCGACTATCAGACCGTTTGTTTTACGCATTACAACAAATGAAATAAGTATTGCTACCCCAATAACAAACCAAAGGACCCCTTTTTTCAAATCGGAAATCGGATTGGCATTCTTCGGTTTGTCAAAGAAATGATCGGGAACAGTTTGCCCCATTTCAAGCGATTTGGTATACAAATCGTACCGGCGGCGTGATTCCTCTTTCTTTGCCCTGACCTGAACTGCGATAACTACCACCACAAAAACGAATGGTAATACGCAAATCAAAACTAATTCGAACCCATTAAATGGCATCTCACTGCGTCCGTCATTTTCTACCTGTCTCTTTTTTACTTCCAATTCCTGCTTTTTTAATTCCATCAGTTGATCGGGAGTTAGTTTTGAGTACATGACAGAGTCTTTCTGAATGTCGTGTATCTCTTTACTATTGCTGATAATAGCTTCTTTTAAGCTGTCCATATTAACGTCTTTTTCGGCAGCATGTACTCCTGCAAAGACCATTAATACCAATAAAAATAATCCTAGTCGTTTCATAAATTCCAAATTTTGAAGTGTAAATTTAGTACTTGTTTTTCTATTTAGACGTAACGATAACTTGATTTGGATGTAAGAGTAGAAAAAAAAACAGCATTTTTTTTATTCAAACAGTTTTTTTCGGTTTATACAGCCGCTACTAATATCTTCTGGTGACAGAAAATGAGATTTTCGGAAATAATAATACCGGCAATGAAACACCTACTACGAGTGCCAGCAGTATAAAGAGCGTCGTCATTCCATTGTGAAAAAAGTCCATGAAAAATTCCTGGTTCTTAAGTTTATCAGCACTTTGCATGAACTTTATTAAGCTCAGGATAGTTCGGTAGGCGAATAATCCCGGAATCATGGGCAGTAGCGATGGAAAGGCAAATACTTCGGCCGGGCAATGAATCATCCGCGCAAAAAGAATACTTAATAACCCGATAAAGGAAGCCACAACAAAGGTAGATATGGATATATCAACCCCGTTTTTTATCATCACAAAGCGAAAACCATGACCAAGTGCTGCTAGTAGTGCCGAAACTAAAATGGCTTTACGCGATGGGTTGGAACTAATAGCAAAACCAATAGCCGTTATAGCAGCCAATATGCCATCGATAGTCATAAGTCGAATTATCTCCTGTGTTGTCATAGCTTATCTAATCCTAAAAGTAACATAGCGGTGAATAATCCTATGGCGGTGCAAATCATCAAACTGGATGCGTTCACCAGTCGGGCTATCCCGGTCAGAATATGACCTTCAATAATATCTAATACCGAATTTATCAGCTGAACTCCCGGAGTATGATACAAAACCCCCGAAGCGAGTGCTATTTCAGGGGTATTTCCCCAGTGAAAGATATAACCCATTCCGGCAACCAGAGATGCAACAAATGAACTGGTGGTATACACCACAAAATGATTAATATGCTTCAGCATCATTTCCTGCCGCACAAAATAGCCTACCAAAGTGGCTACAAAGACAAGCTCTATGGCGTAAATGTCTCCGTTAAACAAACCGCAAAATGCTGCGTTAGCAAAGGATACGAGGATTAGAATTATCCAGCGGGAGGTGCGTTTTTCCGAGATGATTTCGTGAAAGCGTTTTTTCACCTCTTCGTAGGTCAAATGTTTATCATGAGTATCCCAACTTAATGCGCTCAGGTTCGATACGAAGGTATAATTAATCAGCAGTTGTTTTGTCTTTTTTATCAGGGTGAGGCGTTTGGTCGAATCATCTCTATCGGTAATTGTCATGATGATGCTTAGTTGAAATACCGATAAATCCAACCGATAACCAAAATTGTCTGCCATGCGCGAAACGTTTTGCAATATTCGCATGGTATGCGCTCCCGATGACATTAATTCGCAAGCAATATCGCTCAGTAAATCGGCCGTTTGTTCAATTGATGGTAATTTATTTTCCAAATCCGGAGTCGTTTTTTAATGAAAATGTTGTATTTTGCGGATAGTTTATCCGGCAGGCTCTGGTGCTTTCGAATAGTCAGCATGCTGTTTCTGTGCAAAGATATTGAAAAACGAACGTTGGTGAAAATACTCTTCGTATTTCTTTTGCTTTGCAATGCCCTTTTCTAAACTATAATGTCGTTCCGGGTGTTTTTAAGGCACCGTAAACAGAAGTAATAAAAGAGAATGAAAACCGAAAAGTTTGATGTTACAGGCATGACCTGTTCCTCGTGTGTGGCACACGTGGAGAAGAGTGTGAGCAAATTACAAGGCGTAAAAACCGTGAATGTCAATTTGCTTACTAACAGTATGACTGTAAATTATGATGATGCTCAGCTTACTTCTACTTCTATAGAGCAATCTGTGGAAGACGCCGGATATCAGGCTCACATTCGTTCAACGGCGGGCGATGCTACGCTGAATCCTTCTCCGAAAATAGACTTTGTACAGCAGGAACAAGATGAAATGAAACAGCGGTGGTGGATATCATTGGCTTTTCTTGTTCCGCTGCTTTATATTTCGATGGGGCATATGCTTGGTTTGCCCTATCCCCATGCATTTCACGATTTGCAAAACGCCTTACTCTTTGCTTTCACTCAGTTTTTGCTCGTGTTGCCCATTGTTTTTGTCAATAAAAAGTATTTTCAGACGGGTTTTAAAACTTTGTTTAGAGCTGCTCCTAATATGGATTCGTTGATTGCCATTGGATCGTCGGCGGCTATCGTTTACGGTATTTATGCCATTTACCAGATTGGATATGGATTGGGGCATGCCGATATGGAAACCGTCAACCAATTCTCGCACGATTTATATTTTGAATCAGGTGCAACAATACTTACGCTGATAACATTAGGAAAATATCTCGAAGCCAAATCGAAAAGTCGCACATCAGATGCTATTACCAAACTGATGGATTTGGCTCCTAAAACAGCCGTTGTAATTCGTGACGGTGATGAAGTTGAAATTCCGGTGGAGCAAGTGTTGGTAGGCGATACGATAGTGGTGAAACCCGGGCAACGCATTCCGGTAGATGGCGTTTTGGAAAGCGGAAACTCGTCGGTAGATGAATCGGCATTAACGGGCGAAAGTATGCCGGTGTTCAAAGACAAAGGTGATTCGGTAATGTCGGCTAGTATTAATAAATCGGGCTATTTTACGCTGCGGGCCACTAAAGTAGGTAAAGATACAACCCTGGCACATATTATTGAATTGGTAGAGGATGCTTCCTCGTCCAAAGCCCCGATTTCTAAACTGGCTGATCAAATCAGCGCTGTTTTTGTTCCTGTGGTCATGGGTATTGCTTTGTTGGCAACAGTTGTGTGGCTATTGCTTGGCTATCCGTTTGATTTTGCCTTGTCTATTGGCATTGCAGTGCTGGTTATTTCGTGCCCTTGTGCATTGGGACTGGCAACGCCTGTGGCCATTATGGTGGGAACCGGAAAAGGGGCGGAGCATGGTATTTTGATCAAATCGGCAGAATCGCTCGAGATGGCCGGTAAAATAGATACGGTGGTTCTCGACAAAACCGGTACGCTGACCGAAGGAAAACCACGTGTAACCGATGTGTTTGTAACAAGCGCGGTTTCTGAAAACGATTTGATAGAGTTGGCTGCTTCGTTGGAAAAGCAATCGGAACATCCATTGTCCGAAGCCATATTGCTGGAGGCTGAAGCTCGAAATTTGCCGGTGAAAGCTGTTGAGAATTTTGGCGCTATTCCGGGTAAGGGTATTGAGGCAATTGTAGCCGGCGAAAAATATTATGCAGGTAACCGGCATCTGATGACGGAACGAAATGTAAAGTTAGATGAATTCCTAGCTCTTTCAGATAAATTGGCCGATGAAGGGAAAACTCCTTTATTTATTGCTCGCAATACCGAACTTTTGGGAATAATTGCGGTAGCGGATATTGTGAAGCCAACAAGTAAAGAAGCTATTGATCAATTTAAAAATATGGGTCTTGAAGTCGTAATGCTAACGGGCGATCATGCTAAAACAGCTGCTGCTATACAAGGACAACTTGGAATTTCAACCGTTGTGGCTGAAGTGTTGCCGCAAGATAAGGATAAAGAAATAATCAAATTGCAGGCTGCAGGCAGAATAGTGGCAATGGTTGGTGATGGTATTAATGACGCACCGGCTTTAATGCGTTCTGATCTAGGTATCGCTATTGGTGCCGGTACCGACGTTGCCATTGAATCGGCTGATGTAGTGTTGATGCGTAGCGACTTGCTCGACGCGGTTACAACACTTCGGCTGAGTAAAGCTGTAATGCTTAATATCCGGCAAAATCTATTCTGGGCTTTCTTCTATAATGTGATAGGCATTCCATTGGCAGCGGGACTTTTTTACGGCGTGCTGGGTTGGAAACTGAATCCTATGTTTGCAGCTGCTGCTATGAGTTTCAGTTCTGTTACAGTAGTGCTTAATGCTCTTCGGTTGATGCGATTTAAGCCCACTGTGCAAATAACCGGAATTTCCGGAAATAAATATATTGAAGAACAAGTTCTTCAATCGAATCAACAAGTAAATAAAATCAATAATTCAATTACAATTATGTCAGAAAAAATATTGCAAATAAAAGGTATGAGCTGTGGACATTGCTCAGCTCGTGTAGAAAAGGTGCTGAACGCCATTGATGGTGTGGAAGCAAAAGTGGATTTGGAGTCTAACTCGGCTAAACTGATTCTTTCGAAAGACGTCAGTGATGAAACAATCAAAACTGCTGTTGATAATATTGGCTATGAGGTAATAAAGGTGAGCTAAAATGAAGTAAGTTTCCACCGTGTTTTTGTAGGGCAATTGGATATGATATGCGAAAGTAGCCGTGAGGATAATTAAAGTCAGCGATAAAAGAACCGAAAATGATCAAGTAATTGGAAAATTTGATTGTTGAACCAACATTTTTTGTAGTTTTGTAAGCAGTTTCTTTTAAGATATTTGGATTTAAATAAAGATACTTATGAAAACGCCTGACTCATCCCCCAAAAGAGGCTATTCGGTTCTCTTTTCTGCGCTAAAATTTCTTGTGATCGGAATCGCCAGCACAATAATGTTGGCTGGTTGTTCGCAATATCAATACATTTATGTCGACAGTAGGTTGCCGAAAAGCGAATTAAAGGAATTTGTTCATGAAACCGATTCTTTTTTGATTAAATACTCATTTGCCGGAGAAAACTTCGGGATAGAGATTACAATTCTGAACAAACTAGAGAAGCCGGTTTATATTGACTGGGGAAGGACAACTTTGATTTTAAACGGGATACAAGAGGATGGCTCTTTTTATAACGACCAACAAATTAAATTTATAGCTCCCAAGTTTTATGCTTCGTTTTCGAGTAATGCTTTGATCGGTCAGTTTATCGACACGCCACCATTGGATTCGCTGGGAAATAAAGACATTGAGCAAAGCAAAAAGGATAAGAGCAAAATCCATTTGTATGATGAAAATAACAGTCCTGTCTACTTTCGAAATATCTTATCATTGACCACCCACGAGAACCTGACTTCGCCAATCTATTTTGATGATTCCTTTTGGGTGTCCGAGATTTTCCAAACAGCAAACAGTCCATCGCAAACAGTAGCCGGACCTGCGAACCAATTTTATATTCGCAGAAACACTGGTTTTGGAATGTTTATGGGTTGGACTACCGCTATTGGCGGGCTTATTATATGGGGACTTACTACCGAAGGACAGTAGAGTAACAGTTGTCGACCAATATGGATAACGGAAGCCTATTTCCTTTTTGGCTTGCTGGTTCCTCTGTTTTTATAAGTTGCAGAAGTTGGTTTGATATTCTTGGCTGAGCCTGTTTTTTTTCCATTAGAATTGCTTGACTGACTTCTGAGTTCTCTCGATTTTGGGTTTAAGCCTGCTGAACGGTCGGGTTTCTTTGTTGTGACCGATTTCGGAGAACGTTGGGCTCTGTTGTTTTCCGGCTTAAGAGCTTTTGTATCCGGGCTTTTTGTCTTTTTGCCCGAAGCTTCCTGAGTGGACGACGAATTGGCTATAGCTGCCATAATTTGCTCCATCTCCTCTGGTTGCAGTTGTTTCCACTCGCCTACAGGTATACCTTTTACGCTTATATTCATGATGCGTACGCGCTCCAGCTTGGTCACTTCGTACTCGAAGTACTCGCACATCCGTCGGATTTGTCGGTTCAACCCTTGTATAAGCACAATACGAAACGAGAAAGTAGACTCTTTGATTACTTTACACTTCTTGGTGGTTTCACCCAGAATAGGAACTCCCGCACCCATCTTCAGAATAAATTCATCGGTAATGGGTTTATTTACGGTGACCAGATATTCTTTTTCGTGATTGTTTCCGGCCCGAAGAATCTTATTGACGATGTCTCCGTTGTTGGTCATAAAAATCAAACCCTGCGACTCTTTGTCGAGCCTGCCAATGGGGAAAATGCGCTCGTGATAACCTATGTAGTCGATGATAGAATCTTTGACTCCGATTTCGGTGGTACTGATAATGCCTACAGGTTTATTAAAGGCCAGAAAAACAAAGTCGGTTCCGGTTTTTGCTTCGATGGGGTTGCCGTTGAGCAATACTTTGTCTTTGGCTGTAACCTGATCGCCCACGCTGGCTCTGCGTCCATTGACAAAAACATGCCCTTGTTCGATGTATTTGTCGGCTTCACGACGCGAACAAACTCCGCTGTCGCTGATAAACTTATTGAGACGAATGTAAGTATTCAATGTCGGATTCTTTTTAAGTTGTGGCTATAATATAAAGTCAGAAAACTTTTGTAAATCCGATGCTGAATAATAAATCAGTGCGAAAGTACCTAAGTGTATTGTTTATTCTTTAGATAAATATCCGGGGAGTAACTAGGACTTTAATATGTCCAACAACTCGTTTGTTATCATAGCTGTTGCTCCCCATATTTCAATGCTTTTAATGTCAAAGTATGGTGCTTTGATTGTTTGTCCGGATGTTCCCGAACTAAATTCTTTTTCAAAGATACGGTTTTCCGAGTAAAAATCAGCTAAATCTATTTCAACTACAGATTGAATTTCTCTCGGATCAAGCTTATATGCCGGTTGGTGGGTACAATATCCGACGAAAGGTTTCACTATAAAGTTGCTTGGTGGTATAAACAGGTCGGAGAGTTGCCCGATCATCTCTATTTCATCGGATTTGATTCCTACTTCTTCGAATGTTTCGCGCAGTGCTGTTTCTTCAAAATTTTGATCCGTTTTTTCTTTTTTGCCGCCCGGAAACGCAATCTGACCGCTGTGTATGCCATCATATTCGCTGCGTTTGATAAATGCCGTTCGGAGTTGATTGTTGACAGGGTATAACAGAACCATTACAGCACTTTGTCTGGCCGCAAGGAGATAATTTTGTTTCTCCAGCAGCTCCTTGGCTCGGTTTGGTGGTGCCAGCTTCAGATGCGAAGTTGCGCCCGGTAATGGTTGTTTGAATTTGGATTTTAGCTGATCAATACTTAGGTTCATTCTTAAAAATAGCAGTATAAATTAAATTCTTTGCTGCTTCCCGAATTGTTTCACTGTTTTCGGCTGCATTTTTATTGGAAAACAAGCTTTGTCTATATAGAGAGAACTGAATATCGCAGGGTAAGTGTTTTTGAAATTTTCAGAAACACTAAAACAGCCGTCGCGAAGGTTCTGAAAATTTCAGCAGATTCAATCGGCTTATTGGCAAATTACGCAGCCTTCGCATTTGGATAATTCTCCGCGCAGGCGTTTTTCTACCAACATTTTTATTCTGTCTTGCAATGCCGGAATGCGGATGAATTCAATCACGTCGTTGGTGAAAGCAAACATCAGCAACAGGCGTGCTTCAGGCTCGGAAATACCACGCGATTGCATGTAGAATTTAGCCGTTTCGTCCAACGACCCGATAGTAGCGCCATGCGAGCATTTTACATCGTCGGCGTAAATTTCCAGTTGCGGTTTGGTACGCATCTTAGCCGTTTTGTTCAGCAAGATGTTCCGGTTTGTCTGGAAGGCCGCTGTTTTCTGTGCATCTTTCGCCACCAACAGTTTTCCGGTAAACCCTCCTTTTGCAAAATCATCCAGCACATATTTAAAGAGCTCGTGGCTATTACAATTTGGTTTGTTATGAATAATGGAGGTAAAGTTATCTACCTGTTGGTTTTTATCGCCAATCACCATGCCGCAAAGCTGGGTTTCGCAATGTTCGCCATCCAGATCTATTTCCACTGTATTGCGCGTCACACCGTTGTGCAAGGTAATCACATTGGCTATCACATTGGACGACGCACGTTGATCAATCAGCAGCGTAGACAGATTGGTGGTTTTGGTATGTGTATTTTCGAGTTTGTAATGCTCGTAAGTGGCATGTTCGCCCACAAATACTTCGGTGACGCGATTTGACAGGAAACGAACTTCATCCACCGTGTGGTCGCAGACCAATAGTTGTGCTTTGGCGCCTTCTTCCAGAATAATGAGGTTATGGCTATTCGCCATAAAATCGACGTCCGAACGCATAATGTTTACGAGCTGCACGGGTTTAGTCAGTTGCACGTTTTTGGGCACGTACATAAAGAATCCGTCCTGAGCAAAAGCTCCGTTGAAAGCAACGAGTCCGTCTTTTTTTGAAGTGCTCAGCTTGCCATAGTATTCTTTCAATAATTCCGGACGCGTTTCGGCAATCTCTTTCAGGCTACCAATAATTACTCCTTCGGGCAGTTTTAATGCTTTTGGATCCATAGTTGGATAAAATGCATCATTCACCACAAAGAAAAGGTAAGATTGAATGCCCGGCACATCGCATTTAAACGCATCGTACGGATTTACCGGAATAGGGATGCGGTTAATGTTTAAGCCATAATCAATAGACAGAGCCGCCTTAAGGTCGGAATATTTATAGTCTTCCAACGCCGTTGTAGGAAATCGTAATTCTTCGAACAGCGCAAAAGATGCGTCGCGGGAATCGTTCATCACGGCAGCCGAATGCTTTTTTATGCTTTCGTGATGTTGTTTATATAAGTCGATATATTGTTGTTCCATTTTTTACCACTAAGTTTTTTTACCACTAAGTCACTAAGTTCACAAGTTTCACTAAGCTTTATTATTCAAGAGGTAAATTCGCAAATTCTTTCTGCACAAATTTAGTATCTTAGTGTTGAGTCTTATTCCCCGTCTACTTCTTTCTTAATCCAGTCGTAGCCTCTTTCTTCAAGCTCATAAGCCAGCTCTTTACCGCCCGATTTTACAATACGTCCGTCGTACAATACGTGTACAAAATCAGGGATAATATAATCCAGCAGACGTTGATAGTGAGTAATGACGATACTCGCGTTGTCAGGACTTTTCAGTTTATTTACCCCATTGGCAACAATGCGTAAAGCGTCAATGTCGAGGCCGGAATCTGTTTCATCCAGAATAGACAAAAGAGGGTTCAGCATAGCCATTTGGAAAATTTCGTTACGCTTTTTCTCACCACCCGAGAAACCTTCGTTTACCGAACGGTTCGCCAGTTTGTTGTCCATTTCCACCAACTCTTTTTTCTCGCGCATTAGTCGAAGAAAATCGGTAGCTGATATAGGATCCAGATTTTTATATTTACGATGTTCATTCACCGCTGTACGCATAAAATTGACCATGCTTACGCCGGGAATTTCCACCGGATACTGAAAGCTCAGAAAGATTCCTTCGCGTGAACGATCCTCGGGGCTTAGTTCCAACAGATTTTTACCATTGAAAGTAACCTGCCCTTCAGTAACCGTAAATGCAGGATTTCCTGTCAATACTGATGATAATGTTGACTTGCCGGCACCGTTTGGTCCCATGATGGCATGTATTTCGCCCGCGTTAACGGTGAGACTTAATCCTTTTATAATTTCTTTGCCATTGATATTGGCGTGTAAGTTTTTTATTTCTAGCATAATGTAACCCCTAAATTCACCCCTAACCCCTAAAGGGGAATTAAATTAGTATTATTTTATTTATTTTATTTCATCAAAATAAGTACATGAGTCGTACTCAACAAAAGCCCCCTTTAGGGGGTTGGGGGTCCTTTACCCTACTGAACCTTCCAGCGTTATTTGCAGCAGCTTTTGTGCTTCCACAGCAAACTCCATGGGAAGTTTGTTTAATACTTCTTTGGCATACCCGTTTACAATCAAACCCACGGCATCTTCGGTGGAAATACCACGCTGATTGCAATAAAATATCTGATCTTCGTTTATTTTTGATGTGGTAGCTTCGTGTTCCACAATGGCTGTATCATTATTTACCTCCATGTATGGAAAAGTATGTGCTCCGCACTTGTCGCCTAGTAATAAGCTGTCGCATTGCGAAAAGTTACGGGCATTTTCTGCTGCCGGATTTACTTTTACTAATCCACGATAACTGTTTTGACTCTTTCCGGCCGAAATACCTTTGGAAAGGATATGACTGCTGGTGTTTTTACCAATGTGGAGCATCTTTGTTCCGGTGTCGGCTTGTTGGTGGTGATTGGTTACAGCCACCGAATAAAATTCGGCTGAAGAATTATCGCCTAGCAAGATACAACTTGGGTATTTCCAGGTTATGGCCGAACCGGTTTCTACCTGAGTCCACGAAATCTTAGAGTTATCGCCCTTGCAAATACCGCGTTTGGTTACAAAGTTGTAGATTCCTCCTTTACCTTCTTTATCGCCCGGATACCAGTTTTGTACCGTAGAATACTTCACTTCGGCATTTTTCATGGTCACTATTTCCACAATGGCTGCATGCAGTTGGTTTTCGTCGCGCATTGGAGCTGTACAACCTTCGAGATATGAAACATAACTATCTTCGTCGGCAACAATTAAAGTCCGCTCAAACTGACCGGTATTCATGGCGTTGATCCGGAAATAAGTGGAAAGCTCCATGGGGCAGCGAACGCCTTTGGGAATATATACAAATGAACCATCCGAAAAGACAGCACAGTTTAATGTGGCAAAAAAGTTATCGGTATAAGGCACCACCGAGCTCATGTATTTCTGAACTAAATCGGGGTGATGTTCTACCGCTTCGCTGAATGAGCAAAAAATGATGCCCAGCTCCGACAGACTTTCTTTGAAAGTTGTTTTTACAGAAACACTATCCATAACGGCATCTACCGCTATTCCCGATAAAGCCATTCGTTCCTGAAGCGGGATGCCTAGCTTTTCGAATGTTTTAAGCAACTCAGGATCCACTTCATCCAGACTTTTCGGTGCGTTCTTACGCGGAGCAGCATAATATGCTATACTTTGATAATCAATTTCCGGAATCTTAAGGTGTGCCCATGTTGGCATCTCCATGGTGAGCCAGTGACGATAAGCTTTTAAGCGAAACTCTAACATCCATTCCGGCTCGTTTTTCTTTGCCGAAATAAGGCGAACCACTTCTTCACTGAGGCCAATGGGGATAATATCGGTTTCAATATCGGTGGTAAAACCGTATTTGTAATCTCCCTGGGTGACCTGGTCTAATATATCTGTTGACATGATGTTTTTTTATTAACTACGTTGACCGTTGGTTTCTAATTCTTTCTTTGTTGCTCAATATTTAAATGCTATCTGTTTAAATATGAATTGCAAACAGAATTAATGCTACAAAGATACAAAAAATGTGTTTTAGAACATACTTCTTTGGCTTAATAGATTAGACAACCATAACGTAAATTGTCCGGTTTTTGTTTCAGATTACAGGTATATTGGCATTATTTAGGCAAAAGAAGAAGTACGGTTGAACTGAAAATAAAATGGTTTTCACATTCTGTTATTATTGAATGGCTATCTCATTGCTGTCAATCTTATTTGTTATTTTCCAGTTTCTTCTGAATCTTTTTTATGGCCGACTCTATTGATTTTTCGGGTTCTATTACATTAAATTCACCCCAAAATTGATGGTCGGTAAAACCAGATGCTTCGTCGGTGATAATGACTGAAGGCTTAAGCTTTTCTTTAAAATCTGTTGACTTTTCGTCGGCTTCTTTTCCCCAATTGGTTACGGCCATTTCAACTGTTGAGAAATAATTGGTATTAAACAGTTTTTTCTTCCAGTTTATTTTTAGTCCTAGTTCAATGCGGCTATAGGAATAATACCATCTGCCGTCTTTCTCCATGTAGTCTATTCTGTATTTTGCTTCTGTAGGATAAACCTTGGCATTGAAAGGTTTCTTTTTGATAAACATCAGAGAAGCTTCTTCTTTGTTGGATAGGTTGAGTGTAAATACTGCACTTTTTAAAGCCAGATTTCCGGCATCGATATAAAGTTTTCCGGCGTATAGAGGGTCGGTTTTCCCGGGTCGTTGTTTGAAATCAACAATATAGATTAGCCTGTTATCAATATGCGTTGAACGATCGAACGTGAATTGATAATTAGTAAGCATGTCTTCGCTGAAGATATATTCCGGGTACTTCATAATGTCAAGGTACAAGGAATTGAACGGACCGCCCTGAAGTTTAAATGCGAGCGTATCCAGTTTGGAGTAGTCGGCCTTTTTCCGGGCTTTGTATAGTTTCACAGCATCCGGTTTGTTCGACAGGTAGGATTGTTTGTCAATTTCCACCACTGCTTCTGCAAGTGAAACATAAGATCTTCCTTTTTTTATCGTTTCGCGGTAGAAGGCTGTCATAAAGGTGGGCTTGTTGAAATAGTTTTCACCCCGTTTTGCCAAAACCGATTGAATAAGCACTTCGGCATTTTTTGAAATTACATTGAGTTCGGGTAATTCAATAGCAGAGGGCTCCATTTCTATACGCGATTTTTGGGCTTTTAAATCGGCCAACGCCATTTGTTTGTTTTTATACCCAATGAAACTGACGGTGATTTTCGGATCCGGAATGTCTTTTGAAATTTTTAGCGAGAATTCTCCTTCTGAGTTCGAAATGGTTGAAATGTTTGTTCCTTGCACGATGAGTCCGGCAAAAGCTAAAGGACTTCCGTTTTTTTTGTCGGTAATCTTTCCGCGGTACTCTATAAAAGTTTCCGAATCATCTTTTTGCGTTGTTTCGTATGTGTTTGATGCTGACAGGTGATTCGGAAGTAGCAACAGGCCCAAAGCAAAAGTACAAACCGACAAGAAATTGCCAATTGAGAGTGATGATTTAGTGCTCATACTATATTTGTTTTAAATTTAAAGTCCGTAAAATTAGAGAAAATAGTTTACTCTAAGAAAAGAATGATGACTTTTGACAAACAACAAACTGAAATATAACAGTTTCTTTATTCTGACGATATTCATTTTATGCAAATCGGTCCGATTCAAAAGAAACGGACCGATTAAACGAATGGAAACAGACTGTGTAGAATTATACATAAACGCTTAAAATCAGAAGCGTACTTTATATGTTTTAAGATCTTGATTCTGTCTTATTTGTAATAAATAAATACCTTTGTGAGGAAGGTTTAATGTAACCTCGGATGAACTATTCTGAATCACCAGGATTTGTTTCCCAATCAAGTCCAACACTCTTATTCTCGAATTGGGTGGTACGTTTCGTACACGAATCCCATCCGCCACCACAGACCATGAAATGGAATTTGATTTTTGATCATCAGAATTTTGTAAAACTTCTCCAACGATCTTTGAATTTTTACTGTCCGTCGTGCTGTAGCTTCCTGTTGCTACTTGCGCCGAAGCGAGAACTGAAATAAAAAGTAGAAATAGAGTAAAAGTTTTTTTCATATGCATAGCGTAAAAATGTGTAACTTATTCAGATAATTTCAATGATAGTTTGCCGGCAATAATAGTACCAAAGCCCGGGAGCAAACTTTATTTTAGATTTAAAGGTCTGTAAAATTAGAGAAAATAGTTTGTTCTGAGAAAAGAATAATGACTTTTGACGAACAACAAGCTGAAATATAACAGTGTTTTCAAACAGTTATTGATTATTTAATACAAAATCGGTCCGTTTCGCAAGGAACGGACCGATTTCAATGGCTAAATAGCCGGAGTAGCAGTGAAGGTAAATATTTAAAATTATTGTTGTCCGGTAAAAGATGGTAGATTCTTCGCTTCGCTCAGAATGACAGGTTATTACATTCTCTTTGTTAGGGATGGGGTCGATTGGCGGCGAAGCCGCCAATCGACCCCATCCCTAAGCATAAAACATTGATTGTCATTTCGAACGAAGTGAGAAATCTCTCATAAAGTTTTATATATAAAGTTTACTGGACAATACTGATTTAAAATCAGAAACGCACTTTATAAGTTTTGATTTCCTGATTCTGTCTTATCTGTAATAAATAGATTCCTTTTTGTGTAAGATTCAACGTGATTTCGGAAGAGTTATTCTCTAGATTCTGAATTTGTCTTCCCATCATATCCAATACGGTTAGTTTAGAGTTAAGCGGTACGTTTCGAATCAGAATTCCATTTGGCAGTATCGACCATGAAACAGCGTTGAGTTCAGTTTCATCAATCCCGGTGTTGATACTTGCGGTACGAACACTGATCTGATCAGAAATGCCCGTATTATTTCCTTCGGGAGTTACAGTGTAAAAAAAATTATAATCACTTTGTAAACCAGTCACCGAATAGTTAGTTACATTTCCTACCGATTTAGGATACCCATTGGCCGAAACTGCCGTTTGTGTTTCGCCCTGTGTAGCTACTTTTACATAATCTACATAGACCCGCTTTTTTGCAAATGCGTATAATGAGATGGTAGAGTTGCTCGTTTTTGCAGGCAAATTCAAGCTGAAATCCTGATTATCTAAAGCTGTTGTCCACACAGCTACTGTGTCTTTATCTACAATTGCGGTCAATTTAGCTCCTGCATCGCTTCCATATTGTTTAGCCCGGACTAATAATGTTGTTGGTGTAGATAGATCGATGGCCGGACTTGTAATTTGCCCGGGTTGAGTTCCCGATCCTAATCTCGCGTTACTTGCCAAGGTCGTAACATCGGCATACCCCGTCTTAGACCATGTGGTTGGGAATGTAGTAGTAGCAAAATCTTCTTCCAATAAGGTCTTTGGAGCATTACCCGCGCTTCCACTCATTGAAAACACATTCAAAGCATATCCGGTTGCACCTACCGATGCATTCCAGTTGGCCGTGAAACCAGTGCTGGTAATGTTGCTTGCAGCTAATGCCGAAAAAGTATCTTTTCCGGTTGCATTAAGCGTGACCGTTGTTGCAGTTATGCCTCCGCCCGAAATTGTGAGGGTGGCTGTGTGTGTGCCTACGGTTTGTGGAATATAACTTACAGTAAGTTTATATCCGTTTTGGGCTTGTGTGCTTGAGATAGTAGTCACAGGAAGTGAAAAATAACCGGCATTGGTTCCGCTGAGGGCTAAACTAAGATCGCCGGTAAGGTTAGCACCCTTAATAGTTATGGTTGCGGTATCGGTTTGTTGGTAAACTACATTGCCAAACTGAAGACCGGCTCCGTTGGAGGGTGTACTTAAGTAAGGAGTAGTTACTGTTCCGCTGGCCGAGAAAACTTCAGAGGTTTTGTTGCCCCAGATATATTCCTCTAAACCGGGATTGTCAATAAACGGATTGCGATTGTTTTGTATACCATAAACAGCATTGTTCCGATTAATTTCTTTTGCGCTGATAGGATCTTCGCGGCTCCATTTCAAAAATAAATTCATAGCATAAGTTGTCAGTCCTAAATTGGCTGAACTGTATACAACATCTGCGCCCGAAGTCCAGCTTTCGCACAATCCGGCATAACGGGTAGCCATATAAAAATAGGTGCGGGCAAAATCGCCTTTGTATTCATTTATCGGTTCGAAAACCGTTCCTGTATAACCCGAGAAACCGGATGTCCCCAGTTTGCTTCCGTTTCCGGAAGTATAAGTTGCTGTTCCAACCTCTCCGTAAGGATAATTACTGCGCATGCCGTTCACTTTTCCGTCGGTAGGGTAAACATTGAACAGATCACTGACCATTGGTGCTGCTTCGTTAAACCAACTTTGGGGTGATGTATGTTCGCGATTGTAGCAGTCGCACTCTACCGTGTAAGTTCCACATTGTTTGGCCTGATAAGCAAATGTACAATTGGAATACATATCCCAGATCTTTCCGTCGGAAGTTTCATCTGTTTTGGCATAAGCAGTCCATAACCCGGCATAACCTACATCCGTGGCTCCGTTGGTAATGATTGTTTGTAAAGTCGTGCGCAAGGAGCTTGTGTTTTTGCCTTCCGCATTTTTGTAATATCCGGTTGGCGCTTGTGCAAAGGTGAGAAACGAAATAAAGAGGAGAAGTAGAGTAAAATTTTTCTTCATATGCATATAATAAAATGTGTATTTTTATCGGGGATTGCAAATGTAAATAATATGTTTCAGACACGAGCATATTTTCACAGTTTTAAGTTTGTCAGGTCTGAAAAGAAAGAACATTTACTTCTTCAGCCTTTGTTTGTTTAGCGCGATATTACATTTTAATTTCATCGATTTTACAGGCAAATAAAAAGAAAGGCTTACATTTGCATATTGTTTAATTAAAAAGTTGAGAGCATATGAAAAAACTTACTTCATCTCTTTTATTTATTCTGTTAGCACTGACACATAACATGGCACAAGAAAACCTGACTTACAAAACTCCCCCTGCAAGCATTATGAAGCTTGCCGATTACGAGCGCGCTCCGCAAGTATCTATCGACACAAAAAAAGAATATATGTTGCTGACATATCGCAGCACATACAAGAATCTGGAAGACCTGAACCAACAGGAAATGAGTATGGGCGGATTACGCATTAATCCGGTAACTAATATTGCGTCGGCAACCAGTTACATCAACAACCTGAAAGTACGAAAAGTGACGGCCAAAGAAGCGGTTCAGGTAAAAGGATTGCCAACGAACCCGCGCATTACCAATGTGGCCTGGTCGCCCGACGAAACCAAAATAGCATTTACCAATACCACGGCCACAGGCGTGGAACTTTGGGTGCTGGATATGGCTTCGGCTCAGGCTACGCGACTCACGGAACCGGTGATTAATGCTAACCTGGGTAGTCCGTTCAGCTGGTACCGGGATAGCAAACAACTGTTGGTTCGGTTGCTTCCTGCCAATCGCCCGGCTCTTATTGACCCCAAAAAAGAACTACCTCTGGGGCCTACTGTTTCGGTGAGCAACGGTTCTAAATCGCAAAACCGGACTTATCCCGATTTATTGAAAAATGCGACCGACGAAACGAACTTCGTTACCCTGGCTACATCCGAATTATACACGGTAGATCTGGCCGGGAAGATCAGTTTGTTCAAAGCAGCAGCTATGTATGCAGGCGAATCTTTTTCGCCCGATGGGAAATATCTGCTCACTACCACGCTGCATAAACCTTTTTCGTACGTTGTTCCGCTCAATCGCTTTCCACAAGTAAGTACAGTATACGATTTGCAGGGAAATGTGGTGAAAACGGTGAATGATGTACCACTTTCGGAAGTATTGCCCAAAGGTTTTATGGCCGTACGCAAGGGAAAACGACAGATGAACTGGCGTTCCGACGAACCGGCTACGCTGTATTATGCCGAAGCACTGGATGGTGGCGATCCGCAAACAAAAGTCGACTACCGCGACGCCATTTACCTCTGGAAAGCTCCGTTTACTCAGGATGCCGAACTGCTGATTAAACTTCCTCAGCGGTTTATGAATATTATTTGGGGAAATGAATCGGTAGCCATTGTGCAGGATGAATGGTACGACACGCGCAACGAGAAAACCTACCTCGTCAATCCGTCAAAACCCGGCGAAAGCCCCAAAGTGATTACCGACCGGAACTTTCAGGATGTATATTCCGATCCCGGACATTTTGAAACATGGAAAAACGAATATGGAAAATATGTGTTGGCTATTGCCGACAATGCGCTTTTCCTTATTGGCGACGGACACACCCCAAAAGGACAGTTCCCGTTTATAGACGAACTTAACCTGACTACCTTGAAGACAAAACGACTGTATCAGTCGACCTATACCGACAAAGTGGAGGAGATTTTCGATATTGAGGACTATAAAAAAGGAGAAGCATTGGTACGCATTCAGTCGAAAAATGAATATCCCAACTATTTCTTCCGCAATTTCCGCAAAAAAGATGCTCTGACGCAGGTCACTCATTTTCCTAATCCGTTCGAAAGCATTAAAGATGTGTACAAAGAAGTGATTAAATATCACCGGGCCGATGGCGTGGAACTGTCGGGCACCCTGTATTTGCCGGCAGGTTATAATCGCAAATCAAAAACCGAAAAACTGCCGCTGCTCATCTGGGCTTACCCGGCCGAATACAAAGATAAAAACAGTGCCGGACAAAGTACAGCCAATCCCAACGAATTTACCTATCCGTATTACGGTTCGTTTGTATATTGGGTAACCCGCGGCTATGCCGTGCTCGATGATGCAGCTTTCCCCATCATTGGCGAAGGCAAAACCGAGCCCAACGATAATTTTATCGAACAATTGGTTTCCAATGCCAAGGCAGCCATCGATGCAGTGGATTCATTGGGTTATATAAATCGTGCCAAGGTGGCTGTAGGCGGACATTCGTACGGCGCTTTTATGACTGCCAACCTGCTGACACACTCCAAGCTCTTTGCTTGCGGCATTGCCCGCAGCGGTGCTTACAACCGTACGCTCACACCTTTCGGTTTTCAGAGCGAGCAACGCAACTACTGGGATGCACCCGAAGTGTACAATGCCATGTCGCCGTTTCAAAATGCCGATAAGATGAAAACACCGCTGCTACTGGTACATGGCGAGGCCGACAACAACCCCGGCACCTTTACCCTGCAAACCGAGCGTTACTTTCAGGCACTCAAAGGTCTCGGAGCACCGGCCCGCATGGTGATTCTGCCCAAAGAACAACACAGCTATGTGGCACGCGAGAATATTCTGCATCTGCTTTGGGAACAGGATCAGTTTCTGGAAAAATACCTGAAGTAAAACCACGTAATCCATCATTTTGGAGAACATAAATAAACCATCGAATGAGCAATTCATTCGATGGTTTATTGTTTCTTGTACTTCGAAAGTAAAATGTTGTTGTTTTTGATCTAAATAATGTAATCTTTGATTGTAATATTGTATAGTCGGATTTAAATATTGCATATTCATACTTCGATTTATTGTATTTAGACTTAAATGTTGCGAATTTGCATTTAAATATTATATATTTGTACTTTAATATATGATATTTATATTTAAATATTACATATTTAGATCGATATAGTATATATTCTGATCGTTTTTCTGCGAATATTCAGAAGATTGGAAGTGTTTATAAAAAGAATTCAACCCTATTGTTATGCTAAAAGTCAATATTCTTCGTGTATGTACTATGAGGAGCATTACTAAGCCCCTTTCGTTTTTCCGAAATCATGGTTTTTCTTCGGCAAATGCCACCCGCATTGCCGGAGGGTATATGAACAGTTTCTCGCTCGAAACCGTGGAGAAACTTTGTCTGTCGCTCAACTGCACACCCAACGATTTGCTTGAATGGACTCCGTCCAAAGGATATGGCGGCAAACACCACGCACTCACTGAATGCCCTGAAACGCAATGAAGCTATTCTGAACAACATGGCCCAACTGATGAACAGTGTCTCGCTGGAGAAACTGGAAAAAATACAGGAAATCATTCAGAAAGAACTGGAAGAATGAATTGGGTAAAACCAAAACAAGCCCGCTCCATTTTTAGAAAGCGGGTTTGTAAGAGTTTTGGTTTATTCTTGAGGTTTTGAACCAGAGCTATTCTTTTGTCAGAATTACTTGTTGCTATTTGTATTTTCTGCTTTTTTCTGTATTTGACTTCGTTTGGCCATACAATATTGTGTTGGTCTGTAACGATGCACAACTTTGGGTTTTTCCTATTGGATTCTATGATATTAATTCTTTCTTGTAATTTATTATTTGCAAAAGTGATAGTCAATACAGAATATTTCTATATTTTTGTGTTTTAGAATTATAGGATAGAATTTTGCATAGCTTGGCTTTAGCCGCTTTTAGTATCTGTGCAGGATTGTTTTTTTATTTTTTTAATATATTATTAGCTCAATAAAATATCAAACAATGAACAATCAATCGGATAAGTCTTTACTTACAAGACAAACCAAGGGAGATGAGCTTCAAAAAACCAGGGAGGATTTACATGCTCTGGTCAGCAACTTCAAAGAGGTGCTTTGCGACCGCGATGAAAAAGCTGTTGCCACTACGCTCTCCTTGCTTGAAGATTCCATTACCGAACACAAACACATCGAATCCGATATTCCGGACGAAAAGCTCATTCAGGCACTGAGTATCTTGTTTCAGGTTATGAATCTGGTAGAAGAAAACTCGGGTGTGCAGTCACGACGTAAGCTCGAAAACCTGCTTGGACCTTCGGCTATTCGCGGTTCGTGGGGCGAAACATTTGAACATTGGATTAGCAAAGGAGTAACCGAAGATCAGATTGCCGGTTTACTACCCAAAATCCGCATTATGCCTGTGCTTACGGCTCATCCCACCGAGGCCAAACGTATTTCCATCCTCGAACTACACCGCGAGCTTTACCTGCTGTTGGTAAAGAAAGAAAATAAAGTGTGGACCAGTATGGAGAACCAGATTATTGACGACAACATGAAAGTGTTGCTCGAACGCTGGTGGCGCAGTGGTGAGGTTTATCTCGAAAAACCATCACTGGCTTCGGAACGTAATAATGTGATGCACTTTTTCAGTCGTGTTTTTCCCGAGGCTTTAAAAGTCAGCGATCAGCGATTGAAATACGTCTGGAAATTTTACGGATTCAACCCACAAAAACTCTCTAAGCCCGAAGACTTCCCGATTATTGACTTTGGAAGTTGGGTAGGTGGCGACCGTGACGGGCATCCCTATGTAACAGCCGACGTAACCCGCGAAACCTTGCAGGAACACCGCCGCGAAGCCATGAAACTGGTGAAGCATGGTTTGCTTGATCTGGTGCGTGAATTCAGTTTCTCGGAAACCAAACAGCATGCTCCAAAGATTCTCTCGGAGGCTATTGAGAAAAACCGTGTACTCTTTGGCAAAGCCGGCGATGTAGCTGTTCAGCGCAATCCGCTTGAGTCGTGGAGACAGTTTATCAACATGATTTTGTTGAAACTCGAAAACACGATACAAGACAATCGTGAGCTTGATGATACCTATTATCCTACAGCCGCCGATTTACAGGCAGACTTACGGATTATCCGCAATAGTCTGGAAGAAATAGGTGGGCAGCGGATTATCGACGAATGGCTATTCCCTGTCGAACGACAGGTACAATGTTTCGGTTTCCATCTGGCCAAACTGGATATTCGCCAAAACAGCGATTTCCATAGCAAAGCGTTGGAGCAAATGTTACAACAGGCTGCTTTCGAAGATTACGAATATACGAGCTGGAGTGAAGAGAAACGGGTTGCTTTTATTACCGAAGAGTTGAAAAAGAATCGACCCTTTGTTGTTGCCGGACAAGCACTCGGACTGGAAGCCGAACAACTGATGGGTTGCTATCGCGTGGTGAAAGAACATATTGACCGCTATGGTTTGGAGGGTATCGGATCGTTTATCGTAAGCATGACTCATGAGCTGAGCGATTTGCTTATCGTGTACCTGTTTTTACGCGAAGTCGGTTTGTTGGGATTGCCCCTGCAGGTTGTTCCACTTTTCGAAACCATCGAAGACTTACATGTTTCCAGTCAGGTATTGGATGCTTACCTGTCGCATCCCGTTACACAAAAATATAAATCTACACACTCCGATATACAGGAGGTAATGCTGGGTTATAGCGATAGTAATAAAGACGGTGGTATTATGGCCAGCCGTTGGAATATTTACGAAACAGAGATTGGGCTTACCAAAGTGGCCGAACGTCATGGCCTTCAGTTGCGGTTCTTCCACGGTATTGGAGGTACTATCAGTCGTGGTGGCGGAAAATATCACCGCTTTCTGGAAAGTATGCCCCGTCGTACCATGAGTGGTGAAATCAAACTCACTGTTCAGGGCGAATCCATTGCTCAGCAGTTTGCCAACTTGCTGAATGCAACTTTCAATCTGGAAATGCTTCTCTCGGGTACCGCCCTCCAGGCAGGATACCGGCATTTCGACTGTGAGCAACCGGACTATCCGATAGCTGCCGTTGAGAAGCTTTCGGAAATCAGTCAGCATAAGTATCAGGAGCTGATTGAACACCCGGACTTCATCCGGTTCTATAGCGAAGTAACACCCATCGATGTGTTGGAACAAAGTAAAATCGGTTCACGCCCGTCGCGCCGAACCGGAAAACGGAGTCTGGCTGACCTGCGTGCCATCCCGTGGGTATTCAGTTGGAAACAATGCCGCTTCAACATTACCGGTTGGTATGGAATTGGTGCCGGATTACGCACCCTGCGCGAAGATTATCCCGAGATGTATCAACAAATCCGTGATTTTGCCGAGGCATGGCCTTTTCTGCGTTACAATCTGATTCAGATTGAAACCAACACTCTGAATTCCGACCGTGATATGATGAAAGAGTACGCCACCCTTGTGACAGACGACAGGTTGAAAAACGAGATGGTGAGTCTTATTATGGGTGAGCATCTTGAAGCTCTTAACCAAATAGCTGATTTACTTGGTAAAGATGTTGAATCACGCCGCGTTTCGATGCTTTACAATGTTCGTTCGCGTAAACATCCCTTGCATGCTTTGCATCGCTTGCAAATTGCCAAGCTTAAGGAGTGGAGAGTTTGTAAAGAGACCGATCCGGCAAAGGCTGAAACATTGCTCATCCAGTTGCTCATGATTACTTCGGCTATCTCTGGTGGTCTCAAAAGTACCGGATGATCAAGATTGAAGAAATTGTAGAAAACAGTTGTTACCACTGAAATAAATTAAAGGTGAGTTCGTCTGAAATGTTCTTTGACTTCATTTTTGTTTGTGCAAAAAATAATTTAGGGGTATCTTTATTTCACTTTTAGTACCAAAGGTCATTGAACAATTAATCAAAAGTCCTCCCTTTTCAATATAAAAGGAGTGACTGGGCGGCATTAAAAAATCCGGGTTATTTCTCAGATGACTTAAAATTTAAGTACAATTGATTTATTTTGAGATGCTGTCATACTTACCGGTTTCGCTATGAGATCTGGGTTTATTACTCAATATTTGTAGCGCAAAATATCTATTTCTTCAAACTTGAAATATTCACGCTGCTATCTTGATTTTCAAGATAGCAGCGTATTATATAGAATACATTAGTCTGTCCTTGTATAGGCATTGCCTCATCTTTTTTATTCGTAAGAGCGTCTCCTCGCCAATTGAATAAACTCTATAATCTTAAATTATTTAAAAGCTAAATATCTGTGAGTCGAGAGTTTTATAATATAATTTTCATGCTAAAATGAAAACAACAATAACACATGTGCTAAAATAATATTCAGGCATTTTAAGCTAACAATATTTTTATAGGATGCAGACTATTTTCGCTATCACTTTCCAATCAAATTACAGACTATCTTCTTCTTCATAAAAATGATAAAAATGAAATTCAGAGACATAAAAATAGGAACCCAACTTATTTTAGGATTCAGCGCCATGATGTCATTTGTTATTATTTTAGGTGTCGGTTCTGAGATTCAATCAAGTAAAATACACCACCAGACGGAGATCCTATACGAACATCCACTGCAGATTAGGAAAGCGATTAGTAATATCAAAATTGATATTTTGAATATGCGTATTGGAACACGAGATTTGACTATTTCATCCAATGACAAAGAAAAAGAAGCTGCATTACAACAAATAGAATTGGCATCTGCCGATATTACGCAACAATTCAATGTTCTAAACCAACTGTATTTAGGACCTAAATCTGACGTTGATAATGCTTACAAAGCATTTATTCGTTGGAAAACAGCAAGAGATATGAATACTAAACTGGCTTTAGAAGGAAATATTGGAGCTGTAAAGCAGAATACTCTTCAGAATACTCCTGTCGGTAAGTTTAGAAATGAAATGATGGATGAGATACAGATTGTCGAAAATTATGCGTCCCGAAAGGCTGAAACATTGTACGCTAATTCAAATAAATTAGAAAACGGATTACGCACAAATCTAATTTTTCTGACTGTTTTTATATTGATTTTCTCGGTGATAATTCTATTGGTAATTTTGAGGAATATAAAAAAACCTATTAATGAATTGATAAATGCAGCAAAACTTTTTGAAAATGGAGATCTGAACAGTAGAAGTCTTACAACGTCAAAAAATGAATTCGGGGTTTTATCAAGTTCATTCAACTCAATGGTAGAAACGATCCAAACTAACATTGAACTTAATAGAAAGTCTGCAGAACTATCTACAATTATGTTGCAAGAAGAAGAACCTCGGAATTTTTTCAACTCATTACTCCCTACTTTGGCCTTACAGACTAATTCTCAAATGGCAGCTGTTTATCTTTTGTCGCAAGACAAAAAACAGTTTGAACACTTTGTCTCTTTCGGAATGTCGGATATGGCAAAACACTCTTTTGCTGTAGATAGTTTTGAAGGCGAATTTGGAGCCGTATTATCTACACGAAAAATATCAATAATAAAAAGAATTCCTAAAGACACCCGTTTTTTATTTCATACAGTCAGCGGAAAATTAGTACCTCGTGAAATTATTACGGTTCCTATAATCACAGGCAAAGAAATCGTGGCAATAATATCCATAGCGAGTGTACGAACCTATCCGGATCAGGCTTCTCTATTAATAAAAAAGACCCTTGACACATTGACCTCTCGTATTGAGGGTGTGTTATCTTACCAAAGGATTCAGGAATTCTCAAAGAAATTGGAGTCTCAGAACAGAGAGTTGGAAGCTCAAAAAATAGAGATGCAAGCCCAATCGATTGAGCTTACAGAACAAAACAGAGAGCTGGAAATGCATAAAGTTCAACTTGATGAAGCGAATAAACTAAAGACCAGCTTCTTGTCAAATATGAGTCATGAGCTTCGAACCCCGCTTAATTCTGTTATCGCACTATCGGGAGTTTTAAGTCGAAAACTTCACAACAAAATTCCATCGGATGAATATAGTTATTTGGGAGTTATAGAACGAAATGGAAAACATCTGTTGTCACTTATAAATGATATTCTTGACATATCGAGAATAGAATCTGGCCGGGAAGAAATTGATGTGTCAAAGTTTGCAATTAATGATCTGATTTCAGATGTTGTAAGCATGATTAAACCTCAGGTTCAGCAAAAAAACCTTGAGCTGATTCAGAACTCTTCATCAGGTGATACATCAATAAGGTCTGATTTTGATAAATGTCGCCATATCCTTCAAAATTTAGTGGGAAATGCAGTGAAGTTTACAGAAAAGGGGACTGTTGAAATTGGAACAGTTATCAAAGAGCATATGTTCGAAATATATGTAAAAGATACCGGAATCGGAATTTCAGAAAATAATATCGATCGTATTTTTGATGAGTTTCGACAAGCTGATGCTGGTACCTCACGTAGATTTGGAGGGACCGGGCTGGGACTTGCTATTGCAAAGAAATATGCCAATCTGCTTGGAGGTGATATAGTTGTTGACAGTAAATTGAATAGTGGTTCAATCTTTACAGTCTCATTACCTCTTAATTATTCGGGTGCGAGGGGTGTGGTATTGCCGGTTAAGTCAGTCACAGATCCTGAATTATTATCCGCAAAAGCATTGTTGGAGGATTCAACAAACAAAACCTTATTAGTAGTTGGAGACTGCGAATCCACTCTAAAACAGATAAAAGATTTCTTAGAAAAGAGTGGCTATAGAATTCAGGTAGCTGCTAAAGGAAATAAAGTGTTGGAGATCATCAAAGACACCATGCCGGATGGAATTATTCTTGATTTAATGGAGCCTGATGTTGACGGAATAAAGTTGCAACAAACAATTCATGAAACACAATCTGTATCCTGTATTCCGGTGCTTGCTCTTACAGCAAGATACATGACAGAAGGTGACCTTGAATTTCTGAAACGAAATAACGTTCGTCAGCTAATTCAAAAAGAAGACATTAATATATCCGAACTACTTGACGCAATTGCAAGTATGCTATTACATGAGCAATAAGTAACTGTAAAATCGATAATATCAAGTGATGTTTAATACTATAAATGAGATGCTTTATGGAAAATAATAAAATAAAAATTCTAGCTATTGATGATCATCCCGACAATCTGATAACTATTCAGGCTTTAATTTATGAGTCGTTTTCCTCAGTCGAAATTTATACAGCTCTAACCGGGGCAGAAGGAATTGAATTAGCTACGCAGAAAGATCCTGATGTGATTCTTTTGGATGTTGTGATGCCAGTTATGGATGGTTTTGAGGTTTGTCGCCGACTTAAAGAAGATAAAACTCTATGTGATATACCTGTTGTTTTCGTTACTGCACTGCAAGGAGATAAAGAAAGTAGGATTCGTGGATTGGAGGTTGGCGGTGAAGCTTTTCTTGCTAAACCTATTGACGAAAGTGAACTCGTAGCTCAGATAAAGGCTATGATTAAAATTAAAAATGTCAATATTCTAAAAAGGGATGAGAATGTTCGGCTTGCAGCCATTGTAGAAGAACGAACTCTTGAACTAAAAGATAAAAATAATGCAACATTAAAGTTGTTGGAAGATTTAAAAACCGAAAATGAGAACAGGAAAAAGACAGAGGAAGCTCTGCGGAATAGTGAAGCTCGTTTAACAAGAGCTGAGCTGGCTTCTAAGGCCGGAAACTGGGAGTTTCTTCTTGATTCTAAAACGATTATTTTTTCAATAGGTGCTTGTAAAATTTATGGAATTACAAGTGACAATAATAAATTTGATCAAGAGTTTCTAAAAAAAATACCTCTGTCTGAGTACCGTTCGGTTCTGGATCTGTCATTAGCTAACTTGATAGAAAAGGACGAACCATATAACATAGAATATAAAATAAGAAGAATTGACTCGTCGGAAATACTGGATGTTCACTCAATAGCTTTCTTCGATAAAGAAAAGAGAACCATTTTTGGAGTTATTCGCGATATTACAGAACGTAAGAAAGCTCAGGAAGCATTACACAAAAGCGAAGAACTTTATCGTTCGGTGATAAATGCTTCGCCCGACAATATTATTGTCACAGACTTGAGAGGTAATATACTTATGGTATCTCCAAAGGGTTATAGCCTCTTTGGAAGTGAATTCGAAGGAGAGGTCAACGGCCAGAATATAATCGAACTTCTGGCACCCAAGGATCAGGATCGTGCTGAAAAAAACATTCTGGGAATGTTTCACGGTGTGTTTCACGGTCCTGAGGAATACTCAATAATAAAAACAGATGGAGGAACAGTTGATGTAGAGGTAAATGCCGAATTTGTTCGGGATGTAAACGGTCAACCTACCGGATTGGTCTTCGCCATTCGCAATATATCGGAACGTAAGTTAGCACAAAATGCGCTTCAGGAAAGCGAACTTAAATATCGACTAATCACTGAGAAGATCAGCGATGTGGTTTGGGTGATGGATTTAAATGGGAAAAGTACTTTTGTGTCAAAATCCATCGAAAAATTCACCGGATATACTATTGAAGAATATTTAGCGCAAAGTATTGAAGATCGATTTACGCCTGCATCTGCCAAATTTGTTCAGGAAACATTAAGAAAAGAAATCGAAAATTACAAGTCCAACCAGTCGCTAAAAATTAATTATCAGAAGCGATTGACTCTTGAATATAAATGTAAAGATAAAAGCATTAAAACCGGGGAGCTCCTTATCACTCCTTACTTCGATGAGAATAATGTCCTAACAAGTATACATGGAGTAACCAGGGATATCTCCGAGCGGAAACAAGCAGAAAAAGCACTCCTTGAAAGCGAAGAGAAATATCGCTTTATGACTGAAAATACATCAGATATTATCTGGCATATGGATCGGTATTTCAACTTTGATTATGTTAGTAATGCTGTTAAACGAGTTCAGGGGTTTGAGCCCGGCGAATTGATAGGACAAAATCTATGGAGTCTGCTACGACCAGAAGGAATCGCTCAGATTCAAAATAGAATAGCACAAGCCAAAGTAAATAGAGAATTTCCTACAAGCGAAATGCAATTTGAATTCGAATCCAGATGTAAAGATGAAAGCTGGATTTGGACAGAAGTAAGTGTTTCGATACATCGAAATGATAACGGCAGTGTGATTGGATTTCATGGTGTAACCCGTGACATAACAGAGAGGAAATTGGCTGAAGAGTCACTGATAGAAAGCGAAAATCGATATAATACATTTATCAATAATAATGTTGACATGATTTTTGTCAAAGATGAAAATCTTCGATATCTGATTGCCAATGAATCAATGGCTCATTTCTTTGGAAAAGAAAGTGTAGATCTTATAAATAAGACGGATTTAGAACTGGCAACTCCGGAATTAACGCTTCCCTGTGTTTCATCAGACAAACGTGCACTAGAAGCTAATGGAGCTGTTGTAATTGAAGAGCAATTAGGGAGCAAAATATATGAAACTATCAAGTTTCCTATGCAGCTAAAGAATAATAAAACCGGTGTTGGGGGGATATTACGGGATATAACATCGCGCAAACATGCCGAGGAGAGATTACAACATGTAACCCGTTTATATGCTCTTCTAAGTCAAATAAATCAAATCATCGTACGAACAAAAAACGAAGATGAGTTATTTCAATCAATTTGTCAATATGCCATTGAATTCGGACAATTCAGGATGGGTTGGATTGGTATTTATGATGAAGTAGAGAATGTGATTAAGCCTAAGTACTTTGCCGGACATAATGATGGGTACTTAGACGGCATAGTTATCACTCCCCAAAGGACAGCCAACGGACTTGGACCAACAGGTTCTGCACTCCGCGAAGGAAAGATGGCATTTTCTAATAATATTGCTATTGATCCGGCAATGGAGCCCTGGAGAGATGCAGCATTAAGTCGTGGTTATCATTCTATGTTCTCGGCTCCTTTTTTTCGTAAAGGAAAACCGGTTGGAACTTTGACACTTTATGCATCTGAGATTAATTTCTTTGACGAAGATGAAAAAAAATTATTGTCCGAAATTGGTGAAGATATATCATTTGCGTTGGATGCGATGGATTCCGACAATGACCGTAAACTGGCTGAAATAGCTTTGCAAAATAGCAGATCGGAACTAAAAACCATTTACGATCATGCGCCGGTTATGATGTGTGTAGTTGATAGAGATAAGCGAATCCTTTTTGCAAACAATGCATTCAGCTCTTTGACCCAAATTACAGAGAATATTATGAAAGGGGGAAGTGTAGGAGGAGTAATCGGATGTATAAGCTCGATGGATAATCTTGCCGGATGCGGACTGAGCTTAAAGTGTGATAACTGTAAGTTAAGAGTTGCAATGGAAACCACATTCAAAACTGGGGTTGGTCTTAGTAATATTGAATATCAGTCAACTCTGAATGTCGGAGGAAAGCTGCAAGATATCTCCCTCCTGGGATCCACAGCTCTTATTCAAACATCAGACCACGAAAGTCTATTATTATGCCTATATGACATAACCGATAGAAAATTAGCCGAAGATGCGCTCCACAAAAGTGAAATGCTACTCCGAACGTTGATCGATAATACACCATTTGAGATTTGGGCGCGGGATAATGATGGAATCGGGATTCTGGAAAATAAGAAACTGGTTGAGCAGTCAGGCTCTATAATAGGCAAAACCCTTTCGGCAAATTCAAGAATTGAAAAGATAACACGCGACTTCCTTATTCAGGAAAATAATAGGGCCTTGAATGGCGAAGTTATTGATGAAGAATATAAATTTGTAATAAACGGAGAGAATAAGATATACCAACAGATTATTTTCCCGATTAAGAATAATTTGAGAATCATTGGTATTGCCGGATTTAATATTGACATTACAGAACGGAAGCGCGTTGAAGAAGCTTTGCACAACTCAGAAGCACTCTATCATTCATTTGTTGAACATATTCCTGCCGGTGTATTCAGGAAGGATAGTAAAGGTCGGTTCATATTTGTGAATTCAATTTTCTGTAATCTTAAGGGTTTATCGGCGAACGATATACTTGGTAAAACAAGAAATGAATTGGCTAAATACATAGCTAAGGTTCAACAATCCGATCCAGATAAGATTAAATATATCCAAAGTCCGTTTTCATACGACAGTGAAACAGACCATGAACTAATAATGAAAACCGGTAATCCCATTGAGACCGAAGAGATTTATACCAATACAGATAATGAGAATTTATATCTGAATGTTGTCAAGTCGCCGGTATTTTCATCAGCAGGAGAAGTTATAGGAACTCAGGGAATTCAATTTGATATAACTCAACGTAAGCGGACCGAGGAGGCTTTAAATGAATCTCAGGAGCAATTAAAGAAATTTGCAGCTCATCTTCAAAATATCAGAGAAGAAGAAAGAGTGGCATTAGCACGGGAAATACACGATGAATTGGGGCAAATTCTGATTGCTATAAAAATTGATATGGGGATGCTGAAACAAGGTCTATTAAAAGAAATCGATCAAAATCAATCAAAAGGAATAGTGACAAAATTCGAAGACTTATCACTTCTTATTGATAACACAATTAAAACGGCCCGAAAAATCATGACAGACTTAAGGCCGGAAGTTCTGGATTTACTCGGATTTACAGATGCAGTAAAACAACATCTTAAAAGTTTTCAGGAGCGATATAAAATTAAATGCAAGTTTGAGAATTCGGCAAAGGCAGTTGTCCTCAAATCGCAACAATCCGTAGCCCTTTTCCGGATTATTCAGGAAGCGCTAAACAATGTTGCTAAGCATGCAAAAGCCACCGAAGTAAAGATCAGTATTAAAAGAGAAGGAGGGAAGCTTACTCTTGAAGTCATCGATAATGGGGTTGGTTTTGACCAGAATATAAAAAAGAAAAATGATTCGTACGGATTAATCGGGATGAAAGAGCGGGTCTTCTTACTCGATGGTGATTTATCCATAAAGAGTGAGATCAATAAAGGGACAACCATTAAACTACAAATGCCGTATGTTGAGGATTAAGATCAATATCACTGTTAAGTAAATGATAATTATTATTGCTATGTTTTTTTACCACAATAGTTCACACTAGTTTTAAATAGAGGATATAAGACAAAGAACATATAGTAATTAGTTACAAGTTACAAGTAAAAAGTTTCAAGACTGTTTATCTGAATCTTGCTTTCAAAAATACAGAAAGAAAAGACAGATTATTAAGTATTGCTCTTTACTTATTATCCCGGGTATCGGGATAATTCAGACTATGCAGAAGCATCGTCGGATACTTTTACTATGTGACCTATGTCTTTTTCTCCCATTATTTCTCCTGAGTATCGGTATGTTCCTTAGGTGTGCTCTGTGATAGAAACATATCATTAAATATTGGAAACTAATTATATGCAATTTCAAATAGACAAAAATGACCATTTCAACAAATTCTCTTGATTTTATACCGGAGATCGACGACGATATTTTAGCTGCTGACATTTTTGATTTAGACGAAATTCAGCGGATGCAGGATTTATTTTCCGATGCAACGGGTGTTGCCTCTATTATCACCCATCCCAATGGAGATCCGATTACAAAACCCAGCAACTTTTGTACTTTATGCAAAGACATAATCCGTAAAACAGAGAAAGGGCGTAGTAGTTGTTTCTTGTCCGATAGCGCCATAAGTGGTCAGAACTTAATCGGACCAACTTTAAACCGATGTTTTAGTGTTGGTCTGTGGGATGCAGGTGCCAGTATTAATATCGGAAATAAACACATTGCTAACTGGCTAATCGGACAAGTAAGAAATGAAAAGGCTGATGAAGAATTTCTGGCAAAATATGCCGATGAAATCGGAGTTGATAAAGACGAATTCATCGATGCTTTCAACAAAGTACCGATAATGTCCCCCGATCGTTTTAAAAAAGTAGCGGAAATGCTATTTGTTTATGCAAATGACGTCTCGGATAAAATATACAAGAACCTACAACAACAAAAACAGTTGGAAAAGCAGGCAAAAACAACCGAGTTGCTCCAACAAAGTGAACAGTTTTTATCCATTACTCTTCAGTCTATTGGCGAAGGGGTAATTTCTACAGACAATAACGGTAGAATTGTAAACATGAATGGTGTGGCAGAGAAACTATGCGGGTGGAATTTATCTCAAGCCAAAGAAAAGCCTCTTGATGAAGTTTTCTGCATTGTAAATGCTGAATTGCAGAATCCGGTTTCGAATCCGGTCTTAGAGGTTCTTGAAACAGGCAAAGCGATTAATCTTAGAAGTAAAACAGTTCTTGTGTCTAAAACCGGATGCAGGTATTGTATTGCTTTTACGGCATCTCCAATCAGAGACCATGCAGGCAAAATTTATGGAGTAGTTCTTGTTTTTTCAGATATTAGTGAAAAGCATATTGCTCAGCAGAAATTGAAAGAGAGCGAACGAAGTAAATCGGTGTTGTTGTCAAATATTCCCGGTGCGGCCTATCGATGCAAGTTTGACAGAGACCGGACATTGGAGTTTATCTCGGAAGGAGCGGAGAAACTGACCGGATATAAACCGGCTGATATTCTTTACAACGCAAAGAAAGCATTCAATGATTTGATTGTGCCAGCCTATAGAGACTATGTGTGGGAAGAATGGAAAACCGGGGTTGCAAACAAGAGCCTGGTACAAATAGAATATCAGATTCAGACTGCACATAACCAAACAAAATGGGTTTGGGAACAAGGTGTCCCCATTTACAACAAGCAAGGTGAAATAGAAGCATTGGAAGGTATAATCATTGACATCACCGAACGCAAGGAAGCCGAGGAAGCTCTGGTAAAGAGTGAGGAAAAATACCGAACTATTTTTGAAAATGTTCAGGACGTATTCTATCAGGTAAGCATTTCCGGCGACTTTAGGAATATAAGCCCTTCTGTAGAAACTTTTACCGGTTACACTATGGATGAAGCTACTAAAAACCCGATAGAGAACCTCTATGCCCGACCAGAAGACAGGCAGATAGCTCTTGAGAAATTATTACGGGAAGGGCAGGTTACGGATTATGAGGTAAACCTTAAAACAAAAGACGGAACTATAAAGCATGCTTCGCTTAATGCTAAGTTGGGCTATGATTCCAAGGGTAATCCTGCTTACATCGATGGATTCATTCGCGATATCACTGCCCGAAAATTGGCCGAGAAAGCACTTTATGCGAGTGAAAAGAAATTTCGGAACTATATCGAATATGCTCCTCATGCAGTAGTCGTTGTAAATAGACCGGAGAAATACATAGAGATAAACAATGCTGCATGTAGAATTAGTGGTTATACAAAAGAGGAGTTGTGCTCCATTAGTCAGGTCGAATTGTTTGATCCGGAGTCGTATGCTACATTCAGAGCGTATTTTGAGGATGTCCAAAAAGAGAATTTTGCTTCGCGAGAACTTAAACTTAAAAGGAAAGACGGATCAATATGCTACGTTATAGCAGATGCTGTGAAACTGGCCGATCAGGTATATCTGGGCTTTATTATAGACATTACCAACCGTAAAAAGGAGGAGGAAAAGCTCGTTGAAAACGAGAAGTTTTTGAAAGAAACCCAAACCATAGCTGTTATTGGTCACGGAATTTATGACTTTAAAAATCAAATCTGGAGAAACTCTGAAATTTTAAATCGGATTTTGGGACTTGAACCCAATGCAGTGAAGACGCTGGATGAATTAATACAAATGATTCACCCCGACTGGCAAAAACAGCTGGTTTTACACTTTGAAGAAGATCTCAATCAAAATCAGAGTAAGTTTAATCGGGAATTTGTTGTTGTCAGACAAAATGATAAAGGAAAACGATGGCTGCATGCTATTGGTGAAATTCAGTATGATGAACATAAAGAACCCGTAAAACTGATTGCCACCATACAGGACATAACGGAACGAAAAAATACAACGATTGCGCTTCGTGATAGAGAAGAAATGTACCGATCTATTCTTCATGCGTCGCCTGACGCCATTGTTATTGTAGAAATGAACGGAATAGTTAGGATGGTTTCTCCGGCTGCTTTACCTATTTATGGCTGCGAAAAGAAAGAGGAACTGTTGGGGTTAAATATGTTTGATATTGTAGCAGAAATTGATAGAGAACGAGCCGTAAAAAATACAGAACTTATGTTTAACGGCTATATGGGAACCGTAAATTATCAACTAAAAAAAGCAAACGGAGATTCGTTTTTTGCAGAAGTAAATGGGGATATTATATGGGATCAGGATAACCAGCCAATAAGAATGGTGTTTATTATCAGAGATATTACCCAAAAAAAACAAGCTGAGGATAGTCTGAAAAAGTCACAGAAACAGCTTAAGAGCTTTGCTTCGCACCTTCAAAACATAAGGGAAGAAGAACGTGTTTTGTTGGCACGCGAAATTCACGACGAACTCGGACAAATACTAATTGCTCTTAAAATCGATTTAGGGATAATGAAACAAAAAACATTAAAACTTATCAAAAAGACAGATGCTGCAGATATTTTGACTAATTTTGATAACCTTTTTGGCTTAGTTGATAACACAATAAAAACGACCCGAAAAATCATGACTGATTTAAGGCCGGAGGTACTCTATCTTCTTGGTTTTGTTGAAGCTGTGAGACTACAAGTGATTAATTTTCAGGATAGGCATCGAATTAATTGTTATTTTGATTGTACCATCCCGAAGCTTGAACTAAATACGCAACAGTCTGTTGCGCTGTTTAGAATCGTGCAGGAATCGTTGAACAATATCGCTAAACATTCGAAAGCAACGTCATCAAAAATTCTTATTTTCGAAGAAAATGACAAATTAGTTCTGGAAATAAGTGATAACGGAGTAGGAATGAAGGAAAATCAGAAGGTGAAACACGACTCGTATGGGCTTATTGGGATGAAAGAACGGGTCTTTCTGTTAGATGGGACGTTAAATATCACGAGTCGACCGGGTGAAGGAACAAAAATAAAGATTGAAATACCATGTGCCGGCTAAACAATTTGCCGTGTACACTCATTAGAATAAAAGCAAAACAAATAAAAATCTAAATTATAAATAAGCAAGTATGATTAAAGTATTTATTGTAGACGATCACGAAATTATTCGTGAGGGGCTAAAGAAAATTTTAAAAGAAGAAACCGATTTAGTTGTTGTGGGCGAGGCTCAGAATGGCGACGAAGTATTGCAAAATATCAAGAATATTGATTGCGATATTATGTTGCTGGATATGAATATGCCCGGACGAAGTGGGCTTGATTTGATCGGTGACTTAAAGACTCTGAAACCAACGATGCACATTTTGGTACTGAGTATTCACCCCGAAGACAAATTTGCACTTCGCACGTTGAAATCGGGAGCTTCCGGTTATTTGTGTAAGGATACCGCCCTCGAAGAACTGGTTATTGCTATCCGCAAAGTGTTTTCGAAAGGAAGATATATCAGTACTACCCTGGCCGAACAACTGGCATTTGATTTTATGCCTGATAAAGAATTACTACCTCACGAAACCTTATCGGGACGCGAACAGGAAATTATGGTTATGCTGGCAACCGGTAAGAAGGTAAAAGACATAGCTGCCGAATTGACCCTAAGTATAAGCACGGTTTTCACCTATCGGGTTCGTATATTCGAAAAACTGAAAATAAAGAGTAATGTGGAGCTAACTCACTACGCCATCACCAATAAGTTAGTTGATTAAAAACAAAGCTTTATTTATTACCCTACTTGCTTGTATGTCTCACCCTTGTTGGCCCTGAGACCGGACCAAAAATAGTGGAAACAAAAAAAGAGAATAGTCGAAAGATTATTCTCTTTTTTTGTTTTGTCACGTCGGGTTTCGGTATTCAATCAATCTACCTCCATCTCAGCACCTGAAAAACTCAAAATGATCGGTTGAAGAACCAATGTTTTGTGTGAAAAATGCTACGTCCTAAAAATAATAGATAGTCAGTTTGTAATGTGCACACACACTGTGAAATAAAAAAACAGATGTCTCATTTTTTTTTGATTGTATTTTTGGAATATTCCTTTAAATGTTTTAATTTAGCGTTGTGAAAATGTAAAATTATTAATTTTTACGAAGGCTTTGATTTTGTTTTGTGGCGAAAAGTCTGATTTTGTCAAATTATGGTTTGGGGCTGTTGTAGTTGATGTTGTTATTCTTTGTAGAGTCAACGGTTTGTTGGACCTGATTTCAGCTGTATTGAGATACATCCCCTGAAAATTGGATTTCATATTTCAAGCTGTGGTTATAAAAATGATTTCAAAAACACGAACCGGAAATTATACGTCAAATTATCAGAGAGTTTCCGGGTTAATACTTTTGCAGGCGAAAGCAAATGAGGTGAGTGGCTTTGAATTGCCTTTAACCTGAGATTTTTTACAAGAAAATATTAGTTATCAATTATCTTTATCATTGTTTACCGTGGAAGACTATGCATTTTTATTCACCGACACAGCTCTGATTATGTGTTGTGTTTCGATGGCTATCGTTTTTTTTGTTTTGCCCCTGCCACCTTACAAGGGCTTAAAAAAATACCGTATATCTTTACGGCTCCTGGCCGGAGCTTATTTGGTTATGGCTGTACTCAAAAGTGTTGTAATGATGTGGAATGTGGCGGTAGTGAATCTGATTTCGATAGAAACACTGGCTATAGCTTCTTTGCAGGCTCCGTTGTTTGCATTTTCGTTGGTTGTGCTGATCAACCCGCGGTTTATAACCAAGCGCTATCTGTGTAAACACCTGTTACCTACTTTGGTGTTTACTGTGTTGTATATTTTGGTGGCTTTGCGTTGTGGATCTCCTAAAATATTCGATTTCATCGGCCTAAAGGCAATGGCTTTGCATCCGTCCATGCTCGTTCGTGAGATCTTTCTGGCTTATTATGTTTTTCAACTCATCTTTCTATCCCGTTTATTTCAGGTTCAGGCAAAAAAATATGAGGATCGGTTGGATAATTACTTTGCCGATCACCTGCGCTTATACCTTCCCGGTCTTCGTTACTCTTTTTATGCAGCGCTGCTGGTAGGTGTCTGCACGTTGTTGTCCTGTTTTATGTTTACCGGGATAATGATTTTAATATTCAATGTAACTTATACTGTTTTTTATCTGGCATTTGGAATATACTATATTCAATATCCTCATAAATTTGAGAATATACATCAGGTCATTTATCCGGCTCCAATAATGGCCGAAGAACTCCCCCGGAGCAATAAGCGCTTCGACTGGGAAGAATTAAAAAGCCGGATTATTGCCGACAGATATTATATAGTGCCGGGGATAAATATTGAACAAATGGCTCAGCGCCTAAAAGTAGGTCGCACCACCCTTTCGAACTTTATTAATAATGAAGAAAAAATGAAGTTTAATGCCTGGATCGGTTTGCTTCGGGTAGAAGACGCTAAGCGTTTACTGGTAGAATACCCTCAATGTAGCGTGGCTGAAATAGCCGAACAGGTAGGATATAGCGAGCTGTCGAATTTCAGCCGGCAGTTTAAACTTATCACTTCTTTGTCGCCATCGGCGTGGCGGCAGGAGCAACTAAAAAAATCGGATTTGCTGTAAAAACTATAGAAAAAACTGCAATTTATCAATTTTAACATGTAATTTGTACGTATTGATAAATGATGTATGCAATTTTCCTGCTAGTTTTGCATACAGATAAGCAAATGTCAGCCGATGTATCCAATGTCATAACGTTGCATATCGTAGAGGGTACAGCTATTTTAACCTGACCGTACGATCAACTTTCCATTTTTATGTGAAAAATCAGGGAATTGATCGATTTAAGCTGACTTTGGACTGACTTTCCGGAGAAAACGATCGTTTTTTCCGGAAAACCGGTCGATATTCGGGAAAAACCAGTTGGAATTTTGGAAATTCCGATCGGAATTTCCCGAAAAGCGATCGGAATTTCCGGAAAACCAGTTGGAATTTTGGAAATATCGATCGGAATTTCCCGAATATCGATCGGAATTTCGGAAAAAGCGGTTGGAATTTCGGAAATATCGATCGGAATTTCCCGAATATCGATCGGAATTTCGGAAAAAGCGGTTGGAATTTCGGAAAAAGTAGTTGGATCATAATTTTTATCTGAACTGAATGCAAGGATGATTTTAGAAAATCAAAAGGAATATCTTTAACTAATATATTTTATAGCTATTTTTTTTAAGTTGAATTTTTAAAATTGAAAGATGTATGAGAAAAAACACGATTGTATTAGATTTTGTAAAGTTCTCGGTAGCCAACAAAATTGTATTTGGGCGTACAGTCATTTCAAGAATGAGTGTTCTGCCAATTTTTGCTAAACCCGATCAGGCTTATGCCGATGGAACGGCCATAATCAATAAGCTGGAGAATCATTACATGGCTTCGCGCAATGGCGACCGCGAACAAATAGCCTTGATGCATCAAGCTGAAGAAGATTTTGATGACTTCTTTCGCAAACAGGGTTATTATGTTGATCGGATTGCCGACGGAAACGAAGCTGTGATCCTTTCTTCCGGTTTTCATTTAGCTAAACAGCCTGCACCTTCCGAAAAACCTGATTTTTCGTTGGAAGCCGGCGAAATTCCGGGAACATTGATAGCTAAACGTAAAGCGGTAGAAGGATCGGTGTCGTATGTATGGCAATATTATATAGGCGAGGAGCCACCTACCGAAGAAAAATGGTTATTTGCCGGAGCAAGTGCTCAGGCTACTTATATTATTAAAGGGCAAAAATCCGGCGATAAGATTTGGGTAAGATCGGCTGCGGTAACCAAAGACGGTATGCAGGCATTTACAAATCCTATTATGAAAATTGTTCCTTAATGTATGAATAGAGCCCCCGACTGATTCGCAAGTTAGTCGGGGTTTATTTTTTTTATTATTTTTACCAACAGAAGTTTTATTGTTTACTCCCGACAGGGGAAAAACTCTTCAGTCTTCTTTTTTATACATTCTATTACTCTAAACCTTGCCGTATGCGATTGTCAGATCAAAATCAATTTTTACGAGAAAGTTATCGGCTGAATGCGATGTTGTTGCTGAAGTGCAATGACAATATTGCCTTTATGAAATCGTCGGTAGACGAATTGTACCGGATTGCCAGTTATATTACCGATGTAAGAATAGAACAGATAGGCAACGACAAAGATATTATGCTCCCATCGGGCAAAGCTATATCTACAGCTTCGGCCGCTCATTGCTTGTTGGAAATGAAGCGGACAGCTGTTTTCTTGAGGGGAATTTACAAAGCCATTATTGCAAAACTGATCCGGATCCGGAATCACCCTGTTCGGATACTCTATGTGGGTCCAGGTCCTTATGGTAGTTTGCTCACTCCGGTGCTTCATTTGTTCGCTGAAGATGATATTATCGTCGATTTTATCGAAATAAATGAGGCTTCGTTGTTGGCGCTTGGCAGGCTTACCGATGCGTTAGGTCTTAACGAGTACATCGAACACTGGTATTGTGCCGATGCTGCCACGTTTAAAACCACGAAGCCCTATGATATTGTAATAACCGAAACCATGTTGGCTTGTTTGAAGAGCGAACCTCAGGTAGCCATCATGCAAAACCTGATACCTCAACAAAAAAGGAGTTGCACTTTTATTCCGGAAGAAATATCAATCGATGCTGCGCTGACCAATCCGGAAATGGAGATGAAAAGACTCATGTATTATGAGAATGAAGCACCACTTTTTGAACGACTTTCATTGGGAAATATATTCAAGTTGAATAAACTCAGCATGGATGATATATTAAGCCGAAAAACACTATTAATTCCCGATGAAATCGACAAATTTCCGATTCTTAAGCTTATTACCACAGTGCGGGTATTTAAAGATGAAGTGCTGACAGACAATGATTCAAGCATCACCATGCCACGGCAATATTTCAACTTTGAAGAACAGCCTGCCCGGGAGGTGGAATTTTGGTACACACAAGGAGAAGATCCAGTGCTGGAGGGTAGGATTACTCAGTCTGTAGCACTACCGGGAGGCGTAGAAGTACAATGCCAATAAAAAGAAAAGACACAACGAATATAATAAGAACTAACATAAACGGTGAAAAGGACGACTATTTTATCTATCGACGGAGGCGGAATCAGAGGAATTCTTTCAGGTGTCATACTGGCTTATCTGGAAGAGCAATTGCAGGTGAAAACCAATAATCCGTCAGCGCGTCTGGCCGATTATTTTGATTTGCTTGCTGGCACAAGCACCGGTGGCATTCTTACCTGTATGTACATTACCCCCGATGAAAACGGGCGACCCAGGTTCAGTGCACAGGATGCTGTTGACCTGTATCTGAAAAACGGGCAAGAAATATTTTCAATTCCCTGGACGCGTCGGCTTATCAATTGGGTGGGGTTGTTCGAAGCCCGGTATCCGGTTCGTAACATCGAAAAGGTTTTGCTTCATTACCTCAAAGATACCTTGCTTAGTCAGGCTTTGAAGCCTTGCCTGATAACTTCCTACGAAATTTTTCAGCGGAAAACGATTTTTTTCAACAAACTAGATACCAGCAAAAGCGAAACGCGCGACTTCCGCTTGCGCGATATCGCCCGGTCCACTTCGGCAGCGCCTACTTATTTCAGACCTGCGCAGATTCATTCCACCTATGGTAATCCACTTTATCTGGTCGACGGAGGGATGTTTGCCAACAACCCATCGATGTGTGCCTATGCCGAGGCGCGAACCATAAAATTCAGCAGCCTGCCCGAATGTGCGGGCAAAGCCGATTATCCTACGGCTACCGAAATGGTACTTGTTTCCATTGGCACCGGTTCGCAGGGCGACTCTTATCCTTACCGGAAAGCCAAACGGTGGGGTGTGGTAGGGTGGCTCCGTCCGCTCATAAACATCCTGATGTCTGCCAACTCCGAAACGGTACATTACGAGCTCCGTCAGATGTTTGGTGCCGTCGATCCGGCCAATCTGGCTAACTACTTCCGACTAGAACCAACAGTAGGAACAGCCAGCAGTGCTATGGACCTGGCAACGCCCGAAAACATGTGTGCTCTCGAAGAGGCCGGCAAAACCTTTGTGAGCAATAATGTGGATCAGCTCAACAGAATCGTGGATCTGCTGATTGAGAATAAATGATGAAATAAAACGAGCGCTTATTTTATTGATAATTTACGCAGTACGGGATTTATTTTTGCTGTTGTGCCCACAACAATCAAAGTCATAATGCCGCCAAAAGCTACCGATGGAATCAAGCCCATGAGCTTGGCAGTCATGCCGGATTCGAATGCACCTAATTCATTGGATGAACCAATGAAAATACTGTTTACCGAAGCTACTCTGCCACGCATGTGTTCCGGAGTATAAAGTTGAAGGATAGTACCGCGAATTACTACACTGACATTGTCGAACAACCCACTCAACAACAGAAGAAAGGCGGATAGCCAAAAGAAATGCGAAAAAGCAAATCCAATCATGCATAATCCAAATGCCGATACGGCAAGCAATAATGTTCTCCCACTGTTTTTTACCGGAGGATTGAACATCAAATAAAACGACATCAGAATAGCACCCACAGCAGGACAAGCTCTGAGTAAACCAAGTCCTTCGGGTCCTACATGAAGTACATCCGAAGCAAAAACCGGAAGCATGGCCACGGCTCCTCCAAACAATACGGCAAACATATCGAGCGAAAAAGCGCCCAATAGTTCCGGAGATTTCAGAACAAAACGAATTCCTTCGCGGATGCGACTGAAAATGTCTTCTCCTTCTGTTTGCACGATCCGGGCAATGTGTGTTATTTGCACGCGGCTGATCATATACAGTGAAATAAGATAAATTGTTATGATAGAACAGTAAGCAACCGTAATGGTTGAAAATCCATAAATCAAGCCTCCTAGCGCAGGTCCCATTACAGCCCCGATTTGCCAGTTGGCACTACTCCATGTAGCAGCATTGGCATAATTTTCTTTCTCCACCAATTGACCAATCAACGCCGTATGTGCCGGCATTAATATACCCCTCGAAAGTCCGGTAAGAAATATTGTGACAAATATCGGCCAAATTCCTACATGCTGATAAGAATGGAATGACTCAATGCTATAGAATGCCAGAATAGAAGAACCTGCCAGCAAGATAAGTGTAGAATTCCGAACGATTTTCTTTCTATCCCACAAATCGACATAGTGGCCGGCAAAAAGAGAAATAGAGATTTGAGGAATAACTTCCACCAATCCAATAACACCCAGCCAAACCACATTTTTAGTAAGGAAATACATGTGCCAACTTACAATCACCGACTGCATGAGTGTAGCCATGGTCATGAAGAAACGATAACCCAGAAAATACCTGAAATTGCTATTCCGTACTGCAACAAATGCTTTAGCTTCAAATAGTTTGCCCAACATAATTATTGATAAGTTTATACCGCTGCAAAGTTACAAAATAATATTTCTATTTTTTTTGTGATAAGTTTTTTCGCAAAAATAAGGAGTTAGAAATAGCTGGTGATATATTTCAGGGTCAAAAGGGCAGATAGCAATATATTGAATAATAAATACTTATTTGGCAATGTGACTATTCCGGTTTTCAATATAACCCAGTGCGCCCTAAGCCTTGTCCTTTATTTTCAAAGCCATTGTGTACTATTTGGTGATAAATACAGCATTAATAATTATCGGATACTTAGTCACTTTGATTGTTGCTTTTGTTAGAGGAGAAATATCAATTAAGGAGTTTGAGAGTTCGCGTTATAAATTATAATGCATGTATCTAAAAACCGATTTATTCTCTTGTGTCGGTGCTTAAAATAATTCGGAATCTTACAAAAAAAGAAAACAACTTTACATCATAGCTGTTATATTTAAGTCAAATAAAAATAAAATAGTTCGATTGATCTGTAATCAAACCAATATTGATTGAAAACTAACCTTATAACAAAGCCAAAATTGAATTTTTCTCTAAAACGTATAAACTTATTGATTAACAATAACCTTACTATATACCGATTCAGGGGCTATTCTGAAGCATTTTGTAACAGTTCGACGAGTGAATTGTAGCAAAAAATACAAATAAATATAGCTAACTCTTTTACAATCACAATTATTTATGTATATTTGCACGTTTTTTATGCTTACGATTTAAACCATCAAAGCCTTTAAGAAGATGATGAACAATTTTACTCACCTCACATTAAAATTATTGAGTCCCCTGTTTTTAATCAGCAAGCTGGTTGAAAGGATTTTTCTTACACCTAAAACTACCAAATATACAAATGATCAGACAGCGTTTTTTAGCCTTCATAGAGGTCTTAAAAAGCTGAATCTTTCGTTTTTTATTGTTGTAGCATTTTTAATGGTAGGCGTAAATAAGGTAGCTGGACAAATAACGCAAGTTGGAACATCAACATACGCTTATGGGGCCGGAGTTCAGTCTGTAACATTGAACAAGCCCGCAGGAATAGCAATTGGAGATATTCTTGTTGTCAGTGTGTCTAAATATTGCGCTGGAAATACTTCAGATCCATTCGTCAATAGAACAGGATGGACTATGATTTCAAGTACCGGAATGAACTCGGGTGTAAACGATGTGAGAGGAGCAGTATTCTATAAAGTAGTTGATAACGATGAATATTATCAGGCAAATGTTACCGTTGTATTTGAATCGGGATGGTGGCCAAATGTAAACAATGGTGTTGCTTCTTTAATGGCATTTACCGGGGTAAATGCGGCAAATCCTTTTGATGTAACGCCGGGCGCAATTACCTCTTCAGGTGGTACTGGCGGATATGCGTACCCACCCAGTGTTACGACAACAAGTCCTAATGCACTCATTCTAATGTTAGGAATGAATTATCGGTCGGCTGGTGATCGCTCATTTACAGGATGGAACGTAGCAACATCTCCTGCTTTGACAGAAATTGCTGATGCATCAGCATCAAGTACATATGTTAATGTTGGAGCAGCCACTGGAATTAAAACTACTCCGGGATCTACTGGAGCAGGAACAATTTCTTTTTCTGGTGGAGGTGCTTATAGTGGTGGTCTAATTCTGGCATTAAAGCCAGGAACAAAACAATTCCGAAGTAAACAAAATGGCCCCTGGAATCAAACTTGGGTGTGGGAACAATCTATTGACGGAGGTAGCACTTGGATGTCGGCCACTTCTATACCGGATGCCAATAGTTCGGTATACATTAAAAGTGGAGATGCTGTAACTGTAAGTAGCGCAAGTGCCAATGCTAATGATTTGACTGTAGATGGGGCGTTGACTGTTAGTGGAGCATACTCATTGACTCTTACTGCTACGGCTAGTATCAATGGTACTTTAACGGTACAAAATACCGGATCAATAGTTAAGGGATCGGGTAATATCGCATTTAATAGTGGAAGTATCTATCAACATGACAGAAATGCGGGGACTATCCCTGCGGCTGTTTGGGATCAGGCCTCAACCTGTAGAGTTACTGGAATGGTTGCGAATGCGCCAGGTGGTCTTGCTCAAAGTTTCGGAAATCTTGAATGGAGTTGTTATGGACAAACCGGGAGTGTCTCAACGAACGGGAACGTTGTTGTCAATGGGAATTTCATATTAACTGCTGGTACTTTTACTTTGAATAATGCAAACAACTATACATTAACGATCTTAGGTGATTACACACAAACCGGAGGTAAATTTGATTTTAATCGTGGTACTTGGGGTAATAGTTATGTATATGTAGGCGGAAATTTAAGTAATTCTGCAGGAACAGCATCTATCACAACTAGTGGAAGCGGTGCTCCAAACGGAGTTTTTATTTTTAATGGCAACAATATACAAACCTTGAACATACCTACTGCTGCAGCTGCTCAATGGGTAATGTACACAATTAACTCCGGTAGCAGCCTCAAGCTTTTGTCGAATCTAACTTTGTACGGATCTAATTCTAATACTTATTATGGACAAATGACCGTTAATGGTACATTAGACTTTGGCGTATACACTATACTGGATGGTAATAATTCGGCTGGAGCCACAGTCTTTGCTTTAAATTCAGGAGCTACTTTAATTACTGCAAATACAGCAGGAATAAATGGATCGCTACCTTCGGCAAGCACTACTAAAACATTAAATTCAGGAGCAAATTATATTTATAACGGAACTGCAGCACAAGTAACAGGGGCTTTATTGACAGCAGCAAACAATCTAACGATTAACAATGCTGCCGGCGTAATTCTTACAAATGCTACTAGTGTTTCAGGTGTTTTAACACTCTCCAATGGAACCTTATCAACCACAGCTAGCAACCTAATATCTGTGAACAACAGTTCCACAGCTTCCGTTGTAGGTGGAGGAAGTAACACATTTATTAACGGACCTTTGGCATGGTCATTATCTGCCACAACTACCGGTTCTACCTATAACTTCCCTGTGGGAAGTGGTACAACTTACTTACCTTTTGCAATTTCTAGCCCTACAACAGCAGCTACGGCTACAGTTCAAGCTTTTGTTGGAGCATCAGGAGGAACTGCGAATGTGAATACAGCATCTCTATCGGCGAAAAGTAATACAGAATACTGGAGTTTAACTCCTTCAAGTTTTGGAACAAGTTCTATATCCTTAGGGAAAGGAGCCACTGCGATATACCCCTATGATGTAATTGCCGGGTCTACTTCTTTGAACGGAACTTATAATAACTTAGCCGGAACAACAGGAACCTATGGGGTCACTGGATCGAATGCTATCGGAGCTAATCAATATTTTACTTTGGCAACAAGTAAAGCACCCAAATTAAACGTATCGACCACAGCATTGAGTTCATTCAATTATATCTATGACTTTGGTCCTTCGGCTTTGCAATCATTTACAGTAAGTGGAAATGTGTTAACAAGTGGTATAGCCATTACCCCTCCTGCTGATTATGAAATATCAATAGATGGAGGTACCACTTTCTCATTAGCTCCTTTAACGGCACCTAAGACTGGCGTTACAACTGTTTATGTTCGCTTAAAAGCCGGATTGGCGGTTGGCACTTACAATGCAGAAACAATAACAATAACAACTGCTACTTCCGGAGTGTCCGCAAAAACCATTACATGTAGTGGGTTTGTTTCAGCTACAGCACCTTCTATTGTTGCTGGCGGAGGAATTGATTGTAGTACAAACTCTATAAATTTGACAAGTACATATTCTTCTGGTGTTAACAACCTGTACTGGACCGGGCCAAATAGTTTTTATTCTACAACCCAAAATCCTTCTATTGCAAATGCTACATCGGTAAATGAAGGAACCTACGTTGTTACGGGAAATGTTTTAAGTGGAGTAAATCTGGTTACAAACGGTAATTTTGAATCAGGTGCTACCGGATTTACTTCAGGTTATTCTTATAAGACACCTAACGGAGGAGGAACACTTTGGGATGCAGCAACCTATACAGTAGCTGCAAATCCGAATAGTGTTCATTCAAATTTTTCCAGCTGTTCAGATCATACGACAGGTGGAACAACTCCTGTGGGGCAACAAATGATAATCAACGGGGCAAGTGCTGCAAATATTTCTATATGGGGGCAAAATGTACCTGTTACTCCTAATACTATATATCAATTTACTTATTGGGTACAGAGTGTTACGGGAACTAATCCGTCACAATTGCAGTTATATGTAAATAATGCTTCGGCTGGTCCTACTTATACGGCGGATGCATCAACTTGCAGTTGGAAAAAGTTTGTATACAACTGGAATTCGGGATCAGCTACTACAGCAAACCTTTCCTTAGTTAATCAGAATACTAATGGAGATGGGAATGACTTTGCGTTGGATGATATTGATTTCGAAGCCGTACTGCAAATCTCGTCATCAGTTAAAGTGACATTAGATAAAGCTCCCTCACTGTTAATTGTTACCGCTGCAGCTAATCCGGTAGCTGCTGGTACTAATGTTACTTTTAGTACTATTCCAACGAATGGAGGTACTGCACCTACATTTCAATGGTATGTAAGGGGAAGTCTGGTGCCCGGTGCAACTAGCCCGACTTATAGTTATGTACCATCAGATGGAGATGCGGTCACCTGCGTAATGACGCCGGTTGGAGCTTGTGTTTCTGCTCCAGTAACATCTGATCCTATAGTCATCATGACCGTAACATCTACTCCCAACTATTGGATTGGAACTTCAAGTACAAACTGGAGTGTTCCAGCAAACTGGTCTAACGGAGTTGTACCAAAGTCGGGTGATGATGTAATTTTTGCAACCACCGCTAATAACAAAGGAAATGCTGCTCAAAATGATTTATATGCTGATGCAAATCATACTATCGGGAATTTAATCAATGCTTCAGATAAAAAATTAGTAATTCAGCCAACTCAAGTTATCGTTGTAAATCAAAAAATAACAACAAGCAGTGCCGACCAGATTTATATTCAATCGAGTCCTACGCAAGCTAACGGATCTCTGATATTTTATAATGACCAGACAACATCACCGGTTCTTGGGACAGTAGAAATGTATTCAAAAGCAAATTACAATGCAGCCGGAGTCGCATTTAACGGAAATACTTATAACTACACCTGGCAATATTTTGGTATTCCAATAGAATCGATTACGGCAGAGCCAACTTTTTATGGCTCCTGGGTTCGTAAATGGGATGAGACGGGAGCAGACATGACCACCCATTGGGTACAACTGGGCAATGCTGATAAGGTAAATCCATTTTATGGTTATGAAATTACACAGCAAGTGGCTACCGGAAAAACTATTGTTTTTCAAGGTCAGCTAGTGAACCGAAATTTCACAACACCATTATTAGCTTCAACCAGTACGGCTCTATTCCCGGGGCAACATATTTTGGCCAATCCTTACACGGCTGCTATAGATATTAAGAAGTTCCTGGCTACAAATGCCGGTGCAGACTTCGACGGATCAGTTTATTTGTACAGCACAGGTTCATATGCTGACTGGGGAAACGGAGGTGGACAAGGAAGTGCGGACGGAACTAGTCCCGGACAATATCAGGCTGTGAACAATATGGCCGGTACAGGCGGGTTGCCGTCTCAAATTCCATCTATGCAGGGCTTCTTGGTTCAGGTCTTGACTGGATCTCAACCGAATTCAACGATAACATTTAATTATAATGATGTTGTAAAAAACTCCGAACAACAGCGGATCAGAGGGACTGAAGCTCTCTCTGCAGAAGATATGATTAGCACTAAGGTTGAAGTAAAAGGGGCAAATTATTCCGATAAAATGTGGATTTTTGCAGATTCTACATTTACAAAAAAATACGATAAAGGATGGGATGGTACTAAAATATATGGTAGTGCTCTGGCACCTCAATTGTATGCTGTAGGGACAGATGGAATCTATCAGATAAATGCTGTAAATGATCTGAACAATACAACATTAGGATTTGAACGAGGTGTGGATTCTACATACACATTTACTTTTACTCATGAGAATGTTGACAGACGCTATTCTGGGATCTATTTGGTTGATTCCATAGAACATAAAACAATTAATATAACTGCCAGCGGATCTCAATATCAGTTTACAGTAGATAAGAAGGGTGTTTATCCCAATCGCTTTAAAATTGTAACGCTTAAAAATGAACCAACTAGTCCTGAGACTAGTTCAAAGATTGATTTGTTTAATTTCGATAACATGATCTTTGTAAATAATCTAACTAATGAGGAAGGGCAGTTTAGCTTATATGATATGAGTGGTCGCCAAATTTCCAGTTCTCGTTTTGGCCCCAACAGTCTGAATTGGGTTTCCTCTATTCCCAGTCAAGGCATATATATTGGAAAAGCAATTACTAACAGTGAAAAGAATACTAAACGTTTTATAGCAAAATTTAGGATACGTGAATAACAAAAAGAAAAACATATTAGTTTGGATATTTGTATGGACCGGATTGCTCATAGCGGTGCTTTATTCTCCGATCGGGAGTCCCGACTTATATTCAAATAAAGGGTATTTCGCCGGTAATCAAAGTGTAGACTTTGCCGGTAGCGCCATAGAAAATGCACCTAAGGGAGATGGGTTTAGTTATCAGGATGATGATAATCGAATTGACATACCTGATTATAGTTCAGGGGAAACTTCTCCGGGATATGCTGTAAGCAGACATAGCTATTCAGAGTCTGAATCAGGGTCATCAGGATATGCTACACAGTCTTCATCGACATATCAAAGTATAAATACTAATAAATCATCAGACAATTTAGGAAGTGGGGGCAGTAGCTTTATATCCAACAATAGTTCTAAGGGAGGTGATGCTTCGTCTGAGGTAGCCATGAATAATGGAGGAATAACAACCCTGTCTACAGATTTGGCTACAACAAATAGTAGCACTAAACAAGCTGTTTTATCGCATAGTGGGCACGGAACAGATCCGGGTGGTAATCCGACGGGACCACCCATTCCAGTTGGAGATGGTTGGATATTCTTATTGGTGTTGGCTACCGGGTATGGAGTTTGGAAAAAGAAATTTGGAATTTCCTAGTAAGAAATGCAAAGACAGAAAGCTGGATAATTATCCGGCTTTCTGTCTTTTTTGATTAATAATGAATTTTAAAATCAGCATAGCAGACAAAGATTTGTAGTGGTTTGTATTTTTCGCTTCAGCGTATAAAACGCGCTATTTAGTTTCAGGAAGCATAAGGTTGGGATATTGGTACATTTTTTTTGTATCTTTGTACCCCTAAAATCATTTCAAATAAAGTCTTTATGGGAAGTTTCGGAAAATGGATAGGTGGAGGCTTAGGGTGGGCTTTTGGTGGCCCGATAGGTGCACTCATCGGTTTTGCATTAGGCTCCATGTTCGATGGAGGTCAGATAACAGCTTCGGCGCATACACTCGGTGCAGGCAGCACTACAGAAGGCGATTTCAAAATGAGCTTACTGGTTTTGATGGCATGTATTATGAAAGCCGACGGTCGCGTTGACAAATCAGAACTCGCAGTAGTCAAGAAGTTTCTTGTTGCTAATTTTGGAGAACAAGGTGCACTTGAAGCCCTGCAAATTCTCAAAAATCTGTTGGATCAGCATATTGACGAAACAGAAGTGGCAATGCAAATCAGTCAGAATCTCAATTATTCTTCCAAGCTGGAACTCCTGCATTTGCTTTTTGATATTGCCTATGCCGATGGTGAAATAGTTTCTTCCGAATTAGCCACCATCCAGCGCATTGCGAATATCTTCCGAATCGATCGTCTCGATTTCGAATCGGTAAAAGCTCCATACCTGAAACACGTGGATAGCGACTGGGCTTATAAATCGCTCGAAATAGAACCCTCCGCTACCAACGATGAAATAAAAAAGGCATACCGAAAGATGGCCATGAAATATCACCCCGATAAGGTCAATGATTTGGGAGAAGACGTAAAAAAATCGGCTACCGAAAAATTCCGTTCAATAAACGAAGCGTACGAAAGCCTGAAAAAACAACGGGGAATAAACTAAATATAGCGGTAAGCGATAAGCAGTAACTAATCTGCTTTAACTCTGACTAAGATTTATAAACGATACTAATTTAATTCCCCCTTTAGGGGTTAAGGGTCTATGGAACACAAATTATATATTTACAACACATTAAGCCGCAAAAAGGAACAATTCATTCCGCTTCACGAAGATAGAGTGGGGATGTACGTTTGCGGTCCTACCGTTTACAGCGATGTTCATTTAGGAAATTGCCGCACATTTATTTCTTTCGATCTGATTTATCGCTATTTGCTTTATCTGGGTTATAAAGTGAGATATGTCAGAAACATAACCGATGCCGGACATTTGGAAGGCGACCGCGACGAGGGTGATGATAAGTTTGCCAAAAAGGCAAAGTTGGAGCAGCTGGAACCCATGGAGATTGTACAAAAATATACCATCGGCTTTCATGAAATTCTGAATATTTTCAATACTCTTCCACCAAGTATCGAACCTACTGCCACCGGGCACATCTCCGAGCAGATTGAAATGGTGAAAGCTATATTGGAAAGCGGTTATGCGTACGAAATTGACGGAACGGTTTATTTTGATGTTGAGAAATACAATAAAGATTTACCTTACGGAATACTGACCAACCGGAAATTGGAAGATTTGCTTGAAGGTACGCGTGAGTTAGGTGGTCAAAACGAGAAAAAAGGCCGTCTGGACTTTGCTTTATGGATTAAAGCCAAGCCGGAAACACTTATGCAATGGCCTTCTCCCTGGGGATGGGGCTTTCCGGGATGGCACATTGAATGTTCGGCCATGAGCACAAAATACCTTGGTGCCACATTCGATATTCACGGTGGAGGAATGGATTTGCAGGCCACTCATCATACCAATGAAATTGCACAATCGCAGGCTTGCAATCATACTGCACCTGCTAAATACTGGATGCATACCAATATGCTTACGGTAAATGGAGTCAGAATGTCGAAAACAGCAGGAAACGGGTTTTTGCCCAAAGAACTGTTTACAGGGGCGCACCCTTTACTCGAAAGAGGATACTCACCCATGACTGTCCGGTTCTTTATGGCACAATCGCACTATCGGAGCACACTAGATTTCTCGAACGAAGCTCTTCAGGCTTCCGAAAAAGGCTTTGAACGGCTTATGGACGGTTATGCCCGTTTGCAAAAACTTCAGGCTTCGGCTGTTTCTTCGGTGGAAACCGGTTCGCTGAGATCTAAATGCGAGGAAGCCATGAACGATGACTTCAATACGCCCATTGTAATTGCTCATCTGTTTGAAGCATTAAAAGCAATTAATTTGGTATACGACGGAAAGGAAACTATTTCGGCTAAAGATTTAGAGGAATTAAAAGCTGTTTTCGGTGCGTTTATTGAAGATGTTCTGGGCCTGAAAGCAGAAGGAGAAACTTCAGGGGGCAATGAAGCATATAAAGGCGCTATCGACTTATTGCTAAATATGCGCCTCGAAGCAAAACAAAATAAAGACTGGGCAACCAGCGATAAAATCCGCAATGAACTAACCGCTCTTGGGTTTGAAATAAAAGATACCAAGGATGGGTTTGAGTGGAAGATTTAATACAAAAAATGAGAGACAAACCTCATCACAAACAAAACTAAAAAACAATGGAAACGACAAGACAACAAAAAATATCGCGAATGTTGCAGAAAGAGTTAGGAGAAATCTTTTTGTTGTATGCTCGTGAACTGCACGGCACTTTGATTACAGTTACAGCAGTACGCATCAGCCCGGACTTAGGGATAGCCCGGACACATTTAAGTATTTTTCCCAGCGCAAATACAAAAGAAGTACTGGCAAAGGTACAAGAAGACGCACGTGCAATCCGGTTTGATTTGGGAAAACGCGTTCGTCATCAGCTACGCATTGTGCCCGAACTGTTTTTCCATGTCGACGATTCGCTGGACTATCTTGAAAACATTGATAATTTATTGAAGAGCGATCCTCCTGCACCACTTAAAGAAGGCGAGGTTATTGAATTAGATTAGTATATCGATTCCCAATGTCCAACAAAAACTCAACAGAAAAAAACAAACTCCGGAGCCTGTCCTTTTCATTCAGGATAGCCCGGCGCTATTTATTTTCCAAAAAATCGCACAATGCCATTAATATAATCTCTGGAATTTCGGCAACAGGTGTCGGAGTGGGAACGATGGCTTTGGTCTGCGTACTGTCCGTGTTTAATGGCTTCGAATCGCTGATCTCCGATATGTTTTCATCCTTTGATCCGGATTTAAAGATTACCTTGACTCAAGGAAAAACTTTTGATATCAGCTCGCCACAGTTCAAAGAGTTGCACAACATGAAATCCGTTGCCTGTTTTACGGAAGTGGTGGAACAAAATGCATTGCTACGGTTCAAAGACAAGCAAATGCCCGCCATTATCAAAGGTGTAAGCAGTGACTTCGAAAAGATGACGCGCATTGATAGTATTATGTACGATGGCAAGTTCCAACTCTACGACGGTGCTTTCCAACGGGCTGTTCCAGGGGTGGGTGTTGCGAGCATATTAGGTCTGGGTGCTCATTTCATTGATCCGCTTTATATTTATGCCCCGAAACGAACGGAAGATATTGATCTGCTGCATCCCGAGAGTAGTTTTAATCAGATGGGAACTTTTGTTTCAGGAATCTTTTCTGTAAAACAATTACAATATGATGACCATTACGTATTGGTGTCTGTTGATCTAGCCCGCGAATTATTTGAGTATAATAAATCCACTGCCTCTGCTGTTGAATTGAAACTGGCAAAAGGGGTGGATCAGGATAAAGTTCAAAAACAAATTCAGGCACTTTTGGGCGATCGCTTTCAGGTAAAAAACCGCTACGAACAGCAGGAAAGCTTTTTCAAGATTATGAAAATTGAGAAATGGATTACCTATCTGATTCTTTGTTTTATATTATTGATAGCCAGTTTTAATATTATCGGTTCACTTTCTATGCTGATTATTGATAAGAGAGGCGATATAGAAACTCTTCGAAATCTGGGGGCAGATAACGGCCTGATCAAACGAATATTTCTGTTTGAGGGCTGGATGATCTCCGGTGTTGGAGCATTAGTTGGTATTGGACTGGGTGCTGGTTTATGTTTATTACAAGAGCATCTTGGTTTGTTGAAACTTGGTACCGGCTACGTAGTCGATGCTTATCCTGTGGTGACAAAACCGCTGGATATGATACTTGTTTTTATTACTGTTTTATTTATGGGTTTTTTAGCGGCTTATTATCCTGTGCGATATATCCGGACTAAAGACAGTTCTCTTGATTAAATTTAATGAGTTGCTGAAATTTTTCTATTCTGAAATCAGGTTTTAAAAGACTGAGGTGAAGAATAAATATTTTGCAAAAGATAAACTATCTCTTTACGGTTTTGTTTAATAAGCCTTGAAATAAAAATATATGACTATGTATGACTTGATAATAATCGGTGGTGGTCCTGCCGGATATGTGGCAGCAGAGCGTGCGGGCCACAAAGGACTTTCCGTTATCCTTTTTGAAAAGAAAGCAATGGGTGGCGTGTGTTTAAACGAGGGTTGTATTCCCACCAAAACCATGCTTTATAGTGCGAAAACCTATGAGAATGCCTTGCATGGCGATAAATATGGCATCTACGGAGATAATATACGCTTCGATTACGGTAAAATTGTTGCCCGTAAGAATAAGATCGTTCGCAAGCTGGTAATTGGCGTAGAGAGCAAGATGAAAGCAAATCAGGTGACCGTTATCAAAGGCGAAGCAATGATTCAAGGGAAAAGCCCTGATGGAATTGAGGTAACTTGCAACGGGGAATCTTATCTTGGCGCAAATTTACTTGTATGTACCGGTTCCGAAGCTTTTGTTCCTCCTATTCCCGGTTTAGCAGAGTCAGGTGACACTATATTGACCAATCGTGAAATTCTGGGCTTAAAAGAGCAGCCGGCTTCGTTGGTAATCATCGGAGGCGGAGTTATCGGGATGGAGTTTGCCAGCCTGTATAATAGCTTAGGTACAAAAGTAACGGTCATTGAAATGCTTCCTGAAATCTTAGGTGGTTTGGATTTTGAGATTAGCGCTATGCTCCGTGATATTTACGCTAAAAAAGGAATTGAATTCAATCTAGAAGCTAAGGTGGTAAAGGTTGAAGGAAATAAAGTTTTCTTCGAGAAAGATGGAAAAACGGAGGAGATAGAAGGCGATAAAATATTGGTGAGCGTTGGTCGCCGAGCCGTTACAAAAGGCTTTGGGTTGGAAAACTTACAGATAGAACTGGATCGTGGCGGAATTAAAGTTGATACAAAACTACAGACTAACATTTCCAATGTATTTGCTGCCGGCGATGTAACCGGTTTCTCGCTATTGGCTCATACTGCCAGTCGCGAAGGAGAAGTAGTGGTGAATAACCTGACCGGAGTAGAAGATAAAATGCGTTACGACTCTATTCCAGGCGTGGTTTATACCAATCCTGAAGTAGCAGGTGTAGGAGAAACCGAAGAATCGGCAAAACGAAAAGGAATAGCCTATAGAGTAGCCAAACTACCGATGGCGTATGCCGGACGGTTTGTTGCCGAGAACGAAGGTGGAAACGGCTTGTGCAAAATATTGATCGGAGAAAAATTCGGAGAAGTACTGGGCGTTCACATGTTGGGGAACCCATGTAGCGAAATTATTTATGGAGCTTGTATGGCTATTGAACAGGAGATGACTCTGGCTGAAATGCAGAAAGTTGTATTTCCTCATCCTACAGTTAGCGAGATTTTCAAAGAAACGATATTTGCTTTTTGATTTTTTTTCTTCGTAAATATTTCGGAATTTGAAAAAAAAACGTATCTTTGCAGCCGCTTTGAGAGAAAAGCATTCAAAGATCAAGGACAAAGAAATCATATTCTGACTCTTTTGTTTTTTTTTTATAAATTCTTGCGAAAATAGCTCAGTTGGTAGAGCACGACCTTGCCAAGGTCGGGGTCGCGGGTTCGAGTCCCGTTTTTCGCTCACAAAACGTATTCTGCCCGGATGGTGGAATGGTAGACACGAAGGACTTAAAATCCTTTGGCTTCACGGCTGTGCGGGTTCAAGTCCCGCTTCGGGTACGTTTTTAAAAGTCCCTTAGAAATCAATTGATTTCTAAGGGACTTTTTCTTTTTTATTATTGCTGATTTAATATAGAATCAAGATAACAGCCTCTTTCTTTTGAAATAAAAAAAGCAATAACCGAAACGAAGTAAGGTTATTGCTTTTTGGAGATGTGCGTATGAGAGCACATTGATGTTGATCTGATTTAGGTGCTTTTTTAATGAGCTTCCAGCCAGTTTGCTCCAACACCACAGTCGGCAATGAGTGGAACGTGCAGTTTGATAGCGCTTTCCATTTCTTCCACTACTAGTTTCTTCGCTTTTTCTATTTCCTGCGCGGGTACTGTGAAGTTCAACTCATCATGAACCTGCATGGTCATTTTAGTTTGCAGACCTTCGTCTTCGATGCGTTTTTGAATACGAACCATGGCTATTTTGATAATGTCGGCGGCTGTACCCTGAATAGGAGCATTGATGGCATTTCGTTCGGCAAAACCACGTACAATGCTATTTTGCGAGTTGATGTCAGGCAGGAAACGTTTACGACCAAATAAAGTTTCTACATAGCCCATTTCTTTAGCCCGTTGAATACTGGTATCCATATACTTTTTGACGTCAGGGTAAGTGGCAAAATAACCTTCAATAAGCTCTTTGGCTTCTCCGCGTGGAATACTTAACCGATCGGAGAGTCCAAATACAGATATACCATAGATGATACCGAAATTGGCTGTTTTTGCTTTGCGGCGCATATCGGAAGTGACTTCATCCAGCGGAATCTTGTAAATTTTAGCTGCAGTGGCAGTATGAATGTCGTACCCACTATTAAACGCTTCGAGCATATTGGCGTCACCGCTCAGATGGGCCATGATCCGGAGTTCAATCTGCGAATAATCGGCGCTGAGAAAGATGCTGTCGGGATCGGGGATAAAAGCTTTGCGAATTTCTTTGCCCTGCGCGTCGCGGATAGGGATATTCTGTAAATTCGGATTGGTAGAGCTGAGTCGACCGGTAGCAGCCACGGTTTGATTGTAGGAAGTATGAACCTTACCTGTAACCGGGCTGATAAGTTGCGGTAAAGCATCGATATAGGTGCTCAGTAATTTTTTTAGACCGCGATAATCTAATATTTTGCCTATGATAGGATGCTTAGAGCGAATTTTCTCCAGTATATCCTCCGATGTGGAATATTGTCCGGTTTTTGTTTTCTTGGCTTTATCGTCCAGTTTTAGCCGATCAAATAAAACTTCGCCCACTTGCATGGGTGAACTTACGTTGAACTCAAAGCCGGCAATAGAGTGAATCTCTTTCTCCAGTTTCAACATCTCTTCTGTCAGGATTTCAGAGCTTTGGCGCAATGCTTCGCTGTCAATCCGTACGCCTGTTCGTTCCATGATGGCTAAAACGCGCATCAGGGGCATTTCTATCTCGTAGAAAAGATTTTCGAGTCCGTTGGATTTTAATTCTTTCTCCAGAACCTGTTTTAATCTGAAGGTCACATCCGCATCTTCGGCTGCATAATCGCAGAGTTTTTCAATCTCTACGCTGCGAATGTCGGCTTGTTTTTTCCCTTTTGCCCCGACGAGATCTTCGAAATGAATTGTCCGGTATTTGAGGTATATTTCGGCCAGATAATCCATGCCGTGACGCAGTTCCGGTTGAACCAGATAATGTGCAATCATGGTGTCGAATAATTTACCTTTCAGATCTATGCCGTATTGCGCGAGCATTAAAAGATCGAATTTGATGTTTTGTCCGATTTTTTCAATCTGATTGTTTTCGAATACTGCTTTGAATTCATGTAAAACTTCATGAGCCTCGGCTTTATTTACCGGTAGTGAAACGTAATAGGCTTCGCCTTCTGCAAACGAAAAAGAAAGTCCTACCAGATCAGAGCTAAACATGTACAATCCTGTAGTTTCGGTATCAAAACAAAATGACCGCTGGATAAATAGTTTTGAAATTAAATCCGAACGCTTGATCTTTGTGTCGACAAGTATGTAGTTGTGAGGAGTGTCATTTATTGATCGCAGTCCGGTGAAGTTTTCATCCGAAGTAGCGGGTTGCTGGCTGACAACAGACTTAGCCGGTTCAACCGTTTGTTCCGGAGTTCCGAAATCGTCGAACAAAGACATTTGCCCCGGATTCTTTTTTGCTTTTGCAAAGCCGATGCTTGGCAATGACTGATCGGGTGGGAGCGAAGAAAAAGGATTTGCTCCGACTTTAGCAGACATGGTCCGGAACTCCAGTTCGTCGAACAGAGCGCGTAGCTCAGGTTCATTTCGGGATTCTATTTCCAGACTTTTTTCGTCGAATTCGACAGGAACATCAATTTTGATAGTAGCCAGAAAGCGGGAGAAGACAATTTGTTCTTTGTTTGTCTCTATTTTTGTTTTTAAAGCCCCTTTTAGCTCTTCTGTACGCTCGAGCAGGGAATCAATGCTTCCGAATTCTTTGAGTAGTTTTACGGCCGTTTTCTCGCCAACGCCCGGACAGCCCGGAATATTGTCGGATGCGTCGCCCATAAGTCCGAGTAAATCGATGACCTGTTCGTGGCTGTCTAAATCATATTTGGCTTTTACTTCCGTCGGTCCCATTATTTCAAAACCGCCGGTATGTTTGGGACGGTACATGAAAATATGATCGGACACTAATTGTCCGTAATCCTTGTCGGGGGTAAGCATGAAAACTTCGAACCCGGCTTGCTCGGCTTTTTTTGCCATGGTACCTATCACATCGTCGGCTTCGAAACCCGGAACTTCGAGTGCCGGAATGTTGTATGCTTTGATCAGGTCTTTAATAATGGGCACGGCCAGCCGGATATCCTCGGGAGTGGCTTCGCGTTGCGCTTTGTATTGTTCGAATGCTTCGTGACGAAAAGTCTTTCCTTTCGGGTCGAATGCCACCGCAATGTGAGTTGGTTTTTCGCGTTTCAGAACATCCTCCAATGTATTTACAAACCCAAATATTGCTGAGGTATTCAGCCCTTTGGAGTTGAACCGGGGGTTGCGGATAAAAGCATAATAAGAGCGGTAAATGATGGCATAGGCATCAATCAGAAATAACTTTTTCATGAAACTTGAAATTTATAAATGCAATATAGGTTTGTGAAAAACAAATGCCGGGGCTAAAGTGTTTGAGCCTAAAATTTGTTTTGACTGTAAAAGTAATTAAAAATTGCACAGAAATAAAGCCTGACAGTTAAACAAACGGCAAAATTGTTTACTTTTGCAGTGCAACCAATATGAATGTTCAGATGAACTTTATTGAAAATATTAAACAACCCATTATTCATGAAATGCAACTGTTTGCAAAAACATTTGCTGAGGCCCTGAAAACGGATAATCCGATGCTTGAGTCTGTAAATGAATACGTACTTCAAAAAAGCGGAAAGCAATTACGTCCAATGTTGGCACTTTTGTCTGCAAAATTGTGTGGCGAAGTGAATGAAGCAACTGTCGTTTCGGCACTTTCGTTGGAATTACTGCATACGGCCAGTCTGATTCATGATGATGTGGTAGACGACACGCTTGAACGCCGCGGTAAGCCGTCGATTAATGCGCGTTGGACTAATAAAATAGCTATCTTGTCCGGCGATTATATTTTGTCAAAAGCTCTTGTTTACGCCACGAAGACCAATGATTTGGCTATTCTGAAATCGATTGCCAATATTGGTATGCAACTTTCGGATGGTGAATTGCTTCAGTTGGTGAACTCTCAGATTTCTAAAACTTCGGAAGCTAATTATTTTACCATTATCCGAAAAAAAACAGCCTTGTTATTCTCTACCTGTACCGAAGTCGGAGCTTTGTCGGTGAAAGCTGATAAGGAATCGTTGGCACATCTCCGCAGCTTTGGCGAATATCTGGGTATCTGTTTTCAGATAAAGGATGATATCTTTGATTATTTCGAAGATATTCAAATAGGAAAACCTACCGGAAATGATATTCGCGACGGGAAAGTGACATTGCCTCTTATTTATGCCCTGCTCAATACTACCGGAACTGAAAGAGAACATGTACTGGCTCTGATAGATAATAAAGAATTTACGCCGGAAAACATTCATACGATAACACAATTTGCACATGCCAACGGAGGTGTGGATTATGCGTTGTCGCAAATGGATGTATATAAAAACAAAGCCATCGAGGAACTCAATGGCTTTGCAGACAGCGACGTTAAACGTGCGCTTATATTAGGTGCTGAATATGCGGCGTCGCGCACATTGTAAATCCGGAGATTAAAAATACTTTACTTCTTTTCCTTCGATAGAGCTCAGCAGGTTGTTTGCCAAACGACTTGCTCCGAAGCGGAACATGGTGTTGTTCAACCATTCTTTGCCTAACACTTCTTTTACGATGGTGTAATGTTTTACGGCATCTTCGGTGGTTGATATTCCTCCGGCAGGTTTGTAACTTACTTTTACACAGGTCTTCTGATACCATTCCTTGATGGCCTGACACATTATATAAGTAGCCTCAACGGTAGCTGCTACGGGAATTTTACCGGTAGAAGTCTTGATGAAGTCGGCACCAGCATTCATAGCCAGGATGGAAGCTTTTTTGATGTCCGAAGCTGACTTCAGTGCACCTGTTTCCAGAATAATTTTTAAATGTGCATCGCGGCATGACGATTTGATCTCGGTCAACTCTTCGTGCACTTCTTCGTAGTTTCCTTCCAAAAATTTACCGATCGAAATCACCACGTCTATTTCGGTGGCACCTTCGAGTACCGCCATGGCAACTTCGGCAATTTTTACTTCGATAAAGGTTTGCGAAGCCGGAAAGCCTGCCGCTACAGAGGCGATGCCAATGTTTTCGGTGAGGTGTTCTTTTACTATAGGAACTAAAGCCGGGTATACGCAGATGGCAGCTACATTGGGTAACTGAGGATAAACAGCTTTGAAGCCATTCACCTTTTCTACCATAGCGATGATTTCGGCATGTGTATCGGTTCCGTTGAGCGATGTCAGGTCTATTTGATTCAGACATTGCTTGTACACTTCTACATTGTCGTTTTCGGCGTAATGATTTGCCAGAATTCTATCAATATCCTTTTTTACGCTTTCGTCGGTTATATTGCAATCGTATTGCTTAAAGAGGTCGTCAAATTTGCTCATGTTGGTTGGAGTTATGGGCCTAAACCCCCAAAGGAGTTTAAAGGTCGGTTTATTTATTTCAATTTATCGTTTTCCAGGTGTCGCGTTTTGTCGCGGTCTGTTTTCTTCAGCATATTTTTTTCAAATGCTTCGGTGAGATTAATGCCGGTTTGGTTGGCCATGCAAATAAGCACCCACAGTACATCTGCCATTTCGTCGGCCAGATTTGCTTCTAAATCTGATTTCTTGAAAGACTGATCGCCATAGGTGCGGCTTACCACGCGTGCAAGTTCGCCCACTTCTTCGGTAAGAATGGCCATATTGGTCAACTCGCTGAAATAGCGAACGCCGTAGGTTTTAATCCATTCGTCGACTTGTTTTTGGGCTTCTTCCAGGGTCATTTAATCTTCGTTTAGTCGGGCAATGATGGTTTCGTTGCCGGTGGTTGAGTCGCCTACCTGTACAAAAATTTCGGTACCTTCGGGGAAGAATAAGTCAACGCGTGAACCGAATTTGATAAATCCCAGGTGTTCGTTGAGGTGACATTTTTTGCCTGCATGTGCATAGGTAACGATGCGGCGTGCCAGTGCTCCGGCAATCTGACGAACCAGAATTTGTGTTTTACCTTCCGATTCGAGTACAACCGTAGAACGTTCGTTTTCGTGGCTCGACTTAGGTAAAAAGGCTGCCATGTGACGTCCACTGTGATGAATGGATTTGATGACGGTTCCTTTTATAGGGTACCAGTTAGCATGTACGTTGAAAACGGACATGAAGATGGAAACCTGAATGCGTTTGTCGCCAAAATATTCTAATTCTTCTGTAGGTTCAACCACTACTACAGTTCCGTCGGCCGGTGCAACTACCAGACTGGGATCGTCGATGTATACTTTGCGTGGAGGATTGCGGAAAAAGTAGGCAAAAAAGAACAGGAGTAAAGCCGAAATGATGATATTGATAATGGGCAGTAATCCAAATGTAAAATGAGTGTAAATATACAAGTTGACGAATAAAAGAACTAAAGCAAGTGTACCTAAAATTAATCGACCCTCCTTGTGAATTCTTACGTATCTCATGCGCTCTGTGTGTTTTTTGTTTAAAAAATAATGTTTAACCGGAATTTGTTTCCGCTGTTAGTGAGTGTTGTTATTCTAATTTGTGAAACAAAAGTAACGAAAAAGAATCAGTGTCGCAAGGGAGTGCCGTAAACTTTTCTAATCCGGCAGAATTGATTAACTTTGCCGCTTGATTTTTAGAATAAAGAGCTATTTATTTAAAAAATCATTTGTCGGCGGGTTTTGCCCTTGTCAGGACTGAAATTACAGCTGTTTTGTGCGCGCCGACGTCAGATAAATAGTTTCCGCTATTTAATGAACTATTTCTATTACATAGCACACATGTGGAACATCCCGATGCATTCCCGATTAATCGGGACAAGCAGGGAGAAATAATGGGAAAAAAAAGACTTCGGTCACATAGTAAAAGTATCTGACAATACTTTTTGCTTAGTCTGAAGGGGATTGTATCAAATGCACGCAAATAACGCAAACACCACAAATTTTCGAAAATAAGATTTGTATAGTTGAATATGATTTGCTGAATTTCAATTCAATAAGATTGCGTCATTTGCGTTCTAAAAAGACTTTTGAGACAGCCTCACGATGTGTTCTGAGTCTAATATTTTCTATATTAAAACTAATGTGAACTATTATGGTAAAAAATATAGCCATATAATTATCATTTACTCAACTGAAATTATAAATTTAAAATAAGACATGAATTTATCCCTTCTTACTGCTATTTCTCCTATTGATGGTCGTTACCGTACAAAAACCGAAGCTTACGCAGCTTATTTTTCGGAATATGCTTTGATGCGTTACCGCGTGTTGGTGGAAGTTGAATATTTTATAGCTTTATGCGAAATACCGCTGAAACAACTTGAACAAGTGCCTGCAGCAGTTTATCCAAAATTGCGCGCTATCTACACCGAATTTTCGGAAGCGGATGCATTGAAGGTGAAAGATATTGAAAAGGTGACCAATCATGATGTAAAAGCGATTGAGTATTTTATAAAAGAAAAATTTGATGCACTCGGTCTGGAGTCGTTCAAAGAATTTATTCATTTTGGCTTAACATCGCAGGATATTAATAATACGGCTGTGCCACGTTCTATCAAAGATGCGTTGGCAGAAGTGTATTACCCCGAGATGGATGAGCTGTTGAAAGCGTTGACTCACCTGGTGGATGAGTGGCGTGACGTGTCGATGCTGGCTAAAACCCACGGACAACCTGCTTCGCCAACCCGCCTGGGTAAAGAGATGATGGTTTTTGTGAATCGTCTGAACCAACAGCTGGCTACATTGAAGCAAACTCCGAACTCGGCCAAATTTGGTGGTGCTACCGGAAACTTCAACGCACACACGGTGGCTTACCCTGCCATTGACTGGAAAAACTTCGGGAATAAATTTGTGTCGGGCAAGCTGGGTCTTGACCGCGAACAATGGACAACACAAATATCCAACTACGATAATCTGGCCTCTCAGTTTGATGCCATGAAACGTATCAATACCATTCTGATTGATTTTTGCCGGGATGTGTGGGCGTATGTGTCGATGGAATATTTCAAACAACGGATTAAAGCAGGCGAAGTAGGTTCGTCGGCTATGCCGCATAAAGTAAACCCGATTGACTTTGAGAATGCGGAAGGCAATCTGGCGCTGGCTAATGCTTCGCTGGAGTTTATGTCGGCTAAATTGCCGATATCCCGCCTGCAACGCGACCTTACCGACAGTACGGTGTTGAGAAATGTGGGTGTGCCTTTTGCTCATACCATGATAGCTACACAAAGTATTCTGAAGGGCTTGAGTAAACTGCTGTTGAACGAAAAAGCTATCTACCGCGATTTGGATAATACCTGGGCGGTGGTTGCCGAAGGAATTCAAACCATTTTGCGTCGCGAAGCGTATCCATCGCCTTACGAAGCGCTGAAGGCTTTGACACGTACCAACGAAGGCATTAACGAAAAGTCGATTCGCGATTTTATCGAAACGCTGGACGTTAGCCAGTCGGTAAAAGAAGAATTGAAACGCATTACTCCACGGAATTATACGGGAGTTTAAATTGGCGGTAAGCGGTAAGCGGTAAGCAGTAAGCAGTAAGTGGTAAGTAGTCGGTAGTAAGTGGTAGGTAGTTGGTAGTGATTTTGGTACTATTGATTGTTATTTGTTTCTTGTTGCTTCTGGTATCTCCTATCTCTTATCTCGTAACTTTTATCTCGTAACTCTTATCTCTTATCTCGTAACTTGTAACTCGTAACTAAAAGAATGTTCAAATTTATAACACTCCTCAAGCGGTTTATTCCGCCGTATAAAAAATACGTTTTTCTGAGTCTGCTGTTTAACCTGCTTTCTACGGTTTTCAGCTTATTCTCTTTTGCTGCCATTATACCAGTGTTGCAAATCCTGTTCGGGTTGCAGAAAGTAGAAAAGGTCTATATGGCGTGGGGTTGGAACGATGGATTGAAAAACATTGTAGCTGCTCTGAAAAACAACTTGTTTTACTGGGTAGAACAGGTTATTCAGTCGGTAGGTCCGGGTTCGGCTTTGTTGTACCTGGGTATGTTTTTGGTTATCATGACGGCCTTTAAAGTGGGTACTGCCTATATGGGATCGTATTTTCTGATTCCGATTCGTACGGGCGTATTACGCGATTTGCGTCGGGAGCTTTACAAAAAGATCATCAGCCTGCCTATTGGCTTTTTTACGGCCGAACGCAAGGGTGATATCATGTCGCGCATGACGGGTGATGTGAGCGAAGTGGAAGCTTCGATTATGAGTTCGTTGGACATGGTGTTTAAAAACCCGATCATGATTCTGATTTACCTGGGCGTGATGTTCAGCATGAGTTGGGAGTTGACTCTCTTTGTGTTGGTACTGTTGCCTTTTAGTGGTTGGTTGATTGGTAAGATTGGTAAATCGCTGAAACGGAGATCGACGCTGGGACAAGAACAAACCGGCGAACTGCTTTCGCAGATAGAAGAAACACTGGGCGGACTGCGTGTGGTGAAAGCCTTTAACGCCGAGCACAAACTGGAAGCCCGTTTTAGTTTGTTGAACGAAAAACTGCGTAAAACCTTTAACCGACTGAACCGTCGTTACAACCTGGCTCATCCGGTGAGCGAGTTGCTGGGTACGGTGGTTATTGCCATTTTGCTTTGGTTTGGTGGGGTGCTTATTCTGGATCATAACAGCTCTATCGATGCGGCTGAGTTTATCTATTATATCGTGATTTTTTACAGCATCATTGCTCCGGCTAAGGATTTGTCGAAGGCTTCGTACAGCATCCAGAAGGGAATGGCCTCGCTGGAACGCGTGGATAAAATTCTGATGAGTAAAAATACCATTGAAGATCCGGAGCATCCGCAGATAATGCGACCTTTCTCGGACAGAATAGAATTCCGGAACCTGAGCTTTAAATATCAAACCGATTGGGTGCTGCAAGATATCAACCTGGTGGTGCCAAAAGGTAAAACGGTGGCGCTGGTGGGGCAGTCGGGTTCGGGTAAATCGACCCTGGTGGATTTGCTGCCGCGCTACTATGATCCGGTGGAAGGTGAGATCCTGATGGACGGTGTGAATATAAAGGAATTTAATACGCATGACATCCGTTCGCAGATGGGCAACGTCAATCAGGAAGCTATTTTGTTTAATGATACCTTCTTCAATAACATTGCTTTCGGGGTGGATAATGCTACGCTGGAGCAGGTGATAGAGGCGGCTAAAATAGCCAATGCGCATGAGTTTATTATGGGTACCGACAATGGCTACGAAACCAGCATTGGCGACCGCGGAAGCAAGCTCTCGGGCGGACAACGCCAACGGGTAAGTATAGCCCGTGCCATACTGAAAAATCCTCCGATATTGATTCTGGACGAAGCTACTTCGGCTTTGGACACCGAGTCGGAAAAAATGGTGCAGGAAGCGCTGGAAAAACTGATGCTGAACCGTACTACGCTGGTAGTGGCTCACCGCTTGTCGACCATCAAACGTGCTGACGAGATTTGTGTGATGCACGAAGGTAAAATAGTGGAACGTGGTAAACACGAGGAGCTGATTGCCCTGAACGGCTATTATAAACGCTTGTGCGATATGCAGTCGTTTTGAGGCAGCAGTAAGCGGCAAGTGGTAAGAAGTGAGCGGCAAGCAGTAAGCGGTAAGTAGACGGTAGTAAGTAGTTGGTAGTCGGTAGTATGTAGTATGTAGTTGCTGGTATGTAGTGCTGCGATACTGAGACTTGTTTATAACAAAACAGACCTTATTCGATGTTTTGACGAAAGAGTTTGATCTTATTGGTCAGGCTCTTTTTTTTGTCGCGGGCAGCGGGTTTCTTTGTTTGTGTGGGGCTTTCTTTCGGCAGGGGTGTTCAGGGCTTAAAGAGTCCGGAGTATTTGGCAGGTGGAAGGTAATTCTGCCCGGCTCGCCTGCGTTACGACTAAAAGGGAATGCTGAATAACTTGCTTGGTTTGCGTGCTGAAACAATTTAAGTGAATGAAATGCTAATTTGTGTGTCACATTCTTAAGTGTAAGAGTGAAAATACTCAACTCCAACGCTCCATTACTTAATTGTTATGCTTCCTGACACAATTGGTATGCGTGATATATTAATTATTTCTTAAGCCCCATTAAAACTTCCTAATGGATACTCTATTGGTGTGTGAAAATACTCAAAGCAAAATGTATCCCCATTAAAACTTCCTAATGGATACTCAATTGCTATGCAAAATACCTCTAACGTAACTAAAAATACCTCAGTGCGCCGTCAATATTCCTCAGTGCGGAACGAATATTCCTCGGTGCGGCATGAATATTCCCGAAGTAAAAGCAAAAATTCCTAAAACCGAAGGCAATATTCCTAAAACCGAAATAGAAAAACCCCGGTTGGAAAGCAAAAATACCGAGTCCGGCGTTCTGCCCGCTGAATGCGAAAGAAGAAATACAGCAATGGAAAGCAAAAGTACGGAACGGAGCGTGGCGATAACTGAATACGACGTGAATTTTCGGGTTTAGGTCGTAGCTAAGGAGGGGAGCATCAATCGGAACTCTGGCTTATTCACAAATTATACAGTTGAATATTACGGTGCAGCGCACCGTAATATTCAAGAGTCTAGAAAAAATGAATCTCAGCTTACCCCAAACCATGCTTATACTTATTCGTGAAATTGGCTTTTCTCCACAAAAAAAATCCGGCAGACTGCCGGGAAGCGGTCTGCCGGATAAGATGTAACACCCTTATTATTTTTTGTAACGTTTAAAAGGAATATTGCTTATTTGTTTGTATTGAGGCGATGTGGCTCCAAAGGCCGATTTTACGTATTGTTTTGCAGCCAGCGCAATGTCTATCAGACCGGTGTTGTCGGCTTCGAGCACTTCCATTCGTGCAATGTCGGCAGCTTCGTAGCGGGCAATGGCAGTAACCACTTCGTCGTTTAATGTTTTAAGCTCGGTGTAGTCGCTTTTGATTGTTTCTGCAGTGAGTTCCGGTTCGTTGGGTTTGTATTGAGGAATGCTCACCAGCAGTTGTGCCAGTTTTCCAAAGTTTACCACTTTGCGGTCGTAGGTGCCTTGATGACTTGTTACTTGCTTAACCTCATTACCTTTGGCTTTTTCGGCCGCAATTTCTTCATCGGTGAGTTTGTCGGTAGCCCGTTTGGCTCTCAGTTCGCGCACGATGGTTTCAACCTGATCGATAATTTGGGGTGTGGCACCACAAATGCGTACGGCGTTGGCAATACGGGTAACTTTGGGATCAATGCCCTCAAACTTGTTGCTGCGGGCAGCCCGGGCATTTTTTGTTGCCACTTCGGCTACATCCACGGCCGTGTTTGCAGCTAGTCCCCGCTGATAAAGTTTGGTGAGTTCGGGGATGGTGAGCGCAATAACCGAAGGGTTGTACTGAGTTCCAAAGGTTGTTATAGACGAAATTACGCTATTCATGTTTGTCACATTTTGCTCGTGACCGGAGCTGTTTGTTGCTTTCATAATGTCAGAAGATTTTTTTGGTTGAACTTTTTTATCCATACTATGTGAACGAACGACATGGTATGTTTAAATTTACGTCAGCAAATATAAAAACATTTTCTTATTCCTGTTTCGGTACCGATTCTCTCGTTAAGCTTTTTTATATTCCAGACTGTTCTGGTTTATCTCTTGTTTTTAGGTATTTAATGATATTTTTGGAGTTGCTTCCGGACGCAGTTTGAGTTCAAAACCTATTCGTAGGTATTTTATTTGAGGGTAGAAACCAATTTTGTTATAGATACAAATAAGGACTTAATTACATTTTTATTGTGCTTTTGATTTTTCGACATTCACATTATTTAATAGTTGAAAATGGCAAACCGAAATAAATTAAATAAAATGATATTGGTATAAAAAATATTTTTTAAATTTGACGCGGCAAATTCGCAAAATGCCCTGGCTAAGAAAGTCTTTTTAAGGTGATAGAGTGGTGCGGCTGAGCTGAATTGTTACACTTTTGTCTGAATCAGAATTTACAGAATTGGAGAATTTACAGAATAAGAAAGATATAAACCTGCATTTAATTCGCGTCTCAAATTTGGGTTATTGTGATTCCGGCAGTTTATAGAATAAGAAAAAATAAATATCTTGTCAATGGAAAAAGAATTTGAAAAAGGATTGTTGATCAATTTTGGAGCTAGAAGCTTGCAGTATAAACTGATATTTAATCCCAATCTTAATTCTGAAAATTTTCAAATTCTGTAAATTCTGATTCAGACAAAAGTGCGACAGCAAACACTCCCGCAAATGGAACATTCCGTGCAACGGATACCGCCAAATGCCCATAGCCTCGGTCGTTAGCAGTAATTCTAAAAAAAGAAAGAAAACTTATATTGTAAGCTTATATAGCGACTAGAGTCAGATTATAAACGAAATAAATATGAAGAAATTAATTGCGCTACTAATTATTTGTATAATCTCGACCTCTGGTGTACAAGAAGCTTACGCCAAGGATGACAACCCCATAAAAGACAAAAAGACAAGTGAAAAGAGAATAAAAAGTGACAATGATCGATTAAAAGTTACAGTTCAAATCACGAAAAAAACAGGTGCCTTCTATCATTTTAAAATGAGTATTCTTAATCCGACTGACTCTGTTTATGGTCTTTGGATAATGACTTGTTCAACTGAGGACAACATAAGACCTAACACTAGTTCAATTCAACTTTACGGACGCGGTTGTGATAGTAATTATGCAGAATTAATTGAAGTACCACCTGGGAAAGCACACATTGTTGAAGGAAAATTTACTGTATACTTAACAGCAATCAGACAAGAAAGAAATATACGACTTGGATTAATTCTTATTGCAAAAGAGGATTATGATTATTCGACCGGCGGGGCGACATTCGAAAAAAGAAATCAAACTAAAGGCATTATATGGTCTCAACCGATCAAGTACAATTGGTAAATACTGTTGATTGTGAAAATACATTCATCCAGATAAGACAAAAAGAACGAAAGAATAGAACTACTGCTAACACACGCTTTGTGTTCTGGCTGGTTGACGTGCTTTTAGCAGTCTTTGCGCCCGCATTTCCTTTGTCGTTCCACGACAGCGAATGCTCCCGCAAATCGCCATTGCCTATAGTCTAAGTCGTTAGGCGGCATTTAAAAAAAATAAAAAGAACGACAGATAACCAACAAATAAATCGCATGAAACTAATTTCGACAATCTTTCTATTCTTCCTGACTTTACAACTGCAAGCTCAACTAATTAGTGGAAAAGTCATTGATTCTTCAAGTGCAAAACAATTAGAATACGTGAATCTCGGAGTGATTGACACACCTTTAGGCATAACAACGAATGAAAAAGGAGAATTTAGTTTCGACATTAAAGGGCAATCACCCAAAGCAATAGTTCGGATTTCAATGATTGGTTATAAACCACAGACTTTCACAATTGAAGAACTTACGAACAAAGAAAACGTAATAAAACTAGTAAACGAACCAATTCAGCTAGGCGAAGTAACTATAAAACCTTTTTTAGGCAAATTGAAAAAGGTTGGCACGACTAGCTCTACTTTCCATGGAGGACTTTGTGGTTGGGGTGGCACTCAAAAAGGTAAAGGTCACGAGATAGGAACTAAAATTGAATTGGGGACTTCCCCGGTTTTATTAAGAGGTTTACATGTTTGCTTAAGCAGGCAATCATTTGAAAGTAGCTTGTTTCGGTTACACGTACGAAACATTGTTGACAACTTGCCTTCTGAAGAATTGCTCACAGAAAATATCATGATTCCAATAACCAAAAGTTCAGGTTGGGTAGATATTGACTTGACTAAGTACAATTTAGTGTTCAAAAATGATATTGCACTGACACTTGAATGGGTTAATGTGACTACGACAAACAAAACGAAATTCATCAAGATTAACGGAGAAGAGACATACTCCGTACTTTTTAATATGAAGCAAAAACAAGGAAGAATTTACCACAGATGGGGAAGTGAATCAAAATGGTCTTGGAAAGACGGCTCAAGTCCGAGCTTCTATTTGACAGTTCAAGAATAGCAAACAAAATTAAAAAATAAACGACTGCATAACACGCTTTTAGGTTGTTAGCAGCAGTAGTAAAAAAAAGAAAAAAGAGACCGACAATAGGTTGGAGAATCTTGAATAAACTGACCACTTTGTAACGTTTTAAACATTATGCAACTTGACAGATATTGTACTTTTCGACAATATTATTCTATTAGACTAACAATGAATTCAATTTTCAACAATAAACATAATTAATTACATTATCACCATTTTATGAAAACAAAGAAAACTATTTTATTTGGCTTGTTATGCACTTTTGCGTTAGTTTCATGTGGACACAATTCAATTGATGAGCCATCTGCTCAAGTAAATAAGATCCCAATTGACAGTATTTATTTTTCCTGTAAGATAAACGGAAATCTTATTGAAATGAAGAAAGCTCCTATTCTAGATCGTGATTATGGTATATCGATTCAAAGATTATACAAATTGCAAAAGAGTTCAAAGGATTCTGCTATAATCGCTTATACATACGGGTTTTATAATGACAATTATATTATTAAAATTGGAATAAGTAAATCATGCCTTCTCGATACAATTGCTATTCAAAATTTTAATTTACCTGATGGTATTAAAAAAGAAATCATGGAAAATAGTAGCTATCAAATGCAATTTATGCCTCCTCATACACAGATAAAGTTATCGCCATTCAAATATTCCGGGTTTTATATTGAGATTAATGATTTGAAAAAAAATGGTGTATATACAACTTACTACAATGATTTCTCAGAATACAACAATGAAGTAGAATACAACAACGTCTCAACGAATTCTGAATTCAATATAACAAAATCAACGGAATTAAATTCAGGAATATATGCTGACTATAAGAATGTTTGGTTTATTGATTCGAAGTTTAAATGTAAAATATACAAACGTGGGACAACTGCTTTCATTATGGAAGATGTGACAGATGGAGTATTGAGAGGTTGTTTTTGATTTTCGACAGTTTTGTGGAGTTTGACAGACATACGGACGAAAAGAAATTGCTTAACGAGACTTTTTACAACTTAACGGCTGAAATTAAAATGACTGGACGAAAATCAAACTACATGCTGCTAATACACACCTCGTTCATTGGCTGGCTGATCCCGATAAGTCGGGACAAGCTGGCGGTTTTGCTCCCGCATTCACTTTGTGGGTGGTTGTCAGAATCAGAATTTATAGAATAAGAAAAGATATAACCCTGCATTTAATTCGCGTCTCAAATTCGGGTAACGGTGATTCGGGCAAGTGTGCGATAATGAATGCTCCTACAAATGGAACATTCCATGTAACGGATACCGCCAATGAGAATAGCCTCGGTGGTTATGTGGCATTTTAAAACAGAGAATTCTACATGAATTATAAAGAGATACATACCGTTGGGCAATTAAGTGCTTTTGTAAAGTACTTCTGGAGATATGAACATTCAGGAGAAGATATAGAATACACAATTTTACCTGATGCGTGTTTTGATTTAGTAGTTGATTTTGAAAATAATGAATTAGAGAACATCTATTTAACAGGGATTTGGACTCAACCTATTAAATTAATAGTTACAAAAGGAGCTACGTTATTTGGGGTTCGTTTCAAAATCATATCAGCCGAATACCTATTGAATAGGGAAATAAAATCGCTTTTAAATGGAATGACTATCCTTCCAAAGGATTTTTGGAATATACATTTGGCACAAAGTACAGAATTTGAACAATTTTCAGCTGATTTGTCCGAACGAATGATTGGTGTCTTAAATAAGCAACCAGTAATTGATAATCGAATAAGCAAACTCTTTAATTTTATTTATAGTGAACAATTTCATCGGGTTCAAGAGCTTTCCGAAAAAACAGGTTGGAGTAACAGGCAAATTAATCGGTATTTCAACCAGCACTTTGGTTTTCCTTTGAAAACCCTTTTAAACATTGTTCGATGCAATGCTTCTTATCCAGCCATTGCAGAAGGAAAGCTTTATCCAGAAAAGGAATATACAGACCAAGCACATTACATTAAAGAAATTAAGAAATATACTGATAGTTCACCAAGTCAACTATACAGGAATGAAAAAGACCGATTTTTACAATTATCTGCCTTTAAAGTAAAATAACTTTGCACACATCAATTTTAAAGGAGAATTCAAATGAAAAAATTATTTTTAGCATCATCATTTAAAGATGTAGCGAGTCTTTTGCCCGATTTTACAAAAGAAGACTTAAAAGGCAAAACGGTAACATTTATTCCTACAGCAAGCATTCCTGAGTCAATAAAGTTTTATGTTGGTTCAGGCAAGAAAGCATTAGAAAAATTAGGGTTAACGGTTGATGAATTGGAATTGACCAAAGCAACAGTCGAAGAGGTATCTGATAAGTTGCAGAAAAACGATTATATATACATCACAGGTGGCAATACTTTTTTCTTGCTTCAAGAGCTGCAAAAAACAGGAGCGGATAAGATTATTATAAAGGAAGTTCTTTCAGGGAAACTTTTTATTGGTGAATCTGCTGGTTCAATGATTGTTTCTCCAAACATTGAATACGCTGAAGATATGGACAGTCCTAAAAAAGCACCTGAACTAAACACATTTTCGGCGTTGAATCTGGTTGATTTTTATCCATTGCCTCACCATACAAATTTTCCCTTTAAGAAAGCGGTTGAAAAAATAATTTCAAAATATGAATCTGAGTTAAAACTATATCCAATAAGTAATACACAGGCAATACTGGTGAATGGAGAAAATGTAACAGTTGAAACAAAAAATGAAGACTAAAAAAGGAAATTAGACCTGCAACTAAAATCAGAATGATTTTCATTTTCAAACAAGCAATTTTCGCTCGTAGTTTGTTTGAATGCGGCATTATTACCAGACAAAACTATAGGTTATAACAGAAACAAAAAGACAATTCTGCTATTTTGGAATAAAATCTTTGACGAACTGTCCGCACCGTGATGAATCTGTAAGGACAGATGACAGGAAATGAAGTTCAGAAAACAATAAAAACAAATAAATTATTTAAGATTTGGCAAGCTTGTATAATAAGAAAATCGCATTAAAAGTCGTAAAATTCCTATTTCTCATATTATGTTGCTTATATATGGGTTATACAATTGGAAAAGACGCAGCTCAACGAGATCGTAGAAATAACGAAAAGAATCACGTTCAGATAGACAAACGCAACAACTAGAGTACTTTTTCGCTGGGGTGGGAGTGATGGCTGGCGAAAAGAGAAAATGTGCATATTAAAGGTTGTTATGAGTCAAGGTGATAAATATTCCGAGGATATTCAGATTCTTCCGAATAATAAAAATTTTCCTTACCTTACGCTTGCTTTGTTTGGAGGGTGTTGACACAATAATTTATATAACTAATCAAAATGAATATCATGAAAAGAATTCAATTATCCATAGTTTTTGTTCTATTAGTGGCCTTATTGATGGCTAGTAATAATGCTAATAACTATTCAAAATCAGACGACTTAGCTAGCAGCTCTACTTTGTCGAGAATTAAAGAAACTAAAGGACTTAAACAACTGTATGTAAATAATGAACCATTTCTAATTATTGGAGCTGAATTATTAAATTCTTCTGCTTCTAGCATTGAGTATATGAAAGATAGGTGGGCACGCATTAGATCGCTTAATGTGAATACGGTTTATTTACCTATAACCTGGCAACAATTAGAACCAGAAGAAGGCATTTTTGATTACTCACTTATCGATAGCCACATAAAAAGCGCCTATGATAATAACCTGAAACTGGTTATTCTATGGTTTGGAAGTTGGAAAAATGGTGAATCCAATTATACTCCCGATTGGGTTAAAACAGATATGAAACGTTTTCCGCGTATGCTTTTTAAAGACCGGAAAATTTCTAACGCAATTTCCAATATTAATAGAAATTGTTTAAATGCCGATTTGAAGGCTTATAAAAAATTAATGGAGCGAGTTGCTCAGGTAGATAAGCATGGTACTGTGATCATGATGCAAGTTGAGAATGAGGTTGGTTTGTTAGGAAGTACAAGGGATTTTTCTTCTGAAGCTACTAAACTATTTGAACAGCAAGTTCCACGTGAATTAATCAAATACATTAGCAATAACCGAAATAAATTAAAACCCAACATTTCTGCGCCCTATATAAATAATGGTTCAAAAAGTCAGGGCACATGGGAAGAGGTTTTTGGAAAGTCACCAAACACTGATGAAATATTTATGGCATGGAATTACGCCAACTATGTAAATGAACTGGCAAAAGCCGGTAAGGCTATTTATAATCTGCCAACATACGTAAATGCCTGGGATGCCTCGGGATGCAATCTTATCGCTGGTGTTTGGCCTAGTGGAGGCCCCAATTACCTTATGCTCGATATTTGGCAAGCTGGTGCTCCTGCTATTGATATTCTTGCCAACGATAATTACTCACCAACATTCGGATTATCGGCTGCAAATTTTATACACAACAAAAATCCTTTGCTTTTACCAGAAGCCTGTGCAATTTGGATGAATGATACTATAAGTGCTGCTCCAAAAGCATTTTTTTGTTTTGGACATTTCAAGGCAATGGGCTTTTCGCCATTTGGTATCGATCATCCCGTTTATCATAGCAACCATCCCATAAAGAAAGCGTATGAAGTACTTGATATGTTGAGGCCGTTAATTACCAAAGCTCAGGTTGAAAATAGAATAAACGGTTTTATGGAAGGTGATAATGCATCACCAGCGTCTTTTCAACTTGGGGATTTTATTTTTAAGCCGGGCTATGACTTGCAAAAGAATTCACTTATTAAAGGATATGGGATGATCATTCAGATTTCTGAAGACGAATTTATTGTATCTGGAAATGCATGCAATATTGGGTATGAGTCTGCTGATTCTCGCAAACCAAATTGTCAGCTTCTTTCAGTTGAAGAAGGAAAGTTTGTTAATGGGAAATGGGCAAAAAAGAGGACTATAAACGGAGATGAGTTTGGAATAAAACTACCACCAAATCCTTATAATATAGCTTCAGATGTTTACCTCGATGATATCAGCGTACTTAAAATAAAACTTTTTAAATATTAAAGGATAACTATTCTCTGCATGTGGTATTAGATTTGTTATTGATATAATGAATATAAAACAAACACAACCTAATATGTAGGCTTACTATGGTCAGAACGACTTGGCAAGGAAGCGCTGGTCGAACCGTATTCCCGATAAGGAAAGTTTGTTCAACGACTGTCTGTACAGGCTGTCGGATCTTAATAAATATGGGCAAACTGTGCATTCACCTTGTCGTTTGCTTGGAGTGAAGGTTTACGAAAATAAATAAATACGCATTGGTTTGTGCGTTATGGGGTATTATAAAAACACAAACATTCAAGTTTATTTCGGTAGATCACAAATGGACGAAAGAATTTACTTCGGAAAGGTTCTTTATCTTTAATCATAAGGGAAAGATGATTCAATAAAGTAGTATCAATTTATAATTTAGTAATAATCAATTTATGGAAAACAAATCATTGGCAAAATCAGTTATTTTAGGACTATCAATATTGATAGGTCTTTCTTCATTAGGTCTTTTTACATACAAAGGTCTTAAAACTTTTAGTGATAAAGATCGTGTAGTTACAGTTAAGGGGCTTGCTGAAATGAATATGGTGGCAACATCTGCATATATAGATATAGATCTTCCCATTTCAGGAGATAATTTGCCGGAACTAATCAAACGGGGTGAAATTACGAAAAATTCGATAATAACATATTTGACAAAAAATGGATATGTAAGAAATGAAATAAAAATCAGCAACATTAACATAAAAGACCAAAAAAGATACTATGATACCCGTTGGGAAAATGGACGGCAAGTACGGGAAAAAATTGATAGATATTCAATCAGTCAAAGACTAACAGTCAAATCGAATGATATAAAGTCTACTGAAGACAAAAAATCTCAAATGGAGTTGGATTTAATAAGCAGAGGCTTAACATCGAATATAACAATTGACTATAATTATCCAGATTTAAACTCGATTAAACCCCACCTAATTGCAGAAAGTACAAAAAATGCTCGTGTCGCAGGCGAACAGTTTGCAAATGATTCTAAAGCAGAGTTGGGCAAAATAAAAACAGCATCTCAAGGACAAATAACAATTGCAGGAAATTATTCAAGTGATGATGAAGCCAGTGGAAGTGGTGAAAAACCAAAAGAACCATATATGCAAAAGGCCAGAGTTGTTAGCACAATTGTCTTTTTCTTAGAATAAAAATAGCATCCCATAATACATGCTTTGTTCATTGGCTGGCTGATCCCGATAAGTCGGGACAGGCTGTGCATTCCGGCAGTTTGCTTCCGTATTCACTTTGTGAATGATTGTCAGAATCAGAATTTACAAAATAAGAAAAAATATAAAGCGGTATTTAATTCGCGTCTCAAATTCGGTTAGCGGTGATTCGGACAGTTTATAGAATAAAAAAAATAAATATCTTGTCACTGGAAAAAGAATTTGAAAAAGGATTGTTGATCAATTTTGGAGTCACAAGCTAGCAGTATAAACTGATCTTTAATCCCAATCTTAATTCTGAGAATTCTCAAATTCTGTAAATTCTGATTCAGACAAAAGTGCGGCAATGAATGCTCCGCAAATGGAACATTCCGTGTAACGGATACCGCCAAATACAAATAAACTAGGTCGTTAGATGTAAGGCTGAAAAATAGAAAATGTATAAAAATAACGAAATTAGAAATAATCATTCTGTGTAAAACGATTACGATTCAACATCTTTCATAATGTCTCATTTTTCCAATTATTGAGTTCTTAATACATCTACATTTGTATCTTCAAATAATTTAAAACAAATGAAAATGAAAAAGATTTTTTATTGGGTAGAGATTCCAGCAGTGAATTTCGGCCGTGCTGTAAATTTTTATAGCAAATTGTTGGGTGTAGAACTCGAAAGTATTGATTGTGGAACTGAGAAAATGGCTTGTCTCCCTGATGATGCCGGAGCTATTTCGTGGACTCCTGATTTCAAACCATCGAAAGATGGTGTATTAGTTCACATGAACTGTGGAACTGACATTGATGGCTGGATTGAACGCGTTATAGCTAACGGTGGAACTATTGATCGTCCGAAAACCAAAATTGAAGTTGAAGGTCGGGGTTGGTTTGCCCTGTTTATTGATTCAGAAGGCAACCGGCTTGGATTGTACGGAGAATAATCCTTATTTACCAACTTCGTCATATCAAACGACGAAGTTGGTATTCATTTTTATTATTTTTGCAAATAACTAATGTGAATTGTGTTTTATGAACTTCCGTATAATTCAACCCGCTACATCACTATCGATGTATATTAAACATTACTGGTTTCTGGAAATGGAAGCCTTTGAAGCTGTGGGCGAAAGGATAGTTCCAACCGGGTGTGTAGAACTTACTTTTCACTTTGCCGACCATCTGATACAACGGAAACTGACGGACGAAATACAGCCGGGAATAATTATTTGCGGGCAGAAAACCGGGTTCTTCGATGTTTTGCCTACAGGGAAAATATCAATGCTATCTGTTCAGTTTTTTTCTCATAGTGCAAGTTTATTTTTTGATCTACCCATTAACGAACTAACCAACGAAACACTAGATCTTAAAGATATTATAGGAGCACCTGCTCGTGAATTGGAAGAACAGATCAATAATCTGTCCACACTCGAGGATAAGGTCAAACATATTGAGAACTTTCTTCTTTTTAGACTATCACGAAAAACAGAATATTCCTGGAACAGGATTTCTCATAATATCAATTTGATTAATCAATTCAATGGTTTGATAACAACTGATCAACTGGCTTCGGAGGCTTGTCTGAGCCGTAAACAGCACGACCGAATCTTCAAACAAATGGTTGGTTTATCTCCCAAACAATTTCTTAAAGTAATTCGATTTCAATATACACTTTATGCCCATCAGCAGTATCCCAGCGAAAGTCTAACCGAATTGGCTTATCGTTGTGGATTCTATGATCAATCACATATGATTAATGATTTTCACGAAATGTCGGGTATTACTCCAAAACAGTATTTCAATGATTGCATTAATCCTGCATCCGATTATTTTTGATTAAAAACATTTAGGTGCTATATATTAGAATAGAGAAACTAACAAAAAAGACTTAGAATGGAAAAACGAAGTCCTAACCGCCAATACATATGCTTCCTGTGGTCGGAACGACTTGGCCCCGATATAATCTGGGAAACGCCAAAGCGTCGGTTGAACCGTATTCCCTTTTGCCGGGAGCTTAATTCAATGGGTGTTGAAAATAATAGTATCTATGTCCGTTGATCGGCTACCCACAAATGGAACATTCCGTGTGACTAATACCGCCAAATGCGGATAGTTTTGGCGGTAGGGGGAGCTATAAAATAAGGTTTCGAACTATATAAAGAGCAAGATAAAAATGAAAAGCAAGATAATATTTTTTTTAGTTTACTGTGGACTCTTAATTTGTTTAGTAGGCTGCTCCTCAATTATGAGCATTGAAATCAACTCTCAAGCAAATAAAAACAACGTTGTACAAGACGATGAGAATCATACTGTAGGTGATGTAAAAGTCAATATGGAATATACCTTGTTATCCGTGAAAACAAGTGCATCTGAAAATTTGTCTTTTCCAATAAAAAACAAAAATTCAACCTTGAAAATTTCAAATGATGGAAAATTTAGTGGTTCTGCAATTCGTAATAGTTTCTTTGGAAAGTATACGAAAAGAGGGAATAATATAAACTTTGGAAATATCTCGGCTACACAAGTAAATTGTATAGAATGTAATGACATTGAGAATTTAATAATAAGCAAATTAGGGGAGGTTAATAATTTCGTCATTGACAATAAGCAATTGTTACTGAAAAAAGACTCGGAGGTTTTAATGATATATCATATTCATTGATGAAAACGAAACAATTGAAATGAAACGTTTTGCTCGAACCTGCGCACTCTATGTTCATTGGCTGGCTGATGCCGATAAGTCGGGACAAGCAGTGCATTCTGCGCAACAAATACCGCCAAAAGCGATAGTATAGGGCGCTTGCCACAAGCGGAACTTGATTAATTTAAAATAATTCGAAAAATGGAAAATAAACGGGTAATTTTTAAAAGCATTCTAAGAGCCAAAATAATAGGCAAGTGTTCTCTCTTAATGTTGATGTTTTCTGTCACTAGTTATGCCGCAGCAATTTCACCAGGTTTTAGCACTAAGGAAATAAAATTTGTCAGTGAAGGTATTTCACTTGTAGGAACTATTTTCACTCCAGAGAATGTTCAGGCAGCCGTTGTGATTGTTCATGGATCCGGACAGGAGAAAAGAATGATAAACTTTGCTACAACGCTAGCCAATAATGGAATTGCAGTTTTGACCTATGATAAGCGTGGTGTCGGAGCATCGGCAGGTCTATATGCCGGACCTGAAGTAGGAACTAACAATGTTGATTTTTCTAACTTAAATCTTTTGTCTTCAGATGCGAGTGCTGCTGTAAATACTTTATCTAAATCTCTATCAAATGATCAAATCCCAATCGGTTTAATAGGGGGTAGTCAGGCTGGATGGATAATTCCATTGACGGCAGAGAAAAATAAGAAAGTCAGATTTATGACAATATTCAGTGGAGCACTTATAACGGTTAAAGAACAATTGAGATTTCAATTTTATACGAATGGAGATGAAAAATTCTGGGATACGCACTCAGAAGAAGATGCACGGAAACATGTATTCAATGATCCGGACAAGTATGAGTTTGTTGACACAAATCCCAATGAGATTCTTTCTAAATTATCAATTCCGGGACTCTGGATTTTTGGAGGTAAAGACATTCAGGTTCCCGTGAATCTATCAATCGAACATCTTAATGTATTAAAGTCCAAAGGAAAAAATTATGAATATAAATTGTTTCCAAATCTGGGACATAATACGGCATTTTCAGGCTCTGAGGAGCCAATGAAGGATGCGATCAATTGGATGAAAAATACAGAAAAATTAAAGAATTACAAGTAAAAAACGAGATGCACAAAAGGCATGTATGGCCGGTTGAAATAAAGAATAAATAACAAAAAATTAGCAGAACCATGAGCGTAAGGAATTTTTGGGCAGTTCTCTTGAAAATATTGGGAATTTGGTTAGTGATAGGAGGATTCACAACGGTATCACAATTTATATCTGCATTTTCGTATATTCAGACTTTTAATGCTGGTTGGTGGAGTGCTTTGCCTGTAATCGGACTTCTTTTTCTGACAATTGCTGTATATATTTTTGTTCTATGGCTTTTTGTATTCAAGACTTCCTGGCTTGTAGACAAGTTGAAACTGGAAAAAGGATTTACAGAAGAAAGGCTTGAATTTGATATTAATAGTTCGTCAATTATCAAGATTGCAACGATTGTGATAGGTGGATTGATTTTTATAGATAGTTTACCACAATTTTGTAGACAAACTTTTGTTTTCTTTCAACAGAAGAGCATGCTAGTTGAAAATCCGGTGACAGGTTGGATTGTGTTTCATTTTGTTAAAATGGCTTTGGGTTATTTACTAATGACAAACAGCAAACTGGTTGTGAAATACATTGAGAGACGAGATAAGTAGACTAAGCTTTATATAAGAAAACGAACTGACGAAAATAGGTCACATAAGTTTTGGACTGACAGTCAGCCTCTGTTTTAATGAAGGGTAGGGAAGATTAGAGGGTTTGACAATAAAATTCCAACAAATTATTTTGTTTGAATTAAAAAACATAGGATACAATAACATTAAAATTAATAATTATGAGAAAGATATTATTATTGGCAATTTCGATATTCGGATGTTATCTATTGACCTTTTCGCAATTTAATAAACGACCTCAAATTGACTCAACTTTTAAAAATTCGTCATTTTATAATAGCAGAAAGACTTTTGGATCTATTGATTCTATTCACTTTAATTGGGGATTAAACAGCTTTGCAAATGACAATAACTTTCGTTCTCCTATACAGGCAAACAAAACTATGAACTATAGCCGAGGCTCATCGAGAATTGTTGAAATTCCAAAGTCGGTGGGCAATATGCCTTGTCTAAAACCACAGGGATTTTTCTCAATGCCAATTTCTAAACCAGATTCTACAGTAAAATATAGCTTGCTGATTAAGAAAACTAAATAATACACAAAGAAACAAATAGGCACACAGAATAGGAATAAGCAAATTTGATTCAACTTAGAACGAAGCGACTGAAATTAACCGATAATCCAAATCTTGCGAGCATCGGTACTGCCTTGTAATGATAAAAACAAATACGATAATATGAAACCCGATTATCTTCTGAAACAAATCAGTTTCATTAAGGAAATAGATAAAATCAAGTATATTCAACGTAAAACAAAACTATTTAATAGCAATAGGCCGGAAAATGACGCCGAGCATAGCTGGCATTTAGCGATGATGACTGTTGTACTTGCTGAACATTCTGATGCTCCTATAGATGTACTTAAGGTTATAAAAATGGTTTTGATACACGATATAGTTGAAATTGATGCCGGAGATATCTTTATTTACGATACACAAAAAAGTCATACGAACACTGACAATGAACTAAAGGCGGCAAAACGAATTTTTGGACTTTTACCAAAGGAGCAGGCCGATGAACTAATTGCAATTTGGGAAGAATTTGAGGCCGGGGAAACAACTGAAGCGAAATTTGCAAAGTCAATGGACCGGCTAGAACCGCTCTTACAAAACACTTCAAACGGTGGAGGTACCTGGAAGGAGTTTGATGTTGACTACAGCAAGGTATATGAGAAAAAGAAAGCTATTAAAGAGGGCTCAACCACGCTGTGGAATTATGCCGAGACCTTAATCAACGAAAGTGTAGATAAGGGTATTCTGAAAAAGCGGGAAGGCTGATTTCTGCTAAGAGAGTTTGTGGAATGAAGGGTAGGAGGGATAAGTGGCTCAGGTTTTCTGATAGTTTGCTAATATAGAAATAGTTTTTACCTTTGGACTCTGATTCTAGATGCGGAGAATATTCAATCTGATTCTTATATTTCGAAATAAGTAATTGCTCGATAATTGCATCAAAAAATCCGATACCAAGTCTCGTGGTTGCTACCTGCTGGTTTTCGAGTAATATATCATAAAAATTAAAAATACATCCAATATGTCGATAACTAATGAACAAGAATTAATTGGAATTAAAAAAGCAAGCGAAGCAGTTGCCTATACACTCAAAGAAATGAGAAACTATGTAAAGCCCGGCATGAGCACCAAACAGCTGGATGACTTTGGAGGGCGACTGTTGAAGGAGTTTGGAGCCAAATCAGCACCGTATGTAAGCTACGGTTTTCCGGGTTGGACCTGCATTAGTGTCAATAATGAGTTTTGCCACGGTATACCGTCTGACAGCAGAATATTACAAGAAGGCGATTTGATAAATATAGATGTTTCTGCAGAGCTAAATGGATTTTTCTCGGATAATGGTGGCTCTTTCGTGCTGGGAAGTGACCAACACCAGTATCAGGATCTTGTAAATGCCTCTAAGGATATTCTGCATAAAGCTATTTACAATATAAAAGGCGGAGTCCGCATTTCGGATATAGGACTTTTGATAGAAACTGAAGCTAAAAAACGAGGCTACAAAGTAATCAAAAACCTGACCGGACACGGCGTAGGAAGAAAACTTCATGAAGCCCCGGACGAAATACCTAATTTTAGAGACAAGCATAATACCGGACGATTTCGTAAAAATTCGGTTGTGGCTATCGAAACCTTTATTTCAACAACTTCAACCTACGCCGAGACTTTGGGAAATGATGATTGGACTATGGTTGGAAATAAAGGTGGTTTTATGGCGCAGCACGAACATACAATTATTGTAACGGATGGAAAGCCGATAGTGCTCACCGAAATGAACGAAATCTGGAATTAAAAAAAGCCAACATTATACCGTTTCTTTGCGCATGCCGTTTTACTGCCGAAAAATCAGGTATTGCTATGTGCGCTGCTAATAGCATCGAACTCGCAAGCTTGTAAGCATTTTAAGCACCCTGTACATTTATCGGGATCGGATATAATTACATGTTCATGCACAAGGGTATTGCCAATAAATAAAAATGATTTATCAATTACATCGTTAGGACAAGCTTCTGTGCATTTCCAACAGGCTGTGCAGTTGTAGCTATTCAAATTTATAAATGCAGTAGATGTGTCTATTTTATCTGCGAATGATGTTTTCATAATTTTATTTTGATTTTTTGTTATCGTTCCTTACAGGCCACAAAGCTATTGGAGATTCTTTTATTTTTGAAGAAACTCACGGTTGTAACTCTGTTTGGAGTTATTTGTTGCTCAGATTTTAAGGAAGCGTTTCCCGTTCTGGAGGGACATGCAGATTTGGCCAAAACGAGCCGTATCAGAAGGGGCGGGAATTCTTATTCTATATGATTTGAAGTAGATTTATTATCTTTCTTTTATAATTAACGTGAGTCCGACTTTTCATCTCTGTCTATCGGAACTCACGTTATTTTATAATACTATCGTTTAAATAGTATTCAGAACCTGAATAGTTTTGCTATTTCAGTTGCTTATTATACAATTCCTTTTTTCGAATTGCGTACAAAAGCAATAATGTTGCGGATCTCGTCGCTCATAGGAACTTCTTCTTCTACACGCATAGCAGCATCAATAAGGCTTACATTGCCATGGTATATTAATTCGTAAGCATGAGCAATATGTTGAATTATTTTCTCCGGGAACTTGTGGTATTCCAATAGCTTCACATTTACGCCATAATAGCTGGTAGGGTTAGTAGACGTAACGATATACGGAGGTACATCCTTACGGAATCTGCAACCTCCTCTTACCATACTCCAGCTACCCACATGGGTGTCTTGAAACATGCTTACCATGGAGCTGAATATTACATGCGACTCAATAACGCAGTTGCCTGCAACGATTGATTTAAGACCTAACACACAATGATCGCCAACACGTGCATCGTGACAAATGTGTACACCTTCCATCAACGAGTTATCGTTACCGATTACAGTTTTTCCTCCGGCACTCGACGAACGGCTTATAACCACGCTTTCGCGAAAGACATTGTTGTTACCTATCTCTAAAATGGTATCTCCACCTTGGTAATTGAAATCTTGCGGAGCTGAACCGAGCACACTGTTCTGGTATACTTCGTTGCCGTTACCCATGCGTGTGCCGTTTAAAACACTTGCATAAGGCATTATCGTACAATTATTACCTATTTCTACATTCTTATCAATATAAGCAAAAGGATGGATGGTAACACCATCTCCTATTTTTGCTTCGGGACTGACAAAAGCCAACGGGCTGATTATATTCATGTTTATGTTGTTTAAAGTTGTTTATTATCTTCCACCACCCAAGGCTTGATACAGGTTGATAACAGCCTGAATCCGTTGAAAACTATCAGCCACGTCTGACAAGCTTGCGCTTAGTAACGATTGTTGAGCTGTAAGTACTTCCAGATAGGTAGATGATCCGTATTTCATCAGCTGCTGAGTTTTATCTACCGAGCTGTTTAAAGACTCTATTTGCTGTTTGCGTTGAATGCATTTTTCGCCGGCAACCTGATATTGGTACAAAGCGTTGCTTACCTCGCTACCTGCAGCCAAAATACTTTGCTGAAAAGCAAGCAAAGCTGCCTGTTGTTCCGCTTTAGCTATTTTTAGTCTTGCTGTGTTAGCACCTTTGGTAAACAAAGGCTGTGTAAGTGATCCTACAGCCGATAATAAAAACTTTCCCGGATTAATAATAGCACCTCCGGCACTGTTAGTCCATCCGGCAGATCCACTTAATGTAATCTGAGGATAAAAGGCAGATCGTGCTTGATTGGTGCTGTAATAAGCACTAGCCAGTGTCATCTCCGCTTGTTTTACATCCGGACGATTTGAAAGCATTTGCAAGGGTATACCAGCCGATAATTTTTCGGGCAGATGTTGATCGGCAAGTGTACCACGTTGAATTTGCTGCGGACTCTGTGCAAGTAATAAAGACAAGGTGTTTTCCGTTTCACGAATCTGGCGACGCAAATCGGGTAAAGTAGCGCTTACCTGATAATAGGTTGCTTCGCTTTGCGATACGGCAGCTTCGTTTGTCATGCCAGCTTTTTTCATTGCTTTCATGGTTTCTACATTCTCGCCCCACATTTTTGTTGTTTTCTCAGTAATGTCCAATTGTTTGTCGAGCATCAGGAGTGTGTAATAACAGTTGGCAATATTTGCAATGACCTGTGTTTGCACAGCCTGACGGTATGCTTCACTTTGCAAAAGAGAACTTTTGGCTCCGCGTTTAGCATTCAGCAATCCACCGAAGGCATCAACCTGCCAACTTGCCGTTACCGGAAGCGAATAGGTTTCGGCTGTAATGCCACTAAAACGGGAAACAGTTCCTTGTGGTGCAAGTGCAAATGATGGAGCAAACGCCAGTTTTGACGCCAGCAGGTTTGCTTTAGCCTCATCTACACGAAGCATGGCAGTTTGCAAATTTACATTGTGCGCAAGTCCTTTTTCTATCAGAGTCTGAAGTTTCGGGTCGCGGAACACTTCTTTCCATGGCAGATTGCCCATATTGGTAGTATCGGAAGCCAATGTATCTTTTACAGATACTGTGTCGCGGTACATTCCTGAAGTGGCTACCTTCGGCCTTTTGTACGATTTATAAATGTGGCAACTGCTCAATAAAGCAGCTGCACACATGGTTAGTATTATTTGTTTTTTCATTCCGATTAATCTTTATCAATTTTAGTATACTGCTCTAGTTCAGGTATAACCTCACTTACATCCATGCCTGTTTTCTCAATAGGTTTAATCTTTTCCTGTAGATATTCAAACACTACGAATAAGCCCGGTACTACGAATATCTGGCACATTACACCGATCAACATACCACCGATAGCACCACCTCCCAGCGTTCTGTTACCATTAGCACCAACACCGCTGGCAAACATCATTGGCAACAGACCGATGATCATAGCTAATGATGTCATCAAAATAGGGCGTAGACGAGCTGTTGCACCTAATACTGCCGACCAGGTGATACTCATACCTGAATGTCTTCTCTGTAGGGCAAATTCGGTAATCAGGATGGCATTCTTCGCTAACAGTCCGATCAACATAATCAGAGCAATTTGTAAGTAAATGTTATTTTCCAGTCCCATAACCTGTGCAAAGATAAACGTACCTGCCAGTCCGAAAGGAATGGACAGAATAACAACTAAAGGAAGTACATAACTTTCATATTGCGCGCTTAGTAGCAAATAAACGAAAACAAGACATAAAGCAAATACTATAGCAGTAGTATTACCTCCTCCCGTGCTTTCCTCTTCACGGGTCATACCCGAAAATTCATAGCCGTAGCCGGTAGGCAATGTTTGTGCTGCAACTTCCTGAATGGCCTTTATGGCCTGACCGGAAGTGTAACCCGGCGCCGGTGCTCCATTGACCGACATGGATGTAAACATATTAAAACGATTAATGGCATCAGGTCCGTAAACCTTTTTGATGGTCATAAATTGAGTAATAGGTGCCATCTCTGCTCCGTTGCGCACGTAAACGCTGTTTAATGTTTCCGGAGAAATCCTATATTTAGCATCAGCTTGTACGTAAACTCTGTAAAGCTTTCCGAACCGGTTAAAGTTGGAAACATACATACCACCGTAATAGCCCTGCAAAGTTTCCAGAATTGTATTAGGGCTTATACCGGCTTGTTTACACTTTGCCGCATCCACGTCAATCTGATATTGCGGAAAGTTCGGATTAAAGAAAGTCATCGCTCTTGCAATTTCGGGACGTTGATTAAGCTTACCCAAAAATGCCTGAGATGCTTCATTAAAGTTCTCCAGACTTCCACCCGTTTTATCCTGCAAGTTCATTTCAAAACCATTACTCATACTATAACCCGGAATCATTGGAGGTGCAAATATCAATATTTGCGCGTCTTTTATCTGAGCGGTCTGCATATACAACATTCCAATTATGCTGTTTACATCCTGACCTTTATGTTTACGTTCGTCCCAATTTTTCAGTTTGCAGAAAAATGAACCATATGAACTACCTGCTCCCGATAAAAGCCCGTAACCACTAATTAAAACATTACTTTCTATGGATGGATTAGTCTTAAGTATCTCGGTTACTTTTCTCATCGTCAATTCTGTTTGTTCTTGCGATGTTCCCGGTGCCATATTTACAGTCATCATAAATGTTCCTGTATCTTCATTTGGAACCATTCCGGTAGGTGTAAACTTCATCAGAAGCACTAATACAACTATACCGATAGTTACCATGGCAAATGAGATCCAACGATGTTGAATAATCCTTGTTACACTGCCTTTATATTTTTCAAGTATTACTTCATAAGTCGTGTTGAAAGCTAAATGGAAACGCTGAATAACGTTGAGTGGTTTGCCGTGTTCTCCTTCTTTATGAGGTTTCAGGAAAATGGCACAAAGAGCCGGACTGAGCGTTAATGCATTTAATGCGGAAAGTCCGATAGCTACTGCCATGGTAACACCAAACTGACGATAGAATACCCCTGAAGTACCACCCATAAAACTTACGGGAATAAACACAGCCATCATCACCAGTGATATGGAAAGGATAGCCCCGGAAATTTCATTCATGGCATCTATAGATGCTGTTTTCGCCGAATCGTATCCCTGATCCATTTTTGCATGGACCGCTTCCACCACCACGATGGCATCATCCACCACTATGGCAATGGCCAGGACCAGTGCGCTTAAAGTAAGCAGGTTTATACTAAATCCAAACAGGGCCAACAGTAAGAAGGTACCAATCAACGCTACCGGAATAGCTATTGCCGGAATTAATGTAGACCGGAAATCCTGTAGGAAGATATACACAACCAAGACCACTAAAAGAAAAGCTTCAATCAATGTTTTGATTACTTCCTCAATAGATGCATCCAGGAAGTCATTGGCATTTACCATCACGGTGTACTTAACTCCGGCAGGTAAATCTTTTTCTGTCTGTTTTAGTAGCTTATTGACATTGTTGATAATCTCAGTAGCATTGGAACCTGCAGTCTGATAGATCACACAAGTCACCGCATTATGTCCGTCAGTATAACTGTTTACACTTTTTGACTGAGCTCCTAATTCAATACGTGCAACATCTTTCAGTCTAAGTACATTTCCATCAGCAGAGGCTTTGATAACAATGTTTTCAAACTCTTCGACTTGTTGCAAACGTCCTTTAGATTTCATGATGTACTGAAAGGACTGGTTTCCGTCTTCTCCGAATTGTCCGGGAGCTGCTTCTATATTTTGTTCGGCCAATGCTGCTGAAATATCATTCGGAATCAACTTGTACTGAGCCATAATTTCCGGTTTCAGCCAGATACGCATGGAGTATTCACGTGCACCCATTACAGATGCATCACCTACTCCGGAAACACGCATGATCTGAGGAATGATATTTATCTTTGCATAGTTTTGCAAAAATGTCTGATCGTATTTGTCGTCAGCACTAGACATGGAAAACACCAACAACATACTTGTTTGTCGTTTGCTGGTAATAACCCCGACTTTAGTTACTTCAGCCGGCAATAATCCCTGAGCTTTAGCCACACGGTTTTGTACATTTACAGCAGCCATATCCGGATCAGTTCCTTGTTTAAAGTAAACACTGATAGAAGCCGAACCATTATTGGAAGCCGTCGAGGTCATGTAGGTCATGTTTTCCACCCCGTTTATCGACTCTTCCAATGGAGCAATTACACTGTTCATCACTGTCTGAGCATTTGCACCAGTGTATGTCGTCGTCACCTGAATTGTTGGCGGAGCAATATTTGGATATTGCTCAACAGGCAATGAATTTAAACCCAATATCCCCAAAATAACAATAAATATAGAGATTACTGTTGAGAGTACCGGGCGGTTTATAAATTTATCTAATTTCATATTTCTTCTGTGTTTGACAAATACTTACTTTTTGGGAGCCTGAGCTGCCGCTTGTTGAGCACTGGCTTTTTTTGCTGCTGCCTGTTCGGGAGTAATTTCCTTTATCTGCACTCCATCTCTAAGCGTTCCAACGCCTTCGGCTACAATTTTATCTCCGACTTTCAAACCTGAAGTTACAACGTAGTTCTGTCCGTCATCCAATGAAAAAATTTCGATAGGAGTACTTTTTACAGTCGATTTACTGTCAACGACGTATGCAAATTTCTTATCCTGCACTTCGTATGTTGCTTTTTGTGGAATAACGATGCAATTGTCCATTTTGTAAGGAATCAACACAGATCCGCTACCACCGCTTCGGAGAGTTTGATGTTTATTTGGAAATTTAGCACGTAAACTAACAGAACCGGTAGTCTGATCAATAACACCACTCATGGTTTCTACTTTACCTGTTTCGCCGTAAAGGTTTCCGTCTATCATTTTTAATTCAATAGCCGGCATCTTTTTCAGAATTTCTTTCGATGAATTACCACTGGCGGTAAGACCCAGTAACTGTCTTTCGGTGAGTGAAAAGTAAGCGTACATTTCTGAGATGTCTGATACTGTGGTAAGGGGAGTTGTTCCGGTTGGACTAACCAAACTTCCTACACGGAAAGGAATACTACCTACTACTCCATTCGATGGACTTACTACTCGTGTGTACGACAGGTTCTTTTGAGCGCTAATTAACTGAGCGTGTGCTTGAGCTAAAGATGCTTTGGCTGACAACAAGGCATTCTCTGCAGCTTGTAAATCATAAGATCCGATGACGTTGCTCTTGGCTAGTTCCCGTTTGTTTTCTGCTGTAAGTTGTGCTGTGGCAACATTGGCTTTGGCCACATTAACCGAAGCGCGGGCTACATTAACCGCTTCCTCGTATTGAACAGCATCAATTTTGAATAACATCTGACCTTTGTGCACAATAGATCCTTCGTCTACACAAAGCTGAGTTATAAAACCTGAAACCTGGGGGCGAATCTCAATATCCTGTTTCCCTTTTATAACGGCAGGATATGAACTTTTCAGTTCTACGTTCGAACTACTTAATGTAGTAACGGCATATTCCGGAGTCATAGCTCCACCCTGTTGAGCATTCTTTTTACAAGAATAGAAAGATAAACACACTAACAATAATACTCCAATAATTGATAACGGAGTTACAAACAATCTAATTTTTTTCTTAATCATAAACATCAACGTATTAATAAACATACTATGTACCTTTAAACAATTTGCAAAGATCGCAATAATTTAAACAATCGAAAAGTTCCAAAGTTCATAATAAATGTTCTATTTTTCCCTTTTTTTTTCAGTTTATAGAAATATCAGCTATATTTATGGTCAAAAAAAGAGTAAACCATGAATTCTGGCATTTCAAATCAAAATATAAACTCTGTTTCTATAGATGATCATTTCAGTATGTACTTTGGGGCTGCCAACTCTTTTCTGTTGGAATATCCAATACGCAGTGAAAGGGTTTATCTGGGCTTTTGTCTTGAAGGATGTGCTGAAGTTGAAATAAATCTGATTAGACATACCGTAACAAAAAATGAATTGATTCTGATTTTAAAAAATCACATTCTGTTTCATCATGCAATCAGCGAGGATTTTCGTTTCGTAACAATTTCTATATCAAACGACTTTTTTCATTCGATGTCAAATGAGTTGCGTAAATATCCACTTTATTTTCTTCTTAAACAAAAATTTCCGTCTCTTAAGCTGAATAACGATGAGATGAATCAGATTATGGAGTTTAATAATCTGATGTGGAAATATGCCGGAAATGAACAGAATAAATACAGATCAGACCTGGTTAGACATCTGTTATCCTTAGTATTCATAAATATTTATTGGTGTGCTGCAAAACAGAAGCTGGAGAAACCTCCAGCTTCGTCACGCAGAGAAGCAGTAATAGGTTCCTTTTTTTCTTTGATATTTGAGCATTTCAAAGAAGCGAAGGATGTTTCATTCTATGCAGATAAACTTTGTGTGTCTCCAAAATATTTGTCAACAGTAACCAAAGATGTTGTCGGAAGAACAGCAAAAGAATGTATTGATCATTTTGTGATCATTGAGTGTAAATTTTTACTTGATTCGAATTTGACTATTCAAGAGGTTTCACAGCAACTAAATTTTCCGAATCAATCCTTCTTCGGCAAATATTTTAAAAAACACACCGGAATGTCTCCTTTAAATTATCGGCACACAAAATAAGCAGCCATGTCGTTGGGTTGAGCATGTCGAAGTCATTTTTTCGTTGCAATCAGCTTTCATGAGCACGCAGCTAAGCAGGCAGAAAACAGCGTGGAAAGTAAATTGAATATAGCACTCTTGATTCGCATAAAACCCTAAATAGTCAATAGCAGTACTCTTTCGGTTAAAAATCAAACATAAATTAACTGTTTGATTCCTCACTTTTGTAGTTTCTATAAGAACAATACTTTATATAATGCTCTATGTTTGCGCTTGTAATTCTACAAGCGCTCTTTGTTTATTGATCGTTTTACACAATACTATGACAGGCAACCAATGATTGCAGCCACGATTCCTGTGAAGAATGAAAGCTGTATATTTCCTACAGGAAATGCTCCATTTCCTACAGAAGTTATTCCATTTCCTATAGAAGTTGTTTCATTTCCTACAGAAGATGCTCCATTTCCTACAGAAGTTGTTCCATTTCCTACAGGAGATGCTCCATTTCCTACAGGAGATATTCCATTTCCTACAGGAAATGCTTCATTTCCTATAGGAAATGTGTTGTTTCCTATAGGAAATACAACGTTTTTTTGCGTTAAATTAATGGGATTTGCCTGTTCTGTTATAGTGTTGATACAGTATAGGTGTCTATGTATCAAATGTTTACTTTTAATAATGTACAAGTATGGGTACACTAAAAGTAATAATATGTTTCACATCGAGAAATTATACAGATCTTGAATTAAACAACATGGCCTGTAAAATAATTGATAATATGACTGATAATGAGTATTTCAAGACTCCTACACCAACTTTGGTCGAGGTAAGAGCTGTTCAGGTTTCTTACGCTGCTTCGCTGATAAAAGCGTAAAAGGGTAATTTTAATTCAATGTCGTTTAGATAAGGATTCGCACACAGAATACACGGATTAGACGAAAAAATACAGAATAGAAATTCCATTTAAAATGCACATTATCAAAAATAGAATAATCAAATCAACTTTGCATGTTCTGTAAAATCTGTGTATTCTGTGTGCCTAACTAAACGACATTGAATTTTAATTCATAATTAGGAATTCATAATTCATAATTATCACCACATCATCTCATCACCACATCACCACATCACCACATCATCACATCACCACATCACCACATCATCCCATCATCCCATCATTATTTTGCAATTTTTTTATCGCTGTTTTTCTTTACTGCTATTGAGAGTAGGATAGACACAGTAAGTAACCCTACGATTACGCCCAGCGACGTAAAATTGGAAATATGGAAATTGTAATCGAATTCTGTGCAGAACTCGTTTACACACATTTTTATTCCAATGAATGATAAAATGCCGGATAAAGCATATTTCAGGTATTGGAAATAAGACATAATTCCGTTAAGCGCAAAGTAGAGAGAACGCAAACCAAGAATCGCAAAAATATTGGATGTATAAACAATAAACGGATCTTTAGAAACCGACAAGACTGCCGGAATAGAATCTACCGCAAAAATCAGGTCGGAAGCTTCGATAACCAGTAGCGCAATGAAAAATGGCGTTGCATAAAGTATTTTGCCCTTTTTGATAAAAAAGTGTGGATGAGACATATCATCGGTTACCGGAAAGACTTTTTTGAATCCCCGTATAAGAATGTTTTTGTTTGGGTCGTAATCATCACTCTCTTTTTCGAATAGCATTTTTATACCGGTATATAGCAGGAATGCTCCGAAAATATACATAATCCAGTCGAATTTTTGGATAAGCGCTACTCCGGCAAAAATAAATACTGCCCGCATGATAATAGCACCGATAATTCCCCAAAATAAAATCTTATGCTGATATTTAGGTTCTATCTTGAAAAAACTGAAGATCAGGATGAATACAAATAAGTTGTCGACACTCAATGATTCTTCAATCAGGTAGCCGGTGAAGAATTCGAGAGCTTTGACTTTACCAAGTGTATAATAAACTCCGATATTAAAAATAATAGCCAGCGAAATCCAGAATAAACTCCAGAGTAAAGCTTCTTTGACATGTACAACCTGATTCTTTTTGTGAAAAACAAAAAGGTCGAGCGTGAGCATAATAAATACAAATGCTATAAAGCCGATCCAAAAGCTGATGGTAACGTCCATTTTAAAGTTGTTTGATTGTTTCTGTTTCTTTGTTGTTGTGCCACCCGATTTGAGAAAGCGATGCAAAGTAAATGAATAAAACGCAAATATACAAAAAGGTTTGAAATTAAGGTTGGCTAAATAATTATTAAAGCTGTGGCCTTTAAAAGTTGAAAAATAACTACCTTTGCACGGTAAAAGGTTTGTTCTATTGGATTTGAATGTTGATTGAGGGGATGTTTTGTCTGAATTGTCGGCTTTAAATCTTAATATTGCGTTTGTTTAAACTATTAAATTATTTTCATGAAAAACACGCATTTTAAGACATGGTTTTTTTATGTATTGATGTTGATCGCTTTTGGCGTTTTTACATATATTCTATTTCAAAAAGGAGAATCATATAAAAGTTTAACTACTGTAAAGCAACATGTGCTGATAAGTGGAAACGGATTCGACTTGTTTAAAGGTTCTATTCTGCACAACTTGTTGGAACCGGCATCCATGCTTCTTCTTCAAATAATTTCCATTCTGCTTGTTTCCCGCATTTTTGGTTACCTGTTTGCTAAAATAGGTCAACCTACTGTTATTGGTGAGATTTTGGCAGGTATTGTTCTCGGACCTTCTCTTCTGGGTTATTTTTACCCCGATGCTTTTCATTTCTTATTTGCTGCAAATTCGCTGGGAAACTTATATATATTAAGTCAGATAGGGCTTATACTATTTATGTTTACTATTGGGATGGAATTGAATCTGAGTACGCTGAAAGAAAAAATAGGAGAGACCTACGTGATTAGCCATGCAAGCATACTTATTCCTTACTTCCTGGGAATGTTGTTAGCGTATTTTGTTTATGAGGAATTTGCGGCAAGCCAGACTACTTTTATCCCTTTTGCATTGTTCATCGGTATTTCGATGAGTATAACTGCATTTCCGGTATTAGCGCGCATTGTACAGGAAAAAGGATTGTCTAAGACGCATCTAGGAACTATTGCTATTGCCAGCGCAGCAAATGATGATGTAACTGCATGGTGCATATTGGCTGCTGTTATTGCTATTACTAAAACCGGAAGTTTTATCAGTTCATTGTATACGATCTTGTTTGCAGTGATTTATGTTGCAGTTATGTTGCTTGTAATTCGTCCATTTCTAAAACGTGTAGGGGAGATTTACAGTAATAGTGAAGTGTTGAATAAAAGTATAGTTGCTTTCTTTCTGCTGATATTAATTCTTTCTGCTTTTACTACTCAGGTAATTGGAATTCATGCCCTTTTTGGTGCTTTTCTTGCTGGCGTAGTTATGCCTCAACTACCTCATTTTCGCAAATTAATTATAGATAAGATAGAGGATGTGTCAGTAACCTTACTATTACCTTTGTTTTTTGTTTTTACAGGTTTACGAACAGAGATTGGTTTGCTAAACACACCATACCTGTGGTCTATTTGTGGTCTTTTTATTTTAGTTGCTGTAACCGGAAAGTTTGCAGGAGGAGCTTTTTCTGCCCGAATTTTGGGTGAAACATGGAAGGATAGTCTTTCTATCGGGGTATTGATGAATACGCGTGGATTGATGGAGCTCATTGTGCTGAATATTGGTTACGAAATGGGGATTCTACCTCCTCCCATTTTTGTTATGCTGGTAATTATGGCTTTGGTTACGACTTTTATGACTACACCGGTTTTATCGCTGATAAATCATCTGTTTCCCGAAAAGGATGTAGAACAAGAATATATTACCCATCAGGCGCAAGGCATCTTTAAAGCGCTGATAGCATTAGGAAATCCCGAAAACGGTAAGAACTTACTTAATGTGGCTAAAACAGTGCTTGATGGAACAAAGAACAGTTTGGCTGTAACTGCATTGCATATTACCCCTGGTACGGATACAAATCCGATTTATGGCGAGCAGTTTTCGGTAGATAGTTTCAAGGCCATAAAGGAGGAAGCCAATATATTGGCTACACCTCTTGATACAGCTTATAAAGTGACTGATAATATTGAACTGGGTATAGTCAAATCAACAAACTACAATAACTTTGATTTCCTATTGGTAGGAGCCGGAATTTCGTTGTCGGGTGTACCATTTTTTAAAGAAAGCTCTATTTTTCAAAATGTAACATGGCTGAATAAAATAGTCAACAGCATTTCGAAACAACAAACATTCTTTTATCCCGGTACGCTGATAAAAGATAAAACCCGCTATTTTATTGAAAACAGCAACTGTAGTGTAGGTGTATTTGTCAATCGTGGCTTTACAACTATCACTTCTACGCTGGTATTAATTCAAAGTGAGTCGGATGACTTTTTATTGCGTTATGCCCGCCGATTGATAAGAAACAATAGTGAGGTTAGTATTAGTATTTTGGATATAAATAAGCTGGCAGCAAGCAGCGAAGTTATTCGAAATGGAATTCACGAATTGCGTCAGCAGTACCCGAATGTGGTAAAAGTTGTCAAAGCATCCCGTTTAAGTTCCAGCGTACTTGCAAAGCACAGCTTTATGCTCATAAGTTACCCAACCTGGAACATACTTTCTTCTTCAGACAAAAAAGGGCTGGAGAATATACCTTCCACGCTGATTATAAATAAAAAAGTAAGTCGATTCCACACCGGCGCACGTAACAAAACGGTATCTAATCTATCGGCTGATTCGGTTTCGGATCATTTGTAATTTGCAGATATAAAAAAGCCGGATAAGGTATTCCTTATCCGGCTTTTTTATAGATTATTAGTTCATATAATCCCAAACCGGCAGCAAGATTGGTTTTTGTTTCAGGCTGCTGATTGCTTTTTGGTCAAGATATTTCCGATGAATGACTACACGAAACAGATACTCGTTGAACCATGAATCAGTAAAAGTAAGATAGCCTTTATTGCCGGCAGTTTCTCCCCAACTGTTTTCAAACTCCCATTTCACTGGTTTATCATTTTCATCCACATCGCATCCAATTAAAGTCATTGCATGTGTGGAACCGCTTTGGCGTGTTAAGACACGTGCTTTCTTTTCCATTTCCAATTTTACACCAAACAACGATTCATAATCGTACATTTTGGGATCTAAAACGCCGGTTTCACGGTTTGATTGTTTGCCTACATCGCAGGAAGCATACATTGGTTCATTAGCTTTAATAGAAGCTAAGGCTGCTTTTTTGATGTCTTCGTTTGGCAAGTTCAGATAAATCCAGTTTACCCCCTCAACGGTATTTCGATCGTTTTGGATTTCATATACTTTATAATATTCACGAGTTGGGTCATTCATAATCATGATATAATTCTCTGGCGAATAATCGGCAGGTTTAATATCATTGTAGAATTGTTTTGGAGTGTAATTCTTCAATTCTTTTATATCTCCTTTTTTGTCTTTATAGCGCCATGTAAATGTGGTAGGAGGTTCGCCCAGACAAAGAGCCAATATACGGTAGACATCCGCCAAAATTACTTTCTTTTGTTGGCGCAATTCAGTTGCCTTTTTACCGTTTGCAGTCATTTCACGCAAGTCGTAGCCACCTTTACGTAATCGTTCGTTGAGTATCTTTACAAACTGGCTGGTATTGTTCGATTGCGCAGTTTCCGGCATCACGTCTTGTGGTACAACTCCATATTTTTCGGCAGCATTGAAGTATAGGTTCCATACACCTCCGTCACTAACCGGTGATTTAAAGAATTCTGATACGGCTCTGTCGTCCATAGATACTTTAGCTGTTGTAATGATGTTTTCGAGAAACAGGTTTGACTTTTCAAACAAATCCCAGAAGTATAAATAATTATGAGAAAAATCAAATTTATCCAATCCATATTTGTCCATAGCCAATGGGCGCATAACATTCATGGAAGTAAACATCCAGCAACGACCGGAGCTTTTCTGATTGGTAATACCTTTTACAGTAACCCGGTATTTAAAGAAATGGTCAATTTTACCTTGTAAATCTCGGTTTAATGCTAATGATTTGATGTCTTCATCCGCTGTCAGAGCATTTTGGACGGCTTTTGTAGCTGGATTCATACTGAAAGAACTACGAATATCTTTCAAATCGTTTTCAGTGATTGTTTGCGCATTCACACCTAAGGTGGTGAGCAGAATAAATGCACTAATTAGTTTAATCTTCATAAATGTTATAGTTCGAAATTATTTTTACTGATAAAAAATGGTTTAATCTAATGAATTCCAGCCTTGAGCTTTTAATTCAATTTCTTCACCTTCGCGGCCTACTAATTGTAAACCTAGTTCAGGTTTAGTCATGTGCCCCACAATAGCAATACCTTCCATCGTCACAATTTTATCGTAGTCTTCGAGCGAAGCGGTGAAAAGAAGTTCGTAGTCTTCACCACCATTCAGTGCGGCTGTAACTATATTCATGTTTAGCTCTTCAGCCATGACAGCGGCCTGATAATTGATTGGAATTTTATCTTCGTAAACCCGGCAGCCCACCTTACTCTGCGAACAAATATGCATAAGCTCGGAAGATAGTCCGTCGGAAATATCCATCATCGAAGTTGGAACAATCTCTTTCTCTCGAAGAAGTTCTATAATATCTTTGCGGGCTTCCGGTTTCAATTGACGTTGCAGTATGTAATCTTTTCCTTCAAAGTCGGGTTGAGCTTCGTCATTAGCTCCAAAGACGAGTTTCTCGCGTTCAAGCAACTGTAATCCCATATAAGCTGAACCTAAATCGCCGGTAACACAAATCAGATCGGTAGATTGAGCTCCATTACGGTAAACAATTTTGTTCTCTTCTCCTTCGCCGATGCACGTAATGCTGATGGCTAAGCCGGTTAATGAAGCGGAAGTATCGCCACCGATTAAGTCAACCCCATATTTTTTGCAAGCTAATTCAATGCCGGCATAAAATTGTTCAAGGTCTTCAACCGAGAAACGTTTGGAAACACCGATAGAGACGGTAATCTGCTTGGGTGTGCCATTCATGGCGTAGATGTCAGAAAAATTTACTACAGCAGCTTTATAACCCAAATGCATGAGGGGAACATAAACTAAATCAAAGTGGATGCCTTCCAGCAAAAGATCAGTGGTGACCAGTACTTTTTTGTTTTCGTAATTGAGCACAGCTGCATCGTCGCCTACCCCTTTCAAAGTTGACGGGTTATTGATGCCAAATCGTTCAGTCAGGTGTTTGATGAGTCCGAATTCGCCGTATTTAGATATTTCTGTTCGTTGCATAGTTTGTTTTTAAAAATAACTTTCCCAAAGCCTAAGTCTTTGGGAAAGTTATATGGTTATGAAAATAGTTGACTTCTCGACGAGTCAATCGCTCCTTAAAAGTATTTAGCAAGGGATTTTATCCACGCGTGTTTTATGTCTTCCTCCTTCGAAGCCGGCAGAGAAAAAAGTATCTACCATATTCAGAGCTTCTACCTCGGTTACGAACCGGGCTGGAAGCGAAAGCACATTTGCATCATTATGACGGCGAGCTAATGCCGCAAGTTCCGGTTTCCAGCAAAGTGCAGCACGAATACCTTTATGCTTATTCAAAGTCATGCTGATGCCATTACCGCTTCCACAAATAGATATTCCAAAATCAAATTCATTGTTCTCAATGGCTGAAGCCATGGGGTGTGCATAATCTGGATAATCACTGCTTTCGGAAGAAAAGGCACCAAAGTCTTTTAATGCTTTTACACCTTGCCCCTGAAGGTATTCCACAACTTTGTTTTTTAGTTCGAAGCCAGCATGGTCGTTGCAAACAGCAATTCGAAGGTTCTTGAATGGATTCATAAATAAAATGTAATTTTTTGTTTTGCAAAAGTAGAAATTAATTTCCAACAATTTGACAGATAAGTAGTCCGAAATAAAGAATATTGTACGATTCTTTTCTCTTTCTGCTCCAGTAGTACACTCTTGATATTTATGTATTTTTTCTCCAAATGCTGACCTCTGTCAATCGTTGCTCTATGATTCGAGATGATTTACGCAGCATCAATGGCAACTGAAATGGTGCTTTTTCGAGCGTGAAATGATCGCTGAGGATGGTTTTAATTCCATCAAGCGATGTAACTGGTTCGCCATCTTGTTTAAAACCTCCCGGCCAATGTTCATGTTTTATGTGGTTATCGTCCCAGGTATAGGAAGAGGCAATAATCAGCAAACCGTTGCTGTTTAATCGCTCATGAATACTTCTCAGAAATAGTATCGGGCAACTAAGCTCTTCCAACATGTTGGGTGCCACAATGAGGTCATAGCCTGTGTAAATAGGTTTCAGGTTATTGGCATTATCCTGCATAAACAGAATATTGTCTTTACCATCACCCAATCCGGTATCCGACAGTACCAGTTCGCGATAAAAAACCAGTTCTCCTTCGTCTTTTACAATGTAGCGCATAAATCCTTTTTCCTGCAACTGAATGGGAATTCGGATAAACCGGGCGGAGAAGTCAAGTGCCGTTATATGTTTAAAGTAAGGAGCCAGTTCAAAGGCTAATCGTCCGGTATCGGCATTGAGATCGAGCACATTCATTTGCAGTGGTTGATCGGTTACTTCCAAAATTTCCTGTGCAAGCTGGCTCGACAGGTTGGCATAAGCATTTTCGCCCCACATATTTTCGCAGGAGTTCGCCACCTCCGGGTCAGTTTCATATTCATCGTTATGGATTAGAAGAGGCTCTTCCGATTCTACCAGGCGGAATCCGGCATGTTGGTAAAAATGACGACGAAAGGCATAACGCGCATGTAAAGTAGCTTCATTTCCTGTTGAAATCCACGAACCACCCTTAATCAGATTGTGTTTGCCGTCGAAAGTTGGTGTTGAAAAGTCGTCGTACATCGGATGCACTTTGAAACCGGCATAACCTGTGATGGGTGTTTCGGTCCATTGCCATACATTGCCGATTACATCATAAAAATCGCCCATTTTGAATTTGTCAACCGGACAAGGGGATGCAAATTTTTCCAGATTGATGTTTCCGGGAGCAACCGACCATTCCGATTCATCAGGAATATGACAGACTTCAACCAATCGTAGCCACTCGGCTTCGGTAGGCAGGCGGAAGGTTTTGCCCTGCTTCGATGTTTTCCAATTGCAAAAAGCTTTTGCCTCGAGATAATTTACTTCTACCGGCCAGTTCCAGGGCATCGGAATTTCTTCGGCAACCAATCGTAACCAATATTCGTTGTTTCGTTTTATCCAAAAGAGAGGCATTTCAGCTTGTTTAAATGTTCGCCAGTTCCAGCCTTCTTCGGTCCAGTACTCCTTCAGCTCGTATCCGCCCTCTTCTACAAAGGACAGAAATTCACCGTTTGAAATCAATAATTTTGATGCTTTGAAGTCTTCTACCTTTTCGTTGTACTTCCCATATTCATTATCCCAACCATAAAGTGAGTGATTGTGCTGTTTGCCCAGCTGCATTTCAGCACCTGACACGGGTAACATTTCGTTTTTAGGAGCTATGCCTTGTTCGTCACAAATCTTTCCAAACCTACCGGACATTACCTCGTCCAGTGGCAATTGACGGATCAATACCGATGATGTTTCCAGATGAATTCGTTCGTGTTCAATTCCCATCATGATAATCCAGAACGGATCTTTACACGCAATGGGCAGGGTGAGGGGAGTCTCCAGTATAAGTTTTTTAATGAGCTCTTTTACTTTATCCCGATATTCTCTAACGGCCGAAACCGACGGCCAACTGTAGTGCTTTTCGTTGAGGTCATCCCAACTCATTTCGTCTACTCCTATAGCAAAAACAGATTCAAACTCAGGATTGATACGTGTGTCGATAATTTTAGCCAGAAACAATTTGTTGATGAAAAATGTGGCGGTATGTCCCAGATAAAAAATCAACACATGACGCAAAGGGTCGCCGCGATGATAAAATACATCGTCGGATTTTAATTGCGTGTAGAGTTTTTCGTCGATGGCCCAGGTCTTTTCGAAGTAATCTAATATTTCCTTCCGCTTAGCTTCTGGTGTTCCGTTTCGTAAATCAATTGTTTTGGTTAGTAGTTCGTGCATGGCTTAGTTCAGTTTTTTGTGTAAGTATATTTTTTGCATTACGAAAGTTTCGCTTCCGTCTGCTTTTTTTTTGGTTTGCTCAATGTTGCCAACGGGTTCAAATCCCATCTTTTTATATAAGGTCAGTGCCGGAATGTTTTGATCCCAAACGCGAATAAAAACATCCGGAAATGTCGACTTGTCAACGTTGTTGAAAAATTCAGCCATTAATTTCTTGCCGATACCCTGACCACGTGTGAAAGCAGCAACCATCATTTCTGCCACATAAATACACTTGTCGGTTGAATAGTTCTGGCGAATGTTTTCGGGCACCATGTTGTCGAACTTCAGTGGGTAGCATAGTATTGCTCCCACTAGCTCTTTGTTTTTCAGAGCAAGGAATGCATATCCTTTTTCCAGAATGCTGTTTATATAGGTTTCGAGCTCAACTCTGTTGATATATTGGGTGGTGAAAGCTTCGATATACAATGCCATTATAGCTTGGCGGTAAATCGGATTTTGAGTTTGAATAAATTCCATAAGTGTGATTGAGAATAAAAAGCCGATAGTCGGGTTCTGGTCTGCATCTTTAACGCATCTGCGTCAATTTTGTTTGAAAACAAAAGCCCGAACATAAAAAATGTTCGAGCTTTTATTCAATGACAAAAATCAATCTCTGTGGTCCGGATTTATTGCGGAGTCCATGCAATTGAAATGTTGGAGAAACTTGATACGTTTGATGGAGTCTGAGTACTGGCTGTGGTTCCTTTGGTAAAGGTAAAACTGGAAAAATTGCCTGTTCCGTTTTTGTCTGTCAGTTCCATGCAAACCTTATATACTCCATCGCCTACCACGGTTCCACTTGTATTTGTTCCATTCCATGTACAGGTACGAGTGGCATGACTGGTTTGCGTAGCTCCGGTTATGGCATCGGTGGTATTGCTTGACGAGTTCGAAGTCCAGTTAGTCAAATCATACTTTCGTGTAGCGGCATATACCAGCAATGATTTTACAAAGGTTCCCGAATTACTTTCAACCCAAATGGCAACAACATTATTTGGGGCATATCCACCGCCAGCTGTACTGGTCAGCGTACTAACAGTTAAGGTTCCTGCTGTTTTTACAGAATTATCTATAGCCGGATCGTTATTGGTGCTGGATGACTTGCTACAAGCAGTTGCAATTAAAATAATTCCAAGAAAAAGCAATAATCTATTATTTTTCAATTTTCCCATTCTCATATCTAATCTGTATTAATTATAAATGTGAGATAAGAACGCTGTTTGTTTTGAAAAGTTGTGTGATGTATCTCCTTCTGGAATAGCTTTAACCTCTTTTACTGTTGTTTTTCAATCAATAGGTTCTTCTTCGAAATATTATTCTCCCGAGATCTTCTTGGTTGTGCTGATTTCCATGTCAATTGAAGCAAGCTTTTTTTCAATGTTTTTTCTGAAAGTACTAATCTCATTGTTTAGTTTCGGGTCTTTACTTTTAATCTTAGTCACAATTGCTGAGGCTTCCACCGTTTTTTCGCGCGAGGCATTTAATGCCTCAAGGAATTTTGGTGCTGTAGCAGTCGTAATTCCTTTGCCTTTTTGAAGAGTTGAAACATATTTGTTGTAAATCAATACGCCTTCGTTGAACAGGCTTACCGCCTGATTAAAGTTTGCCGTTTCAGTTCCTACTTCTTCGCTGGCAATATGATCTGACAGGTTAGTGAGTCTTTCGCTGACAAGTTTGTTGGCGGTTCCTCCGCGAATGATTCGAAGTTTTTCGCGCTTAAGTTTTTCTTTGGTATTTAGTGTTGTAAGCTGATTAATAGAGTCAGAGAAATTGAAACGACCAATTTTAGAAGCCTTTTCAAAATTATCGTTGTCAAAGTCTTTGAATGAAACGGGGGTGGATAAAAACTGCCAGATAGGGTCGAAGGGCATATGGGTTTTAATGAATTCATCAGGCAAAATCATAAACTGCATATCGCGAAAATGCCGGGTGAATTTATTGTTTTCCACAAAGCCGGCAGCAAAGGTGGCATCGACATTATAAAAGTGGTTCTCAATTTTTACTGCATTCCAGGCGTGACCTATCGGGAGTACTTTGCCGTTTTGGCGGGTGTATCCTTCAATGACGTACGACTGCACACCTACCGATTGACAGCAGGCATGAAATAAAGCGGCATAATTAGCGCATACTCCTTTTCGTTTTTGGAGTGCTTCATCTACCAGTTCCTGCGGATCGGAGTAGCTGTAGTTTGTACTTAGTTTGCTGACATCATAATTGATATTGTGAGTAATCCAAATGTATATAGCACGGGCTTTCTCGGTTGGCGTGGTGAGATTGCGCGTAAGATAGCGGGCTATGTCCTTTGCTGTTCTCAGGTTAGCGGGAACGGTTTCCGATTGTTTGTCAATCCTGCTATAGTCGGTGCCAAGTGCTAAACCTATATGTACAGAAAGAAGAATAAGTATGATAAATCGTTTCATTGTTTAGGGTATTATTTTTTTATGTAAGAACGATTAAAATAGAAAAATAGCGTATCCCGTTCTGAATTATGGACGGAAATACGCTATTTAAATTATTCAGATGTCATGATTTAATCCGGAAATTCCATCAGAAATGCTTTGATAAAAGCATCGATGTCGCCATCCATCACGGCATTTACGTTCGAAGTCTGGTAATTGGTACGGTGATCTTTCACGCGGCGGTCGTCAAAGACGTAGCTGCGGATTTGCGATCCCCACTCAATTTTCTTTTTACCGGCTTCCACCACGGCTGTTGCGGCCCGTCGTTTTTCCAGTTCCAGTTCGTAAAGTTGTGATTTCAGCAAGCGGATGGCATTGTCTTTATTGCCAAACTGCGAGCGGCTCTCGGTATTTTCAATCACAATTTCGTCGGGTAGATTTGTTACCGGATTGACGAACTTGTAGTGAAGACGTACACCGGTTTCCACCTTGTTCACGTTCTGTCCACCTGCTCCCGAAGACCGGAAAGTATCCCAGGTCAACATACCCGGATTGACTTCAATCTCGATGGTATCGTCAACCAGCGGAACTACGTATACCGAAGTAAAGGACGTCATGCGTTTACCCTGAGCATTAAATGGTGATACGCGCACAAGGCGGTGTACTCCGTTTTCGCTTTTCAGATAACCGTAGGCCATTTCACCTTCAATCTGCATAGTCACGGTTTTGATACCCGCTTCGTCGCCATCCTGTAGATTGGTGATTTCGCACTTGTAACCCTGACGTTCGCACCAGCGTTGATACATACGGAAAAGCATCGATGCCCAATCCTGCGCTTCGGTGCCACCGGCTCCGGCCACAATTTTAATGACAGCACCAAACTGGTCTTCTTCGTGCGAGAGCATGTTTTTCATTTCGATGGTTTCAATAATTTCCACCGCATGACGGTATGCTTCGTCCACTTCTTCTTCGCTCACGGCTTCTTCTTTGTAAAAGTCGAAAGCCAACTGAAGTTCGTCGGCAGCCGTTTTTACATCGTTGTAGCCGGTCACCCAGTTTTTCAGTTCTTTTACTTTGCGCATCTGAGCTTCGGCAGCTTTGGCATCGTCCCAAAAACCGGGAACCTGCGTACGCAATTCTTCTTCTTCTATTTGGATCAATTTCGTATCGACGTCAAAGATACCTCCTCAACGCGGACTCGCGTTCCAACACATCTTTCAGTTGGTCTATCGTTATCATTCTTTTTTAGTTTATAGGGTGAGTTTGTTTAATTTGTTTGTATTGATCAAAAAAACAGACAGGGCGTAAATACGGTAATAAAACCAACTACGAAACCTGCAAGTACTTGTCCGGGAGTGTGGGCCTTAAGTTCCATGCGCGAGAGAGCTACCAGAGCCGAGATAGCCAGTACCAGGCTAAACAGCCATACCGGATTAATGGCCATGCGTAAACAGGTACCGAAGATGGCTCCTGTAAGTCCGCCCATGCCCGAAGTGTGTGCACTGATTTTCCATTTCAGGTTGATGAGCACAATGATAAAAATGGAAACTGCTGAGCCCATGCCCATGGCTACTATGAAAATAGGAAACTGAAGAGTGCGCCACATGAATAAAGCCCAGAAAAAATAGGCCAGAAAAGAAAAAAGATAAGGCATGGTACGCTCTTCTTTTTTCGAAATAAACAGGTCATGCACTTCGCCTCTTTTCATCATCAGCCAGATAGGAAGTGCCGGAAGTACTCCCGTGAATATAAATGTTCCGACAATGGCCACTATACGCCAGATGGTGGGTAGTGCAATAAAAACATCCATATTCATCAGCAGCAACATCCCATAAGTGGGTATAAGCAGCGGTTGAAAAATGATGGAAATTATGTTGTGAAAAGTTTTCATGCAATTTTTAATTATAAATTGTCAATGATCAATTGGCTTGTTCGTTTTTCAGGATTAAAGATTAATCATTTATAATTGACCATTAACCATCATGTTATATTTCTTTCCGCATCCTTGCCACCGGAATATTAAGCTGTTCGCGGTATTTGGCCACGGTGCGTCGGGCAATGATGTACCCTTTTGTTTTCAGCACTTCGGCCAGCGCGTCGTCATTCCACGGTTTGCGTTTATCTTCACTTTCGATGCATTCGAGCAAAATCTGTTTGATTTCGCGGGTCGACACCTCTTCGCCCGAGTCGTTGGTCATGGATTCGGAGAAAAAGTATTTCACCGGAAAGATGCCGAACTCGGTTTGAATATATTTACTGTTGCTCACGCGCGAAATCGTCGAAATGTCGTAACCTGTGCGGTCGGCAATGTCTTTCAGAATCATCGGGCGCAGATAAGTATCGTCGCCTTCGATAAAGAATTCCCGCTGAAAGTCCACAATCGCCATCATGGTGGTAAGCAAGGTTTGCTGACGCTGTTTGATGGCGTCGATAAACCAACGCGCAGAGTCGATCTTTTGTTTGACAAACATCACTGCATCTTTCATTTCGCGACTCTGGTTTTGCTTGTTTCCGGCAAAGTCCTGAAACATCTCGTTGTAGGTGCTGTTTACCCGTAACTCGGGGATGTTGCTATTGTTAAGCGAAACGGAGAGTTGACCTTCGTCGTTCTCCAGATTAAAATCAGGAACAATGGTCGACATTGATTTTTCCAGAATATTGCCACCCCAGGCATTTCCGGGCTTCGGGTTGAGGTGAATAATTTCGGTCATCACCTTTTTCAGCATGACATCATCCATGTCCAACCCGCGTTGTATCTTATCGTAATGTTTTTTCGAAAACTCTTCGAAATAATTTTTTATCAGTTTGATGGCCAATAGAACCGAAGGCGATTGTTCTTTTCGTTCAAGCTGCAGCAGCAGGCATTCCTGCAAGCTTGTAGCCCCTACCCCTGCCGGGTCGAGTTGGCGTACCAACTCAATAACCTGTAACATTTCGTCGTCAGACGTTTGTGTGCCGGTTTGAAACACAATATCGTCTACCATGGCTTCGGCTGTACGACGGAGATACCCTTCGTCGTCGATATTCCCGATTACATACTCGGTGAGCAGCCGCTCTTTTTCCGACAAATTCATCAACCCAATCTGATCTATCAGAAATTCGTGAAAAGTCATACCTGCCGAAAAAGGGATATCTTCGTGTTTGTCGTCTTTCGACGTGTTGTTTGCCTTCAATTTATAGTCAGGGATGTCATCGTCGGCCATGTATTCTTCCAACTCAAAATCATCGTTGTTGCCACCATCTTCGGAGTTGAAGTCATCGTCGTTTTCTGCCTCCTTATCCGTTTCCGCACCTTCTTCCAACGCCGGATTTTCTTCCAACTCCTGACGTATACGCTCTTCCAGCTCCAAAGTTGGCACTTCGAGCATCTTGATAACCTGAATTTGCGCAGGCGATAGTTTTTGTTGTAGTTTTTGTTGTAATTGCTGCTTTAACATAGGTGAAGTCTGTTATGGGTCGGCTTGCCAACCAACAATAGACCGCAAAGATACATTTTTTTTAGAAGAAAATAAAGGAAAAGGGTCGATGTTAGAATTTAAGCACAAAGGAAATAGAATGAAATGACTACTCAATCGATTCTCCAGATACAAAACACGATTTTCAGTTTATTGGATATATTATACTGAGAATAATTATTCTTTATAGCTATTTTTCATTAATCTCCCGTATTCCTGCCGTTCATATAACTAAATGTCTTAATATTGTTCGTGTAGTTAAGCTAAGTTATTCGTGTGGAGAAGAATTGATATAGACAATGTAATGATAATAGATCAATAGGATTATTTAGATTATTGCTTTTTCTAAGTGGTTTATTCTGATACCATATTGTCTGCTTAGGTTAATTAGATAATGAGCCAGTGTGCGATGGTTGATCGAGTATTGAATTAAGTCGGTATTTGTAAAATAGAACGTGTAACTCTATTTTTTTATTCAGCTTGCAAAATAATTTCGGAAACCTATTATTCGCTTAATGCTTTTTTTGTACGTTTGTAGAGCGAAAATTACTTGAGTAGGACGCTAAAACAAAGTTTTGTTAAGTAGTAATATAATTTAGATGACTTTTTCAAGTAGAACAGACAGGTAGAGAATAAAACAAAAAGACTAATCTGATATGGGACTTTCAACAGTTACGAGTGGAATCACTAACCTAATTACAATCTGGGAACCTAAATTGGCAAAGTTGCCGACTAATACAATTATGCAGAAGTGGAACAGACAAAACCGAACAATAAAACAAATTGTTGGGCATATGATTGACTCTGCATCCAATAATCATCAGCGAATGATTCGGTTGCAGTACAATTCTATGCTCACATTCCCGGACTATCGGCAGGATAACGACTTGTGGATAAATATTCAGAATTATCAGAACGAAGACTGGAATAACCTGATTCAACTATGGAAGTATTATAATCTGCATATGATTCAGGTTATCAAATCGATTGACTGGTCTGCGCTAAATAATTATTGGTATGATTATGAAATGACAAAGGTTACTCTTCAGGAAATGGTCGACGGATATCTTTCTCATCTTGAGTTGCACTTAAATGAAATTCAGGAACTGGTAGATCAAAAAACACCGACAGTACGTGATTGATTTTTTTTGTGTAAAATACTGAAATGAAATCACTAGTCGTATGGAAAAAGATGGAGGCTGACATATTTTTTCTTTTCTCTCAACATTACGGGCTCTGAAGTGTTTTTTTAATAACAAAACTAAAAGGCAAAAGGAGCTTATTGTATAATTAAAGATCATTGAAAATATGGCAAAATTAATCTTAGTCCGTCACGGACAATCAGTGTGGAATAAAAAAAATGTGTTTACAGGTTGGGTGGACGTGCCCTTGTCGCAAGAAGGTATTGCTGAAGCAAGTAAAGCGGGAGAAAAAATAGCGGACATAGAATTTGATGTGGTATACACTTCGGTTCAGATTCGCGCCATCGAAACAGCCATGATAGCGTTGGCGGCCAATAAGAGCGAAAAAACGCCAGTGGTAATTCATACAGACGGTAAGATGGGCGAGTGGACAACTATCTATAGCGATTCAATGAACGAAAGCATCATTCCTGTGTATCGCGATTGGCATCTGAACGAACGCTACTACGGCGAGTTGCAGGGAAAAAACAAAGCCGAAACGGCTGCGGTGTATGGCGACGAGCAAGTGCATCTCTGGCGTCGCAGTTACGACATTGCTCCTCCCAAAGGGGAATGTCTGAAAGATACAGCTGCACGCACGATTCCGTTTTTTGAAGAAAATATCCTTTCGAAGCTTCGTGATGGACAAAATGTCTTGGTTTCTGCTCATGGCAACAGCCTGCGTTCTATCGTGATGTTTATCGAAAGGCTTACTCAGGAGGAAGTCCTTAAGCTGGAAATTCCTACAGGTGTTCCGTTGCTTTACGAGTTTAAAGACAACTCGCTGGTAAAATCAGAGTTCTGATTTGAAAAATAACTAAAACAAAAAGCCCTTTTCCATTTGGAAAAGGGCTTTTGTATAAGTTTCAAAAGCTATTATGCTAATTTGTTCACATAAACAGCTAACTTTGATTTTAAGTTGCTTGCTTTGTTTTTGTGGATGATATTACGTTTAGCTAACTTGTCTAACATAGCACTGATTTTTGGCAACATTTCTGTAGCTACAGTTTTGTCAGCAGTAATACGCAATTTACGCACAGCATTACGAGCTGTTTTTGCATAATAACGATTGTGCAATTTTTTCTTGTCAGCTTGACGAATTCTTTTAATCGATGATTTATGATTTGCCATCTCAATCTTTATTTTTGTCTTTTAAATTTCTTGTTTTTTTGTAGTCCCTAGGGGAGTCGAACCCCTCTTTCCAGGATGAAAACCTGGCGTCCTAACCGATAGACGAAGGGACCATTGCTGGTCATTGTAGCAGTGAGTAGTTGTTCTCAATTGCGGGTGCAAATATACGGCACTTTTTTGAATTGACAAAGCCTTTGCGATAAATATTTATTTATTTTCTGTAAAATGCTATTTATTAGACAATAAAAAATGACATAATAAAAAGGCCTCTATTTCTAAAATCATTTTTCAAGCGATATTATTGCTATATTTGTAGTCTAAACATATTTTTATGCAGATTAAAACCGCCGGAATTGTCCTTCATTCGATAAAACACACCGATTCGTCAACTATTATTACTGTATATACGGAGGAATTCGGGCGTATTTCTTATATGGTTCATGGGGCAAATAAAAAGAAAGCGGTAGTACGGGCTGCATTTTTACAACCTCTTTCTATTGTAGAGATGGATGTTTTTCATTCTCCGGGCAGAGATATTCAGCGTATAAAAGACATAAGAATCGAACATTCTTTTAGTGGTATTCCTTTTAATCCTGTAAAAAACTCCTTAGCATTATTCCTCTCCGAAGTTCTTTACCGAACCTTGCGACAAACGGAACCGGACGAAAATATGTTTCTGTTTCTTGAAAATTCTATTCAGCTACTGGATTGTTGCGAGGCGGGGATTGCGAACTTTCATCTTATCTTCTTACTCAGACTTACACGGTATCTTGGTTTTGAACCTAATCAAACAGAGACCGACTGTAAGTATTTTGATTTGATGAACGGAGTTTTCAGAAACGAGAAACCACCACATATACACTTTCTGCAACCGGAAGTGACTACTGCTTTTAGTCAGGTGTTGCAAGCTGACTTCGGTAGTATGCATGAATTGATTTACACGCGTGAGAATAGGGTTCTTTTGCTCAAAGGCATCATTGACTACTACCGGTTGCACATTCCCGAATTTCAGAAGCTGCATTCGTTAGACGTATTGCAGAGCCTATTTGATTAGTAAGGCGCAGACGCGATCTATTTTTTAGAATGAACGATTACAGTCTCACCAACCTTGATTTTACCTCCAGAGTTCTTATTCCAATCTTTTAAATCATCAACAGAGCATCCGTAGTCTTTTGCAATGGAATAATAAGATTCACCAGACTTCACTTTATGTTGAATGTTTTTAGATTTAGTTTCCCGTTCGGCTTTTGATGAGGAGCTTTTAGATTTTTCAGAAGTTGGAGTCAGTTTTAATTCCTGACCAAAGCGAATTTTTGAATCGGATAGATTATTGAGCTTTTTCAGTTCTTCAACAGATACATTATTGCCCTTAGCTATGCTGATCAGACTTTCGCCTCTTTTGACTTTGTAGTTTACAGTTTTCCCTGATTCTTCGGATTTATTGTTTTTCTTACTTTCCAGTCGGGCTTCCTGTTTTTCCGCAGCAAGGTTTTTGGCCGATTCTCCGCTATTCTGAGCAATCTTCAGTTCCTGTCCCGCCCGTATCTTTCCATTGGAGATATTGTTGATTCTCTCCAATTCCTCTACGGTGGTATTATTGTTTTTTGCAATCGTAAGCAAGCTTTCGCCTTTTTTGATTTTGTGAGTTGTTGTTTTTTCAGCAACTTCAGATTTAGGACTATTAGCTTTTTTATCAGCTTTGGTTTCTTTCCTGTCAGCAATCATGTTTTTAGATGGCTCACTACCATTTTGAGAGATCTTCAACTCCTGACCGGCACGGATTTTACCATTAGGAATATTATTGATCCTCTCCAATTCTTCTACTGTGGTATTGTTGTTCTTGGCAATCGTCGCCAGACTCTCACCCTTTTTGATTTTATGAATTGTCGTTTTTTCAGCAACCTCAGATTTAGAGCTATTAGCTTTTTTATCCGCTTTGCTTTCTTGTCTTTCGGCAATCTGTCTTTTGGATTTGGAATCATCTCCGCTTTGATTCAGTTTTAATTCCTGGCCTACACGAATTTTCCGATTAGAGAGATTGTTGATTTTCATCAGATCGTCAACCGGAATGTCATACATTTTAGAAATGCTATATAATGACTCGCCTGATGCAACTTTGTGAGATCCGGTCTTATTCACAGGAGCTTTTTGCGGAGCGTCAGCTTTTGCAATTTCATTTTTACTTGCTACAGGATCTGTTTGTGAATTTACTTTGATTTCTTGTCCTGCATGAAGTTTTCCTTTAGGAAGGTCGTTTATTTTCTTTAATTCAGCTACAGAAATATTATATAACCTGGCAATAGTATAAAGCGATTCTCCTTTTTTTACAATGTGAGAACCATTTGCCGATGACTGTTTATTTGAAACATCCTGATCGGATCTGGAAGATTCATTTCTATTTGTAGAGTTATTTTTATTATCAGCGAGCTCGGAGGAGTTATTTCCGGAGCCACGCGTTTCGGTGGTAGTTATTTCATCTTTTACTTTTAAGCGTTGTTTGAGACTTAGCTTATTGCCGGTTATTTTATTCTTTCGTTTTAATTCATCAACTGTCATTCCGTATTTTTGAGCAATGGATGAAAGAGTTTCACCTGATCTGACGTGATGGTATTCAGCCGGGATAACCTTTTTTACTTGTCGGGCTGGACTTTGTGCAATGGTAGGAGCTTGCTGAACCGGGGCTTGTTGTGGTTGCTTCTTAGCTTCGGGTTCATTCTTTGAATTTCTAAAATTCATCAATTTATGAACCACCTTTAATATTGGATTGGCCGCTATTACACGACTTGCCTTTAGAAATCGCTTAGTATAATAGCCCTCGGATGAATTGGAAATTGTGACGCCCTTGTGAACTGCTGCATGAATAAACTCAAACTCTCCGTTTCCTTTTGCTGCAACAACAATACCAACGTGTCCAACCTGATTACTTTTACGCCGGCCTGAGAAAAAAACCAAATCGCCTGTTTTGACCTGATTCCGATCGACTTGTTCAAACTGCCGAGACTGATCAATTGAGGATCGCTCAAGATCATAACCAAAGTTTCGATAAACATGTGATGTAAATCCGGAGCAATCAAAAGTCGAGGTTCCGGTTGATCCGTAACGATATGGCGTATTTAAAAATACCTTTCCATAATTGATGATTGAATCAGATAAAGTGACATGATCTCTGTTTAAATAATTTGTTCGTGTTGAGTCGGATGAAGCAAATGCTAACGGTTTCGAATGCACGAGTGCAACCGGAAAAATCAGCAAAAAAAGTATATTGAATATGAAGCATTTGTGTTTTGATAGAGACATAAGAAGACAGAACTTTTGGTTGACTTCTTGCAAAGATATGATTTTTAAGATACAAATCAGGACGTGTTTTCTCTTTTTAATAAAAAAAGTGATTCTTTTCAAAAACAAAATTTTCGCTTACATAAATGTACAAAATCCTTAATATATTAATTTAGCTCCAAGCCTTGTAACATCTAAAGTGACACTCAAGCTCATAATTATCGGTAGATTATAGTCTACATGTCCTGCCGGAAAATTAAATAAAACAGGATAATTATAGTCGCTTACAGCCGCGGCAATAATTTCGGCAATGCTTTGATGCATGAGCGGGTCTTCCTCGCATTCGCCAAACTGCCCGACAACAAGTCCTGCAATTTCGGAGAGCACTCCACCCAGACGTAGATTCTGCATCATACGGTCTATTTTATAGGGTCTCTCGCCCACATCTTCGAGAAATAAAATCTTATTTTTATATGATAAATCAAATTTCGTTCCCCGCAGGCCCATCATCACTGCCAGATTACCGCCAATCAATTCTCCCTGCACCTTTCCTACCCTATTTAATGGATGAGTCTCTACCTGATAGGTTGGGAGTTCTCCGAACAGTATTTCTCTCAGACGCTGAACCTGATCGGCATCGGCAGGTAGTTCTGCAAGGTATTTAGACATGGGGCTGTGAAGAGACGCGATGCCCAGATTGGTGATTGCATTGTGCAGAATAGTAATATCACTAAAACCGATCAGCCATTTAGGTGATTTTACGAATCCGGAGAAATCAATTTTATCTATAATTTGCGAAAGTCCATAGCCACCGCGGCTACATAAAACCGCTTTTACATTCGGATCGTCAAATGCTTGTTGTAAATCGGCAGCGCGTTGTTCTTTTGTTCCGGCAAAACGACCGTATTCCGAACGGGCATGTTGTCCTTCGGTAACCCGCAAGCCCCAGTTTAATAAGGTTTTCTTAGCACCGTCGATATGTTCGGGAGAAATTACACCTGAGGGAGAGATAATACGGATTTCGTCGTTTGGTTGTAAGTATGGAGGAGTCATGTTTTTTAGTTATGAGTTATATAATTATGAGTTATGAATCAGGTAGATTTTAATTTTGCCTTCGTTGTTAGAATAGCACTTCGAATCATTTTTAATATTTCAATAGCGTCTTTATTTACGCTTTCAAATTCAGTTGCATTTATGTAGTTTGTTTCTTTTAGTAATTCCAGCCAATAGCTTGTTTCAGCACATTCTTTTTGGGCAATTCCGAGTTTATGAATAAAATCCATCTTGCTTTCTGCACTTTGCGCTTCTTTTATGAGTGCACCAACAGCCGTTCCGCTTCTTAGCAGTTGTTTGCTCAGAACATACTCCTTAGAATTATCAACCAGATACTGATATAGCTTAATTATCCGAACAGCAAAACTAAAACTCCTAGTTTCAAGCACACTTCTTTCACTCATAACTTATCACTCATAATTTATAACTAGTATTTCAGCCACTTCCACATCTCTGTCCAGGTTATTTTTTTTCCGTACATCAGAATGCCGGTGCGGTAAATTTTGCCGGCCATCCAGGTAGTGCCTATAAATGAAAGAATCAGAATGGTGAGCGAAAGAATGATTTGCCAGATGGGGACATCAAACGGGAGACGTACCATCATTACGATAGGCGACGTGAACGGAATCATGGAACACCAGAAAGCCAACGGACCGTCGGGGTTTTGAGCGGCAAAGATACCGGCATAAATAGCAAAGATGATAGGTAACATAATGGGTAAGGAGAATTGCTGCGTATCAGTTTCATTATCTACAGCCGAACCGACTGCCGCAAAAAGCGAAGCATATAACAGATATCCGCCAAGGAAGTACACAATGAACAGACCAATGATTTCGAAATAGTTTAACCCATTCAGTGCAACCAATAGAGTTTGCATCTGCGAAGGCATGGCAACATTAGCCGCCGCAGGATGAACACCAACCTGCTGCATTTGCTGAAGTGAATTTACATCCAGAGTACCGCTACCAAAAACAGAACCAACGACAGCCGCTATGACTCCGGTTAAGATTACCCACATCAAAAACTGAGTGAGCCCCACCATGGCAATGCCGATAATTTTGCCCATCATCAATTCAAACGGCTTGACCGACGAAATCATCACTTCTACAATGCGATTTGTTTTTTCCTGCACCACACCGGCCATTACCTGCGCACCATAAATGACAATGAACATATAGATGATAAAAGCAGTGATCATCCCGATGATAAGTGCCACCTCGGCCGAACCAACTTTCTCTTTACCATCTTCGCCCCACTTAATCGTTTTCAGATCAATGTCGGTATGCGATTTTTCAACCATCTCTTTCAGGTGCGGAATATTATAGGCCGCCAGCTTTTGTTCTTCCACATACTTATTCAGCAAACCGGTAATATAGGTTTTCAGCTCCATATTTACCTGTTTTTCGGAATAGAAAGTCACAGCCCGGGGATTATCTTTAAGATCGGCATCGATATAAAGCAATCCGGCAAACTGATTACTTTCAGCATTCTCCTTTTTGAGTTTTTCCAGCGGGGCATCAACAAAAACAAAAGAATAAGCATCGTTACTTTTTAAAACATGGGTGTAAAGGTGCGTTCTGTCGAGCACAGCGATACTTTTGACTTTGTCGTCTTTAATACCGCCTAACCAAACAATCAGGGCTATCATTCCGGCAAAAAGTACAGGAGTTAAGAACGTAAGCAGGATAAATGATTTTTTCATTACCCGCGTTGTATATTCTCGTTTTATTATCAGACTTATCTTTGACATTATTTGTAATGATTAATGTTTGACCCCTAACCCCTAAAGGGGAACTGGGTTACTTTAGTATTGTATCTATTTTATATAATAGCTAATTAATCGATTGTATTGCATCTTCATCCTCTCAAGTATTCAGGCCTCTTGTCTTGTTCCCCTTTAGGGGTTAGGGATCTTTTCTGTTACCGTTTTAATGAAAATATCGTTCATGCTGGGCAATAACTCTTCGAACGACAGGACTTCGGTGCAGTCAATAAGTTTCTTCAAAAGAGCATTATTGGTTTCGGAAGGATCTTTTTGCAAGATGGTTTCGAAAATGCCGTTTTTCTCTTTTTGCGAAATGAGTTTAATATTACCGTCAATTATTGCCGAGCGCGACCCTACAACAAAGGTATTGGTGGCATGTGATGCTCTGATTTCGGAGACATTGCCCTGCAAAACAATGCGCGACTGATTGACCAGCGAAATGTTTTCGCAGAGATCTTCAACTGTTTCCATGTTGTGTGTGGAAAAAATAATGGTGGCTCCCTTGTCGCGCAGTTCGAGGATTTCGCGCTTCATGATGTCGGTGTTTACCGGGTCGAAGCCGCTAAACGGTTCGTCAAAAATAAGGAGCTTTGGCTGGTGCAGCACGGTGGTGATAAATTGCACTTTCTGCGCCATACCTTTGGATAGTTCTTCCACCTTTTTGTTCCACCAGGCTTCTATCTCAAATTTTTCAAACCAATATTTCAGGGCCTTCTGCGCATCGCTTTTGGTCATGCCGCGGAGCTGTGCCAGATACAAAGCCTGCTCGCCGACTTTCATCTTCTTGTATAGTCCGCGTTCTTCGGGCAAATAACCTATTTGTTGCACATCGGCAGGGGTCATACGTTTACCATTGAGTCGCACTTCACCGCTGTCGGGGGCGGTTATGCAATTGATAATTCGAATCAATGTGGTTTTTCCTGCACCGTTGGGACCCAACAGACCGTACACCGTATTTTCTTCTACCGTGAGACTTACGCCATCAAGCGCCCGATGACCGGCATATTGTTTTACTACGTTTTCTACTTCTAAAAGAGTCATTATTGTTATTTGCTTCGCGTTATTTACTTTGTGTTATTTATTTCATGTTATTGCTTCGTGTTAGTCGTCCTTAATTCGTACTGACTTTATTAATGGTTACTTATAAGATTGATTTCGACAAAATAACTACGAATAACGCCGAAGGCAAATAACTATAAATAACGCGAAGCTTACATTTTCCCCTCATCAGCAAAGCTATAATACTGTCCTTTTGCAATGATGATATGATCGAGCAGGGTGATGCCGATGGCTTCGCAGCCGGTTTTGATGCGACGGGTTATCACTTCGTCTTCGTGACTCGGGCGGTTTTGCCCCGAAGGATGATTGTGTGCTACCACCACGGCTTGTGCCGATTTTTCCAGAGCCATTTTGAGCAACATCGGGATATCCACCACCGTCTGGCGACTTCCGCCCTGCGTGAGTCGTTTTATCTCTATCACTTTGTTAGCCCCGTTGAGTAAGCCAATCCAGAATTCTTCGTGCGGCAAGTCCACTAGCTGCGGTTCAAAGAGATCGAAAAGGTCGGCACTGGTGGTGATTTTCTTCCGTTCAAGTACTTCGCCCGTTTTGCGTCGTTTGCCAATTTCCAACGCGGCTTTGATGGTGATGGCTTTGGCCTCGCCTATGCCTTTAAAGCGTTTACAAAGATCGGCAATGCTTAGTTGCGCCAGCTCGTTGATATTATCCTGACACTCGTGCATGATGCGCCGCGAGAGTTCTACAGCCGACTCGTCGCGGTTGCCCGAACCGATGAGGATGGCCAAAAGCTCGGCGTCCGAAAGACTTTGGGGGCCTTTTCGGAGCATTTTTTCGCGCGGACGGTCATCTTCTGCCCACTCACGAATCGTCAATCGTTTATCGTCGGTTAGCATGCCCCAAAAATACGAATAATTTTCTTTTTCACAAACTTAGTGCAAAAAAGATATGAGAGGGAGCTTTGTATACAAAGCACTCGATAATTGATTTGCGTTCAGAAAAGTTTTTGATGCGGACTTAAATGATAGTCACGGCGATGCAGTCTAATGAAATAACTTATCTGCACTTACTTTTGAAAGGCTCACATGAGCTGTGTCCACATTCTGTGCTTTGATATAATATTTCAATGGGGAATAAACAATTAATGGAAACTGTTGCATTCGAATTGAATCCATTATCAGTCCTTTGTTGTTGACTTTGAATAGTAGTGATTTAGGATTCTCATTTGGGTAACCACTCGTGCCCTGTATGATAAATTCATCTTGATTGTAAGAAACAATCTTCCCCAACCAGTCGTTAGTTGAATCACCAAATCGTTTTGTCCAAAGAGTATCTCCGTTTGAATTTGTTCTGATTATTTGGCAATCTATATTGTTACTCGGACTCTGGGTATTTGGTGTCCTTCCCACAATCAGAAAACCATTATCTGCAAGCTGGGCAAGATCAAACCCAGCTTCTTCAAATGGGGAATCAGTATGCCTGTAAGTTGTGCTTAAAAGTTGTGTTCCGCTAGCATTGTATTTCTTTAGATAAACCTGATCTCCATTATACGATCCTGTTATAGCAAATCCACCATCTGATGTATTTATAATTTGACTTGGATAATAAGCATTATCATAGACAACCTTTTGCCATAGCTGATTGAAATTCCTATCAAGTTTAGTGAGCTTAGTTCCAAATATGGCATATCCTCCATCTGTAGTTTGTAAAGCATTGGATGCATCCATATCCAGAAATTCAACTTTACGGGTTTGTTCACCTCTCTTGTTGAATTCAACAAGCAGGGTCTTAGAATAAACGACATCTCCTCCTTCTTGAACTGCCCCGACACAAACATAAGTTCCATCATTCCGTTGAAAGATCTTGGTTACGTGAACGGAATAAAATGAAGATCCCCAACCCGAACCCGAAGAAGTATTGGTTCCCCATTCATAGTTATTTTTAGACCACTCAATTCCAAAATCGGCATTGGTTTTAATTATAGACAACTTATTTTTATACACACCCGTTATCAACAAACCATTATCTTTGGTGAAGAAGATATTATCTATTCTTGCAAGCTGAAACACGCCCGAAGTATCAATAGCTCCGCTATATTCGGAGCTACAGGAAAGCAATAGAAACATAGCCACACTTGCTAACAATAGTTTTTTCATAACAATGAAGATTTTATATATATTTCCCTCAGTAAGACGTACAATGGAAAAAGTAGAACGGTGCTTTTAGCAGATTGTTTTCATTTAAATAAATGACATTGTTGGGATCGGGATTATTACCGTCGTCGATAAAAACAACAAACGAATCGGGCTTGAGAGCCACGGCCAACTCCCCATTCCGAATATTCAACCCGATACTCTTGCTCTTTAAAGATTCAAGCGTAGCACCGGACTTATCGTATTCCAGCTTTTTTACAATATATAGCTTGCCCGAATAAGGAGTGTATGCCCGCTTAGTTATATCAATAACAGGCATACAGTCGCCACTACCCGAATAAACCTTGGCAATTATTCCGGTTTTTATATCGGCACCATCGGGCTGACATGAAAGTAGCAGGCAGAGCATGCCGGAAAAAAATAATGTTTTTCTAATCTGGACCTTCATGCCGCAGTCATTTTATGCTCGTTATTTTTATCTGTTGATATCCATGACCTCCCCATCCACAATTGAATGTTGATTTTAAAATTTGATATTCAACAGCAACTTTCAAACTGTCCTTTTGAAACTTGGCGTCTAAGTTCACAGGTGAGTAATCGACTTTATTTAGCTGAATCACCCAACCGCATCCATCGAGGGCGGGCTCTCCATAATTCAGTACGAGCCCGTTCTGTATCTGGAGTTCCGAATCATTTTTCTTGTCACATCCTGTTCCTGCTACAATAAATAGCAGAATGCTTATAGCAAATACGAATCTTTGTGTTTTCATCTTTAAAAATTTATTAATTAGAAATTACTTTTGTGATATAGACCTGCGGGTATCCAATTCCCATTGCAGTGCATACAATTGTTTCACTGTTGTTTGGAGTTCTGAACTCAACCTTGATTTTCATTTCAGGGACTTTGCATTTCTCAGGTAGATTAATTGCATAAAAGGTTTTGTTGGAAATAGTGTTTGATGACCCCATAACATCTTCATCAAACTGAATCAAAAAGGTATTACCGCAATCCAATCCTTTTCCAATAACAGTGGCGTTGTACCATTTTGTGTCTATCTCATCCCTGGAACATGAAATTGCAAATAAACTCATTCCAATAAAGATTAATATAACTCGTTTTATATGTCTCATATTCGAATACCTTTTATAATGGGAATCACCGGATCTTGTTTCTTACCTGTTGTTCAAACTGTATCAATGTATTTCGTAGAGCTGTGTTTGTTATTTCAGTATCTGTTCCATTGTTGCTCATGTATAGATGAGTCCACGAGCCGGTTAGTAAAGTTGATTGTTGAAAATCTCCGCTTATCGTAATTTCGTTTTTCAGCGCCTTTCTGAATGCAATAAACCCCGAAGAAATCTCCGCATTGTTATTAACAAGAACATTGATAGTTGTATCCCGAAAATTATATCGGGAAACAACAGCCTGTAGTTGATCGGAATTAGGGATGGGTGATAATTTAAAGTTTATGTCACCACCTCCCTGACGCACAAAATGCATCGAACTATATGTGCCTGTTATACCGTTAGCTTCATTCTTGCATCCTGCCAAAATCAGGATCGGCAATAAAAGAGTAATTAAACGTGTTTTCATATTGTTGTTGTTTTATTTCTATCAGTTTCAATGTACATTATTCCTTTTGGCGACTAATAAACCGCTTCTCAAAAAGGTCATTTTCTGCAAATCAAAACCATAACAGAGTTTATTGCTGAAATCAATAATTAAGGCATCGTCTTTTAACCAGTATTTGTGTTTTGTAGAAGCAATATAAATAAGCATCCCGCTATATTTCACTTCAATCGAATCGCCAGATAGTTCATAGTTATAATGATCTTTATTTTTATAAAAGTTACTATTATCAACGAAATCGAGTGTATCTTTTTTATCTATCGAAATCCATGTACCCAGCATATTTTGTTGGTTCACGGTAGTGTCGTCACTGCAACTTACCAGTGTTATGACACTAATAAAAAATATAAATAGCGAGAATTTGATTGGTTTCATGTGGCTCTCATTTTTGGCATCTGTTACTTTATCAGATGCAAATCATTGCACATCCGTTGCATCGGTCATTTGAATGATAATAGAATAATAACTATATCGTTGCTCTTGACAGGCCGCTCCTCCGGAGCTCAGGGGATTTCTCCATATTCTTTTCTACAAACAGGATGCTCCGACGGAGCAATCTTGCTCTTGTGGTTTATCAATTATAAACTAATGCTTCTGCTGATTTTGCGCACCTTTAATGAGTCGAGGCTGTATCAAAAGTCTTTTTAGAACGCAAATTACACAAAATGCGCAAATTAACGCAATCATATTGAATTGAAATTCAATAAATAATATTCTGGTTTACAAATCTTATTTGCGAAAATTTGTGTTGTTTGCGTTATTTGCGTGCTTTTGAAACAACCACGTTTGTAGCCCTGCGCCATTCCAAATTTCCCTGAGCTCCGGAGGTGTGACCTGCCTGCTGTTACGTCCATTCCAATCGGATGGCTATTTATTATAAAAAGCCTGCTGTAAAACATAAATTTTCGCATATAAAAACTTATTAAAACACTTGCAAATATCAAATCTACCCGCTAACTTTGTTGCGATTAAATTATAAATATATAAAAATGAGTGTTCTATAGCAGTGAAAAGTCGTCGGGCATGTACGACAAACCGTGCGAAGCAATAAAACACCAAGAATCCTTGGATGATCAGCCAAACGAAGCGATAAAATGGCAGAAATCCCTGGATGAATGAGCAAACGAGCAAGAAAATGGGTAAGAATCCTTGGATGATCGGGCAAACGGGTAATAAAACGCTGAAAATCCTTGGCTGAATGAGCAAACGAACAAAAAAATGCCGAGAATCCCTGGATGATTAGTCAAACGACCCCAAAAATGCCCAAAATCCTTGGATGAATGAGCAAACGAACAAAAAAATGCTGAGAATCCCTGGCTGATTAGTCGAACGACTCAAAAAATGCCCAAAATCCTTGGATGCCGGGGCAAACGAGCAAAAAAATGCTGAAAATCCTTGGATGCTGAGCTGAACGAAGCGATGAATAGCCCAAAATCCCCGGATGCTGACAGGGACACTTCGTATTTTTATCAGAACTCGTATTAATCCCGAATATATCTGTCAATTTATTAACCATTAATGTTTTATTACGTATGAAAATTAAAGATTTTAGTTTGACTCGCCTTCACGATGAAGAGCATTTTCAGTTTTATACTTCTTTCCGCGATTTAGTATTGGTTTTTGGTGTAGTGGTACTTAAAATTGAATTATTGTTTAACCTCTTTTTGGCCGCTTATGCCAATGAGCTGGTAGCACTGAATGTGGTCCGAAGAAGTGCCATAACCGACGACCTGAAAGATTCAGACAAAGAACGCGACGAAGTGTTCCGTGGCATGTGCGATGCCGTGAGGTCGGGTCTGAATCATTATAATCCCGATGTACGTGCCAGTGCCAAACGCCTGCAAATAGTGCTCGATACTTATGGTAATCTGGCTGTTAAACCTTACGATGCCGAAACCGGTGGACTGAACAGTTTGATTCACGACTTCACTACCACCTATGCTGCCGATGTGGCCAAGGTGCTCCTCACCGGATGGACTACCGAGCTACAGGCCAAAAATAATGCATTCGACGACCTGAAGAATAGCCGTTATTCTGAGGAAGCTGTCAAAACCCTCTTACGCATGAAGCAGGAGCGCCAGAAGACAGATGGAATTTATCGCCAGATTACGGAACGCCTCAATGCACTGATCGTAGTAGAAGGCGAAGCAGCTTATCTTCCATTTGTAAACGAGCTGAATAAGCGCATCGAAGGATACGATAACACCATCTCCATTCGACGAGGTAAATCAAAAAAGTCGACCGATACCACCGACGAAGCTAAATAACAGAAAAGACAAAGAGCGCGAAACCGGAGTTCGCGCTCTTTCTTTTTTTCTGAAATATATCTTATTGAAATAAGTTGGAATCGAGAAGAAGTATTAACTTTGAGTAGTGAAAAAATAAAAAAAAGAAGTACCTGAAGTCGCCTTGCCTGGGTTAATGAAATAAGGTAATTGCATTTGGGCACGGTAGGAGAGCTGAAGAAAAACAGAAATAAACTAATAATAAATGCCAACAACAGTTCAAGAATTATTTAGTAAGTTTGACATTTGGGACTTCCAGAAGGTTCAGTGGGGAGCTAATTTCAAAGAAAACAAGCAAGGAGTTTATGTTGTTTCGACAAGCAGTGATCCGAATAAACATCTGGGAATTTCAGAGAACCCAAACTTTGACGAACAGCAAATTCAATTATGGATTAATAAAGTAGAAGACTTTCTGGTTGATAATAATCCAGCAACTTTGACTAATGTAAAAAATCGTCTTGCTGAGTTTTGGTTACCAGATGAGAGTATTTTGTACATTGGTAAGGCATCGACACGAAAAAATGGGAGTGGAATTAGCAAACGAATCAGAGAGTATTTTTCAACTACTATTGGTGATGGTGGACCTCATTCAGGCGGGCAGTGGGTTAAGTCTCTAGCGAACTTAAATACACTCACTGTTTATTATGGAGTTTGTGACGATCCGAATGAAATCGAGGTACAAATGCTACAATTTTTTATGTGCAATGTAAGTAAAACTACATTGGAAGGACTTTATGATAAAAGATTACCAATTCCATTTGCAAACATTAAAGTTACCAGAAATAAAAGTCATGGGTTTAAAAACCAACGGCTTTAATTGTGTCTCTAATAAATAATTAAATTTGAAGTATTATGAAGTATAAATGGAATAATAAGGAATATGAAATTAAATCATGGCTTATATTCTTTTGGGCATTTTTATTACTATCTGGCATTGGTAAATGCGCAATGAAAAAAGATGCAAATGGAACAAAAACATATGAGCAAAGCGACAGAACAGAAACATATTACTATGATGAAAATGGGAATGTATCAAAGAGAGAAACTAATTATAGAGATGGAAGGCCAACGGAAATAAGAGAATATAAATAATTAATGCAAGGGTTACGCTTAGATTCTTAAATGACTAACGGGTGTTTCAAAGCAATTTGAAACACCCGTTAGTTTATACCAGTAGACTATCCTATTTAGGGTCTGCTGAAAAACTCATGCAGTCATTTTTAAATTAGATTACGGTGCGCTGCACCTTAAACTTATCTGTGAAATCAAATTTCTACAAAGATTCCGCCACTCTGTGGCTTTGTTAGGGTGCAGCGCACCCTAATATTTGTAGCAAGAATATCAATTCAGTATCGTAAAGGTGCAGCGCACCGTAATATCAACTGCAAAGAAAATAAGAGGATAGTTGCAAAAATCTTGCATATTGAAAAACTAAATGTACTTATATTGAATTACATATAATGAGTTATTCGTTTTTCAGCAGACCCTATTCAGAGCTCTTTTACTTTAAACGGATTGTAGGAAATCTGTTTGTCGAACACATCGGTACGTTCAAACTGCTTTACCTTCCGCACAACCAGGTTGGTGAGTGGCAAAGCAATAATTTCGTAGGCGGTTTTCAGGGCTGTTTGCGTAACGATAAGAGTCAATAGCGCGTGGTGAGGAAGTATGCCCGAAAAAGCAATGGTGAAAAACACCAGCGAGTCGGCTCCTTCGCCCACAATGGTAGATGCAACTGCACGCACCGAGAAATGCCGTCCGCGTTGCATAATCTTCATCTTACTCATCACATACGCGTTGAGAAACGACCCGAAAAGAAAAGCTATAAAGCTGGCCACCACAATGCGCTCGGCACCCTGCAGCACTGTAGCAAAAGCCTGCTGATTGGCAAAATGAGGCGAAGCCGGTGCCCAAATGCTGATACGAAACACGAGCACTGTGAGGAAATTCATAAAGAATCCCGTCCAGATAATCAGGCGCATCTTGCGGTAGCCCCACACCTCGGCTATCAGGTCATTCAGAATATAGGTAATAGGGAAAATAAGTACTCCGGCGGTAAGATCGAATCCGTAGATCGTAAATAGTTTTTGTCCTACAATGTTGGCAATAATAAGACAAACGGTAAATAGCAGCCCACACATCATGTAGACAACCGACACTTGTTTTTTCATTTTTCTTGTTTTATCGTGGTTTTCAAGTACACGTTTATTAATAATGGGTGCAAAGATATGCCATTTCGGCGAATAAACCGATCCCGGTGAAAAACTATTTATTGCCATGCAGTGGCTAATTATAAATCTCCCCCGGTGAGGCTGGCTTCACCGGGGGAGATTTATAGTTACAAGTAGAGAATGTGAATCAGTAGTTGAAAAAATAGTCCGTAGGACTTATATATCCATAGAATAAACAGATATGCATATTTATTGTCCGTAGGACATTTACATTTTAGCTTGTTTATCCCCTACGGGGAATTGGTTGTATTGGTTTCCATTTTCTATTGATATGTATTCCCTACGGGAAATACTCATTATAAATAGAATGTGTATGTATGCAACTCCTGATTCGCATTAATAGTTACGAGTTACAAGATTGTTTAGGCACGAAGCATAAGACACTGTTTTACACCTTACGGATCAGTTCTTTCATAATAAGCGTCATAAGCGGCTGCACCGAATTGCCTATTTCCTGTACCTCTTCGTGACTTACTTCCACTATTTTTCCGGGAACACCCAGGTCGGTCACAATAGAAATACCAAAACATTTCAGGCCGGCATGGTTGGCTACAATCACTTCGGGCACCGTACTCATACCCACAGCGTCGCCACCAATGGTACGGAAGTAACGATACTCGGCCGGAGTCTCAAAGGTTGGTCCGGTAGTACCCACGTACACGCCTTCCACCACTTTAATTTTGTGTTCGGCTGCAATTTGTTTTGCTTTCGCAATCAAATCCTTCGAATAAGCTTCGCTCATATCGGGGAAACGGGTGCCCAGCTCGGGGAAGTTTTTACCCCGCAGCGGATGTTCAGGGAAAAGGTTGATATGATCGGTAATAATCATCAGATCGCCAATCTCAAAATCGGGGTTTACACCACCCGATGCATTCGACACCAAAAGAGTTTCAATGCCCAGCGCCTTCATCACACGTACCGGAAAGGTTACGGTCTTCATATCGTAACCTTCGTAATAATGAAAACGTCCCTGCATAGCCAGCACGTCTACATCGCCAAGCTTACCTACAATAAGCTTTCCGCTATGACCTTCAACAGTCGAAACGGGGAAATTAGGGATTATCTCGTAAGGTATTTCTGTTTTATCGGTAATTTGTGTCACCAGGTTTCCAAGTCCGGTGCCAAGAATGATTCCGGTTTTAGGGTTCGATGGAATTTTGGACCGTAGGAAATCAGCTGTTTCTTGAATTTTCAACAACATAGTTCTTAATTTTTTGAATAAATAATGGTTCTTGATTATGTAATATTTTTACGCGTATCGGCAATGCGAAAGTGCGCGACTTGAGTGCCTCCGGAAAGTTCGGATTCGACTGTAACCGTGCTGCATCTTTTTCGGTTACCAACAGTATTTTGTCCGATGTAGGAATTGCTTCGAAGGTTTTGCTTATCAGTCCAAAATCTTTCGACTGAAAAGCATGATGATCGGCAAAGAACAGGGTTTTAATGGTCTGCGTATAATCTGCCAGATAATCTACAATCTGCCCAGGTGACACAATGCCCGCCACCAGCAACACACCAGCTTGCGATTGTTTTAGTCTGTCTACCGTCCAGTTTTCCGGTTCTGCCTGAGGAAAAACCGGTCGGAGTTCATCATAAACATAACTGGAAAAAAACACCGACTGATGTGTTTGAGGGTTCAGCTCCTTTTCTATCAACCGCATATCAATGGGCGACAAGTCTACCGGACATTTGGTAACCACTATCAAGTCGGCTCGCCTACTTCCGGCTCTCGACTCGCGCAGCCGACCGTACGGCAGCAAACTATCACGGGTATATAAATTAGAAAAATCGGTAAGCAAAATGGAAAAGCCGGCCTGAATATAACGATGCTGAAAAGCATCATCCAAAACAACCAGTTGCAAGTCAGGCACCAGTTCCTGCAGTTTTGCCACGCCGTGCACCCGCTTCTCATCCACGGCCACCGTTACCCGGGGAAATTTCTGATAAATCTGAAACGGCTCATCGCCCAGCGTCCGGCTACTTGCCTTTTCGTCGGCCAGGTAAAATCCTCTTGTTTTACGTTTATATCCGCGGCTCAGCATGGCCGGTTTCCACTCATCTTGCAAGGCCGAAAGTACAAATTCGGTATGCGGAGTTTTTCCGGTACCTCCCACAGCCAGATTACCTATGGAGATAACAGGAATATCGAAAGAACGGGATTTAATCAGCTCGTTATTAAAAAGCCAGTTACGAACCCCTGTTACGATCCGGTAAAGAAGCGAAAAGGGGAGAAGGATAATATGTTTTACAGGAGCTGCCAAACAGTTGTGTCGTTTCTAAAAAAATAAAGTGAATAGCAAAGATACAATTTTTCTTTAGTGCAACAACCGAACAAGAACTCTTTTGTGAAAAATGGATCACAAAAAGTAGTCTTAAGGAACAGGATCATAACCGCTGCCACCCCAAGGATGACAACTGCCAATACGTTTGATGGAAAGCCACCCACCCTTAATGATGCCATGCTTTTTTACCGCTTCGATAGTATATTGAGAGCATGTGGGAGTGTACCGACACCGCGGAGGAAGAAGCGGCGACAGGCTGTAGCGGTAAAAATATACCGGAAGAAGAACAATAAATTGAAGAATCTTTTTCATAAACCTGAAGTTTATAAATTGCCAGAAACTGTCTGATCAATTGGGTCCGATTCAGCGGGGCTTGCAGGGGCTATCTTATCCATTAAGCGCTGCAGAGCAACTTTCATCTTTTTTTCTACGGCTACAAAATCAAGCTCATCGTCCGATACATAATTGAACGCAATGTGCAGCTGCAAATCATTTTCTTTCAGCAACGCAACAAGCGGTTGTTTATTAAGCCGATAAGCTTCGCGCATTAAGCGCTTCAACCTGTTCCGTTTCACGGCTCTTTTAAACCGTTTCTTCGGCACGCTCACCATTACCGAAGCAAATTCCACATCCTTTTTGGGTGCAATCAGATACACCACTCGCAACGGATAAGCAATAAATGCATCACCCTGCGTAAAGAGTTGTCCGATGCGCTTGTCGCCACAGAGATGTTCGGATTTTGGAAATGAATTTGGATGGTTCATGGTTTAAAATAAACTATCCCAAAAGTACGGAAAATCTTCGATACTTTTGGGATAGCTAAATGTTTATAGAAAGAATTTATTTCTTTGCTTTTTTGTTGTTTTCTTTCAGAAAATTCTCCAACGCCATAGTCATAGATGGTACGCCAGGAAGTGGTGCTTCGATGTCCAGGCGTAAACCTGCATCGCGAACAGCCTGAGCAGTAGTAGCTCCGAAACATCCAATCTGAGTATCACCCTGAACAAAATCGGGGAAGTTTTTTATTAATGAGCTAATTCCAACAGGACTAAAGAATAACAATACATCGTAATTTACTTCTTCTTTTGAGCTGAAGTCGTTACTTACTGTTTTGTACATAACCGCCTGATTGTAGGTAATCTTAGATTTCTCCAATGTGTTCAGTGTGTCTTCATTCTGCACATCGGAAGTAATAAACAGGTATTTTTCGTCTACATGTTTGTTCATAATTGTAACCAAATCAGCTAATTTACCAGTTGCTCCATAAAATACTTTACGCTTCCGGTAATGGATGTAGCGTTGGAGGTACAGAGCAACAGATTCTGATACACAAAAATATTTCATGGTTTCAGGAACAGTAATACGCAACTCCTCGCATAACCGAAAAAAGTGGTCAATCCCATGACGAGCATTGAAGATAATAGCTGTGTGATCTAAAATAGTTATGCGCTGGGCTCTGAAATCTTTTGCAGAAACCGGTTCAACCTTAATGAATGGGCGAAAATCGATTTTGACACCATACTTTTCGCTAATATCAAAATATGGCGACTTTTCAGTTGTCGGCTGAGGTTGCGACACAAGTATCTTCTTTATTTTCAAAACAATAACGTTTAAGTTTAAACAATCTTTAGAGCGAATTGATACACCTGATACAGAAGAACTAGGGGTAAAATTTCGAGGGTGCAAAGATACAACAATATATAAAAAGAAGCTACGAATTTATGCAAAAATATTTGAAATAGTTTAATTATGACAAGTATACAAGCTATAAAGCAAACACTCAGACTTGCAATACCTGCAAATGAGGCGTAATGACTGGGAATGTAAATTTGCAGGATTAGTAAGGGGTATAAAACTATACCCAAAAACGAAACAACATTAAGATAACTCTCTTTGGCCATTCTTAAACCGGCGGGCGGAAGGAAAACATAACCAATGAGGTTGAATGAAAAATGTTTTAGAATAACAAAAAGCGTAGTGACCACAAAAAAGCAACCATATTCCTTTAATAAAAAATGACTACCAACTTTGAATTGAATCAGATAAGCATAGAGGCTTAATACTCCGATTGTAAATATTATAAGAAAAAATCGGAACCGGAAATCATTCACTGTGGCCTTGCTAAAAATACTGGATCGTTCCTTAACCTGAAAAAAAGTTTTTGCTGTTTCTGTTATATAGCCCGATGATTGCGAAACAGCATAAACTAAAAGAAAGAAGAAGCCTAACAGGACCAAAAACACCCAACTTTCAGTTTGAGGGAGCGAGGGGTGTGGGATGCCAATAAATCCGCGCGGAATCTGGACAATGGCTTTGAGTGTGTCAGTCACATGCAACGAATCCACCAACGCCAGCGAATCCAATCGGGCTAATGAATCCGGTAAAGCTTTTGTGCTGTCGTTTAGTGTTTGTATTGTATCTGGCTGGAGCATATTTGTTTTTTAAAGTGCTGCAAAAGCACGGGCCTCGGAATTCCATGCAACTGAATTTTGAATCGCCGGCAATACTTCTTCCGGAGTTTCCACCACTTCCCACATTCGGCGGTGCTCGTTACGCATAAAATGCTCATCGATGGTGCGGTCTAACATGGCTATCAAATCATTGTAATATCCTTCAGTGTTTACAATAATAATCGGATTGGTGAAAATACCCAACTTCTTCCAGGTTATCACTTCTAATAATTCTTCCAGAGTTCCGCATCCACCAGGCAAGGCTACAACAGCATCGGCCATCCTCGCCATTTTTTCTTTACGTTCGTGCATGGTTTCAACCAAAATCAGTTCAGTCAGACCGGTGTGATTCCATTCTACTTCGCACATAAAATTAGGAATAATACCGATGACTTTTCCACCGGCGCTCAGAGCACTATCGGCCAACTGTCCCATAAGCCCATTGGAGCCTCCTCCGTACACGACAGTCAGTTGCGCATCGGCCAGAATGCGACCTAGTCGGGCTGTTGCTTCAAAATAACTTGGTTTTATCTGAGTGCTTGAGGCGCAGTAGACACAAACGTTTTGCATAAATTGGAAAATGAATTTATCTCTTTCGGGAAATTAAATGCAAAAATACTGTTTTCTTTCCGTATTTTTGAATTGAATTTCAAAAATACGGAAAAATGATATTGGTAACAGGAGCCACCGGCTTGGTGGGATCAAATTTATGTTGGTATTTGCTTCAGGAAAATGAGCAGATAACAGCCATTTGTCGCCCTTCAAGCAATTTGAGTGCGGTAAATGAAACCTTCAGTTTTTATACTCCTGAACCGGAGAAATACACAGCAAGGATAAAGTGGGTGATGGCTGATGTCCTCGACTCAAATTCGTTACGGGAAGCGCTAAAAGGAATAACTACCGTTTATCATTGCGCTGCTGTTGTGTCGCTTGGAGGCAATGCCAATATTTTATCGGACACAAATATTCTTGGAACAAGGAATATAATCGATAGGTCGATTGAGGCCGGTGTCAATAAATTTTGTTTTGTAAGTTCTATTGCTGCATGTGGCAACGCGAATAAAAGTAAAATAATAGATGAAGACTCTGGATGGGTTGAGGATTCAAGCCGTTCGTCGTATTCGCTGAGTAAATATTATTCGGAACAAGAAGTCTGGAGAGGGATTCGCACCGGATTGAATGCTGTTATTGTCAATCCGGGTGTAATCCTTGGTTTTTCGTCAAATGATAAAGGAAGCTCTCAGTTGTTTTCCCAGGTTCAAAAGGGATTGAAGTTTTACACCAACGGAGGTAGCGGTTATGTCGCCGTTCAAGATGTGGTAAAAGCAATGATTCGGCTTACAACTTCTGAAATCTCAGGGGAACGATTTATTCTGGTTGCAGAAAACTGTTCGAACAAAGATATTCTTGGTTGGATGGCCGATGGTTTTGGTAAGCGTCGACCATGTATACTTATCGGGAAAAAGCTCCTTTGGATCGTAGGTCTTATTTCGGAGGTGCTGGGAAAAATATTTCAGTTTCAACCATTGATTGATCGTGGAACTGCCCGTTCTGCTACCAATCGCGAATTTTATTCAAATAGAAAGATAAAGCGAACAATCAATTTTGAATTTACACCCATCTCAAAATGCATTGAAGATGTGTGTAAATTCAAAACAAGTATCAACTAATTATTTATTTGCCGACTCAAGAATCTCTCTAAAGCTATTCAGAAACAAGTCTGCATCTGATTTAGACAAACACAACGGAGGCAATAGACGAATTATGTTTGTGCCGCTGGCTCCGGTAAATATTTTTTTATCAAATAATAAATGACTGCGAATTTCTTTTATCGGTTGATCTAGTTCGATGCCGATCATTAGCCCTTGTCCCCGTACTTCTTTTATCTGAGGAATTTTATTTAATTCTTCAATCAGATAATTTCCTATTTTTTCGGCATTTTCCATTAAATGCTCCACTTTCATAATGTCGAGCACTGCAATAGCAGCAGTACAAGCTAAATGACTACCACCAAATGTGGTTCCCAACATGCCAAAAGAAGGTTCAAAGACCGGGCTAATCAACACTCCTCCGATAGGAAAACCATTTCCCATTCCTTTGGCAATGGTAATTAAATCCGGACGAATGCCGGCGTGTTGGTGTGCAAAAAACTTTCCACTCCGTCCATAGCCAGACTGAACTTCATCCAGAATCAACATGGTACCTGTGGCTTTACATTCTTCGCTTAGCGCTTTCAAAAATTCGACATCTGGTATACGAATGCCACCTACGCCCTGAATCCCTTCGAGGATCACAGCGCAAACATCTTTCTTTTGCAAAGATTTACGAACAGCATCTATATCATTTAATGTTAGGAATTCAATGTCATACCCTTCATTTATGGGGGCTACGATTTTGGGGTTGTCTGTTGCCCGAACAGCTGCTGAGGTGCGTCCATGAAAACTCTTGTTGAAAGCAACAACTTTACTACGACCGGTATGAAACGAAGCCAGCTTCAATGCATTTTCATTGGCTTCGGCTCCCGAGTTTATCAGAAACAAAGAATAATCATCGTATCCGGATATTTTACCCAGTTTGTCAGCCAGTTCGACCTGTAATTTATTTTGAACAGAGTTGGAATAGAAGACCATTCTCTCCAATTGCTGAGTTAATTTTTGAACATAATATGGATGTGAATGACCAATAGAAATCACAGCGTGTCCACCATATAAATCCAGATATTCAATACCGTGGTTATCGTACGTCCTACATCCGATTCCTTTTGCAATCTCAATGTTAAAAAGCGGGTAAACATTAAATAAATTCATATACTCCAGAGTGTTTATATTATCTAATTTTCAATCAATAAGAATTTCGAAATAGTTCTATAAAGCTGAAAATCGGATACAAATGTAATTGAAAATTTAGATACGCTCAAATAAATACATTTAAAAAAAATAATGTAATTTTACACCGATTTTATGCAGAACTTTTCAACCAAAACAGATATATATGGACAAACAAGTAACAATCTATTGTAAAAACACTAAATCATACCACACCTATCCACTTGGCATATCATTGACTGAGATTTACCAAGACCTGAATATACACCTTCAATACCCTGTAATGGCTGCGCGGGTTAACTACAAAGTAGAAGATCTGAATTTCTTGATATACAAACCCAAAGATATAGAATTTATCGACTTAGGCTCGCCGTCAGGCATGCGTGTTTACGTAAGAACATTGAGCATGGTGCTGGCAAAAGCTATTGCCGAATTGTTTCCGGAGGCCATACTACGCATCGAACATCCTATATCTAAAGGTTATTATTGTAAACTCGATAATCTGAGGCAGCCAATTACGGCTGAAATCATAACGCAGATCAAAGAACGCATCAATCTTATAATCTCGCAAAAAAAGAGAATTGTTTGTGAAGAAAAGCAAACCAGAGAAGTTAAAGACTTATTTATAAACAAGGAACACCAAGCCGACAAAGTTGCGCTTTTTGAAACGCTTGGAAATCCATATTTTCGTTATTTCAGAATTGACGATTACATAGATTATTATAATGGCGTTCTTTTACCGTCGACGGATTATTTAGGAATATATGATTTATTGCCCTATTATGATGGATTATTACTCAGAATTCCAAAGCGTGAAAATCCGGTAGAGCTGGAGGATATCATTCCGTCACCTAAAATGTATGATATTTTTAAAGAATATGTAGGGTGGAATAAAATCATGAAAATAAATAATGTTGGAGAATTCAATGTTGCTTGCCAGAACAACCAATCTTTCAATATGATTAAGGTTTCCGAAGCTTTACATGAGAAGAAGGTGGCATCAATTGCCGATATGATTTCACAGCGAGCTGAGAAAGTTCGTTTTGTACTTATATCGGGTCCGTCCTCGTCGGGCAAAACAACTTTCAGTAAGCGACTTTCTATTCAGTTGATTGTTAGTGGGCTTAAGCCTGTAGTGATATCACTGGATAACTACTTTGTAAATCGGGATGAAACGCCGCGTGATGAAAACGGAGAATGGGATTTCGAACATATTCATGCGCTGGATTTACCTCTTTTCAATCAGCATCTGAAGCAACTGCTCAATGGTGAAGAAATTGATATTCCATTTTTCAATTTTGAAGATGGCAAACGATATTATAAGGGCGATAAACTTAAACTTAGCGAAGACAGCATCTTAATCATGGAGGGGATTCATGCTTTAAATCCTGAATTGATACAAGATATACCTGTTGAAACAACGTTTAAAATTTATGTTTCAGCTCTTACGACTATCTCCATCGATAATCACAACTGGATTCCAACGACTGATACTAGATTGCTTCGTCGGATAATTCGTGATTACCGTTTTCGAAATTATTCAGCGCGAGAAACCATTGCGCGATGGCCAAGTGTGCGTAGGGGTGAAGAAAAGTGGATATTCCCCTATCAGGAAAATGCCGATGTGCTCTTTAACTCAGCGCTTTTATTTGAGCTTGCTGTTTTAAAAAGACATGCCGAGCCTATCTTGGCTGAGGTTCCAAAATACTGCGAAGAATACACAGAGACACATCGTCTGATAAAATTTTTAAACTATTTCGTTCCGATTTTAGATAGGGAAATTCCACCAACATCGTTGTTGCGCGAATTTGTAGGAGGAAGTAGTTTTCGCTATTGAGAGCATAAAGCTAAATCTTTCCGGAAAAATGTAAGGTCTAATATATGAAAGAATCTTTATTTTTTCATATATTTGCCATGAGTTCGCTTGAAATGAAATGTTTAATTGGAATAGGCTTAGAATAAAATGTGATTGCTGTTTTATGAAATATGTTTAATTGTATCTACCTTAGTTGTATCGGCATTCATAGAACAGGTCCCTGCATTGTTCAAGAATAAAAAGTAACAGGGTCTTAATTCTTCTAAGTTCCTGTTGAATAGATTGCCTTTTGCTGGCGGTATCTGTGTGTAGCTTTCAAAATGAATCAATTGGTCAGTTTCTTTTTATGGAAAATAGAAATATATTATTCACGACTTTGCTTGTTTGCCTACCATTGTTCAGTCTTACGGCTCAGGATAGCAATGGACTAATAGGAAAACAACACAAAAGTACCAAGCTGATTATTTTATCGCTTGGCCCTGAATATTGTTTTGCTGATACTAAAGAGTCTCCATTTGAACAAAGTTTTTTAAAAAACAAAGATATTTCGCTTGGCTATCAAGTTAATCTTTCTAGGAGATTTGGCTATAGAGCAAGTGCGAGTTATACTACCTTTAGCGGTTCCGATGGCGCTTCGAAATCCCGTTCTTACTCATTCTATTCGACAACCTGGCAAATGGCTACTGTGGCTCAGTATACAATTTCGGCTCCTCCAAAGACGGACTCGCCCATAAGCAGTTCTATTTATTTTTTTATAGGAGCAGGTATACTTAGCTGTAGGCCGGATCTAAATTATTATTCAAAAAAGGATTATAAATATAAAGCTAAGGGCGATCCAAATTTTTCAGTAATTATTCCTGCGGGATTTGGGTATCAACGCAATCTTAGTAAAACATTGTCGATTGGCATGGAACTCAATGTCAGATGGAATTTTTCTGATTATCTTGATGGGTTTAAACCTCCGGTTTCGCAATCTAAATCTCCGGATATAATACAAGGTTTCTCAATTGTGTTAGGGTATAAGTTGCATTCAAAAGAAGTAGAGGCTAAGAAAGAAGAAGTGCAGTGATAAAAAGATCACTGCACTTCCTGCAAATATAAAACTTAGTTCTAGTATAAGCTTATGAGTTTTTCTATCGTAAAATAATTGTTTTTGAAAGTTCTTCATTCTGCGTAGCAGCATACACAATATAGGCTCCTGTAAGTTGGTCGGTTTCTATAGTGGTTATGCCTCCTTCAAAGTTTGCATTTTTTACTAGCACGCCCGAATTTGCATTGTAGAGACTCAATCTGCCGTGTTCTGTCCCTCTGTTCTTTATTACAATGGTTTTCAGAGTGGAATAAACCTCAATTTCTTTTGTTCTGTTTATATAGTTGCTCCCCATTCCTCCTGCCGTTATATCAGCACCTGGCAGTTTTGATACGGTTGCATGCTCGGAGGCTATGGGGGATGTGAACGTTTGTGGTATGGATGTTACAATTTTAAATCGCTTTACGACTGTGTCGTTTGCTGCGGTAAAAGAGTACTGAGTTCCGTTTGCATAAATGTCAATCAGTTTGTTTTCTATCAGGTCGATCAGATATAATTTTTGATATTTAGGAGCTAGATTCTCATGATTAAATGTGAGGGTGTAAAGCGAATCTTTGGCTGCGATAAATCCAATATATGAATTATTCAGATTGTCGGTAGCATCTATTTGAAAGTTGCCATCGGGTTCCATGGCGAATATCTTTGCCAAAGTCTGGTTGCCAAAGATTTTATATCCATCCCATCCTCTGTCGTAATAATGTGAGCAGGAGGTAACCGAGAATAACCATAGCTGATCGGAAGTTTGAGAGCCTTGTTTAAGGTCGATCCGTGTTCCGATCAAATTTTGTGCTGGCATATTAGGCACCACTAATATTAATGCCAGCACTGCCAGTATAAAAGTAATAGTAGTTGTTTTCATAACGAGTACTTTTAATGAAACGCAGGCTGTTTTATTAAGCAGTCATGACATTGCAAACATAACGAATCTGTCACATATTGTTGATATATATATGTTTGTAGTGAGAACTACAGGGTGGCTGTAATTTGTACAGGCGTACTTGTTTGCTTGGAAGTGTAGCCGCGCAAGCATTTTGTCTTTTTCTGCGGTAAAACTGAGAGAAAGAGTGGTTTTGAGATAATATATGTCGCAATATAGTTGGTTGGGTTAAGTGATGTTGAAATTATTATCACAACCTATATATACAAATGATTGGGTGGGTGGTTGATAGTATGGCTTGGCTATTTGTAAAACAATCATACTTAAGTAAACATATTAGTCATCTTTGTTTTTTTTAAACAAACTTTATACTTTTGGACTGGTTTTATGTGGTGTTTCTCTGGTTAATTACCTTATTTTCTTTGTTTTTTAATCAGAAAAACAAAGAAATTACATACGTGCCTGTAGAATATCCGACCGGGCAGAATGATTAAATGTAAAGGAAGAAGCGATTTAAATTGATTGTTTGTTGCTATGAAAAGTCAACGGTCACTTAAATAGATGTTTGCCTTGTGATTCGAATAAAGGTAATTCAATAAACTATTACAACTATCAAGGATTGATTAGAATATATTCTGTACGAAAATAGAAAAATGGCAAAATGTAAATAAATAATTGCGAATAGTTGGGTGGATGTGAGTCTGGAAAATTTGATTAATATGCTGATTAATAGCTGTACTTATTTGTCAGCAAAGATGGGTCGGCAAAGCTCATGCAAGGGTGGGGGAGGGCTATACATTTTCAATAGAGCTTAGGCTTATCCGAGAATTTAAAGCAGAATGGTCAAAAAAAGAGGAAACAAAACATCACGCTCTGTTTCCTCTATCGTGGATTGAATAATAAAACGCAAAAAAGAAGATATTACCGGATATTCAGGTCGTAAGGTAAACGAGCCTGAATGCCGTTAATTTTGTCCAGGTTCTTCACCTGTTTAAATAAATTGTATTGCTCACCCAACTGAATTTTTGCAATACGGGTTTCCACATCCTTACCGAAGTTCTTCATAAACTTCGTCATGAAGTCTTCTTTTTCGGGATATTCTTTGATATTATATGATTTTAGTTTAGCTTTCTCTACTGCCAGTTTAATGGCATCGTTCAGACCTCCGATTTTATCTACCAGTCCTATTTTCAATGCATCTTCGCCTGTCCACACGCGACCCTCGGCAATGGCTTTAATTTGTTCAGTCTTCATTTTGCGTCCATCAGCACAACGTTTCACAAACAACTCATAACCGCGATTCACGTAACTTTGCATCAAATCGCGTTCTTCGGGTGTAAATGGTCGGTTTATAGAGATTGCATCACTCATCTTATTCGTTTTTACACCATCGTAGGTGATACCAATCTTATCATCCAGTCCTTTGATATTCGGAATAACTCCGAAGATGCCAATGGATCCGGTGATGGTAGTAGGTTGTGCAAATATCTTATCGGCTACGCAGGCAATATAATACCCTCCTGAGGCAGCATAATCGCCCATCGATACAATCAATGGTTTCTTGGCTTTAAGTACGCTGAGAGCATGCCATATTTGCTCCGACCCGTAAGCGCTTCCACCCGGTGAACTGATACGAAACACAACTGCTTTAACAGCCGAATCTTTTTCAACATCATTAATTGTTTTTACCAGGTCTCTCGACACAATGCCATCCCCCTCGGTATCGGTTATTTCGCCAACAGCATAAATAAGCGCCACTTTGCTTTTGTCGTACTTTGCTGTATCGGGCACTTTGGTCATGGCTTCTTGTTTTACAAAGGTCAGATCATCGCCCTTCTTCAGATTCTTTACATACTTTTTCAGAACGCTGTCTACCTGCTCAATATACACCAGTCCATCTACCAGCCCGTATTGTTTCGATTTTTCGGTTGGCTGAAACATCATCATTTCGTCGGCATAACTATTTAGTTTGGCTGCCGGAATTTTTCGCGAAGCTGAAATTTCTTTCAGAATATTGTTCCATATCGAACCCATAAACACGTTTACCTGCAACCGGTTGGCATCACTCATTTTGGTGTTCACGTAAGGTTCTACAGCCGATTTAAACGTCCCGACTTTTACCACCTGCATCTCGATGCCCAACTTGTCAAGCGTATTTTTAAAGAACATAGTCTGAGCTGAGAGCCCCTTGAGTTCAAGCATACCTTGCGGATTAATCAGAATTTTATCGGCTACCGAAGCCAGGTAATACATCCGCTGCGAATAATTATCAGCATAAGCAACGATAAATTTGCCCGATTTCTTAAAGTCTATCAACGCATTTCTGATTTCTTTTATTGAGGCCACTCCACCCGACAGCGAACCGCCTTTGAGGTAAATACCCACGATGTTATCATCTTTTTTGGCTTTTTCGATATTGCCCAGCACATCGTCCAATCCAATGGTGTTTTCGGAAGGCTTGCCCAAGGCATGCGCAAATGCACCCGAAAGCGGGTCTTCTTGTGAGCGGTCTACCAGATTTCCTTCGAGATCTATCTGATAGATTGAATTTGGTTTCAGCGTAGTAGCTTTATCGGCCGAACCCGCTATTGCTCCGATTATTCCGAAAGAGATAAAGATTCCCAGCAAGGAAGCTATAAAAATACCAACAATAGTTGCCAGCGTAAATTTCAAAAACTGTTTCATAAAAGAGAGTTTGATGGTTTCAAATTATATTGAAAAATTATTCTGCAAAGGAAAACAATATTTTTTGAATATCAAAACATATTTATTGAATATCAATAAATGATTCGTTTAATTTTCATCCTTTCTTTGTACTCGCCATCCCAGGCGTGCAATAAAAAAGCTGCTTCAACCCAATGATTGAAGCAGCTTTTTCTTCTTATACAAATACTGAATCTTACACTTAGCCTTGCTAAGACAGCCACAAACAAGTAATAAAAATAATATTGTTGAATTTTTTCATTGGGATTTATTTGAGTTTAATAAAACTGATGTTTTTGACATTAGCTGTAAACGACCTATCTATGAAATTATAAATTTCTAGTTGCTCTTTTCCTCCGTTTTTAGACAATAAAATGCTAAAATCATATTTAATGGTGGTGCTGTAAATACTCAATCTGTTTTGTTGAGTCAAGTCAAATTTATATCCCTGTAGTGGCGTGTACAGCTCGATTAATTTGTCTTGAGTGAATCGTAGTGTATCACGTATTCCATCTGAATACGGAGCAATCTCAATCCAAGTACCCGTTAACTGATCTGATTGTGAGATATCCTTTTGCCCATCACAACTAATAAGAAAAAAATAAACGAAAAAAAAATAAATAAAATTTGCTTTCATGATTGTATAAAGTTAAATATGTAATATACTTACAACGATTTTACTATCAAGATGCAATTTCATTCAAAATCGTTGCGCCGTACCTCCAAAATGAGTTTTAAAACCGATAAGATTGTCTTCAGACTAAAATCATTTTATTGCTAAGCAGAGCTACCTAAAACCCAAGCTTGCTTACCTAAAAGCTAAGCAAGCCTACCTAAAAGCTAGCCTTGCTTAGATCAGCAGTAGGCAAGCCTCAATACAGTTAAGCTTGCCTACCTTGGAGGTAAGCAAGCTTAACTTAGAGGTAAGCAGGCCTAACTTTGAATCGGGCCAGCTTATCTCAGAAGTGACTTTGCTTTACTTAGCACTAGCCTCGCCTGTTTTAGCGTTGTTACGTTGCCCATCAAACAACTTGCCCATTTCGTCCACCATGCTTTGTGTGCCGGGAACTCCTTGTTTGGCTGCACCTTTGGCCGAGCCGTAGATAGAAAGACCTGCCTGATAGGCATCAACACTTGCTGCTATGCGCGTGTCGGATACCATTTCGGCAATGCTTGCGATCTCAGCACCCACCCTACGGGTAGCTTTAAAGAAATCCAGATCCTTTTTATACTCTGCCAAATTGGTAAAAGGAGGTACAATAAGGGGCTGTTGTTCGCCATAAAACAAGCCTTTTTCTACAAACGGAATCCGTGCATCGTCCATTTTAGGTAGACGTTGCTTTTGCTCCGGACTCAGTTTAATGCCAAATGAAAATTTTGCTTTGAGTTTTGCCAATAACTCCATTACTTCTTTTTCGTCTTCTTCCGAAAACGTGGCTGAAATCAAATCTGCCATGGGAATTAAATTTTAATTGATAAATACTTGCGAATTATTTTTAAGACATTTATTTTTAAAACTTGGATGCAAATATAGAATTAGTTTAAATACGGTAGTTATCCATTTTTATTTTATTATTCTATTTTAAAACTTATTTATTTTTAAATCCAAATAGAGAACTATCTTAAATAATTATTCTTTTCGAATTCTAAAAAAATAGGGGGAAACAAAACTTTGTTTCCCCCTAAAACTGGCAACGTGTGCCGAATTGTTTACTGAATTTCAATCATCCGCGATGGTTTTGGTTTTGACTCTTCCTTTTTAGGAATAGTGACATACAAAATACCATTGTCGTAACGGGCTTCAATGCGTTCGCCATCTGCTGTGTCGGGCATTGTAAACGACCGGCTGAACGACTGATAACTAAATTCGCGCTTGGTGAATTGTTCGCCTTCAGCAACTTCATTTTCTACCTTTTTCTCGGACGAGATAGTCAGCAGGTCATTGTTTACCTCCAGTTTGAAATCGCCTTTTTCGAAGCCCGGAGCTGCAACCTCCACGTTGAATGCATCGGTACTTTGTTTGATGTTGACCGATGGTAAAGTAGTATTTGTTAGTGAAAAATTGCGGTTTGACCAATCGAATAAATCGCCTTCAAAAAAACGGTCAAACACAGAAGGTAGTTGATTTGAAAATCTAACGAGTGACATAGTTTAATCCTCCATTTTTTAATTAGACATTTGTTTTTAAAAGAACAAACAAGAGCTGGCAAACAAAATGCCAAAGAAGAAAATAGGACATTACGTCTAAGTATAACAGATAGATACGACATTTTTTCAGTTGAAATTGTTGCTGCAAATCAATGCTGAATTGTGGACTAAATAAATTCTTTTCATTTTCATTGAAATACGGAACCAAAAAAGCAAAAAAAGGAGATTGAGGAATATGCAAATTTGTCAGACGATTTTTCCGAATGAAGTTGATTGGTAAAAGCATCAATAAAGAAAAATTACTACATTTGTCCCCTCAGACTAATTCGTATTAATATAACTCTTCAATATGTACAAAAAAATTATATTTCTGGTACTCTTGGGTATTGTGTGTCAGGTCGTCATGTTGCCTGTTTACGCTGTCAAAGCCTATCCGCGTCCATTCATTGTTACCCAACCCGATGGGACTCAGTTGACCATCAGATTACAGGGTGATGAACGGCGTCACTTCAAAACCACCGAAGATGGATATGTGCTAAAAGCCAACTCCAGGGGTTTTCTGACCTATGCATCGGTAAACCCAGCCGGTGAAATTGAGGAAGGTCGGGTGATTGCCAGAGATATATTGAAAAGATCGGCTTCTGAAAAGCAATTTTTGAAAACAGTCAACCAATCGGCAGCTGCTCAGATACTGCAGCAAACAGCTATGCAGGCCAAAGTGCAGCGTGCTACCAGTGCTCCGCAAAAAGCATTTCCTCACCTGGGATCTCCAAAATCGCTGGTTATTCTGGTAAATTACTTGGATAATAGCTTTATTTCTACAACGCCAAAAGCGGACTTTACCAGCCTGCTGAATCAAAGCGGTTATAGCGCAAACGGTGCCACCGGCTCGGTGCGCGATTATTTTATGGCAAGTTCTTATGGTAAGTTTGCTCCCAGCTTCGACGTGGTGGGGCCTTATACACTGCCAAATAATTTAGCGTATTACGGAGCAAATAGTATAAACGAGAAGGATGTTAATTCGGTACAGATGATAGTGGATGCCTGCACGCTGGCCAGTAGTGCTGGAGTTGATTTTTCGCAATACGATACAGACAGCGATGGCATTATCGATAATGTTTTTGTTTTTTATGCCGGTCATGACGAAGCCGAAGGAGGTTCAACAGACGCAATATGGGCAAAGTTTGGGAAAGTTTATCCGGTATCGCAATATGGGAGTGAAGCTAATTACACCGGTACCGATGCCTCCATTACATTTAACGGAAAGCTCTTGGTTGGCTTTGCCTGCACTTCGGAACTTGCAGATAGTGCCGGGAATACGATGCGTGGCATCGGCACCTTCTGTCATGAATTTGGTCATGTGATAGGGCTTCCCGACTATTATAATACGAGTAATTCGGATAAACCTACATTGAACTATTGGAGCATTATGGATGCCGGAAACTACAACAACAATGGACGAACACCGCCGACTTACTCGGCATACGACAGATTTTATCTGGGATGGCTGACTCCTGAACAAAAAAGCACGCAGGCTACCCTCACCCTATTACCCATCTATCAGGGAACGACAGAGCCTGCAAACACAACCAATCAGGCTTTTCTGCTGGCTGCAAGCACTCATAATTTAGACGGCAAAAGCCCTGATCCATCCGAATTCTTTATTGCCGAATATCGCAAACAGACGGGTTGGGACACTTACCTGCCCGGCGAAGGTCTGTGTATCTGGCATGTTGATTATAGCCAATCGGCCTGGGCTAATAATGCCGTAAATGTATATGCCGGCAGTACGCAGACTCAGGCAAGTCATATGCGTTTATATCTCCAACCTTTGAGCGGTTCCACAACCTCTCCGGGCAGTGCTTTTACTTCGGGTTCGTTTACGCCGATGAGCTGGAGCAATGTGGATATAAACAGAGCCATTACCAATATAAACAAATCGGTCGATCGTATTACTTTTAATTTTATGCCGGACAAAATGTCGGCAACAGCAAAGTTTACCGACTTTGTGACAACATACGGAACGCCCACAAACTCTCAGGATGTTACTATCTCCGCCATGAACCTGACTTCGAACTTAAATGTTTCGTTCCAAAACAGTGTCAACTTTGAGCTTAAGCGCTCGTCGGAAACTACCTGGAGCAAAACGCTTAGTCTGACGCCCAGTGCAACCAACGTTACCGAAACAATTAACGTGCGATATAATCCTAAAGGCTTAGGAGCTCAAACCGACCAACTGAACATAACCAACGATCAGTTAGCCACAACGGGTTATAGCCTGAGCGGAACCAGCAGCATAGGGCCGAACTCGCCGGTTATTCTTGCCGGGACGGTAGAGAATACATTGCTTTATTATCCAACGAAACAGTTTTCTGCCAATAAAAAATCAATCAATATCAAGACAACCGATATTGTAAGTGATCTCACTCTGACAATCAGCGGAACCGATGCAGCTCTATTCTCTATCTCAACCAACAGTATAACTAAAGATGCTGCAAACGGAATATTCGGGAATGACATTAATGTTACATACACGCCCACTACAGTAGGAACTCACAATGCCACGCTGACCATTTCGGGAGGAGGATTGCCGGATAGGGTGATTGCTCTTACAGGTACCGGATATTGAGAAACGGATTTGACACACGCACGACTAAAAATGGGCTATCTCACAACTGAGATAGCCCGTTTTTTTTTGGGGTGACACTGTTTATACGTCAAAAAATGTCACAAATCAATTAAGTGAGAGCTACAAACAGATCGCCTTCAAGTTCATGAAATCTGATTTTACCTTCGCGAGCCAACCAACCTAAAGCTAAATTCAGATCTTTCTCGGTCAACTTCGTTATTTTCTTTACGGTTTTAATGTTCAATTCACCGTTTTCTAATGCCGTCCATACGAGGCCTGCATTTTGTCCAATTTTTTCTAACAACATAATCAACTTAGTTTAAAACGTTACTTTTAGAAACAATATCGACACAAAAATACAAAATTGCTATTACAAAGCTCCCTAATAAGTAAATGAAAATTATTATTGCTGTTTTTTTTACCACAATAGTTCACACTAGTTTCAACTAGAAGACAAACACATAGTAATTAGTTACAAGTTACAAGACTATTTATCTGAATTTGGCTTCCAAAAATACCGAAAGAAAATGACAGGTTGTTAAGTAAGGAATAAAAGTATCGTCAGATACTTTTACTATGTGACCTAAGTCTTTTCTTCCCCATTATTTCTCCCAGCTTGTCCCGATTAATCGGGACAAGCTGGGATGTTTCATATGTGTGCTATGTGATAGAAATAGTTCTTTAAATATTGGAAACTAATTACATGAGAAAAAAGCTGTTGAATAAAAAATAGATTTAGTTATTATACATTTCGTCTATCAGAGTCTTGTACTTTTGAGTCACTACCGTACGGCGGATCTTCAAAGTATTAGTCAATTCACCGGTTTCAATAGCAAAACTTTTAGGTATCAGGCAGAATTTTTTGATCAACTCATAATTAGCCATTCCTTTTTGCAGCTCGGCAATGCGAGATTTGAAAAATTCATAAATAGCCGGCGATTTGAGCAGATCATCTATGTTTTCATAGCTGATTCGGTTTTTCTCGGCATATTCTTTAATGGCTGGTATGGAAGGGGCAATAATTGCAGTAACATAATTCCGCTCATCGCCTATCACAGCCACTTGCTCAATATACTTATCCAGTCCCAACCGGGTTTCAATTTCCTGAGGAGCTATATATTTCCCATTCGATGTCTTAAACAGATCTTTAATTCTTTCCGTCAAAGCTAACTTATCTTCTTTAATAAAGCCGGCATCTCCGGTTTTAAACCATCCGTCTTCGGTGAATGAGGCTGCATTAGCGGCCGGATTATTGTAGTAGCCGGCAAAGATCGTTTTGCCTTTCAGCAGAATTTCATTTTCATCGCCGATTTTTACCTGTACGTTGGGCATAATATTACCCACTGTGCCTATCTCGTAATTCACATATTCGTAACAGCATACAGTGGCTGTACTTTCGGTAAGTCCATAACCATAAATAAGCGGAACACCAATGCTCCTGAAGAATAAAGCTATTTCATCAGATAGCTTCGCTCCGGCCACAGGTAATATATTCGCATTTTCGATTCCCAGAGTTTCTTTCACCTTCGAAAAAATGAGCTTGTCGGCAATCGAATATCCGAATTTCAAAAGGAAATCAGGCTTTTTATCTCGTCGTAAGATATCAACATTGTGTTTCTTACCCGTGGCCACTGCCCAGGCTACAATTCCCAACATGATCGGTGAATACTTCGACAGGTTGTCTTTTACGCCTGCATATACTTTTTCCCAAAAACGAGGGACTGCACACATTAAAGTAGGGCGAACATCTCTTATGGTTTGCTGTATCTCTGTCGGACGAAGATTGATATAAATGGTCACACCCTTAAATAGGCAGAAATAGCACCAGGTGCGTTCAAAGACATGAGAAAGGGGAAGGAATGCAATCGTAGTGTCTTTATCTGTTATGCTGGTGAGTCGGATGGTATGAATACGCATGGCCTCATTAAAGCACGAGTGAGGCATCATTACTCCCTTAGGATTGCCCGTTGTTCCCGAGGTATATAAAATACAAGCTAAGTCATCTTCACAAGCTCTGCTTTCACGGCTCTCCACTTCCGGGTCTTTTATTGATTTTAGGCCCAGTGATAAGAAGTCGCTGTAATACATCCCATGATTCTCATCGGCAAAAACTACTTTTTGATCGAATGCAATAATTTTTTTGAGAAACTTAGATGTTTTCAGCACTTCATAAGCAACATTGTATTGCTGCTGATCGCCAACAAACATAACTTCTATTTCGGCATCGTTCACAATAAATTCGACTTGCGAAGCGGAGGATGTTGCATATAGCGGAATCATGATTGCACGGTTGGCAAACAACGCAAAGTCAACAATCAGATTTTCGGCTTTATTTTGCGAAAACTGAGCTATTCGCTGCTTCTCCACGACGCCAATCTCCACAAAAGCTTTTGCGATGGCAGTGACTTGATCCGCCAGAAGGTTCCATGAAATTTTGCTCCATTCATCGGTCAATTCTTGTCGGTGATACAGGGCTACTCTTTCTCCATACTTTTTTGCCTGAGCAAATATTAATTGAGAAAAATGAAAGTTTTCCATAATTCTTATTTTTAATGAGTTAGTTGATTAATTGAAGTGCAAAGTTACAAAAAAACACGAAGGAGATACACAAATCGAACTGAAATGTGCAATGGGGTGTTGATCTGAAGATGATAGGTTTTAAATCAAGAAGTCGCTTCAGTAGTCTCGATATCTGAATCAGAACTTATTAAAGATTGAGCTGCGGCCAATTTAAGTTCTTCAATGAAATTTTCATTTGATTGAATTATTTCAAATGCAACACGCGAAGCATTCTGCTGAGACTCCTTTTTGCTGCTACCGGATGCTTCACAAATAATTTGCCCCTGTATCATTAACCGGGATCTGAAGATGTGTTTGTTAGATCCATTTAAGGTTTCGCTAACCAATACAAATTCCGGCTCCAAACGGTTTTTCTGACACCATTCAATGAGTTTCGATTTGAAATTTACTTCGTCTTCAGCAACCTTATCCAGGTCTATTAAGCCCTTGAACAGCCTCTGCTCAACAAATATTTTGCATTGTTTGTATCCGTAATCCAGATAAATAGCTCCCATTATAGCCTCTAAGGCGTTTCCATAAATGTTATTGTTCGTGTGGGTGTTCACGTACTTTGTAACCTTAACCAGCTTGTTGAGACCTATTTCTACAGCCAAATGATTCAGTGAGTCACGTTTTACTATTTTTGATCGGGTGTTGGTAAGAAAACCTTCACGTTGATTTTCATAGCGACAATAAAGAATGTCGGTCACTACTGAGTTTAGTACTGCATCGCCTAGAAATTCAAGGCGTTCGTTGCTGAGATTGAAGCCGTTTTCAGTGGGGATAGAAACGGATTTGTGGCGAACAGCCAGCTGATAGTATTCTATTTTACGGGGATAGAACCCCAAAATTTTATAAAATAAAAAATAAGGCTCTTTTCGAGCTTTCGAAAGGAGCCTTACTTTTAAAAGAATATTCTTAATCACAAACTCTTATTTTGAGTATTTTTTAACGATAACACTCGCATTATGACCACCAAATCCAAAGGTATTGGAAAGAGCTGCATTTACAGTTCGTTTTTGTGCCTTGTTAAAGGTGAAATTAAGATTATAGTCAATATCGGGATCTTCATCACCTTCATTAAAGTTGATGGTTGGAGGAACGATATCGTTTACAACGGACATTACAGATATAATAGCTTCAACTGCACCGGCTGCACCTAACATGTGACCGGTCATGGATTTCGTTGAACTGATATTAAGTTTGTATGCATGGTCACCAAACACTTCCTTGATTGCTTTCGACTCAGAGATGTCTCCTACCGGGGTAGATGTTCCGTGAACATTAATATAATCAATATCAGCAGGCGTTAATCCGGCATCTTTCAATGCGCGTTTCATAACTAATATAGCACCCAGACCTTCAGGATGAGTAGCTGTCAGGTGATAAGCATCAGCTGACATACCGCCACCAACTACTTCGCAAAGGATATTGGCACCACGCGCTAAAGCATGTTCCAACTCTTCGAGAACTAAACAGCCGGCTCCTTCTCCCATTACAAAGCCATCACGACTTTTGCTGAACGGGCGCGAAGCACCTGCCGGATCATCATTTCTTGTAGATAAAGCTGTGAGCGCATTAAAACCACCTACACCTCCGGGTGTAATTGCAGCTTCGGCACCACCAGTCAGAATCATGTTGGCCTTACCCATACGAATATGTGTAAAAGCATCAATGATAGCATTGGTTGATGAGGCACAAGCTGAGGCTGTGGAGTAATTTGGTCCGCGAAAACCGTACATGATAGAAATTTGACCTGCGGCAATATCCGAAATCATTTTTGGAATAAAGAACGGATTAAATTTAGGACCTTGTTCTTTATTTGTATAGTAGTAAGCAATTTCTTGTTCAAAAGTTTGAATACCACCAATACCTGCTGCAAAAATAACTCCTACTTCGTCTTTATCAACAGTCTCTAAATCTATCCCGCAGTTTTCAATTGCTTCTTTTGCAGATGCAATAGCATACTGCGCGTAAATATCCAATTTGCGAGCCTCTTTTCGATCAAAATATTTTGACGGATCAAAACCTTTAACCTCGCAGGCAAATTGTGTTTTAAACTGGGAAGCATCGAAATGAGTAATAGGTCCGGCTCCACTAACTCCGTTTTGGACATTATCCCACAATTCGGGGATAGAATTTCCTAGCGGGCTAATCGTTCCTAAACCTGTTACTACAACTCTTTTCAATTCCATAATAAATTTATTGCGGAATAAAATTATTTTTGTAAAGCTTCGATATGAGCGATAGCGTCACCAACAGTAGCGATTTTTTCAGCTTGTTCATCTGGAATAGAGATACCGAATTCTTTTTCGAATTCCATAATCAATTCTACAGTGTCCAATGAATCAGCACCAAGGTCGTTTGTGAAACTAGCTGTTGGAGTTACATCTGCTTCTTCCACGCCTAATTTGTCTACGATAATTGCTTTTACTTTAGCTTCTACTTCTGACATAATTTTTGTTTTTAAGTTTATAAATAGAAATTGTTTTATAATTTTGCGGTGCAAAGGAAACAAAATTTATCGATATAACCTCGTTTTTGTTGATAAAAATTGTTATTTTTGCACAAATGTCGCCTTTTTGTGCAGATTTAAACTTCATACAATGTCTTTAAAAATAGCTCTTTTTGCATCCGGTTCCGGTTCGAATGCCGAGAATATAATTCGTTATTTTTCAGTAAGTAAAAAGCTGATATTTCCAATTATTATCTCTAATAGGGCGGATGCCTTTATACACCAACGGGCAAAATTACTTCAGATACCATCTTTTACTTTCTCACGCGAAGAATTTGCGCAGAGTGGTGTCGTTGTTGACTTTTTAAAGCAGCAAAATATAGATGCTATCGTTTTAGCTGGCTTCCTTCTCCGAATTCCGCAAAGCATTATTGACGCATTTCCAAATAAAATAATCAACATACATCCGGCTTTGTTACCTAAATATGGCGGAAAAGGAATGTATGGGCATCATGTACATCAGGCTGTAGTAGATGCTGGCGAAAAAGAATCCGGAATCACCATTCATTACGTAAACAGCAATTACGACGAAGGCGATATAATTTTCCAAACAAAATGCCCTGTTTTACCTACGGATACAGCTGACGCGGTGGCTCAAAAGGTACATGAACTTGAATACAACTATTACCCCAAAATTATTCAGGAGTTGTGGGGCTAGAATCTCCCCAATAAAAACGGAATATTCAGAGCTCGGTTATCATGTCGTAAAATATCCCTGTTCTGTTGCTTTTAAGACGGGACCTTTCAAGCTCCAATTTTTTCGTATCTTTGCACACTGGTAATTTTGGATTAATAAACATGTAAGTTGTTTGTTCATAAGCAGCTTTAAACAATTCAAGAGATTACGCAATTCAAAAACTAAATATTCAAAAATATGGCTCTTCAATGTGGTATTGTAGGCTTACCTAATGTGGGTAAATCTACTCTATTCAACTGTCTTTCAAATGCAAAAGCTCAAGCAGCTAACTTCCCTTTTTGTACCATCGAACCTAACGTAGGTGTAATCACTGTACCCGATGACCGACTCAACAAACTAGCCGAATTAGTACATCCGCAACGCATCATTCCTACCACCGTAGAAATTGTAGATATAGCAGGATTGGTAAAAGGCGCCAGCAAAGGAGAAGGATTAGGGAATAAATTTCTTGCCAACATCCGCGAAACTGATGCTATTCTACATGTATTACGCTGTTTCGACGATGACAACATCACTCACGTCGACGGCAGCATAAATCCGGTCCGCGACAAAGAAATTATTGATACCGAATTACAACTAAAAGATCTCGAAACAGTTGAAAGTCGCATAAGCAAAGTTCAGAAACAGGCTCAAACCGGAGGCGACAAACAAGCCAAAGCTACATACGATATATATGTACAATATAAAGAAGCTTTGTTGCAAGGAAAATCAGCCCGTACCGTAAAGCTGGACCCTCTGGATAAAAAGCTGGTAAAGGATTTATATTTGCTCACAGACAAACCTGTTATGTATGTTTGTAATGTGGACGAAGCATCTGCAAAAAACGGGAATGCTTACGTAGACGCTCTACGCGAATCGGTGAAAGAAGAGAATGCTGAAATTTTAATCGTTGCGGCTGCTACCGAAGCCGACATTGCCGAACTTGAAACTTACGAAGAACGCCAAATGTTTCTGGAAGAAGTAGGGTTGACCGAATCTGGAGTTTCGCGGTTAATTCGCGCAGCATATCACTTATTAGATTTGCAGACTTATTTCACCTGTGGCGTACAAGAAGTTCGTGCATGGACTTTTGAACGCGGCTGGAAAGCCCCTCAATGCGCCGGCGTAATTCACACCGACTTCGAAAAAGGCTTCATCCGTGCAGAAGTTATCAAGTACGAAGATTTTACCGCCTTGGGTTCTGAAGCTGCTTGCAAAGAAGCCGGAAAAATGAATGTAGAAGGAAAAGAATATGTAGTTAGTGACGGCGACATCATGCACTTCAGGTTCAATGTATAGGTTTTAGAAAAAAAATAAGGAGGCCTGCCGAAATTAATCAGCAGGCCTCTTTTGTATCTATCTTGCCCTTATTTAAACAAACGTTTCAACATCTTCCGCACTAATACTTGGGCCTCCTAAAATAATTAACCGTTCCACGACATTGCGCAACTCGCGGATATTTCCGGTCCAGGAACGCATTTTCAGCAATTCAATTGCGGCATCATCAAATATTTTTGGTTGAATACCCTGTTCGCCACAAATAAGTTCACAAAAATGGCTTACAAGTAGAGGGATGTCATCTTTTCGCTCATCCAATGTCGGGACACGAATAGGAATTACATTTAACCGATGAAATAAATCTTCTCTGAAATTACCATTTTGAATTTCCCTGGCCAGATTCTTATTGGTAGCTGCCAAGACCCGGACATTCACTTTAATGACCTTATCACTGCCAACTCTCGTCAATTCGTTTTCCTGCAATACACGAAGTACTTTAGTTTGAGCAGAGAGACTCATATCACCAATTTCATCCAAAAAGATGGTACCACCATCAGCTTGTTCAAACTTTCCGATACGTTGCTTTATTGCCGATGTAAAAGCGCCTTTTTCATGTCCGAAAAGTTCACTCTCAATCAACTCCGATGGAATTGCAGCGCAATTTACTTCTACATAAGGGGCCTCTTTGCGATTGCTTTGTTCAAACAGCAATCTTGCTACAACTTCCTTTCCCGTCCCATTGTCGCCGGTAATCAAAACACGGGCATCCGTAGGAGCAACGCGCTCTATCATCTTCCTTACTTTTTCAATGGGAAGCGAATCACCAATCATCTGATGACGTTTAGCAACTTTTTTCTTCAGAGTTTTTGTTTCTGCAACCAGGGTGTTTTTTTCAAGTGCATTCCGAACGGTTATTAGCAGTCGGTTTAAATCGATGGGTTTTACAATAAAATCAAAAGCTCCTTTTTTGATACATTCTACGGCAGTCTCGATATTTCCATGACCAGAAATCATAACAATGGGAGCCTCTATGCCTATCTCACTCAGATTGACAAGAAGTTCGATTCCGTCCATTTCCGGCATTTTAATATCAGAAAAAATTAGATCAAAGAAATTATTTTGAGCAAATTCAAATCCTTGTTTTCCATTTTCAGCCAGTGTTACCTGATGTTTCTCAAACTCCAAAATATCTTTCAGCGTATTTCGAATACTTCGTTCATCATCAACTACCAATATTTTTGCCATTCTTGCCAGAGATTTAAACCTATAAAATGCACTAAGCAATCAATAATAATTATCGATATGTTTTACAGGTTATATTTAGATAAACAGTCTTATAACTACGAACTATTTACTTGTAACTACTTAATTAAAGATCAAAACCAATATCAGTTCTGAAATACTTTTTATCGAATTGAATTTTTTGTGCATTGGCAAATGAAACGGCAAGAGCCTCCGATTTGTTTTCGCCGTAAGAGCTCACAGCAATTACACGTCCTCCATTAGTAACTATTTTTCCAGCCCGTTGAGCTGTTCCTGCATGAAAGACAATGCTTCCGTTTACACTTTCAAGGCCACTAATTTCTTTCCCTTTTTCGTAATCTTCGGGATATCCACCTGAAACCAACATAACCGTCACGGCAGAACGGTCATCAAATTCAATATTTTTTTCGTTCAGAGTTCCATTTGCCGCACCTTCAAGCAAATCAACAAAATCACTCTTTATACGCAGCATCACCACCTCTGTTTCAGGATCGCCCATTCGAGCATTATACTCGATAGTATACGGTTCATTGTTTACTTTAATCAAGCCAAAGAAAATAAAGCCCTTGTAGACGATTCCCTCTTTGATCAGTCCTTCTACGGTTGGTTTTATAATGCGCTCTTCCACTTTTTGCATAAATTCGGCATCAGCAAACGGAACCGGCGATACAGCCCCCATACCACCTGTATTTAAACCTTTGTCGCCCTCACCAATGCGTTTATAATCTTTTGCCTCCGGAAGAATTTTATAATTCTTTCCATCCGTAATAACAAACACCGAGCACTCGATACCAGAAAGAAACTCTTCAATTACTACCGTTGCGCTGGCCGAACCAAACTTGCCACCAAGCATGGCTTTTAGTTCCGAGATTGTTTCATCTAAATCATTTAAAATCAAAACCCCTTTTCCCGCAGCCAGGCCATCGGCCTTTAAAACGTAAGGCGGTTGAAGGCTTTTAAGAAAGTCTACCCCTTCTTCAATATTTTTATTAGTAACACTCAAATATCTGGCCGTTGGGATATTATGGCGAAACATAAACCGCTTCGAAAAGTCTTTACTGCCCTCTAGTTGTGCCCCTATCTTATCAGGCCCTACAACCGGAACATTTTTCAATTCGGCATCTGCGGCAAAAAAGTCAGCCACACCTTTCACTAAAGGATCTTCCGGACCAACAACCACCAGATTAATGTTGTTTTCCAGCACAGCATTCTTTATAGCTTGAAAATCATCAGCCGCAGCAGGAAGATTAACTCCGATTGTAGCTGTACCGGGATTTCCGGGAGCAATAAAAAGAGTAGAAAGTTTTGGACTTTGGGCTATTTTCCAAGCCATAGCATGTTCGCGTCCACCGGAACCAAGGAGAAGGATGTTCATAGGATTTGTAAATGGGATTTATGTTGCAAAAGTAGCATTTTTGTTTCAAAGAGCCAAGAACTTAAAAGGACACAACCTGCTGTTTGAAATAAAACATAAATTTGAGGCAAATGAATAGAAAGGAAAGAGATCGGTGAGCAAAAAAAATAAGCAACCCCCTATAAAAGACGAAAGGTAGCTCGCCTCACGGCGTCCTACCAATCTTTTGTTAACCTTAAATCTAATACTATGAAAAAATCACGATGCAAAAATACAGTATAATAAAACACGTTCCAAACAATTACTGTTAATAATTGCTCGAGGCAGGACTAAAGTATATTTAATTAACTCAAAGTTGTTAATTTCAGGAGTTGTAGCTGGGTTTATTAACAAATTAAAACGAAAAATTGATCCGTCACGATGTAAATATTGAGTTTTGTACACATTTAGGGGATCAATGTAAATATCCGGTGGAGTAAAAATATTATGGATCAATGTAAATTTAGGATTAAGAAGAACTATGACCAAAAACAATAGCGAACCCCTATAAAAGACGAAAGGTAGCTCACCTCACGGTGTTCTACCAATCTTTTGTTAACCTTAAATCTAATACTATGAAAAAATCACGATGCAAAAGTACGGGAGAATTCAATAGACTCCAAATATTATTGGTTAAAAATGTGTTCCAAATATGTTTTATAACATACATTTTGCTCAATTAACGCGGCTCAAGTCCTAACAACAAAATGAATTCAGCCTGTCTTGGGGATGATAGTATAATGTCCGCTCCACGGAGCAAAATAAAAAGACTATACAATCACATTCTATTATAATTCTGTAAAACGAAAGCGACGTACAAGCAACATCGCCAGAAGTCAAAACCTCCTCAATAAAAAAAGCTAATCCGGTAAATACCCTGAATAGCCTTTTGGTTATATATTGACTTATGAACAAATCCAAAATAGTTAATGTGACCCCTATAAAACGCGAAAGGTAGTAACGCCTTACTACCAATCTTTGTTAACCTTAAATCTAATACTATGAAAAAATCACGACGCAAAAGTACGGCAGAATTCAATAAGCTCCAAACACTATTGGTTAAAAATATATAGTAAACATGTTTTATAACATATTTTTTGTCCGATTAATACGATTCTAACCCAAACAACAAAATAAATTCAACCTGATTTTTGAATAATAGTATCAAATCCACTCCACTGAACACAACAAAAAAGACTATACAATCACACAGCCTATCATAATTTCGCCCCTACCAAACTCTGAAGATATTCCGTCACGGCAAAATACCATGATAATAATATTTATTTCGCAAAAACGAAAGTGTCGTATAAGCAACATCACCAAAAGTAGAAAACGCCTCAATAAAAAAAGGCTATTCCGGTAAATACCCTGAATAGCCTCTTGGTTATATATTGACTTATGAACAAATCCAAATTCGTTAATGTGACCCCTATAAAACGCGAAAGGTAGTAACGCCTTACTACCAATCTTTGTTAACCTTAAATCTAATACTATGAAAAAATCACGATGCAAAGATATAGTGTGTTTGGGACACCCGCAAGTATTTTCCGAAATATTTCTTCTAAAAACATGTTTTATAACATTTTTTTTTATTTTTGAATTATGGGGCTGTTGTTTGGTTTCTTTTTCCAATTCGAAATGTTCAGCCTGTATTTTGCTGTAAGTGAGCTAACAATAACTTGGAAATAGGTTGTCTTGTATTTAAAAGCTGTCAAGCAAATAGATTATTATATGTCGATGTAATTTTTGAGATGAAAAAAGAGTTAGTAATACTTCTATACTCTTGTAGTAAATCGATAGTTTTCGGTTAATAACTCATTATAATATAGCTTTATTCTTTTTGCACATGCAGTTGTACGATGCATTGTTTGTACGAAATTATTTAGAATGTAGGTCTAAAAAATTATACCTATTTCCGACCTGCATATATAGGTTTTGATAAGTCGGGTGAAAAGAGTTGGCGGTTTTTATTTGATAATTATTTTATACCTTTGCACCGTATTTGGTTCACTTCTCTGCCTTCGTGGAAAGTGATTAAAAGGGAATCAGGTGAAAATCCTGAACAGTCCCGCTGCTGTAAGCTCTTATTTTAATGATTAGTTAGAAATGATTAATTGTTAATTAAAACGTTTTGAACAACACTTTTGCCACTGAAACATCAGTTCTCAGTCATCAGTTCTCAGTTACCAGTTGAAGTCAGTCTGACTTTTTCTGTTTACTGTTTACTGTTTACTGTTCACTGACATCGGGAAGGCGTTCAATAACGGGAGTAAGTCAGAAGACCTGCCGGTACGTATCGATTTGTAGCTTTCGTGGAAAAAGCAAATAATCAACAGGTCAGCGTCTTGTCTTTTCGTGAGTTCTTGTTTGTTTTTATTTTTCCTTGTTGTAAATCGGAAGTTTTGTATTTCACCAATTTAAATAACAATGAAAGTAAAAAACTCAAAACATCTAAGAAGTTCAAACAACGGGAAGTTTGTTTGGCTTTGTCTCTTTCTGGCAACTATTCTTTTTCCAAAGAATGCATTCTCGCAGCCCAAAAGTATGGCCGATTCGGTTTATTCTATCGATGAAGTTTTGGTCAGAAGTAAGCATCAACAAACCAAGATCATGAAGATTGATGTGCCAATGAAGTACATCCCGATTTCGATCAGTAGCATTTCCAAAAATATTTTTGAGCAACGTGGTATCGACAACGTAAACGACGCACTTAAGAATGTAACTGGTGTAAAGCCTGTGGTAACCTATGGAGGTTTTCAAACATTTTATATGCGGGGCTTTGGTTCTCCGGTTTTGATGCTGGACGGACAGCGCGATGAGCGGATGAATTATTCGAGTAGCGCTCCGGTTCCCGACCTGACATCGGTAGAAAGTCTCGAACTACTAAAAGGACCAGCATCTGTTATGTATGGTCATTCGGCGGTTGGCGGCATTCTGAATATTGTGCGAAAAGCGCCTACTGAAACATTTCATACTAATGCTTCCATCTCTTACGGAGCCTGGAACAGCAAGCGGGCTACATTCGGTTCTGGTGGCCGTCTGAGCGAAAAGTTTTCGTATCGCATGGATGTGGGCATTTCCGATAGAGATGGCTGGAGGGATAATCATGACAAACGTTTTTCTTCTTACCTGGCGCTCAATTATAAGCTTAGTACTAAGGATAAGTTTGAGTTTCGGACGGGCTACGTGAATGATCTCTATGGCACCGAAGCCGGAATTCCTACCGTGCTCTATGATGTAAAAAACATTGCCGGGAGTGTGGTTTCTCCCAAAAGCACAATTCCTTCGACCATCAGTAGGGATCAGCGGTTCAATGATCCGTCCGACTTTTTGAAGAACAAGAATTACAATGCTTTACTGAAGTATGGTCATATTTTTTCAGACAATTTATCTATCTCGAATATTTTTTCGGTAAACAAAGATGACATTAATTACTTCTCTACAGAAACCCTGACCTATCTCACATCTTCAAAGCCGATTTATTCTACTTATTATGAGCAAGGAGGAGTGAAAACCTATATCTGCCTGGATAGTATAAAGCGGTCGTCGCCCCTGCGCTTTTCGCATATGACCACCACTTATCAAAACCAGCTGGAGGCAAACTGGACTCCTGTTATTGCCGGACTAAAGCATACTATCCTGGGTGGTTGGTCGATGATGTATCTGGACAGAACAAGTTCCACCGGTTATAACGATGGAGATGTTTCGGGACCGGGATACCTGGCAACGGTGAGTTCGGTAAATCCTGTCCTAAATCAGGGAGCTATCATTACCCGCTTCTCAAAAGCAAATCCTCGTCGCGATCTGACTAATGGATTTTACGCTCAGGATCTGATTGGTGTTAGCGATAAATTCAAGGTTTTGCTAGCCGCCAGGCTTGATTTTTTCAAGTTTCAGGCAGCCGGTTCAGTGAATACCATTGATGGTCAACGAGAGTATTTACGCAGTGGATTAAACTGGAGCACTTCGCATAATACCTCTTTCACGTATAAGATCGGTGGTGTTTATCTGCCTGTTGAAAATTTTTCTTTGTATGGCTCTTTTGGGACCTTTTTTAAACCTTACAGAGACATTTACAACTCGACTTATATTTATGTAAATAAAGATGGCGAAGTTTTTGTACCAGTCAACGGAAAAGAAATATTTAAACCTGAGTCGGGGTATCAGGCCGAAGGCGGTTTCAGGTATAATTACAACAAATACATTCGGATTACTGCCAGTGCGTTTTATATACATAAAGAAAATATTCGCGAAAATGTGGCCAACGTAAAAGTAGATGAAAATGGTACGCAAGTAACTAAAAAAGTATATGCTCAGATTGGAGTGGTTAACTCCAAAGGATTTGATGTTGAAGCTCAGGTTAATCCCGTTAAATCGCTTACGCTGGCAGGTGGCTATACGTTTACGGATGCCGAATATGGTGATTTTAAATCGAACCCTTATGTTCAGGGGGATACCCGCAAAGGAAATTATCAGGTATACTCCCCTAAACATCTATTGTATGCATCGTCCACTTACAGGTTTTACGAAGGCGCATTGAAGAATCTTGCTGTTGGCCTAGCATGCAATTCTTCCAGCAAATCGTACACCAACGCTACTAACACGATCTTTCTTCCTTCCTATTTTGTGGCTGATGCCAATGTGAGCTACAGCTTTAAAACTGGATTAAGACTGGGCATAGTGCTTAAAAATATAGCCGATAAAACTTACTACGAATGGGCATTAAACAACAGTCAGTTTATTCCGTCGGAAGGACGAAGCTGTCTGGCTACCCTCAGCTATTCACTCTAAGTAGTTAATCTTTCTCTTTAAGCTGTGGAGGAATTCCAGTCGGAAATTCCTCCACAGCTTATTTTTCCTCCAGAATCTATTATAGCTCGTAACAAATAATATGAAAATCTTTTTTATAAAACTCCACCGCTATCTTGGGCTCGCACTCGGCCTTGTGTTTGTAATATGGTTTATCTCCGGTTTTGTGATGATGTTCTCGTCCTTCCCCAAACCGCTAAAAGCCGAATATGCCAGGCTAAACAGTCCCGTACACCCAACTATTACTCTAAACAACAGGGATAGCATCAAGTCTCTTGTTTTGCATACACGCCTGAATTCAACTCGGCTTAGCGTAACTAAGCTGAACGGGAAACAAACAACTTATAACTATCCCGACATGAAAACGGTTAGTGTTTATTCCGAATCCGACTGCCGCAAGCTAGCCGTGTGTCGCACTAAAGCTTCTGTAGGAGAGATGGAAATGATTTCCGATTACGACAGATGGATTCCGTGGGAGAAGTATAAAGACTACTTTCCCATTTATAAATACCGGATGAACGATGGAAAGAAAACGGTACTATATGTGTCGTCGGTCACCGGAGAGATTGTACAGGAAACCAACCGTACAACCCGTCTGTGGGCTTACCTTGGAGCTATGCCCCATTGGGTGTATATAAAGCAGCTGAGACTTCATGCCGATTGCTGGAAAAATACCATTATCATTATCTCCGCACTAGGTTCGGTTATGTGTCTGGTAGGATTATGGCTGGGCTTAAGCTACTCCCGAAAAGCATGGAAGCGCAAGAGAACGATCAGTTCCATTACACCCTACAAGCATTTCTGGTTCCGGTGGCATCACATATTCGGCTTGCTGTTTGGGCTGGTTACGTTTACCTACGTTTTTAGCGGCATGATGTCGCTTTGCGAAGTTCCACAATTTATAGCAAAGAGTCCCGACGAAAATGCTGTCCGGTCGGATACTCAGGCTCTGCCGTTAACCTGTTTTACCCGCAACCTAAACGAAGTCTTGAAACATTATCCACAAACCAACTGTGTGGAGTGGAATATGATTGGAGAAGAACCCTGCTACAAAATCAGCGACAAGGAAGGACATATAACTATGATACATGCCGACAGCAACCGGACAGAGTATCATCCCCTATTTAGTAAAAAAGAAATACAAATCATCTACAACAAACAAATCGGACGGCATCCATTCTCGCTCACACTTCAGAATGAATACGACAATTATTATATCCCATCACAAAAACGGCAATGCCCACTCCCGGTTTATTGTCTGGCGATCGATGATGAATTTAAAACAACGCTTTATATCAATCCGAAAACCTCCGGACTGCTGGCCGAGTATAACCACAATAACCGCATCCGACGCTGGACCTACAATTTTCTCCACTCTTTTAATTCGCTTTGGTTACTGGAGCATCCTTTTTTGCGAAGACTGCTGGAGATCTGCTTGCTTGGTGGAGGATTAATGCTTTCAATAACAGCAATTGTGCTGACTTTAAAGCGATTTTTAAGAAAGAGAAAAATCGTTGAAAGCTAGTTTTGCTTAGTTGGACAGAGTGCTGACATCTTTAAAATGTATTAGGTTTTTCAATAGAAAGTTCAGCCGTTTTTTTTATCACCCCCTAATCGTTTTGTTGAATAAAATCCGTAGTTTTGTATTTTAATTTTCGCTTCTTTTTACCTGTTCCTGTCTGCTCTATTCCAGACTTGTAACTCGTAACTTGTAACTTGTAACTAAAAATGATTGATCAACCCACCATAGACCGCATAACCGAAGCCGCCCAGATACAAGACGTGGTCGGCGATTTTGTTACCCTGAAGAAACGCGGGGTCAACTTACTCGGGCTTTGTCCGTTTCATGGCGAGAAAACACCGTCGTTTATTGTATCGCCGGCCAAAGGCATTTTCAAATGTTTTGGTTGTGGCAAAGGCGGTAACTCGGTGCACTTTATCATGGAGCACGAGCAGATCTCGTACTACGAAGCCCTGAAATACTTGGCTCGCAAGTACCACATCGAAGTGCAGGAACGCGAGCTCAGTCCCGAAGAACAAGCTGTGCGCAACGACCGTGAATCCATGTTTCTGGTCAACGAATTTGCACAAAAACATTTTACGCACACGCTGCACAACAACCTCGACGGAAAAGCCATAGGACTTAGCTATTTCCGCGAACGTGGTTTCCGGGATGACATTATCCAGAAGTTCCAACTCGGATACAGTCTGGAACAGCGCGATGCATTTACCCAAGCCGCCATCCGGGCCGGATACAACAAAGAATACCTGGTAAAAACTGGGCTCACGCTCGAAGGTGACAATAACTATCTGGCCGATCGCTTCCGGGGTCGTGTTATGTTTCCCGTACACTCGCTTTCCGGTAAAGTGGTGGCTTTCGGGGGACGTATCCTCAAGAAGGACGACAAGATGGCGAAGTACGTCAATTCGCCCGAATCGGAAATTTACCACAAGAGCAACGAACTCTATGGCATCTACTTTGCCAAACAATCCATCGTCAAACAAGATCGCTGCTTTTTGGTGGAAGGTTACACCGACGTTATCTCCATGCACCAAAGTGGCATCGAAAACGTGGTGGCTTCGTCGGGAACGTCGCTTACCCCCGGGCAAATCCGCCTGATACACCGTTTCACCGAAAACGTAACGGTGATTTACGACGGCGATGCAGCCGGTATCAAAGCTTCTATCCGGGGTATCGATTTACTATTGGAAGAAGGATTGAACATCAAAGTCCTGCTTCTGCCCGATGGCGATGACCCCGACTCTTTTGCCCGTAAAACCAATGCGTCCGACTTTATCGAATATGTAGAACGCCATGCGTCCGACTTTATCCGTTTCAAAACCAACCTGCTGTTGGCCGACGCGGGTAATGATCCTGTAAAACGTGCCGGACTGGTGCTGGACATTGTACGAAGCATTTCCATTATTCCCAACACAGCCATTCGCGGCGAATATGTGAAGGAATGTAGCACGCTGCTGAACGTAGAAGAGCAGATGCTTTACTACGAAATAAACAAACTCAAAACTACCGAGCAGGAGAAAAATGCTACCCGACGGTCGAACGCCGCACCGGATATGCCTTCGCCCGACGAATTTTTTGCTCACGAATCGGGCGTTGTAACTTCTAAGTTCGAAGAACAGGAACGAAACATCCTGCAGGTACTTATTAAGCACGGTGAAGTGATATTCTTTTATGCCGACGAAGCCAAAGAGCACCCCGTTACTGTAGGCGACTATATACTCGAAGAACTGGAACGCGACCAGTTGCATTTCGATAATCCCGTTCATGCCCTGATGCTCGAAGAATACAAGATACACTGTAAACAGGAAAATTTTGCAGCCGGACATTTCTTCCTGTACCATCAAAACGGACAAATAAGTATGCTTACCGCCGACCTTATTTCTGAGAAATATACCCTGAGTCGCATTCATTCCAAAATAAAAAAGGTAGAATCCGATGCCGACAGGTTGCTGGAGTTAGTTCCGCGTGTAGTATTCGAATTTAAAAACATGCTGATTCTCGACCTGATAAAACAAAAGTTGCTGCAAATGAAAGCTGCCAACGATTCAAAGAACAATGCGCTGGTAGATGAAATTATGCAGGAAATGAGCCAGCTGGAAGTGGTAAAAAAACAACTCTCGAAAACGCTGGGAGAACGAATAATAATTAAATTCTAGACAGCTTTTCAAGCTAACAACTTTTCCAAAGTTCTAAACTTTGGAAAAGTTTAAATAAAAAATAAGATGATTCTTTTTGATCAAATAATTTTCGGACCTATCCACAGCCGTCGGCTGGGGCTTTCGCTGGGTGTAAACCTGCTGCCCATTGACGCTAAAATCTGTTCGTTCAACTGTATTTACTGCGAATGTGGTTTCAACACCACCATGCACGATTCACCCATTCCAACCCGTGATCAGGCGCGCGAAACACTCGAGGCCAAGTTGCACGAAATGGTTGCCGAAGGCCAAATTCCGGATGTAATCACCTTTGCCGGAAATGGAGAACCTACACTGCATGCCGAATTTGAAGGAATTATAGATGACACCATCGCTTTGCGGAATAAATATTGCCCCACAGCCAAAGTCAGTGTATTGTCTAACTCCACCCGCATACACAAACCGCATATCTTCGCGGCTCTGAACAAAGTGGACAATAACATCCTGAAGTTCGACTCAGCTATCGACCGTACCATGAAACTGATGGATCAACCCGTAGGGAAACACATCAACGTTGCCTGGTTTATCGAACATCTGAAGAAATTTGACGGACGACTGATTATCCAAACCATGTTTCTGCGTGGAGAAGTACAGGGAGAAAAACTTGATAACACCACCGACGAAGAAGTGGAAGCCTGGATTCAGGCACTGGAACAAATCCGTCCGCAACAGGTAATGATATACAGCCTCGACCGCGAAGCACCCACAAAAAATCTGCAAAAAGTAAACGTGGACGAACTAAACATCATCGCCGAAAAAGTAAGAGCAAAAGGGTTTGATGTCTCGGTAGCAGGATAATATGAAAATGTTAATCTGCCCGCTAAACTGGGGATTGGGTCATGCCACGCGCTGTGTACCGATAATCCGAAAACTTATGTCCGATGGTCATGAGCCAGTGGTTGTGGCAGATGGTTTCCCCCTCGCATTTCTGCAACAGGAGTTTCCTTCCCTTCGCTTTATTGAGTTTCCATCCTATGCGGTTTATTATGCAGCCGGCAAATCGCAGGTAGGAGCTATGTTATTCAATTTTCCAAATATTATCACCGGAATAATCCGGGAGCATTTTTGGTTGAGAGACTTACTTCAGTCCGAACATTTCGATCAGGTTATCTCCGACAATCGTTTTGGTATGTGGAATAAACGTGTTCATTCCATCTACATAACCCATCAGCTTATGGTAAAGATGCCGCATAGTCTGAAAATCCTCGAATCACTGGTTCATCTTATTCACAAAGCATTTATCAACCGGTACGACGAATGCTGGATTCCGGATAGGGAAGAGGATGGTGGTTTATCCGGCGATTTGGCTCATCAATATCCCTTGCCTGCCAATGCAAAGTTTATCGGGGTACAATCCCGTTTTCTTGGTATGGAAAACATAAATCCAAACAACAAATTTGACGTGGTAGCAGTCATCTCGGGCGTGGAGCCACAACGAACAATTTTTGAGACTGCTTTAATTGAACAATATAAAAACAAAACAGAGAAGACGCTTATTGTTTGCGGTCAACCACAGACAGGAGAGAATGAACGAAAGGTTGGAAATATAAGCTTGGTTGCTCATCTTCCGGATGCTGAAATGGCAGCAGTATTACTGGGTGCAAAAAAAATTATTTGTCGGTCGGGTTATTCAAGCATCATGGATTTAGAAGCTCTTAAATGTCTGCATAAAGCCGAACTCATTCCAACTCCCGGACAAACCGAACAGGAATACCTTTATTCAATTCATAATTAAGAATTCATAATTAAGAATTCATAAATCATAATTCATAGTTGGCAAAGTAGGTCCTTTTTTATTGTCAACTATCAATTCCCAACTATCAACTAACACGGTGTATGTCGGCAAAAGTTCTTTTCACTCCCTGACGATAATGTACATTCGAATAACCGAAAATAACAACCAGTCCCTCACGTGAAGCATATTTAATTCCCCATCTTTCACGGAAAAGACGGGCCTTTTTGCCATGCTGAATAAACGGATGCATAGCCCCCAACATGCAGGTCCCGAGTCCGAGTGCTTCGCCTGCAAGCATGGCGTAAGTGGCCGCAATAATGGGGTCGGCCGGATCGGAATAAGGCGAACCATAGAAATACATGGCCAGAGGCGCATCGTAATTTATCCAGTTATTACCCTTATCCATATCGTCAACATAAATATCAAACACCGGTTTGACAAAATCGCGCATCATTTCGCGGTTTGCCTTTCCCATAAACGGACGCACCAACGTAAGAAACCAGTTGGATGATATCCAACGGATTCCCTTTAAATATTCCGAAAAACCCTCAGCAAAAGAGCGAACCTGCTTCCTGTTCTCCAGCACCAACACATGTACATCCGACGGTGGAAGTCCCATTGGCGCCGTTTGTGCTGCTTTCAGAATTTTATCAACTATTCCTTTTTCTACCGGCACGTCCTTAAATTCCCGAATGCTCCGACGGTGCTGAAGCATCGCCAACAGACTTTCGTAGTTAGGGACATTCTTTTTATCCGGTAGATCAAATAACTGTACCGGCGATAAAGTACGTCCTTCTATGGCAATAACTCCGGTTGGACAAACCATCATGCAATGTCCGCAAGCAATGCAACCAAACAATGCTTTGTCGGATACAATAACCTTACTATCGACGATCTCCAGTCCAAAATCTTTACATACGGATACGCACTGCCCACAACCGGAGCATTTTGTTGAGTCGATAGAAACAGTGGCAGGCGCACTAGTTCGCGTAGTTGGAATAGACATAAAACTCGTTTAAAATATATGATCAATGAGTCCGTGAAACGTCACAAAAATATAAAAAAAATCGCTGAGAAATTTCTCAGCGATTAATAGTTAACTAAATATGTGCTAATTTATACCTTGTTTATCTTCTTGAATCTCCACCTCCGGATCGACTTTCCGACCGGGTACTTGACCTTGATTCACTGCTTCGGGGGCTTTCTACCTGTCTTTGTGGAGCCGATATTCTTGATGGCTGACTCACCGATGGAGTGGATGAATTTGTGGTTCTTGGTGCTGAATATCTAACGCTGTTGTCGGTATTTTGACGCGGTTGATAGCTATTGTTACGTTGAATTGTGGTAGTGTTTGAACTTCCCGAATTTGTTCTTGGGCTGTAAATAGGATCACTTGAACTACTCTGAGTTCTACCCGATCCACTATTTTGCCAGGTACTATTACTTGTTCTGCTTTGATATGTGCTTGTTCTTTCCGGTGTAGAAGTGCCAGATGTTCTCGGGCTTGAACTACGTTGGTTAGACACATTTGATTGCGAATTTCTTGATCCGTTACTTTCAAATGATCTGGCGTTTCTGCTTTCGTTAGAGCTTCCCTGATAACTGGAACGTGTTGGTGAGTTCCGCATTACTCCGCTGCGACTAAATTCAAGCTCGCGTTTACTTCTTACGTTTTGATTTCTGCTACTGAAAGTTCTGTCTGGGTATCGCACAGCATAATCATTACGTCTCACCGAGCTATATATCCTTTCCGCACGTATATCTCTTCTTGAAGTGGTGTAATAATACCGTTGGTTATGATTAATACGACCATATACATTCGAAAGGTAGATATTTACCTCAAATGGGCTGCGATGACGATAGTAGTGTGGGTAATACCCCCAGTAATAAGGCGAACTCCAACTAAAATAAGCAGGTCCCCAAAAGAACGAAAAGATCGAAGGTGTATAAATGTAAGCCGGCTCTATAATGTAATTGCTTCCATAGATATATGGATCACCGATAACCTGAACGGTGGTATTACTTGCCTGATCTCTTTCTACAACTATCGATGCCACATCTTGATAAACATTTTTGTCAAGAACTGCCTGGATAACTACTACGTGGATATTATTCTCGTTTTTCTCAATAACCCGTAGATAATCTACCTGTCCGTCGTTGTTTAAGTCAAGATTTGAAATGCCACTTTCATAGTCATTTATTTTTTGTTCAAATTCCTCTAGGTTCTTCGCTTCTCCAAAAACAGTTGCCACAGCTTTTAAGTCTAGGTTGTTGCTAATGTCATTGTTCTGAGCTTCGACCGTAATTTTTTGTTGTGCCATACATTGAGTGGTTATGAGTACTAATACCACTAGAAGGCTTGCTACTTTTGTTTTCATGATCATAATGTTTTAGCTGTGAATATTTTCGAGATAAGATCCGAATGTTTTTCTTTTATAATGCAACCATTTCCAATATCCGTGCCAAAAAAAGAATATAAGCCGGCATCTCAACGAATAAAATTTGATTTAGAAATGAATTTGCATATAAAACGCAAATATACAGATTAATGATGACAAATCTAGTCTTTTGAGAGTAAGAAATATTTTTAATATGAAGACTGTATTGTGACTAATACATAAATTGAAACCAAATTATATTTCACTTTTTTTACTTATCTTTGCATTACCAAATTTTATATATGAATACCTTAGACTTAATTCTCCTTGTTCCAGTTGTTTTAGGCTTTGTTTTCGGCCTGTTCAAGGGACTCGTTAAAGAGTTGGCTTCATTGGCAGCCATTGTTTTGGGCATTTATGGAGCTAAGTTATTTGCTCCTTCAGTGTCCGGATTTTTAATTCAACATCTTCACTTCTCAACTAAAACGGCCCTTCCTCTTGCCTATCTTTTTTTATTTATTGCTATTGCCATTGTACTCCTGTTAGTTGCAAAAACTCTTGATAAAGTATTTGATTCCGTTTCATTAGGAGGGTTGAATAAATTCTTAGGCGGTTTGTTCTGTGGATTGAAATATGCACTTATCGTGAGTGTATTGCTCAATGTTTTCGATGCTCTTGATACCAGATTCACCCTGATTAAACCCAAAACCAAGCTCGAGTCTGTTGGGTATAAACCGTTATTAAAACTAGCACCTACTTTATGGCAAGAGACTAGAACAACTAAAACGCTTAATTCTCAAAAGTCTTATGAAGGCACAAAAGACGCTGAAAGAAACAACTAATTTTCCAAATATAGAACAGACAACGGGACTGAAAGCCAACTTTTCGTCATTCATTTATGAGTGCGGATGCGACGAAGCGGGTAGAGGTTGTCTGGCTGGACCTGTTGTAGCAGCAGCCGTTATTTTACCAACAGGGTTTAATTGTCCGTTATTAAACGACTCCAAACAATTGACAGAGCTGCAACGTGATTCTCTAAGGCCCATTATAGAACAACAAGCGTTGGCATGGGCTGTAGCGGAGGTAGACAACGCTGAGATTGATCAAATCAATATTCTCAATGCTTCAATTTTGGCTATGCATCGAGCCATGGATAAACTCCCGATCCGCCCTGAATTTATTATTGTGGATGGAAATCGATTCAAACCCTACAATGAAACACCATACCAAACTATCGTAAAAGGAGATAGTAAGTATCTCTCTATAGCAGCTGCATCAATACTTGCCAAAACTCACCGGGATGAAATAATGCAGGGGCTGAATACACAGTTTCCTGTTTATGATTGGGCTAAAAACAAAGCTTATCCGACAGTGAAACACCGTGCAGCAATTCGCTTGAACGGAACAACACCCTACCACCGACTGACTTTTGATTTACTAGGTGAACGAAAAGCCGAGAAGAAAGCGCTCCTGTTGGCAAAAAAGCAAGCAAAAGACCGAAACGGCAAGATTTAGAACGGATATCCGATAGCAAAGTGTAATGCGAGATCGTTCCAGCCTGGATGAACACGCCATTGTTCACGCCTGCTCAAAACGGGATCAAACAATCTCGCTCCTAAATCGACCCGAACAACAAAAAATGAGAAGTCAAACCTCACGCCTAATCCATAGGCAATTGCAATCTGATTTATGAACGTATCAAACTTAAATGTTCCACCTTGTTGAGTGTCATAGTTTCTTATAGTCCAGATATTTCCTGCGTCCAGAAACATAGCTCCTTCCATCAACCAGAACATTTTAGCTCGATACTCCATATTCATATCTAACTTAATATCGCCTACCTGATTAAAATCACGTGAAAGACCCGAAATTCTATTGTAAATGCCCGGTCCCAGCAACCCTTCTCCCCAGCCTCTTACACTATTAGCTCCTCCACTAAAGAACCTTTTTTCGTAAGGGATTACATCTGCATTTCCGTAGGGAATCCCTAACCCAAGACCGAGATGATATACCAACCGATTACTCTTATCAAAAATCTGATGGTGAGTCAAATCATATTCTGATTTTACATATTGAGAGTATCTGATTTTGAAAAGTAAGTATGAACCGTCTTTGCTTTGTGTTCCCCCAAACAAATTACTTAAACCATATAATAAATTTCCGGCTGTCTCTACATTAAACCTCGATGAAGAATAGTTCTGCAAAGGTCTACCTGCATTGTAAGTAGAATAAGAGCCTGTATAACCAATGCTCATGATAAAATGATTATTGTAATTATAGGGATTAAAAATGGGAGATGTAGGATTTAGATATGTCGTTTCAAAGCCCGGATCTTTATAAGGGAAGTATACGTAACTCAAATTAAACAATTGAAAGCTGTGGTGAAACTGTTTTCTATTCCACGAATAGTTTATACCCCCTCCAACATTTGTAGTGGAGAATTGCCCGGGACGCAATTGATAGCTAAATGCGCTTGTAAATTCGGTATTGGCATGCATGTTCCGCTTGAAATCATAGCTCCCAAATGGAAGCATAAATCGGGGAAATTTTAATCCAACCTGAACTCCATACTCTTGCGCCCAAATTGCATCTTGTTTTTCAAAAGCTCCCCGAAATAATAACGATAATGTTTCAGCACCTTTAAATATATTTCGGTTCACGGTATTTATATTTCCTGCAACTCCCCAGTAACCTGCTGTATAAGTGCCCTCAAGTTCAGTAGATAAGGAAACCGGCTTGGACGGTATGATAATGATATAACAATCCAACTGGTTGTCCTGAGTTTCTTTGAAACTAATATTTACGTATTTGACAGGTCCCAATGAATTTAGTGCTGAATAAGTTCGTTCCACCGCATCATCGCTATACAAAGACTTTGGATTAATAAATGTATTCTGAACCAAAGCATCCAGTTTTAAAATTCTTTTCTTAGGAGTAACCAACTCAAAATCCCGAAACTGAACAGTATCTAATTGGACTTTATTTTCTAAATCAGTTGTTACATTAGCATCAGTATTGGTATAGAAAATAACCTTTCTGATGGAAAACTGTTTGAAAATTATTTTTTGTGCAGAATCATTTTTGTCTCTAAGGTACTCTCTTAATGCTAGTGTTACGTTTACCTTATGCGTTTTTAAAGTGCTATCGGCGGAATAAGATAAGAATTCTTTGTTGAAGTTGTAATAGCCAAGTTGTCGCATATGAGTGGCAATGCGCTGTCTTTCTGAATTAAATACATCGACATCAAACAACATATTTCGCCTTACTAGCGATTTTGTTGAATCGGCCGCTATTCCTGCCAATACCTTATTTTTAATATCAACGGTGTATTCGCTAAGTCGATAGGGAGTGTTGGCATTAACGATATACTTAACTGATGCTTTTTTACCTTTCAACGTAACTTTGCTTTCAACATTCACGTTTATGTACCCTTTATTCTCCAGATAACGTTTAAGTTGTTGAACTGAAAGCGACGTTAGCGATGGGTTGTAAATTACAGGAGGATCACCTATTCGCATAAAAGTTTTATGCAAAGCTCTTTTTAGCCATTTAGTTGTATCTCTGGGAGCCAGATTGTAGATCTTTAACTGCAAAGGGAAAATTCCAAATACTGCAGCATTAGGTGTCTGACGTAGAAATTCTTTTAAATCACTATATTTCAATTCTCGGTTGTCTGTTTTTATAGGGGTCTTCTTTAGTAAATATTCTCCATTGGGAACATACTTGGTTGTACTACATGCTGAAAGCAATAATACAAACAATAGGAGAAGATAAAAACACCGGTTTTTCATAATTAATCGGGAAAAAAAATAAAATATTTTGCAAATATAGCTTTTTAAAGTTTTCTTTGTTAGCTTTGCGGCATTAAATTTTAAACCTTTAGCCTTTTTAAGAAGACAAAGTCTTTGCTGCACAAAGGTCTCTCAAATCGAATCTAAATTATTCATTATTAATCAAAGCTGTAATAAATAACTTTACGTTTACTGTAATTCTCGAAGCTATGATATCAAAAAATAAAAAGAAACTAATCAACAGTCTTTCGCAAAAGAAGTTCCGAGATGAAACCGGCCTCTTTGTTGCGGAAGGAACCAAACTAACATTAGATTTGATTCAGGTTTTTCCCTGTTTTATTCTTGCTGCAACTGGTGAGTGGCTACGGGAACATCCATTTCTAAAAGCAGAAGAAATTATTGAGGTTGATTCCGTGGAATTATCACAGATTTCTAATCAGAAAACTCCTCAGGGGGTTCTTGCTGTTTTCGAAAAACCAAATTACAACCTGAATAAAGAAGAACTAACCCATAAACTAAGCCTGGCTCTGGATGATATTCAAGATCCCGGAAATTTGGGGACAATTATCAGAATAGCTGATTGGTTTGGCATTCGCGATATTCTATGCTCCGAACATTCAGTCGATGTTTTTAATGCAAAAACCGTGCAAGCTACTATGGGAGCACTTGCCCGGGTGCGGGTACACGCTGTAAATTTGGCCGATTTTCTTCAATCCTGCGATGACGAGTTGCCTGTTTATGGTACCTTTCTCGACGGTGAAAATATTTACAACAAACCATTAACGCCACAAGGCATTATCGTGATGGGGAACGAAGGAAACGGAATTTCCGAAAGAATAGAAAAGTTGGTTACCGAAAAACTGCTACTTCCGAACTATCCGATCGGTGAACCAACTTCAGAATCCCTGAACGTTGGGGTGGCAACTGCTTTGATATGTGCTGAATTCAGAAGGCGAATGAAATAAAAATATCTGGAACGAACTGTCTTTTTGGACAGTCGTGCCAGATATCTGTATTGATAGTTTTTTTTGTTATACGGAATTATTGTTCTCCATTCTCCATTACATCGGGAGCAGCTTCTTTCTTTTTCATTTCAGACATTTTAGGTTTCATATTCCCAAAATTGTAACTTACAGAAATTCCAAACATTCGCCCATGAAAATAGGAAGATGAGTATTGAGAGAATCCACTTCCTGAAGTTGTGGCTTTAGTTCTGTTTGAATTTAAAAGATCTCTTACATTCAGACTTATACTTAGATCACGGTTCATGAATGTCTGGCGAACTCCCAGGTCAAGTGAGTATTTTGGATCTTGTGTTCCCTGAGCAATGATCTGTCGTGAATCATATTCTCCGGTGATCTGCCCGGAAAGTGTTTTGCTCAACATAAAATTTGCCAGTATGTTGGCACTCCATGACACGTTGCTCTGGCCTGCAATCGGTATTTTGACCGAGTTATCATATGGGTTCACGTAATTTGACGAGTCTAATTTGCTGTAATATAAATTAAACGATGATGTCAAACTTAAGATCTTAAAGAGTCTGTTTTTTGAAATTAATTCAAGCCCTGCATTTTGCGACTTGGTAACATTGGCATAGGTACTCTCCATGACTCCATTGTGTAAAAAGCGAACATTTTGAATTACATCATCCGTGTTGTGATAATACAACGAAGTTGATAATGATTGAGCATTCCAGTTCTTGACGTAATTCAGTTCAACGGAAGAGGAATACTGAGGTTTTAGATTAGGATTACCATAACTAATATTTGTGGAGTCTGAAAAGTTTTTAAATGGATTGATTTGCTGACCTCTTGGCCTGTTTACGCGGTTGCTATAGTTGAACTGTAGTTCGGCATCATTTGGTAAGCTATATGACAAATAAAAGCTTGGAAAAACATGGAAAAAATTCTTCGATGGAATCACCTGAATGGTATCAGCATTCGTATTCTTAATTTTACTGGTGTTAGTCGATTCCTTTGTCAACAACTCTCCACGTAAGCCCAATTGATACGAAAACTTGTTTATTTTATTTCCGTAAGTGAGATAACCGGCATGGATTTGCTCATCATAATTAAAATTATTGTAATAAGATGGAATGTCAATTGCAATGGGTTGCATGTTATCTATTCCCGATGTTGAACTGGTTCTGTTGCTAATCGTACTTTCCCAACCGGCTTCCAGCTTACTGTTTTCCGAGATTTTATTGGTATAATCAACTTTGATATCCCATTCTGTATTTTTACTATCGGTGCTTTGGGTGATATTTGAGGTGGGAGTACCTGCTTGGTTTTCCTGAAGATAGTTATTATCTCCACCCCGGTTATGGTTGGAATACGACACGCTTCCAACTATATTAGAACCCTTCTTATCAAAATTGTGCTTGTAATCCATGCTTAAATTTAAACTGGGGCGAGTTCCACTTCCGGTGTTTATTTGACTGTAATCACGCAAAACAGAAGCAGGAGTAGTTGTAATGTTGGTTAGCTTGTACTGGGTGTTGGAATTCTGATTTCCGTTTCCAGCCATTCCAAAACCTGAAAGCCCGATTGAGTTTTTCGTGTCGAACCGATAATCAATTCCGGCACGCATAAACAAACCAGAGAATGAAGTATTCATACTGTTATTTTGGTTCAGTAAGGTGATCTCGTTCCCCGTCCAATTCTTTCGGTCGGTGGTTCCACCACCATTAAATGACATAGCTCTATAGCCTAAATTGATATAACTATCAAATTTACTACTACTATAATTAATGCTAGCCCCCAAGTTCTTTCCTAATTTACCATCGTCCGGCATTGTTAGCCCTCCGGAAACACTTCCGTAGTATCCTGCTTTATGCTGTTCCTTCATTACAATATTAATGATGCCTGCAGATCCCTCAGGACTGAATTTTGCAGAGGGATTGGTCATGATTTCTACAGATTGAATACTTTCGGCCGGCATTTGCTGTAAAACCTGCGCCCGGTTATCAGCCGTCAAGCCTGAAGCTTTTCCGTTAATCCAAACTTCGACATTGCCATCTTTTCGGAGTGAAACATTTCCTTCATTATCAACAGTTACAGATGGTATATTTTTTAAAACATCGGAGGCGGAGCCTCCTGCTGCTGCAATGTTTTGATCCACACTAAATACTTTTTTGTCTATGCCAAAACGCATTTGGGAATTTTGACCAACCACTTCAACTTCTCCAAGTTTTTTACTGTCCTCAACCATTTTTATAAGCCCCAGATTTATCGCTTTGCCGGTTACTTCTATTACTTGATTCAAGGTATTATACCCAACATAGCTAATCCTCAAATTGTATTTTCCATTCGCAACGGACGGAATTATAAACACGCCCTTATCATCGGCTGTAACACCAGTGACCATAGTTTTGGAACCTTGTTTGAATAAGGCAACATTGACATAATCGAGTGGTGATTGATCGTCTGCATCTACTACAGTACCTTTAATGCTCACCGCGGCCATAAGCGGGAGACTCAAAACAGAAATAAGAAAAAATAAAACAATCTTTTTCATATCTAAAATCATATTTCTAAAATCGTTGATTATCAACGATCATTTCGTTTAACGACAAGTTAGACAAACATTGTGATCTAAAGTTTAATCGACTATACGAGCATGGGAGTTAATAAAACAAAAAAAGGCGTTGAATAACGCCTTTTTTTGTTTTAAATGAAACCTGATCAGAAATTAGGTAACAAATATTTCGAGCGAGATTCAAGAATCTTGCTTACCTGATTTACTTCGAGGAATGAAGTTCCGAAACCAGAACCAAAGCTTCCGCTCATGTAACTTACGTAATCTTCAGGTTGAAGTATTCCTCTTTTAATAAAGTCTTCCAATCCTTCGATAAAGTATTTTTGTGTGTTTCCGTTATCTGCTTTGTAGATAGGGAAAACACCGTACGATAAGGCCAACTGACGAGTTGAACGTTCGTGATAACATAAAGCCAAAATTGGGTTTGTGCTACGATAAGCTGATAAGTTAAGCGCTGTTTTACCAGTGTAAGTATCAGTAATCATTGCTTTTGTTCCAATCTGAATACTAGCTTCGTTAGCTGCATTAGCTAAGAAAGAAGTGATATCTTTCGTGCTGATTTTTACAGGTATGTCGTTTTCAGCTAATTTTGTAAGTTCAGCTTCTTTTGCAACTTTGGCCATTGTGCGAACTGCTTCAACAGGATATTTTCCGTAAGCAGTTTCACCGCTCAACATCAAAGCATCAGTGCGATAATAAATAGCATTTGCAATATCTGTAATTTCGGCACGTGTTGGACGTGGATTTTTGATCATGGTGTGCAACATCTGAGTAGCCACGATAACCGGTTTGCGAGCCATAACACATTTGCGGATCAAACGACGTTGAATTCCAGGAATTTTTTCCTGAGCAACTTCGATACCTAAATCACCACGAGCAATCATTACACCATAAGTGTATTCAAGAATTTCGTCGATATTGTCAACACCTTCCTGATTTTCGATTTTCGAAATGATCTTAATAGGGCTGTTGTGTGCGTCCAAAATTTCTTGAATTTCTAACAAGTCTTCTTTGTTACGAACAAAAGAGTGAGCAATAAAGTCAAGGTTGTTTTCAATTGCCAATAAGATGTTACCACGATCTTTTTCAGTCAACGAAGGAAGATTGATACGAACACCAGGAATGTTTACGCTCTTACGGCTTCCCAGGTCACCATCATTCTGAACACGGCAATATAAGTAAGTGTCATCTTTTGATTCTACAATCAATTCAATTTCACCATCGTCAAAAAGGATATCGTCTCCAACATTAAGGTCACGAACAAAATGAGGGTAGTTTACTCCGATACATTCGCGGGTAGAAGCCACATCCGGATTGCCAATAATTTTCACTGCATCACCGGTACGAAGTTCCAGGTTATCATTCTCTACGGTAGTAGTACGAATTTCAGGACCTTTAGTATCCATAAGGATCGCAATTTGATTACTTACTGCACGTACGTTGTTGATGATTCTCATAAACCCTTCTGGTTTAATGTGAGCAGAATTCATACGAACAACATTCATTCCTTCGTCGTAAAGCGATTGGATAAAATCCACATCGCATCGTAAGTCGCTGATAGTAGCAACAATTTTGGTTGATTTAGACATAAAAATTTTTAATTATAAATATTTTAAAAACTAATTCTTATTTAGTGTTCTGACTAATTCTCTGTCCGGAATTTGTTAGAACTTTAATATTGCATCGACTGCAAGCCGATACGAATCCATTCCAAAACCGACAATACAGCCTTTGCAAGCTTCGGAGAGGAATGAATGATGACGATATACTTCGCGCTTAAACACGTTGGATATATGAACCTCAATGACCGGAGTAGTGATAGAGCGAATGGCATCGGCAATGGCAATGGATGTATGTGTATATGCTCCTGCGTTGAGTACAATGCCATCGTACTCGAAACCGGTTTCGTGTAGTTTGTCTATAATTACACCTTCGGTATTTGATTGAAAATAGTCTAACTGCGTTTCGGGGAAAAGCAGTTTTAGTTCCTGAAAGTAGGCTTCAAAAGTTTGATTACCATACACCGTTGGTTCGCGTTTCCCTAACAGGTTAAGGTTTGGTCCGTTGATAATCTGAATCCGTTTCATAAAGGTAACTTCTTTGTTTTAACTATATTACGAATTGTAATAGTCATTATGTAGGCCGATGGGATTAGACAAACACCATTGGCCAAAATCATTGGCCAGTTATTCAAAAGAACACCGTATAAAAACCATAAAGCTATGCCAAGGGTCATTATAAAATACATACCCAACGAAATACTTTGAGTGTCACCTGTCTTTATTACCTTCATCGCTTGAGGAAACTGTGCAATAGCTGTACAGAATCCGGCAAAATAGCCTATTATTACGATGTCGAATGTCATGGTTGAAATTTTCCACAAAAGTAGCAAAAAAATACGACCTGCACAAAATTATATCAAATGCGCCAGAGTGAGGTATCTTTGCCTTTTTTAGCTGTTTAACTGATCAAAGCTTGTTCTGTTCAATAAAAATATTGTATTTTTACAGACATTTTTTATTTTTATGAGTACAAAAATTCTATTTTCTATTCTTTATAAATCGGCTTTGCCCAAACTCAACTTGATTCTGCTTACCGGAAAAGTTCGAATGTCGATTGGCAATAGCCTTTGTTTCTATAATTTTATAGATTCACTTCTTTCTCTCCAATTACTCAGAGCGAATGCTCTGCCGGGCACATACAGACCGGTTAATGATGTTTTGTTTTTACAAAACGCGGGTCTCTGTGCGGACAAAACAGGTGTGACTTCTTCTTAAGAACATTCCGTTTTTTACAACTTCAAGGAAAGTCTGTTGTTCCTGTTGACTTCCGGTTTTCATTACAACAGTATTTTGTTCCGAAAAGTTGTATTACGCAAATATCCTTCTGATTTTTTTTTCTAACAAAAAACTTTATTATAACAGATTAAACAAATTGAATTATGACAAAAAGAAATGTTTTGATTTTAGTTGCCACTATGTGTTGGGCTTATTTATTTGCAGGTGGTAACACTGGCAAGCTTACCATTGCCACCTACAACATCCGTTTGCAGACTTCGGCCGACTCGGGTGCCCGCTCGTGGGTGAACCGGAAAGCCGATGTGGCCCGCGTTATCAAAAAATATGATTTCGACATCTTTGGTGTGGAGGAAGTGGGCAATAAAAATCAGGAAGCTGATTTGAAAGCATTGATTCCCGATTATACTTATTTTGGCAAGGGACGCGATAACCAGACCGGAACCGAAGGGGAACAGATAGGGTTGTTTTACAAAACGAAAAGATTCAGCGCAAAAGAAAGGGGTTCCTTTTTTCTGTCCGAAACTCCCGAAGTAATGAGTAAAGGATGGGATGCTGCTTACCGAAGAATGTGTGTCTGGATCAGATTTCAGGATTCTAAAACCAAGGAAGAATTTTATGTGTTCTGTTCGCACTTCGATCATATGGGAGTGAAGGCGCGCGTGGAAAGTGCCCGGTTGATAGAGAAACAGGTAAAGAAGATAGCGGCCGGCAAGCCGGTACTTTTTCTGGGCGACCTGAACACTGCACCCGATGAAACCGACATGTATAAAATACTGCATGCTGCTTTTGACGATTCGCGCGAGATTGCAGCAAAACCAGCTGTTGGCTCGGTAGGTACGTTCAACAATTACGATGTTTCAAAAACACTGTTGCCTGTTTCGGAGCGTATAGATTATATTTTCTGTAAGAAATTCAAGGTGTTCAGTTATCGGGTTATTTCCGACAAGTTCTCGGATAAAACCTATCCTTCGGATCATTTCCCTGTAATGATTGAATGCGCACTAAATCACTAACCAATGTCATTTAGATAAGGATTCGCACACAGAATACACAGATTGGACGGAAAAAGATATAGTTAAAAATATAATAATCAAATCAACTTTGCATGTGCGTAAAGTCTGTGTATTCAGTGTGCCTGACTAACTAATATTGAATCAATAACCATTAATTAAATATGAATTCACTTCAATTTCCACTTGATCTTACATTTAAGATCGGCACACTGAGCAACGACTTTGTGGCCAAAGACGCTAACGGGCAAACGGTGGCTTATGTGCGCCAAAAGATACTAAAACTGGTTGAAGAGGTGCAGGTGTTCAGCGACGAAAGCCGGACGGAACTCAACTACACTATTAAAGCTAACCAATGGCTCGATTTTTCGGCATCGTATGGATTTACCGATCGTTATGGAAAAGACCTGGGGCGCGTTGCGCGTAAAGGCTGGGCTTCACTCTGGAAAGCGAACTACGATATTTTTGATGAATTGCAAATGAAGGATTTGCACGTACGCGAAGAAAATCCATGGTCGAAAGTCTTTGATTCTTTGCTATGCGATGTGCCCGGACTAAACTTACTGACGGGTTATTTCTTCCATCCTTCGTATTCGGTGGCACGCCCCGACGGAACCATTGTAGCCAGACTCCGTAAAGTAGCTTCGTTTTTCGGTCGGCGGTTTGTCATTGAAAAACTGGAAGAATTCGAAAAGGGCGAAGAAGAACGTTTGCTGCTTGGGCTTATGATGATGATTTTGCTGGAAAGGCAGAGAGGATAATAGTTGGTAGTAAGTAGTTGGCAGTCTCTGTTGGCGAAAACTTGCAAAATAGCCAATGTTATGTGACTGAAAAAAGACTATTCTATTTACGCTTCATAAAAAAACAATGTTGTTCCCCGGAGCGACATTGTTTTTTTTTATGAATATAAGTGCGGGACTATTTATATCCTGTACTTATTTGTTGTCGGCTTCCAGTTCCTTCCGCAGAATTTCTTCCATCTTTTTTAATTGCTCCAGCGAAGCACTATTTACAAGTTGAGTAACGCTGGCGAGAGTATCACTTCGTTTGAGGATATTCAGCGCGTGGCTGGTATTTGTATTCATATCTTTAGAAGGCACCCATTCGAGAAAATCGTTAGGGGTGCAATTCAGAGTCAGGCAAAGCTTCTCTAATGTTCGGAGAGAGAAACCTTGTTTCTGATTGTTGACTATGCGGGTTGTAGTAGCAACGCTATAACCCTGGCTCTTCAAATAACTAGCTGGTCGATCAATGCCACGCGCTTTAAAAACGCGTGCTGCGTTAAATAGTAACATGGTAATATGGTTTTAGTTTCTGATATAACAATGTTCCAGGCATAAAAGTTTATCGAAAATACTCAGTTATTCATTATGGATATGTATGAAATAAGTTTCCTTCTGCTATAATTCATCTTCTGTATTTATAAAGTAAATATCGATACGCTATAATTATATTTATATCTTATATAAGTATTTATCATAATGCAAAAAGTAAACTTTGAAACTCTATAATTAATGTTTGATATGCTATAATTAATATTCTATCTTACTATATAAATATTCTATCTGCTATAACTAATCATTCCTAATCAGAAATTGAACATATAAACTATAAAAGGGAAACAAATATAGGCTAAACCTTATCCTTCTTTTAATGGAATGAAAGTTTTTACATTAGAATGTCCTTTTTTTACACGCTGCAAACGAAACAATATCTTTATTTTTGCATGATTAAAGATGGATAAGTTTCAAATCATACAACCTTCCAGATTGCTTGCGCCTTTCGTAAAGCAATATTGGTTTTTACAGGTGGACAGCGTTGCACAAGGATCGCAACGTGCTATTCCCTCTGGGAGCATGGGGCTTGTTTTTAATCGTGGAGACAGAATCTGCTCATCACCCGAAAAAGATTTTCAGTCAAGATCGCATTTCTTTGGGCAGTCAACAGCTTATGCTGATATGTATTTTGAAAAACTTGATTTGATTTTGGTTGTGTTTCAGCCTATCGGAGCTAAAGCATTTTTCAGAATGCCTATGAACGAACTGAGCGGGCAGAGTATTGCTCTTGATGCTTTGAGCGATCCTCAAATTCTGGAGTTGGAAGATCGGTTGATGAATATTGTTGATAATCGTACTTGCGTTCATTTGATTGAGCAGTTCTTGTTGAAACGTCTTTATCAATTTGAAGAATATAATTATAAGCGACTGACATCAGTTATTAGTGCTATCAATTATAGAGAAAATAATGTTTCTGCACTGGCGCATGAGGCTTGCCTAAGCCAAAAACAATTCAAACGCATTTTTACGGACTATGTCGGCTTAAACCCGAAGGAATTTTTACAAATTACCCGTTTCACAAAAACATCACATACGCTTCAGATCCAACCGAAAATGAGTTTAAATGAATTGGCTTACAAATGCGGCTATTATGACCGGTCTCACTTAATCAAGGATTTCAAAATATTCTCGGGATATACGCCTACAGATTTTCTCGCCAATTGTGATCCTTACTCTGATTACAAGTCCCTATTTCAATCTTTTTTCATGAATACAAAGTATCAATAGAAGTAGATTTAGTATGAAAATATTAATTTATGGTGCAGGAATAATTGGCTGTACCTATGGTTGGCAGCTATCCGAAGCTGGCCATGATGTAAGTGTATTAGTCCGGAAAGGGAAAATGCACGATGTAGAGCAAAATGGTATTGCTATACATTGTGCCGATTTCAGAGGTGGTCGGAAGCATATGAAGCAAATCGTTTTTCGTCCCAAAGTGATTGAAGAGCTATTGTCGAAAAATGATTTTGAGTACATTATCGTTTCGACTAACAGCCTTTATTTAAAGGAAGTATTGCCGGTATTGAATCAATCAGCAGGAAAAGCACATATTCTTTTTTTTCAAAATATGTGGAATGATTTTGACGAAATAGCCAGCCATCTTTCTCCCGAACAATATTTCTTTGGCTTCCCGTTTATGGTTGGAGGAGGTCGGGATAGTAAAAGTATTTATAGCGCAATTTCCGGTTTAAAATACTCCCATACTCCGCTTGGAGAATTGAACGGAGAAACTACAGCCCGTGTACAAAAAATGGCGAAAGCATTGGAAGAGGCTAATCTTAAACCTATGATTTCAACTCAAATCAGGGTCTGGCTTATCACGCATTATGCCGTTGCTGCCGGGATGTCTGCCGGGATAATAAAAGCCGGTGGCGGTAAGGCTTTTGCCGGTAATTCTGAGATAATCAGGAAAACAATAAGATCTATTCGCGAAGGACTTGAGGTTTGTATAAAAAGAGGAATTGACCCTAAAACCGAAAAGGCGAACAAACTATATTATTTACCCCTGTTTATTGGTGTGTCTATTGCTAAAAAGATTTATGCTAATGAAGCATTGTCTATTATGTTTGATGGACATACTAAGCATTCTCCCGATGAAATGAAAAAAATGCTTGTAGACATAATTGAATGTGGAGGAAAACTTAATGTTGATATGCCGTTTTTGAAACAGCTTAAAGAAGGTATGGAATAAGATAAAGTAGAATCTCAGTTAAAAACAAACCGACCTCACTGCCCGGAAGCAATGAGGTCGGATAAATAAAATAGAGTGATGATGATTTATGCCTTGCGGTCGGCACCCTGACGTTCGATCATCCAGCCGGGATATTCGGGCGATAGTTTGCTTACCGCTTCGAGTTGAGCTAATTCGTCGGCAGTAAGTTTCAGGTCTACCGCTTTCAGGTTATCCTGTAGCTGTTCCGGTCTTTTGGCCCCGATAATGACTGAGGTGACCACGGGTTGGTGGAGTAACCATCCCAAAGCAACCTGTGGTACGGTGACATCTTTGGCTACGGCAATTTCCTGCATGACATCAATGATGTCGAAGGCTTTGTCTTTATTCACGGGCGGAAAATCAAAGTTTACGCGGCGACCTTCTTCGGCATTGGCCTCGCGGGTGTATTTTCCGCTCAGGAAACCACCTGCCAACGGACTCCATACCATCAACCCTAATTTTTGGTCGAGCAGCATGGGCACTACTTCGCGTTCCAGATCACGTCCGGCAACAGTATAATAGGCTTGTAACGATACGAATTTAGCCAAATGTTGCTGAGCCGAAATGCCCAAGGCTTTCATTATTTGCCAGGCCGCCAGGTTGGAGCAACCGATGTAACGCACTTTGCCACTTTTTACCAGCGAGTCCAACGCCTCCAATGTTTCTTCAATCGGAGTCAGGGGGTCGAAACCGTGAATCTGATACAAATCAATATAATCCATATTCAGACGGGTCAGACTCTCGTTGGCCTGTTGCAAAATGTGCTTGCGGGTCAATCCCGAATTGTTGATACCAGTACCTATGGTGCCGCGCACTTTGGTGGCAATCACCAGGTCGTCGCGTTTCAGTCCCAGGTCGCGGATGGCCTGTCCGGTCATCATTTCGCTAAGTCCTTCGCTGTATACATTGGCTGTGTCAATAAAGTTGATGCCGGCATCTACCGATTGTTTAACCAATTCGTTCACTTCATCCTGTGGTAAGGTGCCGATGGCTGTCCACATTCCCTGTCCGCCAAAGGTCATGGTGCCCAAGCAGAGTTCGGATACTTTAAGTCCTGTATTTCCTAATAAATTGTATTTCATCTTTGTTTGTTTTTAGTTGTTGAGTTCAATGATATAAATATGTATCGAATTAAAATGACGATATTATTTTCCCGCCATCTTTGCCATACTTTCGGGATAACGCACCCCGATGTTGGGATAGCGGAGCAATAAATCTTCGATAGATTGCATGTCGGCTTCCGAAAGCACAACATCCACGGCTCCGGCATTATCTTCGAGGTATTTCCGTCGTTTTGTTCCGGGTATAGGAATAATGTTTTCGCCTTGTGCCAATACCCAGGCTAATGCCAGCTGTGCTGGTGTACATTGTTTGCCGGTTGCCAATGTGGCAAATCCTTCTGCTAACCGGCGGTTATTGTCCCAATGTTCGTCAGAAAAGCGCGGAAGAGATTTACGAAAATCGTTTTCACCCAGACTCTCTTTTTCCACCGTGTTGGTGACTAACCCGCGCGACAGAGGGCTAAAAGGAATAAAGCTAATGCCTAATTCCTGACACAAGGGCAGAATTTTTTTTTCAACACCCCGGGTGAGCAAGGAATACTCGCTCTGAAGGGCAGAGATAGGGTGCACGGCATGTGCCCGGCGTATGGATTCGGCTGAAGCTTCGGACAATCCGAGGTAACGCACTTTTCCTTCTTTGACCAACGCAGCCATGGCTTCCACCATTTCTTCCACAGGTACTTTGGGGTCAATGCGGTGGGCATAATATAAATCGATGGTTTCAATTTTCAGTCGGCGCAGACTTGCTTCGACGGCCTTTTTCATATGAGTGGGAGATGCATCTACCGTGAACGGATCTTGGGGAGTGACTTTGAATCCGAATTTAGTGGCAATAAATACCTTATCGCGATTTGGTACCAATACTTTCGAAATAAGTTCTTCGTTGATGCCGTTGCCATAAATATCGGCGGTATCCCAGAAGTTGATCCCCAGATCAAGCGCTTTTTCCAGCGTGGCGATGGATTCTTTGTCGTCGCGTTCGCCGTAGGCATGACTCATGCCCATACAACCCAATCCAATGGCGGAGAGTTGCGTGTTTGTATTTCCAAGATTTCTGTATTTCATGTTGTTTTCTTGATTAAGTTGGTTATTGGGTTTTATTACAACGCTGTTTATCGGATAAAGTTGGTCATTATTTGGAGGCTGTTGACCAAAGTCGGTTATTGTTTATTTTTTATGTTCAACGTATTCTATAATGGTTCCATCTTTGTGCCGAAGTGTCATGTTGAGCCCGGTTGGCACTTGCCGGATGTCCCGAATGATTGTTGCATCATTCTTCAGTAGGAATTCTTTAAATTCCTCAATGGAATCCACGAGAAAGGTTGCCGTAGTATTTATAAACGGTTTTAATGCTTCATCAGAACCTCCGATCAAAAGAATATCTCCAACTCGGGCTATTTCTAATTTCATCTGCGGATAGTCGAACCGAGAAGAGCATTTCTCCTGAAGTAATTCCTCATAAAAACGAATTGCCGTATCAATATCGTTTACATATACACGGGATAATATCTGTATAACTTTCATCTTAATTGAAGTTGAATTGAATTATTCGTCTCGAAGTATTCTGAATAAGTTCTGTGTTTACTTATCTGATAAAGTTGGTCATCACTTTCGGCACTTTGACCGGAGCAGGCAGGCTGTCTTTGGTCATGTCGCGCATCTTGAGTTGCCATGCCATATTTTCGCCCAGGGTTTCCATAATTTGTACGCCTTCCCCGTCTTGTACTGCTTCGCCGGGACTGGTTCCGTGAATAATGTTCCAGTAGCTGGAAGTAGCAAGCATCATTTCGGAATAAGTGAGGTAATGATTCAGGCTGTCCAGCGTAGAAGAACCACCCGAACGGCGCACGGCTACCACGGCTGCGCCTACTTTGTGGCGAAAGAAATTACCGTTGCTCAACGATACATAAAACAATCGGTCCAGCAGACTTTTCATAGTTCCGGCAATGCCCGAATAATGAACCGGTGATCCGAGAACAATACCGTCGGCATCTTTTAGCACCTGAATCCATTCGTTGAGCGGATCGGTGGTGATTCCGCATTGTTCGTTTTGTAGTTTCCGGCATTTGCCACAAGCTATACAACCTCTTATGGCTTTGTTTCCCACGTGGAGAATTTCAAAGTCAATACCGTTTTCTTCTAATTTCGAACCGACCAGTTGGAGTGCGTGGTATGTATTGCCTTCTTTGTGCGGACTTCCGTTGATTGCTACTACTTTCATACGTTTATGTTTTTTTTATTGATAGATTAAAAAGCCGGGTGTCAAAACATGTGTCTTTTATGATGATTGCCTGACGTTTTTGTATGTTATGGAATTTGGAATTCATTATCCTTTACTTACCTGATTTCTGCGGCTTTTCGTTCTTTGAAAAGCAAGAACACAACCCCAGCGGCAAAGAGCAGCATTTGTAGCATCACGAAGTTCCAACCGCCCCATTGCCACATCATAATGCCAATGAATGTACCCAATGCGCCGCCGCTGAAGAACAATGTCATGTAAATGGTGTTGATGCGGCTATGTACCGACTCATCGAGCGTATAAAGCAATGCGGTATTAGTAACCTGAAGCGACTGTGCACCTACGTCGAGCAACAGAATACCTACCATCATGGCTGCTACCGAGTGTTGGAAAAACAACATAATCAGAATGGAGATGATGGTAAGGCTAATGGCCATAAAGCGTACACGGGTTACACTGCCTTTGTCGGCGCTTTTGCCCATAAATGGTGCTACCGATGCTCCGGCAATGGCAATAATGCCAAACAAGCCAATGGTGCTGCTCTGAAAATTAAAAGGTGCACCGCTCAGGTGAAAAGTAAGCGTCGTCCAGAACGAGCAGAAAAGTCCGAACTGCAAAATACCGATAAACGACAACCGACGCAGTAGCCTGAATCGGCCAAACTGCTGAAGCGCTGAACCCAACAGTTGAGGATAATTGCCGCTAAACGTGCTGGTGGTACGGGGCAGATAAAGCATAAGCAACAGAGTAGAAAGCCCTACGGCTCCCGCCGAAATAAGATACACATACCGCCAGCCCAGCAGGTCGGCAATGGCACCGCTGAATACCCGGGCCGCTAAAATTCCGATCAGTACACCGGTAAATATTGTTCCTACGTTTTTACCTCTGTTTACCGTACTCATTCCGGCTGCCATGGGCATAATAACCTGTACCGATACCGAAAACAAACTAACCAGTATGCTCAGAAACCAAAGTTGAACAATGCTGTTGCTGATGAAAATACCAGCCAACGCCGCAAGCAGCAATACCTGAAGTGAGATGATCAGCGTTTTCTTGTTCATTTTATCGCCCAGCGGAGTGATAAAAAATAACCCAAGTCCATAGCCTATTTGCGACAACATGGATATAAGACCCGCACTGGTTTCTGTGGTGTTGAACTCGCGGGCAATATCCATCAGGATGGGTTGATTGTAATATATATTGGCTACCGCGATACCTGCCGATACGGCCATTAAGGTTATCAGTGCGGCGGGTATGCCTGCGGCAGTGTTTGGGGAGATTACTTTGCTCATAGTTGTAAAGAGATGAATAGTTTAATTATCTGCATTAAAAACACGATGCAAAAGTAATATGTTCACGATGGCCTAGCTATATAAATTTCAAACCAAAAGTTGCAAAAATCAAACAACGATCCGGTCGCGGTACGTTTTGGGGCTTTCGCCGTTATTTTTTCTGAAGAAGTTTACGAAATGGGACGATTCTTCGAACCCCAAACTGTAACCAATCTCCGAGATATTCCAGTCGGTGTGGCGCAGCAGTACGCGTGCTTCCTGCGTAACACGCTCTGTTATGAGCTGCGAAGTGGTTTTGCCGGTGGTTTCTTTCAGACTGCGATTCAAGTGATTGACGTGTACGGCCAGATGCTCGGCAAAGTCAATGGGCGAGCGTAGTTTTATGCGTTGCATGGAAGTTTCTACCGGAAACTGCCTTTCGAGCAATTCGGCAAACATGGTGGTAATGCGGCTGGTGGCATTGGACCCTGAGTTTAGCGCTTCGTGAGCAGGTTGCATGCGGAGTGCATCGTGTATCAGGTTGAAAACCAATCCTCTGATAACATCAAATTTATACTCAAACCCCGAATTAATCTCCTCGAACATACGCTGATAGAGTTTTTCTACTTCGGCTGCCTGCTCGTTGTTCAGAATAAAAACCTTGTCAAATCCGGGTTTAAACATCGGGTATTCTTTCAGGTTACCGTACTGACTGAAAAATTCTTCGGTAAAAATACAGAAGTACCCTGTCTGAAAATCGTCCAGCGACTCCCAGGTGTAGGGAATCATCGGGTTGCTGAAAACTAGTGCATTGCCACTCGTTTCCAGTGTCCTGTCGGCATACTGAATATTGTATTTCCCTTTCAGCAGGGTAATTTTGTAATAATCTTTCCTGCTGTAGGGCACGCTCTTCTTTCTGCCGCACATACAATCGTCCACTTTGAAAACATTGAAATGTCCCAGCCCTTTTTTCAGATTCTCGGGTACAAAATTGAGTTTAACCCGATAAAACTCTTCGAGTGTCATTATTTTTTCCATGCAGCAAAGATACAAAATTCAAACAATCTACATCAACTTAGCTTAAAAAAAATAAGGGCGTCAACTTTTGTGGTTGAACGCCCTTATCATTGCAATAGTATTGGGGAGTGAAATTTATTTCTTATTCGTAATTTCGGTGATCGGGGTTCCGATGCAACCACTTGGCATTTGAATATGAAGCAAGGCAGCTACAGTGGCTGAAATATCTGTCATATGTGTTGTGCGGTTTGTTGTGCCGTGTTGCACTTTCCAACCCATAAAGATAAGGGGGATATGTGTGTCGTAAGGGTTCCATACGCTGTGGGTTGTTCCTTTTTTGCAATAAGCAGGAAGCCAGCCCGGCTTATTGACCATAAGCACACTTCCGCTGCGCTGTTGATTATATCCGTTTATCATCATTTCCTTTATCGGAGCAGGAACAGATGCTTCGGATATTTTATCCTGATCGACGGCATATTGAATTCCGTCCTGACGGAGCAGGTAGTTTACCGCAGTAGTTTTGATATCGTTTATATTGAGTTTTAAGCTGTCAATCAAATCCTTGTTCAGTGTAACCTGAAAGTTATCAATCCCCAGAATCAAGTGTTTGGCACCAAATTGTTTTTCGATAGTTTCTTCAAGACCACTTTCTAAATCCTTTGGCAGAAATCCTGTAGGCATTTTGTTAGCTTTAGAAAAGCCTTCGGCATGAGCTGCTCCGTGATCGGCAGTAAGGAATACGAGGTAGTTTCCTTTTCCAACTGTTTGATCCAGGTAACTAAAGAAACCGGCCAAGTCCCGATCTAAACGAAGATATACATCCTCTACTTCAATGGCATTAGGTCCAACCAGGTGACCGCAATAGTCTGTGGAGGCACAGTTGACTGTCAGAAAGTCGCTGGTGCCTTCTTGTCCTAATTTGTAGCCTTCGATAGCTGCTTTGGCAAATTGCAGAGTCAAGGTGTTTCCGAAAGGCATTTGGCGTAGTGCGCCATGATCTAAAGAATATGCTTTTTGTGTATCGTAAGGAAAAACAGGTTTTGCAGCACCTTTCAGTGTCCCTTCCCATTCCACGTCGTCGGCAGTGCTTTCGGTATATTGATTTATTGGGAGAAGTGTATTCCATCCGTTTGCCAATAACTTATCAATGGGTTTTGAGTCGTTGAACTTATTTACCCATTCTGGTAGGGCCGATAAGTAATAAGAACTGGTTACAAACTTGCCCGAGGCATCATCTATCCAGAAAGCGGCAGTAGGATTATGTCCGGCCGGTAGGATAGAAGCTCTGTCCTTCAGCGAAACGCCCACCACTTTCGACTGAAAATTTGTAGCAAGGCGCAACTCATCGGTAACAGTAGTTGCCAATAAATTACGAGGTGACATTTTACCTGCTTTACCGGTAGCACCTATAGTCTGAACGGTTGAATCGTCGGTGCAATAGGTTGACTTTCCGGTTTTAGCATCTATCCAATCGTTGCCGGCAATGCCATGAATAGATGGAACAGAACCGGTGAAAATAGTGGTATGTCCGATAGCAGTTACCGATGGGATATAATTAATCATGGTATTTTCGCACGAAAAACCTTCGCCCAACAGGCGTTTAAAACCACCGTTTTCGTATTTATTGTAAAACCGGTAAAGATAATCCCAGCGCATTTGGTCGACAACGATACCTACAACCAGTTTGGGGCGTTCAAGCTGTGTGTTTTGAGGTTTGCTCTTTTGAGCGAATAGCATACTGCCTGAAAAAAGCAGCAACATATTTATGAAAATAATCTTTTTCATTTCAACAGAATTAAATGAGTTTATAAATACAAATACAAAAGTAAAGTAAAAATGTAGAAACCACTCAGCTTTCAAAACCTTCTTTCGAAATCTTCACAGAATATTCATTTCCGCTTTTTGATTAAAACATTTTTCTTCATGATTGAAATCAAAAGCATAAAATTACATACCTTTGCCAATCACGATATTAAAATTCAACGTTATGTCTCGTTTTACAAAGAAGAAAAAAGAACATATTGGTTTGTCGCCTTATGCACTGGTGTTTCGGGGGCTGAAGAAAACCGACAAGATATTGCTCCGCGCCATGGACTTCGATCTGGAGGAGGTGCATGAACTGGAAGTGACCTCAACAGAACAATTGCAGGCACTGAAAAAAACAAAGAAGTTGACCTGGCTCAATATTGATGGGTTGGATAACGTTGACCTGATGGAAAATTTGGCCCGAATATTCAGTATCGAAAACAATGTTCTTTCGGATGTAATGAATCCCTCGGTACGCCCCAGAATTCAGGAACTTGAAAACGGCATTTTTATCACCATAAAAATGCTTCAATATAATGACGGCAATTTGACTGTGGAAAACCTGAGTCTTATTATTGCCGACAATACATTGATTTCGTTTCAGGAACAACCGGGGCTGACTTTTGAACCGATTCGTGATCGGATTCGCAAGCATAAAAATAAAATCAGGACATCGGGACCCGATTACCTGGCTTTTGCGCTGTTGGACGTGGTGGTGGATAATTATATTTATGTAATAGGGTTGCTGGGCGATAAAATTGAAAGTATGGAAGACGAGATGACCAGTGATCCGAGCAAAGATTTATTGGAAAGCATCAATGCTTACAAACGGGAATTGAATTTTTTGCGCAAACATATAAAACCGGCCAGAGAAATGATTCTGGCACTGGCAAAACTGGAGTCGGAATACATTCACGACGAAAATCATATCCATTTCAGAGAATTGCAGGACAATATTAATGAGGCTTCGGAACTTTCGGACAGTTATCGCGAAATTCTGTACGACCAATTGAATATTTACCATTCGTCTATGAGTACCAAGTTGAATGAAATTATGCGGGTACTCACCGTTTTTTCAGTGATCTTTATTCCACTCACTTTTATTGTCGGGGTTTATGGTACCAACTTCGAAAATTTGCCCGAAGTGCATTGGAAGCATGGTTATTTTTTGATGTGGGGTGTCATGCTACTCACCACTCTGGCTATGCTTTGGTTTTTCAAACGAAAGAAATGGTTCTGAAATATGAACGATTACCCCGTTAATTTGTTATTAGAACCAATACAATAATAAAACGGTCATTCGGCTCGTAATAATCCGCGTAACTCATATTTTAATGGAAGAAATTTTAAAGAAACCCGTACGGAAAAATCCAATAGAAAACCAGATACTTGTTATTTTTGGTTCCAATGGTGATCTGGCTAAGCGTAAACTTTTGCCAGCTATTTTTCAATTATACCTCGACAATTTATTGCCCGAACGCTTCGCGGTTGTAGGAGCCGGAAGTCAGGAAAAAACAGAAGAAGTCAACCGGGTGGATGTGGGCAAGTCGATGCTTGAATTTGCCAAAACAGGTGCAACTGAAAATCCCGAAAAGCTACAAAGCTTTCTGGAGCACATTTATTACAAGAAAGTACACAACCAGACAGAAGAAGATTTTGGCAATTTGAAAGAATACATTGATGGGCTTTCGGTCGACCTTGATATTCCGAAGAACATTATTTATTACTTTTCCATTCCACCTTTTCTTTACGAGGTGGTGGCTGCTCATATGGTTAAGTTTGGCTTAAATACCGAAGACGATGGTTGGAAACGTATCATTGTGGAAAAACCTTTTGGTTATAGCTACGACACGGCCATTGATCTGGACAAAAAACTCAGAACGGGCTTCAACGAAGATCAGATTTACCGCATCGACCATTATCTGGGTAAGGAGACTGTGCAGAACATTATGGTTACCCGTTTTTCCAACGGTTTTTTCGAACCGATATGGAACCGGAAATATGTTGATCGGGTTGAAATAACAGCGTCCGAAAAAATTGGAGTAGGAGGAAGAGGTGGATACTACGATACTTCGGGAGCTATGCGTGACATGATTCAGAATCACTTGTTGCAGGTGCTGGCTGTGGTAGCTATGGAGCCACCGTCCATCTTCGATTCGGAATCTATCCGGAATGAAAGTGTGAAGGTATTACAATCCCTGCGTCCGATAAAACCGGCGGAAATTGCAAACAATGTTGTTCGCGGACAATACATCGAAACGATGGTGGATGATGTTATCAAGAAAGGCTATCGACAGGAGAAAGATGTTGCTCCGAATTCGAAAACAGAAACCTACGTTGCAATGCGTGTTTTTGTTGACAACTGGCGCTGGGGCGATGTGCCGTTTTATATCCGCACCGGAAAACAATTGCCGGAGCATGTTACCGAAGTAGTTATTCACCTGAAGCCGGCGCCTCATCAGTTGTTCAAGCAACGTTGCATGGCTCAGTCGACCAACATGATCATTCTGCGGATAAGTCCGGATGCTGGCGTGGCGGTTGATTTCGGAATGAAAATTCCCGGAGCTGGTTACAAGGTACAGAATGTAAACATGGCATTTCATTACTCCGACCTTGCCGAAAATAAAATATCGGAAGCCTACGAACGCTTATTGCTGGATTGTATGATAGGTGATTCAACACTTTACGCCCGTGCCGATGCTGTAAAAGCCAGTTGGAAATTTGTAGACCCCATTCTTCAAGCGTGGAAAAATAACCCGGATATTCCGTTGTATTTCTACGAAAGCAATACCTGGGGGCCTAAGGAAGCCAATGCCCTCTTTGGTAATAAAGAGCTGAAATGGCGTCCACCATTTAAAAAATTCAAAACTGAATAAACTTTTTAAGACCTTTTCCAAAGTTCAACACTTTGGAAAAGGTTCTACTTCTAAAACCAAATGAACTCTAACATACATATATTTGATTCGCCCGAAGAAACTGCCCGTGCCGTGGCAGAACTGATATTGGTGAGAGCGAAAGATAAAAACAAACAGTCGCTTCCGTTTAACGTGGCCTTGTCCGGAGGGAGTACTCCTAAACTGCTGTTTACTATTTTGAGCAATGAATATGCAGATTTAATCCCCTGGCATTTTGTTCGTCTCTTTTGGGTCGACGAGCGTTGCGTAGCACCTACGCATGCTGAGAGTAATTTCGGGATGACTTACGAGAATCTGCTGAAAAACGTTCCTATTCAGGATAGCAATATCTTCAGAATGTCGGGCGAAGTGGACCCGGCGCAAGAAGCCAGGCATTATCAGGCACAACTTCAAGCCGAGCTGCCTGTCAGAAATGACCAACCGCTGTTCGATTTAATTTTGCTGGGCATGGGCGATGACGGGCACACTGCCTCAATTTTTCCCGACAACATGGGTCTGCTGAATTCCGACGATGCAGTGGCGGTGGCGGTACATCCCACAAGCGGACAGAAAAGAATTACACTTACAGGCAAGGTGATTAATCAGGCCGAGCAGGTAGTTTTTCTTATAACGGGTTCTTCGAAAGTTGCCGTATTAAAACAGGTAATTCAACATACACAGGACTTCCAAAAATTCCCGGCTTCCTATATACAATCATATTCCGGTCCGGCGGACTTTTATCTTGATAAGGCTGCGGCTGCAGAACTTTAATTCTCACTTTTTTGATGACATTACACGAACATCTCGACCAGTTTTATCATCGGTACAACATTCCGGAAAACGGAGGTGTGGACGATAAAACCTTTGAAGTACCGCTTCCACACCTCACACTTAAGCTACCCAACTACTCGTGGCGGAAAAGAATGCTTTATATTCACGATCTGGAGCATGTATTAAACAGGCAGGACACTACCTGGAAGGGGGAAATGTTTATTGCCTCGTGGGAGATAGCTACCGGCTTTTATCAAAACTTTCCGATCATTGTTTTTCCTCTCTGGACGATGGGGTGGGGCGTATGGCGAAATCCTAAAACTGTATTCGCAGCATTCCGAAAAGGCTTCTCAGATAAAGGCATTGCACGTCTCGGTTTTAGGCAGGAAGAATTGCTGGAGATGGATTTGGCGCAGCTTGAATTGCTCACCCTCAACAAGCGACCACAGCGGAGCCGGCTTTCTTTCTGGAGCCGGTTATTTAGTTGGGGCTTAATCAGTCAGTTTGTATTTCTACTTCCTCTTATAGTGCTTGCAATTTTCCTCTCCATGCTGTTTTATTGAGACACCGGACGTGATAATACGTTAAAGAAAAGCCGCTTTCGGCAGTAAGTTCGGTTTATTCACTAATTTTGTGCCGAATTTCAAACACCCATTCTTGTAAAACAGACAGAGCAGACAACAAGCGCTTTTTCCAAAACCAATGATTTGGGAGGCTCTATCTGTCTTTTAAAAACATTTTTTTCTTATGAAGCTAAATTCAAAGAGTATTCTCTCTGCACTTTTTATTTGCGTGTTTACCGGTATAGCAGCACTACAGTCGGCTGAGGCAAAGGCGCCAACCGCGACTTCGTATTTCAGTAAAGCAGATGCTGCAAACTGGGTCTATATCATTAAAGACAAAAAAGTCAATGCTGCGGATGTCTTTAAGATGGAAAATGGCACACTGCAAATAACCGGACTTTCAAACGGATATCTGAGAACAAAAAAGAAGTTTTCGGATTACAGCCTAAATGTGGAATGGCGCTGGACAAAGTCACTTGGCAACAGCGGTGTGTTGGTACATATCCAGCCGAAAGATACTATTTGGCCTGCATGTTATCAGGTGCAACAGAAAGCCAATGCTGCGGGTGATATTATTTGTATGAATGGCTTGTGGGCCAAAGAATGTACCGACTCGGTGAAGTTTACAGTAAAAAAGACACAACCTTCGAACGAAAAACCCTTGGGCGAATGGAATTCGATGAAGATTATTTGCCGGAAGAAAACACTCCAGGTATATGTAAACGGATTGCTTCAGAATAATCTTAGCGAGCTTACTGCCACTACCGGATTTATAGGCTTTCAGAATGAAGGCACAGCACTTGAATTTAGAAACTTATCAATTATAAAACAATAAAACAAAGAAGAATGACTTTTAAAGCCGCTATTTTTGATTTCAACGGAACACTTTTTTGGGATACAGCTTTCCACGACGAAGCCTTTGATATATTCCTCGGAAAAAGAGGAATGCATATGAGTCCTGACGAAAAACGGGCAAAAATTCACGGAAAGGGTAATCCCGATATTATGCGTACCATTTTCGGTGATCACTTAACCGACGCCGAAGTAGATGATTTGACTCAGGAAAAGGAACAAATTTACCGCGACCTTTGCGTAACCGACTTGAAGCTGGCCGCAGGTGCTGAAGATCTGTTTAATTTCTTGACTGAGAACAATGTCCCTTTCACCATTGCCACTTCGGCTGGTATTGAAAATGTGGCTTTTTATTTCGAACACATGAACCTGACGCGCTGGTTCGACTTTGAAAAAGTGGCGTACAACGATGGTACACTCCGCGGAAAGCCGGCGCCCGATGTTTTTCTGGCAGCAGCAAAAAAACTCAACCTGCCGCCTTCGGAAACCATTATATTCGAAGACTCTGTTCCCGGAATTATAGCTGCCGAAACAGCTGGAGCCGGAGGAGTTTATATTGTCAATTCCTATGGCGAAGACTACAGTCGGTTTTCGTACGAAATCATCACCGACTTTGCCCGGGTAGACCGGAAATTGTTTGTGTAAAGTAACAAAAAGAAGCGGTTTAGCAATGAGGCGCTTCTTTTTTTTTGATAATTGTTGCTGTTTTCGACCTACTCTTCGGGCAATTTTCCTAAAAGTGTACCTGAACTACGTTTCCTTTCCGGTAAATTGAATCTCCGGGATTTACGGTCTGTTGATATACCTTCCCGGTGCGAAGCATTGATTTATACCATACTCACCTTATTTCGCTGCTTTTCCCTTTTAGTCTGCTAAGTATTGACGGATTCACATTAAAAGTATAAAACCCGTCTTCAATAGCCTTCGTACATTCGGAGCATAAACTGTTTTCATAGTTCTCGCTGATATACTGTGCCATAAGCGGATCTGTTTTTGTACAGAAAAGAAATTGGTAAGGGGTGATCATTTTAGTTTTAAACGCTTTTTGGCAGCGGGGACAAATTGTTTCCATTGTTTTTGTTGATTTGTGTGGAAAAGTCTGGATAAACCTCAGTCTGTATCAACCTTGAATGTTATGAAGATCGAACAAACTCTTTTGAGATAAAGAAGCTGCTTAATCTTTTTGCTGCGCGCCGAAACGACAAGCCCGGGCAAACATGAAAGAGAAATAGAAGATACTGAGATTTACATCAAAATCTAACCCACGAGATTATTGATTATTTTATTACATGGCAGGTCTCCTGACTTACTCCATTGTTGAACGCCTTCCCGATTTCGAGTGAACAGTAAGCAGTAAACAGTGAGCAGTAAAAAAGTCGGGCTGACTTCAACTGATAACCGGTAACCGATGACTGATAACTGATGTTCCAGTGGCAAAAGTGTTGTTCAAAATGTTTTAATTAATGATTAGTCAGTTATAATTAATCATTAATCTAAGAGCTTACAGTAGCGGGTCTGTTCAGGAGTTTCACCTGATTCCCTTTTAATCACTTCCCGCGGTGTGCGGATAAGTGAACCGAATGCGAAAGCAAAGATATAAAATAATTATCAAATCGGGTATGGCTAAACTGCTTTTACGAAAAATATTCACGTCATAACACAGAGTAGCTATTTTCAGTTACTATTTAGCCAAAACAGACTAATATAAACACTTCTTTACCTAGTTTGTGCGATTGTCCGGGTATGTCTGTTCGGGTAATTTTGTGCTGAATTAATTTATTTATCAGAAGAGTAATGAAATCAACCAGACTAATCTTATTTTTTTTAATCGGAGGCTTTTTTCTACAGGCCCAGAACGCATCGCTCAAAGGGCGGATTCTTACAAGTGACGGGCAGCCTGCCGAAAATGTAACTGTACTAATTCAGGGAACTGACAAAGTCACAGTGTCTGACAAAGGTGGAGAATATCAACTTCAGAATTTGAAAGAAGGGAAATACACTGTTTTGTATAGTTTTATAGGATTGCAAACACAGCAAAAATCGGTACAACTCAACAATGGCGTTCAGACGTTGGTAGAGAATGTAATACTGTCTGAAAGTACAGCCAGGCTCGAAGAAGTGGTGGTAAGTGCACAGCGTTTAAATCAGTTTGCCGAAAAACAAACCGAGTACGTGTCGCGTATCCCGCTCAAGAATATGGATAATGCACAGTCGTACTCGTTGGTAACATCGGCACTGATGAAAGAGCAGCTTTCGACGGATATTGTATCGTCATTAAAGAGCATAACGGGCGGTGGTACCGTGCAATCGAACGATGGGAATGCTACGGTGTATATTCGTGGTTTCCGCTCGGACGCATCGGTCAGAAACGGAATGCTCTCGTACACGCGTGTTCCGGTAGATCCGCAAAATACCGAGCGTATTGAAATTATTAAAGGACCATCGGCTACCCTGTTTGGAGGAAGCACATCGAATGTAGTATCGAGTGGTGGTGTGATCAACCGGGTTACTAAACGCCCGAAAGAAAATAAATTTGCAGAAATATCATATACCGCTGGAAGTGCATCGCTTAACCGAATTACGTTGGATTATAACAGTCCGCTGAACAGTTCTAAAACTGTTTTGTTCCGACTGAATTCCGCTTTTCATACCGAAAACAGTTTTCAGGATCAGGGATATCAGAAAAACTTCAGTTTAGCTCCTTCACTCACAGCCAAACTGAACGACCGCATGACGTTGTCGGTAGAAGCGGAATATTATCAAACTAAGCGGAATTTGTATTTTGCCCGTGGTGTGAATCTGAAAAAAGTGACAGCTACAAGTTTTGATCAGTTGAAGCTGGACTACGAATTAGCTTATACGAGCAACGACATGGCAGCCAATATGAATTCCATTAATTACAGTGCCGTACTCGATACTCGTATTACTGACAACTGGACAAGCAAAACCTCGTTTATGTCCACACGCAATAACACGGAAGGACATTATTTTCGGTTGGAGATGGTCAATGACAGCGTGGCGGCCCGTAATTTTATCAGTTTTTTGCCACGTAACACAGGTTCCTCGCAAGTGCAACAGGACTTTCTGGGGCAGCACAAATGGAGCTGGGGCGAGAATAAGTTTCTGGCGGGCATTAGCTATTCGCAGATTTACGACGACTATCAACGCTATGGAACCGGATTTGTAAACTACGACACGATCAAGGTGACTTCATCCAGCGTACCGTCTATTGCTTTGAATACATTCAACAAAAAACTAGGTTCGCTGGCTTCCATCCAAACAGAAAGCAGTCAGAGTGTAACCGGAATTTATGCAGCTGATGTGTTGAAAGTACTGGACGGGTTGGTACTATCGGGAGGTATCCGCTACGATGAATTCAAACTGGATGATACATACAAGAATGGAGTTAGTGCCAAAGATGCTTACAAGCAAAACAGCTGGTCGCCTAAGTTTGGCATTATATACAACTACAAGAACATGATTTCGGCTTTTGCCAACTATCAGAATGGATTTACCAATCAGGCTCCGGCAGTAAGTTCAACCGGCAATGTAACTAACTACAAGCCGGTACAAACCAATCAAAAAGAGATAGGACTGAAATTTGACCTGTTCGACGGAAAACTGATGAGTACCATCAGCTATTATGATATTGAACTGAAGAATATACTTCGACAAAACCCCGGCAATACGACGGAAACAATTCAGGATGGCGAACAAAGCAGTAAAGGTCTGGAAGCCGATATGATTGCTAACCCATTCCCCGGATTCAATTTTGTGGCCGGATATACGTTGAACAAATCGAAATATGTGAAAGTGACTGACACCAGCATTATTGGTAATCGCCCGTCCTATACACCGGAGCAAATGGCTAATTTTTGGGCCAGTTACCGGGTGCTGAAAGGTGATTTCAAAGGGCTCGGAGCCGGACTGGGCATGAACTATGTGAGCAAAATATATATCAACGACGCCAATAGTTTTTATTCGCCGGCCTACACGCTGTTTGACGGAACCGTGTTTTACGACAAAGGCAACTATCGATTTAGTGTGAAAGCCGACAACCTGGCCAATAGAAAAACCTGGAATGCTTACGGAATGCCCCAAAAAGAACGTTCCGTATTAGCCGGAGTAACTGTACGCTTGTAACTTGTTTTCTTTATCTTTTTTTTTGACTCAGGGATCCTATCGCGATGATAGCATCCCTGAGTGTTTATGTATCATCCTTATAAATATTTTATTATATGAACCTCCGAAAAATAATGCATAAGCTCCACTTGTGGTTGGCTTTGCCCAGTGCTATTGTCTTGTTTATAGTGTGCATCAGCGGCAGTATTTTTACGTATGCCGACGAAATTATGGATTTTATGCACCGTCCGTACAGCGAAGTAGCTGTGGAAGCAAGCAAACAGCCTGTTGAAAGTATCCTGAAAACGGTCCGAAATCGGTATCCCGACGATAAAATAGCATCGATGGTAGCCTACACCGATAAAAGTAAGAGTTATAAAATATTACTCTACAGCGAAAAAAACGGGCTGCGCAGTGTCTTTGCTGATCCCTACAGCGGACAAATTTTGGGTGAAAGTAGGGCTCACCAGTTTTTCTATGTTGTAGCTCATCTGCACAGTGAATTATTGTTGGGAGAGCCCGGAGCCTGGATCGTAAAAATAGCTACCGTAATCTTTCTGATTCTTATCATTACCGGCATTGTGCTCTGGTGGCCCAAAAAGCTCACCCGAAAAAACTGGAAGAACTTCTTTGCATTTAATCATAAGTTTAAGTTTAAGCGCATTGTCTACGACCATCATCGGGTGCTGGGCATGTATGCAGCAGGTGTTTTATTGCTGCTTGCGCTTACCGGTACCATTATGGCTTTTAAACCCATTGAGAAGTCCTTGGTGAAAGCGTTGGGTGGTGGCCGGTCGGAAATGAAAAGCCGTTGGGCTGAAACCGAAACCAAAGCACCCCTGTTAAGCATTATTGAAAAATACAGCGCTGTACCCGGAGTAGAAGCTATGCGTATAGGCCTGGCAAGCCGGCAGGAGAACGGAATTTATAAGATAGCTGCCGGACAGGAAATAGGGATTCTTACTTACTCGGGGGCAGTTCATTTTGTAGACAAAGTGAGTGGAGAGGAACTGACCGATCGGAAAGGAGGCGTAAATGCAGAAGTCGAAAATATGCTCATGTCGCTTCACAGTGGAAAATGGCTGGGGTGGTTTGGCGAGTTGTTGACATTTTTGTCGGGTATAATCGGAGCTTATCTGATTGTTACCGGAGTGATTATTTGGTTGAACCGCCGTTTCTGAATGTATAGGTTTATATCAAATTATTACTTTTGATCTTCCCAAAATAAGCTTTCTCTAAAAGTACAAAGAGGCTGTCAACTTCGAAGTTGGCAGCCTCTTTACCTTATAGTAGGTATACTCAGCATTAAAAATGACAATTTATATTGATTGAACAGAAAGCGTATCTGCTGTTACTTTGCATCCGAAAAAACGAACACCGTTCTCTTATGCAAATACAAAAAGAAAATATACGCAACCTAATAATTGCTATTGCACGGGATGAGTTTGTCACTCATGGATTCAGAGATGCTTCTATGCGCCGGGTGGCAGATAAATCAGGGGTCGCGCTGAGTAATATATACAATTACTTCAAAAGCAAAGACGAACTGTTTTCCGAAATTCTTCAACCGGTATTGACCGAAATAGATGGTACCCTACGTAAACATAACAACGAAGAAAATCTGACATTGGATTACTTTTCCAGCGATGATTATCAACGTCGTGATTTGGTGAGCATGGTCACATTAGTGGAAAGTTACAAAATCGAACTAAACCTGCTTCTTTTTCAATCGGCAGGCTCATCGTATGAGAACTTCAGAGAGCAAATCACAGAGCGTAACGCAGAAAAAGGACAGGAGTATCTGTTGAAAATGAAGGAGAAGTATCCGAAGATATCAATTGATATTTCACCATTTTTTATTCATGTAATGGGTTCGATGTGGGTCAACATATTGGCCGAAGTGGTGAGTCGATCTCTCTCGCATGACGAACTTACCCAATTTATCTCGGAATATATTGAATTTGGCACTGCCGGATGGCAGAAGCTTATGAAAATATAAGCACATATTCAAAACAGGAATAATCAATTTAATTATATAGAAAATGAATACATTATCAAAATTGTATGCCTACATGGGTGCCCGGCAGGCGCTGTTGCCCGGGGCATTAATCCTTTCGGCTTTGAGTGCTCTGATGGGTATGCTGCCTTATTTGTTTATCTGGTTTATAGTTTGGGATCTGTTTGGAAATGGAGGTGTTGCCAATATAACTGTTTATGCCTGGTGGGCACTGGGAACAGCTGTAGGTAGTGTCGGTTTGTATTTTGTGGCGCTGACTTTTTCGCATCTGGCGGCCTTTAGAGTGGAAGCCAACATGCGCAAACAAGCTATGCAGAGAATAGTGAAAATGCCACTCGGTTTTTTTGACAATAACACCAGTGGTCGCATCCGCAAGATTATTGATGACAACGCCAGTATTACGCATAGCTTTTTGGCGCATCAAATGCCCGATTTGGCCGGAAGTATACTGATGCCGCTAACAGCACTTGTCATGGTATTTGTTTTTGATTGGCGACTGGGGCTGGCTTGCTTTATTCCCATTGTGATAGTTATTGTACTGATGAAATTCATGATGGGTAGCAAGGGACGTTATTTTATGCAGAGTTACATGAGTTCTCTGGAAGCAATGAACACCGAAGCCGTTGAATATGTACGGGGCATTCCGGTCGTAAAAGTTTTTCAGCAAACAGTCTTCTCTTTCAAAAATTTTCACAACAGCATTATGAAATACAAAGATATGGTGTTTGAGTATACCAAAACATGGGAAAAGCCCATGTCGGCATATACCATTATCATCAATGGATTTGCATTTATCTTAGTCCCAGTGGCAATACTGCTGATTAATAACACCGGGAACTATGCAGAGGTGCTGCTTAATTTGTTCTTGTATGTGCTCATTACTCCGGTATTTGCACAAAGCATTATGCGCAGCATGTACCTCAATCAGGCAATAGGTCAAGCCAGCGAAGCCATAAACCGGATGGAAACGTTGATAGGTGAAACTTGTCTGCCGGTTTCGGCTAGCCCGCAAAGAATTGTTGAACATGATATTGAGTTCAAGCACGTATCATTCAGTTATCCCGGAGCCAACAAAAAAGCGGTTGATAGTGTGAGTTTTACTATTCCTGTAGGTGGCACTGTAGCATTGGTTGGATCGTCAGGCAGTGGAAAAACAACCATAGCCCGACTTGTTCCCCGGTTTTGGGATGTAGATACAGGACAGGTGCTGATAGGGGGTATTGATGTAAAGAATATTGCTCCGGAAGAATTGATGAATCATATATCGTTTGTGTTCCAAAATACCAAATTGTTTAAAACAAGTTTGTTGGAAAATATTACCTATGGAAATTCCCATGCAAGTATTGAAGAGGTAGAGCGGGCTGTTGATTTGGCACAATGCCGTGAAATAATTAATAAGATGCCAGAGGGACTGAATACACGGATAGGAACAGAGGGAACGTATTTGTCGGGAGGCGAACAGCAACGCATCGTATTGGCACGTGCCATATTGAAAGATGCCCCCATTGTTGTGCTGGATGAAGCTACTGCTTTCACCGATCCTGAAAATGAATATCTGATACAAAAAGCATTAGGAAAGCTAACGAAAGGGAAAACGGTCTTGATGATAGCTCATCGCTTGACCAGTGTAACTGATGCGGATGCAATTTTGGTAATCAACAACGGAACAGTTGCCGAGCAGGGAACGCATCAGGAATTAATTGACAAAAAAGGAATATATACGAGTATGTGGAATGAATATCAACAATCGGTTCAATGGACAATTAAAAAGGAGGCTTAAAATGTATAAGATATTAGAAAGAAGACTGGCTTTGACAACTAAAGGAGCTAAATCATTTTGTAAAGGAGTATTTTTTAGTACGCTGCTTGATGTGGCATTCATGCTGCCGGCAGTGTTTGTTTTCCTTTTTCTGGAAGATTATCTGAGGTCGGTATTTAATCCCGGGTTTACAACCAACAATAGCTGGTGGTATTATGTATTGTTGAGTGCGGCCTTTTTGATTATTATGTATATTATTGCAGTGTTTCAATATCGCAATACCTTTACTACCGTATACGAGGAAAGCGCAAACCGACGTATTTCATTAGCAGAAAAGCTACGCAAATTACCACTGGCTTTTTTCGGAGAAAAAAATCTGTCGGACCTTACAGCAACTATCATGGATGATAGTACTGAACTGGAACATACGTTTTCGCATGCCGTACCACAGCTGTTTGCTTCCATTATCAGTTTGGTTATTATAGCTATCGGACTATTTTTGTACAACTGGCAATTATCTTTAGCCTTGCTATGGGTAGTCCCATTTGCTTTTGCAGTAGTACTAATTGCAAAGAAAAAACTGCACAAAGAAAATCAATTGCAATACGATCGAAAAAGAGATGTTAGCGAAAATATTCAGGAAGGTATTGATACCATTCAGGAAATAAAATCGTACAATCAGGAAGCGGCTTATATGAAGAAATTAAGCCAAAGCATTGACTTGTACGAAAAGCAACAAACCAAAGGTGAGTTGCTTGCCGGTACATTTGTAAACAGTTCCCAAAGTTTTCTGAAGCTTGGATTGGCAAGCGTTATAATTGTAGGTGCCGCATTACTAGCCTCGGGCACTATTAGCTTGTTTATGTATTTAGTTTTTATGATGGTGGCTTCGCGCATTTACAATCCTATCAATGAAGTACTCAGCAATCTGGCTGCTTTATTTTACCTGGACATTCGTATAAACCGTATGAATGAAATGGAATCTTTACCTGTACAGCAGGGAAAAACTGGTTTTTTGCCAGATAACTATGATATCACATTCGATAATGTGAGTTTTGCTTACGAAAGTGGCAAACAAGTATTGCAGGGAGTCTCGTTTACAGCCAAACAAGGAGAGATTACGGCTTTGGTGGGGCCTTCTGGTGGGGGCAAGAGTACAGCGGCTAAGCTTGCAGCTCGTTTTTGGGATGTAAATTCGGGAAAAATATTGTTAGGCAATCAAAATATTGGGGAGATAGAGCCGGAAACTTTGTTGAAAAACTATTCGGTAGTGTTTCAGGATGTGGTGCTGTTTAATGCCTCTGTGATGGATAATATTCGTATTGGGAGACGTAATGCTACGGATGACGAAGTAATACGCGTAGCACGATTGGCACAATGTGACGACTTTATAAGTGCAATGCCCGATGGATACAAAACTGTGATAGGCGAGAATGGCGAAACCCTGTCGGGTGGTGAACGTCAGCGGATTTCTATTGCTCGTGCTCTGCTGAAAGATGCACCTATAGTGCTGCTGGATGAAGCTACTGCCTCGCTGGATGTAGAAAATGAAACCAAGATTCAGGCAGGAATTTCAGAACTGGTACGCAATAAAACGGTGCTTATTATTGCTCATCGAATGCGTACGGTAGCCAATGCCGATAAAATTGTAGTATTAGTCAATGGGAAGGTAGCCGAAACCGGATCGCCTAAAGAATTGAAAAAGAAAAATGGAATATTTGCACACATGGTGAACAGACAAATAGAAGAGTGATAACTTTATATTGGTGTTTGGTTATGATATTTAATGCCAGGTTATTTATTTCGCAAGGCCGGAAATTTTCAATGAATCATTTATCTCAAAGTAAGTAATCTACTGTTTTTTTTTACTTGACTCCAATGAAAAATATGTATCACTGTTGATTTATATTCTTGTTTAAGTAGTTTAAAGAGGGTAAGCCATAAGAGCTTTGCCCTCTTTTTATTTATATATAAATGGTAATGCTGTATTTATAGAATTGGCCGTAAAAAACAGAGAATCAGGCTGAAATAAAAATAAGGACAACGAGAAAGAAATAAAAGAAGATGATAGTTTTTTTTAAGCAGATATTAATAAAGTAGGTTTAGAACGTTAATGTTTAATATTTGATCATTAATGGGATGTATTCAATAGTTATCGGGAAACAGACAATTACTAACGGTAAGGATAGAAAGTGCAAATTATACATGAAGATAATAGACGGGAAGCTTATAATTATTAATGGGAAAGAGTCAATCGTAAATGTAAGTGTTCTGATCATAGATGGGAATAATTGAATAATAAATGGGAAGTTAAGCTCAAGTTCCGGAATAAACCAAACAGTGACTGTGAAGAATGAGATAATAGATGTGAAGCATTTAATTGCAATTATATAACAATTGACTGATGATGTGAATATGTAGATAATTGGTATAATAGTATAAATATGAAAAGTGACGCATAAAACTATAAATAGATAACATTAGATGATGAGTATAAATAAGACAATAGAGAAAGAGTAATAAAAATAGTAAGCTATGAGATTTCGGATAGAATCGGAATAGTACCCTAAAAATAAATTTTAGACTTTTCCGGTATGTAGATGTTTAGCTTGTGTTTAATTATAAACAGGGACGTAATTGCAAATAAGATTTATCATGTTTTAAATGATGTAAAATGCAAATTGGTTATCACAATTATTTATAACTTTGTTATGCGTTAATCACAATTCTACTTTTAATACTGAAAAATATGAGCAAAAAACTGAATAGCATCTATGCTATGCAAAGACGTGTTTACCATTTCTTTACTAAAAACAAAGCGTTTTTAATGACTTTACCACTGTTCGAAACATTGTATAATTCGTTTGAGTCGGGGCTCAATCAGATAGCTGTATTAAACGAAGAGTACGAAAAAGATATTAGTGGAATAACAAGAAACAAAGAAAACATAAAGAAACAAGCATTTAAAATGGCGATGGAACTGCAACGCCGCTTGATTGCTTTTGCAAAACTTAACAACAATGAAGTGCTGATAAAAGAGGTTTCGTATACCGAATCAGATTTATCTCGTTGTAGTGATAGCACTTTTCTGAGCTCCTGTCAGGTAATTTACAAAGCAGGAGCAAACAACGAATCTTCAGCTTCGGGATATGGTATAAATCCCGATTTGCTAACTCATGTAAAAACAGCAATTGACGACTTCAGCACAGTGATAGATGCTCCGAGAGAGGGGCAGATTGGGAAAACGCAAATTTATGACCTGAGGGAAAGTTTGCTTAGAGAAAACCAGAATATACTATCTAAAACTGATCTGCTGATAGATACAGTAAAAAATACTCATCCACAAATTTATAAAGAATATTACGATACACGTAAAGTGGTTATTCGCAGCGGGTCGCTGATGGTAAAAGCACAAGTAGAAGATGCAATAACAGGCGCTGCTGTGATAGGCGCTGTGGTTAGTTTTCGGCTTGACGGGGTACTTATGTTGGAAAAAACATCAGCTGATGGTGGAGGATTTAATGTAAAAACAATGGAGGAAGGCATTTATGAAGTAACTACTACCAAAATGGGCTATCCACCCGACGTGAGAGAGATAGTGATAATTGGTAATGAGCTCAACTCAATCAATATTGTCCTGAAAAAGTTTTAAATGAAGAGTGAAAGAGAGTTGAAACTGACAGATTTAATCTGTAAAGAATAAAAATGCAAATAAGAAGTTGAAAACAAATAAGTAGTTTATAATATTTAATGAACTATTTCTATCACATAGTACATATATGAAACATCCCGATATTTGGGAGAAATAATGGTGGAGAAAAGACTTAGGTCACATAGTAAAAGTATCTGACGATACTTTTATTTCTTACTTAACAACCTGTCATTTTCTTTCGGTGTTTTTGGAAGCAAAATTCAGATAAATAGTCTTGTAACTAATTACTATGTGTTCTTAGTCTTATATCTTCCAGTTGAAACTAGTGTAAACTATTGTGATAAAAAACACAGCAATAATAATTATCATTTACAGATATTTGACTTCTGATAATTTATTTCTAAGAGTGAATACAGATCAGTATGAATAAAATAGCCAGAATCAATTTTTCGTAATAGATAAACAGAGAGCAGGGGGTGCTGATTTGCGGCCAAGAAGTGTGATTTTTTGTTTATTCTTCAGATGAAAAAGAATTGTCCATGAAAAAGGAAGTTAAGACATTTGGCAGTAAATGACGACACTGTTACAACAGAATTAAATTTTACAATCCCTATTAGTAGGTATTGTCATAAAAGAGAAAGTGTTGTATTTTTGTCCCCATGAATTTTAAAGAATCCATAACAAGGCTTTTAAAGTTATCGTTGCTATTCCTGTTTCTGGGATATTATAGCAGCATTACTTTATTTTACCATGCCCATATTGTTGATGGAGAAGTTATTGTTCACTCACACTTCTATAAGTCGGATGCCGATAACAAGACTCCCTTTAAAAATCACTCCCATCCTGTATCTGCTTACAATCTTATTTATCAGCTTAACAAGGTTAGTAGCGAAGAATTAAACGTAGACATGCCTTACAGGGCACCTTTTCTTCCTGCACCTTCAATTCTTCGTTGTATTGTTGAACAGACTGTATGCAACTCCCCCGATTTTTCACTTCCATCCAGAGGTCCTCCGGCTTGTTGAATGATGCCGGAACCGGAATCTCGGCCGCTCGCTTTACAATAGCGTGCAGCCTTTGTCCTATTGATTTTTATTGCCAAACAGCACACTCCGGTTTAATCCGTTCCGTCAGGACGGACTTTGCTTTATGTATTTATTCCTCTTAGAAGTAATTACATGTAAATAGTTATGAGTTAGAAAGACTATTTATCTGTGTTTACTCTCAGAAAACAGATCATTAAACATTATTACTTACTTATTTCAATATAAAAAATGAATAGACTATTTTGGCTGATAGCCATTGCTACGCTTATCTCATCTTGTGCTAAAAAAGCAGAAAGCCAGGAAGCCGGCGACTACAAAACAAATGGTGACACGGTGATGGTGCCGGCCGCTTCGCCGATACTCCCCAAACTAAGAACCGAAACAGTGAGTAAAGGAAGCTACAATTTCGAACTCACCACATCGGGGGCTGTGGAAGCCATCCCCAATAACTATGCACAGATTGCACCACCGTTTGCCGGAAGAATAACCAAATGCTGTGTCCGTTTGGGACAAAAAGTAAAAGCCGGAACTCCCGTTTTTGAAATCAGCTCGCCTGACTTTTACGAAACCGGTAAAGCTTATTATCAGGCAAAACAAGAAATGGAACTTGCGAGCAAGAATTATAAACGGGAAAAAGACCTGTTGAGCAAAAATGTGGGCGTTCAGAAAGATGTAGAAGAAGCCGAGGTGAATTATGAACTTAAGAAAAAAGAGTATGAGAATGCACTGGCCAGTCTGAAAGTCTATCAGATCACCCCCAAACAGTTGGTTTTAGGAAAACCGCTCATTGTACGTTCGCCCATCGACGGCATTATTGTAGATAATAAAATTGTAATCGGGCAATACGTAAAAGAAGACGCCGAGCCTGTGGCTACTGTTGCCCAACTGAATAAAGTATGGGTAAAAGGGCAGGTAAAAGAAAAGGATATCCGGTTTATTCATGTATCCGACAAAGTGGATGTTAAGCCTGTATCATTTCCGGATGTAATGATAAAAGGTTCTATTTATCATGTCAACAACATGCTTGACGAAGAAACCCGGTCGGTGGGGGTAATTATAAACTGCGACAACTCAAACATGCTGATGAAACCGGGTATGTATGTGGCTGTAGAGTTTCATAACTCCATTGAAAACTCAATAGTCATTCCTTCCAAAGCCATTTTTCAGGAGGGTGATAATTGTTTTGTTTTTCTGAGTGCGGGAAATAATAAATACCTCAAGCGTAAAATTAAAACCCTGAGTGTTGAAAAAGACAAAACAATTGTAGAGGCAGGCCTGCGTGTAGGCGACCGGATTATTGTGGACGGTGGTTTTTACTTTTTAGATGAAAAATAGCAGCACATGAAAAAGTTAATATACGCCTCCATTAAAAATCACTGGATTTTTATAGCTGTATTCTTATTGATAGGCATCTTAGGTTATTACTCGTGGACGCAACTGGCCATTGATGCGTATCCCGATATTGCGGATACGACTGTGCAAATTGCCACGCAGGTGCCGGGGCTGGCAGCCGAAGAGATAGAGCAGCAAATTACGGTGCCCATAGAACGTTCGCTTAACGGCATGCCGGGCTTGGTGAGTATGCGAAGTCGGAATGCTTTTGGAATCTCCATCATTATTCTGGTGTTTGAAGATGGGGTAGAGGACTATTGGGCACGGCAGCGGGTTCAGGAAAGGCTCTCGGATGTGGAACTTCCCTACGGAGCGCAGCCCGGAATTAATCCGCTGACTTCGGCCACCGGTGAAATTTACCGCTACATTATTGAAAGTAAAAATCATGATCTCCGATCGTTGACCGATTTGAATAAATGGGTGATCATTCCCCGGCTGAAACAAGTTACCGGAGTGGCCGATGTGGGCAACTTTGGTGGAATAACCACACAGTTTCAGATAGAAATCAATCCGAAAAAGCTGGAGCAATATAATCTGTCCATCGGCGATGTTACGCAAAAGATTGAAGCCAACAATTCGAATGCCGGAGGGAGTATGCTCGACAGGGGAGACCTGAGCTACATTATCCGGGGTATTGGGCTGGTGCAAAATCTGGATGATTTGGGTAAGGTGGTCGTGAAATCGGTGAATGGCGTACCGGTTTACCTGAATGATCTTGGAACGTTGAAGTACGGAAACCTGGAGCGCAAAGGAGTATTGAGCTTCACCGACAAAAAGCGCGATTATTCCGATGGGGTGGAAGGCATTGTGCAATTGCTGCGCTGGCAAAATCCCTCGAAAGTGCTGGATGGCGTTCACAAAGCAGTGGATGAATTGAACAACGAGACTTTGCCCAGGGGAGTAAAGATTGTTCCCTATCTGGACAGAACCACGCTGGTAGATACAACCCTGCACACAGTTTCGCATACGCTCTTTTTTGGCATGTTTCTGGTTTTGCTTGTGCTGATTATTTATTTGGGAAGTTGGCGTGGTGCCTGCATTGTGGCAATTACCATTCCTATTTCCTTGCTGATAGCCTTTATCCTGATGCGGTTGACCAATATCCCGGCCAATCTGCTATCGCTTGGAGCCATTGACTTTGGGATTATTATCGATGCTTCCATTATTATGATGGAAACTATTCTGAAAAAGCGGGAAGATCATCCGGAGCTGCCCCTGGAAGCACAGTCGATTGTTGACCGTGTGTTTGAAGTGGCTAAGCCGGTATTGTTTTCTACCATCATCATCATTACGGCTTATCTTCCGCTCTTTGCTTTTGAACGAATAGAGAAAAAACTGTTTACCCCCATGGCCTTTACCTTGGGTTACGCTCTGGTGGGGGCTTTGCTGGTAGCCATCTTATTGATTCCCGGATTGGCTTATGCGGTATATAAAAAGCCTCAGAAAACCTATCATAACAAATGGTTGGAGAAACTTATTGCGAAGTTCGGAAACCAAACGAAACGCATATTGGAGAAACCGAAAGCTGTTTTTATGCCGCTGTCTCTCATTTTACTTGTGTCGGGAGTTTTATGTTTCACCGTGGGGAAAGACTTTTTGCCAACGCTGGATGAAGGTTCATTGTGGTTGCAGATTCAGTTGCCTCCGGGCATTACACTGGATAAGGCGAAAACGATGGGAGATGCTTTACGGCGACAGATTATCAAACACGATGAGATCACTTATGTGATGATGCAAACCGGACGTGATGATGAAGGGGTGGATCCGTTCTCTAAATCGCACATCGAATGTTCGGTTGGCCTAAAACCCTATGATCAATGGAAAAATGGTAAAACGAAAGATGATTTAGTCCGTGAGTTGTCGGGCGAGTTTGATAAAATGCCGGGCTACACCATCGGCTTCTCCCAACCGATCTTCGATATGGTGATGGATCAGATTGCGGGGGCTCATAGCGATCTGGCGATAAAGATTTTTGGCGATGACCAACAGGAAGCACGCCGCATGGCCGAAAAGGTTGCCAAAACCATTCGCACCATTCACGGAGCCGAAGACGTGATTATCGATCAGGAAGCTCCACTTCCGCAATTGCAAATTCATGCCGATCGGGATAAAATAGCCATGTACGGGCTTAACGTGTCCGACGTTGCGGAACTGATCGAAGTAGCCGTGGGAGGAAAAGCCGTTTCGCAGGTTTTTGTGGGCGATAAGGTGTACGACATTATTTGCCGCTACGACGAGGACAGCCGGAGCACACCCGAAAAAATCGGAAACCTGATGCTTACCTCTTCCAGTGGAATAAAGATTCCGCTGTCGCAGGTGGCCGAAGTGAAACTAACCACGGGAGCCAGCACCATTACCCGCGAGATGAATAAACGCTATCTGGCCATCCGCGTAAACCTCCGGGATGTGGACCTGACCTCGTTTATGAAAGAAGCACATGCACGGATAGACCGGAATGTAAAGTACAATCATGAAAAATTCAATATTCAGTGGGGAGGTCAGTTCGAGAATCAGGTGCGTGCTTACACCCGTCTGGCATTTATCGTGCCGCTGTCGTTGATGATTATTTTCTTGCTGCTGTATGGCGCATTCGGCAAACTCCGGCAGGCTGCCACACTGATGGGAATTATTCCGCTGGCCTTGTTTGGAGGTATGCTGGCTCTCAATGTGCGTGGCATGACGCTCAATGTATCTTCGGCGGTTGGGTTTATTGCCTTGTTCGGAGTTTCTATCCAGAACGGGATTATCATTTTCTCGCGCATCAACTCCCTGCGAAAAGGAGGCATGGAGCTGAAGAGTGCAGTGATAGAAGGAGCCCGTCAGCGTTTCCGTCCAGCTGTTATGACAGCTACCGTAGCCATTGTGGGTTTATTCCCGGCTTCCATTTCCACCAATATCGGATCGGATGTACAGCGTCCGTTGGCTACCGTCATTGTGTACGGACTGTTTTTTGCCACCATAATCACGCTGTATACCTTGCCGGCATTGTATTATATGATTGAAAAAAGGTATGAAAACAAAAAAACAGAGGAGAATGATTGATACAATATTTTATAACAGAAAAAACAAAAGCCTGCTTTGTGTGAGCATACTGTTGTGCTTGTCATCGCTTTTGTACGGTCAGGCAGATAGCTCGTTTGTTCATCGTGATTTGACCTATAAGGACTATCTGAAAAAAGTAGTGGAAGAAAATCTTGATTTGGCTGCTCAGAAGTATAATGTGGATATTGCAAAAGCACAGATAGATGCTGCCCGGGTCTTCAAAGATCCATCGATATCGGTTGCGTGGACAGGAAATAAAGAGAATGTGGCTCAAAATGGTTATTCGGTGGCTGCCCAACTTACGCAAACCATTGAACTGGGAGGAAAGCGTAAGGCACGGATTAATTATGCCAAAAGCGAAAGTTTACTTACCGAAGCAACGTTTAAAGACTATTTGCGAAATCTTCAGGCTGATGCCACGCTCGACTATCTGGCGGCTTTGGAGCAAGACCGGTTGTATGATGTAATGCTCGATTCCTATCGGTTGATGAAGAAGCTGGCTGATGCCGACAGTATACGCTCAGCATCGGGAAGTATAAAGGTGATAGATGCAACTCAAAGCAAAATAGAAGCAGAAATAATTCTGAATAATCTGACTCAGGCCGCTGCCGACCGACGAAACGCCTTCCTGAAACTGGCTGTTCAGACAAGTGCATCGCATGGTGACACGCTTTTCTTTCCAAAAAGCAAATTTGAAAAAATGGAGCGGCTCTATACCCTGAGCGATCTGCAAAGCCAGGCACTGAACAACCGGGCCGATGTGCAAGCGGCCAGACTAACGGTAGCCAGCAACGAAAGTCAACTGACATTGGTCAAAAAAGAACGGATACTGGATGTCGATTTTAATGTGGGGCTTACCAATGCGTATGCCGTGGGGAGTGTTTATTCTCCCGGGGAATCAACCATTTCTACCGGATTTGCCATACCATTAAAGTTTTCGAATCTGAATAAAAGTACAGTACGGATTGCCAAACATCAGGTTGATCAATCGGAGTTGACATACAGGCAGGTCCAGCTAAAGGTGCAGAATGAAGTATCGCAAAACTTCAATCAATACAAATCCTTATGCCGGCAGGTGGATAATTACAAGAAGGGAATGCTCGATCATGGTAAAGAAGTGTTGAATGGTAAGATTTACAGTTATTCGCGTGGTGAAACGTCCTTGCTCGAAGTCCTCAATGCACAGCGCACCTACAACGATTTGCAAACCTCCTATTACCAAACGCTGTATAATTGCAATGCCGCACTGGTGGAACTGCAACGGTCTACGGGAGTATGGGATATTGATTTTTGAGAAAGGTGGATTTGTGAGATACTCGGATTGAATGATGCGAATGAAAAGTGTTTCTGTTGTTTTCAATATGAAAATCGCAGACACCAAAAATAAACTTTTTTTGGAAACCTGAAGTGTAGTTTGTAGTCGTCTTACAAGGGTTTTATTTGCATGCGTTTAAAAATAGAGAATGGTGAGCATTACACTCACCATTCTTTGATTAATCTCACTATTGGTAATAAAGATAATTGCCTCTCGCCAAATCTGACACATTATCGAAATTGGGCTCAACAACCTATGCCATTCTCTATGTTATCGTCAACTGGGTTCAGCTGTTATTAAGATACTTTCATCCCCAGAAATAAATCTTCAACACTGCCATTAATACCACCAGACTCCGACTGAAGCAAATAGTTTTTCGGTTCAATCGTTTCAGGTGCGTTCTGATGGAAAGGTTATGCCGTTCAATATGATTGGTGGAATGAACGTGGGTATTATGAAGTTTTTTAGTGATAAGATAGCCATAGTTCTTAAGTTTATCCGTGTAAATCTTACGTGCATTGGCCAGTTCCAGACTCTTGATAACCCGTTTCAGCGTTTTATTGGTTCGTTTGCCTACATTGAAACTTACCACCTCTTTACTTTCTCCATCCTGCGCATAGACTATCCAACGAAGAAGTGATTTCTTCCCAATATAGGTTCTCATCTCATCTGCTTCGTAGCTTTTACCCATGGCAATGGGTTGTTGCTGAATACCTTCGGCAATGGTAATAATTCGTTTTAATAAAGTTGTTATCGATATATGTAAGACACGGGCAGTACTGCGTATGCCCAGCCCTTCTTTGGTGAAAATGATAATTTGCTGATTGATATTTGATTTATAAGCATTGTAACTGTAGTGTATAATAAACCGCTTACAACATTCTTTGCAACAATAGCGTTGTTTGCTGTTAGCTGTTTTACCACTCTTTATTAGATTCTCTGATTTACAAGCTGGACAAAAGTGGCTAACGCCAAATCTGATACATGAAGGGCTATTTTCACTCATGTTTTATTGTTTTGATTGATTTTAAACCGATAAAAAACAGGAAATGGTGAGCATACACCCACCATCTCCTATTACAATCATATAAATCTTCATTGATTTACATGTACTTATTTAAGTAACGCCAAATCTGATACATTACCCCACTCGGATAGTAATGACTTTTTTCGACTACTGCCCCGCTGTTGTTTATCACTACACGAGTATCACCTAAGTGGTCTTTCAGGTAATAGTAATACACACCATTTTGCCAATATCCATCTGGTAATAATATTTCTTTCAACGAACCATTTTCGTAAATCATGTTACCTACATAATCCGTTGTCAATTTTGTATAGTCCGACGAACTGGCAGGTAAGGTACTGATAGTTCCTATCGGCACATTGACAATATTATTTACCGTATAGTTTATTGCTTCCAGCTTCTTGCCTGTAGCATCATAGGTATACAGATTCTTATGCCCTTCGGTAAACTGAATCTGATCCGGCAAATTTAATAAATTATATTGAATCGTACTAATACCTGTATTAAGATCGGAAACAGTGCTACCATTTTTATCATAAGTGTATTCTGTACCTACATTTAAACTGTCTTTAAAAGCCTCGGAACCATAAGGGATAAATGGAGCCGGAGAAATTAAATTATCGACTTTGCTCATCTGATTACCTACATACGTAAAGCTGAGATTATTGATAGCAGTTCCGCTCTCATTTCGGGTTAACGAGTTGAAATTTCCCATTTTGTCAAACGTAAAGGTTTCATTGTACTTATCAGAAGTACCATCCACTACGCTACCCCCGCTCGTCCCATAGTAATTGGCATTGGTTAGGCGGTTTAGGTCGTCATACGTAAAGCTGTAAGCGCGGTTATAATTCAAATTATCGTTTGCCACGCTCCATTGCATAGCCGCTATGTTACCATTATAGCAGGCGTTAGCACCATTAAGTGGACCAGTGTTGTAATAAAGATTCTCGGAAAAACGGCTACCAACAATATCTGTTGTCCAACTACGAACGTTATAACTATAAGTCGTTGCATCTATTCCTCCAAGAGTTTTGGTTTTTAGTCTTCCCAATTCATCGTATGTATTTGATGCCAACGTAACCTCACCGCTACCATTTAAACTATACTTAGTTGTTGTAGGACGTTGCGCCTTGTCGTAATCATAGGTGTATAGTTCCTTATAAGTATCCGTAGCTCCGTTGATACCGTGGGTTTTGAGGGTGCGAGCCGGTGCTCCTGTAAATTTCAGTTCATTATACACTAAATCGTACCCAAGCAAATGATTGGTAGCCCTACTCTGAACCACCCGCCCATATTTGTCGTAATACAGCGTGGTTGTTTCAAACTTTGTAGAATTGTTTAAATGATAGATAAACATTGAAGGCAAACACCACCTAACGCCAAATCTGATACATGAAAGGCTATTTTCACTCATATTTTATTGTTTTGATTGATTTTAAGCCGGTAAAATAAGAAATGGTGAGCATACACCCACCATTTCCTATTACAATCATATAAATCTTCATTGATTTACATGCACTTATTTAAGTAACGCCAAATCTGATACATTGCCCGTCTTATCCATTCCCTTACGTTTTAAGCTTATAAAATAGAGAATGGTGAGTATACACCCACCATTCTCTGATTAATTTTTATTTTTCACTATTGGCAATCAAAAAGATAATTGGCTATCGCCACATCTGATACATTACCAAGAATAAAAGGAAAGAGATAAATAAAACCGCTCTGAGAGTATCAGAACGGTTTTATTTTTAGATTAATCCAACTAGCTCAAAAGTTAGATTAATTTGCCTCTACTTTATAAAACTTTTGTTTATCGATTGTTAAATAATTATCACTAATATCAACATTCGCAATAGCCTTTATTTGGGGGGTTAATTTTACAATAGACATTTTACCACCTTCAATTGACCAAGAATCGTTTAGTGTACTTGTTTCACTACGGCACAATTGACCTCCAACAACCTTTTTGATATATGCTACTGTAAAAAAAATCTTTCCACCCTTTATTGCGTACTCGCCACCTAAAGCCGCTATAGGGTTTAAACCATCATATCCATTTATTGTATATTCGAAGGTTTTACCTGTAAAGTGATACCCACCAAGATAAGCGTCGGACACATTTTGTGTTTTTTCCTGCCAAAAACCATTTGGAATTTGAGAAAAACTAAATTGCGTTGCTATGAAAAATACAAACGCAGAAATAAATACTCTCTTCATATTGTCTATTTTTTTTGTCCCACTGCTGTTACAGTTGGAAGTACATTAGTCAGTAAAATGAAATACTCTTTAGATTTATTCTTGTTGATGGCTCCATTTAAAGAAACAAAACCTGTATATTGAGCAGTTCCAATATTGGCAATTTTACCATCAACCAAATTAGTTCCAACACTAAATGTTGCAATATGACCACTTTTGTTGGGATTGGGATTCATATAGGTTACCAAGGAAAGTCCTCCGGTTTGCGCATTTTTTGTAGCTTCCGATTCGTTAACTTTTAAATAATTCTCATTTTTGCCACTCGAGAGTGTTTTTGCCATATCATTTGCTCTTCCATTAACTACAATTGAGGTTTTGCTCTCCAATGCTGAATCTACAGTTTTCATAACATCTCGTGTTGCTTGATTACAGTGAGTTTCATTGTACCCTTCTGCATTTTGCTGTAATGCAGGATTCTCCATGTTCAATTGTTGTTGTTCCTGAACTGCACTTGTCAAATTCACTACTTTTGGATCACTTGAATTTTTATTATAGCCTTTGAATTCGTAATGTAAATCAGTACCCTTTCCTGTCTGTTGAAAAACTGCAGATGAACCATCATCAACATGCTTTACCAAATCTCCATTCCCATCTTCAAAATCAGTTAACGACATTCCACTTGGATCAATAAATTTCACAGGATTCCCTGCACAATACGCATACGGTGATAAAGAGTAATATTTTTCCGCGAGTGGATCCACAGTTGGTATAACATTCCCCGCCGCATAGTATCCTCTCCACCCATAATCATACATGTCATATCCATGCATTTCAACAAACTCTTTGCCATTGTACTTGTATGGTTGCGTACTTTGGTTATCATTTAAAGTGGTTACCCACGGTAATCCACTAGGGTAATACTGAGTCCGCTGTACCGTTGAGTTGGTATTTGCCAGCCATACTTCTCTATTATTGCCTAAATGATCTTTTCTGTAATAATAATACTGCGGACTGCTTAGGTTTTCAACATATCCTTCTGCATTATGAATGCGACTTATGGCAGTAAGCGAGGAATTCCCATTTTGGGTTTTATACTCCACATTACCGATATAAACCGTACCATTTTGATCAATTGCTCCCTGCGAATAACTTATATTAAGTACATCACCTGTGTTAACTACGGGTGCATTAGTACCCGGCACCCAGGTAAAATACTCTGTTCCTAACTTTTGCCCGCCGGCATTGTAAGTATTCTTTATCTGATTACCGTTCTTAAACTGAACAACGTCCGGCAAATTTAATACATTATATTGAATAGTGTATATATCACGGTCTAAATCTTTAATCATATTGCCATTGGAATCATAGGCAAATTCGGCTTGAGTATTCGATTTATTCTGATATTCTTTGATTAAGTACTGTCCTTGTGTTGCTCCACCGTCATCAACATACTGCAATTGGTTACTTTTCTCATTATTGCTATAATGGAGTACCAAATCATCTATCAGGGTATTATCTTTCTTACGCTTTAAAGTAAGGATATTACCCATTTTATCGTAGGTGAAATTCTCGTTGAAACTGTCGTCGCCCAGACCGGAGGATCCTTGTTTAAAACTTGCCGAAAGGAGTCTGTTTAAATCATCGTACCCGTACAGATACCCTTTTGCAGCATTGTTATACGTCCAGTTACTATAGGATATATTTCCGTTGAAGCAAACATTACTGCTCAGGGGGTTTGTATTGTAATACAGACTCTCTGTAAATCCTCCACTATTAATGTTTGTCAACCAATTGCGAATGTTATATGCGTAGGTCTCAGTATCGGCACTAGTGTGGCGCTTTTTAGTGATAAGTCTTCCTAATTCGTCGTAGGCATTCGATGCCAAGATTACCGAGCTTCCACCGTTCAAACTATAGGTAGTGGCTGTAAGCCGTTGGGCTTTGTCGTAAGTATAGCCGTATAGTTCGGTAATGTTGGGTGTAGTTCCGTTTATGCCGTGGGTTTTGTAGGTTTTTAATGGTTTACCTGTAAAGTCCAGAGCATTGTACACCAAATCATACCCTCCCAAGTGATTACTTGCACGTGATTGTACTACTCGCCCATATTTGTCGTAATACAGTGCGGCGGTTTCAAACTTTGTAGAATTGTTTAAATGATAGATAAACATTGAAGGCAAACACCACCTAACGCCAAATCTGATACATGAAGGGCTATTTTCACTCATGTTTTATTGTTTTGATTGATTTTAAGCCTATAAAAATAAGAAATGGTGAGCATACACCCACCATTTTCTATTACAATTATATAAATCTTCATTGATTTACATGCACTTATTTAAGTAACGCCAAATCTGATACATTACCCCATAGAATATTCCATAGCTAGCGGATAATGGTGAGCATACACCCACCAGTTCCTATTACAATCATCTAAATATTATTGATTTGAATGAACTTATTTAAGTAACGCCAAATCTGATACATTACCAGAGTATTATTATATTACCTGTAGACGCAAATATTTCCTCTATATTTTACAATAAATTTAGTTATATTAAAATTTACGTCGTAATAATACAATTCTTCAAAAGAACTATCAATTGCACTTTTTTTACTTGAAATATAAGTATTTTCAGTCTTTTCAATTTTATACTCTCCATCACCCAAAGATAAATCCATCGTTGAATGATAAAAATTCCTATTGGATTTATACGTAAAAATAGTGTCACTTTTATAAAAGGTGGGTAGAGTATCAGCGGGCATTAAATCCGCTTTTATTTTGTCTGTTTTATTCTCAATAAGACCATAAAACTTTTTCCTTATTTCCGAAAATCCATTATTAATTTTTATAAATTTAATCTCCAAATAATCACCAGCTCCTCTATATTGACGTATTAATATATGTTTTTTAGATCTATTGATTACAATACTGTCTAGTATAATCTTTTTATCATTAATTACAGATTCTCTTTTAGATAATAACAGTGTTATATTTTGTTTCTCTTCTTTGCAACTTATTGTTCCTAAAATTAAGACAATAATTATTATAATATATCTATTTTTCATTGACATAGTGTTATTTAATATCTTTATATTCTTTCTTATAGTGATTCTCTGCTTCCTTGAAAATCTTTTTATACAGATAATTAACTTTTTCTAATTGATTTTTAATATTGTTATATAGTTTATATCCCGCATGATCCATTTTTTTATCTCTTAGGGCTTTGTGGTCTTGGTCTTCACTAGTGACTTTTCTTCCATTTAATTCATCTTTTGCTTTATAACCATGAACTTGGGTTTCATGAGCCACTACTTCAGCTGTCTCTTCTTTATTGGACAATTGGTATGTGAAGATATTCATTGTTACAGTTCCTGTTTCAGGATCTATACTAATATTCCCGGCATCGGGTGAAGGAATAAGATTACTATTTTCTTCTGAAAACGAATAATCAACAACATCAAGAGTTTTATTACTTAAAATTCCATCTTCTGTGAAAGTATGGCCAGCTATTCTATCTCCCTTTTTAGCATATTGAGCAAAAAATGAAGAACCTTCAGTTGTTGATAATACATCTTTAAGTGCCCCTCGTAAATTATTTGAAATACCATTTTTAGTTAAAACAGATGACGAATTGGAATTGTATTTTATAGCTTCAGAAAGCTTTATCCATCTTCCATCTGGATCAACAGCATTCACTGGATTCCCCGCACAATACGCATACGGGCTAATCGAATTGTATTTCTCTCGTAGCTCGTCTGGTCCTGTCCATATCGGAGCCCAGCTAAATCTGCGTCTTGCTCCGTAATCCATTTGGTTTAGCCCGTTCATGGTTTCCATCTCCTTACCATTGTAGCGGTAAGCCAGAACACTGCCATCGCTGGTACTTTCGGGGAAGAAGCGGGTTCCACTCGGGTAGTAATGGCTTTTTTCTATAACACTTCCGCTACTGTTTATGGTTACCCGATTGTTGCCTAAATGATCTTTCAGATAATAATAGAACATTCCGTTTTGATAATATCCTTCGGGTAGTAATATCTCTTTTAATGCTCCGTTTTCGTAAATGATATTGCCTACATAGTCGGTAGTAAGCACAGTATAATCCGACGGAGTTGATGACAACGGAGTGATACTATTCATCGGGATATCCAGTATCTGGTTGGAAGAATAACTTACCGTCCTGAGTTTATGCCCGCTGGCATCGTAGGTATACAGGTTCTTATGTCCAGCTGTAAAATGAATTTTATCCGGCAAATTTAATAAATTATATTGAATTGCACTCACTCCACCATTAGCATCGTACAACATATTTCCATTTGTGTCATACGCATACTCTGTGGGGATGACAATATGGTTGTCATAATCCTTAAATAGCTCCGAGCCGTAGCTAATAAAATGATTTATCCCATTGTCCACTTTTTGTAACTGATTTCCCTGGTACTGCAAACCCAGACTTTCAACCTGCGTACCGTTTTCATTACGGGTAATACCGTGTATATTTCCCATTTTATCGTTCATATAATCCAGTGTTTCATTGTACAGACCAGTAGTTCCGCTTACCAGGCTACCATTGCTAAACCCATAGTAATTGGCATTAGTCAGGCGGTTGAGGTTATCATACGTAAAGCTGTAAGCGCGGTTATAATTCAAATTATCGTTTGCCACGCTCCATTGCATAGCCGCTATGTTTCCATTATAGCAGGCATTAGCACCATTAAGTGGACCAGTGTTGTAATAAAGATTCTCGGAGAAACGGCTACCAACAATATCTGTTGTCCAACTACGAACGTTATAACTATAAGTAGTAGCATCTATTCCTCCAAGAGTTTTGGTTTTTAGTCTTCCCAATTCATCATAGGTATTTGATGCCAACGTAACCTCACCGCTACCATTTAAACTATACTTAGTTGTTGTAGGACGTTGCGCCTTGTCGTAATCATAGGTGTATAGTTCCTTATAAGTATCCGTAGCTCCGTTGATACCGTGGGTTTTGAGGATGCGAGCCGGTGCTCCTGTAAATTTCAGTTCATTATACACTAAATCGTACCCAAGCAAATGATTGGTAGCCCTACTCTGAACCACCCGCCCATATTTATCGTAATACAGCGCGGTGGTTTCAAACTTTGTAGGGTCGTCTAAGTGATACACCCGCGTTCCGGTAAGCAATCCTTTGGCATTGCTATAATATGCAGTATATCCGTTTTGTTCCTGGCTACTATCGTAGTCAAGATTATTGCCGGAAGATATAAAACTATAACTATCGTAGTAGTTTATGGTCAGTGGTGTGGCTGTAGCAAAACCAGTGTACGATTCTGTAACAACATCATTTGATATAACATCCCGGATAGATTTATAATTCAGTGTACTATCCATTTCGTTTCTATACATCAAACCCGTAAAAATAACTCTGCCTAGTGCATCGTATTTAGTTACTGTCCACTGGGCTGATTGATTTTGCAGTTTCTTGCGCTGATTTCCGTCCTGACTAAGAACCATTCGGTCTGCTTTATCATATACCATATAGATAGGGGTGCAGCCGGGTAGACGCTTATAGATACAATTTTCCCGCTCGTCATATTGATACAAATAGCAGTACTGTTTGATAATAGCATTGTCATCACCCAGGTCGGATGTCAGCTCGTCCACAGCTTTTGGAGGCAGTACGTAGCATAGTTGGTTCAGATCGTTATATACATAATATGTGTCCACATTATTGCCGTCGAGGATTTGGCGTTTCAGTATCACCCGCCCCAGTTTGTCCTTAAACTCGTAGCCCACTTTGCCATCCTCGTCCGTTGCCTTTGTTACATACAAACTGCCAGCAGCATAATTCGCATCTTTAGCCAGATGCTTATCGCTATTTACATAGTAATAAGCTATAGTGGCATCGTTGGTCAGGTATTCAATAGTTTGTTTCTTGCCTGCATTATACCAATCGGCTCCTGCACCATACTGCCCCGTCACCCGGTTCAACGGTGAGCCGTCGTATTCGGTGGTTGCATAGGGTTTGCTATCGCCACCGTTCGTATTAACGGCTGGAGTCCCGAAATCGGTGACATAGGCTCCGCTGTTGCCGGATACCGATGCCGGTAGCCAATGCCGGTAATCACGACCAAAGCCGTCGTATTCAATACCGTTTACCAAGTCTGCACTGGTAGGGGTAATGGCTCGTTGCACGGTTTGTGAGGAACGCCCCAGCCCATCGAAGTACTGAATGGACGTATTGGAGTTGGCATCAACCAGAGTCGTGGGATCGGTTACCGCTTGAAAAGGAACGGTAGTGACAATATAGTTTTGCCCGGCAGTCTGAGCTAAAACTCCCGGTGACATTCCCAAGAATAAAATTGTATAATAAAATGATTTCATATTCGATAATTTTAAAGGTATACGAGTTCAGTTCTGTATATGATTTATAGTTTGCTTGTAAAAGCCAATATAGAGAAACAAGATTACTGTTAACGCTTGTAAGTGGCTCTGACTGGAATTATCACAGGGTCAGCATCAGGCAGCGAGCCTGAGCCTAGCCAGAGGTAACACTTTCCATCTGGTTCTACACGCAATTGATATACGTTCTCTATCAGATTAAATGATATAGTTCGACTTCTTCTGGGTATCATTGACGTTGATTTGATGCGTCCAACCAATTGTTCTTGGCTCCAGTTGATAGTTTTGTCGTGTTGTACTATCATCTCTATCATCACGCTATCTGATTTGATGGGTGTAAGATAGGACGTGAGAAACTGCCAGCCAGCCTTTTTATTTACCGCTATATAACTGCTATCGGCTGATGCTTTTGCAAAAGCTTTAGCTAATTCTTTCGGATTGTTTTGTGCACTAAGTTCTCCGAATGAAAGAAGAACTATAACAAAAGGAATATATACTTTTAGAATCATAATATTAAATTATAAATAAATACTCATCTTTAACACATCTATCATTATGTCTTACCACAAGTTGTAAGATGAACTAATGCCCATACCACTACCTGCAGGGAGATATGTACCTACTACTATTTTACAATAAACACTTTTATCGGGATTAAAGGTAGCCTCCCACGTTCTTCCGCCACTATCAAATTTAATTGTTCGAGTAACAATTGGCTGACAACCTTGGCATAGAGTAGCAACATAATAATTCACACCCACATTCATCTGGCTGGAATTACTAAACGATAAAACAAACGATACAGCTGTACCATTACTAGAGAGACTATTGTACGCATTTTTGTATCCTGATTGGAAAGTAAAATTGCTAGAGGAAACCACAACTGCATTACAAGTAATGTTTGCTGAAGCTGTTGTTGAAGTTCCTATTATGTTGTCGGTGGAAACACACTGCAAAGTTAATATTCCGACTGGGCCACAGTTGTAAGAAAATGAGCTTGATGTTGTATTCAATAAGCAGGAGAATACTGTTCCCAAACTATTTTTCAGGTACCAGTTATATGTGAAATTTCCGGAACCGCCAGAACTACCTAACATAGCCGTACCTGTAGCTCCATAATTGCAACTGCTAGTCCCCGGATAAACTGTAATTGTTTGTGGAATAATTACAGGATAGCAAGGAATTGTTTTATAATCAATAAGAGTTTGGCCTGTCGTTTTGTCCACTGTAACAAATTGAACCGTCAAAGTTCCGGTCTGAGAACAGGTAAATGTAAACGGATTGGTTGTACCGCTTTGTAAAGTAGTTCCACCACTATTTTTCAGATACCAATAATAAAGATAGTTCCCAGAACCGCCACTTGGAGTTATAGTACCATTGCCAGTATTGTTTAATACATAATAAGATGCTCCGATAGCAGTTGCTGCAGTCATTGGAGCATAGCAAGGAACTGTTGTGGTTGCACCTCCAGATTGTCCTGTTGTATTATCAGTAGCCACACATTGTATAGTTAATATACCAGCTTGAGAGCAGGTGTAACTAAATGAATTAGTTGTGGCGCTTTGTAAAATCGTGCCGACACTGTTCTTTAGCGACCAGCTGTATGTATAGCTTCCAGTGCCACCTGTGGCTGTAGCTGTGGCATTACCTGTATCATTTATCTTATAATAAGTCGCGCCCGCAGTAACTGTTGTTGTTGGAATTGTATAACAAGCTACTGTTTTAGAATTTGTTGCTGTTTGTCCTGTAGTATTATCAGTCACTACACATTGTACTGTAAGTGTCCCTGCTTGTGAACAAGTATAGTTAAACAGGCTAGTTGTGGCTGTTTGTAGAACTGTTCCACTACTGTTTATCAATGACCATGCATAAGAGAAACTCCCCGAACCACTGTCCGTTGCAACTGTAGCGTTACCGGTTCCATTGAGCATGTAATACGAAGCCCCGATAGTGACAGTTGCCGTTGGAACCGTATAACAAGGCACTGTTTTGGTATCTGTTGTTGTTTGTCCTGTGGTGTTATCGGTAACAACACATTGTACAGTCAAGATACCTACTTGTGAACAAGTATAGCTAAATGAACTTGAAGTACTGGTTTGCAATACCGTCCCACTACTATTTTTCAATGACCATGCATAAGAAAAATTGCCGGAGCCACTGCCTGCGGCCACTGTAGCACTCCCCGTTCCATTGAGCATGTAATAAGAAGCACCAATCGTAACTGATGCTGTTGGGGCAGCATAACATATTACGGTATTGGTAGCAGTTCCAGTTTGTCCTGTTGTATTATCGGTTACAACACACTGCACAGTTAGTGTCCCTACTTGAGAGCAGGTATAGCTAAATGAGCTGGAAGTACCGGTTTGCAATATCGTTCCACTATTATTTTTCAATGACCAACTATAACTATGACTTCCTGAGCCACCTCCGGTATATGCAATAGCACTTCCAGTATTATTGAGTAAATAATAGTTGGACTCTACTTGAATTGAAACAGTCGGAGGTGCATAGCAAGGAACTGTTTTGTAATCAATAAGAGTTTGACCTGAGGTTTTGTCCACTGTAACAAATTGAACCGTCAAAGTTCCGGTCTGAGAACAGGTAAATGTAAACGGATTGGTTGTACCGCTTTGTAAAGTAGTTCCACCACTATTTTTCAGATACCAATAATAAAGATAGTTCCCAGAACCGCCACTTGGAGTTATAGTACCATTGCCAGTATTGTTTAATACATAATAAGATGCTCCGATAGCAGTTGCTGCAGTCATTGGAGCATAGCAAGGAACTGTTGTGGTTGCACCTCCAGATTGTCCTGTTGTATTATCAGTAGCCACACATTGTATAGTTAATATACCAGCTTGAGAGCAGGTGTAACTAAATGAATTAGTTGTGGCGCTTTGTAAAATCGTGCCGACACTGTTCTTTAGCGACCAGCTGTATGTATAGCTTCCAGTGCCACCTGTGGCTGTAGCTGTGGCATTACCTGTATCATTTATCTTATAATAAGTCGCGCCCGCAGTAACTGTTGTTGTTGGAATTGTATAACAAGCTACTGTTTTAGAATTTGTTGCTGTTTGTCCTGTAGTATTATCAGTCACTACACATTGTACTGTAAGTGTCCCTGCTTGTGAACAAGTATAGTTAAACAGGCTAGTTGTGGCTGTTTGTAGAACTGTTCCACTACTGTTTATCAATGACCATGCATAAGAGAAACTCCCCGAACCACTGTCCGTTGCAACTGTAGCGTTACCGGTTCCATTGAGCATGTAATACGAAGCCCCGATAGTGACAGTTGCCGTTGGAACCGTATAACAAGGCACTGTTTTGGTATCTGTTGTTGTTTGTCCTGTGGTGTTATCGGTAACAACACATTGTACAGTCAAGATACCTACTTGTGAACAAGTATAGCTAAATGAACTTGAAGTACTGGTTTGCAATACCGTCCCACTACTATTTTTCAATGACCATGCATAAGAAAAATTGCCGGAGCCACTGCCTGCGGCCACTGTAGCACTCCCCGTTCCATTGAGCATGTAATAAGAAGCACCAATCGTAACTGATGCTGTTGGGGCAGCATAACACATTACGGTATTGGCAGCAGTTCCAGTTTGTCCTGTTGTATTATCGGTTACAATACACTGCACAGTGAGCGGACCAGATTGCGAGCAAGTATAACTAAATGAGCTAGAAGTACCGGTTTGCAATATCGTTCCATTACTATTTTTCAATGACCAGCTATAAGTATAGCTTTTGGAATCACTTACAGCAGAAACTGTTGCGCTTCCTGTGGCATTGATGCTGTAGCTTGCGCCATCCGTAGTGACAGTTACCGTCAGACTCGTATATCCTCCCTGTCCGTTATCGGGGGCATTTTGATACCCATACCGATATCGATTAGTAATATTCTTATCATCGTTACGGGCCAGATATAACCGATTAAAGGTATCGTAGGCATAATTGGTTGTTATTCCGCGGGGATCGGTAACGGAAGTTATGCCAACTAAAGATTTATAGGTATAAGTTGAAATCAGGGCATCGGGTAATCCATTGCGCAATGAGCTAATCTGTGTATCACTTAGTCCTCCAACTCCCAAATCAGGAATGCTTCCTCCAAAAGCTGTGTTAACCTGATCCATTGTTGCATTCTCAATTCTTGCAACAGGGTAAGTTTTGTTATACCCCCAAAGATATACCAACCTAGTAGCATCATCTTTGGTAGCATAAAGCAGGTTTCCAATGCTATCGTAGTTTTTAAAAATAATTCGGGTTAGATAGTCACTACTGCCAGTTTTAGTTTGTACCATGTTCGGTTTGAGAAGGGGATAACCTAAATTATTTGTACCCCACCAAGAATAAGACGTTAGAGTTGAACGTAGAGGGACTACTCCCATATATTCAGATTGCTCAATTACTGGATTGATAATATGTAAGGATATCATAAGGTCATAAGGTGAAGATGTGTAATCGACAGGATAAGTAAATCGGGTATATCTAGTCTTATTGTCGCTATTTGTAACCTTAATTTCTCTTGGATAATAATTAAGCGGGTTGTATGCATATTCGGTTTTGGAGCTTATCTTCTTGCCATTTAAATAGTCAATAGTCTCTTTGCTTTTAAGGTAACTCCAAATACTTGTGTTTGAGAATTTTATAATTGTATAATGACCAATATAAGACTTTAGATTTAGAGGAACACCAAAATCAGGTTGTGTGCAAAGACCAGTGGGCCCTACATAATTATCTTCGACCGAAAAGTTGATAAATTCACGCTGAAAATCAGAAAAAGCATATGTGTTATTTTCAGTACGAATTGTGTCATTGGAAGCATTCAACACAGTCCGATTCAATAAGTCTCCGTTTGTATAACAATATTCGTATACCGGGTAACCAGATACTGTATTTTTGGGAAGCGTATTTTGGAAACTGACGATTTCTTTTCCATTATTATTACTTCCTGATAGGCTAGTTACTTGTACCTGGTCATACCCCACATGAATACCAGTATAAGCACTTTCATTATAACTGTCACTGGAAAGTATATATGCTTTTGTAAAATACAATCCTCCGTGAATGCCGTCATCATCTGCTCCTGTTAGACCTCGCACCCTTAGATAGTTTAAAGGAATAAGTAGCTTTCCACCTTTATAAGTGTATTTTTTTTCAGATGCAAATTTACCATTAATATCGTAATTAGTAATAGTTTGAACTCTTACACCACCTCCAGTGGGTGTAAGATTGGGGAGTATTGATAAATTATAATTATCATAACTAATATGTGCTGAGACTATATTACTATACCCCCAATAACTTAAACTCGAGGGAACACTACAAATAAGTGTATAGTTTCCAGCATCTAGATAAAAATTTTCATCCCATGATTTATTATATCCTGCACCAGCAAAAGTATCTGAGTTGATTTCAGCCAGATTATGTACAATAGTATGCCCATTAGTAGTATTGACAATTACAATATAGCTGTCTCGTAACTGATCATATGTAAATGGCTGAGCTCCTGTTTTCCCTTGAATAGTTCCAGTAAAGTGAACCATTGTTCTTTTATTTACAGTAAATGGTACTGAATTATATTGCGCAGACGCAGTTGGATTATTATAATAACCAATAATTTCTTGATGTGTAAGTAATCGATTTCTATCTTCAGCCGATATATAAGTTTGATTACTAAAAGTATTTGGTTCAAACTTAAATACTGTTTTACCTCCTGTAGGAAAGTTGATAGATTGAAGCATACCTGCCGTAATATTTAGGGGACTTGCTCCTCTATTAGCACCTTTTGTAAGCAGTAATGAATCTGGTATATTTAAATAATCACCATTCTGTAGAGTTAAATCAAATATATTTGGAATTAATGTATGTTGGGCATTATTAGGCATAAGGGTGCTACTATTCTCCTGACCGTTATAATATCCCCAATAATCTCTAGAGAATGAAGTTTTCATTGGTAACGAAATAGATTCATTGTATGCAAAACTGTATTCTTCGCCTTTGGTTAAATTGGCATCATGCCGAGTTAGAGATATCAATTTTAATCGCTTGCTAAGCACGTTAATATTTTCCTGATATGTAGTGTTAAAAGTGTCATCCGTTGTGTAGTCCCCCCCCACAGTTGATCCGGTAAAATAATCATAAGTAAATGAATGTCTTTGTATTTCAGTGTTTGTTGTTTTATCTATAACTTGTATTGATTTTAGTCTTCTCGCATTTCCCTTGATGTCAATCCGGCTGCTGTCCGTATTAAATGTAACTTTCTCATTGTTAGTCTCAATAGATGTTAAATACTTGCTGTATATTGGAGGCGATTCATTATAGCTACGTATTAAAGGTAATTGTGTGTAACATTTCGGAAAATTGACTCCATATCGTTCATTCATTGAAGCAATCGTCTGTGTTATTCCAAAACTCTTATAATTGAATGCGATACTTTGTCCGTTGGGACTTACAATTTGGCTAAGATGCCATGCGTTCTTGTATGAGTTACCCCATTCTATCGCTTCACTACCAAAAAAGTATTTTATTCCATCTTCACCAGTAATAATAAATACATTGCCATTTAACTCAATCTTGCATTTATTTTTCCTTCCAATTATAACTGGAGTATTGGTTTGAGGATGCATAAAAAATTTAAATGAATAATTTAAAAAATTAGCACTATATATATCAATTTCTCCTTGTCCCCAAAGACCTGCAGTGATTGCGGGGCCGGTGACCTGAGCTGTTGAGGGTTGCGTTTCAAAACCGCATGTCCAACCTATGTATTGATCTTCAGTACCTCTTCCACCTAAACTCGGGTCTCCTACGCCTGTTTTAATATAATCTAATAATTTCTTCCTGTCTGACCAAGGAAATGTTGAGACAGGATTTATCTGGTCATTACCTCCAACAGGGGTATACGTTATACTTCCACCCGCTATGAGATTCCAACCTAAACCGACCCAAGTAGCCTCCTGACCAACCTGAATTCCCGAAGCATGATAACTTAATTTGATGGGCACGCTTAATTCTCCAGATTTAACCTCATGTATTGGAATCGAAATATCTGGTATTCCGGTATATTCACCTGCCTGAATATCACCGTATTTAGCAAAAGCTGTCGCTTCAGGTGATTTTGGGATGTAGTATGGTATTTTTAAAGGATCATTTGTAGCGGTCTGCCCCATCAAAACTCCACAAACCAGGAAAACTATCAATAAGGAGAATTCTTTTTTCATGCGTATGATTTCTTTCATTTTTATCAAAAAAAATTAATCTATTTTTATATCTCGGAATCCATTAGAATTAATGTTGATTTATAGCGTTCTATATTGAGATTAGTTTATTTCTTCACCACATTCACCCTCATCACCATGTCATCCACGTGCACATAGAGTGAATATACGCCCGGTATTAAACCGCTCATGCGTACGGTAGTGTCGTGGTTGCCTTCGCTTAGGTTCTGAGCAGCGGTTTGGCAGAGGGCTATGCCGGTATTGTTGTGTACGGTAAACCACACTTTGGCTGCACGTACCAACTTAAAGGTGATATACAGATTATCCTCCACCGGATTGGGCATCAGTTGTGCTTCGGTAAACACGGCGGCTGCACCAACGGCTGCCTCGGGTTGGTCTTCGGGTATAGCGTCGGTTTGCGCCTGTGAGGTCTGTAGTTCGGGTGGGTAGTAAAACGAGGTGCTAAATGCCATGACCTCACCCCCTGCCCCCTCTCCTTGAGGAGAGGGGGTTCTGGAGAGTATGGTTTTTATGCTTTCAAACACGGGGTAACGGATGCCGGCTGCATACCAGGAATAGGTGTCGAGGGTCATTTCCACGCTGTCTTTGCCTGTTTCGGTATAGTGGCGCAACGTGCGCACGCGCAGGGCTTTCTTCACCGTCGTAAATTCGGGCAGTTTTAATTCTCCCTCGGCATCGGCTATAATGCGGGTATAGCCTTTTACTGCCAGCGGTATGCGGTGGCAGTATTCTCCTTTGCCTGTAAAGTAGCTGAACAGCGTATCGCCATAGGCAAAAGGGAAATGCATGCGTAGTTCGGGCTGGGTGTACTCCATATAGGTGGTGGAGTTTTCGTAGCCTACGGCTTGCAGACTGTCCCGCTGCTGGCGGTAGTAGTAGCGGGTATTGTGTTCCAGTCCGGATACGCTACTGGTATCGGCCGCATTGCGCAGCGAATAGTTTAAACTGTAGGATTCATTCAGCGGCTGCAGGGTGCTGAAATCCCAGTGCAGGTTTCGTCCCGAGCTGCCGGGATCTTTAAATTCTACTTGTTGCTTTACCAGCGCATCGGTGACGCGGTAGGCATTGCGACGAGTGGTGAGACTGTGGGAGTTTTGAGCTTGAAGGCCCACTGTTACCAAGAATGTGATAAAGGAAAGTGTAATTTTTTTCATAAGCCATTTTACTTTGTGTTATTAACTGCGTGATATTATGCCTTCCCGCCTGAGCGGGACAAGTGCGGCGATATTTATTTCATGATATTATGCCTTCGGCGTTATTACTTCGTGATATTAAGCCTTCGGCGATATTTGCTTCGGGATATTTGCCTTCCCGCTAAGGCGGGACAAGCCGGCGTTATTTATTGTTATTATGTTATTCTGTTTACGTTGTTAATCGTCAATTATTAATCATTAAATTATGTCTCTTTATGATGCTAAATTAGTAGAAAACAAAATAAATTCAAAATTTTGTGATAAAAGAAAGTGAGACATGCTATTTTGTAACTTTCTGTATATGTGAAAAATAGGAGTGGACATCCAACTATTTTTAGGACAAACTATTTTTATCCTTAAAATAATAGTCGATAATGAGGTTTTTTGAGCAAAGGCGAAGTAGAAAATATAAAAATATGAGACTGGATGATGCAATAAATAAAAAAAATCCAATTCATAATATCGGTTCAATCGATAGCCTAATGTCGAGACTCTCGATAGCCTAATGTCGATTGATTCGACAGCCTAATATCGAACCGTTCGACATTAGGCTGTCGAACGGTTCGAATAGCTAAAGCAGAAACTACCTATACGTTCAGTACGTAATCGAACACAAATACGCGAGGCTCTTTGAGCAATGTTTTGGTTGATGTGAATTGAGTGGTAATGCTCAACTTATAATCACCCGTTGCAAGTGTAGCAGGAACAATAAAGGAAATCTTTGAAGGATCATTGACCAGTATGGATGTTTTCGGAATCGATGTAACCGCTTGAGTTGCCATATTTGTCAAACTGATACCCACTGCAGCATTATCACCGTCAATTTTGATTTTGCTTCCGGCAAGATTTACTCCACCACCGGCTGTCAGACGGGTGTTTACTTCTCCTGAGCTGACATCGGTTACCGAATTAATCACTGTCCCAATTTCGGCCATACCACGTACATCCACAACAGCAGCTTTTGCTGCGTTACGTAAATCGGCTGTGGGTGTTACCCGGATTGACAGACTGTGAATGGAGGAATCCCATTTAGCATTGTCGCCAATAAAAACACCATTTACCACCAAACCAAAATAGCCTAATCCGAACGAGACGGATGCTCCGTTGGCTACTTGTTCTCTTGCTATCTCTTTCAGAGTGTCCATAGTTGCCCGCATAGTCGGGGCACTCAGATCCGTTCGCCTTAAAACGGCGATGTTTATCAAATCATCTTCATCCAATGATTTGGTCGTTACTACTCGACCGAAACGGTCATCTTTACGTTCGGTAATTGTCAAATCATACAATTCGACGGTTACACTGGTTTTTTCATTTGTTACCATGTCATTTTGTTTTTAAATTTTACAACTTGGAAATTATTAATACTGAATTGAGTTTAAGTAATGGAACGAATATTACGTTCCATTTTTATTTTTCAAAGACGATGCTATGACTTTATATTTAGGGGCTTGGGGCAGTAAAACTATCTTTCCTGTATCACCAATTTGCTCTTCCATGCTTTTCCATTACATTCAACGGTTAAGCTATAGTTCCCGGAATCCGGATTGTCAATTGGGATATGTAATTCCTGCGTGATAGCGGTATTTGTAGTTTCCTGATACATAATGGTTCCGTAGTCATCGGTCAGGGTAACGGTAGAGATGCCTACAGCCTGGTGATAATACAAGACCAGTTCCTGTTCGTTTACGATGCCGGAAACCGGAAGTAAGCTAAGTGTGTGTGGTCGGGTTGGGTTCGTTGGTTGATCCGCTACGTTGAACGTGATGGATCGGGTTACAGCTAAAGCCGGCTGAACTTGCAGCAGTGCTCCTAATAAGAAACCAATAGTGAGCGGAAGAGAAATAACTTTTTTCATACACTTTATTAAGTAAGAATTAATATTTAATGATCTGTTTCCTGAATATGCAGATAACCAATCTTACAACTGCTAAATACTTTGTCCCAATCTATCGGGACTCAGACAGCTTGTTATCTGTATCAAAAGACAGGGCTAAGTTATATACTTCTCATTCTTCATTCCAAATTATCGGGCCGGAATCAGGTGGACAAGGAGGATTTTATAGGCTCTGTAAATCAGTGTTTTACAAGTGGACAATAGTCGAAGTGGTGGACAAACCTTTTGATGGGAGGTAATAATTGCCGAAAAATGGCTTTTGAGCGTGGGAGGGAGCCTGGGAAAGTGCGAATGATTTTACCGCTCCCCGATCATTTGTTCCAAAAACGGAACTAAGCGCGATGCATCATTCAGATTCATTTTTTTTGCCAGTCGCTGTTTAAATTTGCTCTGACTGCTCGGTTTATAACCTATCAATGTCAGGATGTCGGCAGGCGAAATCTGAAGCAGGGTTAAAAAACACCAGATAATTTCTTTACGCGTTATGGTAGGGTATCTCGTTTCAAGATGAGTTAGCAGGTTACCGAAAAACAGATTCATATCGCGCGAGAAAGTGTCCCAGTCGTTCAGGTGCAGTAATTCATCGTACAGTTGTAGGGTTAACTGTTCCCGCTCCGACGATGAAATAATACTACGATCCCGGGTTTGTATCGCTTTCCTTTCTTCAATTTTGCGATGAAGAGCATTTATATCCCGTTGGTAAACCTTATTTTGAGTAATCCGGTATTTTTCCATCAGACTGGCATGCTCACGTTTATGCCCATTGCGCAGTCGCCTGATGAAAGCCAGCGCACCGAATCCTAATAGGGGCACAATCAGTGATGTAACGAGTAAATACCGCTTAGTTTTACTGCCCTCTGTTTTTACCCGATGGAACGATTCCAGAACCGGAACCTGTGTTTGTGATCCTATTTTCTGTATAGAATCCATGCAGGCCAAATAATTCCGTATATAGATGTTGGTTTGTTGTTTATGTCCTTTCATCGACTCTATGTCGGCCAAAATCCGGTAACATTCACGCCGCGTGTAAATGTCGGAGTAGTACTTTAAAGCGCTCGAAGTATAATAATATGCCGAATCGTATTGCTTCAAATCCAACAATACGGCTCCCAGTTTATAGTAGCGAATTGCCCGGTTGTTTCCCAAATAGGGAAAAGGGATTAGCCTCTGCAAATAGTTTAAAGCCGAATCGTAGCGCTGCGAACTATAATGATTTAATGCTATTTCCTGTAAACAGGCTCCTCTGTCCAATGAGTCGGTGGCTGTTCCAAGGGCTTTTCGGTAACAACTATCTGCACGGCTATGCATATTCATATATTGATACATCCGACCAACATCTAATAAAGCATGCAATGCATACCTCTTCTCATCTGCTTTCGTAAAATAGTCGGCAGCCAATTGGTATTTTAGCTGAGCGTTGTGATATTGATGCTGTAATGAACAAATTTCGCCCATATCTGAGTATGTTTTTCCCACCAAAAGATTGTTGACCTTTTTCTTAGAATTTTCCAATACTTTTAAATACAGTGTAGCGGCGTCTTCATAGCGGGTTGCGTATTTATACATTCGGGCCTTATAAAAATAAGCAATTGCCAGCCGGGAGCTTTTTCTATTCAGTTTGTAATATCGGATTGAAAAATTGATAACCGAGTCCGGTTTCAGAGTCTGAAAATTCTTATCTAGTGCCTGAAACAGAAGTATACCATACAAAGCACGGTCGGAGGGGAGTGTAAGTTTGTTGGGTTGCATTTGCCGGAGCAGGCACAAAGCAGAGTCAGGAGCGCTTTCGATAAGTCGCTCTACCTGTTGTAGATTGTGAGAAGAATGGGAACAACTTCCTAAAACATGACAGACTAAAATGAATATGTATAATCTGAATTTCAAGATACAAAATTGAAATACAAATTTAGTGAATTCCGGCAAAAAAATCAGATTTACTCTCTTTGAATCAATATTTGTATTCTGAAATACTGTTGCCCCCTAACTCTATAGATAAAGCTTTGTCGCAGATTTAGCTAATGCCTGTTTTCAATTCTCACGTCGTTCGAAAAGATAATCAATGTTTTACGTTTTGGTGGGTAACGATCTGTCATTATGAATGAAGTGAAGAATCTATTGTTTTTTTTACCTGACAACAATGATTCTGCAACAAGCTATTTTCTCAGAAACTAACTTGCTTCAGAATACTTTCCACGTCTTCTTTGCTTATTCGCTCAAAATGGCTTTCGATAGGGGTGATAAAGATGCCGCACATCTCCACGGTAGCCGGACTGACCAGTAATTGTTGGTCGCCCTCGGCGGTATATTGCCAGGGACGAAAAGCCTTGCGGGGAAGCACGAAAGTAAACCATTTGTCTGCCTCGAAGGTACAAACGATATTCATCATGGGTTCAGCCCCCCTCTCCTCAAGGAGAGGGGTCGGGGGTGAGGTGAAATATCTATACAACTTTTCGAACGAATCTCCGGCACTTTCGATATCGGTGGACTCGATACAATAAACGGTGCGCAAGTAGTTGTTGAAGCCGAAAAGCTGAAAGGTTTCCGATTCAACCAATAACTGAGCATGGGTATTTTTCAGTCGCTTATAATCATTTACCAATGGCAGAAAATCCTTTGTTCCGGCCTGAAAATGCAGATGGTCGGGAGCCGAAGCGCCACATCGGGGACCGTTATAAAAAATGAGATAATCGTCCAATGCCCGGGCCAGTTCCAGCATATCTGCAAAGTAGGGTTTTATTTGCTGGTTGATATGCTCCTTATGCGGAATGGTAAAGTGTTCTGGGAAAATAGGGAAGGGGTTGACCAGAATTTCGTAATTGCCAAACTCCAGAGCCCGTTGTTCGGCAGGCCGATTGGCAGCACACAAAAAGCATTTGCGCTCAGCAATCGTTTTGGCATCTACCTTAGCTCCCGATGAAACAATGCGGGCCGGATTGAACTGCACGTTGATCTCAAAATCGCCAAAGGAGAATGATTTGGTGCGAACTCCGGCAAGATTAGAATACGATTCCTTTGCCTGCGCCCAGTTTGTTGTTTGATCTTGGAAAAGGGTTCTTATTTGTGTGTTTATTGACATAACATTATTGTTTTAAGTGCTTTGCTGTGAAATTTTAGAAAGAAAATTTGTTTTATAAAATAGTTTGTTTTATCTTTGCGGCAACATGCTTACCCCCCTTCCCATAAGAACAGGGCGCTTAGGGTAAGCTTTTTTTATTTTAATACTATGAGAATACCTTATACTAAAGTACCTCTGTTGTATGTTGATCAACTATCACAACTCAAAACTCGTGGTTTAATCATAGAAAATGAGGAAAAAGCCCTACATCTTCTGGAAAATATCGGTTATTATCGATTAAGCGGATATTGGTATCCATTGTTACAAGACAAAGTAAACCACACTTTCAAAAGCACTGCTTATTTCCACACAGCATTTCGGCTGTATTGCTTCGATAGAGAATTCAGACAGCTAATAATTTCCGAACTGGAAAAAATCGAAGTAGCTGTAAGGGCAAAAATGATTTATGTTCTCTCACATAAATATGGTTGTTTTTGGTATACAGACTCTGCTCTTTTCAAAAACCAACAAAAACACTCCGATACATTAAAGAAAATATCAGATGAATTTAGGAGAAGCGACGAAGATTTTGTAAAATCTTTCAAGACAAAATATTCCGATCCTTTTCCTCCTGCATGGATGATGTTGGAAGTAACTTCCTTCGGAGCTTTATCATTATTGTACAGTAATCTAAGTTGTCCATTTGAAAAAAGAGAAATAGCTAATTATTTTGGTTTGTCAGATTCTGTTTTCGCTTCATGGATTCACAGTATTGTTTATCTGCGGAATCTATGCGCTCATCACTCACGCTTATGGAACCGAACTTTGAGTATACAACCGCTTCTTCCAAGAAGCACACGCAAGACATGGATAGAAGACGACTTGATATCCAACAACAAGGTTTACTTTATGCTGAGCATAATCCGCTATTTGCTGCAGACTGTGAATCCAACTACTAGTTTTTCTGCTAAAATTAAATCATTACAAGCTAAATATCCCAATGTCGATTTCCATGCAATGGGATTTTCATCTACATGGAAATCCGAACAACTTTGGAAATAATTTTCATCTTTAGAATGAGCACATAACAAATTACTTGCCTCTTATTTCTTGCTCCTTACTTCAGTGACTTCCTTGCCTTCAATTCCACCGTCCTAATTTTATCCTTGTATAAGTTGTGTCCATTCATTTTCACCACATCCAGCGAAGCATCAGAGTTTTCGTCCCAACGTCGACAAAGGTAAAGCGAAGTATAAATACGTCCGATCTGATATTCGCGACTAATGCGCAGACCTAGCGCATAATCTTCACCGTAGCTCGTGTTTGGTACTTTTATATCGCGTAGTACGGGAGTGTAAAAGGCGCGTGGTGCACCCAGTCCATTAATGCGTAATGCATTGTTTCTTCCGTTTTCGGGTGTCCATTCTTTGTGGTCAATCAGTCCGGGAGCAATGGTCTCCATGGCAAAGTTGGTCATGGTGTACGACCCGATCACCATGGCGCAGTTTTGTTCGTAAAAAGCATCGACAATGGTTTGCAGCGTATTTTCATCCTGATATACATCATCACTATCCAGCTGTACGGCAAATTTTCCACATAGAGCCGAATGTACTCCTTCGTTCCAACAGCCACCGATGCCCAGATCATTCCGGCTCGGAATCAGGTGAATGACGCGATTGTCCAGCTTGGCATATTTTTCAATCAATTCCGATGTGCCATCGGTAGAAAAGTTATCAATAATAATCAGGTTGAAGTCAAAAGTGGTTTTCTGCATCAATACCGACTTGATGGCATCTTCCACCGTTTTCACCCGATTGCGAATGGGAATAATTACCGAAGCTTCTACCGAAAAGTCACTTTCGTTGAATGCTATTGTTTTGAATTCCGGAGCCAGATAAGCTCCAATCTTCTTTAGATGGTCGGTGCAGGCGGCTTCCATTTCCAGTTGTACGGCACGGTTCTTCGGATCTACATAATCAAACTGTTTTTCCCCGCTTTTACGCGTGTCGTATTCCACTTCCGAATACAGATATTCGTTGATGTGAACCAACTCCCCCTGTTGCGACACTTTTAGGCGGAGGTTATACAAGCCGGCAAATTGATAGGTCACGGAGGTTTCAGCTACGGCTTTTTTCAACGATTCAGAACGGAAGAAAAGTACCGACCCGAAATTAAAATCGTCGCGCAGACTACCTTCCTGATAATCGATAACCGGACAAACGGAGCGAGCACCGTCTTTAATCTCATAATAATCCGAATAAACCAGTCCCGCCTGTGTGTCACGGGCAATATGACAAAACCGCTCGATGGCAAACTGACCCAGCTCAAGGGTAGTGTCTTTTGTGTAAATAAACGAATAATCGGTGTCGGCTTTTTCTGCAATTTTCCGAATGGTTTCCGAGCTTTGCATTGAGTCGATTTCCAGAGTTTGGCAACCATCCAGTTGGATGTTGTTTCCGCTTTTTACAAGCAGATAAATAGTCTGAACGAGTGAAGATTGTTTGATTTGTTCAACGGTCTTGAGAGTCTCGGTGGCATTATTGCAGGCTAAAAAGCAATTGATGACCCCCAAACTTCTAAAAGCTTTTGTATCGGTAGGATTTGTCGATTGATTGTTCATTTATGGAGATTTTATTATTTAAGCTATTTGGGATGTCAAAAATACGACTAAATTTTAAATTTCCATTGAAAAAGGAATCCTGTTCTTCTGAAAATATATTCTATCTTTGTATTGTTATAAGTAAAATATTAATGGAATGATAGATAACAAACTAACTTCAAAGTCCCCTTTAGGGGATTCAGGGGTCATTTTAATAGCCGATAGTGGTTCTACCAAAACGCACTGGTGTGTGGTGTCGGGCGGAATAATAAAAAGTGAGATTTTTACTGATGGTATCAATCCGTTTTATCAAACCGACATGGAAATCATTGCTTTGCTCGAATCTCAACTTGTTCCTAAGTTAGCAAATGAAGAAATAGAACAAATTTATTTTTATGGCGCCGGCTGTTCGTTTCTTAATAAAAAGGTACTGGTAAGCACGGCATTGGTTCGTTTTTTTGGTAATGCTATCATTGATATTCAAAGCGATTTATTGGGTGCCGCCCGGTCGCTATTCCAACACGAAAAAGGCATTGCGTGTATACTGGGCACCGGTTCCAATTCCTGTTTCTATGACGGGGCTGAAATCACGCAAAATATATCGCCGCTGGGTTTTATTTTGGGCGACGAAGGCAGCGGGGCCGTACTTGGAAAACTCTTTATAGCCGATTGCCTGAAAAATCAAATGCCCGAATGGATTGCCGAAAAATTGTTGGACGAATATGAACTGACACCCGCCATTATCATGGATAACATATACAAAAAGCCTTTCCCAAATCGCTTTTTGTCCAAATTCACTCCATTTATTCTGGAACATATTGAAGAACCCGCTATTTTTAATCTGGTATACGATAGTTTTGATGCTTTCTTTATTCGCAATGTGATGCAATATACATTGGAAGACGTGCAAGTTGGTTTTATTGGTTCGATAGCTCATTATTTCCGTGATACCCTCGAAATTGTAGCATCAGAACGGGGCATTGTATTATCGGAAATTGTACAAGGTCCGATGGAAGGGTTGGTGAGGTTTCATACATAAATAACCCCCAACCGCTAAAGGGGAATAAAGAAAGACCCCCGACCCCTAAAGGGGAGCGAAAAATGTTACTGTCGATTATTATGAGTCAACAAGAAAATATAGAAAACAATGGTAATTCCAATTCCCCTTTAGGGATTAGGGGTTCATTAGGAGACGAAACTAACTCAGTTCCACTTCAGGGGTTAGGGGTGATCACCGAACAACCATCCCTTCATACCGATCTTGATAAGAAATCGGTTGGAGAGTTGCTCAAGGAAATGAACGAAGAAGATCAAAAGGTGGCATTGGCAGTTCAAAAAGCAATTCCGCAAATTGAAATTCTGGTAGAAAAAATCGTGGAGCGAATGAAACGTGGTGGCCGTATTTTTTATATTGGCGCCGGAACCAGTGGCCGTTTAGGCGTGTTGGATGCTTCGGAAATTCCACCCACCTTTGGCCTAGCAGCAGGTTTGGTTATTGGCTTAATTGCCGGTGGTGACAAAGCTCTTCGAAATCCGGTAGAAAATGCTGAAGATGACGCTGAGCAAGCCTGGAAAGAATTACTGGAATATCAGGTGAATCAAAATGACACGGTGATTGGATTGGCTGCTTCGGGAACAACGCCCTACGTAATCGGGGCATTGAAAAACGCACGTATTCATGGTATCCTGACGGCTTCCGTTGCCTGTAATCCGGATTCAATCATGGCGCAGGAAGCTGACATCCGTATTGAAGTGATTGTAGGACCTGAATTTGTTACCGGAAGTACACGTCTGAAATCCGGTACAGCCGAAAAGCTTGTTCTGAATATGATCTCAACCGCCACAATGATAAAGCTAGGACGTGTAAAAGGCAGTAAAATGGTGAATATGCAACTCAGCAATGCCAAGCTGGTAGACAGAGGAGCACGGATGATTATGGAAGAGCTGCAGATAGAATATGAACAGGCTAAGAATTTATTGTTACTTCATGGTTCTGTGAAAAAAGCTTTGGAAAGTTATTCCCGATAGTAATTTCCATCAGCCCTTATAAGTACTAATTGCATCGAATTTACAAGCTTGGACACACTTCAGGCAGCCGATACACTTAGCTGCATCGTACATGCGTACTTCTTCAGATATCAGCGTGTTTCCAATAAAAAGAAGTGATTGGTCAATGACTTTGCCCGGACAGGCATCAATACACTTTCTACACGCCGTGCAAGCATAAACGTCCAATTGAACGAATGCCGTACGTGTATTGTCTTGATTAATTAATGTTGATTTCATCTTTTATCGGATATAAGAAATGATACATTCATATAGTTGTTTTACTGGTAAATCTTAGTTCTTTTTCTTATAACTCAATACTGCCCACGTATTGAAGAAAACAGCAAATCCTATCAATGCCAACAATTTATTCATCAGTTGGAGTGGATTACTTCCTTTTAAATAAATGGATCGCATCACAATCATAAAATGTTTTAGCGGATTAAAAGCTGCTATCCATTTAGCCCACTCAGGCATACTGTCAATAGGCGTGTACAATCCACTCAACATGATAAATAACATCATAAAGAAGAATATCATAAACATGGCTTGTTGCAATGTCGCAGCATAGTTTGAGACAACTAATCCCAAACCGGAAATAGCCAGAACATAGATGGCAGTAAATAAGTAGATGGATGCAAAATATCCGACAGGTATTAATCCGTAAACGGCCCAGGCGACCAGAAAGCCAATGGTGATAGCAATAAAGCCAATAATCCAGAATGGAATCAACTTAGCCAGAATAAACATAGACTTCGAAACCGGGCTTACATTAATTTGCTCCATCGTTCCTTTTTCCTTTTCAGTAACAATAGATACAGCAGGCAAAAAACCACACAGCAAGGTCAGGATCATAACCATCAGCGCCGGAACCATAAAAACCCGATAGTTAAGATGAGGGTTGAAACGATATTGTGTGTCGAGTTGAATGTTTGGAGTGTTATTGGATACTGCAGGTGCCAGATCTTCAACAACCTGCCCATTGAAGTCGGTCACTATGCTTGAAAGGTAAGTCATTCCAATGCTACCTTTCATCCCATTCACAGCATTGGCCGAAATCATTACCTTTCCTCCCTGCCTGTTTACCAGATCTTTTTCAAAATGTGGCGGAATCTCAAGAATGATATCCGATTCATTTTTCTCGATACTTTGTAATGCTCTCTTGTAATTTGGCGAAACATTCGTCAGCTTGAAATAATTCGATGAAATAATTTTCTGAGTAAGCAGTTGTGAATAGCTGCTATGATCGTTATCGATCACACTCAGATTCAGATTTTTTATTTCGTAACTGGCTGCCCACGGAAAAATGAGTAACACATTGAGTGGAAACATAAAAATCATTTTCGGAAGGAAACCATTCCGAAGTATCTGTTTGAATTCTTTTTTAAGAAGATATTTTATCATCATACGCCCTTGTTGTAACTACCCCTAACCCCTCCCGCCTTGCGGGATAAATGGCAGGGAATTAAATTAGTACTGTTGGATTTAAACCATTTTATAAATATAAATACATAAGAGATGAAACTAACCCGGTTCCCCTTTAGGGCTTAGGGGTGTCTGCTATTCCAACCTCACTTTAAATTTTCTCAGACTGATAGTAACCAAAACGATACCCATAAGGCAAAGAACGCCTATTTCTTTTAAAACAGAACTAATACCCAATCCTTCAATCATAATGGCTTTTACCGCTGCAATATACCATCGTGCAGGAACAATACATGAAAGCCATTGAAGAGGAAGAGGCATATTCTCGATGGGAAAAATCATGCCGGATAACAACATGACCGGAATCATGAGTCCCATGCCCGAAACCAACATGGCAGCTTGTTGTGAGTCTGTTATCGTCGAGACCAGTAATCCAAACGATAATGCGACGAAAATATAAAGCAATGAAACCGTTACTAAACTGATGAAATTTCCGGCAATGGGTACTTTCAGAACAAAAACTGACAGTACCATGATGGTGGCAAAATTCACACATGAAAGTACAAAATAGGGAGTAATTTTAGACAGAATGATGTAAATGGGTTTCATGGGCGAGACCAGTAAGATTTCCATCGTTCCCATTTCTTTTTCCCGCACAATGGCTATGGATGTCATCATAGCACAAATCAGAATCAGAATCATACCTAATACACCCGGTACAAAGTTGAAAGCACCTACCATTTGTGGATTGTAAAGCATCTTTACTTCTGGTGTGATTTGATACGGATTCTTACTTTCGCCCATCAATTCTTGTTGGTACGAAGCTATAATATTACTTGCATAAAAGGTAAATGAGGTAGCCGCATTCGGATCAGTAGCGTCAGCTATAAGCTGTATATGAGCTTTCCCGTTGTGTCGGAGCTTCTCGCCAAAATGATCTTCAAAAACCACTACCAGTTTTGCTTTTGCATCGCGAAAGGTGGACTGAATTTCGTTGGTATTATGAAGCCTTGTCGTAACATCAAAATAGGCACTGGCATTTATTTTGTCGATGATACGACTGCTGGCTTCGTCATTTGTTGGAGCCAATACAGCCACCTGCGTGTCTTTCACTTCTGTGGTAAGTGCAAAGCCAAACAAAATGATCTGAATGATGGGCATCAATAGCAGAATCATCATGGTGGTCTTGTCACGCAGGATATGGTAAAATTCTTTTCGAATAAAAGATAATAGTTGTTTCATGTACTTAGTTGACAGTTGATAGTTGAAAATTGACAGTTAATACTTTTTGCTATTTTCTTTTGATGACTTGATTATGCTTACTAACATCTTGATTAATTCCTGACAATCCGATATTATAGATTGAAATGATTTCTCGTCAAAAAATTCACTATCATGTAAAAGCATTAACCAGTATTCAGTCTCATTTGCTTCTTTCAAAGCAATGCTCATCTTATGAATAAAATCAGCTTTCGATTCTGCGTGTTCAGCTTCTCTTATTAAAGCTCCAACCGCAGTTCCACTTCGTAGCATTTGTTTAGATAATACAAACTCTTTTTGCTCTGAGCTAAGAAATTTATATGCTTTAATTATGCGTAATGCAAATGTGTATGATTTAAATTTTACTGTTTTCTCTTCCATATAAATATGTGTTATAAATCTTCACTATCAACTATCAACTATCAACTATCAACTGTCAATTCTTGTTGCCTTTCGTGCCAATTGTTGAAAAACTTCATCCATACTATTGGCCTTAAATTGGTTTTTGAGATTTCGGGGAGAATCCAGTGCCTCAATTTTTCCATCCACCATGATGGAAACGCGGTTGCAATATTCGGCTTCATCCATATAATGTGTCGTTACAAAAACGGTTATTCCACGCGATGTAGCGTCGTAAATCAATTCCCAAAACTGCCGGCGTGTGATCGGGTCCACACCTCCGGTTGGTTCATCCAAAAACACCACCTGCGGATTATGGAAAATAGAAACCGAGAATGCCAGTTTCTGTTTGAAGCCTAGGGGTAATGAGCCTACCAGTTTATTCCGTTCGCTTTCAAAATCCAAGACCTGCATTAATTTATCGGTTTTTTCTTTGATCTCTTTGTCTTTCATTCCGTATATGCCGCCAAAAAGTTCTATATTCTCCCAAACCTTTAAGTCGTCGTAAAGAGAAAACTTCTGGCTCATATAACCTATATTTTTCTTTACCAGTTCGGTTTGCGTACCAATGTCGTATCCTGCAACAATACCTTTTCCTCCGGTCGGGATGCTAAGTCCGCTCAGCATACGCATAGCCGTGGTTTTCCCCGCACCATTGGCACCAAGGAATCCGAAAATTTCACCCCGTTCTACTTCGAATGAAATATGATCGACTGCTGTAAAGTGCCCAAATTTCTTAGTCAGATTTTCGGCAATGATTACCTTGTTAGAATTATGTTCGATTATATCGTTCATCTTTTTTTATCTCATTTATTTCAGCGCTTTATTTCAGGCTTAATTGCATAAAACAATCTTCAATAGTCGGCTCTATTTCCCGGATCTCAATATTTGTGTGTCCTTTCTGTAGCAGGTAACTATTTAAACTTTCAACAGTCAACTGAGCATTGTCAACCGAAACATGATGTTTATCGCCAAAGGCAAAGCAGTTTTTAGACAACTCATTTTCACGCAAATCTGTTAGCAATTTGTACATATTGTCACTTTTTACCGCCCATAGTTTGGTTTCATATTGTTTCACTATGTTTGCGGGGCTGTCTATTTTGAGAAACCGTCCGTTTTGAATCAAAGCAATCCGGTCGCACAAACCGGCTTCGTCCATATAAGGAGTTGAAACCAGAATCGTGATGCCTTGCTTTTTTAAATTCTTGAGCATTCCCCAGAATTCCTTGCGTGATACAGGATCCACACCTGTAGTAGGTTCATCCAGAAACAGGACACTTGGTTTATGTATCAGCGCACAGCTCAAAGCCAGTTTTTGTTTCATGCCACCCGACAGTTTTCCGGCACGACGGTTCTTGAAAGGTTCAATCTGTTGGTAAATATCCTTCACCAGTTCATAATTTTTTTCAATCGTTGTATTGAAAACGGTGGCAAAGAACTTTAAATTTTCTTCAACAGTCAGATCCTGATAAAGAGAAAACTTTCCGGGCATATAACCAACCCGCTTCCGGATCTCCTTGTAGTCTTGTACCACATCAAAACCGTCAATTGCAGATATTCCGCTATCGGCTAAAATCAATGTAGTCAGTATTCTGAAAAGCGTGGTCTTGCCAGCTCCATCAGGCCCAATGATGCCGAATATTTCACCGTCGGTGACATCAAAGGTGACATCCTTTAATGCTTCTGTCTCTCCGTAACTTTTACTTACCGATACACAGTGAATGGCCGATGGTGAAACTTTATTTTTTTTATCCATGAAACTTTATCTTATTGAAAATAATCAATTGAATTTTACGTTTCCGTACATTCCGATTTTAATTAATCCGTTATTCTTAACATTGATCTTTACAGCATAAACCAGATTGGCACGTTCGTCGCGCGTTTGAATAGTTTTTGGAGTAAACTCGGCTTTACTTGAGATCCAGGCCAGCGTTCCGGCATATTCACGATTCTGATCTTTTCCAAAGTCGGATGTTACTTTTACTTTCTGGCCTATTTTAAGTTGACTCAGCTGGTCAGCTGTGACATACGCTCGTAGAATCATGTGGTTGATATCCGCAATTTTAAATAAAGCCTTTCCCGGTGAAGCCACTTCGCCCATTTCGGCATATTTTACCAGAACAGTTCCGGCTATCGGGCTTATGATCTTACATTTTTGCAGCTGATCTTGCAGTTGTTCTGTCTGGAACGTGACCCCTTCACTATTGTCACTGATTCCCTGATTGGTGGTTTGTAATGTTGTCTTTTGCGCATCCAGTTGTTTTTCAAGCACGGCAATTTGTGCATTAATATCATCTACTTGCTTTTGGTTGGAGGCATTTGCTTTTACCAGATTCTCAAACCGCTTACGTTCAGATTTTGCTGTTGCGATTTGCTGTTGTATGGCTGCAATTTGTTTTTTTACGTCAGGGCGACTGCTTTGTAAGGCTTTCTTGCTACTTATAATCTGTTGTTTGTGCAGGTAAAGCTGAGTGCTGTCAATTCTTCCTATCAGCTCGTTGCTTGCAAGTGTTTGTCCTTCTTCAATGTTGAATGAAAGAATTCTACCGGTAGCTTCCGCTGATACGATTACTTCTGTAGCTTCGAAAGTGCCTGAAGCATCATAGTCATCTTTCGATTTTCCGCAAGAGCTGAGCAAAGAGGAAAAAGTGAGAATTATTAAGCCGTAATAAAATGTCTTACTGAAATAGGATCGACTTTTGATGATAGTTGTTTTCATATTCTGTATCCAGGATTAATTATTTATATTGTTCTTAAGTCCATATACACTCATAATCAGTTGAATTTCGTGTAGGGACTTTAATTGTCTTGCCTGATTTTCGGCATTTATCTCGCGAATCAGATCAGTGATAGTCATCGTTCCATTATCCACCTTAGCTGAAGCCGATTTTTTTATGTTGGTACGTAAACGAATAATCTCGTCATCGTTGGAGAGTGTAGCCTGTAGCTTCTCAATTTCTGTTTTTTGCTGTCTGGTTTTCAAATCGCTATTAAACAAATAAGTTTCTTTCTGAATTTCGTTTGACCGTTTGTTGATTTCCAGTTTCGTTATATTGTTTTTCTGCGTATATAATCCACTAAAATTCCACGACAATTTTAAACCTCCTATGTAAAAAGGAGAGAATCCGGGTACAAACATATTCAGTCCCGGTTGTCCGTATCCACCTTGTATAAACGCACCTAATCTGGGTCGGTTGCCGGCATTCAGCAATAATTTCTGACTTTCGTACAGTTGGTTCTGCGCATTGAAAAGGCTTAGTTCCGGACGATGATTGGTTGTATCGTTCAAAATGGCCAGATTGATTTCCGGTTTAGCCAACGATATATTCTCATCAATTTTCAATCGGGTAAAAACCGAGAGCATGATAAAGTATGATTTGCGGGTACTTTTCAATTCGGTGTCATGCTGGGTTGCATTTAATTGTTCCACTTTTAATGCATCTATGTCTGCCTGATTAGCCACCCCGTTTTGCTGATAGGCAATGACTCTGTTCAGATTAGTTGCCAACTCGCTTTGCAGAATGTCGTTTTGTTTGATTTGCTCATCCAACAAAAGAATGCCGAAAAACAGCTGATTAATTCGTTCGTTCAGCGAAAACAAATCTACTTCCAACTTTTGCTTTTCTACTTCTGCGCTGGCTTTGGTATTTTTCTTTTGCGAAGAAATCATACCTCCGTCCCATATAACCTGACTGGCTTCAACTACCGCTTGATATTGATCTTTATTCTGCGATGGAAAACTTATCGGAGTTTGCGACACTTTAGATAGAATCTGCCCCAAAACAGCCGGAATCTCGGTTACGTCCGATTGATAAGTTGCTTTAGCCGAAAGTGAAAGCTGAGGTAAATATCCTTTATTAGCATTGCTCAAATTAAACCGGGTGGTTTGCTCTATCAGTCCGTATTGTTGTATCAACGGATAATTTGCCTTTGCTTTTGCCTGACATTCGTCCAGTGTTAGTTGCTGTGAAAATAAAGCTGAAGGGACAAGAAGTAACAGCAGGCTGTTTAAAATCAATCTTTTCATACCGAATTGTGTTAGGGTCTTATGTAGTTTAAAATAACTTGTACATTCTCTTCTCGTCTATGCGCCAGTAGTTCCATTGTTTGTTCTTCGCTCAGCTGCATAATACCGGTGGCTATGGGTTGCATGATGAAAAGTCCGGCATTCAGGGTAACCATGGTGATGATAATATCCATGAGTTCTACTTTTCGTGCACGTCCTTCGGCTATTTCATGCTGCAGTTCATTGTTTAGTTTTGTGAATAACTCAAAAGGTACATTTTGCAGCTTATCTCGTAAGTTTTCAAGGTTTTCGGGTAAGCGCGATAATTCAGTAGCAACCAGTAGTGGTAATTTAGGATTCTCCATTAGTAAATCAAAATGGGACTCTACTGCATGTCTTACCTTTTCTAAAAAAGGAATGGCCTCGAAACTCTGTGAGGCATACAAATGTTCGAAAAGCATCTTGAATTTTTTCTCGAAAATGCTGTTGAATAAATTATCTTTTGTCCGGAAATAGTAGTGTACCAGAGCTTGATTACATCCTACCGCTTTTGCAATTTGGGTGGTTGAAGTTGATGCAAATCCTTTTTCTAAAAAGAGCTGTTCTGCAACAGCCAATATGGTTTGTTCAGTTGTTTGTTCGGATTTAATACTCATATTTAATTACATTGTTTAATAGGTCTATTAATTGATTGCAAAGGAACAACTTTTATTTGAAAAATTGTTCCTGTTTAGAATAAAAATCTATTTTAGATGAAAAAAATAACTATTATAAACTTTAGATGATTGACAGATACTTGATTTCGTAGTTTTTTGTTTTAGGGTTGTTGTGCGTCTGGTTTAATATGTAAATGAAATAACAGCAGTTTTGTATAATATAATTAGTTTCTTTGCTCTATTAGAGGATTGATCCAGGATTAGGTAAGTGTGCAGAATTGAATAGACTATATGTTAAGTTCATCTCCGAATTGTAGAGGATGCCTAATTGAATCTGTGGTGCATTAAATTGGTTGATTCTATTTTATAGCAAAATATATAGATTTTGCTTTACTTGACAGGGGTTGACTTTCTCCGATGAGCTTTAAAGTTAAACTTACTGCATATTGTTTTGAGCGTGTTTGTCGTTTAATGCCAAAGAGGAATGTGTGTTTCAACTGTTGCTGAATTGAGAATTTAGATAACAACTCGAAGAGATATACTTTATTAAGGTGCTAAGCCGTGATGTTAGTGGCTCTGGATGTTGAGTAGAGTTAATTTCGAATGCGATGTCGAATGTCGAAAACTTAACTGTAATTACAAAAGATATGTAGTTTGTTGTAATTGAAGAAAGTAAGATTGTCTTTTATATACCTAAAATAAGAGAAGCTGTCTCAATTTTTTGAGACAGCTTCTTTCTTGATTTATAATGCAACCGGATAATTTAGTTGTCCGGTTGACTATTGATTTTATTTTACTTCTTCAAAATCAACATCTGTTACATCGCCTTCTTTGTTTCCCTGGCTTTGTTGTGCACCTTCATTAGGCTGTTGTGCTCCACCTGCCTGTGCGTTTTGGGCATTGTACATTTCCTGACTTGCTGCCTGGAAAGCAGTGTTCAGTTCATTAGTAGCTGCATCCAATTCGTCCAGATTTTGCGATTTGTGAGCTTCTTTCAATTTAGCCAAAGCAGCTTCAATTGGTCCTTTTTTATCAGCAGGAATCTTATCGCCAATCTCGCTCAGTTGTTTTTCTGTTTGGAAAATCAAGCTGTCAGCCTGGTTCATTTTGTCGATTCTTTCTTTTTCTTTAGCATCGGCATCGGCATTGGCAGCAGCTTCGTCTTTCATTCGTTTGATTTCAGCATCGCTTAAGCCAGATGAAGCTTCAATACGGATACTTTGTTCTTTTCCGGTAGCTTTATCTTTAGCTGATACGTGTAAAATACCATTGGCATCAATATCGAATGTTACTTCAATTTGTGGTTCACCACGACGAGAAGGCATGATGCCATCCAGGTGGAAACGACCTAATGATTTATTGTGAATAGCTGTTGGACGTTCACCTTGTAATACGTGGATTTCCACAGAAGGTTGATTGTCGGCAGCTGTTGTAAATGTTTCTGATTTTTTTGTTGGGATAGTTGTGTTTGATTCAATAAGCTTGGTCATTACACCACCCATAGTTTCGATACCCAATGAAAGTGGAGTAACATCAAGTAACAACACATCTTTTACTTCTCCGGTTAATACACCACCTTGGATAGCTGCACCTACAGCAACTACTTCGTCGGGATTTACACCTTTTGAAGGAGCTTTTCCAAAGAATTTTTCAACAGCAGTTTGAATAGCAGGAATACGGGTTGAACCACCAACAAGAATAACTTCGTCAATATCACTAATTGTCAAACCAGCGTTTTTCAATGCAGTTTTGCAAGGTTCGATAGTGCGTTGAATTAAATCGTCAATCAATTGTTCGAATTTAGCACGGGTTAATGTACGTACCAAGTGACGTGGCACACCATCAACAGGCATAATATAAGGCAAATTGATTTCAGAAGAAGTTGTATTCGAAAGTTCAATTTTAGCTTTTTCGGCAGCTTCTTTCAAACGTTGCAAAGCCATTGGATCTTTGCTTAAATCAATTCCACTATTTTCATTTTTGAATTCTTGGACTAACCAGTCGATAATACGGTGGTCAAAATCATCTCCACCAAGGTGAGTGTCACCATCGGTTGATTTTACTTCAAATACACCGTCGCCAAGTTCAAGTACAGATACGTCATGAGTACCACCACCGCAGTCGAATACTACAATTTTCATATCTTTGTTGGTCTTGTCCAAACCATAAGCTAAAGCAGCAGCAGTTGGTTCGTTTACGATACGACGAACGTTCAGACCGGCAATTTCTCCGGCTTCTTTGGTTGCCTGACGTTGAGCATCGTTAAAGTAAGCCGGAACTGTGATCACAGCTTCAGTAACTTCAGTTCCGAGGTAGTCTTCAGCTGTTTTCTTCATTTTTTGAAGAATGATAGCCGAAATTTCTTGTGGCGAGTACAGACGAGAGTCAATATCAACACGAGCAGTGTTGTTATCTCCTTTTACCACTTTAAACGGTACACGTCCGATTTCTTTCGTTAAACGATCGTAGGTTTCTCCCATGAAACGTTTAATAGAGAATACAGTTTTAGTAGGGTTAGTAATAGCTTGACGTTTAGCAGGGTCACCCACCTTACGTTCACCGCCGTCAACAAAACCAACTACCGAAGGAGTGGTTCGTTTTCCTTCACTGTTGGCGATAACGATTGGTTCGTTACCTTCCATTACAGAAACACACGAGTTGGTGGTTCCTAAGTCAATTCCAATAATTTTTCCCATAATTGTTTTATTATTTATTTTTTCAGTTGTTTCTGATATATTTTTTAGTACGTTTCCCAATTTACAAACGATATGCCAATGAGAAATTTTATGTTTGCTTTCGGTTTTTGACAGAGAAAGGAAGAAAGAAAGAATAGATTATTGATTTTTGGCTGACAAAAGGGCAGAAAATGGCAGAAAAAAGGAGGAAAGCTTAAGCGGAAGTTGAGTAATTTGGCTGTTTGTGAAGTTTAATTCGTTTTATGAAGGATGTGAACTGATTTTTGTTTCTTGTTTTTGCTTTTCGGTCTTTTCCTGAAAAAATGTACCTTTGCCCGAAACTAGCAAGATTATGTCATTTGTTTACTTAGGGCTTGGAACAAATTTAGGGGAGAAGAACCGTAACCTGACGAACGCGATGGAGATAGTGTCATCAGAAGTTGGCGTTATATTAAGTCAATCGGGCTTTTATAATTCAAAGCCATGGGGTTTTGAATCCGATAATGACTTTTTAAATATGGTCGTATTGGTTGAGACTAATTTATCTCCGTTGGAGTTGTTAGTTAAGACGCAGGCAATTGAACGAAATCTTGGACGTACTGCTAAATCAGGAGAGGGCTATGTCGATCGTTTGATTGATATTGATATTTTGTTGTACGACAATCTAATCATTGATCAAACAATGTTAAAAATTCCACATCCGCTAATTGCAGAGCGCGACTTTGTACTGGTTCCGTTGGTTGAAATAGCACCGGATTTGGTTCATCCTGTATCCGGCATTAAATTTATCGATATTTTGAACAGAAGGATGAAATGATTTTAAATCATTTCTCCATTGAGCTTTTATACTCTTCAAGAATCTTAATGGCTCGTTCGTAGTCGTGTTCAAACACAACAATTCTTAATCCATCATTAATTTCTCCGAACATAGGCATTAACTCCACTGTGTCTTCATTGTTTATGGAACTTTCAATGTCGTTTTCACGTAACAATTCCTGGTCGAACATGGCATCGACCATTGTTTCGTAATTTTTCAGGGTTACAAGTTTGTTTTCCATAAGGCTTATTATTTAAGGGTTTCAAATTCAACTGTTGTTTTAGTGGATATACATTATAACAACATTACTAATCCTTTGTTCTTAAAGAAAACCTGTTTCATGAAGTCTGTTTTTTATTAATGGAAAAAGGCTGTGCCAAATAGCGTGGCCTTGTTTGATTAAGGTACCCTTTGTGTCGGAAAGTGGATATTTTTTCTTACTTTTGCAACTGTTTATTTAATAATTTCATTTTAATGGATTTAGATCAACTCCCCGATCATATTGTTTATAGTAAAAATGTTATTGAGTTTGTAACTGTTGCAGCTGAAACTTGCTTGTTTCTGGAGCATGCAGCCGAATTGTCGCGCACTGATTTTATCCAGAAATCAGTAAAAATATTACCTCTTTTATACCTCAATGCTTCATTATTGGACGTTCCGGAAGCTGTTTACGATAATATCACTGAAAAATTTGTAAACGAAGAGGATTATCAATTTGTAAGGGAGCAGGTAGAACAATTATTAGGGTCTGACGATTCGTACCTCGAAACTTTCCATCCTGATATGGCAATCAGCGATACTCCGATTGCAGCTTTTGTGTCTGAAAATCTTGCTGATATTTATCAAGAACTGAAGGATTTTGCAGCAAGTTATCAACTGGGTGATACGGATGTTATGAACGATGCTCTGGTGGCATGCCTTGAAGCATTTGGAGAACATTGGGGCCAGAAATTATTAAATGCGCTCCGTGCACTTCATGCTCTGCGTTTTAGTGATGGTTTTGGAGTAGAAGATGATGATTCTTCCTCGAAGAAAGTTATTGACCGAAATTCATTTCTGAAATTTCAACATGATGAGGATGATGGGTTGATGAATTTATTGTAATTAAAAGTTTATGTTTAAAACTAAAATAACCAAAGATGAAGTGAATCAAATGCCAATTGCTATTTTCGAAGGAAAAATAACTTTGGTGGATGATTCATCTAAAATACAACAGGCTATTGAAGAGCTTCGTAAAAGCGTTGTTGTTGGTATTGATACAGAAACTAAACCTTCATTTACCAGAGGCACACATAATAAAGTTTCATTGGTGCAGATTTCGACTCTCGAACACTGTTTTCTTTTTCGGCTAAATAAAATTGATTTTCCTACTTCTCTGGCTGAGTTTTTGGCAGATGAGAATATAAAAAAAATAGGACTTTCGCTTCGCGATGATTTGAATGGACTGAATAAACATCACAAATTTAAACCTGCAAATTGTATTGATATACAAACTATAGCTCAAAGTTACGGCATTTTGGAACTAGGTCTGCAAAAGATATATGCTATTCTTTTTGGGAAAAAGATATCAAAGTCGCAACGGCTGACAAATTGGGAAAACCCTGAATTGACAGAGCAACAACAACGTTATGCTGCTACAGATGCCTGGGCTAGTCTACAAATATATTTACAATTAATAAGCGAAAAGAAGTTGACCAAAAAGCAACTCGACAAAATTCTGTTGGAAAATGCACTTGAGCAACGCGAACTCAGAGAGCAACAAGCATTAAAAAACCAACAGACGAATTCCACTGTCACCGACTCAAATCTTTAATTCAGACACTATCGGCATGCATCGCCGATAGACACAACTTATATTTTACACATGATTACTATACAACTCAAACCTAAAAAAGAAGAAAGTTTACAACGTTTTCATCCATGGGTGTTTTCCGGAGCTATTCAGCGTATTGAAGGAAAACCTGCCGAAGGTGATTTGGTGGAAGTGCTTGATAGTAATCGTAATTTTTTGGCTATAGGTCATTACCAGATTGGTAGTATCGCTGTAAGGGTTGTGTCTTTTGAAAACGTACCTGTAAACAATGATTTTTGGACTAAAAAAATTGGGTTGGCTTATGCAATGCGTAAATCGCTGGGTTTAGTTGCTCCGAATTACAATAATACCTATAGATTGGTTCATGGAGAAGGTGATTCATTACCAGGATTGATTGTAGATGTTTACGATGATACGGCTGTTATGCAGGCTCATTCAATAGGTATGCACGAAATTCGGGAGATACTTGCTAAAGCCATTGTGGTCTGTGTTCCCGAAGTCAAGAATGTGTATTATAAATCGGAAACTACTTTACCCTACAAAGCGGCTATTGAGCCAGAAGATGGTTATTTGATTGGTGAAGAAACAACTGATTTAAGTGCTCTTGAAAATGGCTTGAAATTCCATGTAGATTGGTTGCGTGGGCAAAAAACAGGCTTTTTTGTAGATCAGCGCGAAAATCGTTCTTTGCTGGAGCGTTACTCTGCCGGAAAATCAGTACTGAATATGTTTTGCTATACCGGAGGTTTCTCGGTGTATGCTATGCGCGGTGGAGCTGAACTTGTTCATTCCGTGGATAGTTCTGCAAAGGCCATTGATTTGACAGATAAAAATGTAGAAGCTAATTTTCCTAATGATACGCGTCACACATCTTATGCTGAGGACGCGTTTAAGTACTTAAATAATCTCCATACGCTGGAACAACAATATGATTTGATTATTCTTGATCCTCCTGCTTTTGCAAAACATCGGGAGGCTTTGCGTAATGCTTTGAAGGGCTATAAGAGATTAAATGCAAAAGCTTTTGAACAAATAAAACCGGGAGGAATCTTATTTACTTTCTCCTGTTCTCAAGTTGTTACCAAAGAACAATTCAGACTGGCTGTTTTCAGTGCAGCAGCCGAGAGTAAACGAAATGTTCGTATACTACATCAGTTGTCGCAACCCGCCGATCATCCGATTAATATTTATCATCCCGAAGGTGAATATTTAAAGGGGTTAGTGCTGTGGGTGGAATAGATATTACATGAGATTAACCTTTTTAGGCTGTTATCAGTCGTTTTTTGCAAATTATTTGCAGAAAAATTTTTTCTTTTCAATACTATCGCTATATTTGCAGCCTAAACATTTCTACTAACACTAAAAATTATAAACGCCTATAGTCCAAAATTACTTTAACTAATAAATAAAAAGTAATGAATGATCTGAATCAATTAACTGACGATGAGTTAGTAAAATTGTACGAGATTGGTACGAATCAAGCGTTTGAAATCTTATTGTTACGTTATAAATCAAAAGTTTATACTTATATTTATTTGATTGTACGTAATAGAGATCTCACCGAAGATATTTTCCAAGACACGTTTATTAAAGCTATTGCTACTATTCAGCAAGGTCGCTATGTTGAATCCGGCAAGTTTCTTGCGTGGATAAATCGTATTGCACATAATCTGATTATTGATTATTTCCGCCGGGAAAAGAATGAAAATACTTTTTCTGCCGATGCTGTTGATTATGACATAGTGAATAATGCCAAGCTTTCAGAGAAAAGCATTGAAGATACTTTGTCCAACGAACAGGTTTTGACTGATGTTACTCGTTTGATAGATTTGCTTCCCGAGTCACAACAACGCGTGATTCGTATGCGATTTTTTGAAGATTTGAGCTTCAAAGAAATTGCCGAGAAAACCGACGTGAGCATCAACACAGCACTTGGCCGCATGCGGTATGCTTTGCTGAATATGCGCAAAATTGCAGCAGAGAAGGATGTGTACCTGGAGCTCAAATAAAAAATAATAGACTAAATATACTTTTTTAGTTCTGGCAACGTTTTAGTTTTATAATGAATAAAATTAGAAAGTTGCCTATGCAAAGAATATCTACTCAATTAAAAAAAACGGATTTAATTTCAGAAAAGCAAAGACTTGAAAATAGTCCTGAAATGCAGCCTAAAGTGACAACAATGAAGAAAATTCTCGAATTTGCATCAACCTATCGGGTTGAACGAATTACCGAAAATCAGCACGTTGAACTGTTTTTGAACTAAAAAAAAGGACTTCCAAATCGTTGGAAGTCCTTTTTTTATTATATTTGCAGGATTAAGAATTTTTGAATTTATTATAAGAAGATATATACTCAAACCTCATGACTAAAATTATTTCTCCCTCTATATTAGCTGCTGATTTTGGAAACTTGCAAGCTGCTTGCGAAATGATTAACGCCAGTGAAGCGGAATGGCTTCACATTGACGTAATGGATGGAACTTTTGTTCCTAATATTTCTTTTGGATTCCCAGTGTTGGAAGCAGCAAAAAAGTATTGCGAAAAGCCTTTGGATGTACACCTAATGATTGTTCATCCGGAGAAATACATTACACGTTTTGCTAAGGCAGGTGCAAGTGTCTTGACTTTTCATTATGAAACAGTTGAAAATCCATTGGAAGTAATTGAACTGATTAAGTCCGAAGGAATAAAAGTGGGAATCACAATCAACCCCGATGTTCCGGTGAGTGTGCTTGATCCTTATGTAGATAAAGTGGATCTGGTCCTTTTGATGACTGTCTTTGCCGGTTATGGAGGTCAACAGTTTATTGAAGAAAGCTACGACCGAATTGCAGAACTAAAGGAGATCATTAAACGTAAAAACGCTCATTGTCTGATTGAGGTTGATGGCGGGATTAATGCTCAGAATGCTTCAAAATTATTTGAAAGCGGTGTAAATGTTCTGGTTGCAGGAAGTGCAGTGTTTAATGCTTCAAACCCTATTGAAACAATACACGATATGCTGAATACATAAAGCTTATGAATTTTTTGCAACGAACTCCTTTTTTCAGATTGTTGCTCCCTTTTATGATTGGTATTATGTTGTACCAATATGCGGAGTTGTTCCACTGGAGTTTGTGTGCTTTGCTTGGACTTTCATTGATTTTGGTTCTGTTGTCGTTTGCTATTCGTGTAGCCAAGCGACAATTTCAATTCCGTTGGCTTTTTGGCTGCGGAATTTTTTTGTTTCTATTGTTGCTGGGCTATGGACTAAGTGCTTTACACGAAAAGGCTGATATCTTTACTCATCTTCATAAGAAAGGTATTTACAGGGTAGAACTGACCTCAGCTCCAATAGAAAAGACGAATTCATATCTTTGTAAAGTTGATGTCCTGACATTTTTTGATACTTCATGGAAACCGGCGCGGGGGCAAGCTATTTTATATGTTCAAAAGGATAAGGATGCAGCAAAGTTGTTGTTTGGTGATCGGTTATTAGTTGGAACGGAGTTTATGCCGCCGGAGAGATCGTTGAACCCCGATGCTTTTGACTATGCGGCTTATCTGAAACGACAAGGGATCGGAGCGACTTCTTATATTCCATCCGGTACCTGGCAAGTAACCGATAGAAATAATTCCTTCTCAATTCGGCGGGAAGCCGATAGATGCCGGAATTATTTATTGGATGTGTATCGGAAGTTCAACATTCGCGGTGATGAGTTTGCTGTTTTGGCAGCTCTGACGCTTGGGTATACTGATGATTTGCAGCCGGACTTGCGAGCCAGTTATAGTGCCACCGGAGCAATGCATATTTTATCAGTGAGCGGTATGCATGTTGGTGTAATTTATGTGGTCATGGCTTTTCTGCTGGGCTTTTTGAATAAATCGCAACGGCAGCGGATCTTCAAGGCATTATTCATTATGGCATTTTTGTGGATGTATGCCTTTGTTACGGGTTTGTCGCCAGCAGTGATACGTGCTACATTGATGTTTTCATTTGTTGCATTAGCCACCTGTTTTGAGCGAAAATCGCAAATATACAATACGATTTTCATGTCGATGTTCCTGATGTTACTTTATAATCCCAACTTCTTATTCGATGTGGGGTTTCAGCTTAGTTATTCAGCTGTTCTGAGCATACTATTTTTTCAGCCCATTGTAGATAAAATATATAAACCCGCGGGTAAGATAAATCGTTTTATTTGGGAGATATTTTCAGTGTCAATTGCTGCCCAGCTTGGGACGACTCCGTTTACGCTGTATTATTTTCAGCAATTTCCCAATTACTTTTTACTGACTAATTTTATTGCTATTCCACTTTCGAGTTTGGTGATTTACCTGGCCATAGCTTTATTGTCGGTTTCGTTTATTCCCTACTTTTCTGTAGCAGTCGCATTTGCGTTGAAATGGTCACTTTGGCTCTTGAATTTTATCATTGTGACTATTCAGAATCTGCCTCATTCCGTATTGCATATTTCATTTGATATAAAACAAACGATCGTTATTTTTCTGGCGATATTCTGCTTGTCGGGATATTATTTTACAAAAAGATTTACCCCTCTGCTTGTTGGATTATTGTCGGTTTTGATGGCTTGTATTTTTAGTTTGCAGGTAAATTACCACACACTGACTTCCAAAAGAATGATTGTTTATGCTGGTAGGAAAAACACGCATGTCAATTTCATTAACCGGAATAAGAATTATGTTTACTCTACTGACTCTACGGAAGTTGAACGTATAGCAAAGACATTTTGGCAAAACCAAAAACTTGAGAAGCCCGCATTTATTCAAAATACAAATTGGTTTCAGGATGGATTTGCCTGCTACGAAGGTTGCCGGATTTTAATTCTTACAGAGGAGTTTTTAGCAAGGAAGATAACATCATTGCCGCTTGAAGTTGATTATTTGATAATCGGAAACCGGTTGAAGCCGAAAATAGAACAACTACTGGATTGTGTACATCCCCGAAAAGTCATTGTTGATAAAAGTATTTCCAACTGGTATACAGAGAATATAAAACAAACTTGTAAGAACAGGCAAATAGCATTTTACTCGGTGGCAGAACACGGTGCTTATGTTTTAAATATTAAAGATTAGCCGCTATAAAAACAAATAACTCTCGAAATCGTATTTTTTTGCTACTTTTGTAATCAATTTAAAACCTGACATATGATTTCTAAGATTATTGCTGAAGACCAGATAACGAAGGTCAAAAAAGCTATTGATGGCGTTGATAAAATAGTCATAGTGGCGCATGTTGGACCCGATGGTGATGCCATGGGATCAACACTTGCTTTGTGGCATTACCTGATGACGATTGAAAAAGAACCTGTTGTCATAGTTCCGACAATGTATGCCAATTTTCTGGCCTGGATGCCGGGATCAGAATGCGTACTTATTTATGAAAAAGATAAAGAAAAGGCGGATGAACTGATTGCCGCTGCAGAACTGATTTTCACGCTTGATTTTAATCAGGCCAGCCGGATGGCAAAGATGGCGGATGCAGTGATTAATGCAGCAGCTCCTAAAATATTAGTTGATCATCATCTACATCCCGATACTTATGCTAAAATAACTGTGTCGTATCCAGAGGTGTCGTCTACAAGTGAGTTGATATTCAGATTAATTTGTCGTTTGGGTGACTTTTCGATGATAAATCTGGCTTGTGCCGAATGTATTTATACAGGTATGATGACAGACACGGGTGGATTTACGTATAACTCCAACAAGCAGGAAATTTACACCATTATTGCGGAGCTAATTAAACTCGGGGTGGATAAAGACGATATTTACCGTAAGGTATTTAATAATTATTCTGCCGACAGAATGAGGCTGATGGGTTACGCACTATATAATAAGATGAAAGTTTATCCGGAGCATAAAGCGGCATTAATAACGCTCTCATTGAAAGAACTGGAAGAGTTCAATTATCAAACCGGTGATGCCGAAGGGCTGGTAAATATGCCTTTATCTATTGAAGGAGTAATTTTCTCGGTATTTATGCGCGAAGATTCCGATAAAATTAAAATCTCGTTGCGTTCACAAGGTACTTTTCCGGCAAACAAAGTCTCGGCTGACTTGTTTAATGGTGGCGGGCATTTAAATGCTGCCGGTGGTGAGAGCTATACTACATTGCAAGAAGCCGTAACAAAATTTGAAACAGCTTTATCCGATTATAAAGACTTTTTGGAATAGGAGATTCCCTAACCCCTAAAGGGGAACATAGCTGGTTCATCTCCTTGGTTCTCAATATTTGAAAGTAAGAATAACATAGTTTTAATAGATAAAAGGTAGCTTAATCCCCCTTTAGGGGTTAGGGGTTGATAATATGAAATACTTAATTATACTTGGCGATGGTATGGCCGATGAGCCTATTGCCGCCCTTGGAAATAAAACCTGTCTGCAGGCTGCTGATAAGCCGAATATTGATAAACTGTCCGCACTGGGCTGTAATGGTTTGCTGGATACTATTCCGGCTGGCTTTGCACCGGGAAGTGAGATTGCCAACTTGAGTGTGATGGGTTATGATGTAGCCAGTGTGTTTGAAGGTCGTGGTTCGTTGGAGGCGGCAAGTATGGGTGTGGCCATCGAGCCGGGCGAAATGGCCATGCGCTGCAATCTTATTTGCATAAAGGATAAAAAGATAAAGAATCATTCGGCCGGGCATATCAGTAATGAAGAAGCCCACGAACTGATTCTTTTTTTGCAAAAAGAACTTGGATCGGAGGCTGCCAGCTTTTTCTCCGGCGTATCGTATCGTCATTTGTTTAAAATGAAAGGTGGAAATAAACACCTGAAATGTACACCCCCTCACGATGTTCCCGGAACACCCTTTGCCGATGTGATGATTCAGGCAGAGAATCCCGAAGCGCAAGCAACCGCCGACTTTTTGAATGATCTGACAATAAAATCGCAGGCATTGCTCGAAAATCATCCGGTAAACCTGAAACGTGCTGCTGCCGGAAAAGATAAAGCCAACAGTATTTGGCTGTGGTCGCCGGGGTACAAGCCGGAAATGAAAACCTTACTCGAAACGTATAAGCTGAACAGCGGATCGGTGATTTCGGCTGTGGATCTGATTAAGGGAATAGGCGTCTATGCCGGATTGAAAGTGATTAATGTACCGGGTGCAACCGGACTTTATGATACGAATTACGAGGGAAAAGCACAGGCAGCCATTGACGCTTTGCGCACCGACGATTTTGTGTATCTGCACATCGAAGCCAGCGACGAAGCCGGGCACGAAGGAGATGTGGAGTTGAAAATAAAAACGATTGAATATCTGGATTATCGTGTTGTGAAACCAATCTTCGATGAAGTTTCAACCTGGGACGAACCGGTTACAATAGCTGTTTTACCCGATCATCCTACACCTTGTGCCACTAAAACACATACCAAATCTCCGATTCCGTTTATCATTTACCGACCGGGTCAAAAGGCCGATGATGTAACTGTTTACGATGAGTTTGCAGCTGAAAAAGGAAGTTATGGTTTGTTGAGAGGGGCTGAATTTATGAAAGAGCTGATAAAATGAAATGGACCCCTAACCCCTAAAGGGGAACCGGGCAAGTTTCGTCTACATCATTTTAAGGTAAATATCAAATAGAGTTTAAATTAAAAAAATACTAACTTAATACCCCTTTAGGGGTTAGGGGTCGTCTCAATGAAATATTATAGTACCAACAAAAAAGTAAGCGGTGTCAGTTTGCAGGACGCCGTAGTAAAAGGGCTGGCCGAAGATAAAGGCTTGTTTATGCCCGATTCGATTAAGCAACTGCCGCAATCGTTTTTCGAAACTATCGAAACACAATCATTTCAGGAAATTGCCTACACGGTAGCCGATGCTTTTTTTGGCGAAGATGTGGAAGCCGATGCATTGAAAAAGATTGTGTATGAAACGCTGAATTTTGATGTGCCATTGGTGCAGGTGACGGATAATATATACAGTCTGGAACTTTATCATGGGCCTACACTGGCATTTAAGGATGTTGGCGGACGGTTTATGTCGCGTTTGTTGGGCTATTTTATTCAAAAACAAAGTAAAACCAGGGTAAATGTGTTGGTGGCTACTTCGGGCGATACCGGAAGTGCGGTGGCAAACGGTTTTCTGGGTATTGAAGGCATTCATGTGTATGTTCTTTATCCCAAAGGTTTGGTCAGTCCCATTCAGGAATGTCAGTTTACTACTCTGGGGCAAAATATTACAGCGTTGGAAGTGGATGGTACCTTCGATGACTGTCAGGCGCTGGTGAAATCGGCCTTTATGGATGCTGATCTCAATGCCAAACTAAAACTGACTTCGGCTAATTCTATCAATGTGGCCCGTTTTTTACCTCAGTCGTTCTATTATTTTTATGCCTATGCGCAACTGAAAAAGTTGAACAAAGCCCACGATGTGGTGATGTGTGTCCCGAGTGGAAATTTCGGCAATATTACGGCCGGACTTTTTGCCAAAAAGATGGGATTGCCTGTAAAGCGGTTTATTGCTGCCAATAACCGGAATGACATTTTCCTTCAATATCTGCGTACCGGTCTGTATACTCCGCGTCCTTCGGTATCTACCATTGCCAATGCCATGGATGTGGGCGATCCGAGCAATTTTGCTCGTGTACTCGATTTGTACGATGGTTCGCATGCAGCCATCTCGACCGAAATCAGTGGAGTGAGCTACAACGATGAGCAAATTGCCGCTACATTAAAAAGCTGTAAACAAGAAACCGGTTATTTGCTCGACCCACATGGTGCTTGCGGTTATCAGGCCTTAAAAGAGGGGTTGAATCCTGCTGAAATCGGTGTTTTTCTGGAAACTGCCCATCCGGCTAAATTTTTGGATACGGTGGAAAACATCATCGGCGAAAAAGTTGAGATTCCACTCAAGTTGCAGGAATTTATGAAGGGCGAAAAGAAGAGTCTGGCTATGTCCAAAGACTTCGAATCGTTTAAAACTTATTTATTGAACCTGAAAAATTAAAATTTCAGGCTCTCAAAACAGATAATCCGCTATTGAATTCAGATCGATGGCGGATTTTTTGTATTTTTTACCTCCAAAATTTCGTCGTACCGGTACGACTGATGTTTTTCGATCAGAAAAGCTCATTCGTACTACAACAATTGATATTTTCTAATCAGAAAAGCACGTTCGTATTACAACAATTGATGTTTTCTAATCAGAAAAGAACGTTCGTACTAGTACGACTGATGTTTTCAGGGCTGCAATGCTCGTTCGTACTAGTACGATGTTTTTTGTTAAGCATAATTGCAGTTCTATTCTTCCCAATTCAGGTTTCATAAGATTTGTTTTATCTCCCAATTAAGCTTATTATAGGCAGGTATCATGCTATAATAGCTTTGTATGCGCTATATCTACTTCTCTTTTTAATAATCCACATCACTTAAGTCAAAAATTCCACTGATAAATGTCATTTTTTGCACATTTGTAGCAAAATAAAACCATATTTTTGTTTCGTTAATCTATAACAAACAAATCAATTTAATACATGAAAAAACAATGAAAGAAGTAAAACATCTAAAAAAGCTATTTTTCAATCGTTGGATACTTACTTTGCTGGTGTCGGTTTTCACGGCAGGTATAGCCAGTGCACAGGTCAAAACGATTACAGGAGTAATTAAAGATGCATCGGGCGAAACAATTATCGGGGCATCCATCATTGTAAAAGGTACATCGGCTGCAACAATTACAGATTTGGACGGTGTCTATAAACTGAACGTTCCGGAAAACGGAAAAACACTTGTAGTCACTTATGTGGGAATGGAAAAAAAGGAAATTGCCATCAATGGCAATGTAATTAATGTCACTCTCCAAAGTACCGATAAATCGCTCGATGAAATCGTAGTCATTGGTTACGGTACACAAAAGAAAAAAGATTTAACCGGCTCTGTTGCTTCTGTCGGTGAAAAAGCGATGAAAGACATTCCGGTAGCAACTGCTGCCGAAGCTTTAACAGGTAAACTTGCCGGTGTGCAAGTTACTACTACCGAGGGTTCGCCCGATGCTGAGATAAAAATCAGGGTTCGCGGTGGTGGATCTATCACTCAAAGCAACGCTCCTTTGTATATTGTCGATGGTTTTGCGAAAGACGATATTAAAGACATTGCACCTTCCGAAATTTCAGATATCTCTGTCTTAAAAGATGCTTCCTCAACTGCTATTTATGGTTCGCGTGGAGCAAACGGAGTTATTATTGTTACAACTAAGTCAGCCCAACAAGGTAAACTATCCGTGTCTTACAATGCTTACTTCGGAGTAAAAAAAGTCTCGAAAACCTTGGATGTATTGTCTCCTTATCAGTTTGCTCAAAAGCAATACGAAAGGGCTGTCTGGGACGGGGCCGTTGCTAGTGAATACGAAAATTATTTTGGAAGCTATGGAGATATTGATTTATATAAATCAATGAAGGGTACCGATTGGCAGAAGGAAACTTTTGGAAGAACCGGAACAACCCAGAATCATGCTGTATCTATAAATGGTGGAAGTAAAGTGTTTAATTATAACGCTACTTATAGTCATATGTATGATAAGGCAATCATGTATAAGTCTGATTATACCCGCGATAATGTAGGGCTAAAATTCAATTATATGCCTTTAAGATGGCTGAAATTCGATTTTGCCACCCGCTATGCTGCAACAACTGTAAATGGTTCGGGAGCAAATGATCAGACCGGAACCGAAAAATCAACGAATGATTCGCGCGTAAAAAGTGCAGTTGTTTATACTCCTATTCCATTAAAAAATCTGACATCCCAGAGTGATGATGTTGAATCAACTTCAAGTTTGTATTCCCCGCTTGTAACTAGCGATGATAATGATAGGACTCAATTCAATAAGGATTTGAATATTAATGGAGGGCTAACACTTAATCTTACGAAAGATCTTATTTTTACTTCTACAATTGGATATACCAAAACAAATAGCGATGACAAGCGGTTTTATGGGCTTACATCTTACTATATTATGAATGGTGGAGCTCTAAAACGGGATAATGCATCTGCACCGGCTACCCTTTTGAAAAACACAAATCAAAAAGTTATACAAAATACCAATGTTCTGAATTATAAGAAAGATAATTTGTTCGAAGGTCAAAATTTAAGTGTCGTTATAGGGCAGGAAAGCTATTTGAAATCATCAGATTATCTTTATCAAGATATCGAAGCGTTTACACGGACGTATACTTCCCATGATGTTTGGGCTAATTTAGCTGATGGAACAAAAGTTAGTGTTATTAATTTTAAAAATCCGGATGATAGATTGTTTTCTTATTTTGGCCGTGTAAATTATGACATTAAAGATAAATACCTGTTGGCACTCACATTTCGTGCCGATGGTTCCAGTAAATTTTCAAATGGAAATGAATGGGGATATTTTCCATCTGCCTCTGCAGGTTGGAGAATTTCGGAAGAAAAATTTATGAATAGAGCCCAAGATTGGTTATCTAATCTGAAATTGCGTTTAAGTTACGGTAAAGCAGGAAATAATAATATTCCTTCTTCAGCATTTATCAGAACGTATTCTTCAAGTCATTCAAACTATCTTCAATCTTCAATTTTTTCCAACATTTATTCAGCCGGAACTACTTTAGCAAATGCAAATTTGAAATGGGAAACCACTACAACTCGAAATGTGGGTCTGGATTATGGCTTTTTCAACAACCGGTTTAATGGATCAATTGAAGCATATTCAAATACAACTAATGATGCATTAATTGATATGAATATTGGTGGTGTAGGGTATACAGACCAATGGCAAAATACAGCAACAACTTCTAATAAGGGATTAGAATTTAATCTGAACGCGGCATTGGTACAATCAAAAGATTTTACTCTTAATTTCACATTCAATATTAGTGCTAATCGTAATAAAGTAATAAAGTTAGGATCTTTGACGAGCTATACATTTAATGAAAACTGGGCTGGTAGTATGACAAATGCCTCAAGTAGTTATATCGTTACTCCGGGGCAACCGGTAGGTCAGATTTATGGATTTGTAAGTGATGGAATGTATAGTGCAAGTGATTTCTCATGGAGTGGTGGTAAATGGGTAATGAATGCAACTAAGTACTCTAATTATGATGCAACTACAAAAACCTATTCTGATGCTAACGGAAATAAATTTGTTAATAATAGTACAATAGATGGTACAAGTTGGGGCCCAGGTGCTATGAAGCTGAAAGATTTAAACGGGGATGGTAAAATAACAGACGCTGACCGTCAGAAAATAGGCGATACTAATCCGAAACATTTTGGTGCATTTGCATTTACAACTACTTATAAAGGATTTGATGCTTCGGTAAATTTCAATTGGGTTTATGGTAATAATATTTATAATGCGAATAAAATTGAATTATCATCCGAGTATTATAAATATAGAAACATGTTGGCCGGTACAGCTAATTCTTATACTCAAATTGATTGGGCAACAGGTAACAGAGTAACTGACGCTGCCACATTAACAGCCATGAATGCAAATGCAAGTACTTGGGCTTCGCCAACTGGAAGTTATGCGGTTACATCTTGGGCTATAGAAGATGGGTCTTTTTTACGCTTGAATAACATAACATTGGGTTATACAATTCCTAAAAAAATCACGAAAAGATGGTTTATACAACAATTCCGTGTGTATGCATCGGCCTATAATATTTATACCTGGACTAAATACACAGGTTATGATCCTGAAGTAGACTCTCGTAGAGCCACGCCTGCCACACCTGGTGTTGATTATTCTGCTTATCCTAAAAGTCGTTCGTATAATGTCGGAGTTAACATAACCTTTTAAAATAATACAACAATGAAAAAACAAAGTATAATCTTATTATTCATAAGTTTCCTCTTCATCTCAATAGCTACTTCGTGTACAGATATGTTGAAAGTGTCGAGTAACTCAATGTTAAGTGATGATGTCGTTTTTGGCAATGCAGATTCAACTAATCAAGCTATTGCAGCTATTTATGATATTATCGGACAAAATAACTCCTACCGTAATCGCCTTTGGTTACAAATGGGTACGAATACAGATATCGAATATCGTTCAGGATGGTCATATCCCAGTACAATCACTTTAAGTAAAGCAGACGATTATTTTGCATTGTACAATCCTATTAAAACCATGAGTGATGGAAACTACAATAATTCTGATGCGGCCAATCCCTGGAGTCGCCTTTATCAGGGAATTGAACGTGCCAATTTAGCTGTTGCCGGTATTCGTAAATATGGAAGTCCGGCGGAAGGAAATGATATGGGTCAGTTTCTGGGCGAAGCTCTTACAATGAGGGCGTATTTTTATTATGATTTAGTAAAATGGTGGGGAGATGTTCCGGCACGATTTGAACCAGTAAGCGAAGCAACTATATATGTGGCTAAATCAAATAGAGATACTATTTATAATCAAATAATCAAAGATTTGCAAGAGGCTTCTACGCTGCTTTATTCACCGGATGCTTCTTCGTATACCGCAACAACAAAACGGGTAAGCAAAGATGCAGCCAGAGGTTTGTTGGCGCGTGTGTGCTTATCGGCTGCAGGTTATTCTATGAGACCAGTAGGCGCTAGTGATTCAGAAATAAAAATTACAGTTTCTGGTACTCGCCGAAAAGAACTATATACTATTGCCCGTGATGCTTGTAAAGCAATCATTTCTGAAGGAAAATATTCATTGGCAAAGGACTTTAAAAGTATTTTCTACGACCAATGTCAGGATGTTGATACGCATGGAAGAGAAGCTATTTGGCAGCTCCCTTACAATTTTGGATTACGTGGGCGTATGTTGTATAATCTGGGTTTACCGCGTGATGCAGATGGAAAAAATAATACGGTAGCAGTTGGAGGGCAGTTCAAAATTATGCCAAACTTTTATTATGATTATAATGTAAATGATTCTCGTCGGGATGTTACAGTGGTTCCTTATAAAGTATCAAAAAATGCAACTTTAGGAGTCATGGAACAAACGCTATCGGCAGGTATAATTGGGTTCAATATAGGGAAATGGCGTGCTGAATGGTCCAAAACACCTATTACAGGTACTGACGATGGAATTTCACCTATTGTTTTGCGCTATGCTGATGTATTGTTGATGTATGCTGAAGCTGATTTGTTCCTTGGGACTACAGATGGGGCTGAATATTTCAATATGGTTCGTCGTCGGGCATTTGGTCAATCTGTCAATGCTGTGTCACCTTATGATTTGACTCTGACGTTGGATAATCTTAAAAAAGAAAGAGCCTACGAGTTCTGTGGCGAAAATATTCGTAAATATGATCTGGAACGTTGGGGAGAATTGAAATCTGCTATTGATAAAGCTGAAGCAAGTTTAACTGCGCTGAGAAATGCGACAGGTGATTATGCGGCAGTCCCCAATACGATTTGCTATAAATATACTGTTGATAATTCTATTACAACAGGAGAACGTGTTTTGACAATTTATGGACTTAAACGTGGTGAGACAGATGATAAAACAGTTACAGACCCAACAGGTGGCTGGATAAAGAAAACTTGGACTCAGGCAAAAGCAACTGCCACAGATCCCATTACTAAAATTACAACTGAAACCGAATATTATTTAAGTGATGGTTTTATCAGTAGTATGTATCTTGGAGATCCCGATAAGAGGCAATTATTACCTATTATGTCTCAGATTGTAACTACTAGTAATGGAATGTTAACTAATGATTATGGTTATTGAAAAAAGAATAATGTAGAATCAGTAAAAATATTACAAGAATGAAAAAGAATAAAAATATATACTTGTTGGTTTTCTTAATGTCTTGCTTTTTTCTCGGAGGTTTTACTTCGTGTAAAGATGATGATGTTAATGGATCCTTGCCTCGCTTGTTTCGCCCAATCAATTTTAATGCTGATTTAAATAAGACGGTTGTAACATTGTCGTGGGCTGCAGTGGATAGTGCAAAGTCATACACTTTGAAAGTTAGCACGGATAGTCTAAATTTTGCGTCTCCTGTGATTGATACAACGATAACAAAATTATCTGTTGTAAAGGAACTTGCAGGTCAAACTAAATTTTATGCTAAGGTGTGTGCAAATGCAAATGATACTACTAAAAAATCGAAGTTTAACACGCTTTCATTTAAAACTCCTGCCGAAAATATTTTTCTGGGATATGGAACGAGCATAAATACAGGGAATCTTTATAGTGCTTATATGACAGACATAAATACCTTGGATATAAAATGGACGCCGGGTTCGAATGTTAGTCACTTAATCCTGACTTCGAGTGATGGAAGTCTTAAAGATTCTGTTGCAATTTCAAGTGCGGAAGCAACTGCAGGAGAAAAGATTGTTTCTTCATTGTCCAATTCTAATTGGACAGTGAAAGTATACAATAAAAAGATTTTAAGAGGAACAACAACTGGATTGGTAGAAGGTGATATTGTGCTAAAGGCAGGTGATGATTTACCCACAGCAATAACCAATGCTACAGCAGGGCAGGTAATAGTATTGGCTCCAGGTGCTATATTTCCTATGGGAACTGCTACTTATCGTCTGAGTAAGAACATAAAAATAAGAGGACTGTCAATAACTAATCGTCCAATTGTGTGTGCTTCTACTGGTTCTTCTACATCAGCCAGTCCGCTTGGATTTGTAGATGCTTCCGCTATTGATTATGTGAGATTTGAAAATATTGATTTTTCTGGTTATTGCAATAACAATGCATCTGGTACTAAGGTCGGTTATTTGATAAATAATAACACAGCGACATCAGTGAAATCTTTGTCATTTACCAATTGTAACATACATAATTTTGGAAATACTCCTATGCGCGTGCAGGGAGGAAAAAACAAGGTTGATACATTAACTTTTAATGGTTGTGTAATTACAGAGTTTGGATTCGCAAGTGGATATGCATTAGTGAATATTAGTAAATCAACTGATTATATCAATAATATTGTTATTACAAATTCAACAATTTATAACTTTAGTTATCCGGTAATTTCAGTGGTTCAAACTGCTACTACTGTTATGAATTCTGTAACTGTCTCTAATTGTACATTTAATCAAACGAGTCAAAATACAACTAGTGCCAGAGTGCTGTTTAATTTTGATTATGTAAGTTTGACAAATGGAATCGTTATAAAAAACTGTGTGTTTGGAAGCTCGGGTTCAGCGACATCTGGACTGAAGATTACTAGTGTCACACAAACTGTAGCTCCTGTACTTACGGGATCATATTATACGAGTGATTACATTGATGAAACATTGCTGACTGGAGTTGCATATTCAATGAAAGGAAACATGACGTTATACTCTGGTGCTTCAACAAATTTGTGGAATGCTCCAACAAAAGGTGATTTTACGCTAAAAGATTCAGCCTTTAAAGGTAAAGGCATTGCGGGTGACTTGAGGTGGTATTGATAAATTCTAAATCGAGATAGTTGCTATCATAACTATCTCGATTTATTTCCCGCATATTTTCAAAATGGGTTGAAGCTATATATAAACAAAAAAATATTGGTTTACGGATGAAATTCTTTCAAAAAACAGTTTCCACAATAGGTGTCATAGTTCTTATTTTAGTTTCAACTTCGATAAAAGCAAAAGGAACTTATGATTATCTCTATCGAGATCTTCCATTTTCAATGTCCAAAGTTAAAACTCCTGTATTCAAGAACAATAAACTATCTGTTGTTGATTTTGGAGGTTTAGGCGACGGATATACTCTCAATACGCAGGCATTTAGCCAAGCTGTAGATGCTCTTTCGGGAAGAGGGGGTGGAACATTGATTGTTCCCGCAGGGGTGTGGTTTACCGGTCCTATAGTGCTAAAGTCTGACATTAACTTGCATCTGGAGAAAGGGGCACTTATTTTGTTCTCTCCTGATTTTAATTTATATCCGTTGGTCAATACGATTTTTGAAGGTCTGGAAACTCGAAGATGCCAATCACCTATCTCAGCTCGAAATGCAACGAATATTGCCATTACAGGTCAAGGTTCTATCAATGGGTCAGGTGAGGCATGGCGTCCGCTGAAGAAGTCAAAAGTTACCGATTTATATTGGAAAAGCGTAATCAAATCCGGAGGCGTGCTAAAGGATCCAACTTATTGGTTTCCCTCAGCAAAATCGCTCAAAGGCGAATCATTGAGCGACATGAATGTGCCCCGGGGAAAGCTAACTGATTTGGACTGGATTAGCATTAAGGATTTTCTACGCCCGGCAATGATTAACTTTATTGAGTGCGAAAATGTCATGTTGCAAGGCGTTTTATTTGAGAATTCACCCAGTTGGAATATTCACCCGTTGATGTGTACAAATTTGATCGTTGACAATATCAGTGTTCGCAATCCAAGCTATGCTCAGAATGGAGATGGAATTGACGTTGAATCTTGTAAAAATGTATTGATTTTAAACAGTAACTTTGATGTTGGTGATGATGCTATTTGCATTAAATCGGGTAAAGATGAAGAAGGTCGGCGGCGTGCACGCGCTACTGAAAATGTGATTGTGGATAATTGTAAGGTTTTCAAGGGGCATGGTGGCTTTGTAGTTGGAAGCGAAATGTCGGGTGGAGTTAAGAACATTGCAGTGAGGAACTGTCAGTTTATGGGAACTGATGTAGGACTCCGTTTTAAAAGTAACCGGGGCAGAGGTGGAATTGTCGAAAATATTTATATCAACGATATTTATATGTTTGACATCGTTACAGATTCCTTTTTATTTGATTTATACTATGGTGGTAAATCTGCTTCAGAAGCTTTGGAAGACGGTGATCAGGCATCTGTTGAAAATAAAATCCCGGCTGTGACTGTTGAAACGCCTGTGTTTAAAAATATTTATATTTGGAATATTGTTTCGAGAAATGCCCGTAGAGCAATGTTTTTTAATGGCTTACCCGAAATGAATATTGCAAATATAAACGTTGAAAATAGTATAATAACTTCTCAACTAGGTGCTGTAATCTGCGAATCGGATGGAATAAAGTTTAAAAATATTCATATCATTCCTGAGACAGGAGCTGCTTTGACTCTTAAAAATGTAAAGAATTTTGATTTAGAATCTTTTATTTATCCAGATTCATTGACTGAAGTCGTGAAAATTTTGGGAAAATCCAGTAATATAAATCTTCCGAGATTGATACTAAAAAGAAAAATTACCGGATTAAAATAATCAGAAGAAATAATGATGTCAAATTAAAAAGTCAATGATCGGCTCGGGAGTGGTCATTTTTTTGACCGGAAAATTAGAAATAAGTAATGGATCATGTGATTTTACATGACCTATTACTTATTTTTGCAATGTATTATACCTTGTGCCTAATAAACTAGTTTTATGAAAAAAATAATCCAACTCATCAGCGGGCTATTAATCGCTTTTTCAGTAAATGCCCAGTATCACTTTTCATTTTCTCATTTTACATCTGATAATGGTCTGTCTCAAAATAGTATTACGGCTATGATGAAAGATCGCAAAGGTTACTTGTGGTTTGGTACGCGCGATGGATTAAATAAATTTGATGGGTACAATTTTACAGTTTTTAATTCCAAACCCAATCAGAAACAATCGGTGCTGAGTAATAGAATCCTGGCTATAAAGGAAGATAAGTGGGGATTTATTTGGGTTAAGACCTATGATGAAATTGTGTATCGACTCAATCCGTCTGATGAGGTTCTATCTCGAATTGAAAAATCAGACGGAAGCTTCTTAAATGATAAAATTCAAGATATTTACATCTTGCATTCCGGTGTTATATGCTTGACGACATTTGATAAAGGATGTTATAAAGTCGTAACCGATCAAAAAACACATAAACTGAGCGTTAGTCTTTTGAATAAACGATTGAGTACTTTGCCAGACAACTCGGTTAAAAGTATTTTTGAAGATAAAGAGCATAATACATGGATACTCACACAAAGAGGATTGTGTACTATTAGTAATAGTGGAAAATCGGTATTCCATTTTAATGGGTTATCTTTTTATTCGTATGTTGAAAACGATAAACGTATTATGTTTGGGTGTAATGGTAAGATTGTCCAGTACGAGAAAAGAAATAAAATATTTAAAGTTATTGACTTGCCTGACCAAGTTGGAGCTAGTTGTATTGCCGGTTTTAATTCGAATAATTATATTTTTGCAGCTCCGGGCAAAGGTTTCTTTACGTTTGATGTTTTACGGGCTGAATTCAGACAGTTTTCGAAAGAAAGAAATCCTGAGATGAGGACAAATGACATTCTCCAAATTTATATTGATAGAGCAGGCGAGGCATGGCTGGGAATCAAATCGCAGGGTGTTCTGCATTTTGTTCCTCAATCTAATAAAGTAACATATATAGAATCGAAAATTAATGAAGGACAGGTCTCAAATCCTAATTTTCTAATTTTTGAAGATGAAAAAGATATTTTATGGCTCCAACCGTATTTCGGATCATTTTCCTGGTTTGATAGGGCTAGCAATTCTTTGATTCCATTCTACAGTGCATATAACGAAGAAATTAATACTTTGCTTTCGTATGGCGTAAATCATATTTTGTCTGACTCACAAGGAGTGTTGTGGATTAGTACAAACCGTGGAAATGGGTTCTTCAAATGTACATTCCTTCCCGATTATTTCAATCATTATTTGTTTCATGATCATTCCGTTTATAGTATTTCAAATGAAACGCGCGCCATTTTTGAAGATCGAGAAAAGCGACTTTGGGTGGCATGTAAGGATGGTTCTGTTCACGTGTTTAATGAGAAAAAAAGGGAAATTGGTACATTAAATCGGGACGGTCGGATTGTTTCAGGAGGAAGCTTTGAGGTGCTGGTCTATAATTTTTGTCAGGATAAGCAGGGAAATATTTGGTTTGCAACTAAGAAGCAGGGTTTATTTCGATTGAAGTCAACCGGAATGAAAAATAGCTTCCGAATTGAAAATTTTGTTCACAATCCCAACGATATTTACTCTCCTGCTAATAATGATTTTTATTCTATTGTGCAGGATAATTTAGGCCGGCTTTGGGCCGGAAGCTATGGTGGTGGAATTCATCTGATTGATGAGTCTAATGGTTCTATTCGGTTTATTCATGCTAAAAACGAATTAAAAAAATACCCTATTGCCAATTGCTCGAAGGTTCGTCAGGTTTTTGTTGATTCAAAGCGACATATCTGGGTGGCAACCACCGAAGGATTTGTTGTATTTAATAATGATTTTAAATCGCCTAAAGATATTGTTTTTAAATACTACCATAAAAGTGAAGGTAATCCTAATAGTTTAGCGGCGAATGATGTTCATTGTATTTTTGAAGATTCAGAGGCAAACATATGGCTTGGAACTTTTGGGGGAGGATTGAACAAGCTTAAACAAAAATCAAATGCTGAAAATAAGTTTGAGTTTGACGTTTATGATCGTTCTAAAGGTATGCCCAATAACGTAGTATATGCCATTATTGACGACAAACAAGGAAGCCTGTGGCTGACCACTGAAAATTCAATTGTAAAATTCAACAAGAAGAATAAAAAAATTGAAGTTTTCGGAAGAGGAAATGAGTTGGAGAATGTTGAGTTCTCGGAGGCTTCAGCTTGTTTGCTAAGTTCGGGCGAGATTTGTGTTGGTTCCAAATCGGGCTTTTATTCTTTTATACCAGAAGAGGTAAGGCGGAGAGTGATAAAGTCACCACTTGTATTTACTCGCTTACTTTTGTTTAATAAGGAGGTTGAAATTGGAGATAAGGAGTCGATCCTTAAAACACAATTAGATAAAGCATCTAAGATTGTGTTTAATCATAAGCAGAATGTGTTTACAATCGAATTTGCAACCCTGGACATGCGCGCACCAGAGAAAATTCAATATGCCTATAAGCTTGATGGTTTTGATTCGGATTGGCAAAGTGTCCAAACAAAGCACTTTGCTACTTATACCGCTTTACCACCGGGCATTTATACTTTTCGGGTTAAATCAACCGATAGCGAAGGAGTCAGGTTGCAAAATGAACGTCAAATTGAGGTGCAGATTTTGCCCTCTTTTTGGCAATCAGCCTTTGCAAAGATTATGTATGTACTACTCGTAATTGCATTGTTCCTAACGATATTGTATATTTTTGTTGTCATTTTTAAATTGAAGAATAATGTTCAGCTTGAAAAACAAATGACAGATATGAAACTTCGTTTTTTTACAGATATTTCGCATGAACTTCGTACTCCACTTACATTAATCTCTCTTCCTGTAGATAATATTTTACAAGAGAATTTAGATCCAAATGTAAGAAACCAGCTGATCCATATCCGTCGCAATTTAGATCGCGTGATGACTTTGATAAATCAGATTCTTGATTTTCGAAAAATCCAGAATAATAAGATGCGCTTGGTTGTAGAGGAAGTCAATTTTGGAGAGCTTACAAGAAATTGTAGTAGTAATTTTCTTGAAATAGCACATTCAAAAAACATCATTTTTGATTTTATTAATGAGTCCGGTGATACTAAAGTATGGGTTGATCCGGAACGCTTTGATTCAATTGTTTCCAATTTACTTTCAAATGCATTTAAATTTACACCATCTGGAAAAAGAATTACTGTCAAGACTTTGTTGAAGCAAAATGTTGCTGTTTTGTCGATAGCCGATGAAGGGATTGGCATTGCTCAGGAAAAAATAAACTTCATTTTTGACCGCTTCTTTAGTATTTCGACGCTACGGAATTTGGCTCAAAAAAGCACTGGCATAGGGCTTGATCTGGTCAAGAAACTTGTTGATCTGCACCATGGGTCTATTCATGTAGAAAGTCAGCTAGGAAAGGGAACTGTTTTTGAGATAGGGTTTAAACTAGGTTCTACTCATTTTGATGGTGATGCAGATTTAATAGTTTCTGATAATATTGTAGCCAATAATGAGCAGGAAGGCGTTGAGACTACTGTTGATGTTGAAAAATCAGGCGATATAGCTCCTCTCATTCTTGTAGTTGAAGATAATGATGAATTGCGCCATTTTTTAATGATAAGTTTGCAGAAAAGTTACCGGGTTGCTGAAGCTGAGAATGGATTGATTGCCTGGGAAAAAGTTGAACATTTAATACCCGATTTTATTATTACTGATTTATTAATGCCTGATATGGATGGTCTTGAATTGACCACCAGGGTGAAAACAGATAAACGAACATCGCATATTCCTGTAATACTACTTACTGCAGTAACAGATGTTGAGAGAAAAATAGCCGGAATGAAAGCCGGAGCCGATGATTATCTTACGAAACCATTCAGCTCTGAATTTTTGTACGCCAGAATTGAAAATTTAATGACACAACGGGATAAACTGCAACAGTTTTATCGAGCGCAAATTATTTCATCTAAGCCCGATTTTAGTTTACCTCCTTTGGAGATAAAATCGCAGGAAGAATGCTTTATGAAAAACTTGATTAAACTTATGAATGAGAATCTCGAAAACTTTGACTTAAATATCGATTTTCTAGCTTCTGAATCAGGAATGAGTAGAACTGTATTCTTTAATAAGCTGAAAAGTCTGACTGGTTTCTCGCCTGTTGAATTTGTTCGTGAAATTAGATTTGAACGCGCTGCAGAATATATTAGAGAAACCCAACTGACTGTTTCTGAAGTCTCATATAAAGTCGGAATTGAGGATCCTCGTTATTTTAGTCGTTGTTTTAAACAGAAATTTGGGATGACACCTTCTGAGTACAGAGTTAGTGAGGTGAAAATAGATAAATAGGGTCTGCTGAAAATCTATTTATTACTATTAATATGCTTATAATCATAATTTTGAAAGGTCTTAGTTCCGTAATTCACTATGGCTCATTATGGTCATTCGCCACGGATTGTCGGTTGTGAGTAGTTTACATTCCACAGTTTTTTTTCAGTTCATTGACGGCTATTGATAGTTATATGCTTCAAAGTTGTAATTGTAACACAAGCCAATTCATGGCACACACTTATTCCAAATACGGAAATCAATGTCGTCTAATCTGTGTATTCTGTGTGCGAATCCTTATCTAAACGACATTGATACATAAATCCCGAATAGGTGATCCTTCTCTAGCAGTGGCAAACGGTACGCTCGTGCAAGTCTGCCTGATATTAGTTAGCATCAGTGTCTTCGCTTCCCGTCTCGCGATCTTTGACCAGTACTGGTCAAGCTTCATGACCTGTGCTTGTCAAATACTTTGACCAGTACTGGTCAAGGTATATCGCTAACGTTAGTCGATCTGGAGTATACGGGCGAGTGAGGGGATGTGAGCTTCATTTAGCAGAGTGCTTTTACCAAGCATGTTGGACGACGTGCTTTAAGTTATATGATTCTGACTGCATATAGTCTTGAAAATAAGTAGATTATTCTTCTCGTTTCCCTGTTTTTCTAGCCGTCCCGATATCTCAGGGCGGTTTTTTGTTACGCTGATTTTCAATTCATATTAAATCTTTTAGGTCTTTTGATTGAAAAATAAAAAATCAGTGCACTGAAAACGAACATTTATATCCAATAAACGTGCACACGAATTTTAAATATGTAACATAATGCTGTTGTATATCAATAGTGCTGTGGTTTTTCAGTAGACTCTAATTAAGCATCTTCTTTGTTTTTGTGATTTGTAAATTAATGTGAATTGATTATTCCCAATGTATATTATTGTTGGACAGTTTATACTAGTTATAACTTTTTTAGCATAATCTGCGATGTTACGAATTCAAGTTTTGTATTTGTAATTTATTGAATAAAAATATAATATGTGGAGGATTATTCTCAATTTGCAAACATTTGTATTCTGTTTTACGTCTTTGATTCTTAGTCTCTGTCGAAAAAGTATTATGTTCGGATAAAAAAATATGTTTTTTATCGTTTACAATACTCTATTTTTGCAATGTCGAAATGTGTATTTTCGTATAAAATAATCAACCTTCTAATAATTAAATTTAATTCAATGAAAAGAAAAATTATTTTTCTATCAGTGCTACTCCTTTTTGGAGTATGCTTAGTCTCTGCACAGCAGAATTTTTCTGTTTCGGGAGTTGTTACTGATTCGAGTGATGGAAGTCCTCTGATTGGTGTTTCTGTCGTTTTGAAAGGAACAAGTACTGCAACAATTACCGATGTTAATGGGAAATATAGCTTGACAGGTAAAGTTGGCTCCACTATTGTCTTTACGTACATTGGTATGGAGAAAAAGGAAGTATTAGTTAAAAGTACTGTAATCAATGTAACTCTTCAATCTGACTCAAAAGTGTTGGATGAAGTTGTGGCTGTTGGTTATGGGACCATGAAAAAGAAACTGGTCACCGGTGCTACAGTTCAGGTAGCTGGTGACAAACTTCAAAAACTGAGTACGACTAGTGCATTTACTGCTTTACAAACAATGACTCCGGGTGTAAATATCACTCAAAGCTCAGGACAACCGGGAGAAGGTTTTAAAGTAAATATTCGTGGGATTGGAACTATTGGTAATTCTGACCCGCTATACGTTATAGATGGTGTTTCTGGTGGCGATTTAAATAGTTTAAATCCGTCTGATATTGAATCTATCGATATTCTAAAAGATGGGGCCTCTTCAGCTATTTATGGAGCACGTGCTGCCAATGGTGTGGTGTTAGTTACCACTAAACAAGGTAGAAGTGGTAAACTTCAGGTTACCTACGATGGCTATTATGGGATACAAAATGTATATAAGATGCCCTCTACTCTAAATGCCCAAGAGTATATAAACGTAATGGATCAAGTAAACTTTAACGAAGGACTAGAAGCATATGATTGGAAAAGTTTTCTTGGGACAAATTACGATGCTATTAAATCAGGTGCTTGGAAAGGTACGAATTGGTTAGATTTGATGCGTAATAAAAATGCTCCTACTCAAAACCATGCATTTAATCTTGTTGGTGGAAATGAGGTTTCAAAATTTTCGATTGGTGTTTCGTACACTGGGCAAGAAGGTATTTTGGGTGCACCTGTTCAGTCCGACTACAAACGTACAACAGTCCGACTTAACTCGGAACACGTAATTTTAAAGTCAAAAGCCTTTGATGTTGTTAAGTTTGGTCAAACGTTAAATTACAACTACACTCTTAAGAATGGTATTGGTATTGGTAATCAATATTGGAATGATATAACTAATGCTCTTAAAGCTAATCCCTTAATGCCTAATTATGATAGTGCTGGCAAATATTTCAACTATGACGACTCCAAGGCGATGGGTTTTTCAAACTACGACAATATGCAGGCAAATCCAATTGCTGATATGGTCTACCATCGCGGTTATAACGATTCAAAGAATCATAATTTGAATATGTCCGTAAATTTGCAGATTCAACCAATTAAAGATTTAATTTTTAAATCTCAATTTGGTTATAAAATGAGTGCGAGTTCTTATAGAAGTTTTTCTCCTGCATATGAAGACCTATCTTCTACAAACTTAAATACTGTTTCATCTATAAGTCAGAGCGGTAGTTTAGGTTGGAGTTATACATTGGAGAATACTTTGAATTATAAGTTTAAATATGATTTGAGCCATTTTGATGCATTGTTAGGTCAATCTGTCGAAAAATCAGGTATGGGCGAAACTGTTGGTGCAACGAATATTAATTATTTGTTTGATGGTTATAAATATGCTTACCTAAGCAATACAAAAAATGCTACACCAGGTTCAACAACTGTAACTGGTGCTCCATGGGCGCAAGGTGGTTTAGCCTCATTCTTTGGGCGTGTTAACTATGACTATAATGAAACATATATGGCTTCAGTTGTTATGCGTGCTGATGGATCTTCTAACTTTGCAAAAGGTAAACGTTGGGGATATTTTCCGTCATTATCTGCAGGTTGGGTTGTGTCAAATGAGGTTTTTATGGAATCAACCAAAGGTTGGTTGGATTTCTTAAAATTACGTGCTAGTTGGGGTCAAAATGGTAACTGTAATATAAATCCGTTCCAATATTTAGCAACGATATCTTTTGATGCTACTGCAGCGTATTCATTTGGTAATGCTTATACAACACAAACAACAGGAAGTTATACAGATCTTCTTCCAAACCCGGACGTAAAATGGGAAACATCTGATCAAATTGATTTAGGTTTTGATGCTCGCTTGATGAATTCTCGTTTGACTGTTGCGCTTGACTTCTATAAAAAGACGACAAAAGACTGGTTGGTAATAGCCCCAATATTAGATGTTATGGGAACTAATGCGCCATATATTAATGGTGGTGATATTGTGAATAAAGGTTTCGAATTAGGATTGGGCTGGAATGATCATGCAGGAAAAGATTTCACTTACGGGATTAACACAAATTTATCTTATAATCATAATGAAGTAACACGTATTGCTAACTCAGAAGGAATTATTCATGGACCTGCAAATGTTTTGAGTCAAGGAACTACAGAAATGTATCGTGCGCAAGTTGGTTATCCTATCGGATATTTTTATGGATATAAAACTGCGGGAGTTTTCCAAAGCAAAGAAGAGATTGCTGCATGGAAAGCAGCAGGTAATGGTATTCTTCAATCAAATGTTCAACCTGGAGATTTAAAATTTGTGGATGCTAATCATGATGGATTGATAAATGATAAGGATAAAGGACAGATAGGTGATCCTAATCCTCATTTTCTTTTAGGGTTAAATTTCAACTTTGGTTATAAAGGTTTTGATCTGGCTCTTTCAGCGCACGGTGCTTTTGGACAACAAATAGCTAAGTCTTATCGTAATTTTGCAGATGGTCGAAAAAATAACTATACAACTGAAGTTTTTCAATACTGGCATGGCGAAGGGACTTCAAATAAATATCCTCGTTTGACGGCAGGTTCTAATGCTAATTTCCAAAATATATCAGACATTTATATTGAAAATGGTGATTATTTGAAGGCTCAGAACATAACAATTGGGTACGATTTTAAAAAACTTATGCCAAAAATACCGTTAACACAAGCTCGTTTATATTTCACAGCTCAAAATCTTTTTACTATTACAGGGTATTCTGGCATGGATCCTGAAATCGGTTCTGATGGTGGTTCCGGTAATAGTTGGGCAAGAGGAATTGATGTTGGCTTTTATCCAAGTCCAAGGACTTATTTAGTTGGAGTAAATCTTAAATTTTAATAAGAATTTAATATGAAAAGAAATATATTATTTACGGTTGTTGCTTCAGCAATGCTGTTCACTAGTTGTGAAAGTTTTCTTGATACAGAAAGTATAACAAAGAAAAATACCTCAAACTATCCACAAACCGTTGGAGATGCACAACAGGTATTGGCGGGGATATACAACAATTTGAATGTTGTAAATGCAAATCCTCAGAGCTCATATCTTTATGCTGCGGAACTTGCATCTGACGATCGTTTTGGTGGAGGCGGTGAGAATGACAAACAAATGCAGGCTGAAGATTTGTTAATGAATTATGGTCCTGATATGCTCGGACAGTTTTGGAAAGATCGTTATGCTGGTATTAATCGCGCCAATACAGCTATCTTGACTTTAGGAAACTGTACTGGTTATTCCGATGACAATCAAAAAAATCAAATGTTAGGGGAAGCATATTTTCTTCGCGCATATTATTATTATGAATTAGCTTCGTTGTACGGTAATATTCCATTAGTTTTGGATCTGGCACTTGAAGTCCATCCGCAGGTGACGCCTGATGTAATGTGGGGACAAATTTGTACAGACCTGAAAAAAGCTGTAGACTTGATGCCTGCAAATAAATTTGGAACATTAGCAAGTGGTCATGTTGATAAGTGGACAGCAGAAGCTATGTTGGGACGTGCCTTCTTGTTTTACACAGGATATTATAGTAAAGCAGATGTGACTTTAGCTGATGGAACTACTAAATTAACTACAGCTGACGTAAGTGCGTTAATTGATGATTGCGTTAAGAACTCAGGTTATTCATTAGTTCCTGATTATCGCAATTTATGGGCATATACAAATAGGTTAACCAAAGAGCGCTATAGTTTCACAAAAGGAAAAGGATTGAAATGGGTTGAGGATGATAAAGCTGTAAATCCGGAAGCGATGTTTATGATTAAATTTTCGGAATTTGCGTCTTGGTCTACTACTATTGGCTATTCCAATGGCTATGCACTCCATATGGGTATGCGTGGTGGTCAGGATTATGGAAATACATTTCCATTTGGTCAAGGTTGGGGTGCTGGTCCCGTTGCCTCTAATTTATGGAAAGATTGGGCTGCAGCAGAACCTACTGATAAACGTCGTGCTGCTTCTATTTGTGATATACCGACAGAATTGCCTAATTACAAAAAAGGAGGCTGGGCTGATTTTGTCCAAGAAACCGATTATTATGGGAAAAAATGGTCGCCAATTACATGCCGGACCGTTGATGCGAAAGGGGATTCGACTTATAATGTCGGTTTTGATGTTGTCATGTATAATTATACTGCTCAATTGACTAATATGCAATTAAGCAATATTCATGATTTGGTTTTGCTACGCTTTGCTGAAGTGTTGTTAATGCAATCAGAACTAGAGAAAAATGTTGATGGTATTAATAAGGTGCGTGCCCGCGCTGGTCTGCCTGCTATTTCAGTTTATAGTGATGATGCTTTACGTAGCGAACGTCGTTGGGAACTTAACTGCGAAGGGGTTCGTTGGAATGATATTCGTCGCTGGCATATTGCCGAAACTGCTTTAGCTGCTCAGAATAATCAACCTACTTATTTTAAGGGTGTAGCAGATGTAAATGCCACAGCACATAATGGTGGTGGATATGTAGCTCGTTATAAAGCTACTGGTGGTTTCTTTCCTATTCCTCAAACGCAGATATCTTTGTCTGCAGGACTTTACAAACAAAATCCAGGTTGGGGAACATCTGATGCCGAATATGCTGGATGGAAATAATTTGAAATTAAATTATAAACAAATAAATATTATGAATAAATTATTTTATATACTATATACAATTGTTCTTGTTGGGCTTTTTGCATCCTGCGACCCGATTCGAAATGATATGGGTTATGGAACTGTAATTACTTCTGCTGATCAGCTTCAGGCCACTGTAACGAATGTCATGGATGGAACAAAGAAGACTAATAAAGTGATAGTTCATTGCGTTAGTCCTGTGAATTGCCAATGGACCGATGGCGTAAATACGTCTGTAGGCACTGATACTACATTGTTATTGATGAAGACAGGTACGCTTAAGGTTACGCTGAATACTATGACCGTAGATGGAACAAAGTTGACAAGAGATTATAGCGTTCAAGTTGATGAAATGAAGTTTCCGATTGCACCTCAATTTGCGTACTTTACTGCGCTGAGTTCAAAGACTTGGACGTGGGCTGATGCTGAAAAATGTTTTGGTAACGGCGGAGATGGCGATACTAAGCCTGCTTGGTGGACGTTGACAGGCACTGATGTTGCCGATCAATGTACCGGTAAAAAGTTACCTGCTGAGGGTCTTGGAGCAACAATGAAATTCAGATTGGATAATGGATTGTTTCTAGACAAAATAACAGCAGATAACAAAACGACCACAGGGAGGTTTAAATTTGATATGACAAATATAAAGAAAGTCGGATGGTCTATTGGTAAACTTACGGTTTCTAACACTAATGTTTTGTTTGGATATGACGTTAATGCATCTGGCTATCCTGCTTTTAGTGTCTACGATATTATTTATTTAGATGATAATAGAATGGTATTGTCTGCTTTAGGAAAAGATGGGTCTAACTGGTATTGGGTCTTTAAAGCACAATAAGGTTCAAATAATTTATCAATTTAATTTAAAAGAAGACGGGCTACTATGCTCGCCTTCTTTTTCGTCTTTAAAGAAACTTGCATGAGATACTTATTAAAAAAATATTGTACTGGAGTTGTTTCTGAAATTTCCGTTTTGGAACCAAAATCCAAGGTGAAAGATTATCATGTAATTATGCATGTGACTCAGAAAATGACAAGTTTCGATCAGCAGCTAATATCTCTTCAAACGGCTTTGAAGAATCTTTTAGCTGATACTGTACTGCATAATTCAGAACCCGTTTTTGCACACTGCTTTCTTAGTGATGCTTCAAATCAGCAAGAAACCGTAATTAAAACATTAACTGAATTACTTAGTTGTTCTGTCAGTTGTGTAAAGCAACCGCCTCTTGATGGAAGTAAACTGGCACTTTGGTTGCAATTGCAAACCGGTGTGAAAGCTGAAAATGACGGACTGATCTATTTTGAACACAATGGTTATCGGCAATATTTCACTACTTATAATTGTGGTGAGCGCGCAACCGAAAAAGAAAATTCTTATTTTCAAACAAAAGACTTACTGGAAAATTACCAAGAACAATTGAGCGAACGAGGATGTACGTTGGCGCGTGATTGTGTACGTACATGGTTTTACGTTCGTGATGTTGATTTGAATTATCAGGGTGTGGTGGATGCGCGTAGAGAAAACTTTGAAATAAACGGCTTGACGCCTGAAACTCACTATATTGCCAGTACAGGTATCGAAGGTTGTGTCTCTAATCCGAATGTAAAAGTGGTATTGAATACATATCTGATAAAAGGGTTAGAAGATGGGCAGATACAATTTCTGTATGCCAAGGAAAACTTAAATCCAACCTACGAATATGGTGTGACCTTTGAACGTGCTGCCTCTATCGATTTTGGAGATAGAAGAAAAGTCTATATTAGTGGAACTGCAAGTATCGACAATAAAGGTCTGATTGTTCATCTCGGTGATATTGAGAAGCAGGTTTATCGCATGTGGGAAAATGTGAATGCTTTGTTAGATGAAGCTGATTGTATGTTTGACGATTTGATGCAGATAATAGTCTACCTGCGTGACATAGCTGATTATAAACTGGTGAATAGATTGTTTGATCAAAAATTTCCAACTGTACCCAAAATAATAGTATTAGCTCCGATTTGCAGACCTGGTTGGTTGGTAGAAATGGAATGTATTGCTTCGAAAGCTATAAGTAACCCCCAATACCGAGATTTATAATCTGCTTAAAAATTATTTATTTGAATTGATTTTGTGAATAATAATTCGTTTCTTTGACTCCGTTTCAATAATCTTTCAGCACTCATCACGAAATAATTCGCAGATATTTTTTCTTGACAATAATTTCTTACTGCTATCAACAAATCACAATGAACAAAATTACTAAATATCTTGAACGACTATCGCCGCTTCTGTTTGGCTTAGCAATATTTACATTCTTCGCTTTAAAATATAATTATCATCTCCATTATCAAGAACAGTTACAGATGTTTCTATTTACATCTGATTATTTTTCGAATCTGGTAGGCTGTCCTGGAGGTGTCGCCGATTATCTTGGGACTTTCTTTGTTCAATTTTACTATTACTCATGGTTAGGTGCGTTTGTAATTGCATCGATGTTGGTTATCCTTCAGCAGCAAATACGTTCACTTTCCAGTAGGTTGAAGTCAGGTTCACTATTCTATTTACTGTCTTTTATTCCTTCAGTCTTATTTTGGGCATTGCTTTGTGATGAGAATTTCTTACTCACTGCATTAATTGCGGTAATTATTACATTAGGCTTTGTTCAAATTTACACATTGTTAAAACGGCCTCTATTTAGAATCATAGCATTCGTAATTATATTGATAAGCCTATATTGGATTGTCGGGGGCGTGTTTTGGGTTTTCGGAGTTTTCTGTTTGGTTGTTGAACTTTTATATTTCAGACAATTGACAAAAATACAATTGGTTATTGTTGTTATTAGTCTTTTGTTAATCGTAGTTACTTCTCCGTTTATTGCTAAAAATTTCCTGCAATATCCATTATTGCGCCTTTGGTGGGGTTTAAGTTATTATCGTTATCCGGTAGTCTCACCTTATTTATTATTGGCTGTTTGGCTTACTCTTATTTTAATACCAGTTATTATCCGGTTTCTACCTTCATGTGCCTCAAAAACGATATTTATAATTTTATTATTGACACAATTAATAGTTTTGTCTGCTCTTTCGGGATGGCTAGTTTGTTCCACTGCAGATTGGAATAAAGAAGAGATAATGGCCTATGACTACAGTGTTCGAACTCAAAATTGGAATGCTGCTATTTCGATGGCAAATCGTAAAGATCCAAATGCACCCTTGTCGGTAGCGTGTTTGAATCTAGCATTGAGTAAAAAAGGTACGTTGGGTGACTGTATGTTCCGTTATTATCAAAATGGGCCAGAAGGCTTACTACCGACTTTTCAGCGTGATTTTACATTGCCATTTATTGCGGGAGAGATGTATTATCATTTAGGATTTTTGAATACTTCGATGCGATATGCCTTCGAGGCTATGGAAGCCATACCGGATTATAAAAAAAGTAGTAGAGCTATAAAACGAGTTGCGGAAGTGAACTTGTTGAATGGAGAATATAAAGTGGCAGCAAAATATCTTCATCTATTACAGCATACCTTGTTTTATAGTGATTGGGCAGATTCCACGTTGTTGTGTGTTGGAAACGAACGTAAAATCGATCAGAATAAGGAATGGGCAACGTTACGGAAATATCAATTCACTAAAGATTTTCTTTTTAGTGAAGAAGAGAAAGATCAAATGTTAGGATTAATGGTTACACATTGCCCGACGAACAAAATGGCGTATGATTATTTAATGGCCTATGTATTACTTACAAAAGACTTAAAACATTTTGTTCAGTATTACCAATTGGGCAAAACATACGGTTATAAAAATACCCAGGCTCATTATCAAGAGGCTCTCATTTTTATATGGGCTAATAAAACTTCCCAGCTAAATAATTCTCCATGGCCCATTGATGAATCTGTCAAGAAGGCTTTTTCTGACTATGCCAAGATCTATTCGACAGTTCAGAAAGATGATGCAGTGCCTTTAAATGCCTTTAATCAAACATATTGGTATTACATTAACTTCCGGAACTAGTAAAAAACAAACAGATGAAAAAATATATATTTTACATATTATCAGTATTACTATTATTTACAGGTTGTAAAGAGGCTGTGAAATCGCCTACAATTATCAATTCCTTCCCTGTGATTTATCCCGATTATGTTGGAGTTACTGTGCCGGCTTCAATAGCTCCACTTAACTTTATGATCAAATCCGAAAAGTACGATTTAATTGATGTGGTTATAACTGGGAAAAATAATGGAATATTGCATGTTCAGGGAAAGAAAATTATTCAATTTTCGGAATCGGATTGGCATAAACTATTGAATGACAACATTGGGTCAACACTAAAAGTACTCGTTAGTTTAAAATCTAATGGAGCTTGGAAGCAATACAAATCGTATCCAATTTATGTTAGCACTTATCCAATGGATTCTGGTTTGGTTTACAGATTAATAGCACCTGGATATGAAGTGTACAGCAAGATGGGGATTTATCAACGCAACTTATCTAATTTTGACCAAAAACCAATTGTTGAAAATACTTTAATGCCGGGCTCGTGTGTGAATTGTCATGCGTTCAATCAAAATAATCCGGCAACTATGAATTTGCACATTCGGGGCGCAAATGGTGCAACTATGTTATGGGTAAATGGTAAAATGGAGATGTATAATACGAAAACGGATAGTACGATTTCATCTTGTACCTATCCATACTGGCATCCCTCCGGTAAGATGATAGCTTATTCTGTGAATCAGATTAAACAGGCTTTCCATTCGGTATGCAATGAGCGAATTGAAGTTTTTGATCAGGCTTCAGATGTAGTCGTTTATGATTTGAAAACAAATCAGTTGCATTCTAGTCCATTGCTAAAAACTACTGATTTTGAAACATTTCCTGTTTTTTCTCCAGATGGGAAAACCTTATATTTCTGTTTCGCGAAGAAGCAGGATATACAATCAAATTATAATAAGATAAAATATAGTTTGTGTAAGATAGCTTTTGATCCTGCTACCTGTACATTTGGCAATCATATTGATACCTTAGTTTCTTCGACGCAAACAGGTAAGAGTATTTCTTTTCCACGTCCCTCATTTGATGGTAAGTATTTGATGTACACACAGTCCAACTACGGAAATTTTTCTATTTGGCACCGTGAAGCTGATCTTCACTTATTGACGGTGAGTAATGGTTCTACACGTCCTTTGAATGAAGTGAATAGTGTTGAAACAGAGAGTTTTCATGATTGGAGTTTAAACTCTCATTGGTTTGTTTTTAGCAGTCGCCGGGGTGATGGTCTTTATACACGTCCTTATTTTGCATCCATTGATAATAATGGACGAGTGACAAAACCTTTTATCTTGCCTCAAAAAGATCCACGCTTTTATGATGTATCACTCTTTTCCTATAATGTGCCAGAATTTGTGACTTCTGCAGTTACTATAAATGTTGATGATTTCGAAAATAAGACTATTTCAAAAGAAAGAAAACAAATGAATTGTCGGACAAAATAAAAGAAAATAAAAGGATGACAAACAACAAAGGGTTGGCTATAAAGTCAGCCCTTTGTTGTTTGTCATTCCATTTTTGATCTTATTTGATGGTTTTTGAGATAAAAAATCATAAGCGAATTATGATTTTGTTATTTCTTCTTGTGTAAATTTCTTTTTCTATGTAAGAAAAGTATTATATTAGGATAAAAAAATATGTTTATTGTGCTTTGTAATTCTATATTTTTGTAATGTCTGAACTGATAATTTTATAACATAGATAAGTCTGATTAAGGTTGTTGTTTGTCTGTATTTAATAATTAATCTCTACGTACACTTCTGTTAATAATTGGTTGGATGTGGAGAAACGGGAAGTTCTCATGAGTAGCTTCCCGTTTATTTTGGTGTTTATTTGGAAGGATAGGTATTAGTTTCTTTGCGTTTTTTGTGTCGATTATTTTCGTTCATCTTTATTGAATCTAAATTGTGTTTTTTTTGTTTTTCTGAACATGTGGTATTTTTCTTATATCCGTAAATTTATTCTCTTTTTAATTCTGTATTATGAAAAAAATAATTCTTTCTTTTTTTCTTTTATGCTTTTCCTTTTCTGTTTTTTCGCAATGGGGCTTGCGTTTGCCAGCCATTATAAGTAATCATGCTGTTTTACAACAATCAGCTGATGTGAAATTGTGGGGATGGGCACAAAGTGGAAATACAGTCAAAATTAGTTGTAGTTGGAATCCGTCTGATACAGTAGTCGCTTATCCTGCGAAAGACTGGTCGTGGAATGCCGTTGTAAAAACACCTAAAGCTGGCGGTCCCTATGCCATTACCTTTATTAGTAATACACAAAAGATAATTGTTTCCGACATTTTAATAGGCGAAGTATGGCTTTGTTCCGGTCAGTCGAATATGGAATATGCCTTCAACTGGGAGCAAGGAGTACTCGATGCGGGTGATGAGGTGGCTAAGTCGGCTAACAATCAGTTGCGATTCTTTCAGCTGTCGCACAAATACAATTCTTTTCCTCAAACCGATTCGGATGGTGAATGGAAAATCAGTTCACCCCAAACAACTCCTTCTATGAGTGTAGCTGGTTATTTCTTTGGGAAAAAGATCAATGAAACGCAGAAGGTTCCTGTCGGTTTAATTGCATCTTACTGGGGTGGAACCTGTGTGCAAGCATGGACGCCGAACGAAGTATATCAGCATGATACGGAACTAAAAAAACTGGCCGAAAAAACCAAATCAGTAAATTGGGCACCGGTTGAACCGTCGGTTATTTACAACGCCATGTTGTATCCGCTTGTTAATTATAAAATTGCAGGAGCTATCTGGTATCAAGGTGAAGCGAATACCGGTGAACCGGAAGATTATGGAAAACTTTTTGAAGGGCTGATTAATGGTTGGCGCAGTGCTTTTAAGAGTGATTTGCCATTTTATTTTGTGCAAATAGCTCCGTGGAACGGTTACTGGAAAAATAGTGCTGCTTATTTGCGTGAACAACAAGAAACAGCCTTGTCACTGCCTAAAACGGGGATGGTTACAGTTGGTGATTTGGTAGATGACATAAGCAATATTCATCCAAAGATTAAGCGAGAAGTTGGTAGTCGGTTGGCAAACATGGTACTTAAAGAACAATACGCTGTAGCTAATATTAACCCGTATTTCCCTAAATTCAGTAGTTTTAGCATCCAAAAGAATGAAGTAAATTTAAAATTCAGTTCCGTCGGTAAATTATCTTGTAAGGATAAAAAGATTAATAGTTTTCAACTTGCCGGCGAAGATAAGGTATTTTATTCAGCAACGGCTTTTATCGAAAAAAATGGTACTGTAACCCTAAGAAGTAAATCAGTCAAAGTGCCAGTTGCTGTTCGTTATTGTTTTACGAATGACGGTATTCCCAATCTTTTTGACGTAAATGGTTTACCGCTAATTCCATTTAGGACGGATAAGTGGTAGATAAAAAATGGATAAGCGATTTTGAAATGTTTGGTGAAATAAAAGTTTAATGATGAAGGTTTTTAATAAGATATGCGTTTCGGGTGTATTGTTTTTAGCGAGTTTACCTATGTTTTCGCAGCATGATTCCAAAGTGGAAGCTCTATTACAGAAAATGACCCTGGAAGAAAAGGTAGGTCAGATGTCACAGGTGACCATTGATATTTTTACAGATCTGAAAACTTATGAGTTGAAGGATTCTATGCTTAGAAAGGGAATTCTGGACTACAAAATAGGATCAATTCTTAATACATGGGACAATGTAGCTCACAGTAAAGAAGCCTGGAGTACACTAGTCAGAAAGCTACAGCTGTATACGCAAAAAACTCGCATGAAGATTCCGCTGGTTTACGGAGTGGATGCTATTCATGGTGTAACGTATACCGATAAAGCAACTCTTTTCCCTCAGGAAATTGCCATGGCTGCAACCTTTAATAGAAACCTGGTTCACCGGGGAGCTGAAGTCTGTGCTTATGAAGCGCGTGCAGGTTCATTACCCTGGAATTTTTCGCCGGTGCTCGATTTGGGTATTGATGCCCGTTGGCCTCGTTTCTGGGAAACATTTGGCGAAGATCCATATCTGGCTTCGGCTATGGCAACCGAAATGACTAAAGGTTATCAGGGAAACGATCCGAATAATATTGACAAATATCATATTGCTGCTTGTGCCAAGCATTTTTTGGGATATTCTGCTCCGGTTTCGGGAAAAGACCGAACACCCGCCATTATTTCAGAAAATGTATTGCGCGAATACCATTTACCTTCATTCCAAGCAGCTGTAAATGCCGGGATCAGTTCTTTTATGGCTAATTCAGGCTTAATAAATGGTATTCCGGTGCATGCCAGTCATTATTTGCTTACCGATTTGTTGAAGACAGAGCTTGGGTTCAAGGGTGTGATTGTAACCGACTGGATGGACATTGAAAACCTCTATAAGCGTGATAGGATAGCTACTTCGTCGAAAGATGCGGTGCGAATGGCCGTTAATGCGGGAATTGACATGGCAATGATCCCTTATAACTTTGAATTTTGTAAGAATCTTATTGAGCTGGTAAACGAGGGTGCTGTACCAATGAGCCGTATTGATGACGCCGTTCGGAGAATTCTGAAAATGAAAATGGAGCTAAACTTGTTTGATCGTCCATACGATAATACGAAAGAATATCCTCTTTTTGGTTCGAAGGAATTTGAGAAAGTTTCGTACAATGCAGCTGCCGAAGCTATCACCTTATTGAAAAATACCCATAATATTCTTCCTCTTTCGAAAGATAAGAAAGTGTTGGTGTGTGGACCGAATGCAAACTCGATGCGGACGCTCAATGGTGGTTGGTCTTATTCGTGGCAAGCCGAAAAAACGGCAAAGTTTACAGAACAGTACAATACTATTTTGGAAGCAATTCAAAATAAAGTAGGAAAACAAAATGTAGATTATGTCTCCGGAGTTTCGTATGTCGAAGGTGGAAAGTATTGGGAAGAAAAAGAAACCGGTATTGCCAAGGCTGTTGCCAAGGCACAAGAAGCCGATTATGTTGTTTTGTGTGTAGGTGAGAATACTTATACTGAAAAACCCGGTGACTTACAAGATTTATCGTTGTCGGAGTTGCAAATCCGTTTAGCAACAGAATTAGCTGCAACAGGGAAACCTGTCATTTTGGTTTTAAATGAAGGTCGCCCACGCATAATCAGTAAATTTGAAGATAAAATGGCTGCAACTGTTTTGGCTTACCTGCCAGGTAATTTTGGAGGTGATGCATTGGCCGATATCTTGTTCGGTGACGTGAACCCGAGTGGAAAAATACCATACACTTATCCACGTAATTCGCATTCGCTGGTCAATTATTGGCACAAATACTCCGAAGAACAAGTGAAAGCCGAAGGAATGTATAACTATGAATCGGATTATTCCCCGCTATATGAATTCGGTTCAGGATTGAGTTATACCACTTTTCGGTATAGCGATCTAAAGTTATCAAAAAATGAGATTTCGGAAGATGAAAACCTGCAAGTGTCGGTAACAGTGGCTAACACTGGTAATGTTTCGGGAAAAGAGTCTGTGTTGCTTTATCTGTCCGATTTATATGCATCACTGGCTCCGGATATGAAAAGGCTGAAGGGTTTTGATAAAATCAACTTGCAAGCCGGCGAATCAAAAACTGTAACATTTACACTGAGTAAAAAGGAATTGTCATTTGTAAATATCGATAATAAAACAATTGCTGAACCTGGAGAATTCGAGGTAAAAGTAGGTGATTTGAAAGCCCGTTTCCTTCTGAAATAGTCTGTTTTTTTGTAGGTCGGACTAGAATTTAAAGTTGAATAGAATGAACATGAAATATATAAAAGAAATTTTTATTTTCAGTTTTATGGCATTAATGCCTATAGGCTGTTTTGCTAAAGCCACAGATAATTTTGTTCGCGTAAAGAGCGCCCATTTTAGTGTAAATGATAAACCTTATTATTTTATTGGAACTAATTTTTGGTACGGTGCAATACTGGGTTCGAAAGGTGAAGGTGGTAACCGTGAACGATTAATTAAGGAGCTGGATTTTCTGCAATCAAAGGGCATTGCCAATTTACGAGTATTGATAGGTGCTGACGGGGTCAATGGCATTCCGTCAAAAGTAGAACCGACGTTGCAAATAAAGGCAGGGGTGTATAACGATGCAATTTTTGATGGATTAGATTTTTTATTGTCAGAGTTGGGTAAGCGCAATATGAAAGCTGTACTTTTTTTTACCAACTCCTGGGAGTGGTCGGGCGGATACAGCCAGTACCTTAACTGGGCTGGTAAAGGAAAGAATCCAATTCCTTCGGTTGATGGTTGGCCCGCATATATGGAGTTTGTAAAACAGTACGCTGGTTGTGATGAATGCCGTCAGATGCTGAAAAATCACATTAAGCATGTTATTACTCGCACTAACCGTTACACAAATAAAAAATATACTGAAGATCCGGCTATTTTTTCCTGGCAAATTGGTAACGAGCCACGCGCTTTCTCAGATGCAAACAAACCTCTTTTTGCTGCTTGGTTGAAGGATATTTCCGCTTACATTAAGTCGTTGGATAAAAATCACATGGTTTCTATCGGCTCCGAGGGACAATGGGGGTGTGAAATGGATATGAAGCTGTTCGAACAAATTCATTCAGATCCGAATATCGATTACCTGACCATGCATATCTGGCCTAAAAACTGGAGTTGGTTGGATGTGAAAGATATGCGGGGTACTTTACAAAATAGTATTGATAAAACAGCTGAATACATGAATAACCATATGGCTGTTGCCCGTAAGTTGTCAAAACCAATCGTGTTGGAAGAGTTTGGTTTTCCACGTGATCATCATCAATATACGCTCACAGACACTACCAGCTTGCGCGATACTTATTATGCTTCCGTTTTTGAAAAAATCCTGAAATCTTCGAAAGAAAAAGATGTTCTGGCCGGATGTAATTTCTGGGCATGGGGTGGTTTCGGTCGTCCCAATCCAAAACATGTGTATTGGGCGAAAGGCGATGATTATCTTGGCGATCCGGCGCAGGAAGAACAAGGTTTGAATGCTGTTTTCAATACAGATGCCACTGTGAAGTTGGTAAAAAAATATGTGATGAAAATGCAAAATATTCCGACATTAGTGGATATGAGCGCTACACCAAAAACACAGGCTTTGTTTCACAACATGTTCAATAATTTGGGTAAAGGCATTATGTTGTGCCATCAGGATGATGCGGCTTACGGACATGGTTGGTATGGCAAAGCAGGCGGATCCGATGTAAAAGCAGTTACAGGTGATTATCCGGCCATGGTGGGTTGGGAGTTAGGTCATCTGGAAATCGGTGCAGCTTATAATCTCGATTCAATTTATTTTACTGACATGAAACGCATGATACGTGAAGTGTACGAACGCGGCGGTATCAACACTATTAGCTGGCATGGTGATAACATTGTTACCGGAAAAACTGCTTGGGATTGTGCTCAAAATACAGTGGTAAGCAGTGTATTGCCGGGTGGAAGCAATCATGCGAAATTTCTGACCTGGCTGGATCGTTTGGCCGTTTTCTTTAATGATTTGAAAGACTCAAAAGGCGAAACGTTCCCTGTTATTTTCCGCATGTATCACGAACATACGGGTAGTTGGTTTTGGTGGGGAGCCAAACAATGTACTCCTGACGAATACAACCAATTATATCGCATGACCGTAAGTTATTTGCGCGATGTAAAGGGTGTTCATAATATATTATACGCTTTTTCGCCAGCAGGCATAACTACCGAAACTGAATTTCTAAGCCGCTATCCGGGTAACGACTGGGTGGATGTTGTAGGTTTTGATAATTATTGTGGTTCTGATAAATTGTCTATCGAAAAATATAAAAAGGATGTGACTGCCGGATTACAGGTAGTGACTGATTATGCAAAGCTAAATAATAAGATTCCCGTTTTGGCAGAAACAGGTATGGAGTCTATTCCGGTAGCCGATTATTTTACAAACATTCTGTTGCCAATTATAGAGCCTTTCAACATTAGCTATGTTTTACTTTGGAGAAACGCATTTAATAAAGATACTCATTTTTATGCACCCTATCCGGGGCACTCGTCGGCAGTGGACTTTAAGAAATTTACTGAAAACAAGAGGATGGTGATGAGTAACAATATGCCACCCATGTATGTACCGTTAAAATGTCAGAAAAGTGTAGCTCGGAAATAGGATTTTCTGCTATTGAACCAGAAAGCGATGGTTTAGAACCAGAAAATTATAATTAGGAATTAAAAATAATGGCTTGCAACGAATAAATATTGATAGAGATGATAAAAAAGAAAATCTCCTTACTGCTAATTCTGCTTCTTGGAATGATGACTGCTTTTTCGCAAATCGAAAAGGTAAGCTATTCGACACAAGGGCGTGAGCATCTGTTGATGGACTTTGGCTGGCGTTTTGCACTGGGGTATGCCACCGATTATACTAAAGATTTTAGCACAGGAACCAGCTATTTCACCTATTTTGCCAAGACAGGATACGGTGATGGAGCTGCGGCATCTCAATTTAAAGACAGCACCTGGCGTGAAGTGGATTTACCGCACGATTGGGCAGTGGAGCTCCCTTTTTCGGGCGATGCAAGTCACAGTCATGGATACAAAACCATTGGTTACAAATACCCTGAAACATCGGTGGGTTGGTATCGCAAGAAATTCATGATACCTGCATCTGATCTTGGACGTAAAATAAGTATTCAGTTTGATGGTGTGTACCGCAATGCAACAGTTTGGGTGAATGGTTTCTATGTGGGCAACGAGCCGAGCGGTTATGCTACTTCGGTGTACGACCTTACCGACTATCTGAATTATGGTGGTGAAAATACGGTTGCCGTTCGGGTGGATGCGAGTATTGAAGAGGGTTGGTTCTATGAGGGTGCGGGCATTTATCGTCATGTGTGGTTGAACAAAACCGACCGATTGCATGTAGCTCAATTTGGTACATTTGTAACTACGAAATTGACCGGGAATAATGCCGAACTGACTGTACGTACGAAAGTTCAGAACCAACACGACAAGCCGTCAGTTTTTACTATTGAACAATGTTTGTTGGATGCTAACAATCAGCAAGTCTTATCTAAAAAACTTGAAAATATTAGCTTGAATGGAAATGTGGACAATACGTATTACCAAAAAAAAAAGGTGAAAAAGCCAACCCTTTGGTCGCTCGAAAATCCGTATTTATATAAACTGAAAACCAACATTATTGCCAACGGTAAAATTGTTGACAGTTACACCACCAATGTCGGCATTCGCACGGTACGTTTCGACCCAAACCTAGGATTCTTTCTGAATGGGAAAAGTGTAAAAATAGTTGGCACTAATATGCATCAGGATCATGCAGGGGTGGGTACCGCCATACCGGATGCTTTGCAGGAATTCAGAATTAAAAAGCTCAAAGAAATGGGTAACAACGGCATTCGTACTTCGCACAATCCGCCTACACCCGAAATGTTGGATGTCTGTGACCGTCTGGGTATGCTCGTGCTCGAAGAGAATCGCCTGATGGGCATTAATCAGGAGCATTTTGACTTGTTGGAACGCTTTATGGTGCGCGACCGTAACCATCCTTCAGTGGTTCTTTGGTCGGTCGGAAATGAAGAGTGGGCTATCGAAAGCAATGAAAAAGGGGCACGAATCACCAAAACCATGCAGGAGTTTGCTCAGAAAATTGATTCGTCGAGGGCATTTACCGTGGCTGTTTCGGGCGGTTGGGAAAATGGAAGTGGAAAAACAACTCAGGTGATGGGCTATAATTATATTGTTCAGGGAAATATTGATGAACATCATAAAAACTTTCCATGGCAAAGTGGTATCGGTACTGAGGAGAGTAACACGATAGGAACGCGTGGCGTTTATGTTGATGATAAAGCTAATGGTCGTATGGCTGCCAGCAATCGCATGCCGGAAAATGTGGGTACCGAGTCGGGTTGGAAATTCTATGCAGCCCGTCCGTTTTTGTCGGGTCTGTTTTTCTGGACTGGATTTGATTACAGAGGCGAAGCAAATCCACTGGTGTGGCCGGCTGTTAACTCGCAATTTGGCATTGTCGATCTTTGCGGTTTCCCGAAAGATATTTTCTACTACCTGAAGTCGTGGTGGGGAAACCAACCCGTGATACACATTATGCCGCACTGGAACTGGAAAGGCAGTGAAGAAAAGAACATAAAAGTAACCATTTACAGCAATGCCGAAGAGGTTGAGTTGGTACTGAACAAGAAATCGTTGGGTAAGAAAACGATGGAAAAGAACGGACATCTCGAATGGGAAGTGACGTATCAACCCGGAACGCTTGTTGCCAAAGGATTTGTAAACGGAAAACCAACCGTTTCGGAACAGATTGAAACCACAGGTGCACCGGCTAAGGTAGCATTATTGACTGATCGTACGAAACTCAATGCAGATGGAGAAGATGTTACAGTTATCGCAGTTCAGCTAAACGATTTGAAAAATCGGTGGGTGCCAACAGCCAACAAGGAAATAGTTTTCACCTTAAGCGGTTCTGGCAAAATCATAGGTGTTGGAAATGGTGATCCTGCTTCGCATGCTCCCGAGCAATTTGTAGCAACGGCATCGAACCCAACACCGCAATGGAAACGGGAGAGCTTCAACGGGCTCGCCCAAATTATTGTGAAAACAACGAAACAAACCGGCGACATAACTTTGACTGCAAGTTCGGAAGGACTAACGTCGGCTGTATTAAAACTAACTACAACTACTTCGGTTGTGAGACCAACTACAGAAATAATAAAAAAATAAATATAAAAGAGTATGAATGAATTTATCAAAGCTTTGAATCAGCTCAGAGAAAACCATAAAGAACTGTTGAGTAAGAAAAATGAGAAATTACCATTTGGAAATGGAATTTATGACCGTTATGTAAATCCGGTTCTTACTGGTGAGCATGCACCAATTGCATGGCGCTATGACTTCAACCCGGAAACAAATCCTTATTTGATGGAGCGGATTGGGGTGAACGCCACTCTGAATGCAGGTGCAATGAAATGGAAGGGTAAATATATTTTGGTTGTACGTGTAGAAGGAAATGACCGGAAGTCGTTTTTTGCTATTGCAGAGAGTCCTAACGGGATCGATAATTTCCGTTTCTGGGATGAACCGGTAACGCTACCTGAAACTGAAGATCCCGATACCAATGTATATGATATGCGTCTGACAGCTCATGAGGATGGTTGGATTTACGGTGTTTTTTGCAGCGAACGAAAAGATCCGGATGCACCTGATGGCGATTTGTCATCGGCAGTGGCAACGGCAGGTATTGTACGAACGAAAGATCTCTTGACCTGGGAGCGTCTTCCTGACTTGAAAACAAGGAGTCAGCAGCGTAATGTGGTGCTTCATCCCGAATTTGTAAATGGTAAATACGCTTTGTACACACGTCCACAGGATGGGTTCATTGATACCGGTAAAGGTGGTGGAATAGGTTGGGCGTTGGTTGATGATATGACTCACGCGGAAGTAAAAGAAGAAACGATTATCAATCATCGTTATTATCATACAATCAAAGAATTGAAAAACGGTGAAGGACCTCATCCGATAAAGACAGAAAAAGGTTGGTTACACCTTGCTCATGGTGTTCGTAACTGTGCTGCAGGATTGCGTTATGTTTTGTATCTTTACCTCACCGATTTGCAGGATCCTACTAAACTTCTCGCTGAACCTGCTGGCTTTTTTATGGCTCCGCAAGGTGAAGAGCGTGTGGGTGATGTATCGAATGTGTTATTCAGCAACGGTTGGATTGCAGATGAAGACGGAAAGGTATTTATTTACTATGCTTCTTCTGATACCCGGATGCATGTGGCTACATCAACTATTGATAAATTGTTGGATTATTGTATAAACACACCTGCTGATGGTTATCGTACGTTCAAATCCGTTGAGGCAATTAAAGAGCTGGTAGCAAAGAATAAAACATTTTTAAAACAATGAAAACGAACCCTGAATCTGCTTTGGTAGATTTAGGTAGAATACAATTTAATATGAAAAACACAACACACATCTTGCTAATAACCGTTCTGCTAGGTTTATTATTTCCTGTTCATGCGCAAAAATTTCAGGGTCTGGCTCTAACTCCTCCTATGGGTTGGAATAGTTGGAATAAGTTTGCTTGTGATGTAAGTGAAGAGCTGATCCGCGAAACGGCCGATGCCATGGTTGCTTCCGGTATGAAAGAAGCCGGATACGAATATATTGTGATTGACGATTGCTGGCAGGTAAGCCGCGATAGTCTGGGCTTTATAGTGGCTGATCCGAAACGTTTTCCATCAGGAATAAAGGCGTTGGCTGATTATGTGCACTCGAAAGGTTTGAAATTTGGGATTTATTCTTGCGCAGGAAATAAAACCTGCGGTGGCCGGCCTGCCGGACGCGGACATGAGTATCAGGATGCTTTGTCGTATGCGCGTTGGGGTGTTGACTACCTGAAATATGACTGGTGTGATACTGAGAACTTAAATGCAATAGGTTCTTATACCACTATGCGCGATGCTTTATACGCTGCCGGACGACCAATTGTTTTCAGTTTGTGCGAATGGGGCAATAATAAGCCGGAATTGTGGGCAAAAGAAGTAGGGCATCTCTGGAGAACAACCGGTGATATTTACAATTGCTTTGATTGTGTCCAAAATAACGGAACATGGAAAGCTTTTGGGGTGATGCAAATCATAGACAAACAGGATGGGCTGAGAAAAAATGCAGGTCCCGGACATTGGAACGATCCCGATATGCTTGAAGTTGGTAACGGGATGTTGTTGAACGAAGCCCGTGCGCACTTTTCTATGTGGGCTATGCTAGCAGCTCCGCTTATAGCGGGCAATGATTTACGTAAAATGACCTCTGAAACGCAAAGTGTGTTGACTAATAAAGAGGTAATTGCTATTGATCAGGATTCGTTGGGTATTCAGGGCTTCAGGTATGCCGTAGAAGATAGCGTGGAAACCTGGTTAAAACCCCTGAGTAATGGCGCATGGGCAGTTTGTTTACTCAATCGTAGTACAAGCCCAAAAGTGGTAGAGATGAATTGGAAAGCTTTCTCGGTTACTGATTCGCTTTCAAACCGTGGACTTAATACAATGACTAAGGAGCAGTATAAAATACGTGATTTGTGGTTGAAAAAGAATATAGGTGATACCCGTAAAATTCTGAAAACAATTGTTCCTGCTCATGACGTTCTTTGTTTGAAACTATTTAAATAAAAAGTGTTTTTTTCAAAACAGTACTATTTTGGAAACATTCTATACTCTTTAATTCTTTAAAAACTGATACTTTTGTAACGCTTTTAAAATATAATCTAATATCAATACAACACTAATATTATGGATGTAAAAAAAATAAGTCTCAAAGAAAAAATCGGTTATGGCTTTGGTGATGCCGCGTCTTCTATGTTCTGGAAAATCTTCGGAATGTATTCTTTGTTTTTTTATACTGATGTTTTCGGTATTACGGCAGCTGCAGCCGGAACCATGTTTCTTGTTGCACGTTTGTGGGATTCTTTCTTTGATGTCTTTGTAGGAATTATCAGCGACCGTACTAAAAGTCGTTATGGGAAATACCGTCCGTATCTATTGTGGTTTGCTATACCGTTTGCGGTTATGGGTGCCATTACATTCTTTGCTCCGGATTTCGGTCAAACGGCAAAATTGGTTTATGCATACATAACTTATTCATTAATGATGATTGTGTACTCATTAATTAATGTACCGTATGCTTCTTTGCTTGGAGCTATTTCTTCGGATCCCAAAGAGAGGAATTCGCTTTCTTCTTATCGTATGTCGTTTGCATTCATGGGTAGCTTTGTAACATTTATGCTGTTGCAACCAATGATCGACTTTTTCTCAAAAACATTTGGAGGTAGTGCTGCGGTTCATGCTGTAAAATCGGGTATGAGTACTTCGCCTATTGGATGGGTGATGGGAGTAGGGTCGATTGGAATTATTTGCGTTGTTTTATTCTTACTTTGTTTTAGCTGGACAAAAGAACGGGTAGTCCAGATTGAAAGTGAAGAAAATGTGACTGTGAAACAAGATTTGAAAAACCTGTTTCACAATGCTCCCTGGTGGATTTTGGTGGCAACGGGTCTGGCTGCACTGCTCTTCAATGCGGTTCGTGATAGTGTTGCTATTTACTTTTTCCGTGATTATGTAAAATCCAGTTATAAAATGTTTGGAACAGGATGGGATATGACAACCATTTACTTTCTGGTAGGCCAAGCGGCTAACTTGATCGGAGTGATGATTGCTCCTTCAGTTTCTGCAAAATATGGTAAGAAAAGAACATATATGATTGCCATTCTGATTGCTGGAATACTAAGCACCGGCTTTTATTTTATTCCTAACGATATTACATGGATTCTTGCCTTCCAGTTCATAATCTCCCTATTTGCCGGATATGTTCTGCCCTTATTGTGGTCGATGTTTGCCGATATTGTAGATCATCAGGAACTGATTACCGGGCGTCGCGCTACGGGTTTGATTTTCTCCTCTTCTTCTATGTCTCAAAAGCTTGGCTGGGCTTTAGGTGCAGCAATGAGCGGATGGATTTTGGCAGTGTTCAAATATGTTCCGGATGCAGTACAACAAAGCTCTCAAACTCTTTTTGGTGAGCATGTCATGATTAGTTTAATGCCGGCTGTGTGTTGCATATTGGCTTTTGTGGGGATGTTATTCTACCCACTTTCAGATAAAAGAGTAAAAGAAATTTCGGAAGAACTTGAAGTTAAAAGAGCTAATTCCAAAGCCTGATAAATACTAACTACTCTTGCTTTCTGTCTGTTGATGGTAAGCGGGAGTTCTTTAAAATAAAAAATGAAATACGGACATTTCGATGACAACCGACGTGAATACGTCATTACCAACCCTCGTACACCATGGCCATGGATTAATTACCTGGGCAATGAGGATTTTTTTAGCTTAGTTTCCAATACTGGAGGAGGATATTCTTTTTATAAAGATGCCAAGTTCCGTCGTATTACGCGTTATCGTTACAATAATGTACCGATGGATAGTGGCGGAAAGTATTTTTATATCAACGATGGAGAATCGGTGTGGAGCCCGGGTTGGAAGCCCTGCAAAACGGAGTTGGATAGCTACGAATGTCGTCATGGGATGAATTACAGCACCATCAAAGGTGTGAAGAATGGTGTGGAAGCTGAAGCTTTGTATTTTGTACCCTTGAAAACCTGGGCAGAAGTTCAAAAGCTTACACTCAGGAACACCACGAATGAAGTAAAAAAACTCAAAATCTTTTCTTTTGTAGAATGGTGTTTGTGGAATGCTGCCACCGATATGGAAAATTTCCAACGGAACTTCTCTACCGGCGAAGTGGAAATTGAAGATTCGGTGATTTATCACAAAACGGAATACAAAGAACGTCGCGATCATTTTGCATATTACTCGGTGAACGAACCGATGCAGGGTTTTGATACGGATCGTGAAACATTCTTTGGATTATACAATGGTTTTGACGAACCTCAAACCGTGCTTGAAGGAGCTCCCCGCAATTCGGAAGCACACGGTTGGTCGCCTATTGCTTCGCATTATGTAGAAGTGACTCTGCAACCCGGTGAATCCAAAGATTTGGTGTATGTGTTGGGTTATGTAGAAAATGCACAGGATGATAAATGGGAAAGTAAAAACATCATCAATAAAACTAAGGCAAAAGCTACCATTGCCCGTTTCGATACGGCGGAAAAAGTGGATGCTGCTTTAGCCGAATTGAAAGATTACTGGGATAAATTGTTGAATGTATTCACAGTGAAGACCAGTGAAGAAAAACTGGATAGGATGGTGAACATCTGGAATCAGTATCAATGTATGATTACCTTCTGTTTCTCGCGTTCGGCTTCGTTTTTCGAAAGTGGTATCGGACGTGGTATGGGTTTCCGCGATTCCAATCAGGATTTAGTTGGCTTTGTACATCAGATTCCGGAACGTGCCCGCGAGCGTATCATCGATATTGCCTCTACGCAGTTTCCCGACGGTGGATGTTATCATCAATACCAGCCTCTGACAAAAAAAGGAAATAATGAAATCGGACAAGGTTTCAATGACGATCCAATGTGGTTGATTTTGGGTACAACGGCTTATATTAAAGAATCGGGTGACTTCACTATTTTGGATGAACCGGTTCCGTTCGATAATGAAGTCGGTTCTGAAGTGTCGCTTTTCCATCACCTCACTGTTTCGTTCGACCATGTGGTAAATAACCTCGGACCTTTGGGCTTGCCGTTGAGCGGTCGTGCTGACTGGAATGATTGTCTGAATCTGAACTGTTTCTCCAATGATCCGAATGAAAGTTTCCAGACTACCGAGAACAAATCGGAAGGAAGTCAGGCACAAAGTTTGATGATTGCAGGACTGTTTGTGGTTTATGGTCGTGATTATGTTGAATTATGTAAGGTGATTGGAAAAACCGAAGAAGCAGCCCGTGCTCAAAAACACATTGATGCCATGGTAGAAGCTATCAAGCTCAATGGTTGGGATGGAGACTGGTTTATCCGTGCATACGACTACTTTGGAAACAAAATAGGATCAAAAGAAAACGAAGAAGGTAAAATCTTTATCGAATCCAACGGTTGGTGTAGTATGGCCGGCATTGGTTTGGAAGAAGGTATGGTGGCGAAAGCGCTCGACTCGGTAAAAGAACGTCTGGACTGTGAGCACGGCATTGTGTTGAACAATCCACCGTTTACAAAATACTATATTGAATACGGTGAGATATCCAGTTATCCTCCCGGATACAAAGAAAATGCTGGGATATTTTGTCATAACAATCCCTGGATTATCATTGGCGAAACCGTTCAGGGACGTGGTGACCGTGCCTGGGAGTATTTCCGCAAGATATGTCCTTCGTATACCGAAGAAATCAGCGATTTGCATAAGGTAGAACCTTATGTATATGCGCAAATGATTGCCGGAAAAGATGCTTTCAAGCCGGGTGAAGCTAAAAACTCCTGGTTGACCGGAACGGCTGCCTGGAACTATTATGCCATTACGCAATATATCCTGGGAATTCAACCAACTTACACCGGATTGAGAATAGAACCTTGTATTGCACCTGAATGGAAAGGTTTTACGGTAACACGTAAATTCCGTGGAGCAACTTACCGGATTGAAGTCAAAAATCCGAATGTAGCAATGAGAGGTGTTTCTTCTATCTTAGTTGATGGTAAACGTATCGAAGGAAATATCATTCCATTAATGCCTGTAGGTGGAACTTACAAGGTGGAAGTGGTTTTAAATTAAATAGAGCTTCTATCTCTTCCCTGTTTTAAATAGGGGGAGAGATAGAACTTAAAAAATATCTTGCTAAAAGCAATAGCAAGATGGCTAAATGAATTAGCAAGCTTGCCAAGAACAATAGCAAGATGGCTAAAGGAATTAGCAAGCTTGCCAGGAACAATAGCAAGATGGCTAAAGGAATTAGCAAGCTTGCCAGGAACAATAGCAAGATGGCTAAATGAATTAGCAAGCTTGCCAAAAACGATAGCAAGATAGCTAAAAGAATTAGTGAGCTTGCCAAGAACAATAGCCAGGCTATGATAAATAGCCGGATTACTTTTACAATAAATTTGTTTACGACTTAGATGAAATACGAACTTTTACAACTGAAACAGGAACTCAAAGAAGAGCTAACGCACAATATTCTTCCGTTTTGGATGGATAAAATGACGGATGACGAACACGGTGGCTATTATGGTCAGATGAATGGACGGAATCAGGTGGTGCCCGAAGCACCTAAAGGGGGTATTCTGAATGCCCGCATTTTGTGGACATTTTCTTCAACATCCTTGTATTTCAAAGATTCACTTTATATCGAGTTTGCAAAACGAGCTAAAGAATATATTTTCAAGTATTTCTTTGATGCCGAAAACGGTGGTACTTATTGGATGCTGAATGCCGACGGAACACCTGCCGATACAAAAAAACAGATTTACAGTCAGGCTTTTTTTATTTACGCTTTGGTAGAATATTATCGGGTTACACGTGATAAGGAATGTCTGGATAAAGCTGTTCAACTTTTCCGCCTGATAGAACAGCATAGTTTTGATGCAGAGCAAAACGGTTACTTTGAAGCTTACAGCAAAGACTGGGTATTACTTGAAGACCTGCGCCTGAGCGAAAAAGACGCTAATGAAAAGAAAACGATGAATACGCATTTGCATATTCTGGAAGCATATACAAATCTGTTTCGCGTGTGGGATGATCCATTACTGGAAAAACAGCTCCGTAACTTAATTGAACTCTTTCTGGATAAAATAGTGAACGGCAAAACGCATCATCTGGATCTGTTTTTCGATGAAAACTGGGAATGCAAATCCACCTTGTTTTCGTATGGGCACGATATAGAAGCGGCTTGGTTGCTCGATGAGGCAGTTCTGGTGTTGGGTGATATGGATCTGATCAACAAAGTGCATGCAGCAGGACTCCGTATCGCTAATGCAGCCGCGGAAGGATTGCAGGCTAATGGCTCTATTGCAAATGAAAAAAACTCTGAAACCGGACATGTTGACACCAATTGCGACTGGTGGCCGCAGGCAGAAGCTATGGTGGGCTTTTTCAATGCCTATGAATTATCAAAAGAAGAAAGCTATGCCCGAAAAGTGTTGGCAAGCTGGGAATTTATCAACCGTAATCTGATTGATAAAAACAGTGGAGAATGGTACTGGTCGGTTTCGGCTGCCGGCAAGCCGGATACAGCGAATGATAAAGCCGGATTTTGGAAATGTCCTTATCATAATAGTAGGATGTGCCTGGAACTGATGTCGCGTATTCACGATTAATCTTCCCTGCATTACATTGATTTTCGAATAACCTTTAAATAACATACATGATGAAACACACAATTAAAATCGCATTGATCTTGGTTGTTATGATGCCTCTGGTAATTTGCAGCGCTGCATCAAAAACAGTCAAAACAACACTTCCCAAAAACTCTCCTGTGGCACTAAATGGTCAGCTACAGGTTATCGGTACCCAATTATCGAACAAAGATGGCAAAGCACTCGTATTGCGCGGTGCCAGTTTAGGCTGGCACAACCTCTGGCCGCGCTTTTACAACGAAAAAGCTGTTGCATGGCTTGCTTCCGACTGGAAATGCAACGTAATACGTGCATCGATGGGAGTGGGGTTGGACGACAGTTACCTCGAAAATCCCGAATATGCACTTAAATGCATGACCAAAGTCATCGACGGAGCCATTAAACAGGGTATCTACGTCCTGATTGATTTCCACAGTCATAAGTTACACACTGCCGAAGCCAAAACTTTTTTTACCGGCATGGCGCAGAAGTACAAGAACAATCCGAATGTGATCTACGAAATATGGAACGAACCCGATACCTATTCGTGGAAGGTGGTGAAACAATATTCGGAAGAATTAATCTCAACAATACGTGCCATCGATAACAAAAATCTCATTCTTGTTGGTAATCCACATTGGGATCAGGATCTTGATTCAGTAGCCGGTGATCCTATTCGTGGGCAAAAGAACATCATGTACACCATGCACTTTTATGCCGGAACTCATAAGCAATGGTTGCGCGACCGGACTGATGCTGCCATGGCCAAAGGCATTCCGGTATTTGTGTCCGAATGTGCCGGCATGGAAGCTACAGGCGATGGTCCGGTAGACGAAGCCGAGTGGAAAGCTTATCTCAACTGGATGGACGCACGGAAACTAAGTTGGATTGTCTGGTCGGTTTCCGACAAAAATGAAACCTGCTCTATGTTACTCCCGCGTGCTTCTTCCGAAGGAAACTGGGACGATGGATTACTCAAAAGCTGGGGGCGGATCAGCCGTACTTCCATTCGCGAAAGAAATCAATAGTATTTTTAAGCGATCGTTCTTTGTTGTATGGAGGTGTAAGAAATGTATATATCTGATCCAGATTGTACAATAGAGCTGATTGAACTGAAATGCAAATGTACTCAAATGATACTTTCTTGACTGCATTCTGAAAGTCTGATTTATTTGCTTGATTGTTTATTCAATAATTATTTGTAAACTTGTAAACTGAAAAATCATGATAACTATGCAACCATCCAATGTATTTAGAGAAGTTACTCCTCTTTCTGAGGAAGACTGTTTCGTTATTATCAATCGGGTTAAAACCGAATTTACCTATCCGGTGCATATTCACCCAGAATATGAACTGAATTTTATCGAAAATGCCAAAGGTGCACAACGTGTGGTTGGCGATTCAATTGAAGAAATTGACGATTTGGAATTGTGTCTGATTGGGAACGGATGCCTGGAGCATGCCTGGGTCAATCATCATTGTCTCTCCACCGAAATTCACGAGATTACCATCCAGTTTCATAAAGATTTGTTTCTGGAGAGCTTGTTGAACAAAAAGCAATTTCATTCCATAGCAGTGATGCTTGAAAATGCGAAGAAAGGAATTGTGTTTTCGAGAGCAGCTATTGAGCAAGTAAAGGATAAGCTGGATGCTTTAAACAAATGTCAGAACGGATTTTATTCGGTCTTGGAACTATTATCCATTTTGTACGAATTGTCCATCGATAATAAAGCCCGCATTTTGTGTAGTAGTACCTTCAATAAGCAGGATGATTCATCCGAAAGCCGACGTATACAGAAGGTTATCGGATATCTGAATGCTAATTATCAACGCGAGATTCATTTGGCCGATGTAGCAGCGCATGTGAATATGTCTGAGGTTTCGTTTAGCCGGTTTATGAAAAAGCGTACAGGAAAGAATTATATCGAGTATCTGAATGATCTGCGTCTGGGCATTGCATCCCGTCATCTGGTCGATACCACCAAATCCGTTTCGGAGATTAGTTACGAGTGTGGATTCAATAATCTATCTAATTTTAACCGAATGTTTAAAAAAAGAAAAGGGTATACACCTAAAGAGTTTCGGGAAAACTACAGCAAAATGAGAGTGCTGATTTAATGTCGCGTATTCTGAAACCAAAAGACCCGCTCAACATCCATTGAGCGGGTCTTTTGGCTTATTGTGGAATGATGATTATTTGAAATCTTCCCAGTTTGTACCCAACATACTTCCTGTTTTAGCAAATTGAGTATGCATGCCAAAACAAGCAGACAATGTTTGAGGAGTATGAGTAGTGACTGAAAGTTTCACGTAATCGGTCAGCATTTGTTTGTATTCGGGAGCCACACAGTTAGCAATGATTTCTTCAGCGCGTTGAATAGGCGATTTGCCACGAAGATCGGCAATACCGTGTTCGGTAATGATTACGTTCACCGAGTGTTCGTTCTGGTCTACGTGCGATACCATAGGAACAATCGAGCTGATCTTTCCGTCTTTGGCAGTGGCAGGTGTGGTGAAGATAGAGATATAAGCGTTGCGGGTAAAGTCTCCCGAACCACCAATGCCATTCATCATTTTAGCTCCCAATACGTGTGTACTGTTTACGTTACCAAATATATCAGCTTCGAGAGCCGTGTTGATGGTAATTAAACCTAAACGACGAGCCATTTCCGGGTTGTTCGATATTTCAGAAGGACGAAGAACGATTTTATCGCGGAAGAAGTCCAGGTCTTCATAGATTGATTTCAATACCGGGTTACTAACAGTAAGTGAACAACCACTTGCAAATTTCACGTTACCTTCACGAATCAGTTCGATAACTGCATCCTGAATCACTTCGGTATACATTTCGAAAGGTGGAATATCCGGATTCGCACCCAATGAAGCCATCACCGCGTTGGCAATGTTACCCACACCCGACTGGATAGGTAAGAATTCGGCAGGAATCTGTCCGTTCTTTAATTCTGCGGCCAGAAACGAAGCTACATTAGCACCAATCTGATCAGTAACAGCGTCGGTAGCACTAAATCCGCCAACTTCATCGTTACGTTCGGTTTCTACCACACAAAGAATCTTTTTAGGATCTACTTTCAATACAGCTGAACCGATTCGGTCCGATGGTTTATAAACCGGAATTTCACGACGATGAGGAGGATCCAACGGTTGGTATAAGTCGTGGAAACCACGTAGTTCTTTTGGGTGGTTATGATTTAATTCTACAATGATGCAGTCAGCCAGTTCGGCAATGGTAGGAGAGATACCTACACCCGAAGTTAATACCAGTTCGCCATCGGAAGTTATATCACACACTTCGATAATAGCAAATTTAGGCTTTGGCATAAAACCGTAACGCAATTCCTGTGCCAACACCGAAAGGTGCATGTCAAAATAAGGAGCACGTTCTGCATTTAAAGCAGTGCGTAAGTCTTTGTTTGATTGATAAGGAGTGCGGAATGCGATAGCGTTGGCACGAGCTAATGCGCCATCCAGCGAGTCGCCGGTAGAAGCACCTGTGTACATTCCGATTTTGAATTCTTTACCTTCGGCGTGAAATGTTTCTGCACGTTTAGCAATAGCAGTTGGAACTTCCTTTGGACATCCGGCAGGAGTAAACCCGCTGAATCCAATCACGTCGCCATTGTTTACATAGCTAGCTGCTTCTTCGGCAGTGACAAATTTATACGTTTGTTGCATGACTTTTTAATTTACAATTGATAAATTTATTGTTTACAATTGATTGTATGATAATGTATTGATAATTCTTGTTTGGCAGTATCTTCGGTAACCCGATACCCGTTGAATCAGAGCGCAAAATTACCAAATATATTTTGATTGACATTGAAAACGAATGACTAATTACAGAAAAAAATCATTAATTGAACCGCTAAACATTATCCTCTGACGGGATGCTAAAAGAAACAGGCTGAAAATCCAAAATTCACAAAAAAGACATACGAATAAACGGTTATTCGAAAAAAAATGTGGATATTTGTAAGAACATAAAATCGGAATGATTATTCAATACAACTAAATAAAAATCAGCTTATGAATGCAAATGATATTCGTCAATTAGAGCCAAAGGCTCTTTGGGAGAACTTTTACAATATTACAAGGGTGCCTCGTCCTTCGGGAAAAAAAGAACAAATCGGAGCTTTTCTTGAAAACTTTGGAAAATCGCTTGGTCTGGAAACTCTACGCGACGAAATAGGAAACGTGTTGGTACGTAAACCTGCAACACCGGGTATGGAAAACCGCAAAGCAGTGGTATTACAGGCTCACATGGACATGGTGCCGCAGAAAAACAGCAACGTGGCGCATAACTTCGAAACCGATCCTATTGATGCACATATTGATGGTGAATGGGTAAAAGCAAGTGATACTACATTGGGTGCTGACAATGGTATTGGACTGGCAGCAGCTATGGCGGTATTGCAATCGACAGGTATTCCTCATCCTGCCATCGAAATGTTTATCACCGTGGACGAAGAAACCGGTATGTTCGGAGCATTCGGTTTGCAACCCAACTTTCTGAAAGGTGATATCCTGATTAATATGGACTCTGAAGATGAAGGCGAACTCTACGTTGGTTGCGCCGGAGGTATTGATGCCGATATCTCATTTCGCTACAAAGAAGTAGCCATCGAGGAGAGTGATGTGGCGCTGAAAGTATCGCTTACCGGACTCAAGGGCGGTCACTCGGGGGTAGACATTAATTTGCAACGGGCCAACGCCAATAAACTGATGTTCCGCTTCCTGAAAGATGCCGTGGCCGATTACGAAGCCCGTCTGGCAAGCATTGATGGCGGTAGTCTGCGCAATGCCATTCCACGCGAAGCATTTGCCGTTATCACAGTGCCCGAAGAAGGTGTGGATGATATCATCGAATTCGTAAAAGAATGCGAAGAGATCTTTATCGAAGAGTTTGCCGGAGTGGAAGAAAAGATTTCGTTCACGGTAGATCAGGTAGAATTGCCTACCGGATTAATCCCCGAAGAAGTTCAGGACGATTTGATCAACGGTGTGACGGCTTGTCCTAACGGAGTGTTCCGTGTTCTCCCCGAATTACCTTCGGTGGTTGAAACGTCCAACAATCTGGCCATTATCAAATCCGATGGCAACAGTATTGTTTTGCGTTCGCTTATCCGTAGCTCGGTAGAGTCGCGCAAAGAAGAGCTGGCATCGATGGTCGAAAGCGTATTTGCACTGGCAGGAGCCAAAGTGGAGATGAAAGGTGGCTATCCGGGATGGAAACCTAATCTAGATTCTCCAATCTTGAAAGAAATGACCCGGATATACGAAATAAAATTTGGCAAAACACCCAAGGTGATGATTATTCATGCCGGACTCGAATGTGGTATTCTTGGAACACACTATCCTCACATGGATATGATTTCCTTTGGTCCAACCATTCGTTTCCCACACTCGCCGGATGAAAAGGTAAACATCAAAACCGTACAGATGTTCTGGGATTTCTTGCTGGCTACACTGGCTGATATTCCTGTAAAATAAGGAAAATATCCTGTTCAATATTTATTTTAGAAGATAGTGACTTTTAGTAATAGAGGTCACTATCTTTTTTTGTGTGTTTCAGACAACCATAAGGTGGCTTTTGCTCACAGTCTGGTAATATCTGTTACAGGTCTGAAAGAAAAACGGATTGTTAGATAAATATTTGTTTCAGTGATTCTGGAATGACTTTTTCTAATGGCTCAACGATAAATGATTGAGTCTTGCCTCACGGTGGAAGCACTGAAATAGCCTAATGCTCCGTTACTGATGTTCGATGTTGGATTTGTTGGGGAGGTAGACTGGTCGCTGTTTCCTCTTGTTGTTCGGAAATATTCATAAACCCCCTTATCTATGCATTCAAATTGTATTCTGACTCTGTCTCCGCTTTGCAATACACTATCTTTTTTGATGGAGGATGATCCGAGGGCAAAGGTGATGATCTTTCCGGGGTAAAGTTTGTCATTTCCTACATAGATTCCGGTTTTTAAACTGTCGTTGATATACTCGATCACGCGGTAGTAATTGTCAATGCCAGCCGGGTCATGAAAATCAAATGCAACTTCCCGGCCATTTCCAACCTCACTTTTTCGGATATAAATGCGATCTATGCTTACCGGCTCCGGCATAGTAGATACGGCTGTGTATGTTTTACCTTCGGCCTCGACGGTTAAGGTGTAGGTCACTCCCGATTTACCTTTTAATGCAGAGCTTATATATATACCCGGACTCGATTCTTTTAATGTCTCGGAGTTTCCCAGATTATCACTGATTGTAACCTTAGCATTTGTAACAGGAGGAAAAATGTTAGGTTCTGTAAAAGCTACTGTTTTTGATATATGGACCTTATAAGGTCCGTCGTGATCAAATACATTACCTTGTATGACAATGCTTGGCGATGATGTGTCCAGTTTCAGATCTATTACTTTTTCGCAGGAGGAAAATGAGCAGATCAGCAGTAGCGCTATAGCCAGATGAATTATAGGATGTTTCATTCTTTTAAAATTTGAAATTATAAGAAAATGAAGGAACAAACTTGAATAGAGTTGTTTGAATAGCTTCTGTTTTAGTTGGGTCGAGTTCGTTATTTCTGAATCGAATCATGTATGCATTATCTCGTCCGTAAGCATTGTATATCGAAAATGTCCAGCTCGATTCAAAGTCTTTGGTCTTTTTCACAAGCCAGGTTGCTCCAAAGTCCAACCGGTGATAAGCAGGCATTCGGTTGGCGTTCCGGTTGGAATAAAACATCATTGTTTTTCCGTCTATCTGATATTTTGCGGTAGGAAACGTAACAGCATTGCCGGTATTATATACCCAGGTCGAAGAAAAAGTCCAGTGTTTATTCAGTTCGTAAATTCCCACTATCGAAATATCGTGTGTTTTATCTTGCCTGGCCGGATAGTAATTACCATTGTTTATACCATCAAACTTACGTTCGGTGCGTGATAAAGTATAACTGATCCAGCCATTAAATCTTCCGTATTTCTTTTTCAGAAACATTTCCAGTCCGTAAGCACGCCCTTTGCCAAATAAAATTTGAGATTCAACATTTTCATTGAAGTTGAGTTCAGCTCCGGTTTTGTAGTCAATTTGATTTTGAAGCTTTTTGTAATAAATCTCTGTGAAGAATTCAAACTGATTATCGCAGAAATTCCGGAAATAACCCAATGAAACCTGATCGGAAATTTCGGGTTTTACATTATTACTACTTGGTATCCATAAATCAGTGGGGCTGCCCGAGGTAGAATTGGATAATTGATGCAAATTCTGCACGTTGCGGGAATAAGAAGCTTTCAAAGAACTGGCGTCATTCAAAATATAATTAAAGCTAACGCGGGGTTCTATATTGAAATAGCTTCTCATAAACTGACCGGTTTTATAAGTCATCGTATCTCTGGGGTCGGCAATAGAATCGTAGGTGTAAAATTTACCCGGTCCCATAATGCTGAAGGTTGTGAAACGTGCTCCATATTCAACGCTTAGCTTTTTCGAAAGACCATATTGATGCGAAATGTAAATGGCATTTTCCCAGGCATGTTTGTTTGTCATGCTTTTTAAATCCACGTCGCTGATGGCGGTAATGATTCCGGGGATTATTTTATGCAGGGTAGAGTTTATACCAAACCGCAGGGTGTTATTGTTACCCCAATATAACTGGAAGTCCTGTTTCATACTATAGTCCTGAATACGCGAAATGATATTCATCTCTATGCCATTGTTGACATTGATTTTGTAATTGTAATTGCTGAATATTAATGACGTGTTTGAGAACAAACGATCCGAAACCAGGTGGTTCAACCGGATGGTAGCGGTACTGTTTCCCCAGTGTATACCATAGGTGTTGCTTAATCCCAGCACATCCCGACCAAAATATCCGGACAGGAAAATACGGTTTTTATTGTTTATCCGGTAGTTGGCTTTTACATTAAAGTCGTAAAAGTAAAGTCGGGCATTGTTTATTGTGCTGTCTTTAGATAGTTTTGCAAACAAATCGGCATACGTTCTGCGGGCAGAAATGATAAAGGAACCTTTGTCTTTTACAATAGGTCCTTCGAGGGTTACTCTTGATGATATTAAACCGATACCTCCGCTTACTCCCAGTTTTTTATCGTTCCCGTCATTCATTTTTATATCCAGTACCGATGATAGTCTGCCACCGTATTCGGCCGGTTCGTTTCCTTTGTATACCGAAATGTCTTTGATGGCATCGGAATTGAAAACCGAGAAAAACCCCATCAGGTGCGAAGCATTATATACCGTGGCTTCATCAAGTAATATCAGGTTCTGATCGGTAGCTCCACCACGAACATTAAATCCACTGCTTCCTTCGCCTGCCGATTTGATACCCGGTAGTAACTGAATGGTTTTTAAAACGTCTTTTTCGCCAAAAATCACCGGTATGTTTTTCAGATCTTTGGTGTCGAGCTTTTGCACACCCATCTGAAGCTTGGTAATATTCTCATTTTTTCGCTGACTCGAAACCACTACCTCTTTTAGTTCGTTTACCTGCTCGGTAAGTTGGAAATCTATTTTTTGAGATTGGTTTAAATTCACAGTTTGAACTTGGGGAGCATAACCCATAAACTGCGCCGAGATTTGATAATGTCCGGCAGGTAGCGTAACGGAGTAATAACCGTAGGTATTGGCAGAAGATCCGGTGCCGGGCAGTTCTTTGACCGTTACTGTTGCACCAATCATATCCTCTCCGGTTTTCGCATCTCTGACGTAACCACTGATTGTGAAGTGTTGTTGTGCACTTACAGAATAAATCAAACAACTAAAAAAAATAAAGATATATAATTTGCTTCTGTGCATGTGTGTTTCAATAATGAAGGAATGCTTTGTTTGTGCTGATCGGATTTGACCGTTTAAACAATTCGGATGAATTAACGCAAAATTAATCGGATTGTTTCATATATGCAACTTATTCACAAAAGTTTAAAGACTAATAGTTTTATGTAAATATATTTAAGTCGAAACAGACCGGGAAAACCCCGACCGATTGAGAGCAAAGAAGATTTTCCGAAGACTTATTCCCGGAATGATAAATAAGCTTTTCCCAGTGCGGCTATAATATCGCCGGATATCAACGACTCTTCCGATTGAGTTTCCAATGCCAGGTCGCCTGCCAGTCCGTGAAGATAAACTCCTGTTTTAGCTGCGTCTTCCGGTAAGTAACCTTGCGCCAGTAATCCTACTAATATACCGGTTAATACATCACCCGACCCGGCTGTTGCCATGCCGGAGTTGCCGGTACTGTTGAAGTATACTTTAGCTTCGGGAGTCGCAATGATGGTATACGCTCCTTTCAGAATAATGGTCAGTTCCAGGTCCTGCGCAGCCAATGACGCTTTTTTCATTCGTTCATACGTCGAGATGGCGGGACCAAAGAGGCGGTCAAATTCTTTTGGGTGCGGAGTCAGTATACTGTTTTCCGGAATCAGTTTCAACAAATCCTTGTGTTGGGATAAAATGTTGAGAGCATCGGCATCCAGCACGCAGGGTTTATGCTGTTTTTTCAGAAAGTTTTTCAGCATTTCCGTGGTTTCGGCATGAACGCCTATTCCCGGTCCGATAGCAATGGCATTATGCTTTTCTGATGCGTCTACATTGCTCACCAGGTCGGTGGCATAGTCGGATTGGAAGATTACTTCCGGAATAATGGTCTGTACAATATTTCGGTTGCATTCCGGTCCGTGAATAGTTACCAGTCCTGCTCCGGTTCTGAGAGCTGCTTTGGCTGCTAATACCGAAGCTCCCGACATGCCTTTGCTGCCTGACACTATCAATGCGTGTCCAAAGGTTCCTTTGTGCGAAAACTTCGACCTTTTTTTGATTAATGGAGCAATATCCTTTTTTTCGAGATAATAAAAATCACTTTCGGTTTCTTCAATTGCTGCGGGATGAATGCCAATGTCAACCATTTTCCATTCACCCACGTAAATTTCATTTTCTGGAAACAGAAATGCCAGTTTGGGGCATTGCAAGCTGAAGGTGTAGTCGGCTTGTACGATGACCGACTTTTCATGAAGTGGATTTTCTTCGCCCAGTAAACCCGAAGGTACATCAATAGCTACTACAGTATAGGTATTATGGTTAATCCATTTTATCGCTTCGGCAAAAATGCCGGTCAATATCCGGTTAATTCCCGAACCAAAAAGACCATCGACGATAATAGTGTCATTTGCGATTTCAGGAACTGCAAATTTTTCGGTAAGTTCGGTCAATGCATCGGGATACATTTCCACTAAGAGGTTCCGGTTTGTTTCGCAGTCGTTCGATAGCTTATCACTATACAGCAAAATGACTTTCACATCCAGCTTTGTGTGAAGAAGCATGCGCGCCAATGCCAGTGCGTCGCCCCCATTGTTACCCGGTCCGGCCAGAATAAGTGCGGGTAGCTTGTAAGAAAAAGTTTCTAAATAGGTTGTGTAAAGAGCGTCGGCAGCTCTTTCCATTAAATCAATGGAAGTGATCGGTTCATACTCGATAGTATACTTGTCCAGCTGACGAATCTGAGATGTTGCGAAAAACTTCATAAAATTATTTTTTTAGAATTATTGAAAAGTATTATTTGCCCAGCGGGTGCTTATCCAACCGTTCTGTTGGTCTTTTTTCAGGAAAGTCCACGCTACAATGCGGCTCACCTTGGTTCCCTGATTCATCGGAATGGTTTTTACTTCCAATGCTCCGGCATGTTTCAGGGCTTCATATACCCCGGGTAGATGTGATTGTTTTGATATTTGGGTTGTGAACCAAAAACAATTGGATCCAAACTGCTTGCTTTGACGAATCATGTCGCGCACAAATCGTTCTTCGCCACCGTCACACCATAGTTCGGAGTTCTGGCCGCCGAAGTTCAGTGTAGGAGTGGTTATTTTTTTATGATTCAGACTGCTTAGTTTTTTGAGTGTACCTTCCTGTGCTTCTTCGGCTGAAGAATGGAAAGGCGGATTGCAAATAGTGACGTCAACAGGTTCACTGCGTTCCATAATACCATGAAAAATATCTTTGGGGTTTTCCTGATAACGAAGATCCACATTCCGGTTCAGAAAATTATTATAGGTAATAATTTTGGTTGCCGAGTCAAGCGCTGCGGTATCGGTGTCCGACCCGATAAATGACCAGCCATACTCTTTGTTCCCGATGATGGGGAACACACAGCTGGCACCAACGCCGATGTCCATACACCGGATTTTGAATCCGGTCGGGATTTTTCCATTATTACTTGCTGCCAACAGATCGGCAACCAGATGAACATAATCGGCTCTGCCCGGAATAGGCGGACACAGATAACCACTCGGAATATCCCAGTATTCAACCCCGTAATATTGTTTCAACAAAGCTTTATTCAACCATTTTACCGCTTTGGGGTTGGCAAAGTCTATCGACTCGTTGCCATACGCATTGGTTTTTACATATTTCCCCAGTTCCGGACAGGTAATGATGAGTTGTTTAAAGTCATAAAGCCCGCGGTGTTTGTTTCGGGGGTGTAAAACGGTTTTCTCTGTAGGTTGTTCTTTTTTTATATCGGGCATCTTAGCTGAATTTGTTCGTGAATGTTTGATTGCAAAGGTAAACAATGTCTGCGTAGTTTAATCCGATTTTGTCAGGATAATTCACTTTCAGTGTTATACTGTCTTTAAAATTCGTGGTTTTCAATTGATCGGTGTTTTTAAGGGAAGATAAGTCTTTGAAAATAGAATTCACGGATCATTTATCCCAGTTTCGTACTATTTATAGATTCTCTTGGTTTTGTGAGTCAGTGATGTTCCAATTTTAGTATTGTGTGCTGTTTAGGTTGTAAATTGGTTTTGTATCCATGTAACTGTTTTGTTAACCAAGACCTTTCTTGTAAGTTTCCAATGCCCTGTTTCTGGCAAAACTATGCTCTACAATTGCTGATGGATAATCAAGTGTGTCGAACTCTTTTATCCATTTTCGGATATATTTAAATTCAGGATCAAAACGTTTGGTTTGCTCTGTCGGATTAAACACTCTGAAATATGGAGCAGCATCACAACCACAACCTGCTACCCATTGCCAGTTTCCGTTGTTGGACGAGAGTTCATAATCAATAAGCTTGTTGGCAAAATAAGCTTCACCTCTTCGCCAGTCAATTAGCAGATGTTTGGTTAAGAAACTAGCCACTATCATTCTTACGCGATTATGTATCCAACCAGTTTCATTAAGTTGGCGCATTCCGGCATCCACTATTGGATATCCGGTTTCACCATTGCACCATGCTTTAAATTCCGTATCGTTGTTTCTCCATGTTATTGCTTCATATTTTCGTTTAAAGGAACTGGTTGCTACATAAGGGAAGTTTGCTAAAATACTCATAAAAAATTCTCTCCAGATCAATTCGTTTAGCCATTGTTCATTAGTGGTTAATGCGTACGCTACTACTTTCCGTATGCTAATGGTGCCGAAGCGCAGATGAATGCTTAGATGTGTTGTACCTTCCATAGATGGAATGTCCCGGATGTTTTCATAGTTGGAAATAATGTTTTTGTTGAGCGTTGGTGCAGAGAATAACATATCTGTGTTGTTGAATCCAATGTCGGCAAGGCTTGGAAAAACAGGATGTTCTGATTGGATAAAACTTTCGAGATACTCTTCGGATGGGTAGGGTTGGAGATCTTTATCTGATAGCTTCTGTTTCCACAATTTAGAGTAAGGAGTAAAAATAGTATAAGGGTCTCCATTGGCTTTTAGAACTTCGTTCCATTCAAAAATAACTTGATCTTTGAACGAATAAAGCCTGATTGATTTAGTTTGTAGGAAGTTTTCAATCTCTTTATCCCGCTTCAGAGCCTCGGGTTCGTAGTCGTTGGTGGTGTACACTGATTTCACATCATACTCCTTCACCAGTTGTTCAAAAATGTCCAGAGGTCTTCCCACTCGAACACAAAGTGAGCGCCCGATATTTGTAAGTTTGTTTTGTAAGTTGGACAATACCTGATGAATGAAATCGACCCGGCGATCGTTTTTATCCTCTAACCGTGAAAGTAGGTTGGTGTCAAAAATAAAAAGTGGAAGTATTTGTGTTTTGACTTTAGCGGCTTCGAACAATGCATGGTTATCTTCAAATCGGAGATCGCGGCGAAGCCAAAAAATGATTATAGTTTGCTTTGTTTTTTTCATACATAATAATGATGAAGCGTACTTAATGGATAAATTTCAACACAAATGTACAAGAGTTTTTTGTAAAATAAATCTTCAGTTCATTATTCTCCTGCTTTGATCTGAAAGGGTGCGCTTTGTACTATCAGTTTCACAGTGTAGAACAATAAATTATCAAATGACTTTCTAGAGCTGGTTATATGGTTTGTCAAATAAATATCTTTTTTCTTCTTTCTTTTTTTCTATTATCTCCATACCTGATGTTGTGTAACAAAAGCTGCGTTTTGTGGATAGATAACTTGCCAAAATATCGAAAAATAGCATAAATATGCGAGCAATTTATTGTAAGTAAAAACATTTAATCCCCGGGCTTGTTTTAACGCCATGTACTTGAAAAGCAGTACACCATTTTTTTTTAATAACAAACTGAATATGCAACAATCGCAAAACACAAGTTCAGCTAAACCAGAACCTTCCGTTGAAAAGGAAGAATCGGTTCAGCCTTTCGAGTCATTTATTCAAAACTTTAAGAATACCCTGAAAAGAGTATTCCACGATGAAAATGACATTGACAAAATGGGGATAACCCGTGGCATCTCACCCAAGGTATTGGGACAAATCATGGATTGTAATCCACTTTCGGTAGTGATTCCTACCGAATACGGGGGTAGAGGAGGAGCCGTACAGGATAGTCTCGAACTTTTATCTGCCGCTTCTTACGAGTCGCTGGCTTTATCTCTCACCCTGGGCATTAACAGTGCGCTTTTTCTTCAACCTTTTGCTAAGTACGGGCAGGATTGCATGAAAGCCGAAGTGTTTGGTCGCTTTTTGAACAACCAAAACATGGGCGGGCTTATGATTACGGAACTGGGCTTTGGCAGTGATGCCCTGAACATGCAAACTTCGTACACCGACGAAGGCAATCATTATCATTTAAAAGGAACAAAACACTGGGCCGGATTAACCGGACAGGCGGATTATTGGTTGCTCTCGGCACGAAAGCAAACCGAGCAGGGCGGACTTCAACGGGATATCGACTTCTTTGTATGCGATAATACCCAACCGGCTCAAAACATTGTGGTGGATGAATATTTCGAAAATCTGGGGCTCTACCAGATTCCTTACGGACGAAATATTGTGGACGTAAAGATCCCTAAACTGCAAAAACTCATTCCACAAACCAACGGCATTCAATTAATGCTCGATTTATTGCATCGTAGTCGCCTGCATTTCCCCGGAATGGGCATGGGATTTGTAAAACGCATGCTCGATGAAGCCATTACCCATTGTCAGGGACGTCTTATCGGAGGAAAACCTTTGTTTTTGTACGATCAGGTACAACAACACCTGGCTCGCCTGCAAGCCAACTTTACCATTCTCTCTGCTTTTTGTAAACATAGTGCCGGAGTAGCCGGCATTGAAAACGATTTAACCGGTTTAGGCCTCGAAGCCAACATTATCAAAACCGTGACCACCGACCTGATGCAGGATTCTTCGCAGACTTTGCTTACTTTGGTGGGAGCTAAAGGTTATAAATTGAATCATATTGCCGGTCGCGGAACGGTTGATAGCCGTCCGTTCCAGATTTTTGAAGGATCTAACGACATTCTCTACGCTCAGATTGGCGAAGCCTTGGTGAAACTGATGAAAAATGCCAAACAGAACGGATTGTATCTGTATCTGGAAGGGCACCGACTAACCGAGCGTGCTGCCAAACATCTGAAAGAGTTGATTAACTTCGACATTGACATTCAAATGTCGCAACGCAAACTGGTAGAAATCGGACGCGTGATGAGTCGTATAGCTTCCATGGATTTAGTGATGAAGTTGGGCGATGCCGGTTTTCGTACCGACCTGATTGATGGAGCAGTTTCCATCCTTCGTCAGGAAATCACAGCACTTCTCAGCTTTTTCTCAACCAGTCAGACCACTTTGGTCGTAGCCGATTATCAGGCCGACAGTTCATGGCGTAAGTTTGTGTAGTCTGTTGAATAAATTTCGGAATAAACCCTAATCTGCAAACCCGCTTCCTGAAAATGGAGCGGGTTTGTTTTGTAATATGCCTTTTCTTTCTTCGGGTTGTAGCCAGTGATTATTGAGTTCCCTCCGTTTTTTCATCTGTCCGTTTCAGAACAATAAATGTCCTTTTCGGGTTAAAGAAGATAAATTGTATTTCGTAATTTTATACATTTGCACTGTTCATGAAAAAAACAGATGAACAAGTATGAAAGCAGAACATTTCAGTGTGACGAAGAATAATACTAAATTGGGGTTTATTATCTCCATAGGCATGACGTTTATTGTGTCGGTTCCGCGCTCCATGGCACTAAATAACCGCGATACAACTGCTGTTTTTGCTGTGGCCCTGTACGCTTTTATTTTTTCAGTTGTTATCTGGTTTGCTCATCTGTATCTTATCAATAATGCAACACTGGCAAACCGGATAAAAAACAGTCTCTGGCGGGGTTTTCTAAGCATTTTGCTTGTGGCGGTGGTTTCTTATTTTCTTTGCGACCGTTTTTTGGCGGGTATTTTCAGGGATCTCTTTCAGCTCGACGATTTTCAACAGGCAACAAAACGTCCCGGGCTCCTTTTTGCCCGCAATATATTCCGGGGTGTTATCTATTATTATATCCTGTTTTATCAAAAGGTGACGGAGGACAAAAAGAACGATGAAATCGAGATTGAACGCTTGAAACAATTGCAGCTGGAAGCCAAAATTGTTTCGTTGAAAGAGCAACTCAGTCCGCATTTTTTGTTCAATACCTTAAACACGCTTTCTACGCTGACCAAAGAAAAAGAAGCCCGCCAATTGATCACCGAGTTAGCCAACGTTTACCGTTATGTGTTGCAATATAAAAACAAAGAGGTCGTGCAACTCCGCCAGGAGCTGGAGTTTATCCGTTCATATTGGTATGTGTTGGAAATGCGCTTTGGACATTCTATTGACCTTGCTGTGTCCTTGTCAGATGACTTGCTTCAGTCGTTTATACCCCCATTGACTCTTCAGCTTTTGCTGGAAAATGCGGTGAAACATAATATTATCAGCACTAAAAAACCATTAATAGTCACTATTTACAGTGACGGACAAACGCTGTTTGTAGATAATACTTACCAACCCCGAACATCGGAGCTACCTTCTACAGGCGAAGGGCTGAGTAATATTACTCAACAATATCAGTTGCTCTTCGGACAGAAAATTGAAATAAACCAGGGAGCAGAAACCTTCAGGGTTAGCCTGCCTCTTATCACAGAATATCATACAACGAATAATAACATCTAAAATAAAAACAAAACAATGAAGACAAATTTAAATCGTATCGTGGCAGTGGTGCTGTTTTTGGTAGCCTGTTCGTCCTTTTCAGTATCAGTAAGTGCACAAACTGCGGCTCCTAAAGCTCAGGCCGAAGAAAGAGCAAAAAGTATGACTGCCCAAATGCAGAAAAAGCTTGCGCTTGCCGATGCTCAGTATCAGCCGGTGTATGACATCAACCTGAAGTATGCCAAAGTAAACGAACAGATTCTGAAAGGCACCGATGGGAAAATAGCTAAATTCAAAAAGCTTAGATCAACGCAACAAAGTAAATCCAAAGAGTTGCAGGCCGTTCTTACCAAAGATCAGTTTATTTTGTACGAAGTCTGGAGTAAGGAAGTAAAAGAAAAGCTGAAAGAAAATTACAAAAACAAAGCAAAATAATTTTTCCGGATATGGAGGTTTTAATTATCGAAGACGAGCTTCGGGCTGCACAACGCATAAGTGAATTGCTTACGGAAGCGGATAGCAGCATCCGGGTTGTGGCTATTCTCGATTCTGTGGAGTCAGCCCTGAAATGGTTTGGTGAACATCCTTCGCCGGATCTGATTTTCTCGGACATACAACTGGCCGACGGACTCAGCTTTGATATTTACAACCGCCACGACCTAAAGATCGATAGCCCCATTGTGTTTTGCACGGCTTACGATGAATACCTGATGCACGCTTTCGAAACCAATGCCGTGAGTTATTTATTGAAACCAATCAGCAAAGAACAGGTTGAAAAAGCACTCGAAAAATACCAATCGTTTAAACAGCTATTTGATACTAACAATCAACAAAAAGTCATCGGCAGGCTTATAAATGGATTTCAGGATGTGCCCAAATACAAGTCTTCGTTGATTGTCAATCAGGGAGAAAAAATTATTCCGCTCCGAACGGCTGATATTGCTTTTGTGCAGTACAACAATCATTCGGTCATTATAAACACCACGGCTAATCAACACTATCATCATTCCGTTTCGCTCGATTTGCTCGAAGATCAGTTGGATCCGCAACTGTTTTTTCGGGCCAACCGACAGTTTATTATCAATCGGAATGCCATACTGAATGCCGAGCGTTATTTCAATCGGAAGTTGGTCGTAAAACTGCATCAACCCACCTCCGAAAAAATCATTGTCAGCAAGCTCAAAGCCTCCGAATTTCTGGACTGGCTCGCTCACTAACCGATATCGGACAATTGTTTGGCAGGAAATAATTTAAACACCATGTTTCAATAAGCTGATTCTTCAGCCCCGAAGTGCTTGACGATGTTTGATTATGCATTTCAGCTCTAACTAAGGCTAAAATATACCTATAAACCCTGGGATACCCATTAAAAATAAAGAACCGCATGAAAACAACCATACTCTTCCTGATTTTTTGTGTTTTTGCTCCCTTTGTGTCTGCACAATACAGCGATCCGAATTACTCCAGGCCCCAAAGTGGCTACGGCTCCGATGGAACACATACGGTAGGTATTATCTCTTTTCCCAATCCGAATTTTCCCGATAAAAATATAGAGATTTATCATCCTGCCGACATCACCACCAAGGTGCCAACCATTTTTTACAGTCATGCTTATGGGGGAAATAACTCCCAAAACATCATTGGGCTTCTGCGTTTTGTGGCCATGAAAGGCTATGCCATTGTTTTTGTGCCTTATCAAACCGTTGGAGTCACAGTTTCCGACCGTTATACCAACTTGCTTCAGGGTTTTCAGAAGGCTGCACGCAATTATGCATCCATTATCGACACTATGCGGGTTGGTTTTGTCGGACATTCATTTGGCGGAGGTGCTTCTTTTGGCAATGCTCTGGTTTGTTTTAAAAACTATCATTGGGGATTAAACGGACGTTTTATTTATTCTCTGGCACCCTGGTATGCATTCAACATTACGCAGTCCGATCTGGAAAACTTTCCCGAAAACACCAAATTGCTTACCGAAATTTTCGACGACGATACGACCAACGATCACCGCATGGCCATTGATATTTTCAATAATATCTCCATACCTGCTTCCGAAAAAGATTTTTTATTGCTAAAGTCCGATACAGTCAACGGACACGTTTATGCTGCCGACCACGTGGTGCCCAATACTGCTGCGGCTTACGATGTGTTCGACTATTATGCCTATTATCGCTTACTCGATGCTCTTTGCGATTATACTTTCAACGGAAGTGCAGCGGGCAAAGAACTAGCACTGGGAAATGGTGGCGCTACTCAGGTAAATATGCCCACCGGATTGAAAAAACTCATCGAAACTGATCATCCGCAGCCCGTTTATTCTGAGTCGAAATACGAATTCCCTTGCAGCGACAGTCAAAATCCACGCCGAAGCTTTTGTCCGGTTATCACCGAGGTGAATAATCTCTACGATGCTGATGCAGTTATGACAGTACTCCCAGCTCTTTTCGATAAAACCCTGACAATAGCAATCCCCGAATCTGCTTCCGGGACAAATCTCTCTATTTTCAACTCACAGGGTCAGCAATTGCTGATTGTTCAGCGTCCGGCTGCTACTTCTTTTACCATTGATATTCCAACCTTTCGTTCCGGAATATACATGGCCGTGTGTGGAAAATACCGAACCAAGTTTTTAATCCGCTAAAGCTGTAGCATGTGGTCTTGACTTGCTGTTGGTTTGCTATAAGCAGATAAATCCGGTTTATATGCTACCCTCTCACAATCAGATGTTCTGGTAGAGTTCCTGTTTTATTGAACCCATTCGGGGTTCTGGTATGCTTTTCTGCTCTATCCACGGGTTTTACCCGCGCTTATTCGCATTCAAGTCCTTCTGACTTCCGAAGCGCAAAACAGTCGAAGGTGTCTGCTCCTAATCCCGATGTTTTTAATTCCTTATCTGACTTGTTGGGTAAAGCACTGCTCCGTAATAGCATCCTGTTTGTAGAAAGATCCACAACCAACAAACCTAAGCTTCGTAGAAGCGACCTGTTTATTTAGATGAACAACATGTACAAATATAATCAGATAAAACTACACAAAACATGACGCTCCTACGGAGCTACGGTTGGGTGGACTTCATCTCTCTACAAACAGAGTGCTCCTACGGAGCCTTGGGTGTATTGCCAATCCGCTATTTACTGTTCATTTGTTTCCTTATTTATATGCTACATTCAGAAACAGTTCATCATCATATTTTATAGTAACACCTGTTCAGAAGCACATCTTAGCTCCGTAGGAGCATACTGTTTGTAGAAACACCACACACAACAAACCTAAGCTCCGTAGGTAAAGTCATATTTATTTAGATCAACAACATGTATAAATATAATCATATAAAACTACACAAAACTGGACGCTCCTACGGAGCTACGGTTAGGTGGACATCATCTTTCTACAAACAGAGCGCTCCTACGGAGCTTCGGGTGTATTGCCAATCCATTATTTGCTGTTTATTGTTTTCCTTATTTATATGCTACATTCAGAAACAGTTCATCATCACATTTTATAATAACACCCGTTCAGAAGCACATCTTAGCTCCGGAGGAGCATACTGTTTGTAGAAACGTCCACAAACAACAAACCTAAGCTCCGGAGGAGCGGTCTGTTTATTTGGATCAACAATACGTACAACAAAAACGCCTGAACGCAGCATCATATCTTATAACAACACCCGTTCAGAAGCACATCTTAGCTCCGGAGGAGCATACTGTTTGTAGAAACACCATACACAACAAACCTAAGCTCCGGAGGAGCGGCCTGTTTGTAGAACTTGTAGGAACCCGCTTGAATTCGCACATTCATTCCATCCAATCAAATAAATATCGTTCATCATATTCAATCTCAAATTTATCTAACAACTCCAAATATTCATCTTTAAATGTTTTTCTCTTATGATGCTCTTCCTGATTCAAAATATACTTTGCCACTTGGTCTATTTGACTTCGGGAATAAGAAAACGCACCATACCCTTCCTGCCAATTAAATTTGCCCTTAACCCAACGATTTTCATTGATGAAATTAGAAGAACCAGCCTTTATATCTCTAACCAAATCCGAAATGGTGATATTCGGTTTTAATCCTACCAACAAATGAGTATGGTCAGGATTACAATAAACAGTCAACATCTTTTGTTCTCTTTTTTGAACAATGCCGGTAATGTACTTGTGTAATTCTTCCTGATGATTCTTGGTTATAAGATTCTGTCTGCCTTGTACTGCAAATACAATCTGAATATAGATCTGCGAATAAGTGTTTGCCATAATTTTAAACTTTAATTGATTATTACTATATATAAACGGTTAGCCCATTATTTTTCTTTCAATAAACTGTTATTCAGATATATGAAACAGGACGATCCTACGGAGCTACGGTTGGGTGGACTTCATCTTTCTACAAACAGAGCGCTCCTACGGAGCTTCGGGTGTATTGCCAATCCATTATTTGCTGTTTATTTATTTCCTTATTCCCATGCTACATTCAGACACAACTCATCATCATATTCTATAATAACACCCATACAGAAGAGTATCTTAGCTCCGTAGGAGCATACTGTTTGTAGAAAGATCCGCAACCTACGGAGCTTCGGGTGTATTGCCAATCCGCTATTTGCTCTTTATTCTTTTCCTTATTTATATGCTACATTCAGAAACAGTTCATCATCATATTTTATAGTAACACCCGTTCAGAAGCACATCTTAGCTCCGTAGGAGCATACTGTTTGTAGAAACACCACGCAAAACAAACCTAAGCTCCGTAGGAGCGACCTATTTACTTAGATCAACAACATGTACAAATATAATCATACAAAACTACACAAAACAGGACGCTCCTACGGAGCTACAGTTGGGTGGACATCATCTTTCTACAAACAGAGTGCTCCTACGGAGCCTTATTTCTATCACCCACTGATCATTAATCCAAACCCACTTACTTCTTACTACCCACTACTTACTACCCACTACTTACTACCGACTAAAAACTACCTACTACCCACTAAAAACTCCCCTCTTTCTCCAACTTCACTTCCACCACATTCAACTCCTCTTTTTGCACAACCACGTTTAGCGTTTGCGGCACATACCCTATTTTGGTTAGCCGGACGTTGTACACACCTTCGTCCATCGATTTAATTTTGGTACCACCACCCCTGGCCGTTTTCTTTTCCACCACCAACTCATCGTTCAGATAAAACGCCACCCGAACATTCGGCAGCCCCTTACCGGTAGCGGCTGCATTCACCTGACAAGTCACCGACAAAGACCGACTGCGATAGTACACCCTGCGATGATTTCGGTACGAAGTATATACCGACTCGTCCGAAAACCGAAACATCTCCATCATGCTGTCCAACTTATCCAGCACCACCCGTTGCTCCTTCACTTTCGCGCCCAACTGATCTGTCACCATTTTTCGCATCCCTATGGCCGTGTAGGGCGACGACTCCATAACTTCATAAGCCGCAATCTCCGCTTTTATATTTTCCAGCAAGGCCGCATCCACTTTGTATTCGGTCAACAGGTCGGCACGTTTTAGCGCCTCATCGTACACAATGTGGCAAGCAGTCAAGAAGTTTGAATCGCTATACTTCAACAAATGCGTAGGAGCCAGATGCACTTTGGGTATCAACACCACATCCTGAGTCATCTTTGCGTAAGCCTTCAACCGATAGCTCAGGTCCATCGTTTTGTGTGCAAGCTCCTTTTTCGTTTGCGCCTTTAGCTCCCGCAGCCCACGCGTAGACATTATTTGCTTCTGCCCCATAAGCTCCATGTCCTGCAAGTTGTGTTTAAACTCTGCAAGCAAGGATTCGTAAAACGGAAACTGCTTCAGCATGTCAGCGTGCTCATCTAACCAGCGCACCAACAATTGGCACATAGCCATAAAATTACGTTCTCTTTTTTTCATATTCCAGAAATTATTACAAGTTAGGAGTTACAAGAGATTGGTTATAAGTATTGAATTTCATCAGATCTTTGCCAGCGCACAGCTAAACAATAACCAAGCTCTATATCAACATTTACAAACATTGCAGCCTACATTCAACTTTATGCTGCCAAACAAAACAGGCTTTATCTTGTTATATTACCGTTGCCATACTTATACTGACAAGCGCTAATTAAATTCTTGTGATCTATTAGCTTATATACATCATCGTCTGACTTATATTATTGTATGTCAATTCAATTTTATAATAAATAAGACGAATTATACCAGTCGTTAGATGCATGACACTTACAGTCAGTAGAGCCACACATACCGTCAGATCTACCCGACAGATCGTCAGAAAAGGTGCACCTACAGTCAGATATGTTGCATGCTAAGTCAGCGGTTTCGGATGCTGAGTCAGGTAGCTTGCACCTCTATACAGCACAATCCGACTAGTAGTCATACACGGTCGACTTTGTGTCATAGCCGTTCGACCGATGGGCAATATAGTCCGAAAATACTTCAGATTCGTCAAATCATTCGTCAGTATTATTACTTTTCATGCAAGTATCGTTACTCTACCGCTAAGCATCATTCCGGATAAGTTTATTCGGTGTGCTTTCTTTTGTAAGCTTCATACCGGATTTTTTCTAAGACCTAAATGGAGATAACGTCTTCATAAAACAGCTCGCCATTATGATACATTGGGGCTGTACGACACATTCCCGTTGGAATAAACTGCATGATATATTATAACAACCAGATAAAATATTTTGTTTAGGGCTTTTCCGGAGGGAGATAACAGGATGAATACAGAGGAAATAATGCTGTTTCAGCCAGCAGAAGGATGATTGCTGAGATTTCCGCTTTATGATCCGGTTATGTTTGCTTATCAGTCTATTTAATAGAATTTTAGCTTCCGGAGAGGGAGAGTGATATGGATGGAGTTTGAGGTATTGCCACCGGGGCACGGGACTACACACTATGGCGGCTGAGCTGTAAATGGCGGACGGTGATTGAACAGCAAATCCACCACGCGACGGACAAAGAAAGAGGCTGTCTCAGCATAAAAATCTGAGACAGCCTCTTTTGTTTTATAACCAATCTCGATAAGCGTGGCGAGACTGTTATACTAAATGTTTTATTCGTCTTCTTCGAAATAGGTGGAAGTGGTACGTAATTTATTGATTAATGGGTTGGCATACATTTCCAACAACTTGTTCATCAAGAAATCATGATCCTTGTTTTCCAAATCAATTTTTGCGATTTGCAGAGTGAGATACCTTTCGAAATCGAGTTTTTCGGTTTGCGTGTACTCAGCCGAAAAGTGTTTTGCCTCTTTAAGCAGGTCGAATGCTATTTTGTTATTTGGAAAAATCGTGTAGTTGGAATGAATCCTTTTGTCGATCAATTCGGCAGTCAACGCTATTTGTTGATTCCGATTTGAGGTTTCTACAGCTATTTGTTTGAGGTCTTTATTGATATCTCCGGTTATTTCGTAAACCACCTTGCCTTTATAACCCATCACTCCGGTTTGCATACTGATGAGGTCGTCTTGCGGATTCTTCTTAAATGACGGATCGTCTCGTTTTAATTGCATTTCTTTTGCCTTCAGAAAGTCGCAGGGATCGTATTCATAGGAGATGCTTAACGGACAGATGTTCAGTTTCGTCATATTGTCAACAAAGCTACCGGTAGCACCGCTCATGTTGAACATTTTCAGCAGGCTTTCCTGAGTTCTGTCGTTGGAGTCCTTGGCACGTCCTTCGCGCTGAGCAATCCATACAGATTGATTCTTATCCGTAATAGTGTGCAGGATATATGCAGAAAGACGTTGTGAACTCTCTAACACATTGCGCGGACTAAGACCCCGCTTGACGATAAAACTCTTGTTGACACGCACCAAATCAGCAATCCAGGGATAAACCAACAGGTTATCGCCAATGGCAATTTCAACAGTATCCAGCTCGCGTTGGATAAACTTGCCACACAAGAATGCTGAGTCGAGCACGATATCACGATGATTTGAAATATAGAGATAAGCTTTAGAGGTGTCGGTTTTGCTTAGTCCGTTCAAATCAATCCCTTTCGTCATATTGGCTTCGAGGTATTGCAGAAATGGATATACCATGTCTTTTTGAAACGCATAATTCGACTGATAGCTCATTAAACGTTGTTTGATATTTTCTTTGGGCAAAAGCGGATAAATAGTGCTCAACACTTTCATGAATTGCTTTTCCTCGCACAAACGTCCCAGTACCTCGTGTACTTCTTCGTTATTATAACACCGTATTTCTTCGAAATTAAATTCCATAACTATTATCAATTAAAAAGAATTACAAAACTATTATTGGTCTGTTTCTATCACAATAGTTCACACTAGTTTTAAATAGAAGATATAAGACTCAGAACACATAGCATTATCCCGAATACGGGATAATTTCAGACTGCGCAAAAGTATCGTCAGATACTTTTACTATGTGACCTAAGTCTTTTCTTTACATTATTCCTATGTGTGCTATTGTGATATAAATATATCATTAAATATTGAAAACTACTTCGCTGTTTGTTCAAATAAAAAACTCAAATAAATAAACACCACTGGTGCTGCCAAAAGCATACTGTCGAACCGATCGAGCAATCCTCCGTGACCGGGAATGAGGTTACCTGAGTCTTTAATGTCGACTGTACGTTTCATAAGCGACTCGATAAGATCGCCCAATGTACCAAACACGACCACAATTTCGGAGAATATCAGCCATTGGATTAAACTTATCTGCGGAATAAACAACGAGAATGTATATCCGGAAAGCAATGCAAACAGGGCACCACCAATAAAACCTTCCCACGATTTTTTGGGAGATATCCGTTCGAACAATTTGTGCTTGCCCAGGGTAACCCCCACTAAATAGGCACCGGTATCGTTCACCCATATTGTTACAAATACAGACAGGAGAACAAGAGGCTGCCAGTCGTTGATGAACAATATAAAACTGAGCAACGAAAAAGGCAACGCTACATACACCTGCCCCATGATAAAGTAGGCCCAGTTATGAAGAGCATTCGGTTTTTGTTTGTATAATTCGGACACCAAAACAAGAACTACGTAGAGACCGTAAATGGAAAATACGGGATAATGCCAAATGCCAGACGCATACACAAATGAACTGAGGAACAGAAGCACCCCACCCAGAAACCCAATGGACGAACTCACAGAAACTCCTGTTTGTTTATTGGAAAGTTGATGAAACTCCCGCACTGCCAATCCGCAGATAAGTGCAAAAACAGCTGCAAAGCTAAATTTGCTAAGCAAAATAGAACCGACTAATATCACAACAAAAAGGAATCCGCTCAGAGTCCGTTTCACGAAGTTATTCATAAGTATCCGTAAATATTTAAGGTGTTATATAAGAGTAATGTATTAATTTGATTTGAGGAGTTTCATGATCTCATCAAGTTTTGGAGACAGAATGATCTCCGTTCTGCGGTTGCTTGCTCTGCCCTCGGGGGTAGCATTGCTTGCTCTTGGTGAGTATTCTCCTTTTCCGGAAGCCGTAAGACGTGTAGGAGTAATGCTATACTCGTTGGTCAGTATACGCACAATTGAAATTGCACGGGCTACACTCAGGTCCCAGTTATCGTGGTAAACCGGCGTTTTAATCGGAATATTATCGGTGTGTCCTTCGACCAGAATGTCTATGTCTCCGTTTTTATTAAGCACGTCGGCCAACACTTTGATAGCCTCAATCCCTTTATTCTCGATAGCTGCACTACCTGACTTGAAAAGAAGCTTGTCGGACATGGATACATATACCTTTCCGTTCTTTACTTCTACCGAAAGTTCATCCGACTTAAACCCTAACAGCGCATCACGTAGTATGGAATTCAATCGTTTGGTAATAGAATCCTGACGAGCAACGACCTTCTTCAGATCATTCAACGCTGCTTCGCGTTCGGCAAGTAGTTTCTCTTTAGCCAGTAACTCACTTGATTTTTGTTTCATAGAAGCTGTGAACTGCTCATTTTGCGATAGATTCTTATTCAGCAGTTCATCCTTTTGCTTTTTTAGTTTTGCAATATCGGAGTTCAATCCTACTGTATCTTTTCTCAGGCTGTAAAGCTCATTCTCTCTCGAGGATAAAGTGGTACACAAGGAATCTCTCTCTTTTATAACAGTCAACACAGACTTGGGTAAAAAAAGCTTCTTCACAGGTTTTGGATCTCCACATTTGTAAATGGGGCTACAGGAAAATAAAGCAACTGCACAAACAATTGTCCCGACTACTAATTTTAAAACTTTCATAAGTGTATATTTTATAATCAATCTAAAAGTGAACTTTGAGAAAAAATCAGATTATCCTGAGTTTCTCAATCGGTATATTTAAACCAACACAAAGATAACAAAACTTTGTTCCTCGCACGGAAAAACAATAAATTCTTTTATCACTACTTCAACAGACCTGCTGAGTATCCTTTTTCGGACAAGCAGCACAGGGTCGACTTAGAGCTAAGTAGTTTCCAATATTTAGTGAACTATTTCTGTCACATAGCACACATAGGGAACATCCCGATACATTCCCGATTAATCGGGACAAGCTGGGAGAAATAATTGGGGAAAAAGACTTAGGGCACATAGTAAAAGTATCTGACGATACTTTTGCTCTTCACTTAACAACCTGTCTTTTCCTTCTGTTTTTGTTGAAAGCAAAATTCAGATCAACATCTTGTAACTTGTAACTTTTTACTTGTAACTAATTACTATGTACTTTGAGTCTTATCTTCTATTAAAAACCAGTGTAAACTATTGTGCTGAACAACATATCAGTATCAATGATAATTATCATTTACTTATATAATTTGATAATTCTGCTTTTGTTTCCAAATGTCAGCACAAAAGCAAGCCGCCCATTTCGGGGCGGCTGCAATTTATTTTACTTTATTATTTTAGAACAAGAACTAATCAACATTGGGTTCTGTCTTATCGTCTGTGTTTTCTTCTGACAACTTTGGAGCTTCAACTGCAACCGGTGCATCTAACTCATCAACATCACCATTATTCTGTGCCATCAATTCATCGTTTCTGGAAGTCCAGGGACGCTTACCAAATATTTTTTCCAGGTCTTCGGCAAAGATCACCTCTTTTTCAATCAGCAGTTCGGCTAAAGCATTATGTCCGGCTGCATTATCAGAAAGAATCTTTTTGGCCCGATCATACTCTTCGGCAACAATTTTCTTGGCTTCCGAATCAATCAGCTCAGCTGTTTTCTCGCTGTATGGTTTTGTAAAGCCATAATCGGAGTTTCCGGTAGAGTCGTAATAACTCATATTTGCCAACTCGGGACTCATACCGAAATAGGCAACCATAGCATAAGCACGCTTGGTAACACGTTCCAAGTCATTAATTGCTCCGGTAGACATTTGATGTAAGAATACTTCTTCGGCAGCACGGCCACCAAGCGTGGAACACATTTCGTCAAGCATGTGCTCTCTATTTGTCAACTGACGTTCTTCGGGCAAATACCAGGCAGCACCAAGCGCTTCTCCGCGCGGCACAATAGTTACTTTTACCAGAGGATTAGCATGTTCTGTCATCCAGCTTATGGTAGCATGACCAGCTTCATGATAGGCAATCGACTTTTTCTCTGCAATGGTTGTTATTTTGGTTTTCTTTTCCAGTCCACCTACAATACGGTCAACAGCATCCAGAAAATCCTGCTTTTCGACAAATGATTTGTTCTTACGTGCAGCAATTAAGGCTGCTTCGTTACATACATTTGCGATATCGGCTCCGGAGAATCCGGGAGTTTGACGTGAAAGGAAATTCACATCTACCGTTTCATTTATTTTTATCGGACGCAAATGCACATTAAATATCTGCTTGCGTTCGTGTACATCCGGTAAGTCAACGTGAATCTGACGGTCGAAACGTCCTGCACGAAGCAATGCTTTATCGAGGATGTCAGCCCGGTTAGTAGCAGCCAGGATAATAACTCCACTGTTAGAGCCAAATCCGTCCATTTCGGTCAGCAACTGATTCAAGGTATTTTCCCGTTCATCATTACTTCCCATATTCGGATTTTTACCACGTGCTCTACCTACGGCATCTATTTCGTCAATGAAAATGATACAAGGAGATTTTTCTTTAGCCTGACGGAACAAATCGCGTACACGTGAAGCACCTACCCCAACGAACATTTCCACAAAGTCGGAACCGGACATTGAAAAGAACGGAACGTCAGCTTCACCGGCGACTGCCTTTGCCAACAATGTTTTACCAGTTCCCGGAGGGCCTACAAGTAACGCCCCTTTCGGAATCTTACCGCCAAGCTCTGTATATTTTGTCGGGTTTTTCAAGAATGATACGATTTCTTCGATCTCTTGCTTCGCCTCAGCCAAACCGGCTACATCTTTAAAGGTGACTTTATTTGTTGTGTCGCCCTTGTCAAACAACTGAGCTTTCGACTTTCCAACATTGAAAATTCCACCTGAACCGCCACCCATCTGACCGGACATTCTGCGGTTCATAAATACGAAAAAGAAGACCAATAGCAGTATTGGTAGGATACTGTATAAAAATATATCTAAATAGTTTCTTGTGTCCTGATATTCGACACTTCCGCTAAATCCATATTTGTCTTCGGCTGTTTGAATGAATCTTGAGAACTCCTCGGATGGCACGCTCACAGTAAGTGTTCTGTCCTTGGAATACATTTCATATTTATCGCCAAAAACCTTTCTCAATACCTGAGTATCTTTTTTAGTCAACGAATCTTTGAACGCTTTCTGGTCGGAAGCAAATGACCGGTATCCACTACCAAATGCCTTGCGAAGTGCAGCAGTATCTTTCGAAATCTGAGTATAATTTACGAGCTGAGCTTCTATCTCATTTTTGGTATTATACACGTCTATCTTATGAATCATTCCCTGCTTCACATACTCTTTGAAAGTGGTAAAAGGGATTTCCTTTACGGGCGAATTTTCTTTAAAAAACCACGAACCGAGCAGAAACAATATAATTATCCCATAAATCCAAGAAATATTAAACTTAGGGAATTTACCGGCCGGCTTGATCGGATTTTGATTCGGCGATTTGTTTTCCATTACTTACTATTGTTATCTTATTAATTAATTACAGATAAAACAAAATACTTGTATATTGGTTTTCGTTTAACTCAACAATGACAATAAAAATCAGAGAATATCTTCTATTCTCTTCAGATCGGCATCTGCCCACAAATGCTCAATATCGTAAAAAGCACGGGTTTCACGCTGAAAAACATGAACTATAATCTGGCCATAATCCATAGCTATCCATTCACAATTTTCGAAACCATCGGTTGCATAGGGCTTTACCTGGATCTGTTCTCTGACCCAATCTTTAATAGAGAGAGCAATGGCATTAACATGGACATTTGAATCTCCTTCACAAATAACAAAATAACAGCAAGGAGCTTCCTGTAACTTATTCAGGTTGACCACTACAATGTTTTTTCCTTTTCGCTCCTGTATACCTTCAACAATCTTATCTACAATTAGTTCGTTTTCCTTTATTTTTGTATTTAGCATTCTGTTATTCTGTTTTTATTTTTGAAAATGGACACAAAGATACGGTTAAATGCCCGAAAATGAAAATGTTGTTGCCGAAAATATCATTTAATGTTCATTAAATGTAACAAAAAATGGAACTCAATTAATGAGTCTGTTTGTTTTGATTGCATTAGCTCACGCGTAAAAGCGATAACATAATTTATTCAAATAAAAAAAATCCGATACAATTCCTTGCATCGGATTTTTCAGTATTTTATCTCAGGATTATTTTAGAATAGAAAGAAAATCTGCATCAGTAGCAAATTTAGAGAATTCAATATCCTTTGCAGCTTTCAAGGCAAATGAACTGTCTTGTTTCACTGCGCTCTTCAAGTTGCTGTAAACTGCATCGCGATCGTTTGTACGAGCGCCGATAACAGCTCCTAAATAAGCTGTAGTGGCGTTAGGTTGCGAAACTGCTGATAAAGTTTTACGAGCAGCGCTATAATCACCATTTAAAACCTGTAACAAAGCTGCATTATTTGAAACCGAAGATCCAAAATATGTTTTAGCTTTAGCATAGTCACCTTTAACCAGATTAAGAGTACCTAAACCCTGACCTAAATTACCGATTGTACCTGCTGCTTTTCCAAATGCTTCTTCAGATTTAGCTAAATCACCTTTTGCCAATGAAGTTAAGCCCAAATTGTAATTTACATCAGCAGATTTAGAATCAACTTCGTATGCTTTTGCATAATAACGTGAAGCATCATCCACATTTCCTTGTTGGAATTTTACAGTACCTAAATTATTAAATCCACGAGCATCTGTAGGATAGATGTCTATAACTTTTTGGTAAATGGTAGCCTTTTCAGACAATTCATTAGTTAATGTTGCAGCATACAACAATTCTTCAACTGAAAGTTTAGAAGCGTCTTCTTTTGCCAATTTAGCGATTTCATCATCTGACTTTCCTGTAATATCAATAGTCAAATTAAGACGAGAACGACGTAATTGAGGAAGGATTTCTTGTGCAATAGCTTTAAATGCAACTGAAAGGTTTTTAATTTCACGTTCACGTTGTTCCGGATCAGTATACATTGTCAACACACGTAAAATAACTTGTTTGTCTTGAATGTTAGATTTTTCCATCAATGATTGGAATCCAGCCCAGTCTTCAGCAGTAAATTTAGAATCAATTTTCACCGAAGTCTTCAGTTTCTTTAATTCCTTATTTAAATAAGATACAGTCACAGCCTCACGTTTTTCAGCAAGGTTAGTGTTCAGTTTCATACCACCATCAGGAGAGGCATATCCGGAAACTTCAAAAGCAGAAACTTTTTGGTTTTGAGAAGCAGATGCTTCTTTGATTTTCTTTGTCAATGAAAGAACATCAGCAGAGCTGGTTTCAGTTTTGCGAAGTTTAGACTGTTGAATCAAGAATAAGATATCAGCATCTTGTTTTTCCTGAATAATGCGTTGAAATTTATCAGGAATAATAACGGGAGCCATTTCAGAAGCACTTGTAGAAGCCAATTGTGAAGTAGCTATTACTCCGTCAGCAATCTTTACGCTTGGAATTTGGTACGTTTTTTTCTTGGTAACTACATTAAATTCAAGATAAAGCTCTGATTTAGCCATTTCAGGAACATAGTCAAAAGAAGCTTTAATTGTATAAGTTCCACCTAACTTGTAAGAGATTGTTTGATCATTTCCTACAATTTTTTCACCTTGAAAAGTAACCGGAGTACCTTTAACTTCCTTACCTTCAAATTTCAATACCGGAGTCACTGTTACAGTAGCTTTTTTTGTAAAATACTTAACTGGGAATGTTCCGGTAATTGTAGCATCTACCTTACCTCCTTTAGCTTCAAGGGGATTCGGATTACATTTAAATAAGCTAGGATCTAAAGCGGTCATATCTTTAGAGCAAGAGCTAAAGAATAATGCTAACACCATCGAAACCGCGAAAAATAATTGCTTTCTCATAAATTTCATTTTTTGTTATAAATTATTTAATTTCAATTTTAGGACATTTTGACTACAAATATACAATCTTTCAACGGAATTGCATTACTTTGCAAACGATTTTGACATTTTTTGTTAAGCATAGTAGCAAAAAGATTCAAAACCAACTAAATCTATCGGTTTATCATCCATTTAGTTTGACTTATATAAAACAATCCAATGATACGAATCAAAGATCAGCTTTCAAGATTAATAAATTTATATCGATATTTATCAATCAATAAAATAATCAACTGTTTAAGATTAATTCTGTCTTACTCTTTATCCTACTTTGGTTTAACAAGAATAAATTCGCAACTACCTCTGTTTATCTCTGTTGAAGTTTCGAACTTTTGTAATCTACACTGCCCCGAATGCCCTGTAGGAACAACAATAATCTCCAAATCTGAAAAAAGGTTCTTTGATTTATCCCTATATCAACGTTTGATAAATGAGCTTAAATCAACCTTATTGCATGTCATCCTTTATTTTCAAGGAGAACCTCTGCTAAACGATCAGTTAACCGAGTTTATAAAGATTGCTCACCAATCCCATATCTACACATCAACATCTACAAATGCTCAGTTTATAACCAAAGAAAATGCAAAAGAAATAGTACTATCAGGGTTAGACAAGCTGATTATTTCGATAGACGGAACTACACAAGAAACGTACCAAAATTATCGAATCGGAGGGAACCTTCAAAAAGTATTGACAGGAATAGAGGAGTTAGTACGATGGAAAGAGATATTAAAGTCGGCAACGCCTTTAATAGAATTGCAATTTTTAGTACTAAAAACTAATGAGCATCAGATAAATGAAATGAAGTTGCTTGCAAAATCACTAAAAACAGACAACCTAAAATTTAAAACTGCTCAACTTTACGATTTTGAGAACGGGAGTGATTTGATGCCTTCAGAAACTAGATATTCACGCTATAAAAAGGATGCAACTGGAAAATTTGTCATTAAAAATCAGCTTAAAAATCGCTGTCGCAGACTTTGGAGCGGTGCAGTTATCAATTCAAAAGGAGATGTTTTACCATGCTGTTTCGATAAAAATTCGAAATTTTCCTTCGGTAATACTCGTGAAAGGTCCTTTTCAGATTGCTGGCATAATAAAAAAGCTTCCGATTTCAGAAAAAAAATTCTCCAAAACCGGAAGCAATTTGATATATGCAGAAATTGCAGTACGAAATAGTGAAACACTACTCGTAAATTAAATCAACTTACGCTTGTCTTCCAAACACTTGCATCCACTCATCTTCTTTAAACCCGATCAAAACATTATCATTAATCAAAAGGATAGGACGTTTAACGATCATTCCATCAGAGGCAAGAATATCCAAAAGCTCATCCTCCGACAAAGTTTTGACTTTGTCTTTCATTTTGTATTCTTTGTATAATAGTCCACTGGTATTAAAGAATCGGGAAACAGGAAGTCCACTTCTGGCAATCCATGATTTCAACTCCTCTTTAGTTGGATTTAGTTCTTTTATAGAACGATAATCATATTCTATTTGATGCGTCTTCAACCACTTTTCGGCTTTTTGGCAAGTCCCGCATTTCGGATAACAAATTACAATCGGATTCATTTTCGATCAACAGTTTATTTAAACAAAGCTTTAAATAAGTCATTCCCATTGGCATAAATGAGCAGCGCAAATAACAGAAGCATCCCTGTAGTTTGAGCATACTCTAGAAACTTATCGCTCGGTTTTTTTCTTGTTATCATCTCATAAATCAGATATAGCACATACCCGCCATCCAAGCCTGGAATTGGTAAAAAATTCATAAAAGCTAAAACAACAGACAGAAAAGCTGTCATTTGCCAAAAGATCTGCCAATCCCACATTTTGGGGAATAATTTACCTAAGGCACCAAAGCCACCAAGCTGTTTTGATCCTTCTTTGGTAAATACAATCTTAAACTGCTTAATATAGCTCGTAAGCGTTTTCAAACCCAAATCAATACCAGCAGGGATAGATTGAAAAAATCCGTATTCAACACGTTTAGTTGGCATATCTGCAAAAGAAAAACGAGGAGCAACGCCCAATTTTCCTTCTTGAGTCAACTTTGCACTTGTTTTCATCAATTGCCCCTCGCGAACAAAGTCAATCGTCACATTGGTATTACGCAAAACATCAAATTCAGAAACAATATCCTGATAAATAAATATTTGTTTTCCATTCACACCAACAATACTATCTCCTTTCAGTAAATTTGCTTTAGCAGCCGGCAAGCCCGGAGCAACGCTATCAATAACAAAAGGAATTCGAACCTCTGCAAAATTGACTTCCTGCGCTGCAAGTATCTTTTGCGAGAAATTCACCGGTATTTGCAAATCAATAAGTTTGTTACCTCTTGACACAACTACATTTTGTTTTCCATCAACGAGCAACTTTTCAATAACATCAGCACGTTGTTCTACAGGTTGTCCATCAATCTTCAAGATATTATCACCATTTTTAAACCCGTTATCCAACATGGTTTGCGAAAACTGAAGACCAAATTTTGCACTTTTGAGAGGTAAATATTCTTTGCCCCATGTGAATAAAACCGCAGCATAGATTATCATTGCCAAGACAAAGTTAACCAAAACACCGCCTATAATAATCGGTAACCGATGCCACACCGATCGGGATCTATATTCCCAGGGTTGCGGTTCAGAAGCCATTTGAGTAATATCTTTAGTTTCATCTACCATGCCTGAAATAGAACAATATCCACCCAAAGGTAGCCAACCAATTCCCCACTCAGTACTATCGGGATATTTTCTCCAGTCGCCATCGGGCAATTCAGACAACGGAATTTGCTCCATCACAACTTTTCCTTTTGAATCATGAACGGCATCACCATCCAAATCCACTTTCGGACGCTCATTGGCAGGGACATTTTTGGCAAAGAACTTCACATCCCAGTGCCCGTTTATTTTCTTGGCTCTAATCAAAGACAAACTAGGATTGAAAAACATGTAGAATTTTTCCACACGAACCTTGAATAAACGTGCAAAAGCGAAGTGTCCAAACTCATGTAAGACCACTAATATTGAAAGACTGAGAATTAGCTGTAAAGCTCTAATGAGGAATGTTTCCATAAATTATTTGTGTAACTCTGTATTCTAGCGAGCGTATTTTAGTTATTTGTAAATCTTTTTTTAGATCCTGGTTAATAAAGTTCAATCAAACCAAACAATAACAGCAAACCAACTGTATTTGTTTTAAACCTGAAAATTGTAAAATATTTAAACGGAAGAGAATTACTTAATTATTTCTTTCGTGAGTATTCGTACCAACGCATCAGTTCTTACATAATCATCGTAAGTAGGTTTAGCTATATAATCAGCCTTAGCCATTACTTCTTCAATAATATCGCTCATCTGTAAGAAGCCAATCTTATCTTTTAAAAATTCCGACACCACAATCTCGTTTGCAGCATTCAATATGCATGGCATGTTTCCGCCTTTATCCATAGCATAATACGCGAAAGCAAGATTTCTGAATCGATCCATATCCGGTTTCTCAAAGGTAAACTGAGCGCACAGATCAAAATCAAAGCGGGGAAAATCGGTTTTCAATCGCTCCGGATAAGTAAAAGCATATTGAATAGGCAATTTCATATCAGGTGCACCAAGTTGAGCTTTTATTGCACCATCCGCAAACTGAACCATGGAATGAATAATAGATTGAGGATGCACTACCACTTGAATCTGATCAGGAGAAACCCCAAAAAGCCATTTTGCCTCGATAATTTCAAAGCCTTTGTTCATCAGGCTGGCTGAATCAATCGTGACTTTAGCCCCCATATCCCAGTTTGGATGTTTTAGTGCCTGCCTGCTAGTAACTGTTTTCAATTCATCCAGTGACTTTGTACGGAACGGGCCACCCGAAGCAGTCAAGATCAGTTTTTCTACGGGATTGTTTCCTTCACCTGCCAAACATTGGAAAATAGCTGAATGCTCTGAATCAACCGGAATAATCGAGGCATTGTATTTGGTTGTCAGATCGCAGATAAGCTCTCCGGCCACGACTAAAGTTTCTTTATTAGCCAAAGCAACTTTTTTTCCAGCTTTTATTGCATTGATAGTTGGTTTAAGACCAGAATAACCCACCATAGCAGTGAGAACCATATCTATTGGCTGCATTTCAGCAACCTGTGCAATGGAATCAGCTCCGGCAAACACCTTTATAGGCAAATCAGATAAAGCGTTTTTCAGGGTCTGATAATGTTTTTCATTACCAATAGCCACCATCTCCGGATTAAATTTGCAAGCTTGCTCAATGAGTAAGTCTACATTATTGTTGGCTGTAAGCGCATACACCTCGAATAACGAATTATTCGCAGCTATAACATCCAGCGCCTGAGTCCCTATAGAGCCCGTAGAGCCTAAAATTGCAATTTGTTTTTTTTGTTGAATATCCATTTCTGAAGATATAATGTTCTTTCCTTCTTTCTTTAAAAAATAATAACCTCTTCCGGATCAACAGGCTTCCCTTGCTTCCATAATTCAAAGTAAAATTGTGTTCCGGCCTTTTTACCTGAAGCTTCACCGGTAACTGCAATACATTCACCAGCTTTTACCTGATCACCTACTTTTTTCATCAACCGGGTATTATTCTTATAAATGGAAAGATAATTATTTTCATGTTGCACCTGAACTACCCAACCGAAATCAAATGTAAAAGCTGCATAGACCACTGTACCAGCCAATACACTCACTACACTTTCGTTAGGAGAAGTGATAAGGTAAATACCATATTGCTGATCAGACAAATTGAACGAAGACGAAATTACACCTCGAGTAGGTCGAAAGAACACATAAGAGTTTTCCGTAGGTTTCGTATCGATACTTGCCAGATTATATTTTTCTTCTTTTTCAAATTTTTCAACAAAGTTTTTCTCTCGTCTTGACTTTTCCATCAAAATCTTAGCTCGCTGCTTAAGCGCTATGGAGTCTAAAGAGGCTATTGAGTCAGGACTCATTTTACCGGTAATAATTCCTTTTATTATATCAATATAACCTTCTTGTAAATCGACCTGTTGCACCAATGAATCTGCCCTCATTGATTCCTTAATAATATTCGCTCTGTTACCCGTTTCTCCATATCCAGGCAGATAGCGGCTGATTGGCGTAGCAAAGATCAAAATTGTAAGAATGATAAATGTAAGAACTGCAAATGTAGAACCATACATAAACACACTGAATCTGGATAACCGTACATGCCACGACTCCTCTAAGGTATTTTCATTCAGAACTGAAACACGATATTTAAATCGCATCTTCTGAATAAATGGTTTAAGTTTGTTCGTATTCTTTTTCATTTTGAAAATGGTATTACCAGACCGAAAAGCCTACAAAAGTAGCTAAATTCAAAATATAAACAAAATGTATGATTTGTGTACCAACGAATTCCAAGCTGATTCCTAACAAGTTCAACAAACATTATGCATCAATGGAATCGCTTTATTCTTGATTTTTATTACTTTTGCAAGGGATATGAACATAAAATAACGAAATAAATGACTCGGATAGGAATACTCTCTGACACACATGGAATGCTGGATGATCGCATTTTAGAGCACTTTGCAAATTGCGATGAAGTTTGGCATTGCGGTGACTGGGGGTCATTGGAAGTTGTAAAAAGACTTCAGGCATTTAAACCTCTGCGAGCTGTATGGGGCAACATAGATAGCCATGAAATCAGAACCATCTTTCCCCAACATAACAGATTTATGTGCGAAGATGTGAAAGTCTGGCTTACACACATTGGCGGTTACCCGGGCAAATATGATGCTCTGGTACGTCCTGCTATTTTCCAGCAGCCACCCAAACTTTTTGTTTGCGGACATTCTCATATTTTGAAGGTAAAATATGACAGACCACTCGATCTATTACATATTAATCCCGGAGCAGCCGGCAAATATGGCTTTCATAAAGTCCAGACACTAGTCCGATTGGAAATTGATGGCGATAAGATTCAGAACCTTGAAGTAATCGAATTGAAGCCCAAAGAAGTTATATAAAAAAATCCCTTGTTGAAGAATTCTGATCAACAAGGGATTTTCTGTATTACATAAGATATTTATTTTATTCCGCCCATGAGCTTTTCAAGCCATTTGGATAACCCGAAAAGAATAATAGCTGCAACACCCGACATTACAACAAATAACATAAAGAAATCGTAGAGCGTTGTGATCTGGTAACCAATAATAGATTTAGTTGCTCCATTCTCGGGATACAAACCGCTCAACGTTCCAGCAAATTTATTCGCAATAGCATTGCTCAAAAACCAAACAGCCATGAGTAATGATGCAAATCGGGCAGGAGCAAGTTTATTCACAATAGACAACCCAATGGGCGACAAACAAAGCTCACCCATGGTATGAATAAAATACAAACCTGTTAACCACAAAATACTTACTTTCATATGCGAGTCAACACCACGAACTCCAAATGCAATAACCAAATAGCCCATAGACAACAGAAACAATCCGATAGCTTGTTTTACAGGAGAACTTGGTTCTACACCCCGTTTGCCAAGTAATGACCAAAGCAAAGCAAAAAGCGGAGCAAGCGTTACAACAAATATGGCATTGAAAGATTGAAAATACGAAGCGGGCATTTCCCATCCAAAAAGGTTCCGGTTAGTTTGTTCATCAGCAAAGAAAGTAAGCGATGCACCAGCCTGTTCAAATGCCGACCAAAAGAAAATAACAAAAAACGAAATGATGAAGATTACCAATATTCGCAAACGCTCCACTTTTGTAAGCGATTTATCGGCAATAATAAACAACGGCATCATGATTCCAATAGCATAAATAGCCGACCCGATCCAATCCGCGCCTGAAAAAAGAGTAGCAGAGCCAGAAAATGATCCAAAATTCACAGAGAACAACAAAAACAAAAATACAACACCTACCAAAGAAAGGAACAACCGTTTCTTCGAGTTAGGCTCTGTTTCATCAATCAAATTTAGATTTTCAGTCAAAGCGGACTTCTTTGGAGAAAGACCTATTTGTTCGCCTTGCGGTGTGGAAAGATATTTATTTTTAAGCAATTCAAACACAAGAACACCAATCAACATTCCAATTCCGGCAGAAAGAAACCCCCACTTGAAATCGGCAGGATTCCCCGTATCACCTACAAATCCACACCATAGCGGCGATAAACCGGCACCGATATTTATTCCCATATAAAAAATGGTATATGCAGAATCCTTTCGTCTGTCATTTGGCTCGTAAAGATGTCCTACCATAGTAGAAATATTGGGCTTAAAAAAGCCATTTCCTAAGATCAAAGAGCACAATCCCAAATACATCAGATACTTTGCAAGCCCTGGGTCAGTATAATTTAACGCACTGAAGAACATTAGAAACTGTCCGAGTGCCATAACAACACCACCCCAGAAAATAGAACGGCGATTTCCCCAATAACGGTCAGCAACATATCCACCAAGCAGTGGAGTCAGATACACAAGCCCTGTATAACTGCCATAAATTTGTGATGCAAAGTTTTTGTCGAATAAAAGTGCTTTTATCATAAAAAGCATAAAGAGAGCCCTCATTCCATAATAGCTGAAGCGCTCCCACATTTCGGTTGCAAATAGCAGATAAAGTCCTTTCGGATGTCCTTGTTTAATCTCGTTTGTTGACATGAACTGTTTTATTTATTTTGATTTAACTACAAAAAAAAGAACGCTGATTACTCGGCGTTCATCATTATTTGTGACTCAATGTTTGTATTGATGCCGCAAAAGTAAGCATTCTGATTTAAAAACAAGACAAAGCTCAGACAAAAATCACATTTTTAAACAATTTTCTTGCAAAAACAGAACATGTCACATTTACTCTTTTTTCTCAGATTTTTTCTTTTTGTAAGTCTGATAAGCCTCAAAACCAAAAAACACGATGATCAGAAAAATCCACGATTTCCAATCAGAGAATGTAAATTCCAGTTCATCGGTACGATAATACCGTATACCCAGGTTTATCAATTCAATGATCACAAAGAGCCCTATCAGCTGCAAGAAGCATTTCAAATAATTATTCATAAGTATTTTATTTTTAATTAACGTTCCTTTTTCAGTTCTATCGTCACACGCTCCACTTTTCCTCCCAATGGCGGATTAAGCTTGGATAACTTTACGTGCAGTACCTGAATCTTTGGAAATCCATTAAACAGGCTATCCAGAATACGCTGTCCCACATGTTCAATTAGTTTGGATGGCATCTCCATTTGCCCCCTGATAACATCATATACCAACTGATAATTGAGTGTATGCTCCAGCTCATCAGTTTTTCCAGCCTTCGTGGTATCCAACTCCATGGTCACACTGACAATAAAAGTATTACCCAGTTCCTGTTCAAATGCCAAACAGCCATGAAAAGCATGAAACTCCATATTTTCAAGAACGATTGTACTCATAGTTTTTTCTTGTCTAAACATTCCCAAAGCTTCGGGCTCAGGAAAAGTTGTCTCTTAAATAATTTGACTTTCAAAATCGCCATCACCCACATAAGTACGAATCTGATCACCCTGTTTTATCTGTTTGGATGAAGTAATACGTTTCCCATTCAATGTTGTAATGGTATATCCGTGCTTTAATAAAAACTGTGGCGAGTGTGTTTCGATATTTTTCTCCAACAAAGATAATTTATTATTTTGTTTCAACAACTGCATACGTATTGAAGATTGCAAACGATTTCTCTGACGATCGAGCAGATGCTCCTTTTGCAGCACCCAACTACGTAAAGTCTGTTTGATGCGCATCTGGGCCTGATCTATGAATTTGTTTTCTATATCTATTTTATTTTTAACCAGATGCTGAATATCCGCCACAACACTCGACATCCCGTTTTCTGCATCTTGCAAAACTGAAATCAATAATTCGGCAGCTGCGGTAGGCGTCTTTACACTCGTATTGGCCACCATATCCAAAATTGAAATGTCGCGCTGATGCCCGATTCCTGAAACTATCGGCAATGGGAACTGTGCACAATTCAACGCCAGTTCATACGAATCAAAACAAGCTAAATCGGTAATGGCACCACCACCACGAATTATCACGACTACATCAAACAATTCAATGTGTTCATATATTTTTTCCAAAGCCGATATTATGGACGCTTCGGCTTGATCGCCTTGCATCACTGCCGGAAAAAGCTTGGGATAAAAGGCAAAATGGGAAGAATCATTTTTCAGCTGATCACAAAAATCGCCATAACCGGCAGCCGTGGGCGATGAAATAATTGCCAACCGTTGTGGAAGCACTGGAAATGGAATCTCCTTATTCATATCTACAATACCGTCTTCCTCCAGTTGCCGGATAATTTTTAATCTCCGGGCAGCCATTTCACCAATGGTAAAGGTCGGATCAATATCGCGAATATTCAAACTAAAACCATACACTCCATGAAACTCAACCGTGACAGATACCAGCACATTCAAACCCGCTCGTAGCGATTGGCCAGTACTGCTTTCGAAATAAGGTTTCAACATTCGGTAAGTGCTTGCCCAAATCGTAGCTTTCGTTTTAGCCAGCAATGCATCCGAGGCGTCATCCTTTTCTGCCAATTCCAGGTAGCAGTGTCCACCCGGATTTTCGCGCAACTCACTTATTTCGGCACGTATCCATTGAGGGCTATCGAAGCCTGAACGTATAACCTGTTGAATTTGATCAGTAAGTTCTGAAAGTGTAATTGAAGTCATCGTGTTAAGTTTATTAGTAGCTACAGATTACGACCTGTATAACTAACTGGTCTCAAATTAGTCTATTTGATTTCCTTTGCTGATACAAAAATACAACATTTTATTTTAGTGCTGGTTTCTACTCAAAAGCATAATAAATATTAAAATATTGACATCACAGAACAAGAACTACGAAATTATCGTAGATTTGCGAAGTATTCGTAATAATCAATAACAGCACACATTAAAAAAAACAATTATGAGAAAAATTCAACCCTTAGTTTTATTTCTTCTTATTGCTGCCACTACAAGTGCTCAAAAAAGCTTTGAAAAAATTGCACTAGTTCAAGTCAAAGAAATGGCGAATCATTACAATAATAAAGAGTATAAAAAATACGTTGATTTTCTTCTCCCAACCGATTGGGGAAAGAAATCCAAAACGCTCGCAGAACTTGGAAAGTCTCATATAAAACAACAAGATACTGTACCTTTCAAAATTATTAAAGTTTTAAAGTCAGCGACAAATGGAAATCAGTATCAAGCACTAGTATTATGTAAATTTTGGAATAAAGATTCATATATTTTTTCACTATCAGAGGATAGAGGAAGGAATTGGCTTTTTACCTGTCCAATCTCAACAAAGCTATACTTCAAAATGGCGCTTGTAAACATACCTACTTTGGATACTGCATTTTCTGATATTATTGACAATAAATATGGGAAACGTGCCTATTATAAAAAAGGGGAAAAAATTGCCCCATTTAAATTTACGGACATTCAGGGTAGATTCTTATCATCAGACTCATTAAAAGGGAAAATAATTGTGCTAAATTTTTGGAGTATATCCTGCAGTCCATGTATTGCAAAGATGCCAGAACTAAATAACTTAGTTGCAAAAATGAAAGGAAAAGACGTGGTTTTTATTGCACCCGCAGTTCTTAGCCCAAAGGATGTACTTATAAATAGTTTTTTACCAAAGCATCCTTTTGATTTTCGAGTTATTCCAATTGACATTGACAATTATAGCATATCTACGTTCCCAACTTTTGTTATAATTGACCGAAATTTGAAAGTTGTAGAGAGCAGTTCCAAAATGTCGAATAAGGATTTAGAACAAACAATAAACGAATTATTAAAAACAGATTAATTCAAAATAACAATATATGGAAAAGCTAACCAATCAGGAAGAAGAAATGATGCTGATCATATTTCAGCAAGGCAAAGGTTTTATCAAAGATTTTATTCAGCTCATGGATGAACCCCAGCCGCCCTACACTACCGTAGCTTCTATCGTAAAGAATCTGGAACGCAAAGGTTATGTAAAAGGGAAACGATACGGCAATACTTACGAGTATAGTCCGGTAATGGAAGAAAGTGAATATAAATCTAAATTTATGTCGGGGGTAGTACAAAACTACTTCGAGAATTCATACAAAGAAATGGTGAGTTTTTTTGTTGAGAAACAAAAAATATCCGCCGAAGAATTACAAGAAATCATTAAACTCATCGAAAAAAAATGAACGACGCACTCATGTATTTTCTAAAGGTGAACATTGCGATAGCCTTGTTTTACCTGTTTTTCCGATTGTTGTTTTACAACGATACCTTTTGGAAAACCCGTCGGTTTTACCTTGTCTTCAGCATCCTGCTGTCTGTGATTTATCCATTTGTATCGCTCACCGGATGGCTTGAGAAACAGGAACCCATGCAGACAATAATCACCAACTATGCTCAATTGCAAGCTGTAACCGTAACTCCGCAACCGAAATCGGCTTTCACTATTGAAAATGTACTGCTTGGTGTTTACGCACTGGTATCGGTTGTTCTGCTTGTAAAAATGCTGGTGCAGCTCGTTTCTATTCTTCGTTGGAAGTTGAAAGGAGAAAAGAAACAACTACAGGGAACTAAAATCATATCAATAAAGGAAACGATTACCCCTTTCTCGTTTTTCAACTACATATTTATCAATCCGGCTTTGCACAGCGAACAGGAAATTAGCCAGATATTAGCTCACGAGAAAACACATGCACTACAGATGCACAGTCTGGATGTACTCGTTAGTGAAATGCTGACCATCGTTTGCTGGATCAATCCGGCAGCATGGTTGCTCAAACGTGAGATCAGACATAATCTGGAATTTCTGGCCGACAGCAAAGTTGTGGAATCGGGCTTTGATTCTAAAGATTATCAATATCATTTATTACAATTATCGTATCAAACCCCCGAGGTAAAACTCGGAAATAAATTTAATGTATCACCTCTCAAAAAACGTATTATTATGATGAATCAACAAAAAACAAAAAAAGCGGGAATCATGAAATACTCGCTTATCGTTCCATTGGCATTAGCTTTAGTATTATCGAGCAATGCAGAAACCCTGGTAAACTCTGCTAAAAAAGCGTTCTCAACAACAGAGAAGTCCATTACAACGACCCCAAAAGAAACGCATGAAACAGCTACAACAATCACTCCAATCGAAAAATTGGTTGAACAAGAACTTACACCAACAGTTCAAAATACAAACACAATTGCTCAACAACCCGAAAACAAAAAGATTTACACTGTTGTAGAAAAAATGCCACAGTTTCCTGGCGGCGAACAAGCATTATTTGAATACATCAATCGGCACGTACGATACCCCGCTGATGCTCATCAAAATGGAGTACAAGGAAAGGTGATTATTCGATTTGCAGTTAATGAGTCGGGAAAGGTAGAAAATGCCGAAATTATTAGAGGAATTTACCCGAGCATTGATGCCGAAGGATTAAAAGTCGTGAGCTCATTGCCAGACTTTACCCCAGGCGAACAAAACGGCAAAAAAGTGGCTGTTTGGTACACCATGCCAATTACCTTTAGGCTGGATGATGGCAAACAAGATAAAACGGCAACAGAAAATTGGAGAAAAAGCCTTGTTATTATAGTTGATGGAATTAAACAACCAATTGGTTTCGATTTCAAATCCATCAAATCAGAAACAATAGAAAAAGTAGATGTAAAAAAGCCAGAGACGGAAGAACAAAAAGCTGAACTAATTGCAAAATATGGAGAGAACGCCGCCAATGGAGTAATTGAGATTACTAAGAAGAAATAAGCCTGATGTGTACCGTGTCGACAAACTAATCGACACGGTATTTTTCAAACTCTACTTTATGAAAAAACTCTTTATCGTATTCATTCTCTGCCTTCCGGTTTTTCTTCAGGCGCAAAACAATGCAATCCAAAGCGCCCTGAAGAATTACGATTACGAGCTGGCTGTGAAACTCATTTCGAAGGAACGGAAGTCGCCCGAAAATGATTTTTTGAAGGCAAAGTGCTACAAAAACCTGACGCAGTACAAAGAAGCTATACTCTTGCTCGAAGAACTGGTAAAACAAGAGACAACAAATCTGTCGGTTATCAACGAACTGGCCGAAAATTATCAGCTGGATGGAAACCTCAACAAAGCCAAACTCTATTACTTTATGGCTCTGCAGTCGGTACCCAACAGCCGCTATGCCCGACTCAACTACCTCAACATCGTTTTCAAGCTTAAAGACTGGAAGCAGTCGGTGCAACTGGCACATGACATGCTCAAGAAAGATTCCGTTCCAGCCTTATATCCGGTGTTAGGGGATTGTTTCGTGCAACTTACAAAGCCCGACTCGGCCATTTTTTATTACCAAAAAGCATTCGCTGGTAATCCGAATGATTACAACACGCTGAGTAAACTGGCTAAGATGTATCTGCAAGCCGAGCGATATCCCGAATTGATTAGCTCCACCAAGCGCTATATGCTTTCCGATTCCTCCAATCAGGTTATAAACCAGTATAACGGCATCGGTCTTTGTATGAATAAGAATTATGATCTGGCTATTCAGCGGCTAAACAAAATGGTGCAACGTGGGGATGATTCTTTTCTGACCAACTACTATTTAGGAGCAGCTTATTTTGCCACCGAAGATTACATAAGTGCTTACGATCAATTGAACAGTGCTTATCACAAAGACTCCGCCAACCTGAACCTGCACTATTATCTGGGCAAATCTGCCATCATGAGCGGACATCACAAGGAAGGCATTTATTTTCTTAACAAAGGCCTGAGTATGATGATTCCCAAAGACTCCGTATTGTTCAACTATTATTACAATATATCCAAAGGGTACAACCTTCAGGCTATGTATACCGACGAAATAAAGTACATGAGACTCTGTTATAAATGCAAATCGGATAATAAAATTTTGTACAACATTGCCAGTACTTACGACTACTCCATCAAAGATCCCGAAGAAGCACTGGTATGTTACAATCAATTTATGGCAACACGCCCAAAGACAAAAACCAATGCTACAAGTTCCACACCAAGTGTTTCATATTATAATATTGCCGAAAATAGAATAAAGGAACTAAAAACAGAACTGGAAGCAAAGAAAAAGAAACCCTGAGAGATCACCACCAAGACACTAATGGAACATCCCGAGAATCGGGAGGGCACATAGAATCAGTAAAGTTTTTTTAGAAACACAGAATTTCAAAAGGTTTGAACCATGTGTATCTAAGTGTATCTATGTGTATCTATGTGCCCTCCCGATTCTCGGGATGTTCCATTAGTGCCTTAGTCCTTAGTGGTTACTCATATTCTTTGTTCTTTGCTCTTTACTCTTTGTTTTCTTTCCTGCTTTCATTTTTCTTGGTTAAATCGAAAATTTATTTATACATTTGCCTCCAGTTTTGAATTTGCACCATTTATTTAATCTGAAAAATATAAAGTTCTCATCATGTTCTTACAAAAATCTACAAAACCGGGCATCATCAAACAGCTCTTTATTGCATCGTTCGCAATTTGCTTTAGCGGAAATATCCACGCCGCACAGACTCCTAAAGTTCAACCAACCCTTACCAATGTACAAGCGGTAGCCGAAGACTCGGTTTACACTTTTGCCGAAAAGATGCCGGAATTTCCGGGAGGTGAAAAGGCGTTGATCGACTTTCTAAGAAAAACAATTATTTTTCCGGACGAGGCCTTGAAAAATAATGAACAAGGAAAAGTATATGTTCAGTTTGTTGTACGTAAAACAGGAAAAGTTGGCGATGCAAAAATAATAAGAAGTGTCTCCACCAGTCTGGATAATGAAGCTTTACGCGTTATCGGCTTACTGCCCGACTGGATACCGGGAGAACAAAACGGTGAAAAAATATCGGTTACACGGATTATTCCTATTTCGTTTCAGCCCGCAGCACCCAAAGACACGGTTGCCGAATGGGAGCCAAACGAAAAAACCGTGGTGCTGATTGATGGTGTGAAAATGCCTGAAAGCTTTAATATAGGCATCATCAATCTCAATAAAATGGCTAGCGCTTCAGTACTTAAACCATTCCCAGACAAAGAAAAATCTACGCTGATGAAAAAATATGGGAAACAAGCTGCCGACGGTGTGATTTTGCTAACCAGTAGAAAAGAAGGAATAGAATATCTCTTAGCCGATTCAACAGCTAACACCGCCGCTTGCAAAGATGCTGCTGTTATGCCATCCTTTCCGGGAGGTGAAGCCAGCCTTACAACTTATATAGCCGACAGCATTCAATACCCATTCGTAGCCAAACGTCTGAAAACGCAAGGCAAAGTTATTGTTCAGTTTTTGGTCGACAAAACCGGTAAAATAAATGACCCTAAGGTTGTTCGTGGAACTGATTATTTTCTGGACAAAGAAGCGTTACGCGTTATAGGCACCATGCCCAACTGGATACCGGCTACCAAGTGTAACGAAAAAGTAAATGCCTACGTGAGCCTGCCTGTTGTGTTTAAACTCGATGTTCCGGCCAAAGAAAAAACCTGGGAACGCGATGCTAAAACCATTATATTGCTTAACGGAGAGCGGTTACCTGCCATATTTAATCTGGATTGGTTGAACTATGCCGGATTGTCTGGCTATCAGGTACTAGCACCCACAACAAAAGAAGTTACTAAAAAACTAACATCGCAATATGGCAAAGATGCTGCCCACGGAGTGATATTGATTAGCACTACCAGCAACAAGAAATAAGGGAATACACATTATTCCAACCCTGCGTCCGGCGGCTTTCCCGTCGGACGCTTTATTTATACGCGCAAGCGGTTTAAATCACTGTGCGCTCCCCCGATAATTCATTTGCTTTGCTGCATCACATTCTTTATACCGGTTTTAAAGAAATAAAGCATTTTAACTCTCCAGACAAATACATATATTTAAATACAATAAGTTTATAATATCCGTATTTCATCAATCATTAAAACTCAATTGTAAATTTATTTCTGTACTAATATAATTATAACTACACAATGTGATTATAATATAAGTATAAGTACGTAAATTAAAAATCATTCTATATATAAAATGTGTAGTAGTACATGAAACATAAAACAATCATATTTTATAATATGTATTATTCCGATCATTAGAATACAACTATTTCATCTTATTTGTATATTTGTACACAATAAAATCAACTTTAAATTACTATCCGATGAAAATAGCTCTTTCGCGCCTAAGAACAAGTACTCTTTCGTGGTTAGCCAATGAATTAATTACAGAGTCGAACCCTGATAAATATCCTTTTATTAAAGATAATCCTCTACTCAGGAATCTACAAACAACCTACAATGAATATCAGCAAGTATTCGGGAAAAAGAGTTATAGCGGTAAGGGAAAATTGGTAGCCAAAGCCAATCTGGTACAAAACGATGCTTACAATGGCATGAAATTTTGTATTTACGGACTCACAAGAGTCAGCGGAAACAGCTTGCAAGCCGACGCTAATGATTTATACCATCTATTTAAGATAGCAGGAGTGAGTCTTAGCCGACGAGGATATATGACTAAATCGACCAAACTTAGCAAACTAATAGAAACATTAGAACAGCCCGACAATAAGGCAAAAATAGAACGCATACATCTGACCGAAGTTTTTGAAATATTGAAAGCTGCTTATCTCAATTTTGAAAATCTGTCGTTAGAACAAATTAGTGCCAATGCTCAACTCAGGCGTATTGGTACAGCCAGTGGTTTGCGAAAAAAATTGGAAAAAGCCATACACTATTACCTAACAACAGTTACTGCCATGTCGGAATTTGACGAGTGGAAACATTTCTATTTACTCTTAGACGAACATGTGAAAAGTGCAAGAAACTCGCACCGAAAATCTGACAAAACCGCGACAGAGCAAGACACAGAATCCTGATTCAGTACCCTGCGTAGTAAAAAAGCATCAACAGCGACAAACCATTTCCCATTCTTTGTTGTTATGGTAGTTCAAAACGATAGAATAAATAAAAATATTAAAACAACAAATTTCAATCATGTCAGAAGATCCAATAATATGTACATGCAATAATGTAAGCCGGTCTACCATTTTAAAAACCATTAAAGAAAAAGGCCTCAAAACAGAAGACGAAGTATATGAAGCCACCGATGCAGGGATGGTCTGCGGTTCCTGCTGTGCAGACATTCAGGAAATAATGGAGGAAAATTTATAAGCAAAGGAGGAAAATGAAAGTTTTCCTCTTTTGCTTTAATGGCTGGCCCTATTTCGATGTGGTTAGCCAATTCCAAATCTTCTTCGTATTTTTGTTTCCTGGTTTAGCGGAGTGAGGGTACGACTTTTAGTCGTACTCTCACAAAAACCAACTCCCACTAAAATGTCTTTATGCAAAAATACCTTTCCATACTCAAACAATACTGGGGCTACGATCAGTTCCGGGCCTTGCAGGGTGATATTATCCAAAGCATTGCTTCTGGAAAAGATACACTGGGGCTTATGCCTACCGGTGGGGGAAAGTCCCTGACCTTTCAGGTGCCCACCATGGCTATGGAAGGTATTTGTATTGTAGTTACTCCACTTATTGCCCTGATGAAAGATCAGGTGGAAAACCTGAAAAAGCGCGGAATCACTGCTGCCGCCATTTTCTCGGGCATGTCGCACAACGAGATATTGATGACACTCGACAATGCCGTGTTCGAAGCCTACAAGTTTCTGTATGTGTCGCCCGAACGGTTGGCTACTCCGGTTTTTATGGAGAAAATAAAACAGGCTAAGGTCTGCATGATAGCCGTAGACGAGTCGCATTGCATCTCGCAATGGGGGTACGATTTCCGTCCATCGTATTTGCGCATTGCTGATATTCGGGAATCGCTTCCCGACGTTCCGGTGTTGGCACTTACCGCTACTGCTACGCCCGAAGTGGTAAACGACATTCAGACACAACTGCACTTCAGGGAACCGAATCTGTTTCAAAAAAGCTTTTTCCGTTCCAACCTGGCTTACGTGGTGCGAACAGTGGAAAATAAAGACGAGAATCTGCTGAAAATACTAAACAGCGTTCCGGGAACATCGGTGGTGTATGTCCGCAACCGAAAACGCACCAAAGAAATTTCCGACTTTCTAAACCTCAACGGCATTTCGGCCGAAAACTTCCATGCCGGACTAAAAAATGAAACAAAGGATGCCAAACAAGGTCGTTGGAAATCGGGTGAAACGCGGGTAATTGTTTCTACCAATGCCTTCGGGATGGGGATAGACAAAGCCGAAGTGCGTACCGTAGTGCACATGGATTTGCCCGATTCGTTGGAAGCCTACTTTCAGGAAGCAGGGCGCGCCGGACGCGATGAAAAGAAAGCCTATGCCGTATTGCTCTACAACAATGGTGATGCTGTAAAAATGCGCAAGCGTGTGACCGACTCTTTTCCAGGAAAAGAAATGGTGGTAAAGGTATACGAGGCATTAGGAAACTACCTGCAAATGGGCGTAGGCTCGGGACTCGACAAAGTGTTTGCTTTCGACATCGGCGATTTTTGTACAAAGTTTAAACTTCCCATCCTTATAGCTTACAACAGTCTGAAGATACTGCAACAAGCCGGATACATAGAACTCACCGACGAACAGGACAGTTCGTCACGCCTGCTTTTTACCGTAGGGAAAGATGATTTATACAAACTAAAGCAAACACCCGAGCAGGAACGGTTGGTACACATCCTGCTTCGCTCCTACACCGGCCTGTTTACCGATCTGGCTTCCATCAGCGAAGAAACAATAGCCAAACGACTGGAATGGACGCGCGACAAAGTGTACGAAGAATTAGTGGGATTGGCAAAGGAGCGCATCATTCAGTTTATTCCCCGAAAAAAAACGCCTTATCTTACTTTCGTCCGCGAACGGGAAGCCACCGAACGGGTGGTACTGGGCAAAGAAGCCTATGACGACAGACGCGAACGATACATAGCACGAGTAAAAAGTGTGTTGGATTACGCGCAGGAAGAAAATATATGCCGAAACCAGATACTACTTACTTACTTCGGCGAAAAAGAAAGCAAGCCTTGTGGTAAATGTGACATCTGCCTGAAAAAGAAAGAAACACAAGTGAGCGATGAAGACTTTGAAGCTATCCGTCAGCTTATTCAGCAGGAACTCCATGCAGAAGAACTAACCGTAAATGCATTGATCAAAAAGATACCGTTCAAGGAACCGAAAGCTTTACAGGTTATCCGGTTTATGATAGATAACAACCAGATAGTGGAAAATGAATTGATGAAATTGAGTTTGAAAAAAGAAAGTTAGTCTTTTATATTAGCTCTCGTCCAAACGGTGTTAATGCCAGTCCTGCCAGTTTAAAATGCTGCAGAGCAAAAGGAAGTCCGATAATGGTTATGGCAAACAGAATACCAAAGGCAAGATGTGTCAGGGCTATCCAGATACCACCAATCAGAATCCATATTACGTTCATCAAAGTAGAAAAACATCCGGGGTTTCCCGGCTTCAGGCGCGTTTCGGTACCAAAAGGCCACAAAGCCAGCACGGCCAACTTCAGCGTTTGGAGTCCGAATGGAATACCAATAATAGTTAGCATCAAAAGTATGCTCGCAATAAGGTATTCGACAGAAATAAGAATTCCACCGAAGACCAGCCAAATAATATTTCCAAGGAGTTTCATGATAGTAGTTACGAGGAGTTAGTTACGAGTTACAAGTATTTAGTTATGAAGGTTGAGTAGTAAAAGTTGAAACTAATCAGGAGATTTCAGGTTTAGACTTCAATATCTGAATTATGAATTGTGCATTATGAATTAAATTTAGAATCCCTGCAAATTGATATTCTCGCTATCAATCATCGTAACCCATTTACCCATCTTTTTTTGAATAATCCGGAAGTGATGTTTTTCTTCGGGCGAAATAAGCGAAATAGCTTCACCGGGCGACTCTGCCCTTCCCGTTCGTCCAATGCGGTGAATATAATCCTTAGGTGAACGGGGCAATTCGTAATTAATTACATAAGGCAGAAACTGAATATCGATACCCCGCGATATAAGATCGGTAGCTACCAGCACCGGTATCTCGCCCGATTTGAATTTCCGCAAAGCTTCGGTCCTTGCACCCTGACTTTTTTTACTATGAATGGCCGTTGCCTTAACTCCGTTTTTTCTCAGTTTATCCGCCACATTATCGGCTTTATAAACCGACGAGGTAAAGATAAGCACCTGTTTCATATCATTGGTTTTAATCAGGTAACGCAACAACGGGCCTTTGTTTTCTTCCGGCACAAAATAACCCAACTGCGAAATCAGATCAAAGGTATCAACCTCCTGCTCTATTTTAATGATAACCGGATTTTGCAGAATAATTTGATTGATTCTTGTTACATCATCATTTAATGTTGCGGAAAATAACAGGTTCTGGCGTTTTTTTGGCAGCAGTTTAAATATAAGACTCATTTCCTCCCGGAAACCCATGTTCAGCATTTTGTCAGCCTCGTCGAGCACCAACGTTTCAATGTCCGATACATGCACCGCTTTTGCTTCTATCAGTTCCAACAATCGTCCCGGCGTGGCAACCAATATATTTACCCCCTGCAACGCCATCATTTGCGGATTAATAGACACACCACCAAACACAGCCAATGTCTTAACCCGCTCAGGAAGTGCTCCCCCAAAAGTAATAAACACCTCACTCACCTGCATAGCCAGTTCCCGTGTTGGAACCAGCACCAATACATTTACATGACGGTTTTTGGTTACTGTTTTGCCTTGCAGGTTCATCAGTATAGGCAATACATAGCCGGCGGTTTTGCCCGAGCCGGTCTGCGCAATACCCAACACATCCCGCTTTTTCATGATAGCCGGAATGGCTTCCTGCTGAATAGGGTAAGGTTGTGTATAATTCTGATCAGCGAGGGCTTTTATTAAAGCCGGAGATAAACCCAAAGACGTAAAAGGCATAGTTGCTTATTGTTATTGTAACGAAAAACTTAGAATGCGTAAAGGTAAGCATAATAAATTCAGCAAATCAGGACATACGTCCTTTATAATCTTCGTAACCAAATTCGCGAATCAGTTTAAACTCATTTTCTTTGGTCCAGATACCAATGCCCGGGTGCGAAACTCCATTGAACATGGTGGTTTTTACCATAGTATAATGAATCATATCTTCGAAAATAATCTGATCGCCAATCTTCAGCTCCCGATCGAACGACCAATCGCCAAAATAATCACCCGACAAGCAACTGTTTCCACCCATGCGGTAAGTTGGTTTGCCTTCTATGGCATCAGTTGCCCCAACGATAGCCGGTTTGTAAGGCATTTCGAGACAATCGGGCATGTGGCAGGCAAACGACACATCGAGCATAGCAGTTTTGATACCTTTGTTCTCCACAATATCCACCACGCTCGACACCAATACACCCGTTCGCCACGCAAAAGCACTTCCGGGTTCCAGAATCAGTTGCAGATGCGGGTAACGAGCATTAAAGTTTTTCAACAACGTAATTAAATGCTCGGTATCATAACCTTCTTTGGTCATCAGATGCCCACCACCCATGTTCAGCCATTTTATTTGCGAAAAGAACTTTCCGAATTTTTCTTCGACCACCGCCAATGTTCGTTCCAAATCAAACGAAGTCGATTCGCAAAGCGTATGAAAGTGTAAACCTTCCACACCTGCGGGGAGTGTATCACCTAGCAGTTCAGCCACCACACCCAATCGTGAACCGGGTGCACAAGGATTGTACAAGTCCGTTTCCACATCCGAGAATTCCGGATTAATACGCAGCCCACAGGAAATATTTTCCGATATTGTTTGTGGATAAAACCGTTCAAACTGTTGCAGGGAGTTGAAGGTAATATGGCTGCTGTTACGCATAATCTCGGGAAACTCCCTATCGGTATAAGCCGGTCCGTAAGTATGGGCTTTACTTCCCATTTCTTCGTAAGCCAGACGAGCTTCCGCCAACGAACTGGCCGTAGAATGCGCGATATATTCACGCACAATGGGGAAAGCACTCCACATGGCAAAGGCTTTAAAAGCAAGTATAATTTCTACACCCGCACGTTCTTTTACCGATTTAATTAATGCCAGATTGTTGCGAAAAGCAAGCTCATCAAGAACGTAACAGGGGGAAGGGATAGATTGGTAATTCATAATATAGTCTGAACTATGATTTTTGTGATTAAATGATTAATATGATTCTTAATCGTTATAATTTAAATTTTGAATTGGTAAGTCGTTTAAACATCAGACTTCTTGATCCGAAATTGATCAGCAACCCGATTTCCAGGTTGTAGGCTTCTAAATAATTAATTGCCTGTGCCAAATGAACATCTTCCAGATTAATAACGGCCTTCAGTTCTACCGAAACAACATTTTCCACCAGAAAATCAACACGCCTTGTACCAATATGTTTATCTTTATAATAAATCGGCATCTCATGTTCACGGCTAAAATTAATCCCTCGTAAAGTCATTTCCATTTCTAATGCCCGTTGATAAATAACCTCTTGAAAACCGTTTCCAAGAATCTTATGAACTTCCATGGCACAAGCAATTATGGCTTCAGTCAATTTCGAATATTTGTATTTCTCATCAACCATAAAAAATGATTCTGATTGGTTTTATATGAAAAAATGATTGCTGCAATCAAAAAATCACAACAATCATTTAATCATATAAATCATAGTTTAAGACTATTATAATTCCAAATCGATGTCATGCAATTCGTGCCACGGCAATCCTTGTTTGTTCAGTTGCTCCATAAACGGATCGGGATTAAATTCTTCCACGTTGTAAACACCTGCTTTGCGCCATTCGCCTTTGAAGAACATCATAGCACCAATCATGGCTGGAACACCGGTGGTGTAACTTACGCCCTGTGCGCCGGTTTCTTTGTATGCTTCTTCGTGACTGCAATTGTTGTACACGTAATAGGTTGTTTCTTTTCCGTCTTTTAGTCCTTTGATACGACAACCAATCGAAGTTTGTCCGGTATAGTTTTCGCCCAGATCGCCCGGATTAGGAAGAACTGCTTTCAGAAACTGGATAGGAACAATTTTTTGTCCGTTGTATTCCACTTCGTCAATGCGAGCCATACCGATATTCTGAATAACACGTAAGTGCGTCAGGTATTCCTGTCCGAAAGTCATCCAGAAACGGGCACGTTTGATAGTTGGATAGTTTTTCACCAACGATTCCAGTTCTTCGTGATAAATTACATACGATTCTTTAGGTCCTACTTCAGGATAATTCAGCGGCATGTGAATTTCGTGTGGTTCGGTTTCCACCCATTGTCCGTTTTCCCAGTACTTTCCACGTTGAGTTACCTCGCGGATATTAATTTCCGGATTAAAATTGGTTGCAAATGCTTTATGGTGGTCACCCGCATTGCAATCAACAATATCCAGGTATTGAATTTCATCAAAATGATGTTTAGCGGCATAAGCTGTATAAATGCTGGTTACTCCCGGGTCGAAACCGCAACCTAGAATTGCTGTAAGACCGGCCTTCTCAAAGCGATCTTTGTATGCCCATTGCCAGCTATATTCGAAATGTGCTTCGTCTTTAGGTTCGTAGTTAGCCGTATCCAGGTAATTAACTCCCGCTTCCAGACAAGCATCCATAATAGTCAGATCCTGATAAGGAAGAGCTACGTTGATAAGCAGTTCGGGTTTATATGCATTCAGTAATGTCACCAGTTCAGGAACATTGTCGGCATCAACCTGTGCTGTTTTTACTTCTATGCCAAAACGTTTTTTTACGTCTGCAGCAATAATGTCGCATTTTGATTTGGTGCGACTAGCCAACATGATTTCAGTAAATACATCCGGATTTTGAGCCACTTTGTTTACAACAACAGTTCCCACGCCTCCGGCGCCGATAATCAATACTCTTCCCATTTTAGTTGAATGATAAAGTTTATATTTTGAATAATTATTCGTTGACACAAAAATAGACATTTTCGGGTAAATAGAAAAATGCATAGCCGTTTGTTTACAGCTTATTTTCTCACTTCGTTCGCGGTATTTTCCTTCGACGTTATTAGCGACATCTTATTTGTTGTAACGATTTCGTCCTTGAACAATTGAACGTATACTCGTTTACTGGTCAACTTGTCTACTAGATACTCACTTCTTACCGCCTCCTCCTTACTGCTATTTTTCGTAAACCGTCGGATCAAATCCTGCCAGTCCTTCTTTTCGCTCCGTACAGGTACCACAGGTTCCACAATGAATTTCGTGCCCGTTGTAACAAGAATAAGTATCTTCGAACGGCACACCAATTTCTTTTCCTATCAAGGCTATATCGCGCTTTGTAAGGTTGGTATATGGAGCCATAATTTTGCAATGATTGTATGTTCCTAGGCTGATAGCTTTATTCATAGCCTCAATAAATTCTTCACGACAGTCAGGATAAATAGCATGATCACCTGCATGATTCGAAATCATCAGCTTATCGCAACCAATACTTTCGGCAATACCGGCAGCAATGCTTAACATGATACCATTACGAAAAGGAACCACGGTTTTAATCATGTTTTGATCTTCATAGTGTCCGTTGGGGATATCACCCCCCGATTGTAAGAGATCGGAAACAAATCCCATCTTATTCATGTCAAGTTCAATCACGTGATGTTCTATGCCAAGTCTCTTACAATTTCGGGCCGCATATTCCATTTCACGTAAGTTATGTTTCGACCCGTAATTAAAGGTCAATGCACGGCGAATCCGGTCGGCATGCTCATAAAGAGCCACCGAACTATCCATTCCACCTGAGTATAAAATTACTATATCTTTCATTTCTTCATTTTTTTGGAGCACAAAAGTACTCAAAACACAGCAAACTTCCGCTAATACAGTGACTTTTTGTTAGTAGGGTTAGAAATGATGGTTTTTTTGTATTTTTGCAGTTGAAAAAACAAACCACATAGACACTAAGAACATTTAGTATCATTTAGTGGTTCATTGTGAACTTAGTTTCTTAGTGCTAAAATGAATTTGAAACCAACCATCCAACTCCCTGCCGAATGGGCCGAACAACAATTTGTTCAACTTACCTGGCCACATGCCGAAACCGATTGGGCTTATATGCTCGACGAAGTAAATGCCTGTTTTGTCAACATTGCACGTGAGATAATCAAACACGAAAACCTGTTGATTGTGTGTACTGATACTGATGAGGTGGAACAATTGCTGGGCGATGCTGATTTATCACGTATCACCTTTGCCGAAATGGCAACCAACGATACCTGGGCACGCGATCATGGCGGAATAACCGTATTGGAAGACGGAAAGCCGGTGATTTACGATTTCACCTTCAACGGATGGGGAATGAAGTTTGCCGCTAATCATGACAATATGATTACCCGAAGACTTTATTCGGCCGGAATCTTTGGAGAAGCTCGTCACCGCAACTGTTTTGACTTCGTGTTGGAAGGTGGTAGTATCGAATCCGATGGACAAGGGACATTGCTTACCACAGCCGAATGTTTGTTATCAGACAACCGGAATAATTTATCGGAAGAAGATATTGAAGTACGATTGAAAGAATATTTCGGACTGAAAAAAGTGTTGTGGCTTAATCACGGTTATCTGGCCGGCGACGATACCGATAGTCATGTGGATACATTGGCCCGACTTTGCGACAAAAGTACCATTGCTTATGTAAAATGTGATGATCCGGAAGATGAACATTATGTGGAATTGAAAAAGATGAAAAAAGAACTTCGTCAGTTTCAGAACTCCGAAGGCAGATATTACAGACTTATTCCGCTCCCTATGGCCGATGCCGTATATGAAGACGGTGAACGTCTTCCGGCAACATATGCTAACTTTTTGATCATAAATGGAGCAGTATTAATGCCTACATATAATTCGCCGAAAGATGAAATAGCCAAAGAACAATTGCAAAGGGCCTTTCCCGACAGGGAAATAGTAGGAATCAACTGTCTTGCATTGATTAAACAACATGGATCATTGCATTGCGTAACGATGCAGTATCCGAGCAGCAAGGAGTAAGCGGTAAGAACGCAAGTATTTAGTAGACAACTTAACCTGTAAACGAGTACACGTTCAATTGTTCAAGTACAAATAATAACAACAAATGACGCGTAGTGAATAACACCGAAGGAAAAATATTGCGAACTCAAGTATTTAGTAAACAAATTAACCAGTAAACGGGTACACGTTCAATTGTTCAGGGACAAATAATAACAACTAATAACGCGTAGCGAATAACGCCGAAGGATAATATCGCGAACGAAGTGAGCAAATATCACGAAGTAAATATCGCCGTACTTGTCCCGCTTGCGGGAAGGCTAATAACACGAAGTTAATATCGAAGAATATGAAAATAGGTCTTATTCAACAATCCAACACAGCAAGCCGCACAGAGAATGTAGCAAAGCTGGAAAACAATATACGTGCCTGTGCTACGCAAGGTGCTGAACTGATCGTTTTGCAGGAACTGCACAATGGTTTGTATTTCTGCCAAACGGAAGATCCTTCGGTTTTTGCACAAGCCGAAACTATTCCGGGTCCTTCTACCGAATCGTTTGGTAAACTGGCAAAGGAACTGAGCGTGGTGCTAGTTCTTTCACTCTTTGAGAAACGCGCAGCGGGATTGTATCACAACACAGCTGTAGTGATTGAAAAAGATGGAAGCATTGCCGGAAAATACCGGAAAATGCATATTCCCGATGATCCGGCTTATTACGAAAAATTTTATTTTACTCCCGGCGATCTGGGATTTGAACCTATCCAAACTTCCGTTGGCAGACTGGGTGTATTGGTTTGTTGGGATCAATGGTATCCCGAAGCAGCCCGACTGATGACTATGGCAGGTGCAGAAGTATTGATTTACCCGACTGCTATTGGTTGGGAAAGCACAGATGCAGAAGATGAAAAACAACGCCAGACGGATGCCTGGATGATTTCACAACGTGCACATGCTGTAGCCAACGGACTACACGTCATTTCGTGTAACCGCACAGGATATGAACCTGATCCTTCGGGAGTGACTAATGGCATTCAGTTCTGGGGAAACAGTTTTGTAGCCGGACCGCAAGGCGAATTACTTGCTCAGGCTTCAAACAGGAATGACGAAAACATTATACTGGATATAGACCTTACACGTACCGAAACGGTGCGCCGCATGTGGCCTTTCTTTCGCGACAGACGCATTGATGCATTTGCCGATATAACCAAAAGGTGGAGAGAATAATTTTGTCAACGACATTATTAACTCTGCAACATTACTCCTTTCGGTCGTAACAGTTGCCTGCTGCGCGATTAATTGTTATCCGCTTCTTTTGTAACAATACGGAACCTAAAATAAATACGGGTTTCGGAAGCACTAAACTTCTGAAACCCGTATTCTGTATAAATCCTGATCAAGAACAGTTAGAAATTGGGAAGTTTGAAACCTCCTTCTTCTATTGATTGTTCTACATTCCGTTTTTGCTTCTCTATGCTTTTTCCTATTTTAAAGTTATAACTATAGGCCACCGCAAAAGCCACCTGTGCTTTCATGTAAGTATCCGTTTGTTGATAAAAGCTGTTGTTTTGAACAGTCGCTTTACTATTAAAGAACTTACTGGAAAAAGGATTAAACGACAGCAAAGTCAGCGAACTATTATTCTTGAACTGTTTAATAAGTCCCAGCAAATAAAAAGGAGACATTTTGGTTTCTGTTTGTCCATCCAACACAGGACCACTTATCTGAAACATCGAAATAAATTTCAGATCCAACGGTAGCGGAGCCATCATAAAAGAATTCCAGTTCCAGCTGCGTTGATTGGTTGCTGTTATCTGATCCAGATAACTGTTTATGTGGTTTAGCGAATATCGGAAGTTGGAATTAAACATCACCTTACCGATCTGCGAGTTTACCGACAAAGCCCCTCCTGCTTCGTAACCATTGGATACATTGGCGGGCGCACTTTCAAACACCTTGCTGGTACCAATCTGATTAACGATGGTTTGGATCAATCCCGTTTTATACTCGTAGAAAAGCTGCGGAGCCAGGTTGACGGTCAACTTGCTGACCGTTACTTTTACGTTGTAGGTAAACTGGAAATTATCCCGGTAAGCCGGTTTCAGATTTGTATTACCATGACTCACCGTCTGACTGTCTACCATACTTACAAAAGGGTTCAGTTGCGAAGCACTGGGTCTGATCACCCTGCGCGAATAAGCCAACTTAATGCTATTATTGTCATCAAACTTCAGCGAAGCATTGGCATAAGGCAGCGGAGAGAAATAATCGCTTTTTGCAGTAGAATTAATCACTACGTGCGATGTTTCAAAACGCGAACCCAGCTTAAGACTTCCCTTTTTAAAGTTACGCGACAGCTCGGCATATCCACCCATGCGCAAATCAGAATAATCCAGGTTTGGAGACATGCTCTGAGAGCTTGTGTTGTCAATATTATATTTATTGTAATTACCGCTTAAACCTGCATTGAACGAGAAAACACTATCAAAAGGCAACGTATAGTTTGCCTGACCCGAAAGAGTCTGCGTTTTGGTTTTACTTTTTTCTCTCAACCAGTCACCAACAGAAGTTAAGGTGGTATTCACCGGACTGAAATTACTGGTTTGATAATCGGTCGTGGAATTATTATCCAGACTATTGAAATAGCTTAACTCCACTTCGTAACCATGCTGCGTCTTTTTGCTAAACTTATGTTTGTAAAAGAGCGACGATGTCAGTCCGTCATTATTTGTTTTCGCATTACTCAAAGTCTGCGAAATACTGTTTACAATGCTGTTTGAACTATTGTAATTCCAGCTATCGGTATTATTTTTTGATCCGTTGCCATTGTACGACACATTCAGATTCAGGTTATTCATTTCGTCCGGATCGTAAATAAGACCAAAGTTGACGTTTCTGTTGTCACCCTTCATAAGCAGATCACTATTCCGTTTTAATTGATTAGCTCCGGCTATACGGGTCATATCAGTATTGATATTGAAATCCTGAATCATACCGGTAGCAGCCACATAATACGATATTTTTTCTAAGCCATAATCCAGACTTACGTTTCCCCGACCCATATAAGCATCCGATCCCACAGGTAATGCCATCACGTTTACCGTTCCTTTCAAACCATATTTCATGGCTGGATTTGTTACAACATTGATTACCGCATCTACATCAGCATCATATTTTCCCGAAGGACTGGTAATCACTTCCATTTTGGCTATTTGCGACGGGTGCAGTCTTTTCAGATATTCCTTATCACGCGTAACTCCATCAACCTCTATTCTTACGTTCGTTTTTCCATTTACCGTGATGTTCTCATTCAAGTAATCAACCTGTATAGAAGGCACTTTCCGCATCACATCCAGTCCGTCGGTCGAAGTTTTTCGAATGCCGTCAGGAATACCGTAAATAGTCCGGTCGCCCAGTTCGGTTACCTTTACTTTGGTTCCGTTTACCACCACTTCTTTAAAGTTGAATGTCATAGGATCTAAAGCTATAGTTCCCATATTATTAATCATCCCTTTCTTTTTGGAAGGAACGGGCAGCAAGGTCGTTTTGTATGCCAGGTGTTTTACCCTTATGCAATACGTTTTGGCGGTGTCGGCTCTGTAAAAGAGATAAACTCCTTCCGAGTTGGTTTTAGCCGTTTCAATAGCATTACTATCCGGCAACTGCAACAACTCAACCCCGGCACCATCTACCGGTTTGGATGTTTCTTTATCAGTAAGGCCTCCGGTTATTACCTGTCGCGCATGTACATTCACCGCTAGCAGGCATAACAAGGCCAGGAAAATTTTAGTTTTCATTAAATATTAATTATTTAGAATAAATCCCCGATTTTTATTGAAGAGAATATTGACCCGCTGTACCTACAACCCTGTCGATAGCTATTTCCATCTACGAATATTCGGGATAGCTACAGGCAGCAGGATACAAACAACACAAAAGATTTTTTATTCAGGTCAAACAACCGGGAGGAAAATCATTTATTTAATCATGATTGTTTCCGATTCCGATTCCAGCTGCATTTTCATTTCCGAATTATTCGCTTTCACGGTCATAGTTCCTTCAATATGTCCTTTTGCTGTATTCTTCAACATCAAACCCGTGGCTACATCCACCGTTCCGTCGGAAGTCATGGTACCTTTCAGGTTTTGAGTCATCTGAGCAGCAGGATCGTTGGAAGGTAATGATTCAATATCCGACTTTCCTGAAACATTAGCCACATTGTTTGCTACACCTTTTAGAGTAAATGTATTCAATGACAACAAAGTAGCATTGTTTGCCGACAAACTATAGGTGCTTTCCCAGCTATCGCCGGTTTTTACGGCTTTCTCGGGTAGATAAGAAAACAAAGGTTCGATACGGGTTCTTACAGCCGACTCCTGAACAAGAGCATCAGCCACCATTTTAGCCTGATCTCTTTTGCCTGCAGGAATAGAATCCAACACAAACATTACATGATCTTTAAACTTAGGGTAATTCACAAAATCAACAAACTTACCGGCTGTAGAGATTTTTGCAATAATCGTGGAAGTACTTATTTTATTCATAATTCTTTCCGTTGGGTCGCTCATATTGGGTTTAGCCGAATTGATTTCTTTGCTACCCATAGGTGAATTGGTTTTTGAAGCAATGGTATCAAACTTTAATTCAATATCCATGATGTCGTTTTCTTGTTTAAGCACTTTGTAAGTAACAACATTGTTGGAGAAAGCGTCAATACTAAACTGTTGTCCTGCAGCATCAATTTTTACGGTTTGTTTGCTGGTACTTTTGGCGGTATACACTTTGCCTTTTTCAAGATTCAGTTTTAGTGTGACCGGAGCTTGTGCCATTAACGAAATGCCCAATAGGGCAAAAAAAACGGATAAGAATACTTTTTTCATTTTGTAAAATAGATTAGTAAATTTATAGTTGAAATTAAATTTATAATTGAGAAAATACGATACTTACTGATAACATGGGATGTTCAATTCATCTTATTTTATACTCCATACCAGTACGAATTACGTTGCAAATATACTTGCTTTAGAGGTACTATGCAATACATAGTACTATATTATCACAAGATGAGTTATTGTTACAGGATTTAATATATTTCATATTAGACCATTATACTATTTCGGAAATATTTCATATTAATGTTATTTAACTGTACAATGCCTACTATTTATTCGTCAAACAACGCTTATAGTTATATATTGCAAGACATTTTCTACAAATCAGAGTCTTTATGTTTCCCAACAAACCTTCCTGAGAGTATATTCAGACAAACACAAAGCACAGCCAAACAGAACTGCAGCAGCCATTATTTAATTATAGCCCTTTAATATCCAGATAACTCTTCAGAGCTTCTACATACTCTTCAAAAGCATTCACCCCTTTTTCGGTTATTTTGCAGACAGTCCGGGTTCTTTTACCCAAAAATCCTTTGCTAACTTCAATATATCCGGCTTCGCTAAGCTTGTCGATCTGGACACTTATATTTCCGGCTGTAGCCCCTGTTTTTTCTCTAATATACACAAAATCGGCTTCTTCTACCGAAATAAGTATAGACATAATACCCAGCCGGAGTTCGGAATGAAGCAACGGATTGAGTTCTTTAAACATTTTTTCTCCTCCCTTGATAATTCAGTATGTGTCCCGGTATAACCATCATGATTAAACAAATAACTCCAAAAACAAGGATTTGCTCATATCCATTTATAAAAAAAGGCACTACACAGCTTAGCATTCCGATAAAACCACTTATGACGACAAGCTTAAATTTAATAGTAAGACCTGTCAAAGCAGTTCCAATTCCCAAAAGCAAAAGCATAACAGAAAGTATGGGAAAACGAACAAAAGATGCACCGACACTGGTTAGAAACGCTGCAATACCAATCACCATCCAAATATTTCTGATTGTACGATCAATAAAATTCATAGCATGTCCGCCATGTTTAGTTTTGTTCCTTTTAAAAATAGACATCCCGATAGAACCAAGTACCGGAGTAAGAAACCAAAGAAAATTATAATGATAATCGCCGGTGGCCTTGATAGAAAAATAAACAGCAAGTGATATAACAAAAGTAGTATAACCCCAAACAAGAAATGATATTCCGTTTCCGTCTTCTAGCTTCCGGCGGGTATTCCTGATCATTTGAGAAATTAGCTCTAAACTGGCTTCCTCATTCAAAATTTTTTCTTCCATGATGAAATTGTTTTTAAATTACAGATGTTTGAGTAATCAAATTCTCTGCAAATATAAACCAGTTTATATTATAAACCAAATAATATTATAAATACATTGAGTAATTAACGTTTTTTGTCCGGTTTCGGTCCGAATTTGTGTAATATCGATGAACATTGTGTCTAAAATACGGCCCTTTTCGTTTGATCTTACTGCTTCCCGACAATAAAGTCAAACTTTGATCTGCGATTATCCACCCCAAATGCCGGATTGCCGGCAGACAAACCAGCTATTCATACTTTTGCTCCTGCAATAAACAACAAGAGGATGACCCTGGGGGACATCCTCTTCGTATTTTCCTGCAAAATTGTTTTATTCCGCTTTTTCGCTCATCTTCATCATGCCCATCATTTGGTTGATCGTTTTTGTCATACCATCGGTAGAACCATCCAGGAAGATCACATTGCCTTTACCCGTTTCGCCAAAATGTTTAATGGCTTCGGTCCACATACTGAACAACAAAAATGAAGCATCCAGATCGGCATCGGTCATTTCTTTAGCAGCCTGTGCCATACCTTTGGCCACTTCTTCACGAAACAAAGCAATACCTTGTCCGCGTTGTTGCGCAGCTTCTTTTTCGGCCAGAGCAGAAATCTTGATTGCATTACCTTCAGCTTCTGCCGCTTTGGTTTTGGTAATGAGCAAAGCCTGCCCTTCATTTTCGGCAGCAGCCTTCAGGTTGTTCGACGCCACCACACGCGACATTGATTTAATAATCTCTTCGTCGAACGTAATATCGTTCAGTTGGATATCAATCATATGATAACCCCATTGTTCCAGCGTATCATCCAGGTGTTTTTTTACTTCCTGAATAATTTCGGTTCGAAGACTCAGAATTTCAGCTTGCTTTTTCGTTGCCACAAAACTACGAATAGTACCTTCGATGGTACGAATCAGCGCCTGCATAAAGTTCCGGTCGTCCACAAACTTAAAGGCTACGTTTTTAATGGTTTCGTCGGCCTGATTAAACACAGCATAAAGCAACATCGCTTTAAAATACACATTGGCCTGATCTTGTGTAACAGCCTGAAACTCCAGTTCTACCGAACGATTCTGAATAGAGATGCGCTTATGCACCATTTCGATAAACGGAATTTTAAAGTTTAGCCCCGGAGGCATAATACGACGATATTTACCAAAAACTGTGATAACGGCTACGCTACCCTGATTAACAGTTACAAGCCCTGAAGCAATGAACAACAGTATCAATACTCCAATAATAATAAAAGGAATTGAAATCATTTGATGTAATTTTTAAATAATTAATAGCTTCTTTTTCGGAAACTTAGTTTGAGCACCGACAACAAAAGACGCAGCAAATATACATATTATATCAATACAATTAACTCTTTTAGAGAAGAATCTTTAATTCAAAGTCTTTTGTCAGTAAAATACCGGTTTAAATAAGCCGACAAGCATTGCAGCAAAAGGAAAAATGAATGGGAGCAAAATAAGGTCAACAAGCCCCGATACAATAAAATGGAGAAAATAAACCCCGACTAGCGACCCCGAACTCCAAGCATTTGCAACAGATGGAGTTCAATCTATCCATACAGGCTATTGAACCTCCTTTGGTGCGCTGATTAAATCCGATTATTGTGACCCGTTAGCTTACAACACATAACTTTTTATCACATCACTCCAGATACGAGCCGGATCGGTACGTGCTGCCGCCATGCGAAAACAGTATTCCTGTCCGCTAATAAGTCCTTCGATAAGAATTTTTCGTCGGGAGCCGGTCATTTGTATCCATACGCTATCCGGCCCCTGAGGTGACAGGCAATATTCTACCAGATAAAACAGCGCACGTTTCACAACGTCGCAGCTAATATACAGACTTCCTTTGAATTCGCCCACTTGCAGCTTCACGTTGGTGGGTTTTTCCAGCGGCCCTACACGCGAAGTGCGGGAATGCACCGAAAAACCGGCACTATACACTATAGATACATGGCCGTTACAGATTTGCTGTACATAGATGGACATATTTTGGAGACTATCCTCCAATCTCTTACGTGCTTCTTTTTTGAGTAAGGTATCTATCCTCGATCTGTCCTGCAAATTACTCACACACACTTTAAAGTTAGTAGCACGGGTCCTTAAGTCGGCTATTAAATCTGCCGCATCCGGAAAATTCGGATTATCAACCATCTTTTCCAACACCGTAGAAGCAAATAACTCCAGCTCAAGATCCTTGTATTTGGCCGGACCAAAATTCTTTGACACAACAATTTTTCTTATCATACCAGTTTTATTTTAAGATTAAACCCTTCGATATAAAATTGATTCGTAAAACCATACAAACAAGTGATTACTGACCCATAACAGAGCAATCATTTAGTTGAATACCCTTTTTGTTTGTTCTATTCCGGCATTATTTGAGATGAACAGGCTCTTATTGACCTAAAACAGGGCATTATACTACAATAATAGACCGTTCATATACCTTTCCGGTCTGTTAGTCTGAAACAATACGAAATTCTTTACATAGATCTACATATTATTCATCAATAATAACATATTTGTCATGAAAAATGTTTTATTAATGATAAGAAACAGAATACTTTTCATTAGAAATATTCTATTATTCATGAAAAATACTTTATTTCTAATGAATAACATTTTATTTCTAATGAATAACATTTTATTTCTCATGAATAATATTAGATTTCAAATAAATAACAGACTATTTTTCATGAATAATAGATCATTTCTTATGAATAATGAATCATTTTTCATGAAAAATAGATTATTTCTTATGAAGAATATTGTAATAAGTGTACAAAACGACCTGTTGTTTTGAAAGAATGAAGCAAAAAAGAATAGTTTTGATTCAATAGTTTCAATGAACAGGCTAAAAGAGCCAAAAAATGCCTGAATAGTAAACCAAAACGGAAGATTACAGACAAAAGAGAAGACCTTATGGACATAAAACAGAACGGAAAGGAAAGAGAATAAGGAAATATTATCCACTAAAAAGGCGATAGTAGGGTTGATTTTCCGGCAGTTGGACAGAACAGGGAGTTTACAGGGTTGAGCGGTACAATTTCCGGTTGACAGGGCGGTAAAGTTTTTATAAACAAGCAGTTTCTCCGGGGTTTAGGTTTGTGGACTGTACATGTTCCTACAAACAGTATGCTCCTACGGAGTTAAGATGTGCTTCTGAATTGGCGTTGATCGGGTAATATCTGCATGAATGATAAAGAAAATAAGAGGATTGTTGTTAATTAAGGATAAAGTGTTTATCTTTGATGTCTCATTTTGATAAAAAGGAACAAAAAGATAAATGTCGCCTGGTGGATGATCTCAATTGATAGGTTTTAAAGCCTCAAAGGCATTTTATGAATCTGAGATCGTGAATGCGAATGATCTGAGATCGTGAATGCGAATGTCCCTTTGAATTTGCAATCATTGAAAAAGAGATGAAGAAGACTGGACAGAAAAATAGCAATGAATCAAAGGGTGATTACCTAAAACAATATCGATAAATATTGTCTTTTGTGAACTTCAATAATAATTTAGCACAAAAGGGGAAAAGGGAAATTTTAAGCTCTATATCAAATAAGTTTACAAGGTAACAAAAGCGAGTTTTTTATTTTACAAAAACTTTTGTGTGTCTTTTGTGCCTTTTGTGGCGTTTCCTTTTGATTCGGTAAAATACAGGATGATTGTAGAAAAATAATTAAGTATAACCATAAATAGTCGAGAATGCGAAGATTCAGTTTGATTTTAAGCGTGGCATTGTGTTTTGGAGTTTGTTCCGGGGCTCATGCCGATTTCTTATTCTTTAAAAGTAAAAAGAAAGTAGTAAAAAAGGAGGCTTCGGCAGATAAGCCGCCGCTAAAAGGTCCGAAACCTTATGCTCAGGTGATAACCAATAAGGCCAAAACAACAAAGGGTTTGTTCAAGGTGCATAAGGTGGATAACAGTTATTTCTTTGAAATACCCGATTCGTTGCTGGGACGGGATTTGTTGGTGGTAAACCGTATCTCGAAGTCGGCTGCCGATAGCCGGAAAGGTTTTGCAGGTTATGCCGGTGATGAGATTGGCGAAAACGTGATTCGGTTTGAAAAGGGACCAAACGATAAACTGTTTATGAAGTCGGTGTCGTACTCGGAGCGGTCGAACGATTCGACGGGCATGTATTTCGCAGTGCAGAAGTCGAACCTGCAACCTATCGTAGGGGCATTTGAAATAAAAGCCATCAAAAAAGACTCGGTATCGAAAACACAGAATTCGGTTATCGAAGTGACCGACTTTGCCAACGGTGATAATTCAGTTTGGTTTTTCGATGAATGGGTAAAGAAGAATCTGTCGTTGGGTGGTCTGTTGTCCGACAGAAGTTATATTGATACGATCAAATCGTACCCAAACAATGTAGAGGTTCGCACGGTAAAAACCTATGCACAAAAACCCGAAACTCCTGCAGGTGTCACACCCGATCCGCTGACTTATGAGTTGAATACGTCCATTGTAATATTGCCTAAGGTATTGATGAAATCCCGCTATTACGATCCGCGTGTGGGATATTTCACGGCCAACTACACCGACTTTGATAAGAACCCACAGGGAGTGGAGCGCGTGTCGATGATTTCGCGTTGGAGACTGGAACCGAAAGACGAGGATGTGGAGAAATACAAAAAGGGAGAGTTGGTAGAACCTAAGAAACCGATTGTATTTTATATTGATCCGGCAACACCTAAGAAATGGGTCGCCTTCTTGAAACAAGGTGTGAACGACTGGCAAAAAGCATTTGAAAAGGCTGGATTTAAAAATGCTATTTATGCATTGGAAGCACCGAAAGACTCTACCTGGAGCATTGACGACGCCCGCCACTCGGCCATTGTATATAAACCATCCAATATAGCTAATGCCAGCGGACCACACGTACACGATCCGCGTACAGGTGAAATTCTGGAAACACATGTAAACTGGTATCACAATGTGATGCAGTTGCTCCACGACTGGTACTTTGTGCAGGCTGCAGCCATTGATACGGCAGCCCGCAAGATGGAATTCAGCGATGAACTGATGGGACAACTGATCCGGTTTGTGTCGTCGCACGAGGTAGGTCACACGCTTGGCTTGCGTCATAACTTTGGTTCGTCGAATACCATTCCGGTAGAAAAGCTCCGCGACAAAGCCTGGGTGGAAGCTAACGGACACACGCCTTCTATTATGGATTATGCCCGCTTTAATTATGTGGCACAACCCGAAGATCATGTAGGACAAAGCGGTATATTCCCTCGTATTGGTGTTTACGACGATTGGTCGATAGAGTGGGGCTATAAATGGATGCCTGAATTTAAAACAGCACAAGAGGAAGTACCTTTTTTGAATAAGTGGGTGATTGAAAAGCTGAACTCGGATAAACGATTTACTTTTGGAACGGAGATGGATCAGGACGATCCGCGCAACCAGAGTGAAGATTTGGGTGATAATGCTATGAAAGCAAGTGCTTATGGAATTAAAAACCTGCAACGCATCCTCCCCAATCTGTTGGTGTGGACCAAAGAAGCGGATAAAGACTATAAGAGCACAGCACAGATGTATACGCAGATAGCGGGTCAGTTTTCGCGCTATATGGGACATGTGACAAAGAATGTAGCAGGTATTTACAGTACTCCTAAACGTGTAGAACAAACAGGAGCCTTGTATGAATATGTACCTGCGGGCACACAAAAAGAAGCGTTGGCATTTCTACATGCACAGTTGTTTACCACTCCTTCGTGGTTGATCAATAAAGATGTGATCGAAAAGCTGGGCATTGATCCGGTTGTTACAATCGGGAAGATACAACGGTCGGTTGTTACGCGTCTGATCAGCAAAAATACCTTTGATAAGATGCTTGAAAACGAAGCATACAATGGAGCTGCAGCCTACACACCGTTTCAGTTGTTGGACTTCCTGAAAAAGAGTATCTGGAGCGAACTGGGCACAGGCAAGGCGGTAGATATTTATCGTCGTAATCTGCAAAAGTCGTACGTTGATGCATTGGTTTCGTTAGTTGGAAATGCCGGTCAGGTAGGTGTTGGTCGTGGCACTTCAGATGCAAGCGGTATTGCCCGGGTTCACCTGATGAGCCTGAAATCCGAAATAGCTAAAGCGGCAGGTAGAAGTGCCGGAGTCAGCAAAGCACACTACGTGGACTTGTTGGCACAGATTACCGACGCACTGGATCCGAAGAAATAGTTGTTTTCTTTATACTTTAAAACAAAAGAGACAAACACACATGAATAAAAAAATAGTAATTATCAACGGGCACCCGAATAAAGACTCTCTGAACTTTGGAATTTGTGAAGCTTATAAAAGAGGAGCTGAAAGTGCAGGTGCCGAAGTAAAAGAAATTGTGATTGCTAATTTGCAGTTTAATCCGAATTTGCAGTTTGGTTACCAGAAGCGCACCGAACAGGAGCCGGACCTGGTAGAGGCCTGGGCAAAGATTCAATGGGCCGATCATTTGGTGTGGGTGCATCCGGTGTGGTGGGGTGGTCTGCCAGCCATTACCAAGGGCTTTATCGATCGGGTTTTTCTGCCCGGATTTGCATTTCAATACAGAGAAAACTCCGTGTTTTGGGATCGGCTGTTGAAAGGTAAAACGGGGCATATCATCACTACGCTGGATCAACCAAGTTTGTATTACCGATTTGTATTTGGACGACCCAGTGTGAATCAGTTGAAAAAAGCGACCTTGCAGTTTTGTGGGGTAAAGCCGGTGAAGGTGACTTATGTGGGAATCGTGAAAACGGCAACTGAAGCTGTGCGGAAACAGTGGCTGATGAAGATCAATCAGCTGGGAAAGGCACAACGCTAATTGTTTTTCAGTTTAAAGAAGAATGAACTCCGGAATGTAAGCAAAGCTTATTCCGGAGTTCCTTTCTTTACAAAGCGAAAGCCCAATCTGAAATGAATGCGATGTACTTGAATAATTGAAATAGAAAACGAGATTGCACTAGCAAAAGTATAGCAAAACGTGTTTAAATAAATCAATTTGAAATCGGAGACGGATGGCTGTATAAAAAACAGCGATGAATTGATGACTTTCTGTGTAAATCGGGTTCATTTTCAAATAAAAACAAGTATTTTTGAACATTCTATAATGCTGTAGCGCAAAGTCCTCGTACACGATTTTCTGACTGGTGTAAATGGATAATAATAAATTAAATAAATGCAGCAGGGTTAAATATCCTGTTCGAATATAAATTCAAAAAAGAAAGCTGTATGATTAAAAAGATGCTCCTTGTAGCAGCAATTATCTTGGGTGGTACTTCAGTATTTGCTCAGAAAGATACCACGGCTGTGGATACTTTTAAATTCACGATCGTAAAACAAAACAAAATCACTCCGGTGAAAAACCAGGCCAGTTCGGGTACCTGCTGGAGTTTTTCGACCATCGGATTTTTCGAATCGGAACTGTTGCGTATGGGCAAACCCGAAGTAGATTTGTCGGAAATGTTTGTGGTGCATCATTCGTATACCGACAAGGCTGACAAATATGTGCGCATGAACGGAGCTTGCAATTTTGGTGGTGGAGGTTCATTCTACGATGTCTGGTATGTAATGAAAAATTACGGAATTGTACCGGAATCGGTTATGAACGGATTGAACTATGGCGAAGAAAAACACAAACATGCTGAACTTGATGCATTGACGTCGGCTTATGTAAAGGTGATTGTTTCGAATCCAAACAAAAAACTTTCGACAGCATGGAAAGCCGGTTTTGACGGTATTCTGGATGCTTACCTGGGTCAGGCTCCGAAAGATTTTACTGTTGCTGGTAAGAAATATACGCCGCTGACTTACGAAAAGTCATTGGGACTGAACCTGGACGATTATGTATCGTTGACTTCGTTTACTCACCATCCGTATTATGCACCATTTGCAATTGAAATTCCGGATAACTGGCGCAACTCCGAATCTTATAACCTGCCATTGAACGAACTGATGCAGGTATTTGATAATGCTATCGACAAAGGGTATTGCGTAGCCTGGGCATCGGATGTAAGCGAAAAAGGTTTCACCCGCAATGGTATTGCTGTTGATCCGGAAGTGAAAGTCGCTAACCTGCCCGGTACGGATCAGGCAAAGTGGTTGAATATCTCGCAAAAAGATATGGAAGAAAAAATCTATAAGGTAAAAGGTCCTCAACCCGAAGTAAAAGTAACTCCCGAAATTCGTCAGGCTGGTTTTGATAATTACCAAACTACCGATGACCACGGTATGGTTATTTACGGAACTGCCAAAGATCAGAACGGTACAAAGTATTATCTGGTGAAAAACTCATGGGGAACTGATAATAAATACAAAGGAAGCTGGTATGCCAGCGAAGCTTTTGTAATGCATAAAACCATTGATATCATGGTTCACAAAGATGCTATTCCAAAAGAAATTCTGAAAAAACTGGGAATAAAATAATTTTCCCACTTGAATTAAAATGAAAAGAGGCTTTCCAAACAGGAAAGCCTCTTTTGTGTTACGGGCTTTTTGTTTAATTTTGAACTCAGAAAAACCGAAGACTGAAAACGATTATATGAACCGGGTGATTGTTTATTTATTGAAAGATATGGGTAATTTGGGGTGTTTCCCCGAATGTGTAATGGTTGATACGGATGATAAGGGCGTGTTCTCTTCTCATTTTGTAAAAGTGTCGAACCTGAATATTTCCAATTATGAGGACCTTTTCGATGAAACGGATAAGATTCTGTTCAATTATTGTCTGAAACTGGATACAACTACCATTGTGTCCAAGATAAAAGATAAGGCAGCAAAGAACTGGGAAAGTCTGGAGAAAAAGTTTTTTAAGAATAAAAAATTGAGTACGGATGCTTTGTATGTGCGGGACTATTTGTTGGAATATATTGAGCAGAATCAGAATGATTTTTTTGAGCATTTATCCGACAAACAGTTGTATCTACCCCATGGAAAATTTCCGTTTATGTGGAGCAGACTCAGTGTGGAGCCGGAAATGCCGGAATTGCTCTACTGTTTTGAGAGCACGTCCGACTGGATTTACTATTTTCTGGATATTACCTGCAAGGGCAAGCCGTTGGATTTGAAAAAAGGCAAACTGGTTTCGCGTAAGCTAGCCCGTGTTTTGTTGAAGAATAGGATTTACGAGTTCGAGGAAGAGGTGGATGGTTCCAAGTTAGTTCCTTTTTTTGATAAGGAGAAGGTGTCGGTTTCTCAGATCAACGCTGAAGAGTACATTCAGAAAGTCATACTCCCCTTAGTTCCTTCCAATCGGGTTGTCTCTGTCGGATTTGAAATTCTGACAGTGTCCGACCTGTCGAATGCTATTTTGCGGGTACGGGAGATTGTACCGGTACGGCAGTTTTCTTTGTTTGACACTGATGGAGAAACCGATTTGCACGAAAAAAGCATAGTACTTGAACTGGTATTTGAATATGAGAATTTCGTGTTCTGGGCCGGGCAGAGCGGACCCACTACCCGGGTGGAAAGAGTCGGTGATTCGTTTACGATTTACAAAGCCGAACGCGACAGGGGGTTGGAAAAACTATATATTGATGCGTTGAAAGAAGCCGGACTCGATCTGGATGCCAAAGTACGCAAGATGCCTTACGGTGAGGGCGTGGAGTGGCTCAACGATAATTATAAAATGTTTGAATCAACAGGCGTTGAGATCAAGTTTGAAAAACGCGGAGGAGAGGAACAGCGCATTTTTGTGGGCGAACGCAGCATTAGTGTGGTGGTGGAAGAGGAGCGTGACTGGTTTGACATCAAGGGGCATGTGAAATTCGGATCTTTCGAGATTCCGTTTGTTCGTGTGCTGAATTATATCAAACAGAACAAACACCAAATGTTGCTACCCAACGGGGAATACGTACAAATACCGCAAGCCTGGTTTGAAGAGTATAAAGCATTGGCTGACTTTTGCAAGATTGAAGACGGAAAAACTGTCATTGCTAAGTATCACTGTGTAGTGGCGGATGAGCTGATGCGTGGAGCCAAAATAAAATTGTCGATCAAAGACAATATGCGAATGTTGCTGGAGCATAAGCTTGATAAAGACTTTGATTTGCCGGTGAATTTCAAGGGTGAGTTGCGTCATTATCAGCAGCAGGGATATAACTGGTTGCGGTTGCTCGACGACTTGTCGTTGGGTGGCTGTCTGGCCGACGATATGGGTCTGGGGAAAACCATCCAAACGCTTTGCCTGCTGCAATGGCTTAAAGAGCAAAACCGGGGTATGAATATGCTGGTGGTACCTACCAGCTTAATCTATAACTGGGAGCAGGAAGCAGCAAAGTTTACACCCGGGCTCAAGGTGCATGTTCATACCGGTAATCAACGTTCGCGTGACTTCAACGACTTTAAAGATGCAGATATTTTGCTTACCAGTTATGGTATTCTTCGGCGCGATAAGCATCTGCTTGAAGCTATTCCGTTCAATTATGTGATTCTGGATGAGGCGCAGGCTATCAAGAATCCGCAGTCGGATATTACGCAGGTTTGCCTTTCGCTCAGAGCGCGTCGCTTCCTGACTTTGACGGGAACTCCCCTGGAGAATTCGTTGACCGATCTGTGGTCGCAGGTACATTTCTTTAATCGCAATATGCTAGGTGCTTCAAATACTTTTCTGAAGGCTTGTAAACAGCCCGAAAAACAGGAACTATACAGGCAACTGCTGAAGCCCTTCCTGTTGCGGAGAAATAAAGCAGAAGTGCTGACTGACCTGCCCGAGAAATCGATCATCGTGCAGTGGTGCGATATGAGTGAAGAGCAACAACGCTTCTACCGCGATATGCGGAACAGTTACCGTGATAAATTTCTGGAAAATAAAGATGCTTCGAATAAAATAAGTCCCATGATTTTACTTGAGGGTTTGCTGCGGCTGCGCCAGTCTGCTAATCACCCACGATTAGCTGAAAAAGAATATACGGAGGATTCCGGTAAATTTGATACGGTTTGTCAGATGCTCGATGAGGTGATTTCGCAAGGGCATAAAATTCTTATGTTTAGTTCGTTTGTTGAGCATCTGAAATTGTATAAGCAGTATCTGGATGAAAAACAGATTGACTATTGTTATCTGGATGGAAGTACTAAAGACCGTAAGGGAGAGGTGGAACGTTTTCAGAATAATGAGGATGTACAAGTATTCCTGTTGTCGCTTAAAGCGGGTGGGGTAGGGCTTAATCTAACGCAGGCAAGTTATGTGTTTCTGCTCGATCCGTGGTGGAATCCGGCAGCCGAGGCACAGGCTTTTGACCGGGCTCACCGCATGGGGCAGCAAAACAAGGTGTTTGTTTATAAATTTATTTCCAGAAACACGATAGAAGAGAAGATACTCAAACTTCAGGAAGAAAAACTTCAACTCTTTGATGCCATGATGAATCAGGATAATGAAATACTGAAACAGCTGGATGTAAATGCCGTGATGAAGCTGATAGAATAAATAAAAGGCTTTCCGATTAAAGAAAGCCTCTTGTTTTATAATTCAGTTGCGAAACTCAATAAGCGTGATCGTCACCATTCACATCTTCAATGTCAATTCTCTTTTTCTCCATAGAACGCCAGGCGATAAAGATATAGGCAAGAACCAGCGGAATAAAGAGCGATACAATAGACATGGCTTTGAGCGTAAACAGGCTGGACGACGAGTTGAAGATAGTCAATGAGCTCTGTAAAGCCGGTGTGGCAGGATAATATGCCGTGTTATTGTATCCGGCTACAAGCAATAAGCTGCAAACTGTTACCACAGTGCCTGCACCAGCAAACCAGATTCCTTTTTTGAACTTAGCTGAAATCCAGGTTCCGATAACCCCAACTAATACAGCTACTACTCCCAGCAGGAATAATATCAGCACAACGGGCATTTCTATCAGGTTGGTGAAGTATTTGTATTTCTCCATAGATACAATCCCCGTAGCCGGATTAACGGCAAAACCATCGGAGAATAAAGTCCAGATAACAAAAGTCAGGAAGAATACCACAAAAGGAACAGCGTTATACCACAGATATTTTCGTGAACGGGCTTCCAGTACGGGATGGTTGAGCCTGTTGATGAAAAATAATACGGCTAACGAACGAGCCAGAAAGAATACAGCCAGTCCAAGCATCCAGTTGCGGAGGTTAAGCAAGGCTTCCAGTCCGTGCCACTCATTACCCCACGAGCTGATGACAGGTGCCAGTTGTTGAGTGATATTACTTTTGTTTACATTAAAATCGGAACCTGTAAAGAAGGTGGCAATGGCTACCCCAATCAGGAAAGTGCCCAACAGTCCGTTTACAAACAGAAAGCTACGATAGGTGTTTATTCCGAATACGTTTCCGGGTTTCGATTGAAATTCGTAGGAAACGGCCTGAATGATGAAGCAAAACAAAATAGCCATCCAAACCCAGTAAGCTCCACCAAAACTGGTAGAATAAAACAAGGGAAATGAAGCAAAAAAGGCTCCGCCAAATGTTACCAATGTGGTGAAGGTGAATTCCCACTTCCGGCCGAGGGTATTTACCAACAAGCGGCGTTCATCTTCGGTTTTCGATAAAGAGAATAACATGGATTGTCCGCCCTGAACAAAGAGTAAAAATGCGAGTAATCCGGCCAGTAGTGAAATGATAAACCACCAATAATGTTGTAAGAATGAATATGTGATCATACTGTTTTATTTTAGAGTGTTAGATTGAAGAAAATCAGTGAGCTTCCGGTCCTTTTTGAATTTGTTTAAGCATGATGCGTATTTCGGCAATCAGAAGAGCCGTAAACAAAACGGCAAAAAGGATGAAGGTGATCATAACCGAATCTGATGAGATGTTGGATATGGCAGCCTGAACAGGCAATACATCCTGAATAGCCCAGGGCTGACGACCAACTTCGGCTACTGCCCAACCTAACTCGCCGGCAACATATCCCAACGGAATACTCCATAAACTAACCCAGAGTAACCACTTCTTTTTCTCTATCTTGTTGTTGTAACTAAAGAATAAAACCAGTGCAAACAGTGCAATAAAATAAAATCCTAATGCAACCATGATGTGGAAGGAATAAAACACGGTAGGTACGTTTGGTATCAGTCCTTCCGCTTTGTCGATATATCCGTAACCAAAGTGTGCATAGTTTTCTTTCAGCGCTGCTTTGTGCAGTTTGGCTGATGTAGTGTCTTTGGCAGTAATTGCTTTCTGGTAGTCGGATAGCGACTGGATAGCTGCCTTCCCGCGTTTGTGTCTTTCTTCGAACGAAAGAGCTGTGCCCTTCGGAGTCTGGTAACCCCCGTCGATGATATCTTTCACGCCCGGTACAAATGCGTTGGCATCGCGGTAAGCCAGGATCGATAACATGTAAGGTATTTGTACCTTAAATAAATAAGGATTAATAGAATCTTTGTAGGATTTTTTATCTGGATTTAATATCCCCACGGCAACCAGACCGGTACCGGCTTTACCCTGATAAAGTCCTTCCATGGCTGCCAACTTCATGGGTTGATGTTGGGCTACATTGTAGGCAGAACCGTCGCCAGTGTAGGCTATCAGCAATGATGATACAATGCCGAAGATAGCACCGACCCGAATGCTTTTCAGGGCAAAGTCTACTTCACGCTTTTTGATTAAGAACCACGAGCTAATGCCAATGACAAATAAACCTCCCATTACCCAACCGGACAATACCGTATGGAAAAACTTATTCATGGCTACGGGCGAAAACAGGATGCTCCAGAAATCGATCATCTCGTTGCGAACCGTATCCGGATTGAATTCCATGCCCACCGGATATTGCATCCAGGCATTGGCAACCAAAATCCACAAAGCCGAAAGAGTGGCTCCCAGTACGGTTAGCCAGGTAGATGCCAGGTGAAACTTCTTGCTTACTTTTTTCCACCCAAAGAACATGATGGAAATAAAAGTTGCTTCCATAAAGAAAGCCATTATACCTTCAATGGCCAGTGGTGCCCCGAAAATGTCGCCTACGAACCAGCTGTAGTTCGACCAGTTGGTACCAAACTCAAACTCCAGAATGATGCCGGTGGCTACGCCAATGGCAAAGTTTACTCCGAAGAGTGTCATCCAAAACTTAGTAGCTTTTTTCCATTGCTCGTCGCCTGTTTTTACGTACAAAGTTTCCATGATTGACATGATAACCCCTAAACCCAGCGTGAGCGGTACAAAAAGCCAGTGATACATAGCAGTCATGGCAAACTGTGCCCGTGACCAATCCACTAATGATGCGTCCAATAAATTCATAATTGTTTCTAGTAATTAGTTATAAAAGTGTTTGATGTCATTTTGTTTTATTTATTAGTTCCTGCCGAACATGATTTGCTTTGCTTTGGTCGTCTTTGAAATTTGAGTTCAGGTAGTTTGGAAAGAAAAATATGCGCAGTACGGCAAACATGATAAAAAGTTTGATCAACACAATTAACCATAAAGTTTTCCCGACGGTCATATTTCTGAATCCGTCGCGATAAAACGAGTAAAAAGATTGTAGTGGGAGAGGTGTTCTCATAATGCCTGTTTTATCCGAATAACAATAGTTGCATAATTCGATTACAAAAATATCAATAAATTTGATATAATTACAAAAGCGTACTGGATTTTATTTAAATTTTATTTCAATTAGTCTGATTTTTGAAAACCAGACTAATATCCCAACACTTGTTTGATGAAAATCACTTTTATTCTGTTCTCGTCAAATTGACCTTGTATAACGCTAAGGTAATTGCATATTTTGTCTGTCGATTTACAATCTACACATTCACCTTTGATGGTGCATGGTGTATGCTTTCCGAGTCTGATGGCATCCAGCGGGGCTGCCACTTTTTTTATCCGATTGTTGGCTTCGTCATCATTTGATACAATTTTATTGGTACCGCAAATGATCAGCACCTGCTTAGGCCCATATATAATAGGTGCTACACGACTTCCATTACCATCGAGATTAAATATTTTGCCTTCGGAAGTAATTGCATTGGCACTGCTCAGAAAGTAATCCGCATCAAAGTTCCTCAGGTAGATGTTTCTTTTCTCCGGTTTACTCAGCTTTGTATCGTATTTGTCGAGAAATTCCAGTTTGCGATTTCTCAGGTATTCATACACTCCGAGACTCTCCAGTGTCATGGAGTCGCCAACTCCAACTATGGAAGAATCTTTTATATTGGAATTCAGATAGACTATTAGCTCTTCGGCTGAATCAAGTACAATTGCTTCGATTCTGTTTTTTGCGAGAGACTTAATTGTTTTTTCGAGTATGTTCATTGCGTTGCATTCCAAATGTATGGAGATATGGAATTCGAGTTGTATTTTTATTTCTCATGCAAATATACTTAAGTTCGGTGAACAACTATGCCTGTGATAAGAATTAATATGTGTCGGGGAATCTGAACTATACAAACAGCGAACGGACTATTTAATGATTCTTCGTAAATGAGTCCATGACTTCAAGACTTGAAAATAACTACCTTTGCACTCCGAAAATTAGAAGAGAATGAGACAAGGAAAGATCGTCGACATGACCTCGGGCCCCATCACCCCACAGATTATTCATTTTACCGTACCGTTGGTTATCGGCAATTTTTGCCTGTTGACCTACAATGCGGCTGATTCCATCATTGTGGGTCGTTTTATCGGGCCCAATGCATTGGCTGCGGTGGGGGCGGCAAGCCCTATTATGAATATTGTTTTGTTTCTTATCGTGGGTATTTGTCTGGGAATGTCGGTGCTGATGGGCAATTTCTTCGGAGCGGGCGACATTGCCAAGCTGAAACGGGAAATATCGACGGCCCTTATTGCAGGAGGGGTGTTTACACTGGTGATTATTCTGTTGGGATTGATCTTCTCGCGTGCCATTCTGTCTCTGATGAATACTCCGGCGGAAATTATGGATGATGCCACCCTTTTCCTGCGCATTATCTTCGTGGGGATGTTCTTTACCTTTATCTACAATATTTACGCTTCCACCTTGCGGAGCATGGGTAATTCGCGGGCTTCGCTTTACTTTCTGATTGCTTCCGCCGTATTGAATGTTTTGCTGGATTTATTGTTTGTGGCGGTGTTCAAGTTAGGCATAGCAGGTGCTGCGTGTGCCACAGTTATTGCCGAAGCTTTGTCGGCTTTGTTTTGTATTGTCTATGTACGCAGAAAAATTCCCATCTTGAAATATACGCGTCATGAATTTATGTTTGACCGGTCGCTGCTGCGCGAAACGGTCAACTATAGTTCGGTGGCAGCTATGCAGCAGATTACCCTGCACGTAGGAAAACTGCTGGTGCAGGGGGCAGTCAACCCCTTGGGCATTTTTGCTATTGCGGCTTTTAATGCTGTGGGGCGTATTGATGACTTTGTAATGACGGTGCAGCAAAACATTGCCCACGGTGTTACCGGCTTTATGGCACAGAACGTAGGTGGAGGCCGGGGTGATCGCATCCGAAAGGGCTTTTATACCGGACTGAAAATGGAGGTGATCTACAGTCTGGCAATGGGAGTCATCATTTTTGTTTTTGCCCGTCAGTTTGTTACCTTGTTTGTGGGCAATGAGGGTGCCAAGGTGGTGGAGTCGGGGGTGCAGTACCTGAAAATTATGTCGTTTATTTACCTGCTTCCGGGAGTCACTAACATTCTTCAGGGCTATTTCCGCGGATTGGGCAAGTTGAAAATGACGCTTAACTCCACGTTTACGCAAATAGTGGCACGTGTCATTTCAGCTTATCTGATGGCTTCTTATTTCCATCTGAGAGGTATTGCGCTTGCTTGTCTGGTAGGCTGGATTTTTATGCTGGCTTATGAACTGTGGGTGTTTGTAAAGACCTGGAAAGCGAATTGAGTTGCGATATAAAACAGGACATTCAAGTCTGAAAGACTTGAATGTAAATGGGATTGTATCAAAAGCACGCAAATAACGCAAACACCACAAATTTTCGCAAATAAGATTTGTAACGTTGGATCTGAGTTGATGAATTTCAATTCAATAAGATTGCGTTAATTTGCGCATTTTGCGTTCTAAAAAGGCTTTTGAGACAGCCTCATTTACATCGAATCCCTTCAGGATTCTAAGATTTGAATTCCCGATTTAATGTCGTTTAGTTAGGCACACAGAATACACATATTTTACAGAACATGCAAAGTTGATTTGATTATTCTATTTTTGATAATGTGCATTTTAAATGGAATTTCTATTCTGTGTTTTTTCGTCTAATCCGTGTATTCTGTGTGCGAATCCTTATCTAAACGACATTGATCCCCGATTGAGAATTAATCAATTATCTTTCAGCGATTTTAAAGAATCTGTTCCAGCGTATTTTACCGCTAAACCAACCTTTATCATTGTCTAACGATAACCAAACCATAACCGGACGACCAACAATATGGTCTTCGGGTACAAAACCCCAATAGCGTGAATCGGCCGAATTGTGGCGGTTGTCGCCCATCATCCAGTAATAATCCATTTTGAAGGTATACGTTTTGCTTGGTTTTCCATTGATATAATAGATTCCGTTTTTAGTTTCAAACTTATTATTTTCGTAGACCCGAATAGCCCGTTCGTAAATAGGTAAATTGTACGAATTCAGTATCAGGGTAGCTCCTTTTTTCGGTATCCATACAGGACCATAGTTGTCGCGGGTCCAACTTTTATGACCACCCAGTGGAAATACGTCCAGGTGTTTTGACTCTTCGATTTTAATTTTAGTGACGCCTGCTACCTGCTGTATCTTCGTGTAAGCTTCTTCATTCAATGGAAAATGATAAACCGGTAATTGAGGATTAAGCCCAAGCTCTACGATTTGTTGCGCGTTTTGTTGGTTTATCTGTTCGGGGTGGTTGCTCTTTATCAGTAAAGAATCGTCGGCAATGCTGATTCCCAATTTATCTAACACCGATCGTGTAAAAGGAGTACCGTCAGTCTGGATGTAATAATTAAACTGAATTCCCGGAATCTTCTGTTGTTTTTGTCCATTTACATAAACCTGATTGTTTTTTATCTGAAGCCAGTCGCCTGCCACGGCCACACAGCGTTTCACGAAATTTTCACGACGATCGACCGGTCGATAAACAATGTCTCCGAAAAAGTCTTTTCTTTTGTTCACTAAGTCTCTCCCTAATTGATAACAAGACGTGTAATAATCAGGATTGGTTACTTTTAATGCTACAGTATCTCCGGTTGGAAAATTGAACACTACTATATCGTCGTGTTTAATGGTATCGAATCCTTTCAGGCGATGATAACCCCACTGTGGTTTTTCAATAAACGACTTACAATTCAGCAGCGGAAAGGTGTGCTGAACCAGAGGAAACGCGAGTGGCGTGTTGGGTACGCGAGGTCCGTAACTGGCTTTGCTGACAAACAAAAAGTCGCCAACCAGTAAACTCTTTTCCAACGAAGAACTTGGTATCTGGTAGTTTTGAAACAAAAAAGTGTTGATAAAATACACCGCCACCAACGCAAATACAATGGCATCTACCCAACCCATAATGCTTAATACGGTCTTGTTTTTAGATTTTTTCCACCAGGTCCACGGGAAGTAATGAGAAATGAAAGCATCCACTATCAGAGGCAAACCAAGCAGCCACCAGAAGTTTCCAACCCACACAATAAATAAAATATAAATTAAGCTCCACACGCTGCATTTAATCCATTGTTTCAGCGGTTGTTGAAAACGCTCAGTTAGTTTGTCTGCACTCATAGTATGAATTATTGATTTAGTATGAATTATTGATTTTAATTTTTAGCAAGTAGTATTATTTTTTATTCGCTCCAAATCCCGTTTTTAAACAGTTGAAACCATTTTTCAATATCCTGATCAGTATGCAATTTTATTGCTCCGAATATCTCCCGGGCAAATTCGATGGCAGCAATGCCATTGGCAGTGATAATATTTTGATCAGTCACGGCAAACGCATTGATATAATGTTTTTCTCCCGAATAATGTGCTGCAACAGCCTTCAGATACTGTAAGTCGTTGCTTGTATGTTTCCGGTTGTCCAAAAATCCGAGTTCTCCTAAATAGGTTGTGGCGGCACAGATGGCGGCAATTGTTTTTCCTTCGGCAAACAGCGTTTTTGTCAGTGGATCTATTTCCCTGTTCTCGCCTTTTTCCCAGGCTGTACCTCCGGGCAGAATAAGCATATAAACATCGTCGGCATTAACTTCCGACAACGACAGGTCGGGTGATACATGTAAGCCGCCCATAGAGCTAACGGACTTTCCATCTGCGGAGAAATAAATTAAATCGAACTCTTCACTTTTCTTGATTTCGGGAGTGAGATAGGCGATTTCCCAGTCGGAAAAACCATTGAAGAGGAATACAAATATTTTTTTGTTGTTCATAAAAAGGGGGGGTGTTTGCTATTTTGTCTGAATCAGAATTTACAGAATTATTTAATTTGCAGAATCAGTATTAGATATTACTTTATAAACCATCAACACCTCATAGTCTTTTTTGAAAGATAGTACATTCTTTTCTATTGTGCATTTAGTTGAGCCTTTCAATTCTTTACAAAATTATTAGACGATACGATTGTGATTTTAAGTCCCCTTTAGGGAATTTAGGGGCGCATTTCAACTGTATTTTCCGCCCCAAGCCCCTAAAGGGGATGTTGAATAGTATCGACTTTGAAAGATAAGAATCTTGAATAGGTTTCAATATCATCATACTAAAATATTCAACGACTCCGTGCTTGCTTTTGTTATTAGTCTTTCATTCTCCCTGCAAATATACTTAACTTTTACAAACAATTTTATTTTGAAACAGAAAAATTAAAGCCCGGCTCTCGCAGGGCTTTAATAAAAAAGAGTTGATTGGATGATGGGCTAATCGTAGTACAACTTTAAGTTGCGCTACGATTAAGTTGTGCAGGCTCGTTATTTTTTAGCTGCGTCTTTTTCCTTGTTGTTTTTGGCCATGGTGGAGCGTTGCTCGGCAGTGATGCGGGCGGCATCCAGCGTGCGGTTAATGAAGTCCGACAATTCTTTGTACGGGTCGGTTCCATTTACGCGTCCCAGGGCATTTATTTGCTCACACAGGTCGGCAAATGCCGTTTGCGTGTTGCCACGTTCAGCTTTGGCAAGACCCACCTTGTAGTTAGCTTCCACCGCGGTGCGATCGCTGTACAGGTCGTCATATTGTTTGTTGTATTCTTCTGTTTTTTCTTTCCAGGGTGTGGCGGTGGTTGTTTGCAGGTTGGCAAGGCTCACGGGGGTGTTCAAATCCTGAAGCAACTTCTTCAGGGTTCCCGATTCTTCGCGCACCGGTAAGTCCTGTATTTTGGTTCCATGTTTTTCCATAATGAACCACAAGCTCTGTGCTGCCTGAGCCACTGCGGGTACCGGATAATTTAGTTGCGATTTCACATGCCCGTAAAGTCCCATCACCATTTCATCGCGCAATTCGTCCAACTCATGTAGCCGGGTTGTTTTACCCGTTTTTCGCGACTCTTTCAGCGCGTCGTCAAAAGCCTGTAGGCGTGTTTCAAACTCGGTAGCCTGCGATTCAATCTTCAGCGCTTTCCAATCTAATTTCTTTAAATAGTCACGGATTAAAATCATTACCTGAAAAAAATCCATCTGACGAACAAAATGTAATAAAAATACTTTAATCATATCATTAGTTTTTTTGGGGTTTGTAATCTGTTTATTTAAAAGCACGTCCACCTGCGTAGATATGCTGTTTTTTCAGTTCGATTGGGTTTGTCCCGCGATGGGACGATACCTCACCTTTTTCGGACTAGCTCCGTCCCACTTCGGGACGATAGCTCACCTTTCTTGGAGTTGCTCCGTCCCGCGACGGGACGATGCATTCCCGCTCGCAAATGGACTGTCCCGTCACGGGACGGTGCTTTTTTATCGGGAAATGGTCTGTCCCATGACGGGACGATGCATTTTTGCCCGAAAATGCTCTGTCCTGCGTCGGGACAGTGCTTTCTCACCTCAACATGGTCTGTCCCGTTGTGGGACGGTCCTTTTTTGCACGCGGACGGTTTATTTTAGCTACATTACAGTATGTCTGGCGCACGAAGTTGCATCTCCCGGTTTGCCGACGACCGGTTTTTGTCGTCGGAAGTACTTTCCGGTTTGTGCAAAATGTTTCGCTGCGGTGAGCGTGTGTTTATCTATTGCTTAATGAAGCCGCCTGCTTTAATAAGTTGCTTATCTCTGGGTTTTTGCTCTCCAAAGTTAGAAATGATTTTTCAATTTTCCAAAAAAACTTTTGGACATTTTTCAAAAAAGACGAGGGCCTAAATTATTTATCATCAGACAGAAATAGTTTGAGCCAAAAAATATTTTTGGACATGGGACGTGAAAAGGGCGAAAAAACGTCGGATTTAACAACCAATATGTTCTACAAAGGGGTGTTTATATAACTCCGGCATTGGTGTTTATGATCTAAATTTTAAACCATTTTTGGGTAGTATTTCATCAGTTGATTGAGTCTTGTCCGGGTGTTTTTAATATCGAAATTCCAGCGATTTTATATACAAAAACCCCACTAACCGCCTGAACGGGTTAGTGGGGTTTGCAGGTGTTTGCCTTATGCCCGGTAGGGGCAAGGTTTAGTTGAGCAACAGGTTAGGGTTGCTTTCGGTAGCCTCGGTTGGGAAGCGTAGCACATAGCGGCTGTCGCCTTGTTTCAGGGTAAAGCTTTCTCCGTTGAATGTTTTGGTTATTTCGGGTTTGCCAAAGTAGCGTAAATCGTACCATCGGAAGCCCTGACAAGCAAGTTCTCTGAATCGCTCATCGGCCACACGCTGAATAAATGTGGTTTTGTCCATCGCATCAATGGCCGCTGCCTGTGTGTCGTAATAAGCCGGTTTCAGTCGTTTGGCAATAAGCTGTTTTAAATAATCTTTTGCCTTGCTGAGGTCGCCACCCGGCACCTGCGCTTCGGAAGCTGCCAGCAGCAGGTAGAACTCGGCAGTTCGCATAGATACTTTGTTGTCCAGCTTATAACCCAGCAAACACCGATACTTGCTACCGCTGCCCTGAAAATATTTGGCAAAGCGCAGGTCGTTTGTTTTATCAAACGCACCGATTAACTTGTCAGAAACATAAAATCTGGATTTCAGTGACGAATAAAAGGTTTGCTCCATGGCCAACACATTTTCGCCCGAAGCATAGTTCATCGGCAGTTTAGCACTGGCGTCATTCATATCAATAAGCGTGTGATTGATGTTGTATGCTGCTAAAGCATATTTGCGGGCATTGGCCCAGTCGCCGGTGTAAGCATATACGCGTGCTGCAAATCCGTAGGCCGATACTTTGGAGAACCGGTAGTTTAAGCCCTTGGTCTGTTCGTCTACGTTCAGCAGTTTAATGCCGGCTTCGATGTCAGCAAAAATCTGGTTGTATACTTCCCCGATGGTGTTTCGTTGGTAGTTTTTCCAAATGTCGATGGTGGTAGCCAGCGGTATCGATTTTTTATTCAGATTGTCGGCACTGTACACGTCGGAATACAAGCCGGCCAGTCCAAAATGCATGTAGGCTCTCATCATATAGGCTTCGCCTCTGAGTTGGTCAATATCTGCCTGCGTACCGTCAGTAGCCTTTTCTCCGTCAATAATGGTTTGATTTGCATTTAAAATGGCTTTGTAAAACTCTTGCCACGGAAAGCTGTTGGTGTTTGCATCCGGGTTCACATCCTGCCAGATGAAAATGCTGTGATAAGGAAGATAATCGCCCCAGTCGTCGTACGTAAGCTGTAATTCGTCACCGCGCACGGTGCTCAGTGAGCGATCGGTTGGCACTGTTTGGTAAGCATAGGTCATCAGGTCGCGATAATCCTGATAGGTAGCTGGTATAACTTTACCCACCGGTTTTATATCCAAAAAATTATCGCAGGCTGTGGTCATAAGCGTAAGCATAACCACTATGTATAGATTAATTCTTTTCATTTTATATTCTGTTTTTTATGAAATTAGAAAGTGACATTCAATCCTACTGTTACCGACTTGGGCATGGGTTGTGCATAAATGTTACCGGCCGTTTCGGGGTCAAAATATCCATCGTAGTTGGATGCAATTACAAATGCATTTTGTGCTTCCACACTTAGTTTAGCATTCGAAATGCCCACTTTGCTTATTATGCTCTTAGGCAATTCGTATCCGAAGCGAATGCTGTTGAACCGGAGATAATTGATTTTTTTATACCAGATGTCCAGGTCGCGGAATACGTCGTTAGCTAAAACGGATCCGGTATTGAATACAGAATAATCTCCCAAACGGTTGCCGTCTTCTGTTGTTGCGCTGATCATACGCGGATAAATGCCCGATTTGTTGTCGGGGGTCCACACCTGACTCATCTTTGTTGAGCGGTTCAGTCCTCTGTCCATCTCAATAATGTTGTAGAAAGGCTCGGTTTTTACCCATTGTCCCAGATTAAAGCTGCAAGACACAGCCAACGAGAAGTGACCCAGTTCGAAGTTGTTGATCAATCCTCCTGATATTTTAGGATCTTTGCTGCCTACGTATGTATACAGGTTGCGGATTTGATCGTTAGTCAATGAACTCTGATACAATCCAAAACCGGAAGGATCTGTCAGCCCGAAAAATTCGGTAGCCGATACTTTTTTGTCGCCTTGTTGAAACTGTACATAACCCTGATCGTCCAGTCCGGCGGTTTTGAATGCAAAAATAGCATTTACCGGATGGCCTTTCAGCGAAGGAGTGGTCTGGTTGTCGGGAACCTCAATATTGTTCACATTGTTGATATTTTTAGCCAGGTTGATGGTGGTACTCCATCTGAAAGCCGGGCTAACAATATTGCGCGTTACCAGCGTAATTTCATATCCTTTGTTTGTCAGCGAAGCCCAGTTGAGTCCTACACTTTCCAGTCCGTTTTCTAATGCTACAGATTTAGATGCAACCAGGTCGGTGGATTTACGATGATATACATCGGTACTCAGACTAATGCGGTTGTTGAGTACGGCCAGGTCAAATCCGGCATTCCAGGTGGCTGTTTTCTCCCAGCGTAAGCGGTCATTCGGCAAGTTGGTTGGCGTAATCGTAGGCTCGGTTTGGCCGGGCAGTAAAGTTGCCGTATTGCGCACTCCGATAATGTATTTGGATGTTGATTTGTCAATGTTCCCCTGCAAGCCATAGGATAAGCGGAACTTCAGATCATTCAACCAGCTGAGGTTTTTCAGAAAAGATTCCTCTTTGGCTCTCCATGCTGCCGATGCAGCCCATAATGGGAGGTATTTGTATTTCGGATCAACCCCAAACAGGTCGGACCCATCCATGCGCACACTTCCAAAAAAGGTGTATTTTTTATTGAATGTATATCCCAACGTTCCGAAGAAAGATGCATAAGCATTTTCGACATAGCTTTTTTTGAATAAGGGGAAAGTTTTGGTATAGGATGCATCAGGAAAAGAAACCGGCTCGGTAGTCAGGGTTTCTTTGTTGAACCCGTATCCTGCCGAGAATATGCTTTCGTCTTTTGTGCGCCGCAATTCATTGCCCACCATAAAGTCGAACTCGTGTTTGTCGGACAACGAAAGATTGTACTCCAGTACGGATTTTAAGTTCCATTGGGAGTAGGTTTCGTCGGTGTTTTTAATTACTCCACCTTCGGGTACGAAGTAAGTATCGCCTACCTGACTCTTTGCTCTTTCCAACCGGGCAAAATAACTGTTTTTGCTACCATATTGTTGCGTGTTGTTATTGTCACGTTGCAATCCCAACTGTGTCCGGAAGCTTAATTTCGGAATAATTTTCCATTCGGCATCAAAAACAGCATTTAATGTGCGAGCCTTGAGTTCGTTGGATGTATTGTTTCTTTCTTCCAGAATATTATAGTTAAGCGTATTGCCATTATATAGATCAATGTCGGGGTCGTACACATATTTTCCATTGGTATCGTAAGCAGCCAGATAAGGATTAGCTATTCTTGAATATCTGGATGGATTGGTAATCGAACCTGTACCGGTCAGATAAGAGCTTTGTTTTCTTTCGTTGGTGTAGATAGAAGCACCCACTTTCAGATTGTCTGCCAGTTTGTAATCTCCCTTGATGGTAAAATTCAGTCTGTTTAGCGATGTGCCTATGGTTGTTCCCAACTCATTGTAATATCCGGCTGAGAAATAATAGGACGCACGGTCGGTACCTCCGCTAATGCTTAAACTGTGGTCCTGATTGGCCGAAGTGCGGTAAAGCTCATTTCCCCAATTTGTATTAATGCCCCGCAGACGTGCTATTTCGCTTTGTACGTCCGATGGCAGACTTGTTAGTCCTCCGCTGCGGTACTGATCCCACAAACCGTTGGCTTCAAACAGTCTTCCGATGGCTCCTTTTTTAGTTGCCGAGTTGTCTGAATCCAGGTCGCTGTATTTGGCCAGTTGCAATTCCATGTCCAGCTTTTGTGATGAATTCATCAGGTTGAGCTTGCTCATATCCGGTCGGGATGTGAAAGATAACTTAGAGCTGAACTGAACAGTAGGTTTACCCTCTTTTCCTTTTTTAGTAGTGATGAGGATCACACCGTTGGCAGCTCTTGCTCCGTAAATGGCGGTTGCTGCAGCATCTTTCAGAATGGTAATATCTTCAATGTCGGCCGGATTAATGCCTGCTATAGATGATGAAAACAATTGGTCAATGTTTTTATCGGTCATGTCGGGCAGGTTAGTGCCTTCAAGAGGCATACCGTCCAGTACCCAAAGCGGGTCCTGTGTTCCACTTAGCGAGGCGGTTCCACGTATCCGTATTTTAGCCGGTGCACCCGGAGCACCATTTACAGCGCTGGTTTGCACGCCGGCTACCTGTCCGTTCAGCATCATGTCCACGCTGGAAACTCCGCCTTGTATAATATTCGAAGCTTTGATGGTAGATACCGCTGAAGTAAGTTTCCGCTTTTCAATTTTTTGGTAACCCGTTACCACCACTTCGCCCAGCGCGCCTTCCGACTCTTTCAGGACGATAGTCACGAATGATTTATCACTGATGTTCACTTGCTGCGACTCATAGCCGATAAAGCTGCAAATCAGTTTTTGTACTCCTTTGGGTACGGCTACTGAGAATGCTCCATTAATATCCGAAGTTGTTCCGAGGTTATAATTAACCACTACTCCTTCTGTTGAGGATTTTTCACCGATAGTACTTTTGTCGATATACACCGAAGCACCCGGCAAGGGATTTCCATCCACTCCAACCACTTTTCCTTTTATCAGCACGGTTTGTTGTGCAAACAGGGTGAAAGAAAAAGTAAAAAGAAACAATAACACTTTTAATCTCATTGCTATACTGTTTTATAATTGTTTATACTCGATTTTTTTTCTGATTTTTTTATCGCAAAGATTTGTCAATGCGCAATAACATATCCTGATAGTGAAAGCGGCTCGACTGTTCGGCCGTTGCTACTTTTGTTTTCAATAGTTGCTCTATCCGAAGCAGTATTCCCCGTTTTATCGAAATAGCTTCCGACACTCTTTGTGGTCCTGAGAAAATAAGATTGGAGCTAAAACCGGTCGGGTTATCATTCAGCGTTTTCTTTTCTTTGCTCACCTCATTTCTGTCGGCTGCCACAATCAGTGCGTCAATAAAGCCTTTTTGCGTGGCCATTTCCATTACACTCAGCGGACTGTTTAGCCTTGTTTTGGCAAATATGGCTTTGTATAAATCGTCCAGTAACTCCGAAGCGGCGTAAGCCTGCTTTCCGTTTTGCACCTCGTTGGCCACCATTCTGTCCAGACGTTCATTGGTCAGTAAGTCCCAAATGATATAAGACTGCATGTTTTTATAGATGGCAAACGGACTATACTCCTGATATTTGGTTGGTGCTTCCTTAACCGGATACACATAATTGAACAGTTTGTCGCTAAACAGCCATGCCGGATAGGTAATCACCTGATCAATTAAATACCGGACAGATTTTTTCTGCATGTCGCGCGATACAAATACATAGCTCTTTGTGTCGTCGCCGTAGATGGTGTTGTTGAGGTATACCCCTCCTACATTCGTCAGTACATGATAAGCATAAAGATACCATTGCCCGATTACATCATTGGCCAGCTTTCCGGCTTCCAGATAATCGTCGCCTGCCGCCGTAGTCCATTTTAAAATATTAGGCATAACCCTTTTCAGGTTTTTTACTCCGTATTCGCTGGCCTTTACTGCATCATCGCCCAAATCTTCGCTTTGAGCTCTGGGGTCAACAGCCGTGCGCATGTCCTGTTGTGGCAGGTAATGGCAATCCGGATTTTTATAAGCCTTTGCCACCATGTCTTTCAGTTTGGGCACTTCCTTGTGAGCATCTCCTTCGGGATAATAGCGGTAAGCCCATTCAATGGCAAACTTATCGTATGCACCGATTTTAGGGGTTAGCGATTTTACCTTATCTTCCGGTTGCGCAATATAATTAAAACGGGCGTAGTCCATAATCGAAGGGGCAGTTGCCATTTTCGAACAAAATGTTTCACTGCGTAATGAGTCCACCGGATAGGAGTAAGATGCCCCCATGTTGTGTTTTAAACCCAGTGTGTGACCAATCTCGTGTGAGGATACAAAACGAATTGCTTCGCCCATATGTTCGTCGCTGAACTTATTAGCTCTGGACTTCTGGTCAATAATTCCTGTTTGAACGCGCATCCAGGAGTGAACGGAGGTCATTACATTGTGCCACCAAATGACGTTGGACTCCAGAATCTCACCGGAACGGGGGTCAAAAACCGATGGTCCCATAGCATTAGCCTTGTCGGATGCCACATAGGTTACCACCGAATAACGCGAATCGTCTACCTCAAAGTCACTGTCTTTAGCGGAGACTTCTTTTGCAATAATGGCGTTTTTAAATCCGGCTGCTTCGAAAGCTTTTTGCCAGTCATTAATTCCATCAATAATGTATTTTACCCATTGCGTTGGGGTGGCCGGATCGATGTAAAATACAATCGGACGTATAGGTTCTGTAAGTTCTCCGCGGGCGTATGCCTCTTTGTCTTTAGGCTCCAGTCTCCAACGTGTTACCAGGTTCTGTTTTTCCAATTCGTGTTGCCCGTCATTAAAATACCAACGGGGTGTGGTAAAGTAACCCACTCTCGAATCTTCGAAACGGGGAGTCATAGGTGTTTTAGGTAACAATACCAAATTGGATGTTATTTCTACTGTCAGGTTGGCCTCCGTTTGTGCCGAAGGTATTTTTGTGGTCTGCATTGATTTCACCACGATGTTTTGTGGAAAACTCTTCATCGACGAAATGTAGGAATAATCGCTGATAGGTGAGGTGCCCAGCGAAGTCATCCCAAAAACATTATTGAAACTGGTTTTCTTTCCGTCGTATACCTTGTTCACTTTTATCAGTACGGCAGTGCTGTCGGCATTGTAAGCTTCAATGTCAAACGATTCTAATATCGATTTCGCAAAATTGCTTGCTACGCTCTTGCTGATTTTGGATGAGTCTGATACGTCAACAAAAGGCTTGTACTGCAAAGCGTACACTTTGTTTTGTTCTTTATTGATCTCAAACTGGATAACAAGATCTTCGAATTCCATCCCCTTGTTTATCCCGGCGTCATTAAAGTTTGCCGGTACCTGCGAAATCTTATTTACAATCAGTAAGTCGCGATGGGTAAGGGTGTCGGGAATAAGAAAGAAGTAATCTCCTTTCTGTTTGTACACAGAGAAAAGCCCCGTGTCGCAAGTAGAACTATCTGTCAGTTGTTTGAACTTATTGGGTTTCTCAACTTTTTCTACTTGTTTTGACTTTTTCTTTGTCAGAAAATTCAAACTTGCCCCGACTCCAAGTGAGCAGGACAATAAAATACTAATAAGCAAATATTTCATAAACTATAACTTTACGCCAAAAGTAATAGAGATGTTTCTTATTTGAAAAAGAAATGTAATGAATCGGGAAAAATGAGTAGTGAATTGGGAAATATTGTGTGTTTATGAAATGAAAAGTAATGGAATTTTGGCAATATAATAGTTGTTGTTAACTCCGAAATAACAATTTGTTTGGGTTAAGAAGGAGTATCTTTTAATTAAATTTTCAATTCCCTTACCGGAGTATTCTGTTTCCGATTCGCGCGGATTATAATTGTTGGTCACCACCAGCAAATCATTCTCTTCGAAGATGCGAATATGAAGTGGCTCTGTGTCCGATATTTTTGTGTGCTTGATGCAGTTTTCTACGAGCAGCTGTAACGAGATGGGCGGAACCTTACGGTTCATCAAGCTTTCTGGTAACGAAATATCGGTTTTTATCTTATTGGCAAATCTGATTTTCTGGAGGCTGATATAATCTTCGGTAAACTCCAGTTCGTCTTTCAGGCTAACCGTATTCTGATATTCGTGTCGGAGCATATATCTGTACAGGCTTGACAAAGTAATGGCAAAGTCCTTGGCTAGTTCAGAGTCTTTGCTGACGAGTACTCTCAGGCTGCTTAGTGAGTTGAACAGGAAGTGCGGATTTAGTCCGCTTTTCAGACGTTCCAACTCGGCTGCAACCATAGTTTGTTTATATTGCTCATCCTTGAGTTGTAAACTCATATTTTGTTGTTCTATCTCTCTGCGGCGGATAAATTCCTTTCGCCATCTTAAAATACCCAGACTAAATACAGACAGAAACGAAAATATGGCCAACAAGGAGATAATTAAAAGTGAATTACCCATTCTCCGTATCGACTCTATCAAGTCCAGGTTTGGTATGTTGGCTGTACACATCCATTTTCCACCTTGGGCATTCATTGGATAATAATAGCGATATACGGGCATATTCAAAAAGTCGGAATTTACTTTTTCTATCAGGTTTTTATTAAGAGTCAGAGCTTTTTCCCCATTCAGGATATCCTCTGAGCTGACTTTAGTTCCGATTTTCTTTTCGTCCGGATGATACAAATAGACTTCGTCCCACGCAATCGTGATGTAAGCATTTAGACTTTTTGTGTCCATCTCCGAAATTTTCTGATGGAATCCCATCAGGTCTACCAGCATGCTGAGTTTAAGGTTAGGGTCAAGAGCTAAAGAAAATTTCAGAAAATAACGGTTGTTTTTTAGCGATACCTCCCGCCAAACCTTCGTACTATCTTTATGCATTGGGTCTAGTGGCTCCAGATAGATGCTGTTGATGCTTGGGTCTATGTTTTGCATCCGGAGCGTCGACTGGTGCAATGTTTCTGTTGTGGCTGTTCTGCCAAGTGTTGCTTTCAAAAACGTAAGCCGCTCCCCATAGTTGTCTAGCATGTTGGTGGTTACTTGTATATTGTTTAACGCCACACTGTTCATTATAGCGTTATTGCTTTGCACTGCTTCTTTCTCTAGCTGAATGTTTACATACCAGGTCGCAACAAAAAGGCTAACCAAAATTACTAAGCTAACCTTGAAGTATACGCTATTAAACAGACCTTCTGTTATCTTACTAACCATTCCTTAAACTCTTTTACTTTTTCAGAACTGATAATAATCTCTTCTTCCGGTTCGGGTTTGAGTTTTACTTTTACCCGGCTTTTGGAGTAGGCTGTAAAATAAGCTACGCTGGCAAAGCTTACAATAAAGCGGCGATTGAGACGGAAGAATTTGCTATTATCAAGTTCTTCTTCCAGCTTGTATAAGGTGCTGTCACAAAAATATTTTTCTCCATGAACCGACACTGCAAAAAGATACCGTCCATCGGCCATAAAATATGCAATGTCTTCTACATTCAGAGCCATTTGTGCATTGCCTGAACTGAGCATGATACGGTTTATATACGGTTTTTTCTCCGGTTGAGGTTTGCCTAGATAGTTTAAAAGGTCTTCGAAATCACTACGAAACAGGCTTTTTATCTCTTTATACTTATTCAAAGCTTTTTCCAGATCTTTTTCGTCTATAGGTTTCAGTAAATACGCAATACTATTAACTTCAAAGGCTTTGATGGCGTACTGATCATAGGCTGTGGTGAATATTACCGGGCATTTTACTTTTATTTTGTCGAAAATTGAGAAAGATACTCCGTCACTCAAGTGGACATCCAGAAATATAAGATCACAGCTGTTGTGTTGCAGCCATTCAACGGTTGTAGCGATGCTGTCTGTTTGAGCTACAATTCTGATTGTGTTGTCCAAACTAACCAGTCTTTCTGCTAGTTCTATAGCCAATAAATTCTCATCTTCAACAATAAGTATGTTCATGCAGGGGAAAGTTGACAATTATATATTTCGTTTTAAAGTTTTGCAATTTAGCAATATTTCTCTGATAGTACAAGATTGAGTCCTAAATTAACGAGATGGCTATGGCTGAGTTTTCTGTCTGGTTTAAATTTGATAGACTTAATAATTTGGAGCTTTAAGGTTTGAATCGTTCGGTATCAAGATGGAGCACGGAAGATACATCAAAGCAAATCCATAAACTCGGCTATTCGGCATGCTTCAATTGAGTTATTTACTCGCAGTTTTTCCAATATATTTTGACGATGCCTGTTTACTGTGTTTTTACTAATAGATAGTATTTCTGCAATTTCTTTGCTCATCTTTCCTTTTCTAATTAAATGTAGTACTTCTTTCTCTCTGTCTGATAGTATATCGTTACACTTCTCTTTATCCAGATTAGTAATGTCGCCTGTTGCAGAGTTGACGATTATTCCATATGAATTTTTACATGTGGACTTATTGATTGCAAAATTATAAAGGCAGAGAGCCAACAATAAACTTCCATTGTCGGAGCTGCATATATAAAACATGCGATGTTGTATTGGGATGTACTTTCCGAATTTATCGCGCATATTTATTGTACTTATAATATGATAATCTGAACGTTCCGATATTGGCAAACTTTTGACTAGGTGGAAAAGATTAAGTTCCAATGCATGTTTCGCAAGAAGATCGTCAGGGTGAATTTTTTCGAAGATATCTTCTTCCCATATTGAATTTATTTTTTCGGTACTGTTTTTCTCTGAAATTCCCAGTCTGGCTGCCACTCCACCATTATAAATATAGCTTTTATTTGATTTTAAATCGCTGAGTACAGCTATAGAATTTTCGACCAGCGAGTACATGTATGCAATTTGTTGATATTTAGTGATGAATATTGGTTGGGTCGGATCTTCTCCAAAGGATTGTTTCAGAAGTTTCTCATTTAATATATTGATGATACTCATAGTTCTTGTAAAAATGGTTATTAATCACTATTGGTTGGTAATCTTATGGAGTTTACCTTTGCAAATATAATTATTATATACGGTTATCATTTTGTTCTGTGAATTACAATCTAAAGAAAGTAAGATAAATGGGAGAATAAAAAAGACGAACTGTATGATATCAATTAAAATTTATACCTGATTGCAGAAAGTAGTACTTCTCCATTATTTATGTTTAATTGCGTATTCCTGGAAAATGAAACTATTAACGTTGATAGACTAAGTCCTGATGCAAATGAGAGGCCTTTCTGTAGTCTTTTTTAAGCTGAGTAAGATTAATGTCAAATATTTAATATAGAACAAAGATGAGAAAATTATTTTTAAACGTGCTGGCTTTGCTGGCATTTCATGCAGTATCTGCACAAAGTCTTGAGAAGATGCATTGGTTTAATGAACCGGATAAATGGGATACAAAGAATCAGACCCTTTCTATGTTTGTAACTGCTCAAAGTGATTACTGGCGAATATCGCATTATGGATTTACGGTTGATGACGCTCCATTTTATTATAGTACTTATGGCGGTGAGTTTGAGGCAAAGGTGAAAATAGCCGGTGATTACAAAGCTCGATTTGATCAGATGGGGCTAATGCTCCGTATTGATCATGAGAATTATATTAAGGCAGGTGTGGAATTTGTGGATGGAAAATTCAATTTGAGTACAGTTGTAACGCATAAGACTAGTGACTGGAGTGTAATTAAATTGGATAAAACACCGGAGTTTGTGTGGATAAAAGCAATTAGGCGTCTTGATGCTGTAGAGATCTTTTATTCTTATGATGACAAAACATATACATTGATGAGAAACGCTTATCTGCAAGATAATATACCTGTTATGGTAGGGCTAATGGCTGCGAGTCCTGATGGAAATGGCTTTAATGCGAAATTTGAGCATTTTACGGTGAAACATCTGCCAGACCAACGTCGGTTAAAATGGCTGAAGGATAATGTTGAATAACAGAAACTGACTTGTCTCGAAAATAGCAGGTTGATGATGTTCCTCTTTTTTCATACTATATAAAAAAGCCGTCGAAAGAAAATATCTTCCGACGGCTTTTTTATATATGAAATGTTGACTTCTAGTTTCCAATCTCTGACAAGAACTTGATGCGTACCAGTCGCACTTCTGTTTCGCTGTAGTCGTCTTCGCCCAATTCTTCGAGTGCAGCATCAATTTTATCGGTTTCAGCCGAACTGAAATATTCGAATATTTCATCAATGTGATCGGGATCCATGATTTCTTCGAGGAAGTAATCAATGTTGATTTTGGTGCCAGAATACACAATTGCTTCAATTTCATCAAGCAGTTCGAAGATGTCTAATCCTTTCGAAAGAGCTACATCGTCCAAAGCGATCTTGCGATCTATGGCTTGAATGATAGATACTTTTAGCTTCGATTTATTGGCAACGGTGCGCACTCTTAAATCTTCGGGTCGGATAATATCGTTTTCACGTACGTGTTCTTTAACGACTTTCAAAAACTCCTCGCCATAGCGTTTGGCTTTTCCGGCTCCCACTCCTGGAAGATTTTGCAGCTCTTCCATAGTGATAGGGTAGCTGGTAGCCATTGCTTCGAGCGATGGATCCTGAAAAATAACGAAAGGCGGTACTTCCAGTTTTTTCGAGAGTTTTTTGCGTAAATCTTTGAGAATTGAAAAGAGGACATCATCAGCTGCGCAGGTTCCACCTCCGCTTTTTCCTCCTACAGTTGGTTCTTCATCTTCTTCGTCAAACTCATTATCTTTCACAATAGGAAATGGTTGAGGCTTTTTAAGATAGTTTTTCCCGTTGGGAGTTAGCTTTAGCAAACCATAGTTTTCGATTTCTTTCGAAATAAAACCAGCAATCATAGCCTGACGAATGACCGCATGAAGTAGTTTTTCGTCTTCATCCGATGCTGAACCAAAATTTTCAAGTTCATCGTGCTGATAAGACTTTACATCTGAGGTCTCATTACCTTTTAAAATGTCAACAATGTGTTCGGCTTTGAATTTTTCTTTAACAGTTAAAATCGTTTCCAATACAAGCGACAATAATTCTTGTCCTTCAATAAATTTTCGTGGTTTCATACAGTTGTCGCAGCATCCGCAGTTTTCCTCCGTGTAATCTTCTCCAAAATAATGAAGTAACAATTTTCGTCGACAAACGGAAGATTCTGCGTAAGCTTGAGTTTCCAATAATAATTGATTGCCAATTTCCTGCTCGGCAACGGGTTTGCCTTGCATAAATTTGCGTAGTTTATCTAAATCTTTGTAAGCATAAAATGCAATACATTGGCCTTCGCCACCATCACGACCACCACGTCCCGTTTCCTGGTAGTAACCTTCCAGGCTTTTTGGCATGTCGTAATGCAATACATATCGCACATCGGGCTTGTCAATACCCATTCCGAAAGCAATTGTTGCCACAATAACTTCTACTTTTTCCATCAAAAAGCGATCCTGATTCAGGCTTCGAACTGCAGAATCCATTCCGGCATGATAAGGAAGTACAGATATCCCATTCATACTTAATGTTTCCGATAATTCTTCTACTTTTTTTCGGCTTAGACAGTAAATAATTCCTGACTTGCCTGCCTGCGACCGGATGTACTTGATAATGTCTTTGTCTACATTATTCGTTTTTGGACGAACTTCGTAGTATAGATTGGCTCGGTTAAACGACGATTTAAAAACCGACGCGTTTAGCATGCCTAAGTTTTTCTGAATGTCGTGTTGCACTTTGGGAGTTGCAGTTGCCGTTAGTGCAATAAGCGGTGCTGCTCCGATTTCGTTTATAATCGGACGTATTCTTCTGTATTCAGGACGAAAATCATGTCCCCATTCCGATATACAGTGGGCTTCGTCTACAGCGTAAAATGAAATCTTAAGCTGTTTTAGAAACTCGATGTTTTCTTCTTTTGTTAGTGACTCAGGTGCCACGTACAGCAATTTGGTTTTACCAGATAAAATATCACTTTTTACCTGATCAATAGCCAACTTGGTTAATGACGAATTGATAAAGTGTGCAATTCCATCTTCTTCACTAAAGTTACGCATGGCATCAACCTGATTTTTCATCAGGGCGATGAGTGGCGAAATTACAATGGCAGTTCCCTCCATCATCAGCGATGGCAGCTGGTAACATAATGATTTCCCCCCTCCTGTAGGCATCAACACAAAGGTGTCTTTGCCGTCAAGCACATTTTGAATGATAGCTTCCTGATTCCCTTTGAAATTATCGAAACCGAAGTTCTTTTTCAACTGCGTAGTTAATGCAGATAATTTGGCCATATCAGTATCTTGTGTAAAAAATGAATGCGAAAGTA